>Ga0209396_1000003_pt1 | contig 527901 bp, 514 predicted proteins | sample GOMGulsemesocosm_6_FD_184638 | JGI IMG/M metagenome (GOLD analysis project Ga0209396, IMG submission 184638) | Methane-oxidizing microbial communities from mesocosms in the Gulf of Mexico - GOM8C Gulf of Mexico (SPAdes) (version 2) | ecosystem: Environmental > Aquatic > Marine > Cold seeps...
GTTAATGCTTGTGTACAAACTGGTGTTGAATTTGAACTTACATCTACTAAACAATAAATTGAATCTGCTGTTAATACAGGTGTAGTAATCGATGCATTACCCGTATTATCTAATATTACTTGCTCTGCAGTACCATCAACCGTATAATTTACCGTTGCATTAGGAGTACCTGTAATAGTTACTGTTCCGGTTGTTCCTTCACAAATTGTATTTGCCGTAATAGTTGCAGTTGGTAAGGGTAAAACTATTATTTGGAACGTGGTAGTATCATAAACTCCTGGATTTGCATTATATTCAATTCTAACATATATGGTTTGGTTTGGACCACCAATATACCCATTAAATGGTAAAGCTTGATCAAGTGTTCCATTTGTAGAATCGGCTCCAGCCTGTGTTGTATGATATGTAATAGTATAATCTGATGCAGATTGAGAGCCTAATACTGTAGCTGTTTGAGTTGTTAAATCAAAAGGCTCCACTCCGTCATTGGTCACATCATCACACACAACCATATCTAGTGGTTGGTTAGCAACAGCACTACAATTTACCACTAAATCTATTTGATCATTATTACTACATGCAATATTATTATTACTATCATATAAAGCAACATCTATTATTACCGATTGGTTAGAACAAACTTCATAGTCAGCTGGATTCGTTATTGGATTTCCAAATTGATCACTAAAAGTAATAACAAATAAAGAAGGATCTTCTGGAGCAACTATATCTGGAATTAAAGCTGTTAAATCAAAATTAGGGCAACAATCTCCTGCGGGTCCTTGCAAGGGGGGTGGAACATTAAACGGAATTCCATTAGCTAAAAAGACTATAGACATTTCATCTGTAGCTGGTGCTGTACATCCAGGTCTTGTAACCGTTACAGCCCATGTTCCACTTTGAGAAACATTTATAGTTTGTGTAGTATAAGTCGGTTGAATAATTGGTCCATTACCATCTCCAATATCTAATGTCCAAACATAAACTGGAGTACCAGGTTGAGTTGCTGGAGAATTAAATACAGCAGTAATAGGCCATGAAGTAACGGCTGGGTTACAGATTATTTCATCTGGACCTACGTCAACTCCACAAACCACATTACAATCAGTAGCTCCAGCTCCTGGTTGTCCTAAATTTGTTTGCGTTAATGTAATTTGTCCGGCTTGATTAGAGAAGTTAGTAATTAAAACCATGTAAAACTGCCCCACAATAGCATTAGGAATGTTTACATTCTCAATAGGTGCTGCTGAATAACTACAATCAACAACGTTATCTGGAATTGCAGTATTTCCTACTGGGTAATCGTATAAATCTGTACAGTTTGGAGCTGTGAAAGGTCCCCAAAGCACAAAATCCACATCCAAATTATTATAATTTGGCGCATTATTTCCTTGTGTTAATAAGAAATCTAAATTTCCAGACTGGCTAATTTGCATATAAAACCAAGCTGGATTAGGTGAAGAACCAAGACAGTCAATACCTCCTAACTGAGGAACTCCCGTAGTATTTGCAAATGTTAATGTTGAACCTCCAGCACAAAATGCAGATGCTTGATCACATGTGGGACTTTGAGCATAAATAAAATTTAAACAAAAAATCGTAAATAATATAAATATCTTTTTCATAGCATTAATTAATCAATAAAAGAATAATAGTTCCACTCTGTTTGTTCTGAACAACTATCAGTTACTAAAATAACTCGCCATTTAAAGCATTTGGCTAACATATCAACATGTTTTATAGATATTTTAGTTTTACTTATCAAATCTTCACTTTTTAAATCTAAAAAAGTAGATTTATTAGTCTGTGTACCATCAATACCATTAAAACAATCATAAATAGGTGTGATTTCAATTTTTACCTGCGTATTCTCATTAGACATTTTAGATATATCCCAATTAAATTCGACATATCTATCCTTATAATCTAAAAGTTCTGGACTCTTTTTTGCGTCAACAGTATAATCAAATTTACATGGATTTTGTGTGTCTTGGGCATTTAAATTAAATGACAATACACCTAGCAAAATTGCTAATAGTAGTTTTCTTTTCATAATAAATAGTTAATTAAGAGGGTGGAAATGTACAAAAAATTTAACAAAAGTTTAAACTAAAAATATAAAATTGTATTGTTTTAACATTTCTAAACTTTTTTAAACTTAATTATTTATCTTTGTGCCTTAAAAAAATTGCTATAAAATTTAGATTATACTTATGTCAAACAGTGAAGATTTTAACTCAGAATTAGGAGAAAATCATATAGGAACAAGCGCACAAACTCCCTTAAGAGCTGATGCCTTTAAAATTTCTGATGAAGAAAAAATAGAATTAATTAAAAAAGATGTAGAAAGTATTTTAAGTACTTTAGGAATGGACTTAACGGATGACAGTTTAAAAGGAACTCCTAATCGTGTAGCTAAAATGTTTGTAAAAGAAATTTTTGGAGGACTAAATCCTAACAAAAAGCCTAGTTCTTCAACATTTGAAAACAAATACAAATACAATGAAATGCTTGTTGAAAAAAACATTGTTGTTTATTCAACCTGTGAACATCATTTATTACCTATTGTAGGTAGGGCTCATGTAGCTTACATATCTAATGGAACGGTAGTTGGTTTGTCCAAAATGAACCGTATTGTAGATTATTTTGCTAAAAGACCTCAAGTTCAAGAACGTTTAAATATTCAAATAGTAGAAGAGTTACAAAAAGTTTTAGGTACTGAAGATGTGGCTTGTGTAATAGATGCTAAACATCTATGTGTGAATTCAAGAGGTATTAGAGACATTGAAAGCAGCACTGTAACAGCAGAATTTGGTGGAAAATTTAAAGAAGATAAAGTTCGAAGAGAATTTTTAGATTATATTAAATTAGAAACTACTTTTTAATAACCTTAATCAACTAAAAGCTATATTTTAACCTTATCTTAAGCTTATAAAAATATTAAAAATGCAACTTTATAAAAATAACTCGTTACATCTATACAACACAATAACTGGTAAAAAAGAATTTTTTAAACCAATTTCTGAAGGAAATGTAGGCATGTATGTTTGTGGTCCTACGGTTTACAGTAATGTACACTTAGGTAATGTTAGAACTTTTATGAGTTTCGATGTTATTTATAGATATTTATTGCATTTAGGTTATAATGTTCGTTATGTTAGAAACATTACTGATGCAGGTCATTTAACTGATGATGGTGATATTGAAAACGATCGTTTTGTAAAGCAATCAAAATTAGAAAAATTAGAACCCATGGAAATTGTACAGAAATATACTGTTGATTTTCATAAAGTATTACAACAATTTAATTTTCTTGAACCTACAATTGAACCTACTGCTACTGGACACATCATTGAGCAAATTGAATTAACTCAAAAATTAATTGAATTAGGTTTTGCATATATAAGCAACGGTTCCGTTTATTTCGATGTATTGGCTTACAATAAAAAAGGGCTAAATTATGGTGAATTAAGTAATCGAAATATTGAAGAATTATTTGCTAACACAAGAGATTTAGACGGTCAAAGTGAAAAGAAAAATCCGCAAGATTTTGCACTTTGGAAAAATGCTTCTCCTGCTCACATAATGCGTTGGAATTCTCCGTGGGGAGAAGGATTTCCAGGTTGGCATCTTGAGTGTACGGCTATGAGTACTAAATACCTTGGAGAAACCTTTGATATACACGGTGGTGGAATGGATTTAAAATTTCCACATCACGAATGTGAAGTTGCTCAGGCAAAGGCTTGTAACGGACATTCTCCTGTAAATTATTGGATGCATACAAACATGCTTACTATGAATGGGCAGCGTATGAGTAAATCTACTGGTAATTATATTTTACCAATGGAATTATTAGGCGGTAACAATCCTTTTTTTGATAAAAAATTTGATGCTAATACTGTACGCTTTTGCTTCTTACAAGCTCATTATAGAAGTGTTTTAGATATTTCTAATGATGCTATGCTAGCTGCAGAAAAAGGCTTTAATCGCTTAATGGAAGGAATTACATTATTAGATAAATTAACACCAAGTAGTAATTCAACTCTTGCCATTGAAAAATGGAGAAAAAATTGCTATGATGCCATGAATGATGATTTTAATACTCCTATTTTAATTGCAAATTTATTTGAAGGAATAAAATACATTAATCTAGTAAATGATAAAAAAGAATCATTAACAACAGAAGATATTGAACTTTTAAAAACAACATTATATTCTTTTATATTTGATGTTTTAGGTATTAAAAATGAAAAATCGTCAAGTGATAATGCTGATAAATTGAGTGGAGTTATCTCAATGCTAATTGAAATGAGAAATGAAGCTAGAGCAAATAAAAACTGGTCTTTATCTGATGAAATTCGCGATAGATTAGCCACTCTAGGAATTGAGTTAAAAGACGGTAAAGACGGTACAAATTTTAGTTTTTAAATAAATTTATAATAGTAATTGAACTTAAATATAAAGAAAATATTAATTTTTCCTTTCATCCTCTTGGTTCGTTTTTATCAAGAGGCTATTTCTCCTTTTACACCAGCAACTTGTCGATTTGAACCTACTTGCTCTCATTACACCATAACAGCATTACAAAAACATGGTTTATTCAAAGGAGGTTGGTTAGCAGTAAAAAGAATTTTAAGTTGTCATCCATGGGGAAAGAGTGGTTATGACCCAGTACCTTAATTAAAATTAAGTTTTTTTATAAATGCTTTTTTCATAACTTAAAAAAGGCGAGTTCTAATCTAAATAATAAACTTTAATATTTTTTAACACCTAAACAATTAATTATCTTTATTTTTACGCTTTAAAATGACAATATTATTATGGTAAATGCTTTAAATATGGTTTGGAATCCTTCAGAAGGAATTGATTTAGGATTTTTTGTAATTCGTTTTTATAGTTTAATGTTTGTAGTAGCATTCGGTTTAGGCTGGTACATTATGAAAGCTATCTATAACAGAGAAGGACAAACCGTTGAAAAGCTTGATAATCTTTTTGTTTACACAGTTGTTGCCACCCTTATTGGTGCTCGTTTAGGTCATGTTTTTTTCTACGATTGGGCCTATTTTCAAAACCATTTAAAAGAAATCCTTTTACCTATAAGAGAAACCCAATCTGGATGGGAATTTACGGGTTTCACTGGATTAGCAAGTCATGGAGCAGCCATAGCTATAATACTAGTTATGTATTTTTATAGTAAAAAAGTTATTCAAAAACCTATTCTTTGGATTTTAGATAGAATAGTAATTCCTGTAGCAAGTGGAGCTATTTTTGTTCGTTTAGGAAACTTTTTCAATTCTGAAATCATAGGAAAAGAAACTACAAAAGATAGTTTTTTAGCTATGAAATTCATTAAAGGAGAAGAATATCGCGGTCCATTAGGGGAACAAGCAATAATGGCAAAAACAAATATTCATGATTCACAACAAGCATTTAATGCTGTAGCAAATGACCCTCAATTTAAAACTATTTTAGATTCATTCCCATATAGATATCCAGCTCAATTATATGAAGCATTTGGTTATATATTTGTTTTTGCCATTTTATTTTATATGTATTGGAAAACTGATGCAAGAAACAAACAAGGATTACTTTTTGGTACTTTCTTAGTCTTACTTTGGACCGTTAGATTCTTTGTAGAATTTGTAAAAGGAAGTCAGGGTGGTTTTGAAGAGAATCCATTATTCTCTGCATTGTCAACAGGTCAATGGTTAAGTATTCCTTTTATTATTGCTGGAATTTATTTTATTATAAGATCAAGAAAAGTAGCTTAATCAATTCTTTTAATTGTTATCCCTACCCCAATTACATTGGGTAAATACTTATTTTCAAAAGAGTTACTAAGCCTTATTTTATAATTTCCTTTTTCAAATAGAATAGCCTTATTTATGACTTTATATAAGTCACAAATATCTCCAGAGCAATCAGCTAAATGTTTACCCAACTCATCTTTAATTTGAAGATTTATATCTTCTTGTATTTTCTTCTCATCTGGAAAAACAATCTCAATTGATAAAGGAATATTTGAAAATTGATAATCATAAACGTGTGAAAACTCTAATTGAACACTATAGTTTGCTTCCTCTTCAATAGTAAAATCAAATTCTTGAATATCAAAATTATTCCATCTATTTTTCTTAAAATTATTATGAAATTCACTGTAAACTTTATCTTGATTACATGAAATTATAGAGAATATTAATATAAGATAAAAGCAATTTTTCATTAGTTTAAATATTTATTAGTCTAACGAAGAACACTTTACTTTTATTATAAATCAACAATTATAAGACCTTTTGTTCCCTGTTTTTTTATCAATAACATTTAATTGTCAAATCTTAATAGTTTCAAAAAAAGTAATATTAAATGTTTTTTACATAATTATTTTTCATACCTTTTGGTCTAATTTTTAGTTGACTACAAAATAAGTATGATTATTAAATCGTAGATACTAATACTCTTTTTCTTTTGACATTTCATATGATCTTAAAAACCAATGAAAAATAACGTATGAGAATAACACATATAAGCGCCGAATGTTATCCTATTGCTAAAGTTGGAGGTCTTGCCGATGTGGTTGGTTCTCTGCCCAAATATCAAAATAATACCAAGATTACATCGCAAGTTATTATGCCCTTTTATAATAACAAATTTACACAAAGTCAACAATTCAAATCTTTATTTGAATCTCATTTAAACTTAGGAGATACCATTTATAATTATCGTGTTTTAGAACTTAAAGATAATAGCTTAGATTTTGCTGTTTTTTTTATTGATGTCCCAGATTTACTGTACAAAGATTATGTTTACTCTTTCGATGATACTAATCGTTTTTTAGCATTCCAAATTGCAATTTTGGATTGGATGTTAACTTGGAAAAATAAACCTACTATTATTCATTGTCATGATCATCATACAGGATTAATTCCTTTTATGCTACAAGAATCATTTAAGTATAAAACGCTAAATTCCATTCCAACTATATTAACAATTCATAATGCCCAATATCAAGGTTGGTTTTCTCATGAAAAAGTAAATTTAATTCCTGAATTTGACAAGAATAATTTCGGACTCTTAGATTGGAATTACCAAATTAATCCTTTAGCTACAGCTATAAAATGCGCTTGGGCTGTAACCACAGTTTCACCAAGTTATATGGAAGAATTAAAGCTAAGCGCAAATGGTTTAGAAAACTTACTTAGTCATGAAAGTAAAAAATGTTTTGGTATTTTAAACGGTATTGATACTGAAGTATGGAATCCTGATAAAGACGAATTCATTATTAAAAACTATAAAAGCAGAACTATAAAATCAGGTAGGGATGCTAATAAAAAATGGCTTTGTGATACCTTTAATTTAGACGAAAGCAAACCTCTTTTTGCCTTTATTGGTAGACTAGTGGGTGAAAAAGGAACGGACTTATTACCTCAGGTTTTTGAAAATATTCTTAACCAAAAAGACATTTCTATACTTGTACTAGGTTCTGGCCAAAAAGAAACTGAAGAAGAGTTAACCGCTTTAAAACCAAAATTTGAAGGAAGTTACAATGCTTTTATTGGTTACGATGAAAAACTCTCTCACATCATATATGCTGGAGCTGATTTTTTACTTATGCCTTCAAGAGTTGAACCTTGCGGATTAAACCAGATGTATGCCTTACGTTATGGAGCTATTCCAATAGTTAGAAATATAGGTGGCTTAAAAGACACCATTATAGATATTGAAAACAATGGTTTTGGAATCATTCATGAAGACGTTGATGTAGAACAAATTGTTACTGCTATTTTAAGAGCTACAAAACTATACAACAACAAAACAAAGTTTAATCAAATAAGAAAACAAATCATGGAAATTGACCATTCCTGGGACGTTTCTGCTAAAGAATATATAAAGCTATACCAATCATTATCAAAAACTAATAAGCTATGATTAACAAAGAAGTACTATCAATTATCCTTGGTGGTGGACAAGGTTCTAGACTCTATCCTCTTACAAAAAATCGTTCAAAACCAGCTGTTCCAATTGCTGGAAAATATAGATTAGTTGATATTCCAATTTCAAACTGCATTAATTCAGATATAAAGCGAATTTTTGTATTGACGCAATTCAATTCGGCTTCTCTAAACAAGCACATAAAAAACACCTTTAGTTTTAGTTTTTTTAGTTCTGGATTTGTAGATGTATTAGCTGCTGAACAAACACCAGAAAACAAAACATGGTTCCAAGGTACGGCAGATGCTGTTCGTCAAAGTATGCATCACTTTCTAAGTTTTGATTTCAAATATGCATTAATTTTATCTGGAGACCAATTGTATCAAATGGACTTTGAAGCAATGGTTGAAGCCCATAAGAACAATAATGCTGAAATTACTATTGCAACCATTCCTGTTAACGCAAAAGACGCACCATCATTTGGCATTCTAAAAACAGATTCAAAAGGTACTATTACTTCTTTTATTGAAAAACCAGCTGCTGAATTATTGCCTGATTGGACTTCAGAAACAAGTGATGAGATGAAAGCTGAAGGCAAAAACTATTTAGCCTCAATGGGAATTTATATTTTTAATAGAGAGTTGCTCATCGAATTAATGAATGACCCTAATACAATTGATTTTGGAAAAGAAATAATCCCTTCCTCTATTACTAAAAATCGTGTTTTCAGCTATCAATATGAAGGATATTGGACTGATATTGGAAATATAGATTCTTTCTTTGAAGCTAATCTTGGATTAACAGATGATATTCCAAAATTTAATTTATATGACAAAGATAATGGTATTTATACAAGAGCCCGAATGTTACCCACAACAAAATATTCAAATACAATACTAGAAAAAACAGTAGTTGCTGAAGGTTGTATCATTCAAGCTGAAAAAATTGAACATTCTGTCATTGGAATTCGTTCCCGCATTGGAACTGGATCAATTGTAATAAATACCTATATGATGGGATGTGATTATTATGAATCGTTAGAAGAAATTGAAAAAAATCATATCAAAATTTTATTAGGTATAGGGGAACGATGTGTTATTAAAAATGCTATAATTGACAAAAATTGCAGAATTGGTGACGATGTAAGAATTGAAGGAGGTAATCATTTAGAAGATGCTGAAACCGACACTTACGTTGTTAAAGACGGAATAATTGTGATTAAAAAAGGAGCTGTAATTCCATCTGGATTCACAATTTAAATTATGGCAAACACAATCCCATTTAGTCTTTTTTCTGACTTTGACATTGACCTCTTTAAAAACGGAAAGCATTATCGTTTATACCAAAAATTTGGCTCACACATTGTAACAGTTGATGGAGTTCAAGGAACTTATTTTGCTGTTTGGGCTCCTACAGCAGATCAAGTTGCTGTTGTTGGCGATTTTAATTATTGGACGGATGGCGAATTTAAATTAAATGTTCGTTGGGATTCTTCAGGTATTTGGGAAGGATTTATTCCACATATAGGAAAAGGTAATCTCTATAAATATAAAATTCATTCTAAGATTGGAAATGTCATTACTGAAAAAGCGGATCCTTATGCTAGAAGATGCGAACATCCACCCAATACTGCTTCTGTTATTTGGGAGGACAATTACAAATGGGAAGATACCGATTGGTTACAAAACAGAAAAAAACATAACGCATTAAACGCCCCTTTTTCTGTATATGAAATACATTTAGGTTCATGGAAAAAAGTAATTGAAGAAAATCGATCACTCTCCTATTTTGAATTAGGTGAAGAATTAGTTAATTATCTTAAAGAAATGAACTATACCCATGTTGAGCTTATGCCCATAATGGAATACCCTTATGATCCTTCATGGGGATATCAAATAACAGGGTACTTTGCTCCTACTTCTCGTTTTGGATATCCCGAAGAGTTTAAGTATTTGATAGACAAATTACATCAAAATGGAATTGGAATTATTTTAGATTGGGTTCCTTCACACTTTCCTGAAGATGCTCATGGCTTAGGTTTCTTTGATGGATCACATCTATATGAACATCCTGATCCTAAAAAAGGGTATCATCAAGATTGGAAAAGTTTAATTTTTAATTATGGTCGAAATGAAGTACGTTCCTTCTTAATTAGTAATGCTATATTTTGGCTAGAACAATATCACGTGGATGGACTACGAGTTGATGCTGTTGCTTCGATGTTATATTTGGATTATTCTCGTGAAGAAGGCGAATGGGAACCAAATGAATTTGGTGGAAATGAAAATTTAGATACCATTTCATTTTTAAAAGAATTAAATATAGAAATATATAAATCTTTTCCTGATGTACAAACCATTGCAGAAGAATCTACTGCCTTTAATGGAGTTACAAAACCCGTCTTTTTAGGAGGATTAGGATTTGGAATGAAATGGATGATGGGCTGGATGCATGATACACTAAACTACTTTAAGAAAGATACTGTCTATAGAAAATACCACCAAAATGAAATTACTTTCAGTTTAGCTTATGCCTTTACCGAGAATTTTATGCTGCCTCTTTCACACGATGAAGTAGTTTATGGCAAAAAGTCTATTATAGGAAGAATGCCTGGCGATGAATGGCAACGATTTGCCAATTTGAGATTGTTATATGGTTATATGTTCACACATCCTGGAACTAAATTAAATTTTATGGGATGTGAATTTGGACAATATAACGAATGGAATTTTCAAAGTAGTCTAGATTGGAATTTACTTGAATTCGAGCCACATAAAAACACACAAAATTTTGTCAAAGATTTGAATGCCTTTTATAGGGCTACACCATCTCTATATGAAAAAGGATTTATAAATGATGGTTTTGAATGGATAAACTATAGTGATTCACACAATTCTGTAATTTCTTATATGAGAAAAGGAAACAATCCAGAGAATGATGTAATTGTTATTTGTAATTTTACACCAACTGTATTGCCTAATTATAGAATAGGAATTCCAAGAACAGGAAAAATAGAAGAAATATTCAATAGTGATGCTCTAAAATATGGTGGTTCAGGTGTTACAAATACTCAAGACATAACAATATCTGAAATGCCTTGGAATGAAAAACCATTATCTGTTGAAATCAATTTACCTCCATTAGGAATAGTTGTTTTAAACTTAAAATAACTTATTACTAAAAAGATTTAAAAAAAACAGGCATTTTTTATTAAAACAGAAAAAAATTAGACTAATTTTTAGCAAAAAGAATCACCCAAAGCGCATTAAATTTATTAGGTTTACACTTAATTAAAATGTTGATTGATTTATGATTTTAAATACAGAACTTGAACAAAAAGGGAATCTTTTCCCTTCTAAAATAGTATCTTATAGAAAAGATGTAGACAGGTTATATTTTACTACAGAAAATAATGTTGTACTACAAGTAACCATCGTTAGAGATAGTGTTATTCGCTTTAGATACACAACAACCTCTATCTTTGAAAAAGACTTTTCCTATGCCATTACTAAGTATGCAAGTACAGGTTATAACAAACTTGAGATTAGTGATGATGACCAAAAATATAGCATTGAAACAGAAAAGTTAATTTGTCATATATACAAGAATGATTTACGAACTGTTATGTTTGATGCTAAAGACAATACGCTAATTTGTGAAGACGAATTAGGTTTCCATTGGGAAGAAAGCTATGAATATGGTGGAAATATTGTAAAAATGTCTAAAACTTCTCAAACTTCTGAAAGTTATTATGGTCTTGGTGACAAACCAGTTCACATCAATTTAAAAGGAAAACGATTTGAAAATTGGGTAACAGATTCTTATGCATACGGCAGAGATACGGATCCTATCTATAAAGCCATTCCATTTTACATTGGTTTACATCATGAAAAATCTTATGGAATATTTTTTGACAATACTTTTCGTTCCTTTTTTGATTTTTGTCAAGAAAGAAGAAATATTACTAGTTTTTGGGCGCAAGGTGGTGAAATGAATTACTATTTCATCTATGGCCCTCAAATGGCTGATGTAGTAGCTAATTATACCGATTTAACAGGAAAGCCTCACCAAATGCCTCCTCTTTGGGCATTGGGATACCACCAATGTAAATGGAGCTATTATCCTGAATCAAATGTTAAAGAAATTGCTGCTAAATTTAGAGAATTACAAATCCCATGTGATGCTATCTATTTAGACATTGATTACATGGAAGGTTTCCGTTGTTTTACATGGAATAAAAATTATTTTCCTGACCCAAAGCGAATGGTAAAAGAGCTAGCAGATGATGGGTTTAAAACCATTGTAATTATCGATCCAGGAATTAAGATTGATATGGAATATGATGTTTTTAAAGAAGCTCTTGAAAAAGATTATTTTTGCAAGCGAGCAGATGGTCCTTATATGAAAGGAAAAGTATGGCCTGGAGAATGTTATTTTCCAGATTTCACAAATCCTGAAGTCAGAGAATGGTGGTCCGATTTATTTAAAGAACTAATTGAAGATATAGGAGTTGCTGGTGTATGGAATGACATGAACGAACCAGCTGTAATGGATGTCCCTGGAAAGACTTTTCCTGATGATGTGAGACATGACTATGACGGGAATCAATGTAGCCATAGAAAGGCTCATAATGTGTATGGAATGCAAATGGCTAGAGCAACTTATCAAGGAATTAAAAAATTCTCTTACCCTAAGCGACCATTTGCTATTACAAGAGCAGCTTATTCTGGAACGCAACGCTATACCTCTTCTTGGACAGGTGACAATGTGGCTACTTGGGATCATTTAAACATTGCCAATATTCAAGCACAAAGAATGTGCATGTCTGGATTCTCATTTATAGGTTCCGATATTGGAGGATTTGCAGAGCAACCTAATGGTGAATTATATGCTAGATGGATACAGTTAGGTATTTTTCATCCGTTTTGTAGAACGCATTCATCAGGAGATCATGGAAATCAAGAGCCATGGACATTTGATAAAACGGTAACCGATGTGGTTAGAAAATTTATTGAAATTAGGTATCAATTATTACCCTATTTATACACAGCTTTTTGGAAATATGCAGAAGAAGGAGTACCTATCTTAAAATCATTAGTCCTTTTTGACCAAGAAGATCTTCATACACATTATAGAAATGATGAATTTATTTTTGGCGAAAAAATACTAGCATGTCCAGTTGCAGAACCTAATGCAAAAGGAAGAAGGATGTATATTCCAAGAGGAAAATGGTACAATTTCTGGAACAACAAAATTATTGATGGAGAAAAGGAAATGTGGGTTGATGCTGATTTAGACAGTATGCCAATCTTTATAAAAGAAGGTGCTATTATTCCTAAATACCCTATTCAACAATATGTAGGTGAAAAAGAAATTACACAATTAAAACTTGATGTCTATTATAAAACAGGAAAAGAAAAGTCTGAAGTATATGAAGATGCTCACGATGGCTATGATTACAAAAAAGGTCGTTATAGTTTACGTAACTTTACTCTTGTAGGTAAAAAAGAATCCTTAACGATTCAACAATTTAAGTCTGGAAAATATACTACATCTTATGAAACTTTTGAAATAAAGCTAATTGGATTGCCTTTTACAGTGGAAAGAATTGAGATTGATAATGAAGCTTTTGATTTAAATAATTTAAGTGCAGAAAACACTATGATTATCTCAAAAGACTTCACTGAAATTTATATAGTAGGAAAACAATAATAATAGTAATTTCTATAATTCAAAAAAGACCTTATAATTTATATCTATAAGGTCTTTTTTTTCTTTTAAAATTGCGCAATAATTATTAAAAAACTTTCTTGATTAGTAAATAATAGTCTCAAAAAAAAATCCTGAAAATTTACATTTCAGGATTTTTTTAAATATTTTATATAAAAACTATTATTCTTCTTTTTTAAATTGAGCCATTTTTAAAGCTTCTTTTTCACTCATAGAATCACGCATAATTGGTGTTGCTACGAATAAAGAAGAATATGTACCTACTAAGATACCAACTAGGATTGCAAATACGAATCCTCTAATTGTTTCTCCTCCAAAGATAAAAATAGCAACTAATACTACTAATGTTGTTGCAGAAGTATTAATTGTTCTACTTAAAGTAGTGTTTAAAGCCTTGTTTACTAAACCATCAAAATCTGATGTTGAATTGTAATCTAAATACTCTCTAACACGGTCAAACACAATTACGGTATCGTTTAACGAATAACCAATTACTGTTAAGATAGCTGCAATAAATGCTTGGTCTATTTCCATATTGAATGGTAAAATAGTGTAAAAGAATGAGAAGATACCTAACACAATAATAACGTCATGCGCAACAGCAACAACGGCACCAAGACCAAATTGCCATTTTCTAAATGAAATCATTAAGTAAATAAATACTATTAATAAAGATCCTATAACAGCCCATATAGAGTTTGTTTTAATATCTTTTGAAATTGTTCCAGAAACTTTAGAAGCTTGCATTATTCCATATTGTTTTCCATCATAAGATGTAACAAATTTTTCATAAGTTAAATCAGCTGGTAAATATTTTTTCAATGCCTCATGTAATTTTACATTTACTTCTTTATCTACTCCTTCACCTTCTTCGTCAACTCTATATTTAGTTGTAATTTTTAACTGGTTGTCGTTACCAAAAACTTTAGCCTCAGCACTACCAAAAGTAGCCACTAAATCTTTAGCTACATCTGGAGCTACAACTGGCTTATCAAAACGTACTTGATAAGTTCTTCCTCCAACGAAATCTACTCCTAAATTTAATCCTTTTGTGAAGATTGAAAATAAACTTAAAGCAACCAATATTCCAGAAACTACATAAGCAATTTTTCTTTTCCCTAAGAAATTAAAGTTTAAGTTTTTAAACCAATTTTTAGTCAAAGTAGTTGAAAAAGCTAATTTTTCATTTTTAGCTAAACTCCAATCTAAGAAGATTCTTGTAATAAAAATAGCTGTAAATAATGATGTTAAAATACCTATAAGTAAAGTTGTTGCAAAACCTTTAATTGGTCCTGTTCCTAATGCAAATAAGATTAATGCAGTTAAGAATGTAGTAACGTTAGCATCTACGATAGAAGACATTGCTCCTTTCCAAGTGTATGAATAGTTTACTGCATCCTCCGTTGATTTTCCTGAATCTAATTCTTCTTTTGCTCTTTCAAAGATAATTACGTTAGCATCTACTGCCATACCTATTGTTAAAACGATACCTGCAATACCTGGCAATGTTAACACTGCTCCAAAACTTGCTAATACTCCAAAGATAAATAAGATGTTTACTAATAAAGCTAAGTTTGCATAGAAACCTGTTTTACCATAGTATATTACCATCCATAATAATACTAAAGAGAAACCAATTATAAATGACATTACACCACTGTTAATTGCTTCTTTACCTAATGATGGTCCAACAACGTCTGATTGTAAAATTTCTGCTCTAGCTGGTAATTTACCTGCTCTTAAGATATTAGCTAAATCTTTAGTTTCTTCAATTGTAAATGATCCTGAAATTTCAGAATTACCACCAGTAATAGCTCCTTTAGAAACTCCTGGTGCTGAATATACTTTATTATCTAAAACAATTGCAATTGCATTTCCTTGTTGAGAAACATCGCCTGTCATTTTTTCCCAAAGTTTAGCTCCTTTTCCGTTCATTTGCATACTCACGGCTGGTTTTCCAAAATTGTCATAAGTGTCCGTTGCGTTTGTTATAACACCACCACTTATAGGCGCTTCATTTGCTCTATTTCCTTTTAATGCATATAATTCAGAAATTTCTGGAGTTTTAGCATTTGTTTTCCCCCATACAAATTTTACGTTACTTAATTCGTTTGGTAATAATGCTTTTATATCTGCTCTTTTTAAATAACTGTTTATTAAAACTGTATCTTTTACATTAAATATTCCAATGTAAGGAGAACCTTGTTGTCCACCCATTACTAATTTATCTAATAATGGACCATTTGTTTGTTTTGTGCTATCAGATGCTTTGTCTGTTAATAAAGTATCTATTCCTTTACTAATAGTAGCTTCTGTTACTTCTGAAACAGCTTCAGTTTTCTTTAATGCTTCGTTTGCAGCAATAATGAAAGGGCTTACTTCTTCTACTTTATATGTTTCCCAAAACTCTAATTGAGCTGTACTTTGTAATAATTTTTTGATACGGTCAACATCTTTTGCTCCAGGTAATTCTACTAAAATTCTACCTGTTTCTCCTAATAATTGAATGTTAGGTTGTGTTACTCCAAATTTATCAATACGCTCTCTTAAAACTTTAAAAGCACTTTCTACAGATTCAATAACTTTTTGTTTGATAATTGGTTTAACTTGATTATTAGTCATGTCAAATTTAATAACATCATCTAAAGTTCTATTACCAAAAATTTCAACATCTGCTAATTTTGTATTAGTTGCAGCTGCTTCTTTGTCAAAAGCTTCATAGAAAGCATCTAAATACGTTTGATTTCCTTTTTGATTTTTAGTAGCATCTACTAATGCTTTATTAAAAACTGGATTCTTAGTATTATTAGCTAATCCTAATAAAACATCTTTTACAGATATTTGAAGAATTACATTAATACCTCCTTCTAAGTCTAATCCTTTGTTAATTTGTTGATCTCTTACTTCATTAAAAGTAAACCCCAAAATAGGATATACTTTCTCTTTTCCAATAGAGTCTAAGTATTGTTTTTCTTTTGAGAAATCTCCGTTTGCAAATGCTTTTGCGTCGCTTTCTACGCTATTAGTTACAAAGGTAAATGATAGTTGGTAGATACAAACTAGGGCAAAAATTATTGCGAAAAATTTAATAAGTCCTTTATTCTGCATTATTCAAAAAATTAATTATTGTATTTTAAAAAACGGACAAATATATAATATACAATAGGATTAAACAATTTTATTTTATACTAATGTTAAAATATTCCTATAATAAAAAAAGATTTTGTCTCTTTATTTTTAACAAAAAAGGCTGTTATAAACTAACAGCCTCATTTATATCTCTTTACAAAGATTACAAAACTGATTTTAAATCAGCATTCATATTTCTTACTGCATCTGCACTTTTTGCAAATAATGCTTTTTCAGCATCATTTAATTGTACATCAACAATTTGTTCAATTCCATTTCTTCCAATAATACATGGAACACCAATACAAATATCGCTTTGTCCATATTCTCCTTCTAAAAGTACTGAACAAGGAATCATTCGCTTTTGGTTATTCAAAATACTATCTACTAAAAATGCAACAGAAGCTCCTGGAGCATACCAAGCTGATGTACCTAACAAACCTGTTAATGTAGCACCACCTACCATTGTTGATGCAGCAACTTTATCCATTTCTTCTTGTGATAAGAAATTTGCTACTGGCGAACCATTATAAGATGCTAAACGTGTTAATGGAATCATAGTTGTATCTCCATGACCTCCAATTACCATTCCTTGCACATCGTTTGATGGTTTTTGTAATGCTTGTGACAAATAATATTTGAAACGTGAGCTATCTAAAGCTCCTCCCATTCCAATTACTCTGTTTTTAGGTAATCCTGTTGCTTTTAATGTTAAATATGTCATTGTATCCATAGGATTAGATACTACTACGATGATTGTATTTGGTGAATGCTGCAAAATGTTTTCGGCTACTGATTTTACAATTCCAGCATTAATTCCGATTAATTCTTCACGTGTCATTCCTGGTTTTCTAGGAATTCCTGATGTAATTACTACAACATCAGAATTAGCTGTTTTTGAATAATCATTTGTACTTCCTGAAACTACTGTATTAAAACCTGTAGTGGTTGCACATTGCATAATATCCATTGCTTTTCCTTCCGCAAAACCTTCTTTGATGTCTAATAAAACTACCTCGCTTGCAATTCCTCTGTAAGAAATAACATCCGCACAAGTAGCACCTACATTACCAGCACCTACTATTGTAACTTTCATATTTGTGTTATTTATAATTATTAAAATTCGTATTGTAATGAAACATTTGTGTTTACAAATTTACCAAAAGCAAGTGTACCTTGTACAAAAAATTTGCTAAATTGATATCTACTTGAAAATTCACCTATTAAGTTTCTTTTTGTTTTACTCAAGTCTTTCATTCTTTCATTTAAAATATCTTGCAGCGGAACAATTTCTTCAATGCTTCCTTTTTCTCCACCGACCTTATAATTAAAATCGCTAACATTAAAAATCATTCCCCAAAGTATTTCTAATCTTTTATGTGTTTTAGAAATATTAATTTGAGCTTGATAAGTATTAACGGAGCTCCCTAATGAACTTATTCCCAATGATCCATAATCAGATTGAATGTCAACAAAATCAAAATTCAAATCTTCTTTTGAATAAGCTACTAAAGCAGAAAGATGTATTGTTTTATTGAAATTTTCAGAAAAATACTGATCTATATTATGTTTAATTCCAGCACCATAAACTTGGTAATCTCCTTTTTTAAGTTGGGTCTTAGGTGAATATTTTACTAAAAGTTCAGTACCATACCAAAGTCCTACTCCAGCTTGTATGTAGGGATAAAAAACAGTTTCTTCATTAATTCCTTCTGGTGATTTTAATCTCACTTGTGAACCTGCTAAATCTCCCGTTAGATAATATTGATCGTTGCTTCCTAATGCAGTAGGCACTTCAACACTATTTTGACCTTCTACAGAAAAAAACTGAAAATCAGCATTACTGACAATAAATGTTCTGTCTGATTTAGGAACAAAAAATAAATTAGCATTCACTCCAAATGTCACTTCTCCAAGTTTTTTCTTTTTTGCTGATGTCATCCATCCTGAAGAAGCTTGATAAACTGCAGCATCTGTTGCTGGTGTTATGTATTTATCAGAATAAAATAGGGCATCATTTAAAAGATACCCTATTTGTTGAAATATTTCGGTGTTTTGCGCCTTAGTCTGATTAGTAGAAATTACTAATAAAAACAAAATAACCTTAGCCGCATTATTCATCTTATGCATCAATCTTAGCGTAAGCTGCATTTTTCTCAATAAACTCTCTACGAGGCGGAACCTCATCACCCATTAGCATTGAGAAAATTCTATCTGCTTCAGACAAACTATCGATATTAACTTGACGTAATGTTCTAAAATCGGGATTCATGGTTGTATCCCATAATTGCTCTGCATTCATCTCTCCAAGACCTTTATATCGCTGAATTGCTGCTCCTCCACCTAATTTTTGAACAATCAAATCGCGTTGATCGTCTGTCCATGCATATTCTTTTTTGTTTCCTTTTTTAACTAAGTATAAAGGAGGTGTTGCAATATAAACGTGACCGTTCTCAATTAATTCCTTCATAAATCTGAAGAAGAATGTTAAGATTAGAGTAGAAATGTGACTACCATCAACATCGGCATCACACATAATTACTACTTTATGGTAACGTAATTTTTCTAGGTTTAAAGCTTTACTATCATCTTCAGTTCCAATTGTAACTCCTAATGCTGTAAAGATATTTCTTATCTCTTCGTTTTCAAATACTTTATGTTGCATAGCCTTTTCAACATTCAAAATCTTACCTCTTAATGGTAATATAGCTTGAAATGCTCTATCACGACCTTGCTTTGCTGTTCCACCTGCTGAATCTCCCTCAACAAGAAATACTTCACATTTATGTGGATCTTGCTCTGAACAATCAGAAAGCTTACCAGGTAATCCTCCACCACCCATAACGGTCTTACGTTGAACCATTTCACGTGCTTTTTTTGCAGCGTGACGTGCTTGTGCAGCTAAGATTACTTTTTGAACTATAATTTTAGCATCATTAGGGTTTTCTTCTAAATAAGCTTCAATCATATCACCTACAGCTTGACTAACTGGTGATACTACTTCTCTGTTTCCTAATTTAGTTTTAGTTTGTCCTTCAAATTGAGGTTCTGCAACTTTTACTGAAATAATAGCTGTTAATCCTTCACGAAAATCATCTCCTGAAATTTCAAACTTTAACTTATCTAACAATCCAGAAGCATCTGCATATTTCTTTAATGAACGGGTTAATCCTGTTCTGAAACCTTGCAAGTGTGTTCCTCCTTCGTGTGTATTGATATTATTTACGTATGAAAATATATTTTCAGTATAACTTGTATTGTAAATTAAGGCTACTTCTACTGGAATATCTCCTTTTTCAGAGTCCATAGAAATTACATGAGTAATGATTGGCTCACGATTAGCATCTAGATATCTAATATACTCTTTAAGTCCTTCATCTGAATGAAATACTTCAGAAACAAAATTTCCGTCTTTATCAACTTCTCTTTTATCTGTAAACGTTATTGTAATTCCTTTATTCAAGAATGACAATTCACGCATACGTGCTGACAATGTATCGTATGAAAATTCAATTGATTGTGTAAAAATGGTATCATCAGGATAGAACGTTACTATAGTACCTCTCTTATCTGTTGTTCCAATTTGTTTTACTGGATATAACGCTTTTCCTCTTTCATATTCTTGTTCGTAAATTTTTCCATCTGCACTATGAACTGTTGCTCGTAAGTGATTTGACAAAGCATTTACGACAGAGACTCCTACCCCATGTAATCCACCAGAAACTTTATATGAGTCTTTATCAAACTTACCTCCTGCTCCAATTTTAGTCATTACTACTTCAAGAGCAGAAACACCTTCTTTTTTGTGAATATCTACTGGAATACCACGACCATTATCTTCTACTGAAATTGACCCATCTTCATTAATATCAACTCGAATGGTATCACAATATCCACCCATAGCCTCATCAATAGAGTTGTCTACAACCTCATATACTAAATGATGAAGTCCACGAACTCCCACATCTCCAATGTACATGGAAGGGCGCATTCTTACATGCTCCATTCCTTCTAATGCCTGAATACTATCAGCCGAATAATTATTTTTCTTGTTTTCGTCGCTCATATTTAATCGCTTATAATCTCATTTTTATTAAACAGACAAATATAGTCATTTGAATAAAGAAAATGGCTGAAAAGCACCTCTAAATCAATTTAAGTTATTAACATTTGTTAAAAATATAAATCGAAAAAACGCTGCTTATTACTAAGCAACGCTTTTTACTTAAACAACATAACTGAAATTTTTAAACCATTTGTTTTTCTTTTGCTATTGTTACATCAGCATTTACGTGGTCTTTATTTGCTCTACCACTTGGGTCTTCGTTTTCTTGCCATTTTGGAATCCATTTTCTCACAGTTTGTGCTGCACTTACTTGTGGGAAATGTTTATGGAAAATTCTTCTGTAGAAGAAAGCTTCTTTAGTGGTTGGTGTATTATATGGGAATAAGCTTTTCGCTTGTGCAAAATCTTCATCAGTAACTTGACTTGTACAGTAAGCTATTAATGTATCAATCCAATTATATCCTACTCCATCAGAAAATTGTTCTTTTTGTCTCCATAAAACTTCTTCAGGCAAATAGGGTTTATCTGGTGTATCAAATGCTTTTCTTAAAATATATTTTTCTATTCCGTTGTATGTTAACGGTTGTTTTTCTTCTGGTCTAATTTTTATTGCTAGTTCTAAGAACTCCTTATCTAAGAAAGGAACTCTTGCCTCTAATCCGTGAGCCATTGTTGATTTATCTGCCCGTAGTAAATCAGCTGTAAATAATTTTTGAACTCTTTCAATGGTTTCTTTTTGAAAATCTAAAACGGATGGCGCATTTCTAAAGTATAAATATCCTCCAAAAATTTCATCTGCTCCTTCTCCCGAAAGTACCATTTTTATTCCCATATCAGTAATTGCTTTTGATAAGAAATACATTGGTGTACTTGCTCTTATTGATGTTACATCATAAGTTTCAAGATGCCAAACTAATTTATCTAAAACGGCTATTCCTTGTTCTACTGTAAATTGGATTTCATGATGCTCTGTTCCTAGAAAATCTGCTACTTTTCTTGCCGCTAATAAATCTGGAGATGTATCATCTAATCCAATGGAGAAGGAATGTAATTTTTGACCTGTTTCCTCTAGCAATCGTGCAGCAATTGAAGATGTTAAGGAAGAATCTAATCCTCCTGAAAGTAAAACTCCAAAAGGCACATCAGCCATCAATCTCTTTTTAACTGATTTCGTCAATGTTTCTCTAAGTGCTTTTAAATCTAATTCTTCTACTGCTTTTGACTCAAATTCCCATTCTGGTTTGTAATATTTTACAAATCCTGTCTTTTGTGTATAGTAATGCCCTGGAGGAAAAGTTGAAAATGTTTTACATTGATCCGCTAAAGATTTCATTTCACTTGAGAAATAAATACGCCCTCTTTCATCAATTCCATAATACAAAGGCTTAATTCCTAGTGGATCTCTTGCTGCAATAAAATCATCTCCATCTACTACTACGAATACAAACATTCCATCTAAATGTTCACAAAAATCGTAACCAAACTTTTCATATAAATGAACAATAACTTCTGAATCTGATGTAGTTCTAAAAGTATGATCGCTCAAAATTCCTTTTCTTAAAGCCTCGTGATTATAAATCTCACCATTATGAACCATCCAAGCTGTATCTGTTCCTTGAATAGGTTGTTTTCCTGTATGCAAATCAACAATTGATAACCTTTCATGAGCTAAAATGTGTCCTTTTTCTGTAACATGTATATCACTTTCATCTGGTCCACGATGGCTCATTCTTTTTGATAATTGTTGTGCTAATGCTACATTTTTTCCTTTTCCTATAATGGCTAATATTCCGCACATAATCTTTAATTTAAATTTTCTAAAATGATGAACTGTTAAATCCTTAATCTATTATCTTGATGAAGCAAATTTCAAATATTACTAACATAATTGAAACTAAAAATTGAATAATAGTTTTAATTTATAACTTTAAAATGATTTTTAGTATATTTTTTAAACTAAATCAATACTTAAATCTAGCTTTTGGTTAAAATATGTAAAGAAAAGAGATTGCATATCAATGCTTATTCTTTTTTTCTTAGGAAGAATATAATTCACTAAACATTCTTTTAGATTCTTTTCTTTGTTGAAATGAGGAGACTGCTTACTAAATTTATGGTGTTTTATTCTATACTTTGAATAGTATATTTTGTAGCATTGATTTCAAATTGAAATCCTATTTTGTTACCCATTAATTTCATTCCTAATGGTGATTGTGGTGAAAGGGCAAAAATATCTTGATGTTCTAATTTGATTTTAGGTAAAGCTGCACTTACAAAAAATAAAGTTTCATTAGCTTGAACTAAACTTCCTAGCGCCACGACATTATGACTTTGTGAATCGTCTATTTTATTTAAAATAGCTTTCTGCTCAATAACTTCTTTTAGTTTTTGGTTGAGTTTTTCTTGTTCTAAATGCATCATTGCTAAAGCCGTTTCGTGTTTATCTCCTGCAGATCCTTTGGCGTCATTTTGTGCATCAATAGTTAAGTTGGAAATCATTTTTTGGAGGGTTTCTATTTTTTCTTGAACTATTAATTTGTATTGAGAAAGAATTTGAGGCTTTGTTGGCATAATGAATTTATTGTATACAAAAAACCTGCAAGGTTTATAAATCTTGCAGGCTTTTTATTTTTTAATTTTCTTAAAAATCAAATTTGTAGTTTGCTCCAATCATCACTTGTATAGATTGAACTGGAAAGTTTACCCATCGTTGATAGTTTTGACTTGCCAAGTTGTTTCCTTTTAAAAAGGCTGTTAATCTTTCGTTGTATTTATATCCTACATGTGCATTTAAATCAAAATAACTGTCTAAAGTTATAGTTTGAGTATCATATATTGGCGGAAATACATTAGCTACACTTGGAATAGCTACTTGATCTTTTCTATCTCCTACAAAGAAAACTTTTGCTCCAGCATACCATTTCTCAGTAATATTAAAATCTATTGTTGATGCTAGTTGTATTTGTGGTAAATTCCAAGCTTCTTGCTCATTATCTACTGAGTAATTATTGTATGAACCATTGATTCCAAAAGAAACGTTTTTAGAAAAATCTGCTTTTAATTCCGCAAACCCTGTAATTGTTTTTACATTATCATAGGTTACATCAAATGAATTTCCAAAGGCATATCCTTCTGTATTAGTTACTGTAGGATCAAACATATTGTTTTTAAATAATGCTTTTGCTTCTTCGTCTTTGTATGAAGCTCTTAAATTAAAAGAAACTGAATTAGATAATTTTCCTTTTAAACCTCCATATATATCATATTTTTGATTCGTTGGTGAAACAAAAAGTGTTGGTGAAACAAACGGGTTTACATCTACAAAATCAGCATAAGAGTTTTGGTGTAATGTTCCTTCTGCTCCAGCATAAAGGGTTAAAATTTCTGGCACTAATTTGTATGATGCTTTTATATTTGGATAAATAAATAATTTACTATCTGAAACACCATCTATCTTTTGTGTGCTGTAAAAAACGGAAGCTCCAAATTGAACTGAATAATCATCTTCTTGTAACAAAATACTAGGACTTGCTCCAAAATTTATATTACTATAATTAAATGATCCTTCGTTATAATAGCTTCTATCAAAACTTCCTCCTACATAATCCACTATAACTCCTAAATTTACTTTAGTATCCATAATTTCAAAAGAGGTTTCTGGTTTCACATAGAATCTGTTTTCTCCTGAACCTAGTGCATCTGAAAAACGTTTAAACAATAAAGTAGAATTATCTAAAAATCCATCTCTCATTCCTAATTTTCCACCTAATTGTATGGTGTTAAAAGATTGTTTTTCGTTTATTGAATTTAACGTTGCCTCATCAAATGTCATATAATCTGTTGGTAAACCATACCAATTACTCACTTGATTTTTATAACCTAAGTCTATATTATAATGCAAATCTTTATCTCTACTTCCATAGGTTACATCTGCACTTGTTGTAGCAAATTGATTATCTAATATGACACCATCTATATCTCCTTGTGAAGATAAATGACGAATCATTCCTCCTACATATTCGCTTTTGCTAATATCTTCTGTTATAAACAATTCTGCATTAATTGTTAGGTAGTTTCCAAAGCCTAAAGTGGCGTAATTCTTGAATAATTTTTCTTTTTTTGCTTTTTCTACATCAGCAGCTCTACCTTTTGCAGGTGTAAAAGTTGAAGCTACTGGAAATGAAAAAATGGAATATTCAATTTTTTCTTTTTGTACTTCCACATCATCTTCAAATGTAGGTGTTTCTTTTACTTTGAAAGCATCTGAAATTGTAGGGCTATACGGCTTTACAATATTGACTACTTCTGAACCAATGTTTTCGTCTTTCTTTTGAGCTAAAGCTAATTGGAACGAAAAAATTACTATGATTAGGATTATATGTTTTAAATATCTCATTTTCAATATATATTTTAAATAAAGCTTTATTTACTTGTTATTCTTGGATTGATGAATTACGTTTCGCTTCTTCTGTCTTAATTTGTGCTAATTCTTCTTTGGCTTCTGTAACTACATCGGCATATTGACCGTAATTATCAATTACACTGTCTAAAATCGTTGTGGCTTGAAAACTATCGTTTAGTTTGTAATAATTTTTAGCCATTACTATTAAACTTTTAGCTGCAAAATATTGATAGCCTGAATAGTTTTTAGCATATTTTTCAACGTCTTTATTTGAATCCGCAAATTTTCCGTCTTTGTTTTTAAAATAAGCACCATAGTATAAGGCTTCTGCTGCAAGTTCTCCTTTTGCTATTTTTTGCAGGTTTTGGTATGCTTCTTTTGCTTTTGCTTCATCTCCTGTTTTTATTGCTGAACGAGCTACAATGATTTGGGCATCACTTTTTACTCTGTCATCAATTTTATCGTTTGACAATACCTTATCTGCGTATGCAACTGCATTTTTATAATCTTTAGTTTCGTAGTAAGATTTCATTAGATTTGATTGTGCAAATGTTACATTTTGTGGAAAATCTGCTTCCGTCTCTAATCTTTTTAATACAGGAATAGCTTTGTCAAATGTTTTTGCTTTTAAATACACTTGTCCTAAACGTGCTAAGGCTTGTTCTGTAAATTCGCTTCTAGGTTTGTTGATTACATATTCATAATGCTTAATTGAATTGTTTTCTAAACCGTCTGCAAAATATAATTGTGCTAAATAAAAATTAGCATTTAAAGCATGAATTCCGTTAGGGAAACTTCCTAAATAAGAAGTAAATCCAGAAACAGCTTGTTTACTATTATTCATTAAATACTGTTTCTCAGCAGATTCGTATGTTGTATTATCTAAATCAGCATTTGATACTTCAATAAAGTTCAATGTTTTTACCCAAGCTGCATATTCATCTACTCTACCGTTGTCTACATAAATTAAACGAGCTGTCGAAACGGCTTCTAATGCTTCTGGTGAATTTGGAAAATCTGCTGCTACTTTTTTGAATTTAGAAATGGCTAAATCTTCTTTTCCGTTGTTATAATGAATTAGTCCTTGTTTCAAAATAGCTTTTGCTAAATAAGAACTTGTCTTATAATTATTGATTAACTTATCAAATGTCTGAATAGCTTTGTCTACTTTATTTTCGTTCACGTATGTATTTCCTAATTCATATAAAACATCGTCTGCGTATTGAGATGTTGGATACGTTCTTGAGAAATTTTCTAAATCTTCAATTTTTCTATCGTTCTTACCTACAAAACCATAACTAATCCCTTTTTGATAGGCCGCATAATCAGCATCTGGGCTTTTAAACTCCATTACTTTATTATATGCATCCATTGCTGGCCAATACTTTGCAGAAATAAAATTACAATCTCCTAAACGCAAATAGGCATCTGTTAATCTTGTTTTATCATTTTTACTTTTTGCAATGTAATCTCCAAAGCTTTTTATGGCATTGTCATATTCTTTTAATTTAAAATAAGTATATCCTAAGTTATAGTCTATATTAGTGTTTTCTGCCGTTGAAGCTGCTGCGCTACTGTTTTGAAATTGCTTAAATGTTATTTTTGCTTCTTCAAATTGGTCTAAATTATATTCGGTTTCTGCTTTCCAAAACAAAGCTCTTGCTGTAAATTTTGGGTCTTTATTTTCTGTTATTGCTTTTTTGAATAAACTTAAAGCTTCTTTATTATTTCCGTCTGTATAAACTTCTAATCCTCTATAAAAATTAGCCATTTGATAGGCTTGACGATTTTCTGGTGATTTATTTTTTTCTAATAAAACTAATGCATCTTTATAATTTTTAGATGTAATATAAGAACTAATTAAAAGATTACTTACTTCTTGTTTGTAGGATGAATTAGGATATTTACTTAAATAAGATTGTAATACTTCTGGTGTACTTTTGTATGAATTTCCTATTTCATAACTCAATTTAGCATAATTTAAAAAGGCATCTTCATGTATTTTTAAATCGTACTCCATTTCTGAAGCGGTTTTAAAAGCAGTTAATGCTTGGTTTTTTTTATCTGTATTCAAATAACATTCTGCCAAATGGTAATAAGCATTTTGAGCTACTGCATCATTTCCTCCAATAATTTTATTGAATTGTGAAATTGCTTTTTCGTAGTCTTTTTGTTGGTAATATGCATATCCTAATTGGTAATAATCAGTATTGTTCCATTTTCCTTTTTTACCATTGTAGTCTTCTAAATACGGAATAGCTTTGTCGTATTGTTTTAAATTAAAATAGCTTTCTCCAATAATTTTTGACAATTCACTTTTATCAATTCCTCTTGATTTTGGCATTTGTGCTAAACCTAAATCAATTGCTTTTTGGAAATTTCCTAGCTTGAAATTCATATCTGCTTGAAAATATCCCATTTTTTCTTTGTATCTATCTTGATCTGAAACTTTATCAAAATAATCGGTAGCACTTTTATAATCATCTGTTTCATAGGCTAAATACCCTAAATAATATTTAGCTTGATTTCCATATTCTTTAGAATTAACTACTTTATTAAAATAAGCAGTAGCTTCTTTTACGTTTTTTGCTGTAAAATAGCTATATCCTTTTTGGAAGTTAAATTTTTCTCTTTCAGAAAGGGTTAATCCATTTTCATCTACTTTATCAAAATATTTCAACGCTTGTGGATAATTACTTTGGTCAAAATAGTAATGTGCAACTTCTATATATGCTTGATTTTGTTTTGTATTTGTTGGATATTTTTCTACAAAATCTTCCATTAATTGATCTGCTCCTGTTTGATTTAAACGAATAGCACAATTAGCAATGTAATAAGAGCAATCTGCTTTTACGTCTGAACTTGAAACGGAATTAATGACTTTGTCAAAAATGATTTGTGCAGACTGGTATTGTTTGTCTTTATACAGTTCAACTGCTCTATCAAATTCTTTTAATTCATGTGAATAAATAGCTGTTTGTTGGGCTACACCAAAAGTGGTTGAAAGAAATAATAAGAAATAAAAAATGTTTTTAGTAAGCTTCATTTTAATCCGTTTTTAGAATCTCAAATATAAGTTATATATGAGTACTAACGAGTGAAGTATAGTTTATATTGTGAACAAGGTTTTAAACAAATTTGTTATTTTTCTACAATTGATTGATATTATTTTGAATAGAACATTACTATTATTACTTTTACAAAATAAATCTCTTAAAACATGGCAGAAGCTATCCTTAGTTTACAAAACGCAGCAATTTATCAAGAAAATAATAAAGTTTTATCTAACATTAATTTAGAAGTTAAACGTGGTGATTTTATTTATTTAATTGGGAAAACAGGTGCAGGAAAAAGTAGTTTCCTAAAAACACTTTATGGTGATTTAGCTTTAATTGAAGGTGAAGGAAGTATTGTTGATTATAATTTGCGTAAATTAAAAGAAAAAGACATTCCTTATTTGAGAAGAAAATTAGGCGTTGTTTTTCAAGATTTTAAGTTATTACCTGATAGAAGTATCAAAGAAAATTTATTATTTGTTTTAAAAGCTACAGGTTGGAAAGAAAATGCTGAAATGAATTTAAAAATAGATGAAGTTTTAGACAAAGTAGGTATGAAAATGCAAGCACACAAGATGCCTCATCAAATTTCTGGTGGAGAACAACAACGTGTTGCCATTGCTAGAGCTTTACTTAATGATCCTGAACTAATTTTAGCAGATGAACCAACAGGTAATCTTGACCCTCAAACATCTGTTGAAATCATGAATGTATTAAAAAACATAAATGAGAACGGTAAAACTATTTTGATGGCTACACATGATTATGCTTTGATTATGAAATTCCCATCCAAAACCCTTAAGTGTGAAGATAGTACTATTTTTGAAGTGGTACAACGTACGGTTTAGGTTTTAATAAACTTATGTCTTGAAAAAATCAAAAACAATCGTTATATCAGGAATAAATGTAGTTGATAGTGGAATTCGCTCTATCATGACTGATTGTTTAACACAACTTGAAGCTTACTCAAAAAATAAAGACATTACAATTATTGCTTTAGTTCATTCTAAAAATCTTTTTTCTATTCCAAATGTAAGCTATCTAGAATTTCCATATTCTAAGAAATCTTGGCTTTTAAGATTGTATTATGAATATTTTCACTTTCTAAGGCTTTCAAAAAAACTTAATGCTGACATTTGGTTTTCCATACATGATTTATCTCCCAATGTAATTGCCAAAAAGAAATTTGTTTATTGCCATAATCCTTCTCCTCTATATAAACTATGTTATAGAGATTGGTTTTATGGATTCAAAATTGGCTTATTTTCTAAATTTTATAAATATGCTTATCAAAAAAATATAAAAACAAATAACGCTGTTTTTGTTCAACAGCATTGGATTAAAAATCAATTTGAAAAATGGTTTTCAATTGCAAATTGTAAAGTAGCTTATCCTGAAACTAAAGTTAGTATTGAAAAAAGTAAAATTGTTTTAAATCCCAATAAGGTTCATTTTTTTTATCCTAGCTTTCCTAGAATGTTTAAAAATTTTGAATGCATTTGTGAAGCTGTTTTACTTTTACCTAAAAGCATTCAAGATAAAATTGAAGTCCATTTTACAATTACTGGAAATGAAAACAAATATGCACAATCTATTTTCAAGAAATACAGCAAACATGACTGCTTAAAATTTATTGGAACATTAAACCGATGTGATGTTGCTGGATATTATGAAGCTACGAATGCTTTATTATTTGCATCAAAAATGGAAACTTGGGGTTTACCTATAACCGAAGCTAAAGAGTTTCATAAGCCTCTCTTTTTATCTGATTTACCTTATGCAAAAGAAACAGTTGGTCAATATGATAAAGTGAGTTTTTTTAATCCAAATGAACCCAAAGAATTAGCACAAAAATTGGAATTATTTCTAAAAAACGAATTAGAATTTGATATAATTAATCATTCTAGTATAAAGAAACCCGATTTTATAGGTTGGAATTCTATTTTTGATTTTATATTTACTGATAATACTTAATTTATGCCTTTTTTTTCTGTCATAATTCCGTTGTATAATAAAGAAAACTATGTTGAAAGTGCCTTAAAAAGCATATTCAACCAAACCTTTACGGATTATGAAGTTATTATTGTAAATGATTGTTCAACTGATAAAAGTGTAGAAAAAATAATAGCGTATTTATCCGATAATGTAAGGTTGATTGAACATGAAAAGAACAAAGGTTTATCTGCTACCCGAAATACAGGAATTCAAAATGCAAAAGCAGATTATGTCACCTATTTAGATGCAGATGATTTATGGAAACCTAATTTTTTAGAAACCATTCACAGACTGATTACTAATTTTCCTAAAGCAAAAATTTATGGAACTAATTATGAAGAAATTTATGCTGATAAAATTTTAAAGCCCTATAATGGTTCTGCTATTTTAGTTGCTAATTTTGAAGGTATTATTGATTTCTTTAAGATTAATATTAAGCAAGGAATCTATAATCACGGAAGTGTTTGTTTTCATAAATCTGTCTTTGAAAAAGTAGGGTATTATGATGAAAATATAAGATTCTCTCAAGATATTGATTTTAATATTAGAGCTAATTATTATTTTGAACTGGCTTATAGTAATACCAATCAAATGAGTTATTTTATGCAAACGGATAATCAAATTACTAGAAGTTCTATTATTCATTATCAAATTCCAAATTATGACAAGTATGAAGATTGGGCAAAATTAAATCCTGATTTAAAAAAACAGCTTGATTTTTTAAGATATGTTTTGGTTAAAAAACTTAAAAAAGATGGAGATAAAACACTTTGGAAAAAAACAATTATGCCTATTCATTTAAAAAATCTGAATTGGAAACAAATCATTTTACTATATTTACCAAAGAGTATTCTTTTATTTTTAGATAAAATAAAGTTGGCATTAATAAAGAAAGGAATTAAAATCGCTACTTATTCAAATAAGTAATGAATTCATCAAAATTTCTGATGTAATCTTCTTCTGAAAAAACAGCTGAATTTAATACCAAACAAACTGCACCTGAAGAAAAATTATCTAGTTCTCTCCATACGTTTGTCTTTATCAGCAATCCTTTGTCTGGTTTGTTTAGAGTTACTTTTTGAATGTTGTTTCCATCCTTTAAAATCACATCAAAACTACCCGATAAAGCTACGAGAAATTCAAGCTGTTCTTTGTGAGCATGACCACCACGTTGAGCAGAACTTGGCACGTCATACAAATAATAAACACGTTTAATTTCAAAAGGAACTACCTCTTTTTCAATGATAGCTAAGTTACCTCTATAATCTTCAACTTTTGGAATGTTTATTATTTCTATGTTCATTTTTTTAATTCATTAAAGAGTTGTATCCATTGCTTTCCAATTTGTTCTACTGAAAATTGCGCTACACTTTTCTTTGCATTTTGTTTACAGTGTAAATATAATTCTTTATTAGAAATCATTTCATTTAAAGCTTTGGTCATTTCAACTTTATTTTGATTTTCAACTAAAAGTCCGTTTTGTTGATGTGTTATAATCTCATTTGGACCCGACTTTAAATCGTATGATACAATTGGAGTTTCACAAGCTAAGGATTCTAATAAAACCATCGGAAAACCTTCATATTTACTTGTCATTACTGTGAAAATTGCATTAGAATAAAAACTAAAAGGATTAGATACATTTCCTAAAAAGAAAATATTTTCTTCTTGATGTGATGATTTTACTAAATCTTGCCACTTCTGCTTCAATTTTCCATCACCTAAAATAATTAATTTAATATTTTCTTTTGGTAAATTAGAATTAGAATAGGATTCAATTAAATGATCAAATTGTTTGACATTATCTTCTAATCTTCCAACTCCTAAAATATAATTGAAGCTTATATTATTTATCTCTAATTTTGAATTCTCAATGTTTGAAAAATCAATTGGATTATAAATTTGTATTAGCTTATTAAAGTTATACTGATTCTGAATACTTTCTTGAATTTCATTTGAAACGGAAACTAGCTTTAATGCCTTTTTATATAATTGATTTGCTAAAAACTGACTTTTTGGAATGTAGGTTTCTAATCTATTACTGTGAATTGTTTGAATAAAACGCTTATAAATGAAGTTGTTTATGATGTATTCTTGTAGAAAAAATTCTTTAACTCTGAAATCAATAATTATATCAAATTGGTGCTTCTTGAAATAGTTTTTTAAAGCTATAAATCTTTTGAAACGACTAAAAGTACTATTCGTTGAATCTTTTAATGTTTCTAAATGCAATAATTCACCCGAAAAAGCATATTTAATTTCACCTGCAAAAACTACATGATGCACCTCAATACCTTGATTTACAAAATAGTTAGATAATGAAGCAGCACATCTCTCTGCACCACCTCCAGAAAGTGATACCGTTGTTAAACAGATTTTTAAAGGTTTATTATTTTGATTCAATTTTGTGTATTTTAGCAAATGTAAATAAAAGTTTTAAATGCGAATAGCCTTAATAGGAGAGTTTAGTAGATTGCACAATACTTTGAAAGAAGGATTAGTGCAATTAGGACATGAAGTTGTTTTGATAAACAATGGTGATGGCTTTAAAAATTTTCCTGCTGATTATTCACATAAAGCATTTTGGTGTGAAACTACATTAGGAAATATACCCAGACAAATTATTTATAGATTAACTAAATTTGATATTGCTGCAATTGAAAGGGGCATTCGTTTTTATTTTCTTCTACCAAAAATTAAGCATTTTGACGTTGTGCAATTAATCAATGAAAAACCTATCCAAACTACATCAAAATTGGAACTTTTTCTTTTAAAAAAACTATTTAACCAAAACAAAAAGATTTTCTTATTATGTAGTGGAGTAGATTATATGACATTGAATCATATGCTTCAAAAAAAAGAACGGTATTCCATTATGAATGCTTATTTTGAAAAAATAGAGGAGGCAAAAAAACAATATGACTTTATGTTTGACTATTTAACAGATGCACATAAAAAAATACATCAATTTTTATATGAAAATATTTCAGGTGTTATTGCCACAGATTTAGATTATGTAAATCCTTTAAAAGAAGATTCAAAATATTTAGGTATGATTCCAAATCCTATAAATAGAGATTTAATTGATAAAGTTGATTTAAATTATTCTGATAAAATCAATATTTTTTTAGGAATAAATTCGGGTAATTCATATAAAAAAGGGGTTCATTTTTTTCAAAAAGCATTAACTATTATTGAACAAAAATACAGAGATAAAGTCTGTATAAAAATCACAACTAATATTCCTTATAAAGAATATCATACGCTTTATAACGATTGTCACATTCTATTAGATCAAGTATATGGCTACGATCAAGGTTATAATGCATTAGAAGCTATGGCAAAAGGCAAAGTAGTTTTTACTGGTGCTGATAAGGAATTTATTGATTATTACAATTTAGAAGATGATGAAGTGGCAATAAATGCATTACCTGATACACAGTATTTAGTTGACAAGATTTCTTTTTTAATTGAAAATCCTTCAAGGATTATTAAAATTGGTCAAAACGCACAAAATTTTATTAAAAAAGAACATGATTATATCCATGTTGCCAAAAAATATATTGAAAAATGGAAAAGCTGCTAACAAAATATTACTCAAAAATAAATACTCACTCTTTATTAACTTTTTTAGTTATTACAGTTTTACTTCCTTTTTTAGTTCTTTCTTTTTTTAATAATCCTGCAACTGATGATTTTTATTTAGCCAATTTGTCTTTAAAATACGGACTTCTTGATGTTCATTTTTGGCATTATAACAATTGGAGTGGTCGCTATTTTTCTAATGGAATATTATTTTTTAGTCCTTTATATTTTGGCAATTTTTATTTCTATAAAATCATTCCAATTGCCTTAATTTTATTTTTTGTTTATACGGTTTACTTCTTTGTATCTAATCTATTTATTAAAAACTCTATTAAAGAAAATAAAGCCATCAGTAGCATAATAATTCTTTTGTTTTTTACTCAAGTCCCTGAAGCATGTTCTGCTTTTTATTGGTTACCAGGTGCCTTTACGTATCAATTTTCAATTCCATTAACTTTACTTTTTGTTGGGTTTTATTTAAAATATAGCAACACAAAAAAGCCTCTCTATTTAATTATTGCTCTTCTATTTTTATTTTTTTCTATGGGTTGTAATGAAGTGACTTCTCTTTTAAATCTTATTTTACTACTATTATATTTTATATATAACCTTTGGAAAACGAGAAAATTAGATTTTGCTTTCTTACTAGTGATTGTTTTTGCGATAGTTTTTGCTTGTATAGAATTATTAGCTCCGGGAAATGCTGCTAGAGCTAATACAATTTCCGAAAAATATAATTTGATTTATGCTGTTTCAAAATCTGTTATTCATAGTGTGTTATTTACCTTAAAATGGATACCTCTATTGCTACTCTTTATAGCTTTTTATAGTGAAAATTTTTATAGTTTCCTTCCTGAAAATAAATTGAAATTGAAATTATTAAGTCCTAAATGGGCCTTTTTAATTTTGTTTTCCCTACTTTTTATAAGTTTATTTCCTGGTTTTTTTATGCAAAACAATATTATTGCTAACAGGTCTCTAAATAGCATTTATTTCTATTTCATTTTAGCTGCTTTTTACGCTGTTATATGTTCATTAATTTATTTAAAAGATAAATATAATTTCATCATCACACTATCAAAATCCTCAAAAATAGTATTAGCTACTCTTATGATTTTCTTTACCTTTTCTGATAATCCTGTAACAAATGCGTATGAAGATTTGCTAAATGGTAAAGCTTTTTCCTATAATAATCAAATGAAGAATCGTTTTAATATGATTAAAAACACTTCTGAAAAGAAAGTTATTGTTCCTGCTTTAACAAAAAAACCAATTACTATTTATCAAGACAACATAATGGGTTTAACTAATGATGTAACAAATTGGAAAAATGAAGATATTTCTATTTATTATGATAAATCTGTTACTGTTGAACCCACTGAATCAATCTTTACCGAATAAGCTTTTTCTAAAATAAATAGCTAAAACCAGAAAATACATGAAAAATGTAAAAGAATGTGCCATTACAATTCCTTTAATACCAAAAACAGTTATTAAGTAAGTACTAGAAAACCATAAAATAGCTAAGGAAAGTAATTCTGTTACAATAAATGCTTTAGTCAGTTTTTTAGCAAAGAATTGATACCCTAAAATCAAGGACATGGCTTTCAAAAAATCACCTAATAATTGCCAAAAAAACAAATCAGAAACAGCTGAAAATTCAGAAGTAAATAAAATTTGAATTATAATGTTTCTTAAAAAATAAACTAAAACCAATCCAGCTAAAAAAATGGGAATTATACCTTTATAATAGTTCCAAAAAACAGCTTTAGTTTCCTTATTTGAAGTAGCTTTTGCTAATTTAGGCAGAAAATATACGGTTAAAACTGTGGTTAAAAAGAGAAAGTAGTAATTTGAAATTCGAGTAATAGCTTCCCAATATCCAGCCTGATTTATATCTAAAGTTTCAATGATTGAATTTCGTATAGCCAAATAAATCATTGGCCCAAAAATCATAGAAACCAATGCCATTAATGAATATTCAGACATGGGTTTCAAAACAGAAAAATCAAATGATTTTCTCGAAATTAACTGAAATAAATTTATCTTTTGATGAATGAATAATAAAGTCACAAAAAACAAAACTGACGGTGAAAGAATTACTGCTAAAAGTGCTCCAAAGGTTTTATAAAAATAGATAAATCCAACCGTGATGATTAAACCTAAAATATTTCCAATGATATTGATGTAAATTACTTTCTTAAATTCTCCAAAACCATTAATTATAGAAATTAATACTATGGATGCAACATACCAAGGTAAAGCCAATGCAAATGCTTTAAAAATCAACTCAAATTGAAAATTTGAACCAAAAACTTCTTGGTTTAAGTAATTCGCTAAAAAATATAGCAAACCACTTAAAATTATAATTACTAAAAATAAAGAAATAAATATGGTAGATAAAAATCGTTTTAATTCTTCATGATTCTCTTCTTTTTCGGCCACATATTTTACAATTCCATTTGTGAATCCTAAAGTGGCTATACCCTCTATTGAAGCTACAAAATTTCTTAAATTCCCAACCAAAGCCATTCCACTTGGACCAATTAATCTAGCGATTACGCTTGAAGATATAAGTCCAATGATTATTTTTAAAATAACACTTATACTATTTAACGAAGTGATTTTAAATAATTCTTTTTGAGCTATTTGTTTGAGAATATTCAATTAATATTGATTTAAAATTTGTACCAGTTTACCAATCTCTTCATCAGTCATTATTGGAGAAATAGGAATACTTAAAACCTCATCATGAATTTTTTCTGTTATTGGAAAAGATAATGTATTCCAACTTTCAAATGCATGTTGTTTATGAGGTGGTATAGGATAATGAATCATAGTTTCTATACCATTTTGGGTTAAATAATTATGAAGCTCTTCTCTGCTTTGAGTTCGAATTACAAATAAATGAAACACATGATTGTTTGAAAAATCCCAATAGGGTAAAATAATTCTATCATTTTTAATTTCATTCAAATACCGTTTTGCAATAGCTCTTCGATTATTATTATCTTCATCTAAGAAAGGTAATTTTACATTCAAAAAGGCTGCTTGAATTTCATCTAAACGACTATTAATTCCAATGAATTGATTTTGATATTTTTTCTCAGAACCATAATTCCTCAAGGAATGAACAACTTGGGCTAATTCATCATCATTTGTTACTATAGCTCCTGCATCTCCTAATGCTCCTAAATTCTTTCCTGGATAAAAACTGTATGCTTGAGCATTTCTAACTTCTGAATTCTGAATTCTACCTTCTGAAAAAGCTCCATGCGATTGTGCTGCATCTTCTACAACTAACAAATTATGTGCTTTAGCAATTTCACTTATTTTATCCATTTCAGCTAATTGACCATATAAATGAACAGCTAAAATAGCTCTTGTTTTTGAAGTAATTTTTTCAACAATTAATGCTGGATTAATGTTGTAAGTTTCCAATTTGGGTTCAACCAAAACGGGTATTAAATCTGCTTGTAGAATAGCTAATATACTTGCTATATAAGTATTTGATGGTACAATTACTTCATCTCCTTTTTGCAGCAAACCTAATTGAATATAACCTTTGAAAATCAAAACTAAAGCATCTAAACCGTTTCCTACTCCAACGCAATGTTTATAATTTGTATACTTGGCAAAACTAGCTTCAAATAACTTGACTTCTTCTCCTAAAATAAACCAACCTTTATCTAAAACTTGTTTCATTTTCTGATGAAATTCGTCTTGATATTGTGCATTAATTTGCTGTAAATTGAGAAATTTTATCATATTAATACATGTTCTAATAATGAGTGTCTTTTCGTTTCAACTTCATAAAAATCTTGATTTATGGTTCTTGCTCCAAAACTTTCTTTAAAATAATGCAACGATTCATTCAATTTTTTACCTTGGTTTTCATTTGAAATTCCAAAATCAAAGTATTTTTTGTCTATATAAACTTCATTCATCAAATGATTGTATAAAAAATCTAAACTGCCTAATTCATTATTTAGCAATTCATTTCCAGAAATGTATTGTGGATGCACTACATTATCTTTTTCAAAAACAGTTATTCCTGCTACAATTTTAGTATTAAAATAAACATTAAATTGTTTAATTAAATGTGGGAATTTATGTTTTAGATAAGTAATTTCTTCAATTGAATGTACTGGTTTTACTTGGTATTTGTTTTGTAAATTAGGAATCAAAATTTTATTCCAAAACTCATCAAAAACAGGTACTTCTTCAACTCTTAAGTTATTGCCTTTTCCTTTTTCTATTCCTCTTTTTCTTATTCTAGAAATGGGTAATTTGTGCTCTAAATCTACAATTGCAATACTATCTCTTCTGTATAATTTAGCTTCCAATAAAAACAAAATATAATCTATTTCGTTTGAAGGTAATTTGTGGTAAATAGAAGGTATAAGCTTTAAATTTAATGTCTTTATTTCGTTGGAATCTAAAAACTTTAAAACATCTTTTACTATGGCAATTGTTTCTGCAAGTATTATTTTTTCAGTAATAACTAATCCTCCATAAGTCAATCCTTGATGAGAAAACAAGGTATCTCCTACTCTATTAGCTGGTAAAATAGCAATCAACTTTTCCTTTTCATCAAAGACAAGTAAGGAATAATCTTCAAATCGATCGGAATGGTATTCCATAAAATCTCTATGAAATAAAAATGTAGCATTTTTAGCATTAGCTACAAACTTATTCCAAAGGGAATAATAGTCAGGAATATATTTTCTAATTACTATATTTTTCACTCTTTTAAGTGGTTACTTTTATTTAATTTTATTAAATACGTTAAATTCTTACTTCAATAACTTAATTTTTAATAAATTAGTATCAAATTAATCAACCATTGCAACAAAACTACTTCTTATTTTTTTCAAAAATACTGATTTTATCTTTGTTATTTTCAATAAAGATGCAAGGGCAAGATGTTTCTTTATACCAACAGTTTAATGGCAGGTATGATTTTACTTTTTTAGGTAATACTATGAATCCTGTTGAAAATACCTATCAAGCTTCACCTCCAACAATATATACAAGCACCTCAGCAGATTTAAACTTAAATTCTAGTGATATCATTGAAAAAGCATATCTATATTGGGCTGGATGCGGAACTGGCGATTTTAATGTAAAACTAAATGATATTGATATTACTGCGGAAAGAACATTTAGTAACGTTTTGGAAGCACAATATCATTTTTTTGGAGCCTTTGCTGATATAACTACTCAAATCCAAAATACTGGAAACGGGACTTATACTCTCTCTGATTTAGATGTTATCAGTTTTATTAATTTGCATTATCAAAACAAAACAAATTTTGCAGGTTGGGCAATTATTGTGGTTTACTACAATCCGTCATTGCCTTTAAACCAACTTAATGTCTATGATGGATTGCAAGCTGTTTCTCAAGTACAAAACGAACTAAACATTAACTTAAATTCGCTTAATGTAATAGATAATAATGATGCGAAAATTGGATTCCTTGCTTGGGAAGGTGATGTAGGCTTAGCTAATAACGAAACACTTTCTATTAATGGAAACATTCTAAGCAATACTTTAAATCCGCCAACTAATGCTTTTAATGGAACGAATACCATAACTAATAGTACTACGCTATATAATATGGATTTGGATGTTTACAGTATTCAAGATAATATTTTTATTGGTGACACTTCAGCTGACATTCAAATGACTTCTAATCAAGATTTTGTTATGATTAATGCTATTGTTTCCAAACTAAACAGTCAGTTACCTGATGCAACCATTTCGTTTAATCAATATAGTCAAGAATGTAATAGCAATATGCTTTTAGTAGATTTTACAGTGGCTAACTTTGATTCCACAGATGTTCTTCCTGCTGGTGTTCCAATTGCTATTTATGCGGATGGTGAATTTATTGAATATACCGAAACATTACTACCTATACCTATTGATGGCACTTGGAGTAGTCAAATTAGTCTCTTTATTCCTTTTGAAATTTCAACCAATTTTGAACTGCAATTTGTAGTTGATGATGATGGCACTGGAGCAGGAAGTGTTATTGAAATTCTAGAAAACAATAACAGTTATTCCCAAAACATAACCCAAATTGTTTCACCAACTGTAGTTCCTTTAGATGACTTAACTTCTTGTAATGAAGGATTAACTAAAGGTACTTTTGATTTTTCTCATTATGAAGATTTGGTAAAAACAGATCCCAATCAAACGGTTCAATTTTATGAAACTTTTGGTGATGCTATAAATCAAACAAACCCCATTTATACTACTACAAATTATGTAGCAAATATAACTCCAAAAGAGATTTTTATTCGGATTGCAAATGACAATTGTTTTAGTTTTAATTCCTTTTCTTTATTAACTAAAAATTGCCCTCCAACTGTTTACAATTATGTTTCAGGAAATTTTGACGGATTTAATGATGGCTTCTTTATTGAAGGCTTACGCGATATTTTTATCAATTATGAAATAAAAATATATAACCGTTGGGGAAGATGGCTTTGGACCGGAAATAATTATAAACCTGATTGGGATGGTTATGTTGAAAATGGTGTAGATGAAAAATACGCTCCAGCAGGAACTTATTATTATGTGATTTATTTAAATGATCCTGATTACCCAAAACCTTTAGTTGGTTATCTCTATTTGACCAGATAAACTACATGTTTTGTGTATAAAAATTATAATCTTTCATCAATGTTCTAATAAAATCTTGGTCATTGCCTGAAATATTTTTAATACCTGTTACACTAATAATTTTTTCTCTTAAATTGATTAGTGTTTTGTAATCTCTATTTTTTACTGCTACTTCAAAAGTTTCTTTGATAATTCTCACATCATTGTCTGAAAGTTTAATTACCAAAGGATAGGTAGGCATATAATCTTCATTAATATCTTGTAAAATAGTATGGTTGATGTTAATGTTGTTTTTTAAAGAAATAACAGCTGTTCCTGCTGCCATATCTCCCATACGTTGATTTCTTTTATTAAATACGATAGCTAACAATCCTATAACCCCATTTCCTATCAAAACTTCAACTAATCGAAAAAGCCATCGTATTAAATAATCTCCAAAACCCGCTTGATAACCATCTATTTTTATAACTTTCATCTTCATTAGCTTTTTCCCAATGGTTTGACCTTCCCATAAACTTTCTAAGAGCAGTGTATAAAAAATAACTGGTGAAAATAATAAAATCATTATGGCTCCTACTGACCAATCATCCATTGAACTGAAACTTTTACCTAATCCTGACAAATCAATAATATAATACATCACAATCATATACGCTATAAGTACCAACACATCAAGCAGTTGCCCTAAAATTCTTGACCCTACAGAAGCTGCCGTAAAATTTATATTAACATTTTGTGTAGTTGTTATGGATAATTGATTCATATTTTTTATTTTAGCCTCTAATGAGAGAAGTTGCTTTTATAAAACAAAATAAAGAAAAATGGCTTGAATTTGAACAAGCAATTTTTGGTAAACTTAAAAAAAATCCTGACGAATTAGCTAGTTTGTATATACATTTAGTTAATGATTTGTCTTACGCGCAAACGTATTATCCAAAAAGTAAAACAGTTGTCTATCTAAATCATTTGGCTTCACAAACCTATCAAAAGATTTACAAAACTAAAAGAGAAGATACAAATAAACTAATTTATTTTTTTAAAACTGAAGTTCCTTTACTTGTTTATCAATATAGAAGGTATGTTTTATATGCTTTTATTCTATTTGGATTGCTACTATCTATTGGAATCATTTCAGCAAAAAATGATGATACATTTATTCGTTTAATTTTAGGAGATGGATATGTTAACATGTCTTTAGAAAATATTAAAGATGGAAATCCCGTTGCTGTTTATAAATCAGGAAGCAATTGGGGAAGTTTTATTGGTATTACATTTAATAACTTAAAAGTAGGTGCTCTCTCCTATTTTTTTGGCATTTTTATTGGTTTTGGCACTTTTTACATCTTGCTAAATAACTGCATTATGATAGGTTCTTTTCAATATTTATTTTACAAAGAAGGTGTTTTTTGGGAAAGCGTTAGAGGTATATGGATTCATGGTTCCATGGAAATTTTTGCTATGGTAATTGAAGCAGCAGCAGGTTTTGCTTTAGGAGCAAGTATTTTATTTCCAGATACTTTTTCTAGGTTTAATTCGTTTAAAATTGGATTTAAAAATACATTTAAAATCTTTTTAAGTACCATGCCTTTTACATTTGCCGCAGGTTTTTTAGAAGGTTTTATAACTCGATATTCTATTGATATGCCACGCGTTTTAAATGTTTTTATAATTCTTTTTACATTGAGTATTATAGGTTATTATTACTTAGTCTACCCTTTTATAGTTAACAAAAAAATCAACAAAAAACATGTTTCAACTTTATAAAAAAAGAGATTTTAGTACTTTAGTAAGTGATACTTTTAGTTTCTTCAAAATTTATGGTAAAGACTATTTTAAAAATTATTTAATTATAAATGGTGGTTTTTTATTAGTGTTACTAGCTTTAATATACTTTTTCATGAAAATTTTTTATGAAGGTATGCTTTCTGGAATAAACAATCGAACTTATGGTAATAATCCCCTATTTGATAATTTATATACCAATTTATCTTATTTTATAATTGGTGGGGCGATAGCTTTTATTTTGATATGCATCATTAGTATAATTAATTATACTTATCCTATTGCTTATTTAAAATTAATTGAAAATAACACCGAAATATCAACTAAAAATTTAATAGATTTCATCAAATCGAAAATAGGAAAATCCATTTTGTTTTTCTTAGCTTCATTGATTTCCTTTGTTCCTATTTTTTTTATTGTTTCACTTATATTAATTGCTTTATCATTAATAATTATTGGCATTCCTTTAATGTTAATTGTTTTTCCTGCATTAATAAGTTGGATGTCTTTAAGCTATTACGATTATATTTCAAGTAATACTAGTTTTTTTACTTCTGTAAGAAATGGATATTACTTACTAAAAGAAAATCTTTGGGCAAACATTGCTTCAACAGTAATTATGTTTGTCATCGTTAATGTTGTGATTGGAATTATTTATATGGTTCCCTATTTAATTGGAATCGCTTCCTTATTTGCTAACCCAGAATCTTTTCAAGAAGGAGGAACTAATGCGCTTGATAATTTATCTTTTATGATGATTTTAATGACCATCATAATGATAGTTACAATTATCTCTAATTATTTATTGCAAAATCTAATATTTATAAACCAAGGTATTATCTATTATAGTAGTAAAGAAGAAAAAGAAAACCATACTACCAAAAGTAATATTGACTTAATAGGATCTGATAGTGAATAAATTCTTTTATATTTTATTGCTTTTAACTTCCTTTTGTTTTGCACAGAACGACTCATTGCAACCCAATGCAACTGAAATGTACGATGTTCAAGAAATGGAATTAAAAGAATTTAGTCCCCAATTCAAAGAAAACTATACGTCAAATGATTTTCAATATGAAACCAAAGTAGATAATGGAAAATTATCTGCTTGGGAAAGGTTTTGGAAAGCTGTTTCAGATTTTTTATCCAATCTATTTGATTCTAGAAATACAGACGGAAGTGTATCTCCATTAGGTCTTTTTATGAGGATTATTTCTTTTTTAATCATTGGTTTTGTTATCTATATGATTGTTAAAATCATAATCAATAAAGATGGCGGTTGGATTTTTGGAAAAGCAACTAAAAACATAAAAGTTTCAGAATTAGTCGAAGAAAACATTCATACAATTGACTTTAATAAATTAATTCAAAAAGCTAAAAACGAAAAAGAATACAGAACATCTATTCGATATTATTATTTATGGCTATTAAAATCATTCTCTGATAAAGAAATTATTGAATGGGATATTGAAAAAACCAATTCTGATTATTTTTACGAAATCAAAAATGAAGCTACAAAACTAGAATTTCAATTCTTATCCTACATATACGAATATTGCTGGTATGGTGAATTTACAATCAATGAAACCGATTTTGAAAAAGCAGAAAAATCATTTTTAAAAGCCATTCAACAACAATAAAATGAACAGAAGTCTTAAAATATATGTCTTTTTACTAATTCTTATTCTTATAGGAATGGTTTTCATTGAAGCCAATAGACCTAAACCTATTGACTGGACACCAACTTTTGCATTGAATGATAAAATCCCTTTTGGCCTTTATGTTTTCAACAAGGAAGCTGAAAAACTGTTTGCTGAACAAAAAATTACTAAAATCAACAATACACCTTATGAATTTTTCTACGATAAATATGATTATTCAGACTCAACCTATACTGTTAAAGGAGATATTCTATATATAAATGATGAATTCACCATTGATAAAAGCTCAATTGAAGAACTTTTTTATTATGCTAGTAGAGGAAATGATGTTTTCTTAAGCGCAACTAATTTCTCTAAAATATTAAAAGATTCTTTGCATTTTGAAATTAACACCAGTTCTATTTTTTCTGATTCAATAGGATTAAACATTACAAACAAAAACCTGAAACCAAGAGAATTTTATTATACAAAAGGATATACCACTAATTATTTTTCTAAAATAGATTCAACCACAACAACCATTCTTGGCCAGCAAACAAGTACAAAAGAAAAATTGACCAATTTCATTAAAATCCCTTACCAAGGAGGAAATTTCTATTTGCATACACAACCTATAGTTTTTACCAACTATAATATGCTTAAAAATGACAATTATAAATACGTAGCACAAATAAGCTCTTACTTAAATCAAAATAAGCTTTTTTGGTTCTCTAAATTTTATAAGAACAAACAAATAAGCAATTCCCCAATGCGATACTTTTTGAGCCAAGATGGCTTGCGATGGGCTTGGTACCTATCCTTAATAAGTATTGTAATCTTCATCATCTTTAATGCTAAAAGAAAACAACGCGTTATTCCAATAGTTGAACCTTTAAGAAATACTACGGTCGATTTTACAAAAACCATTGGAAACTTATACTATCAAGAAGGAAATCACCAAAACATCATTGATAAAAAAATTGTCTATTTCTTAGAAAAAATAAGAAACGAATATTTAATAGATACCCATGAACTAGATGATAGTTTTATTAACCGATACCAACAAAAATCAAGAAATAAAAAAGAAGACATTTTAGAATTAGTACGACTAATTAAATTATTAAGAACAAAAGAAATTTACAACGAAGGCGATGTTATTAATTTAAATAATGCCATTGAAAAATTAAATAAAAAAGACAAATAAACATCCTATGGAAAATAATATAGAAGAGAACGAAAACGTAAACTTTGACAGTCGTATTGATTTGGCACCATTGCAAGAAAGCTTACAAAAAGTTAGAGTAGAAATTGCCAAAGTAATTGTAGGACAATCTAAAATGATTGATCAATTACTTGTAGCCATTTTAGCAAACGGACATGTTTTACTAGAAGGTGTACCTGGTGTGGCAAAAACAGTTACGGCTAAATTATTATCAAAAACCTTATCTCTTGATTTTAATCGAATTCAATTCACACCCGATTTAATGCCATCAGATATTATTGGAACTTCCGTTTATGATTTATCAAAAGCAAGTTTTGAATTTAAAAAAGGACCTATTTTTTCTAACTTCATTTTGATTGACGAAATTAATCGTGCTCCTGCAAAAACGCAAGCTGCTTTGTTTGAAGTAATGGAAGAAACACAAATAACCGCAGACGGAACAACCTATCTTTTAGACAAACCCTTTATCGTAATTGCCACACAAAATCCTATTGAACAAGAAGGAACATATCGTTTGCCTGAAGCACAATTAGACCGTTTTCTGTTCAAAATAAATATAGGATACCCAAACCTTCAAGAAGAAGTTACCATTCTTCAAAAAGAAAATGATTTACAAAACAGAGACAAATTAGCTGAAATAGCAAAAATAGTTTCACAAAGTGATATTTTGAACTTCCAAAGTTTAGTAAAACAAATTTTAATTGAACCTCACCTTATTGAATACATTGCCAAAATAGTTTTAAGCACTCGTGAAAATCCATTTCTATATTTAGGAGCATCGCCAAGAGCTTCCATTGCTATTTTAAATGCTGCTAAAGGATTTGCTGCTATCAAAGGAAGAGATTTCGTTACACCAGATGATATCAAAGAAGCTGCTATTCCAGTAATGCAACACCGAGTTGTAGTAACTCCAGAACGTGAAATGGAAGGCATTAACAGTACAGAAATCATTAAACAAATCATAGACTCTGTAGAAATTCCTAGATAATTTTATTCAATACCAATGAAACAACTATTTAAACAACTATACCTTACCAACTTCTTTTTCTATTGCCTAATTGGCATTATAGCTTGTTTTGTGTTGTCTTATTTTTTTCCACTGTTTTATAGTGCAACTTGGTATATTTTATATGTATTACTAATTTTTACACTAATCGATATTTTACTGCTTTTTGCCCAAAACAAAACTGTTGAAGCTTCTAGAGAAACTCCAGAAAAATTATCCAACGGTGATGAAAATGAAATTATTATTCGAATAAAAAACAATTACACTTTTCCAATCTATTCTCGCATTATTGATGAAATTCCATTCCAATTTCAAGTCAGAAACTTCAATGTAAAAAGAAGAATTAATGCACAATCAAAAGATGAATACAAATACTTTTTAAGACCCACAGAAAGAGGGGAATATTTTTTTGGAAACTTAAATATATATGCCAGCTCTCCATTGCGATTAGTATCAAAAAGATACATTTCTAATCACAACCAGATGGTACCAACCTATCCTTCTTATATTCAATTAAGAAAATATGATTTGATAGCCTTTTCTAACAGCTTATTTCAATATGGTTTAAAGAAAATAAGACGAATTGGGCATACTATGGAATTTGAACAAATAAAAGAATACGTGCAAGGTGATGATATTAGAACTATTAATTGGAAAGCAACAGCTAAAAGAGACCAATTAATGGTGAATCAATTTCAAGATGAAAAATCGCAAAATGTATATATGATAATCGACAAAGGACGTGTTATGAAAATGCCGTTTAATGGTTTAAGCCTTTTAGATTATGCCATTAATGCTACTTTAGTTTTATCCAATGTAATTCTAAAAAAACACGACAAAGCAGGAATGCTAACGTTTTCTAAAAAAGTAGAGAACAGAATCGTTGCCGAAAAACGCCAAAGCCAAATGCATCTTATTTTAGAAAATCTATACAACATCAAAACTGATTTTTTTGAAAGCGATTACAGTAGATTATATGTTGATGTTAAAAATAAAATCAATCAAAGAAGTTTACTACTACTCTATACCAATTTTGAAACACTAGACAGTTTACACAGACAACTCCCTTATTTAAAAGGAATTGCTAAAAATCATTTATTAGTAATCATCTTCTTTAACAATACAGAATTAAACGAATTAATTGACAAAAAAGCCAACACTGTTCAAGAAATATACGATAAAGTAATTGCAGAAAAATTTGCTTTTGAAAAACGATTAATTGTAAACGAGTTAAGAAAATATGGTATTTATTCCGTTCTAACCCAACCTGAGAACCTTACACTAGATGTAATTAATAAATATCTAGAAATTAAAGCTCGTGGGATTTTATAATTCCTTTATTTTTTTACATCCAATTATTGCCTATATTTATCGCTTAATTTAAAAATTGCGATTAAATGCGTTCTATTAAATTCTTACTTATCCTTTGTTTTACAATAAGTCTTCAAGCCCAAGATTATTTCCCTAAAAATGACGGTGTAAAACAATCCTTCAAAAATCATGTAGCTATCACAAATGCTACCATTTATGTATCATCCAATCAAAAAATAGAAAAAGCTACCTTACTTTTTAAAGAAGGGAAAATACTTGAAGTAGGAACTTCTGTTTCAATTCCTAAAAATGCAACTATAATTGATGGAACTGGAAAAACCATTTACCCTTCATTTATCGATATTTTTAGTGATTTTGGTATAAAAAAACCAACAAATACTCCAAGAGATAGAAATACATCAGTTCAATATGATGCTTCACGCGAAGGGTATTATTGGAACGATCACATAAAAGCAGATTACAATGCATACGAAAATGTAGACTACGAAAATAAAACTGCTGAGAAAATACGACAGGCAGGTTTTGGAACGGTTCTAAGCAACTCAAATGACGGCGTTATAGCAGGAACTGGATTACTATGGACATTGAATGATGATGCAAATAACGCAACCCGAATATTAAATAATAAAATATCACAGCATTTTACATTTAGTAAAAGTAAAACCTCAAGACAATCATATCCTTCCTCATTAATGGGAAGTATGGCACTAATTCGTCAAGTATATCACGACGGAAAATGGTATGCACAAGGAAGTGCCAAAACAAAAGATTTAACATTAGAAAGTTTTAATAACAATAAAAACTTAATTCAAATATTCAATGCAGGTGATAAATTAAACAGTTTAAGAGCAAGTAAAATTGGAAAGGAATTTGGAGTTAATTACCTTATAAAAGGCAATGGTAGTGAATTTGAAAAAATTAACGAAATTAAAAACACAGGGGCTACTTATATAATACCCTTAAATTTTCCTGATGCTTATGATGTTTCAGACCCCTATTTAGCACAACAAATAAGTTTGAGCGATATGATGTTTTGGAACCAAGCCCCTTTTAACGCAAAATTATTAGCCGAAAACAATATTGAATTTGTTCTAACAGCCTTTGATAACAAAGAACCTAAAGACTTTTTAGCCAACCTAAAAAAAGCTGTTTTATATGGTTTACCCAAAGAAAAAGCCATTGCAGCACTAACAGAAATACCAGCCAAATTAATAAACCAATCTGATTTATTAGGCTCACTAAAAAAAGGAGCTTTCGCTAATTTCATTATAGTTTCTGGAGATATTTTTGAACAAGACAGTAAAATTCATGAAAACTGGGTGCAAGGCAATAGAAACATCCTAGATAAAATGAATATAGAAGATATTCGAGGGGATTATAATCTGGTTTTCAACAATGAATCTTTTGATTTAAAAATATCTGGTGAGCTGGAAAAACTAGAAGCAAAAGCTTCAAAAGACAGTCTTAATTATGGTACAAAATTTTCATATAGTGAACCTTGGGTCAATCTAGTTATCAAAACAAAAGACACAATACATCCTGGTTATTATAGATTATCAGGAACAAAAAACTTAAACTCTTTAGAAGGAAAAGCTGTATTAGAAAACGGAGAAGAAACTACTTGGAAAGCAACTAAAAAAGAAATTACAGAAAATTCAGAAGAAGAAAAAGATAAGAAAGATAAAAAAGAGGAACCAAAAGTACCAGAAATGATTGCTGCTACTTATCCAAACTTAGCTTATGGAAACACTGAAAAACCAAAGCAAGAAACTTTACTTTTCAAAAATGCAACCGTTTGGACTGGAGAAAATGAAGGAATACTAAAAGAAACAGATGTCTTAATTGAAAAAGGAAAAATTAGCAAAATAGGTAAAAACCTTACGGCAAAGAATGCAAGAGAAATTGACGCAACAGGAAAACATTTAACCGCTGGAATCATTGATGAACATTCTCACATTGCTATTTCAAATGGCGTTAATGAAGGAGGACAAAATTCATCTGCAGAAGTTACCATTGAAGATGTTGTAAACTCAGATGATATTAATATTTATAGAAATCTATCTGGAGGTGTTACATCTGCTAATTTATTACATGGTTCTGCTAACCCAATTGGTGGTCGTGCTGCATTCGTTAAATTAAAATGGGGATATTCTCCAGACGAAATGATTGTTAAAGAAGCTCCAAAATACATCAAATTTGCACTAGGAGAAAATGTAAAACAATCCAACTGGGGAAGTGGTCGCTTTCCTCAATCAAGAATGGGAGTTGAACAAGTGTATGAAGACTATTTCACACGTGCTTTAGTATATGAAAAAGAATGGAAAGCCTATAAAGCTAACAAATCAAAAAACAAAATAATGCCACGATTTGATATTGAAATGGAAGTTTTAGGTGAAATTATTAATAAAAAACGATTCATCACCTGTCACTCTTATGTGCAATCAGAAATTAATATGCTGATGAAATTAGCCGAACGCTATAACTTCAAAATTCAAACTTTTACACATATATTAGAAGGATATAAAGTAGCCGATAAAATGGCAGAACATGGTGTTGGAGGTTCTACTTTTGCCGATTGGTGGGCATATAAATTTGAAGTAAATGATGCTATCCCATACAATGCTGCTTTAATGCAAAGTCAAGGCGTTATGGTTTCTATAAACTCAGATGATGCCGAAATGTCAAGACGTTTAAATCAAGAAGCATCAAAAGCTGTGAAATATGGGAATGTACCCGAAGAAGTAGCTTGGAATTTTGTAACTCTAAATCCAGCTAGATTATTACAAGTTGATGATAAAGTAGGAAGTATTAAAGTGGGTAAAGATGCAGATGTTGTCCTTTGGTCAAATAATCCTTTATCTATTTATGCAAAAGCAGAGAAAACAATCATTGATGGAACCATTTTTTATGATTTAGAAAAGGAAAAAGAAAAATTAGCCACTATTCAAAAACAACGTAGTGAATTGATTAACAACTTACTTGAAGCTAAAAACAAAGGATTAAAAACACAAGCTCCTAAGAAAAAAGAAATCAAACATTACCACTGTGACACTCTAGAAGAACTATAAAATATCAAAAATGAAAAAATATATATTCTTATTATTATTGACAAGTTTCACCTTTGGGCAGCAAACACCTGCCTCTAAACAAACAAAAAGCATTCTAATAATGGGCGGAAAAGCTCATATTGGAAACGGAACTGTCATTGAAAACAGTCTTATCTCTATAATAGATGGAAAAATTGCTGCAATAGGCGACGCTACCTTAATGAAACCTATTAAACACGATCTAATGATTGATGCTTCAGGAAAAGAAATTTATCCGGGATTTATAGCTCCAAATGCTACATTAGGGTTGGTTGAAATAGATGCTGTAAAAGCTTCAGATGACGAAAGCGAAATAGGAGAAATGAATCCACATATACGAAGTATAATTGCTTATAATGCAGAATCTGGATTAGTAGAAGTTGCTCGTCCTAATGGAATTTTATTAGCCCAAATTGCTCCAAGAGGAGGAAGAATTTCTGGAACCTCATCCATTGTACAATTAGATGCTTGGAATTGGGAAGACGCTGTTATTAAAGAAAACGATGGCATTCACTTAAACTGGCCAAGAAGTTATTCTCGTACAGGTTGGTGGGCAGAACCAGGAGGTATTGAACCTAATAAAAATTACGACAAACAAAAAACAGAAATTCAAGATTTCTTTACCAATGCAAAAGCTTATACCTCTTCAACTACTACAGTTAAAGATATTCCATACGAGGCTATGAAAGGACTTGAAAGTGGAGAAAAACAATTATTCATTCATGCCGATGGAGAAAAAGAAATTATTGATGCTATCCTATTCAAAAAGAAAAATAACATCAAAAAAATGACAATCGTTGGAGGCTATTATGCATACAAAAATGCTCCTTTATTAGTTGAAAACAATGTTGCTGTACTATTAAGAAGAGTACACGATTTGCCAATGCTAGAAGATGAAGATGTAAATCTACCTTACAAAAATGCCAAACTATTAGCTGATGCAGGTGTTTTAGTAGGTTTAGAAAACATGGGAGATATGGAACGTATGCAAGTTAGAAATTTACCTTTTTATGCTGGAACATGTATCGCTTGGGGAATGGAAAAAGAAAAAGCATTGCAATTAATCACATCCAATTCAGCTAAAATATTAGGAATTGACACTAATTATGGAACACTTGAAAGCGGAAAAAGTGCTACCCTATTTATTTCAGAAGGTGATGCATTAGACATGAAAACCAACAAGATTACAACTGCCTTCATTGATGGAAGACAAATTAGTTTAGAAAGCCATCAAACGGAATTATACAAGCGTTATAAAGAAAAATTTGAAAATAAATAGTTTGAAGTAACTGTTTAGTTACTAAAAAAGCATGAAACAAATCACTTCCATACAAAATCCATATATCAAGTTCTTAGTGCGATTGCAAGAAAAAGCAAAAGCCCGCAAACAATCAGGCGCCTTTTTAATTGAAGGCAAACGAGAAATAGAATTAGCTATTAAAGGGAATTATGAGATACAAACTATTCTTTTCTTACCTGAATTAATATCAGAAAAACAAATAAACAGTTTAACAAACAAACAGCTAAACACCATAGAAATTTCAAAAGAAATCTATCAAAAATTAGCTTATCGCGATACAACTGAAGGTGTTTTAGCTGTAGCCAAAATTAAAAATTTATCGCTTTCCAATCTACAATTACCCGAAAATCCTCTAATACTAGTTTTAGAATCCATAGAAAAACCTGGAAATATTGGAGCCATGTTACGTACAGCTGATGCAGCAAATATCGATGCTGTTCTATTAGCTAATCCTAAAAGTGATTTATATAACCCAAATATAGTTCGATCAAGTGTTGGTTGCTTGTTTACCAACCAAATAGCAACTGGAACAACAGAAGAAATTATAGCTTTCCTAAAAGATAAAAAAATCAATTTTTACAGCGCCACTTTACAAAATTCAAACGAATATCATAAAGTAGATTATACTGCTCCAACAGCTTTAGTAGTAGGAACAGAAGCAACAGGTTTAACCCAACCTTGGAGAGATGAAAGTACACAAAACATTATTATTCCTATGCAAGGAGAAATTGATTCTATGAATGTTTCCGTAGCTGCTGCTATTTTATTGTTTGAAGCAAAAAGGCAGCGTGGTTTTTGATTTTTTGTAATTATCTAAAAAATTAATTCCAATAATCCGTATTATAAAACCATTCATCTAATAAATATAAAATCCCAAAAATTAATTTGCCCATTCCATAACTTTGTTATAACTTTAGGTATCTAATGCAGACATATGATAGAGATTGATTTAGAAGCCGAAAACAAAGCCATTGCGAAAGAATACAAAGAACTTTTACGCATTAGTTATCAAACACTTTCAACAGAAGATAAAAAACTAATCAGAAAAGCGTTTGATGTTGCTGTGGAAGCACACAAAGACCAAAGAAGAAAATCGGGAGAAGCCTACATCTTCCACCCTATTGCTGTGGCTAAAATTGTGGCAGCTGAAATTGGTTTAGGAGCTACTTCTATCGCCGCTGCTTTAATGCATGATGTAGTTGAAGATACCGAGATCTCTGTTAAAGATATTGAGCAAATGTTCAATCCAAAAATCGCACAATTAGTCGAAGGATTAACTAAAATTGCACAAGTAAAAACAGAACAAGGCATTTCAATGCAAGCGGAAAATTTTCGTAAAATGCTATTGACTCTTAATGAAGATGTAAGAGTAATTTTAATCAAAATTGCAGATAGATTGCACAATATGCAAACTATGGAAAGCATGGTCGATTATAAACAAGCCAAAATTGCTTCAGAAACTTTATATATATATGCGCCACTAGCCCATCGCCTTGGTCTATACAACATAAAAACACAATTAGAAGATTTAGGATTAAAATATACAGAACCTGATATTTATAAAGAAATTCTAAGTAAAATAAAAGAAACTAAAGAAGAGCAAGATGCTTATATCAAATCGATTTCTGATGTTTTAAAAGAATCCATGGATAAAGAAGGTATTGAATTTTCTATTAAAGGAAGACCCAAATCTATTTATTCCATTCGTAGAAAAATGAAAGCGCAGAATGTTACTTTTGATGAAGTCTACGATAAATTTGCTCTTCGAATTATATACAAATCTAACGAGCACGATGAAAAATTCTTGGCTTGGAAAATATATTCTATAGTAACAGATCATTATAGACCAAGTCCAAGTCGTCTTCGCGATTGGATTTCATCCCCTAAATCAACTGGCTATGAAGCATTACACATTACTGTAATGGGGCCTAAAGGACGCTGGGTAGAAATTCAAGTGCGTAGTGAAAGAATGGATGAAATTGCTGAAAAAGGATATGCAGCTCACCATAAATACAAAGGAGTGGGATCTGAAGAGCATGGCTTAGAAATTTGGCTAAACCAATTAAAAGAAGCTATTGAAAACCAAACTTCAAACAATGCCGTTGACTTTGTAGAAGAATTCAAACTTAATTTATATGCAAAAGAAATCTATGTTTTTACTCCAAAAGGAGATATCAAATCCCTACCAAAAGGAGCCACATCTTTAGATTTTGCTTTTAGCATTCACTCTGAAATTGGTTGCAAAACTAGAGGAACACGTGTAAATGGAAAATTAGTTCCATTAAATCACATCTTAAACAGTGGAGATCAAGTAGAAATTATAACTTCTGAAAATCAAAAACCAACGTCACAATGGTTAGATTATGTTACCACTTCAAGAGCAAAGAATAAAATTAAAAACGTCTTAAACGAAAACACCAAAAAAATAGCGGAAGACGGAAAAGAAATACTGACAAGAAAATTACGCCATCTAAAAATTACTCTAAACGAAACAACTATTAATGAATTAGTAAACTTCTTTAAATTACAAACTAGTTTAGATTTATTTTATCGTGTTGGTGTAGGCTCAATTGAAAACCAACAATTAAAAGACTATGCTGCTAAGAAAAGTAATACATTAGTTAATTTTTTCAAGAAAACCATCACAAGAACTCCTTCAACTAAGCCCGAACAAATTCAAAAGAATGAGCTTAGCAAAAAATATGATATGCTTGTTTTTGGAGTTGAACAAGATAAATTAGAATATAAATTATCTACCTGTTGTAATCCCATACCAGGAGATGATGTTTTTGGATTTGTTACCATTAGCGAAGGCATAAAAGTACACCGAAAAGATTGTCCAAATGCTATTAGCATGCAATCAAACTATGCTTATAGAATTATACAAGCCAAGTGGATTGATTCTAATCAAGAAGAATTTAGAGCTATGCTAAATATAACTGGAATGGATACTCTAGGTTTAACCAATGAGTTAACAAAAGTAATTTCAAACCAAATGCATGTTAATATTCAAAATATAGCCTTAAGTAGTGAAGCTGGTATTTTTAATGGAAAAATAACCGTAGTTGTTGCCAACAATACCATACTAAAGAAATTGATTGAAAACATTAAAAAAGTTGATGGAATTGATAAAATCACTAGGATTTACAAGAATTAAACACCTATAGAAATTCTCTTTTTCAATAAAAATTGTTAATAAAATTGCAAAACGTATTTCCAACAAAAATAGAAATCAAAAAAATAAAAGTATCTTTGCCATTATCTGATGGTTAACCAAATGGAAAATAATACAAATCAAGAAGTTGTAAAAAACGTTTTTACAAAATATTTAGAAGAAAAAGCGCATCGCAAAACTCCTGAACGATATGCTATACTTCAAGAAATATATGATTCAACAGAACATTTTGATATCGAATCTTTATATATCAAAATGAAAAATAAAAACTATCGCGTTAGTAGAGCCACTCTTTACAATACGATTGAACTATTACTAGAATGTGGTTTAGTAAGACGCCATCAATTTGGACAAAATCAAGCACATTATGAAAAATCATATTTTGATAAACAACACGATCATATCATAATGACTGACTCGGGTGAAGTAATTGAATTTTGCGACCCAAGAATTCAACAAATCAAACAAACTATGGAAGAGATATTTGGAATTGATATCCAAACACATTCTCTCTACTTTTACGCTACAAAAAAATAATAACCAAACGTGTGGACAACTTTACAAATTGTCCCAATAAATAAACAACTTACAACTAATATTACAAAAATGACCGTAGATTTATTATTAGGATTACAATGGGGTGACGAAGGAAAAGGAAAAATCGTTGACGTACTTACTTCAAAATATGATATTATCGCTCGTTTTCAAGGAGGACCAAATGCTGGACACACTTTAGAATTTGACGGAATTAAACATGTTTTAAGAACAATTCCTTCTGGGATTTTTCATAAAAATGCAATCAACATCATAGGAAATGGTGTTGTAATTGACCCTGTTGTCTTTCATAAAGAAATAGAAGGTTTAGAAAAATTTCAAATGGATGTTACTTCTAAATTATTTATTTCTAGAAAAGCTCACCTTATTTTGCCAACACATCGCTTACTAGACGCAGCTTCTGAAGCTTCAAAAGGAAAAGCTAAAATTGGTTCTACCTTAAAAGGTATCGGGCCAACATATATGGACAAAACAGGTAGAAATGGAATTCGTGTTGGTGATATTGAATTAGAAGATTTCAAACTTCGTTATAGAGCTTTAGCAGATAAACATGAATCTATGATTGCTTTCTATGATGTAGACTTACAATACAATCTTCAAGAAATGGAAGAAGAATTTTTTGCTTCAATTGAACAATTAAAAAAATTAACTTTCATAGATTCTGAAGAATACTTAAATAAATCATTAAAAGAAGGTAAATCAATCTTAGCAGAAGGAGCTCAAGGATCATTATTAGATGTTGACTTTGGAACATATCCTTTTGTAACCTCTTCAAACACTACAGCTGCTGGTGCTTGTACTGGTTTAGGAATTGCTCCAAATAAAGTAAAAGATGTATTTGGAATTTTCAAAGCTTACACTACTCGTGTAGGAAGCGGTCCTTTCCCTACAGAATTATTTGATGAAGTAGGTGCTGATATGGCAAGAATAGGAAATGAATTTGGTTCAGTAACAGGAAGAGCACGCAGATGCGGTTGGTTAGATCTAGTAGCATTAAAATACGCAGTTCAAGTTAATGGTGTAACTGAACTTTACATGATGAAAGGAGATGTTTTATCTGGATTTGACACCTTAAAAGTATGTACATCTTACACTTACAAAGGACAAAATATAGATCATTTACCTTACAATATTGAGCCAGAAAATGTAGAACCTGTTTACACAGAAATGAAAGGTTGGCAAGCCGATTTAACAGCCATGACTACTTACGCTGAATTACCAAAAGAATTAAAAGAATATATCGAATTCATAGAAAAAGAAGTTGAAGTTCCTATTAGGGTAATTTCGGTAGGACCAGATAGAAAACAAACAATTACAAAATAATTAAGTTTTTAGAAGTCCATTTTTAGATTTCAAACAAAAAATAGATTTCACAAACTAACGCAAACTAAACTGTGTTAATTTGTGAAATCTTTGTTTTTAAGCTAATTTGATCCCACGAAAATCCGTTAAAATAAAATTAATACTTATAAATCTTTCTTAATTGAATTCAGCTTTTGTACTTTTTAATTAAATTTGACACAAAATAAACACCTTTGAAAAAACACTTATACCTATTTTACTTTGTATGTTTCTTCTGCATTTCACTACATGCACAAGAGAAATCAGGAAAAATAATTATTGAATATTCTGATTTTATAGATAAAAACCAAAATGAGATTCCTGGAGCAATTGTCTTTACAGGTAATGTTCGTGTTATTCACAATGGTGTTAAAATCAGTTGCAATAAAGCCTATCATTTTACTGAAGAAAATTATGTAAAAGCCTTTGGAAACGTAAAATTAGTTCAAGGTGATACTATTTTTATGAACAGTCGTTATGCTGAATACAATGGTGATAAAGAGTTTGCTTATGCAACAGGTGATGTAAATATGCGTTCACCTGATTCAAATTTAGTTACTGATACTATCTTTTTTGATCGAAAAGCACAACAAGCCTTTTATAACAGTTATGGAACAATTACCAATAAAGACAACGTATTAAAAAGTAAATCGGGAAGATACTATTTAAATGAAAAAAAATATTCTTTTAAAACTGCCGTAACAGTAGTTAATCCTAGAAGCACTATAAAAACAAATCATTTGGATTATTACGATAATTCCGGACATGCCTATGTCTTTGGCCCTTCAACAATAACCAGTAAAACGGATTATATTTATACCGAAAACGGTTTTTATGACACTACTAATGACATTGGAAAACTAAAGAAAAATTCGCATATTTTATACAACAGCAGACGTATTGAAGGCGATGATATATACTATGATCGAAAGAAAAATTTTTCAAAACTAATTAATAACGTTAAAATTACTGATACGATTAATAATTTAGTAGCTAAAGGCCATTACGCAGAAGTATATAGAAACACACAAACAAAAAATGACTCTATGTTTATTACAAAAAAAGCATTAGTCATTACCAAAACAGAAAACGATTCCATGTACATGCATGGAAAAAAAATCATGGTTACTGGTCCACCAGAAGATAGAATTATTAGAGCTTTTAATAATGTAAGATTTTATAATTTAGATATGAGTGGAAAGTGTGATTCTCTTCATTCAAGTAATAAAAATGCTTTAACAAAACTTATTGGAAAACCTATATTATGGAGTAATAAAAGTCAAATGACAGGTGATATTATGCACCTTATTGGCAATAATAAAACTGAAAAAATAGACTCCTTAAAAGTACTAAACAATGCTTTTATAATTCAGAAAGACACTTTGAGTGAAAATGGATACAACCAAGTAAAAGGACAAAATCTCTATGGAAAATTTAGAGAAAATAAACTTTATGAAGTAGATATAGTCAAAAACTGTGAAGCCATTTCATATATGTACAATGAAGATGATGAATTAGTTGGAATCAACAAAAGCAAGTGCAGTAGCATAAATTTAGAACTTGAAGACAACAAAATACAAACCATTACTTTTTTTAATAAAACTGATGGCTCCATTTATCCTGAAAAAGATTTTCCAGAAAATGCACGGAGACTTAGAGGTTTTATATGGAGAGGTGATGAAGAAATAAAATCTAAAGACGATATTTTCCCTCAAGAAGAATTGGATTTAGATAAAAAAATTCAAGAAGAAACAACTGCTAAAGAATTACAAGAAGAGCTTCCAATGGAAGTATTAAAAGAGACTTTAGATTACGATAAAAACAAAGCAAAAGAGAAAAAAGAGGAAAAAGAAGAATAAATAATTTTCAATATTCTTTTTCTAACCTTTTACCACTAAATAACAGATTACCAAAAATGTTAACCGATTTTTTAAAATATCAAGCCCAAACTACTCCACATCCATTAGCAATGGAAATTTCCCATGCTTCTGGTTCTTACATTTATGACACAAAAGGAAACCAATATCTTGATTTTGTAGCAGGCGTTTCTGCATGTACCTTAGGTCATCAAAACAAAAGAGTTAATGAAGCTATAAAAAATCAGTTAGATAAATATTCGCATGTAATGGTTTATGGTGAATACGCACAATCACCTGCTACTGAATTATGCAAACTCTTAGCCGAAAATTTACCACATCCTTTAACCAAAACTTATTTAGTTAACTCAGGAACAGAAGCTATAGAAGGAGCTTTAAAATTAGCTAGAAGAGTTACAGGAAGAAGTCAATTGATTTCATGCCATAATGCCTATCATGGCAATACCATGGGAAGTATGAGCGTTATGGGTTTTGAAGAACGTAAGCAAATATTCAGACCATTAATTCCAGATGTAGCTTTTATTACATTTAATAACGAAGCTGATTTAGAAAAAATAACAACTAAAACGGCTGGAATTTTATTAGAAACCATTCAAGGTGGTGCAGGTTTTATCCAACCAGAAAATGATTTCCTAAAAAAAGTGCGTCAACGCTGTGATGAAGTTGGAGCCATTATGATTTTAGATGAAATTCAACCTGGGTTTGGTCGCACTGGAAAATTATTTGGATTTCAAAACTACGATGTCGTTCCAGATATAGTCGTTATGGGAAAAGGAATGGGAAGTGGAATGCCTGTAGGAGCTTTTACAGCTTCAGAAAAAATGATGGATTTATTAAGCCATAATCCTAAATTAGGACACATTACTACCTTTGGAGGACATCCCGTAATTGCAGCAGCTTGTTTAGCAACGCTGCAAGAATTAACAGAAACCCATTTAATGCAACAAGCATTAGAAAAAGAACAGTTATTTAGAAAATTATTAGTTCACCCATTAATTACTGAAATTCGTGGAAAAGGCTTAATGTTAGCAGCCATGACAAAAAGTCCTGAAATAACAGACAAAGTTATTCTTCGCTGCCAAGACAAAGGGCTAATTTTATTTTGGTTACTCTTTGAAAGCACCGCCATTCGTATCACTCCTCCTCTTACTATTTCAAATGAAGAAATTATAGCCGGTTGTGGCATTATTCTTGAAGTTCTTAATGAAATTAGAGCTGAATAAAAAAGGATTGTTAGAAAATTGAAAAAATCAAAATACTTTATTCCTTAATGTTTAGCGATTTACCTATTCAAATTGTTAATTAAATTGTTTAAAACAAATAACAGTTAAAATTAGATTACCCATTAATTTGGTTAATTTTAAATAGGATAAAATTTCAAAAACAAAACGCTTATGAATTTGAGTCACGAAGAAGAAAACAACTACGACTTATCCTTATCAAAATTTGAATCAATGCTTAAAACAAACAAAGTTTTATTCTTTGATTCTGAAGAGTTTGAAGAAATTATTCTTCATTATATGGATACAGGAAGGCTAAATCTTGCCAAAAAAGCTCTAAAATTAGCATTAGAACAACATCCAAAGTCTACTGGATTGAAATTAGTTCAAGTCGAACTTCTTATTTTTGATGACAAAATAGATATAGCAGATAAATTATTAAACGAATTATATGCTATTGAACCTACTAATGAAGAAATCTACATCCAAAAGGCAAATATTTTTTCCAAAAAAGATGAACACGAAAAAGCAATAGAATCGCTTAAAACGGCCTTACAATTTACTGATGATTTTGCAGATGTTTATTCTATGATTGGTATGGAATACTTATTTATGGATAAGTTAGAATTAGCCAAAGAAAATTTCATCAAATGTTTAAATGAAGACACTAATGATTATTCTTCATTATATAACGTAGTTTATTGTTTTGACTTTTTAGACCAAAATATTGAAGCAATTGAATACTTAGATGGATTTATCAATAAAAACCCTTATAGCGAAGTTGCTTGGCATCAATTAGGACGTCAATACTATGCTGTTAAAAATTATGAAAGAGCTGTTTGGGCATTTGATTACGCAACACTAATTGATGAATCTTTTTTAGGTGCTTATCTTGAAAAAGCAAAAGCTCTTGAAAAACTTAAAAAATACAAAGAAGCAATTGAATGTTACAACGTTACAATGGAATTAGACGACGTTACTTCTTTTGCTCTATTACGTGTAGCTAAATGTTATGAAAAATTAGGCAACAAAAAAGAAGCCTTAAGATTCTATTCTAAAACGGTACACGAAGATCCTTTATTAGACAAAGCATGGATTGCTATTACTGATTTTTATATTCGTCAATTTGACTATAAAAAAGCCTTATATTATGTAAACAAAGCTATTGGAATTGAAGGAGACAACAAATTATATTGGAAACGTTTTGCTTCCATAAACAGAGCTTTAAAACTATATGAGGAAGCTGAATATGGTTACCGTAGAGCGTTTGAATTAGGAGATGCTGATTTAGATACTTTTATTTATTGGGCAGATGCTTTGCAATATGTAGGTGATTTTGAAATCGCCATTGAAGCCTTATTACAAGGTGTTGAAGCACATCCTGATAATTATGAAATAGAATACCGATTAGCTGGTCTATATTACATATTAAACCAAACAAAAAAAGGTAAATTCCATTTAGTAAATGCATTACAAAGTAATTATAACAATCACTCCATATTAGAAAATCATTTCCCAGCAGTTTGGAATAAAAAATCTGTTCAAAATCAAATTGTTAAATTTAAAAGCTGATTTTAAACTAATAATTTTTTAACAGCTCATTTCATTATTTCAAATTTATGAGAAAACTATTTCCTGATTATGCAATAATCACTTTAAAAGGGCTTGCCATGGGTGCAGCAGACGTTGTCCCTGGTGTATCTGGAGGAACAATTGCCTTTATTTCTGGTATTTATCAAGAGTTAATAGACAGCATTAACAATATTAATGGTTCTCTTATAAAAACATTGAGAAAAGAAGGTTTAAAAGCAGCGTGGAAACAAGCAAATGCTACTTTTTTATTGTCTTTACTTATCGGAATAGGAATTAGTGTTCTTACCTTTTCTAAAATTATTACACATTTATTAGAAACACAACCCATACTTGTTTGGTCATTTTTCTTTGGATTAATCATTGCTAGCATTGTCTTAATTTGGAAACAAATAACACAATGGAAGTTAATCTCAATCTTAGCTTTACTTATAGGAATTGGTATTACTTATTATATTACAATTGCTAGACCAGTAAGCAGCCCAGAAAGCTATCCTTATCTTTTTTTATCAGGTTTTATAGCCATAATAGCCATGATTTTACCCGGAATTTCTGGAGCATTTATATTGTTATTAATGGGTTCATACGAAACTGTTATTGGAACCATTAATCAATTTAGAGAAGGTTTAACTCAAATGAACCTAGAACTTCTATCAACTGCTTTTTTAAAATTAGGGATATTTGCTATTGGAGCTATTATTGGATTAAAATCCTTTTCAAAAGTTTTACATTGGATGTTTCATCATCATAAAAATACAACCCTTGCCTTATTAATTGGTTTCATGATTGGTTCATTAAATAAAGTTTGGCCTTGGAAAGAAGTTTTAGAAACTAGAATTAACAGTCATGGAAAGACGGTTCCTTTTATTGAAAAAAGCATATTACCTCAAGATTTTCATGGAGATACACAAATGGTGTTAGCTATTACACTAGTCCTTTTTGGATTTTTAGTAATCTATGGAATGGAAAAAATAGCGACTCGTTTAGGAAAGAATTAAAGTATTACAGAATGAAAAAGAAAGTAAAAAAACAAAAGAAATTTGGTTTAGTAGGTAGAAACATTAGCTATTCCTTCTCCAAACAATACTTTACAGAAAAATTCAAATCTTATCATTTTGACAATAGTGAATATCTTAATTTTGACATTCCAAACATAAAAGAATTAACACGAGTTATCTCAGAAACTAAAGGATTAAAAGGCTTAAATGTTACTATTCCTTATAAAGAAGAAGTTATTCCATTTTTAGATTCACTTTCAAAAAATGCCAAAAAAATTGGATCAGTTAACACAATTGTAATTTCAAAAAAGAAACGACTAAAAGGCTACAATACTGATTTTTATGGGTTCAAAAAATCCTTAAAACCTTTGTTAAAATCACATCATTCAAAAGCTTTAATTCTTGGAACTGGTGGCGCTAGTAAAGGTGTAGCTTATGCTTTAAAAAAATTAAAAATTGAATATGATTTTGTTTCTAGAAATCCAAGCGAGTTTCAATTCTCTTATAACGAATTAGATGCATCCCTTTTTGAAGAATATACCATCATAATAAACACAACACCTGTAGGTACTTTCCCTAATGTGAATGACTGTCCTGCATTAGATTACTCCTTATTTACCAAAAAACATATTGCCTTTGATTTAGTTTATAATCCCGAAGAAACTTCCTTTTTAAAACAAGCTAAGGAACATGATGCTACTATTAAAAACGGATATGAAATGTTAGTTTTTCAAGCGGAAAAGGCATGGGAAATTTGGAATAAGTAATTAGCCTCTTTCAAATTATTCACAAAATTACATAGTCAATTCAGCACTGTTTTTTTACTTTTATCAGTTTTCTTTTGAAATTTCACAATGAGTTAGTATCTTCGAACTCTATTAGTAACTTATACATGCGTCATGTTAGAAGAAAAGAATGATAACCTGCCAGAAGCAGATGGACAAATTGCACAAGAGTCAACAGAAGAAATAACTACTTCAAATCAATCTGCTTTGGATGAAATTGATAATAGTAATGCCGAAGAAAGTGAAGATGACTCTTTAAAAGACAGACATGAAATCCTAATGAAGGATTATGATGCCATGACAATGGAATCCCTTACTGAAGAATTAGAAAATTTAGTTTCTACTGAAAAAGTAATGGCAATTAAAGACCATGTGGAAGAAATAAGAAAGTCTTTTATGTCGCATTTTCATGATCTTTTAGAAGAAAAACGCGAAGAGTATAGCGAACAAAATGAAGGAAGTACTGATGGCTTTGAATATCACTCCCCTATAAAAAATAAATTTGATGCCATTTTTGATGAATATCGTTCAAAAAAAGCCGATCATTTTAACCAATTACAAAAAAACCTAAAAAGCAATTTTGAAGTTCGAAATGCAATCATTGAAGATTTAAAAAATCTAATTGATTCTACTGATGAAAGCATTGGTGATATGTTCAAAAAAATGAGCGAAATCAGAGAGCGTTGGAATAATGCAGGTTCAATACCTAGAGATAAATACAATATTCTTTGGAACAATTATCACTTTCATGTGGAACGTTTTTATGACTTAATTCATTTAGACAAAGAAGCACGTGATCAAGATTTCAAAAATAATTTAGAACAAAAACAACAAATCATTGTTCGTGCAAAAGATTTATTAGCTGAACCAGACATTATGAAAGCTTTTAGAGAATTGCAATTGCTTCACCGTGTTTGGAAAGAGGAAATAGGACCAGTTGATAGAGAATATAGAGAAGCCATTTGGAATGAATTTAGTGAAATTACTAAACAAATGCACGATAAACGGGAAGCACTAAATGAGCAAGCCCGTGAACGTGAAATGGAAAATTTTGAAACCAAAAGAAATATTATAGCTCAAATTGAAGCCTTAGGAAAAGAAGACATCAACTCGCACAAAGGTTGGCAAAACCAAATGCAAAAGATGGAAGCTTTACGCGAAAGTTTTTTCAAAGCAGGAAAAGTTCCAGCGGAACTAAATGAAGAAACTTGGACTAAGTTCAAAACAACTGTAAGAGATTTCAATAAAATAAAAAATGCTTTTTATAAAGAAATTAAGCATGATCAACAGGAGAATCTCAATCAAAAATTAGCATTAGTAGAAAAAGCAAAAGCATTAAAAGATAGTGAAGACTTTAAAACTACTACACCAATTATGAAGCAAATTCAAGAGGATTGGAAAAAAATAGGTCACGTACCTAGAAAATATTCTGATGCTGTATGGAAAGACTTTAAAACGGCTTGTAATGCGTATTTTGATAGATTACATAAAATTCAAAATGAAGAAAACAAAGAAGAAGTTGAAGCTTATGAAAATAAGAAAAATTTCTTAGAAGAGTTTAAATCTTTTGAACTAGTTGGAGAACACAAGAAAGATTTAGATAGTATTAAGGCTTACATTGAAAAATGGAAATCATTTGGAAGAGTTCCATTCAACAAAAGACATATTGAAGGAAAATTCAACAAAATACTAGATGTCTTATTTGAAAAACTAAGCCTTTCTAAAAAAGATACTGAATTAATGAAATTTGATAATCGATTAGAACAATTATCAGAAAATGCAGACGATAGAGCCTTAGAAAAGGAAGCTTACTTCCTTCGTAAAAAAATTGATGAAGTTCAAGCCGAAATTTTTCAACTAGAAAATAATATTCAATTCATTACTAGTAGTTCTAAAGGTGAAAATCCTTTTATAAAAGAAGTACACAAAAGCATTGATAAACACAAAGAAGATTTAAAACTTTGGAAAGAAAAATTATCTAGATTAAGAGATATGTAAAATAAAAAGTCCCGATGAAAAATCGGGACTTTTTTATTTCTCAAAACTATAGGCTCTTTCCACCAAACAAATTCGTGTAGTATATGATTTATACCAATCACTCCTACCCTTTTGTTGCGCTTCTAAATGAGCTACATTTTGTTTCCATTTTTTGATTGACTCTAAATCTTTCCAATATGAAACTGTGATTCCAATTTCATTTCTAGCCGATTCTAATCCTAAAAATCCTTCTTGTTGCTTAGCTAATTCTTCCATTTTTTGAGCCATCTCAGCATAACCTTCTTCAACTTCTGTTCGTGTTGATGTAAAAATTACTGCATAGTACATATTATCCATTTGTAAAGGTGTTCGTATTGAATTATTAATCTCTTTTTGAAAATTTATCTTCTGCTAACTAATTATTAGACTATAATTTTTTAGCTTCCTCCCAAAAAACATCCATTTCTGCTAAAGACATGTCAGATAAATTTTTACCTAATTCACTTGCCTTACTTTCTAAATACATGAAACGTTTCATAAACTTCTTATTGGTACGTTCTAAAGCATCTTCTGGGTTGATTTTCAAAAACCGAGCATAGTTTATCATAGAGAATAAAACATCTCCAAATTCAGCTTCCATCCTATCTTGATTTCCTTCTTCAACTTCAACTTGCAGTTCGTTTAACTCTTCTTGTACTTTATCCCAAACTTGGTGTGATTCTTCCCAATCAAATCCAACTCCTTTTACTTTATCTTGAATGCGACTTGCTTTTACCAATGCGGGTAAACTTTTGGGAACTCCTTCTAAAACTGATTTTCTTCCTTCCTTTAATTTTAATTTTTCCCAATTGCGTTTCACTTCTTCTTCATCTTCTACAATAACATCTCCATAAATATGAGGATGTCTATCAATTAGTTTATCACAAATAGAATTGGCTACGTCAGCAATATCAAAATCATTAGTTTCGCTTCCTATCTTAGCATAAAAAACAATGTGTAACAACAAATCACCCAACTCTTTTTTAATTTCTTGCATGTCATTATCTAATATGGCATCCCCTAATTCATAAGTTTCTTCAATAGTCAAATGACGAAGACTTTCTAATGTTTGCTTTTTATCCCACGGACATTTTTCTCGCAAATCATCCATAATATCTAATAATCGGTCGAAAGCTTGCAGTTGGTTTTCTCTATTGTTCATTCTTTTTAAGTGATTAGTGATTAGTGATTAACTCTTTTATTGCTATTAAACTTATTCTTATTCTTGAAATTGTTCTTGCCCTTGAGCTTGATATTGTAAAATTATGGAAATATATTTAGAAGCAACTTATGTAAAGTTTAAAACCTTATAACAAAATTGCAACAAACATTTACTTAAAACTTAACCTTTCTAAAAAGTGTTTTGATAATTTCAATCTCTTCTTTATAAAGTGTATTTTTCCGATTAGCAAAAGATAGCGTGTTTTTTAAAATATGATTTCCTTTCCAAATCAATTGAACATCACCATCTTCAATAGCCTTTCTACATAAAAAATCAGGAATCACTGCCAAACCTTTTCCACTACTTAAACAGCGAACAATCGAATTTAAATTAGGAACAATATAATTAGGTCTAAAGTCTGGTTGCTTGTTAAAATTACATTGCCAAAAATTAAATAAATGCTCCATATCACCTGCTGTGCCATACCATTTTTGGCTTTTCATCCATTCTTCCATTGCTATAATGTCATTAGAGGCTACTAATTTGAGAAAATCGTTTGAATCTACTTCTCTTCCTGAAACTAAAACAATTGTCTCACTCGCAAAGGCTTCAAATTCTATAGTATTTGATTTAGTGGCAAAAGATGTAATAACTAAATCCAAGATTCCTTTATCTAATTGATCTAGCATTTCTCTATATTCACCAAAACGAATTATTACATTGAAAGGCAAAGTGGAAATATACTGTTCTAAAGTGATTTGAAAAGTCTCAAAACACATTCCAATACTTATTGTAGGTGTATCTTTTTCTGTTGACCGTTGAAAATTTTTTTCTGCTTCTTCTAATATTATTAACCCTGAAGATATAGCATTGTATAAAATTTTTCCTCTTTCCGTAGGAATCATCTTTTTTCCTTTACGCTCTAATAATTTGTATCCCACATAAGCTTCTAATGAACTTAAATGCAAACTAACTCCTGGCTGTGAAATAAATAATGATTCTGCTGCACTTGTTAGTGTTCCACACTTATAAATAGCCTTAAAAGTTCTATACCATTCAAAATTTACCATTTTTAATCTATCATAATTATAATACAAATATATGATTTATATTATTTTTATAATACATATATCGTCCTTAATTTTGTACTCTAATAATAAAAATATAAAAAATGAATGTATTTATAATTAATGCTGGTCAACATTTTGGTCATTCTGGAGGTCAGTTCAACAACACCATCACCGATGTTACTACTGCCTTTTTAAAAGACAAAGACATCAATTTAAAGGTTACCGCAATAGCTAATGGATATGATCCTGATGAAGAAGTGAATAAATTTGTTTGGGCTGATATAATTATTTATCATACACCTATTTGGTGGTTTCAATTGCCTCATGATTTTAAAAAATATATTGATGTGGTTTTTACTGCAGGTCATCAAAAAGGAATTTATCATAGTGATGGTAGAACATCTTCAAATCCAGAAGTAAATTATGGAACTGGAGGAATGCTTCATGGTAAAAAATATATGTTAACCACAAGTTGGAATGCTCCAAAAACGGCTTTTACTTTACCTGGAGAATTTTTCGACCAAAGGAGTGTAGATAATGGCCCTTTATTTGGTTTTCATCGAATGAATGCTTTTACAGGATTGGAATCGTTAGAAAGTTTTCATTTTCATGATGTAGAAAAAAATGCAGATATTCCTAGAGACATGAAAATATACAAACAACATTTAATTAATATCTTTGAAAAAGAATTAAACTCAATTAAAAATATCTAAGATGAATATATACCTAATTGCTATTGTAAAAAGCAAACCCGAAAATCGTGAAGCTGTTTTAGCTGTATTATTAAATATGGTAGAAGAAACAAGAAAAGAAGAAGGATCTATCAAATATGATTTACATCAAAACATAGATAACCCAAATGAATTTGTCTTTTATGAAATTTGGAAAGATGCTGAAAGTATAACATCTCACGAGCAAACACCTCATATTCAAAAATTTATTGAAATAGCTACTACAATGTTAGCAGAACCTCTTAGTATATATAAAACTAATATTTTATAACACTACTGAAAGTGTTTACACTGCTCTTCTAAATTAATTGAGGTTATATATCTCATAGATTATATAACCTCAACTAAAAATAAATAAGATAGGTTTCCTTCCTAATCCAACAGAGACAATACAACATTAATTGAATTTACCAACTCTGTTTTATTGGGTTCAATTTTTGAAACAACTTTAAGCCCGTTATATGTCATATACAAAAGTGAAGCAATAGATTTTAAATCTTTATTTTTTTTAAATTGACCTTCCTTTTCTCCTCTTAAAAGATAATTGTAAAAAAGTTCCTCAAAGCATCTTTTATTTTCCTTTAACACATCAAGAATCTCATTATCTCCAGGTATCAATTCTGTCGTTGTATTAACTACAAAGCAACCTTTTCTATCTTTATCCTCAATAGACTCATCAATCGCCATTTCAAAAAGTTTTTTAAGCCCTTCTTTTATGACAGTCTCTCTTTGAAAAAATTGATTCATCTCTTCAATGTTAGTTGCTCTATAATGATTAAAAGCCATCTTAAAGAGTTTCTCTTTATCTCCATATGTATCATACAAACTAGCTCTATTGATTCCTAAATGACTTACCAAATCTTGAACTGAAGTTGCAGAATACCCTTGCTTCCAAAACAAATCCATTGCTTTAGACAGCACTATCTCCGTATCAAATAACTTTACTCTAGGCATAATAAAAATTTGCAGGAACATTTCCTATTCCCGCAAATGTAGTTTACCAGAATTATTGTTCCAAATAATTTAAAAAGAATTAACCTAATAAAGGATTTATATTAATTCCTCCATCTATATTATATTCACTTCCTGTTATAAAAGAAGCATCATCAGAAGCTAAAAATGCTACAAGATTAGCAATATCTTCTGGTTGTCCAAATCGTTTTAAAGGTATTCTGTTTTGTAAAGCTTCTGCAAATCCATTAATTTGTTCTTCTTCCATTCCTGTTTTACCAAAAATAGGAGTAGAAACTGGTCCTGGATTTACTGAATTGATTCTTATTTTTCTGGGAGCTAATTCCGTAGCAGCAGTTCTAGTGTAAGAATTAAGAGCCGCTTTCGATGCAGCATATACTGCTGTATTTGGCATGCCTGTATATGCATTAACTGAAGATAAATTAATTATTGATGCACCATCATTAAGAATAGGTAAAAACTTTTCTGTTGTAAATAATGCTCCTTTAAAATTAATACCCATTTGATTATCAAATATTTCTTCGCTTATGCTGCCAATAGGAGTTGGTTGAAAAACCCCAGCATTTACAAATAAAATATCTACTTTACCAAACTCGCTTTTTACTTGACTAACTAAATTATCAATTGCAGATAAATCACTTACATCAGCAACCAAACCTTTAACTCCTAATTCAACAGCTGCAGTCTCCACTTTTTCAATTGACCTACCCGTAATAATTACTTTCGCTCCTTGTTGTTTTAACTTTTTAGCTGTTGCATACCCAATTCCGCTGTTACCACCTGTAACCACAGCCACTTTTCCATTTAATGTACTCATCTTTATTTTTTTTTAAAATTATTATAATAACAGAACGTTTGTTCCGAATACAAATGTACAAATAATAGAACGAACATTCCAAATAAAAAACGTTTTATTTTTTTAAGAAGTATAATTATGCAGAAAACAGCTAACAAAAAAGGAAATCATTACACTAAATAACTATATAAAAATTATTTATATTTGAATTCAAATTTACAAGTAGCTGATTATAAGCAAAAAACAGAACCATAATTATGAAAAAAATAGGATTAATTGGAGGGATGAGTTGGGAATCATCTCTACTATATTATAAATTAATCAACGAAAAAATAAGGGAAACTAAAGGAGGTTTTCATTCCGCAAAATGTATAATAGAATCGGTAAATTTTGCAGAAATAGAAAGACTCCAACACCAAGGAGATTGGGATGCTTTAAATGAGTTGATGGCTAAATCAGCTAAAAATCTAGAAAATGCGGGAGCTGAAATTATAATTCTTTGCACAAACACAATGCACCTATGCAGTCAAAGTATTGTAAACGAAATAAAAGTTCCTTTTCTACACATAGCGGAAGCTACAGGTGAAGAAATTAAAAAGCATTCTATCAAAAAGATTTTACTTTTAGGAACAAAATTCACTATGGAAAAAGATTTTTACAAAAAACTCCTTAAAGAAAAATTTCAAATCGAAGTAGTCATTCCTTCTATAGAAGATAGAGAAATTGTACATAATACAATTTATAAAGAATTAGTACACGGAATAATAAATGAAAAATCAAAAAACGAATTTCAAAAAATTATAGCTAAATCAATTACAACTGGTGTACAAGGTGTCGTTTTAGGATGTACTGAAATTCCTTTATTAATTCAGAAAAATGATTCAGAAATTCCAATATTCGACACTACACAAATTCATGCTGAAGCAGCAGTAAGGCTATCTTTAATATAATATTGATAGCACTAAAAAACGCTCTTTAATTATAACATATACAAAAAAAGTCCAAACTTACATTTGGACTTTTATATTTTAAGAAATCAAATTATTCTGCTGTTTCTTCTGGTTTTTCTTCTTGTGTTAAAGCTTCAACAGTCACTAAGCCTCTTGGTTGTAACAAATTGTACCAGTTTACTACTTTTTTAATATCTGATGTATATACTCTATCTTCATCAAACTCTGGTAGTACTTCTCTAAAATAAGCTTTTAATTTAGTATCGTCTTCTTTATGAGAAATAGCTGGTCCTTCATTCTCTTTAGTAGCAATTGCTTTAAAAACTTCAGCTAAACGCACTTCTTCACTATAAGTATAAACAGCAATTTCAGAAAGTAAACTTACATTTGCTCTTAAACCAACTGTGATTTTTTTTCCATCTAATAATGATTCCGCTACAAATCCTGTACGTGTTTGAACTTTTAATTCATATAAACCTGGCTTACCAGAAATAGCTAATATTTTTTGAATGCTCATTTTTACTTTTTAATTAGGGATGGCAAATATATACTTTAAATCATAAATTCCAAATAACATGCTCCAAATTTCTAAAAAAAGGGAAACATATAATCTATAAATCTATCTTCCTTTTTTATTGACAAACTTCATCTTATAATCAGGTCTTGCCTTACCTTCCATGATGTTGTTTAATTTTTTGGCAATTAATTTCTTTTTTAATGAAGACACGTGATCTGTAAATAAAATTCCTTCAATATGATCGTATTCATGCTGAATTACTCTGGCAATTAAACCGTCAAAAGTTTCCGTTTTCTTATTAAACTCTTCATCAAAAAACTCTATTGTAATTGTATCATGACGAAAAACATCTTCACGAACATCAGGAATACTCAAACATCCTTCATTGAAACCCCAAATTGGCCCTTCTTCTTTTAAAATTTTAGCATTAATAAATGTTTGCTTAAACACTTTTAATTGTGCAGCTTCTTCTTTAGAAACATCATCACTTTCTGAAAACGGTTCTGTATCAACAATAAATAAACGAATTGGCATTCCAACTTGTGGAGCAGCTAAACCAACACCATGAGCATTATTCATCGTATCATACATATTAGCAATGACATCTTTAAGATTTGGGTAATCTTTAGTGATGTCTTCACAATGCTTTCTTAAAACAGCCTCACCATATCCATATATAGGTAAAATCATTATCCTCTTTTTAATATTTTAAAATGCAAAAATAAGGAATCTTATTCAAATAACTTTAAATCAATTAAAAGTTATAAAATCATTAACTTTTTTTGTTCAATCTTAAATTCAAAATTCTAAAAATAATTTAATAAAAGGTTTTTTTATCTTAAATAAAATTATTTAAAAGATATTTTTATTTATATTTGCCAAAAAATAAAAGAAATGATGATTAAAATTGAGCAAACAAATTCTCAACATTTGATTTTCTGCGATGTCATAATTGAAGAAATGGAACTTTCTGCGAAAGTAAGAGGTACAGGAATCGCTAAGCGTTCGACAGAATATTTAAGTAAAAAAATAATAGATGGAAATGGAATCATTGCTTTAACAGAAGCTAATGAATGGGCTGGATTTTGTTATATAGAAACCTGGAGTGATGAAAAATTTGTGGTTAACTCTGGTTTAATTGTTGCGCCAAAATTCAGAAATATAGGTTTAGCTCGACAAATAAAACAGGAAATCTTCAAACTCTCAAGAATAAAATTTCCTAATGCTAAGATTTTTGGATTAACAACTGGGTTAGCAGTTATGAAAATTAACAGCGAACTGGGCTATAAACCTATCACCTATTCTGAAATCACTCAAGATGAAAATTTTTGGAGTGGTTGCAAAAGTTGCGTTAACTATGAAATATTAATCTCTAAGGATAAAAAAAACTGTTTGTGTACTGCCATGATGTATGATGGTAATAAAAAAATAAATAAAAAAGAAGAGGATGAAGAAAATAGTATTAGCATATAGCGGCGGATTAGACACTTCTTTTTGTGCCGTTTATTTATCTCAAAAATTAGGATATGAAATACATGCAGTAACCGTCAATACGGGTGGTTTTACTTCAAATGAAATAAAAGAAATTGAAAAACGTGCTTATGAACTTGGAGTTCATTCCTATACTTGCATTGATGCTGTTAAAACATATTATGAAACATGTGTAAAATATTTAATATTTGGTAATGTTTTAAAAAACAACACCTATCCACTTTCTGTAAGTGCTGAGAGAACTATTCAAGCTAAATCAATTGCTTCCTATGCTAAAAAAATAAACGCAAATGCAATAGCACATGGTAGTACAGGTGCGGGTAATGATCAAGTTCGTTTTGATGTTATCTTCAATGTACTATGTCCTTCAATTGAGATAATTACTCCTATTCGTGATTTAAAACTTTCGAGAGAAGCTGAAATTGAATTCTTAAAAGAAAACAATATAGAAATGAATTTTGAAAAAGCTCTGTATTCTATAAATAAAGGTCTTTGGGGAACATCTGTAGGAGGAAAAGAAACTTTAACTTCCAATACCAATTTGCCCGAAATAGCTTTCCCTTCTCAATTAGAAAAAACAGAAAACAACAAAACGGATGTGGTTTTACATTTCAAAAAAGGGGAATTAATAGGTATAAACGAAGAAACTTTTTCTCATCCAAGTGACGCTATTTTATGCTTGGAAAATTTGGCTAAGTCTTTTGCTATTGGAAGAGATATTCATGTAGGTGATACTATAGTTGGAATCAAAGGTAGAGTTGGTTTTGAAGCGGCAGCAGCATCTATCATTTTAAAAGCACATCATCTTTTAGAAAAGCACACCTTATCCAAGTTTCAATTGAACTTAAAAAGTCAATTAGCTGATTGGTATGGAAGCTGGTTACATGAAGGAATGTTTTTAGATCCAGCAATGCGAGATATTGAAACATTCTTTACCAGCACACAAAAAGCCGTAAGTGGAAAAGTATACATAACGCTTTTACCTTATCGATTCATTTTAAACGGAATTGATTCAGATAATGACTTGATGGCTTCAAAATTTGGCACCTATGGAGAAATGAATTTAGGTTGGTCTGGCGAAGATGTAAAAGGATATTCAAAAGTACTAAGCAACTCACTTGCCATTTATTATCAAGTGAATGCAGATAAAATATAAACAAAATGGAATCAAAAATTAAAGTTGGAATTGTAGGTGCAGCAGGATACACCGGCGGAGAATTAATTAGACTTCTACTTAATCATCCACTAGTTGTAATTGATTTTGCTTTAAGCAGAAGTTGCGAAGGAAAAGCTGTTTCGTCTGTACATACCGATTTAATTGGTGAAACAAATTTACTTTTTACCTCTACATATTCAAACACAATTGCTATTTTATTCTTGTGTTTACCCCATAAAGAGAGTAAAAATTGGATTGAAAATAACCCAATAAACAAGGATATAAAAATTATTGATTTAGGAAACGATTTTAGATTAGATGGTGATTTCCATAAAGGTAAATTCATTTATGGTTTACCTGAAACCAATGCTGCTGAAATTAAACAAGCACAGTTCGTTGCAAATCCTGGTTGCTTTGCTACAGCTATTCAATTGGCATTATTACCTCTAGCTGAGGCAAAACTTTTAAAAACGGTATATACAACTGGTATTACAGGTTCAACTGGAGCTGGACAACAATTGCAACCAACATCTCATTTTAGTTGGAGAACCAACAACATTTCGGCATACAAAACACTTCATCATCAGCATATTCCTGAAATTTGTAAAACTCTAGATAAATTAAATTCGGGAAAAATAAGCTTAGAATTTGTACCATGGCGTGGCGATTTTACTAGGGGTATATTCACAAGTTCCACTATTGAAACTACAAAAAGTTTAGCCAAAATTGAAAAATTATATGAAGTTTATTATAAAGACAATCCGTTTGTTTTTCTCTCTAAAAATAACATCGATTTAAAGCAAGTTATTAATACAAATAAATGCTTACTCTATATTGAAAAGGAGGAAAATCATATTGTAGTTCATTCCGTAATTGATAATTTATTAAAAGGAGCTTCTGGACAGGCTGTTCAAAACATGAACATAATGTTAGGTTGGCCCGAAACATTAGGCTTAAAATTAAAAGCCTCAGCATTTTAAAAATAAACAAGATGAAATTATTTGATGTATACCCGTTATTTGACTTAAACTTCATAAAAGCTAAAGGAAGTTATTTATGGAACGATAAAAACGAAAAATATTTAGATTTATATGGTGGTCATGCTGTTATTTCCATTGGACACAGTCACCCTATTTATATAAAAAAGATAAGCGACCAATTACAAAACATTGGTTTTTATTCTAATTCAGTAAAAATTCCGATTCAGGAAGAAGTGGCTAGTTTATTAGGAAAGATTAGTGGTTATGAAGACTATCAATTCTTTATGTGCAATTCGGGTGCTGAAGCTAACGAAAATGCCTTAAAATTAGCTTCTTTCCATACTAATAAAAAAAAGAATATCTGTTTTACAAAAGCCTTTCATGGCAGAACTTCAGCAGCCGTAGCAGCTACCGATAACAAAAGTATAATTGCACCTGTAAATGAAACTGATAATTTTATTTTCGTGCCTTTTAATGATTTAGTAGCATTAGAAACTGCTTTTAAAAACAATGAGATTTCTTCTGTAATTATTGAAGGTATTCAAGGCGTTGGCGGTATACAAATTCCTTCTCCTCAGTTGTTTCAAAAAATCAGAACTTTATGTGATGAAAATGAAGCTATTTTTATTTGTGATGAAATTCAATCAGGTTATGGAAGAAGTGGAAAATTCTTTGCACATCAACATGCAAATGTTCAAGCGGATATTATAACCGTAGCTAAAGGAATGGGTAATGGTTTTCCTGTTGGAGGTGTTATTATTACTCCTAAAATAAAGGCTAAATATGGTTTATTAGGCACCACTTTTGGAGGAAACTATTTGGCATGTGCTGCCTCAAAAGCAGTTTTAGAAATAATCGAATCTGAAAATCTAATACAAAATGCTACTGAATTAGGCAATTACTTGTATGAACAACTTAAAGAGGAAGAAATTATTCAAGAAATACGCTACCAAGGCTTAATGTTTGGAATCGAATTAAAATCGGCTTGTGCTCCTTTTAGAAATCAATTATTATCTGAATATAAAATTCTAACAGGAAATGCTTCTTGTCCAAATACCTTAAGAATATTACCTGCTTTAAATATTACCAAAAAAGAACTGGATTTATTTATCATTGCTTTTAAAAAAATTGCTAAAACTAATTTAACAACAGTATGAAAAGATTCTTCTCAATAGATGATGTAGCTATCCTTGATACCTTAATAGATGATGCCCTTTCAATTAAAAAAAATCCATTAGGTAAAAACGAATTAGGTAAAGGAAAAACACTTGGTTTAATCTTTTTAAACTCAAGTTTAAGAACGCGATTGAGTACACAAAAAGCGGCTCAAAATTTAGGTTTAAATACAATTATTTTAAATCCTAATCAAGAAGCATGGACTTGGGAATTTGAAGATGGTGCAATTATGAATGGAACAACAGTTGAACATATTAAGGATGCTGCAAATGTATTAAGTCAATATTGCGACATTATTGGAATTAGATGTTTTGCTAACCTTAAAGATAAAGAAGAAGATACTTCGGAAAAAATATTTTCGCTATTTGAAAAATTTGCTACTGTTCCTGTTATTTCATTGGAATCAGCAACATTACATCCTTTGCAAAGTTTAGCAGATTGCATGACTATTAAAGAAAATTTTGAAAGCTTTAAAAAACCAAAAATTGTTCTTACTTGGGCACCACATATCAAACCCATTCCGCAAGCCGTTGGTAATTCTTTTGCTCAATGGATGAACCAAACAGATTGCGATTTTGTTATAACTCATCCAAAAGGATATGAATTAGACTCAAAGTTTACTCAAAAGGCTACCATTGAATACAATCAAGAAATAGCATTACAAAACGCAGACTTTGTTTACATTAAAAGTTGGGCATCATTTGAGAATTATGGGCAGATTTTACCTGTAGAAGAGGATTGGCTTTTAACACAAAAAAAATTAAACGGTACTAACCATGCCAAAATAATGCATTGCTTGCCCGTTAGAAGAAATGTTGAAGCAAGTGACGAAATATTAGATAGTGAAAATTCATTAATCTATCAACAAGCAAACAATAGAACATTTGCTGCTCAAGTAATTCTTGAAAAAATATTAGAATACAATGGATAAGCTTACTGTTATAAAAATTGGAGGAAACATTATTGACAATGCGTTAAAACTTAACAGTTTCATTGAGGCAATAGCTGCTTTAAAGGAACCTTTTATCTTGATTCATGGTGGTGGAAAATTGGCAACAGATTTAGCAGAAAAACTAAATATTCCACAACAAATGATTGATGGAAGAAGAGTAACTGATGCTGAAACATTGAAAATTGCAACAATGACTTATGCTGGTTATATAAATAAAAATATTGTGGCTTTATTACAAAAAAACAATAAAAACAGTATTGGATTATCAGGCGTTGATGGCAATTTAATTGTAGCTACTAAAAGGGATTCAAAACCTATAAATTTTGGGTTTGTAGGAGATATTTCAAAAGAAAGTATTAATATATCTTTTTTAAAATCTTTAATACAGCTAGGCATAACTCCTGTAATCTGTGCTATAACTCATGATAAAAATGGGCAATTATTAAATACTAATGCAGATTCAATTGCCAATGCAATAGCAACAAGTTTAACTTCTGAATTCAAAATTGAACTGGTTTATTGCTTTGAAAAAAATGGCGTTTTAAAGAATCCTGAAGATGATTCTTCTGTCATTAAAGAGTTAGATTTTGAATTGTTTCAAGAGTTAAAAAATAAGGAAATTATTAGTAAAGGTATGCTCCCAAAAATAGAGAATTGCTTTCAAGCCCTTAAAAGTGGAGTTTCTGAAATTGGAATTATAAACGCCTCCACTATCATAAATTATATAAACAAAAACAACAATGATGGAACTAGAATTAGATAACACTACCTCAGCAATTTTATTTGAAAAAGCTTTTGAACTTTTAAAAAATTTAATTGCAATTCCCTCATTCAGTAAAGAAGAAGCTAAAACTGCCGATTGTATTCAAAAATTTCTTGAAAGTCATCAAATTAAAACACATCGTATTATGAATAATGTTTGGGCTTTTAATCAATTTTATGATGCCTCAAAACCTACCATTTTATTAAATTCACATCATGATACTGTAAAACCTAATTCGAGTTATACCTTAAATCCTTTTCAACCTATAGAAAAAGACGGAAAATTATATGGATTAGGAAGTAATGATGCTGGTGGTCCTTTAGTTTGTTTAATAGCAACGTTTTTGCATTTTTGGGATAAAAAAAATTTGAAATATAATCTAGTACTTACAGCAACGGCTGAAGAAGAAATTTCAGGTATAAATGGTATAGAATCGATTTACAGCCAACTTGGCTCTATTGATTTTGCAATTGTTGGTGAACCTACAGAAATGAATTTAGCTATAGCTGAAAAAGGATTATTGGTTTTAGATTGTATTGCAAAAGGAACTCCTTCTCACGCAGCACACCCTAATGATGATAATGCTATTTTAAATGCTATCCAAGATATCAATTGGTTTGCGAATTATAAGTTTCCTAAAGTTTCTGATTTATTAGGCGAAATAAAAATGACTACAACCATAATTAATAGTGGTTCTCAACATAACGTTGTTCCAGACACTTGTACCTTTACTGTTGATGTTAGAACAACTGAGCTATATTCAAACACCGAAGTTTTCAATTGCATTAAAGATAATATTAAGAGTGAAGTAAGTCCAAGATCATTGCGTTTAAATTCGTCTTCTATACCTTTAAATCATCCCTTTGTTCAAGCAGGTTTACGATTAGGGAGAACTTATTATGGTTCCCCTACTTCATCTGATCAAGCTGTAATTCCTTGTCCTTCTTTAAAAATGGGACCAGGTTTATCAACACGTTCACATAGTAGTGATGAGTATATTCTTATTAATGAAATAAGTGAGGCTATCAAAATTTACAATTCTATTTTAACTCAAATTCTCTAAAAATGACACAGAAAATCTGGCAAAAATCGACAAATGACAATATCCAACATGCTACCATTGTTGAGAAATTTACAGTTGGCAATGATATAGCTTTTGATCTTGTATTAGCTAAATTTGATGTTTTAGGTTCGTTAGCACATTGTGAAATGTTGTATTCTATTGATTTACTAACTTCTCAAGAATGGAGTGCTATTGAAAAAGAGCTAAAAAAAATCCTGATTAATATTGAGCAAAATAACTTTGAAATTGAATCTGGTATTGAAGATATTCATTCGCAAATAGAACACTTATTAATTCAAAGAATTGGAAACATTGGAAAAAAAATCCATAGTGGTCGTTCAAGAAATGATCAAGTTTTAACTGATTTAAAACTCTATTTTAAAGCTGAGCTAATTGAAATTGTTTCCTTAACTGAATCATTATTTAAAACCTTAATTCAATTGAGTAACCAACATAAAAATGTATTGCTACCTGGTTATACGCATTTGCAAATTGCCATGCCGTCGTCCTTTGGCTTATGGTTTGGAGCTTATGCAGAAAGTTTAGTTGATGATTTGGAATTACTGTTGGCAGCCTACAATGTTTCCAATAAAAATCCATTAGGTTCTGGGGCTGGTTATGGTACTTCTTTCCCATTAAATAGAACCTTAACAACTGAATTATTAGGTTTCAAAGCTTTAAATGTAAATTCAGTTTATGCTCAAATGACAAGAGGAAAATCAGAAAAAATTGTGGCTATGAGTTTAGCAGGTTTAGCAGGAACTCTAAGTAAGTTTTCCTATGATATGTGTTTGTATTTGAATCAAAATTTTGGTTTTATTTCATTTCCTGATTCACTTACCACAGGAAGCAGTATTATGCCTCACAAAAAGAATCCAGATGTATTTGAAATTATGAGAGCACGTTGCAATAGAATTCAAGCTTTGCCTAACGAATTAATTTTGTTAATGAATAATCTTCCTTCTGGATATCACAGAGATTGCCAGTTAACTAAGGAAGGTTTATTTCCTGCATTTCAATCAATAAAAGAATGCCTTGAAATGATGGATTTCATGTTGCATCATATTGATGTAAAAGAGAATATAATTGAAGATGCTAAATATAAATATATGTTTAGCGTTGAAAATGTAAACCAACAAGTTTTAAATGGAATCCCGTTTAGAGATGCCTATAAAAACATTGGCTTAGCGATCGAAAATAAAGAGTTTAAACCCAATTATAACATTCAACACTCCCATGAAGGAAGCATTGGAAATCTTTGTAATGACTTGATAGAAAAAGCTTTCTATGAAGTAAAAGAAAAATTTAATTAGCTAATTTTAGGAAGAAAATAAGCAGTCTCTTTTTTAATTTCATTAAGAACAATGCTACTATGATACAAACCCATGTTTGGAATATTAGAGATAACATCTACCATAAAATCGTTATAGGACTTAATGTCTTCTGCAACTATCTTTAACATATAATCATAATTTCCTGAAAGGCTAATTACTTCTTGAACTTGAGGAATTTTATCAACTAATTTTTCAAAATCAATTAAAGCATCTCTTGATTGTTCTTTTAAAGTAATATTACAATAAGCCACTAAATGAATGCCAATTTTGAATCGATCCACTAAGGCAACATACTTTTTTATTACATTATATTTTTCAAGATTTTTAATTCGTTCATAAGTGGGTGTAAACGAAAGTCCTATTCGTTCTCCAATTTCTTTGACTGAAATACTTGAATTGTTCTGCAAAATCTCCAAAATTAATTGGTCTTTAACGTCTATTTGATCTTTCATACCTGAAAATTAATTAGCTGATTTTTTTACTTAGCAAATATAAGAAATCTAAAGATAGTTTTAAAAATGAATCTCTTATAAAATTAGTAAAAATTTATTTATTTAGTTTTAAAACATCATTTGTCATTATTCTTATTTGTTGACACAACTTTTCATTGTTATTTATTTCTTCTCCTAATGAAGGTATCATCTCTTTTAATTTCTTTTGCCAATCTTCCCTTTTAAATTCTTCATGAAAACATTTCTCAATTAATTCAATCATAATTGCCACAGCGGTTGATGCTCCTGGTGAAGCTCCTAATAAAGCAGTAAGCGTTTTATCCGATAACAAAATCAATTCTGTTCCAAATTCAAGGGTTCCTCCTCCTTTTTCTCTATCCCTTTTAATCACTTGAACTCGTTGACCAGCATCCAATAAAACCCAGTCTTCTTTTTTTGCATTTGGAAAATATTCCTTCAATGCTTTAATTCTATCGTTATTTGATTGCATTACTTGTTTAATTAAGTATTCAACCAAAGGAATGTTTTGCCAACCTGCGGAAAGCATTGGATAAATATTACTTAATTCTACTGATTTAATTAAATCTAAGTAAGATCCATTTTTTAAAAATCTAGTTGAAAATCCTGCAAATGGACCAAAGAGTAATTCTTTTTTACCATTTATAATCCGAGTATCTAAATGAGGAACTGACATTGGTGGTGCGCCTACATTAGCTTTTCCATACACTTTTACATGATGTTTTTCTATAATATCTTGATTGGTGCATTTGAGCCATTGCCCACTAACAGGAAAACCTCCAAACCCTTCACTCTCCTCTATATCAGCTTTTTCTAACAATAATAAAGTTCCTCCTCCAGCTCCAAGAAATACAAATTTTGAATTGGTTTTAAAGCTTTCCTCTTTTATAGTGTCTTTAATCTTTAATCTCCAACTTTTATCTTCGTTTTGCTTCAATTTCTTTACTTCATAATTGTAGTAAATATTGACATTTTCTTGTTTTGCTAAATAATCAAATAAAGTTTGAGTCAAGGCTCCAAAATTTACGTCTGTTCCTAATGGAACATAAGTGGCAGCTACTTTCTCTTCTGGATTTCTATTTTCCATTACTAAGGGCATCCAATCTTTTATTTGATTTGCATCTGTACTGAATTGCATTTCTGAAAAGAGGTTGTTCTTTACTAAACTTTTATATCGCTTTTTTAAAAAGTTTACATTTTCTGAACCCCATACAAAACTTAAATGAGGTACATTATGAATAAAATTCTCAGGTCTAGTTATTTTTCCTTTTTTAACTAAATAACTCCAAAATTGAAGAGATAATTGAAATTGCTCTGCAACTTTTATTGCTTTATCACATGTTACATTTCCTTTAGCATCTTCTGGGGTATAATTCAATTCACAAAAAGCAGAATGACCTGTTCCTGCATTATTCCATGCATCTGAACTCTCAAGTGCAGGATGATTTAAACGTTCATAAATATTAATTGTAATATTAGGATTTAATTCTTTGAGAAAAACAGCTAAAGTGGCACTCATTATCCCAGCACCAACTAAAGTTACATCGGCATCTTTCATACTTTTTTATTTATTTTCTTGACATATAATCTTGCAACATAATAGTAGCGGCAATTTCATCAATTAGTGCTTTATTTTGTCTTTGCTTCTTTTTTAATCCACTATCAATCATTGTTTGAAAAGCCATTTTAGAAGTAAAACGTTCATCTACTCTATCCAAAGGCATTTGTGGAAATGTTATTTTAAATGTTTTAATGAACTTTTCAATAATTGCAGCACTTTCAGAAGGAGTTCCATCCATTTGTTTAGGTTCTCCTATAATCACTTTTTCTACTTTTTCTTTAGCAAAATAATCTTTTAAAAAAACAATCAAGGTTTCTGAAGAAACTGTTGTTAAACCTGAAGCTATAATTTGCATTTCATCCGTAACTGCAATTCCTGTGCGTTTTATTCCGTAATCTAGGGATAGTATTCTTGGCATATTTTGTTTATAAAGATATTACTTCATTTTTCCTATTCTTAACAATAATGGAAAAGTTACTTTTTTATCACTAGCTTCCCAAGACTTTTTTAAATCATCATAAATCAAGTCTATGGGGTTATTCTTGTTTTTTTCTATATAGTGTTGCGTGGCTGACCATGTTTCAAGATAACCTATTATCTCCTCAAATGTCCAAACAAAATTGTTTTCAAATTGTTTTACTTGCAATTCCTCAAACGGAAATGGAATTGTTTTATAATTTTCATCAATATACTTTCGCTCTTTATCCCAATATTTTCCAATAATTGAATGGTAATAATTAGAAATAATTGCATCTGATTTTTTATTGGTAGAAAAAAGTCCATATCCTAGAATTACAAACACTCCTTCTCTCTTTAAAATTCTATAAATTTCTTTGTAAAAAAGTTCAAAATCGAACCAATGAACAGCTTGTGCAACAGTAATTAAATCAAATTCTTGGTTTTGAAATGAGGTCTTCTCTGCCGATTCTTTTTTATAAACAATATTGTTTTTTTGAATCGCATGTTCTAATTGCTTTTCACTAATATCAGTAGCATATACCCTTTGAAAAGAACTAGAAAGTTTATTTGCTACTTGCCCATTTCCTGTGGCTATATCTAATGCTGTTGTTTTGTTTTCAACAAAGGAAAGAATGTATTCTATCATTTCATCAGGATAATGTGGTCTATACTTTGAATAACCTGATGCTTGTTTAGAAAAATTATCTTTCATATGCTTAATTTTTGTAAAGATACTAAGTTTTAAAAAGAGAGTTAATTAATATTTTCAAAAAATTATAACAAAAAATACTTAAATTGATAAATATGTGTAATCCTTACTCTGCGATTCTTTTCTGCAATAAAAAAAATTTATCTTTGTTCAAAATCTTACAAAAATGCAAAACTTACAAACCCTTATAGAAGAAGCATGGGAAAACCGAGCTTTATTACAAGAAGCAACCACTACAAATGCCATTAGAGAAGTCGTTGACTTATTGGATAATGGAAAACTTAGAGTAGCTGAACCAATTGAAAACGGTTGGCAAGTAAATGAATGGATAAAAAAAGCAGTAGTAATGTATTTCCCTATTCAGAAAATGGAAACTTGGGAAGTTGGCATTTTTGAATATCATGATAAGATGGAGTTAAAACGCAATTATGCTGAAAAAGGTATTCGTGTAGTTCCTCCTGCTGTTGCTCGTTATGGTGCTTATATTTCTAAAAGTGTCATTTTGATGCCTAGTTATGTAAATATTGGCGCTTATGTAGATGAAGGTACTATGGTTGATACATGGGCTACTGTGGGAAGTTGTGCACAAATTGGTAAAAATGTTCACCTTTCCGGCGGAGTTGGTATTGGTGGTGTTTTAGAACCTTTACAAGCTGCTCCAGTAATTATTGAAGATGGTGCATTTATTGGTTCAAGATGTATTGTTGTTGAAGGTGTTCGTGTAGAAAAAGAAGCTGTTTTAGGAGCTAATGTATGTTTAACAGCTTCAACAAAGATAATTGATGTAACGGGTAGCTCTCCTATTGAAATGAAAGGAATTGTTCCTTCTCGTTCTGTTGTAATTCCTGGAAGTTATACTAAAAAATTCGCTGCTGGTGAATACCAAGTACCTTGCGCATTAATCATTGGAAAACGCAAACCTTCTACAGATTTAAAAACATCTCTAAATGATGCCTTACGTGAATATGATGTAGCCGTTTAAAAAAATACTGTCATTAATAAATCTAAATTCCAAGTTGTAGCTAACTTGGAATTTTTTATTGTACTTCCTCTCAAAAAAATAAAGTAAATAAATCGTTAAATAATTGTAAATATTTATTCATTTTATACATTTGCTAAAATATTTTTCAAATGAAAAACTACTTGCAGAGTGTACTTCTATTTTTCAAACGCTTTTTACTTATAGTTCTTATTTATCAATTATGTCGCCTATTATTTCTTTTCTTTAATAGAAATTCTTTTAATGGCTTAACTTTTAAAACTTTTTTAGGAGGATTGCATTTCGATTTATCTGCCATAGCCTATATCAATATAATTTTTGCTATTCTTCATTTTTTACCTGGAAAATTCAAATACAAAAACGGGTATCAAAAAGGATTAAAGATTGCTTTCTTCATTATCAACTTACTTTTTATCCTAACTAATTTTGTAGATTTTGAATACTTCAGATTTACAGGTAGAAGAAGTTCTTTCGGGATGATAACCGCAACAGGAATGGAAAATGAAATTGGTGGACTTATAATTTCCTTTTTAATAGAATTTTGGTATATCCCATTGATTGCCTTAGTATTAGCTATTGCTTTTTGGAAAACAATTCCAAATATAAAACTTATATTTTCAGGTGAAAAAATAACCAAAATCACGATTGCTAAACAATTAGGTGTTTTTATTTTTCTATTAGGATTTGTGTTTTTATTAGGTCGTGGTGGATTTCAAAAAAAACCTTTAAAAGTAGTCGATGCAGTCAATTATGGCTCTATAAGTCATTCTGCTTTAGTTCTTAATACTCCATTTTGTATTTTGAAAACTATTGGTAAAAAGGAAACTCTAGAATCTCCTAAATTCTATAATGAAAAAGAATTAAATGCTATTTTTAATCCTGTTGTTGAAACAAATCCAACTGAAAGTCTTACCAAACAAAATGTGGTAGTAATTATTCTGGAAAGTTTTGGTAGGGAAAATATGCAGCGTGGTCAAACTCCTTTTTTAGATTCATTATTAACCAAATCATTATTTTTTGAAAATGGTTTTGCTAATGGTAAGCTATCTATTGATGCTGTGCCTTCTACGTTATCTAGTATCCCCAGTTTAATGAGTTCATCGTTAATTACCTCAAGTTATTCCATCAACGAGATTTATGGTTTACCTAAAATATTAAAAGATAATGGTTACAATACATCCTTTTTTCACGGTGCGTTTAATGGTAGTCAAAATTTTGACCAATATTGTAAAGTAGCTGGTTTTGATGCTTATTATGGTAAAAATGAATACGATGGCCCTGAAGCATTTGATGGTAGGTGGGGGATTTTTGATGAAGAGTTTTTTCAATTTTACTGTCAAAAGATGAGTTCTTTTAAGCAACCTTTTTTTACTTCTATTTTTAGTATTTCTTCTCATAATCCTTATACTATTCCCGAAAAATACAAAGGAAAATTTCCAAAGGGAACTACAAAAATTCAAGAGAGTATAGCCTACTCTGATTATGCATTGAAACAATTTTTTAATACTGCTAAGCAACAGGATTGGTATAAAAACACACTTTTTGTAATTACGGCTGACCATACTTCATCAGAACCTACCGAAGAGAAATTCAAAACGAATGTTGGCAAATTTAGAATACCTATTTTATTCTTTAATCCAGGAAATCCTGCTTTTGGAGGAATCAGTTATAGAAATATGCAACAAATTGATATTATGCCTTCAATTATTGATTTATTACATATTAAAACGAAGATGGTAACTTTTGGTAAACCTTATCAATCTGATAAAGATTTTGTAGTTTATTATCTAGATAACATTTACCATTATATTGATGGTGATTATTATATGGCTTTTGATGGTAAAAAAGCTTTGGCTATGTATAACTTTAAAAAGGATGAATTGTTAAAGAATAATTTAATTCAGTCTGACAAAGCTTTAGCTATTAAAATGGAACGTTTTATTAAAGCGTATGTGCAATCTTTTAACGAGCGAATTATCAATAATCAATTAACGGTTCATTAATTTTTTTTGACGTTGCAGTTTTAAAAGTTTTGCATATTTCATGTGGGAGAAAAACCCCTGAATTAGTGCAATTGTTATTCCATCAATTCCATTAAAAATTCCTTTTTTCAAGAAATAGCACCTTATAAATGCCGTAAGACCATTAATTACGGGCTTTGCTGCTCCTACTCTTTTTCCTTGATCAAAAAGTTGTTGGGCATGCCAAGTGGAATATTGATTTTTCTTAGCTATGATTTGTTCAAATGAATCCCATCCATAATGTAAGATATGGACAGCTTCTTTCTTCTCATTGGTGGTGATTATCTTTTGATGCACTTTAGCTTCAGAAGGTTTTGCGGTTTGCTTATTAAAAAAACGAACTTTATGATCTGGGTACCAACCTGAAAAATCAATTAATTCATCTCCTAAAAAGTTTTTTACTCGAAACGAAAAGGCATCATAATTTCCTATTAAATACTTTTCTTGGAGAATAAATGCTTCAGCATCTTTATCTAAAAATTCATCAGCATCTAAATTTAAAATCCAGTCGTTTTTACAATATGGCAAACCGTGTGTACGCTGAGGTCCATCTCCTAAAAAAGCTTGCGAAATAACTTTTGCTCCTTTTGCAGTAGCAATTTCAACTGTTTTATCTTTACTATTTGAATCTACTATTATGACTTCATCACAAACTTTAAACAAAGCATCTATACATTTACCAATGTTTTTTTCTTCATTAAATGTGATTACTAATCCGCTAATAGCCATAATTCTTGTTTTTTATTGTTACAAAAATACTGTTTTTATTTAAAGTTTTTATGTTTGCTTTTACTTATGTACTTTAGCACTTTAATTTATAAAAATGAAGATTTTAATCATTCAACAAAAACGAATTGGTGACGTTTTAACCAGTTCAATCTTAGCTAATAGCTTAAAAAAAAATTATCCAAACGCTACGATTGATTATATGTGTTATGCTAATTGTGTGGATGTGTTAAAAGAAAACAAAGCCATTTCAAACATTATTGTTCTTGAAAATAAAGTTAGAAAAAACTATATATCGCTTTTTAAATTTATTTTTAAAATTCGAAGTCAAAAATATGATGTTGTTATTGATGCTTACAGTAAATTGGAAACCAATCTAATTACTTTTTTCTCAGGTGCTACATATAAAATATCATACGATAAAGGGTATTCTAAAATGTTTTATAATTACAATATCAAACGTTTACCAAACGGAACAAAAAGCAATTATGGTTTAGCTATTGAAAATAGGTTGCGTTTATTAGAACCTTTGATTAAAGAAGAGATTATTGATTTCAAGCCTAAAATTTATCTTTCAGCATCAGAAATAGATAAGGCAAAAAATGTTCTTATAGAGGCCAATATTCCTTCAAATAGACCTCTTTTTATGATTGGAATTTTAGGAAGTGAATGGTACAAAACCTATCCCTTAGAAAGAATGGCTGAACTTCTTAATTTTACTGTAGAAAATACGGCTGCCAATTTACTTTTCAACTATATTCCAAATCAAAAAGAAGATGCGTTGAAACTTTATAATTTATGTAGTCAAAAGACGCAATCTCATATTCATTTTGAAGTTTATGGCAAGAGTCTTCGTGAATTCTTAGGGCTGCTATCTCAATGTAATGCTTTAATTGGCAATGAAGGTGGTTCTGTCAATATGGCTAAAGCATTGATGGTTCCAACATTTTCATTATTTTCTCCTAGCGTTGATAAAGAGACTTGGCAAATTTTTGAAGATGAAAAAAATATATCTATTCATTTAAAAGATTTGAAACCTGAAATTTATCTTGAGCATGATGAAAAATTCATCAAAGAAAACACTTTTAACTATTTTGAAGAATATCCAATTGCGTTAATTAAAGAAAAATTAAATGTGTTTTTTAAAGAAATAGGTGCTTAGTTGTATTGCGAAATTCCTTTTTCAATTGCGGTAATCTTGTGCTTCTTATTATAGGCTCTAATTGCAAAATTTTTTTCCCAAGTTTCTTGAGTGGCATAACCTCTCTTGTGATCTAAATGCAAACAAATAGCACTATAACGAATTTGTTTGGAAAGTATTCCTAAATTAAACAAACGCTCTCCTACTTCTCTGTCTAATCCACCATATTGCATTTCTTCATTAAAACCATTTACTGCAATTAAGTCTGCTTTAAAACAAGAAGTATTATGCCCGTTAAAAGTACGTTTGGTTGGCGTTAACCAATCCATAAAAAGAGCAAAATATTTATTATGGGTAAGTTTAGAAAGTTTAAAACTCTTCTTTACTCCTTTTTTAATCAACCATGATATAGAAAAACAAAGTTGTTTTCTAATATCTTCAATAGAAATATTTTTTGAAGTTTCCATTGGTAATTTAAAATAACCCCCTGAAAGAAAATATCCTTTTTCTTGGTATTTTAAATGCTGTGCCACAAAATCCTTCCTTGGAATACAATCTCCATCTGTAAATAATAAATAATCTGAATTGGTTTTTAATATGGCTTTATTGAGAATTTTACATTTCTGAAACCCATCATCTTCTTGCCAAACATGTTGAATAGGAAACTTAAATTTATTTGTAAAAGAAGCAACAACTAGCCTTGTTTTTTCTGTAGAACCATCATCTGCTATAACCAATTCAAAATCATTCTCTGTTTGGTTTCTATAACCTTCGAGAACTTTTGTTAGCCATTCTTCGGAATTGTAAGTTGTAATGATAACAGATATCTTCATGAAAACTATTAAGTTTGGAAAATTACTATTTTTTCCAAAACTTTAACCTCTTTTTTATCCTTTTTTTTCGGTAAAAACGATATTGAAATTCTTGGGTAAGCTTCCACATGGTTGTAAAAACTTTATCTTCATCAATTCCAGCAAGTTTAGCATATTCATTACTCATAATAGCAATCATATCTTCCTTAGGTGTAATCTTGGATAAATTTTTCATTCGGGTTTCAAAATCCATTTGATGGTGAAATTTCATTCGATTTAAATCCACTAAATAAAAAGCATATTTTCCTTCAGATGTTTTTACTATTAATGTATTACCTGGTGAATGGTCTAAAAATTCAATTCCTTTCTCATGCATTGAAAAGGTAAATTGTGTAAATTGACGTAGTATATTTTCAGCATCGGGATAATCTGTTTCAACCAATTCGCGATATGTTAAATCGCACTGCAAATGCTCACTTACATAATAGCTGTCTTTTAATCCCAATAAAGATGAATTTTCAAAATAAGCTACAGGTTTAGGTGTACCAATATCATTCTTTAAAAGAAATAAAGCGTATTCAAATGAACGTTGTGCTTTAGATTTTCTAAAATATTTGTAAACTATCTTATTGATTAAATTTGGTTCTTTAAATGATTTTATATTTAAAGTTAAAGCTTCTTGTAATTCAAAAAGTTTAATGGTATTTCTATTTCCTTTGATGAAAATCTTTCCTGAATTAGAAAAATTGTTGACAAAATTTTCAATTTGCGTTGATTTATTCAAAAAAGAGGCTTCAAATTTTGAAATCATTTTTTAATATTTTTACAAAAATATAATTTTTAAGATTAAAATATTAATTTAACTTTACAAATTAATAATAATTCATGGATAAAAAGAAAGTTTTTTTAGAATCTCATAATCTTAACAATCTAGCAACAGGTTTAGGAACTTTTAATTTTGACTTAATTAGTGCAATTTCTGAACAGGATATTGAAGATTTAGATATTTGTCTTAATGTTGGCAATTATTTAAAATTCAAAAAAATATTTGGTAATAAATTTAGTTATAAACAATACATTACTGTTCAAAGATATCCTTTCTTTTATACCAGAAAAAAATTCGATTTATGGCATTCCTTAAATCAAAATACTAAAATAGAACCTCATTATCCTACAAAATATGTTTTAACTATTCATGATGTTAACTTTTTTGAAGAAATATCCAACGATTATAATCATAAAAGAAACAGACTTTTTACTGAAAAACTTAAAAGAGCTGATAAAATTACCTATATATCTGAATTTGCCAAAAGTCAGACACACAAATATTTTGATATTCCAGATGTAGAAGAAAAAGTCATTTATAATGGAAACCCCGTTTTTGAATTTTTAGATACGTCTAATTGTATTAATCCTTACAATAAAGAAAAACCATTTTTATATTCAATTGGTGATTTTATTGAACGGAAAAATTTTGAAGCCATAGTTAATATGATGGTGAATTTTAAAGAATTTAATTTAATTATTTCTGGAAATCACAATAAAAGATATGGTGAAAAAATTAAACAATTAATCCTTGAGCATAAATTAGAAAAACAAGTCTTTTTGACTGGAAAAATCAGTAATTTAGAAAAACAATTCTATTTTAAACATTGTGTAGCATTTCTGTTTCCATCCATTAGAGAAGGTTTTGGCTTACCTCCAATTGAGGCTATGAAATTTAAAAAACCTGTCTTTTTGTCTAATCTTACTTCATTACCTGAAATAGGTTCTGACGCTGCTTATTATTGGGATAACTTTGATCCTGATTACATGAAAAACACCGTAATAGAAGGATTAAATCATTTTGAAAACAATAAAACAGAAATGGAATCAAAACTTTTTGAGAGAGCTAATTATTTTAGCTGGGAAAAATCTTCAAAAGAATATTTGAAGATTTATAGAGAGTTATTGTATTAAAAATAACTCTCAAACTTAGGTTGTTTTTTCTTTTTGAATAATGTTAAATGCTTAAACCATTGTCCGAAATTTTTAGATAAAATAAAGAAGGGTGTGATTTTCTTGATTTCAATTTCGTCTAAATGATCTTTTAATTCCTCAATATTCTTGGTATTGATGTACCCTATACTACTCCACTGTTTTGGATTTAAATAGAATACATCTTTAATTTCATTATAATTCTCTTTATTAGCTTTCTTCCATTTAGTCATAAACTCATTGTTTAATTCATGACTATGCCCCCAATTCTTTAGTTTAAATTCGAGTTCTTCTTCTGTTCTAGCTAATGATTCATGAAAAATTAATGCGTTTACATATATAACTCTTTCTCTTGATTGTCTTGCCAGTTTATAATTTGGGTAATTTGTTGCTACTAAAACTTTACATGTATCTTTTACATAGAGTAAACCTCCTTCAACGTATTTATATATATCTACATGAAATCCTGAAACTTGAATAGGATTCTTCTCTGGATTATCTAAATAGGAGTCATATTTTCTTAGTTGTTTGACAAAGTCTCCAAAATCTAAAAAATATTCGTCACTATCTACTTGAACTAACCAATTTCCAATTCCCATTCTCATAGATAACATATGACGTTCTCTAGTATCATTTTGGATTCCTGTTAATTCTGGCACATAAAAATTATCTCTATAAAATTCTATTTTATTAGCTACATCAATTTCTTTTAACCAAGTATAAAAAGAGTCCTCTACCATAAACTTATTACCGGTCCATGTTGTTTTATTTATATCTTCTGCAATAAAAATTTTGTCAGCAGCATTATAAACTGGTGGTATCGATAGTTTTAACTTTTCATAATCGTACGACAATAAAAAACCTACATGTATTTTTTTCATACTCTATTTTTTAAAACTGAAAATTGTCAAAAAATTTATTATTCCTTTAAAAATTTTCCACGGAAATTTAAACTTTTTTATATATAAAACTTGTTGAATTCTTTTTGATTTTATTTCAGCTACTTTCTTATAGTCTTCTAAAAACAAAGGAAAGTATTTATTAAACACTTGCATTTTTTCTTCATGTGCTACATCTCTATACTTTTTAATGGAAGAAATTCCTGTAAAATCATAATTACTTATTGTAATTCTTAAATACTTATAAGGAATGTTTTCATGGCAAATAGTATAAATAAAAAACTCCCAATCAGAAACAATTTTAAAATCTTCATTATATAGAAAATAATCGAAAAATAACTTTCTTCTTATAAATGTTGATTGGTGATTAATGCAACTTGTGTAAAAGAATGAAAAGGTTAACTCTTCAGGATATGTTTTTTTTCGTTTTGAGTTTTGTTTAATTTTATAGTTATCACCATAATAAATATCAAAATCATCAACTAATAATTCATTTACATTTTCAAGTACAGTCTCATCATAAAAAGAATCTCCTCCATTCATAAAAATTACGAATTCTCCTTTTGCAACCTTAATCCCTTTATTCATTGCATTATAGACGCCTTTATCTGGCTCACTAACCCAATAATCAATTTTGTCTTTATACTTTTCTATTACCTCTTTACTTCCATCGTTGCTTCCTCCATCAATAACAATATACTCATAATCATTAGATTTTTGATTAATAACGCTAATTATTGTTTTTTCTAAACCAACTTTATCATTATAATTAACAGTAATAATAGAGATTTTTTTATTCATATGTAAATATTCATTGTTTTTCTAAAAACCATATACAATACTATGAAAGCATTTTTGGCATTTATATTTTACTAATTACTGCTATTAATTATTTTAAAAATTTTTCTTTATATACTCCTTCAATTCCTTCTCTTAATGATATTTTATGTTTCCACCCTAAATCATTTAATTTAGTTACATCCATTAGTTTTCTTGGAGTTCCATCTGGTTTAGTTTTATCATAAATAATATTACCTTCATACTTTACAATATCTTTTATTAATAAGGCTAAATCACTTATTGAAATTTCTGATCCTGAACCAATATTTACAAACTCTTTTTCATCATAATTTTGCATTAAAAAAACGCAAGCATCTGACATATCAGTAGCATGTAAAAACTCTCTTAATGGAGTTCCTGTTCCCCAAATAGTTACCTCACTATTATTGTTAATTTTTGCTTCATGAAATTTTCTTAATAATGCTGGTAATACATGAGAATTTTTAAGATCGTAGTTATCATTAAAACCATACAAATTAGTAGGCATTACTGATATAAAATTACAATTATATTGATCCTTGTATGCTTCACACATTTTTATTCCGGAAATTTTAGCAATAGCATATGGCTCATTTGTTGGCTCAAGCAAACCCGTTAAGAGATAAGATTCTTTCAAAGGTTGTGGTGCTAATTTAGGGTAAATACACGAAGATCCTAAGAACATTAATTTCTTTACTTTATTAACGTAACTTTGGTGTATTACATTGCTCTGAATAAGAATATTTTCATAAATAAAATCAGCTCTATAAGTATTATTAGCTTCAATGCCTCCAACTTTTGCAGCTGCTAAAAAAACGTATTCTGGTTTTTCTTCTTTAAAGAAATCAGCTACTTCTTTTTGATTAATTAAATTTAATTCTGAAGAAGTTCTAGTAATTATGTTATTAAAACCTCTATTTTTTAAATTTTCTACTATAGCACTCCCTACCATACCTCTATGTCCTGCTACATATATTTTAGAGTTTAATTCCATTATTTATATTGTTTTAAAAATTTTTCCTTTTTGAATAATTTTAAATCTGACTCCATCATTTCTTTTACTAGCATTTCTAAATTGTATTTAGGTTTCCAATTCAATTTTGTTTTTGCTTTAGTATTATCTCCAATTAATAAATCAACTTCTGTAGGTCTAAAATAATTTGAATCAATTTTCATTACTACTTGTCCTACTTTAAAATCGTATTCTGGGTTTGTTGTAGTTTTTACTATAGCCTCTTCATTTACTCCTTCTCCTGTAAACTCTAAAGTTACACCTACTTCATTAAAGGCCATAGTAATAAAGTCTCTAACCGTAGTGGTAACTCCTGTAGAAATAACAAAATCTTCTGGTTGATCTTGTTGCAATATTAACCACATAGCCTCAACATAATCTTTCGCATGTCCCCAGTCTCTTTTTGAATCAATATTTCCCATATATAAAATATCATCTAGTCCTAATGCAATTTGCGAGATACCTCTTGTGATTTTTCTGGTTACAAAAGTTTCTCCACGTAAAGGACTTTCATGGTTAAATAAGATTCCATTACATGCAAACATATTATATGCTTCTCTATAATTGACCGTAATCCAATAGGCATACATTTTTGCAACGGCGTAAGGAGACCTTGGATAAAACGGTGTAGTCTCTTTTTGTGGTACTTCTTGTACTAATCCATACAATTCAGAAGTTGATGCTTGATATATTCTTGTTTTCTCTGTTAAACCTAATAATCTAACAGCCTCTAATATTCTTAATGTCCCTATTCCATCAGCATTTGCAGTATATTCAGGCATATCAAAACTAACCTTTACATGGCTCATTGCTCCTAAGTTATATATCTCGTCTGGCTGTGTTTCTTGAATAATTCTTATTAAATTAGTTGAATCATTTAAATCTCCATAATGCAAAACAAAATGTTGATTATCTATATGTGGGTCTTCATACAAATGATCTATTCTTTGGGTATTGAAAAGAGAGCTTCTTCTCTTTATTCCGTGAACTTTATATCCTTTATTTAGTAAAAATTCACTTAAATATGCGCCATCTTGACCTGTTACTCCTGTAATTAAAGCTGTTTTCATTCTTGTCCTTATTTATTTTTGTTCTTTTCTTCCTTTGGTAAAATTAATAGAAATATAGTTATAAATAGTTTAACTATCCTCCATAATATCTTATTGTTCTGTAATCTAAAAAGTTTTCTTATTCTTCTATCATAATTTTTATCGAAATAGATATAATCATCATAGAACAATGGAAAATATTTCTTTAAAATTATTTCTCTTTCTTCATAGTATATACTTAAATTTTTTGGGTTGGCTGAAATACCTGAAAAATCATAATAGCAAATTGTTTTGTTTAAATGTAAATAGGGTTCATTTTTCTTGCAAATGGTATAAAGAAAAAACTCCCAGTCTGAACAGATTTTATATGTTGTGTTATACATGAAGTATTTAAAAAACAACTCTCTTTTGATAAAACTAGCTTGGTGGTTAATTCCTGATGTAAAAAAATGAGAAAAAGACAATTTTGATGGGGTTTTTTCTACTCTATCATATCCTTCTTCATTAAAATAAAATGAATCTCCATAAGCAATGCTTGTTTTTAAATCTAATTTTTCCTGGATGCTTTCTAAAATTGTATTTTCAAAATAAAAATCTCCACTATTCATAAAGTTAATATAATCTCCATTAGCTATTTTTATTCCTTTATTCATAGCATCATAAACACCATTATCTTTTTCAGAAATGTAATGATTAATGTGATTTTTATATTTAGCTATTGTTTCTAAACTACCATCTGTACTTCCTCCATCTATAATAATATACTCAAACTCTGTCCATGTTTGCTTAATAATACTTTCGATTGTTTTTATTAACCCTACGTTGTTATTATAGTTAATCGTTATAATTGATAATTTAGCCATTATTTTTTCCAAAATTTTAATTTCTTAAATGGGCGTTTTTTCTTAATTACTATCACCTCTTTCTCTTTTGCCCTTTCTTCAAGTTTATGCTCCATATTTAAAGTAAAGAAGTCAGCTTCTCTATCTGGTAAAATAAGAATGGGATGCTTTGTTTCTTCATCTAAACTTTGATGTGTTATATCTGAAAATCCATTATCTTCAAAAGTATGTGTTGCATTTTTATCAAAACCAATATTTGAAATCAAATTTACATTTGGTATAACAGATAATCCATTGTTAAATAAATTGGTAATTGATAGTTGATAATCCCATGTATTAATTTCATTCTTGTATAATCTATCAATAATATTTTTCCAATCTTGTGCTAGCATTTCATTATTAAATACTTTTAAAAAAGCAGTATAATGATCCTCTTTTCTGTATTTATTCAAATTAACATCATAATCATTCCAAACTCTTCTCCAAGAAGCCCAACCCCATACGTGAGTTAAATTAGAAAAATAATAACTCGAATCACCACGCTTATTTCCAAACTGAAAATTACTTCCTCCAATAAATCTGATTCTTGAATCTAATTTATATCTCTCTAACATTTCATCACAAAATCTAAAAAAATCTAAACTTGGCAAACAATCATCTTCTAGAATTATTCCTTGCTCTTCATGCTCAAAAAACCAATCTATAGCGGAAGATACTGCAACTTTACAACCGAAATTAACTTCTCTAAAAAGGGTTTGCACTTCACATTCCCAATCTATATTTTCAATTATCGTCCTTGTCTTTTTACATAATTCTTCTTCTTCAATTGATCTAGAACCATCTGCAGCAATATATAATTTCTTTGGTTTAGTTTTTCTTATTTGCTCAAAAACTAAAAAAGTAACATCGGGTCTATTAAAAATTAAAAATAATACTGGAGAACTTGTTAAATAGATGCTCATTGAATTGCCTTTTTGTATGTTTCTAAACATTGTAAAGAAGCTTCTTTCCAAGAAAATTTCGCAACTTGCTCTATGCCTAATTCAATATGTTTGTCTCTAAAATTTTTATCCGTAATTGTCTGTTTAATTTTTTCTACCAAATCATCTGGATTATTCAATTCATAAAAAATTCCTGCTTCACCAGCCACTTCAGGAAACGAGCTATGTCTTGGCAAAATAATTGGACATCTATTAGCCATAGATTCTAAAACAGGAATACCAAACCCTTCATATTCTGACGGAAAAACAAAACACAACGCATTCTTATAAATTGAATTTAATTCATCATCGTTAAATTTATATTGAATCACTTTTTCACTTATACCCAAATCATCTATCATTTTTTGTTCTTCTTTTCTAAAAGGATACCCTCCAGCAAAAAATGCATAAAGCGTTTCATCTTCTTTTAATAAAGTACTAACTGATTTTAAAAAGAAATGAAAATTTTTATAGTGATGTCTATTTCCAATGTACAACAAATAACGTTTAGGTAAATTTTCACATTCTTTATTAGCTTCTAACTGACTATGTCCATGGTAAATTACATCAATTTTATTTTCATCTATAGTAGGAAAAAATCTTAGTATATCTTTTTTTGTGTTTTGTGAAACCGCTATTATCCTTGTAGCTTTTTCAATCAATATTTTTTTTCTTACTGATGTATCATCCTTTTCATCAAAATACTGAGGAAATATTTCATGAATCATATCATAAACGGTTAATACAAAAGGTTTATTTCCTATATAATCTAAAAAGTAAGTATTATAGTAGGTAGGAATTACTAAATCGTAATCTCCTTTTTCTAATATTTTTTTTGTGTATTCTAAATTATTTCTCTTTAATCTTCTTAATACCTTTCTTTTAAAGATATTGTTTTTTATTAAGAATCTTTTAAAAGGAGACATTTCACTATTCACTACATCTCTAATATGCAAATTCTCAGTATAAAGTAATGGTAAAGTAAACTTTACTTCTTTATTATTTTTCAATCCTTTATAAATTTCTGAATAATACCTTGATATCCCTCCAAATTCCTGATCATTAAATATCTGCGGTTCTAAAATTATTTTCATGATTTATTAATAAGTGGAACAAAATAATAATTAAGTTAGCAAAGATATAATTTTTAATTATTTTTACGGTGTAAATAAATATACATGAGTTGTAAAATATGTGGAGATATCACACAAAAAATATTTAAAAAAAAAATACTGAATAAATACGACTGCAATTATTATCAGTGTATATCTTGTTCTTTTATTCAAACTGACGAGCCATTTTGGTTAGAAGAAGCATACAAATCAGCCATTACTTCTTTAGATATTGGTCTATTAGCTCGAAATACATTTTTACAAAAAGAAATTCCTAAAATAATTTACAGTTGTTTTCCTGAAGCAAAAAAGATGGTGGATTATGCGGGTGGATATGGTGTTTTTGTCCGTTTAATGAGAGATTCTGGTTATGATTTTTATAGACAAGATGATTTTTGCGAAAATATATTTGCGAAAAATTTTGACGTAAATGATATTTCAACTAAAAAATTTGATCTGGTAACTGCTTTTGAAGTTTTTGAACATTTTAATAATCCATTAGAAAGCATCTCTAAGATTTTTGATTATGCTGCTAATTTAATTTTAACCACAGAGTTAATTCCAGATGATGAAGCTGAAATTGAAAATTGGTGGTACATAGCAGAAGAAACAGGGCAACATATTTCCTTTTATTCCTCAAAATCAATGGAAATTATTGCTAAAAAATTCAATAAAAATTACTATCAAAAAAGTAGAACTACTCATATTTTCACTTCTAAAAAACTTAGTCAACATCAGATAGATTGTGACTTAAAAGAATATACAATTAAGAAAAAATATTGGGGTCTTAAAACAAAAATTATAGAAAAAGACATTAATATTGAGAAAGAATCTCTTCTTGATAGTGATTATCAATTTATTAAAAATATAATAAATAAAAAAAATTGAACACAGAAATCCAAAACGCATACGAAGTAATAAAAGAAGGCGGAATAATTCTCTATCCTACTGACACTGTTTGGGGAATAGGTTGCGATGCATCAAACGAAGAAGCTGTAGCTAAAATATACGCTCTTAAAAAACGAGAAGAAAGCAAAAGCATGATATGCTTGATGAATTCTGAAAAAATGGTGTACAATGTTTTTAAAGATATTCCAGAAGTGGCTTGGGAAATTTTAGATTTATCTGAAAAACCAACGACTTTAATCTTAGACAAACCTAGAAATGTGGCTAAAAATTTAATTGCTCCTGACAATACTTTAGCTATTAGGATAGTCAAAGAACCTTTTTGCTTTAAACTAATGGAGCGTATGAAAAGGCCTTTAGTTTCTACATCAGCAAATATTTCAGGAATGTTTACACCAAAATCTTTTAAAGAAATTGACCCTGAAATTTTAAAAGGTGTAGACTATGTAGTAAATTTGCATCACGAAAAAATTTGCGATAAGCCTTCAACAATTATAAAATTAGGTTTAGATAGTCAAGTGAAGATTATTCGTAAGTAAAAATATGAATTACACAAAAGCATTAAATAACCCTATTTTTAAAATAATTGCACAAGCAAGTAAAGAACTTAATGTTGACACCTACGTAATTGGTGGTTTTGTTCGTGATTATCTCTTAAAAAGACCTCTTAAAAAAGATATAGATATAGTAGCTGTTGGCAATGGTATTGATTTAGCTCTTAAAGTTTCTGAATTACTACCTAACAAACCCAAAGTGCAAGTTTTTAAAAACTATGGTACTGCCATGCTAAGGTATAAAGACACTGACATAGAGTTTGTGGGTGCTCGAAAAGAAAGTTATCAAACTGAAAGCAGAAATCCAAAAGTTGAAATAGGTACACTTAAAGACGACCAAGAAAGACGTGATTTTACAATCAATGCCTTGGCTTTTTCTTTAAATGAAGAAAATTATGGTGAATTAATAGATCCTTTTAATGGTGTAGCTGATTTAGAAACCAAAACAATCAAAACTCCTTTAAATCCTGATATTACTTATTCTGATGATCCTTTGCGAATGATGAGAGCTATTCGTTTTGCAACACAATTGCAATTTGAAATTGAAGCTGAATCATTAGAAGCTATTTCAAAAAATAAGGAACGAATCACTATTATTTCAGGCGAACGAATTGTAGAAGAATTAAACAAAATTCTTTCAACTGACATTCCTTCAACAGGCTTTTTATTATTATATAAAACAGGTCTTTTAGACATTATTCTTCCCGAATTGACAGCTTTAAATAATGTGGAAGAAATTGAAGGTCATACTCATAAAAATAATTTTTATCATACCCTTGAAGTAGTAGATAATATTTGTCCTAATACGGATGATGTTTGGTTACGTTGGGCTGCTTTATTACACGATATAGGAAAGGCTCCCACAAAAAAATTTAGTAAAAAACAAGGTTGGACTTTTCATGGTCATGAGTTTTTAGGTGGCAAAATGGTTAAAAAAATCTTTATTAGATTGCACATGCCCTTGAACCAAAAAATGAAGTTTGTACAAAAAATGGTAATGATGAGTTCAAGACCAATCGTCTTATCACAAGATATTGTTACCGATTCAGCTGTTCGCCGCTTGGTTTTTGATGCTGGTGAAGATGTAGACAATTTAATGACGCTTTGTGAAGCTGATATTACAACTAAAAACCCTGCTAAATTCAAAAAATACCATAACAATTTTGATATAGTTCGTCAAAAAATAATTGAAGTTGAAGAACGCGATCATGTTAGACAGTTTCAACCTCCTATTACAGGTGAAGAAATAATGGAATTATTCAATCTAAAACCTTCTAGAGAAATTGGTGTTTTAAAAGAAGCCGTCAAAGAAGCTATTTTAGAAGGAGAAATTCCTAATGAATATAGTGCAGCTTATAATTTTGTATTAAAGAGAGCTAAAAAAATGGGATTGAGTAAAGTAGAAAAATAATAAAATTAAACAGTTACCAAGTTGATTTAAAAACAGTAAAACTGAATAATTAAACGTTGTAACTTTACTTTAATGAAAATTTGAAATAAGAAAATGAAAAACAACAAATCAGTCATTATTTGGTTATTATCCGGATGTATATTACTTTTTATCATGGTAATGGTTGGAGGAATTACACGTTTAACAAACTCAGGTTTATCTATGACCGATTGGCATTTGGTTACTGATACTTTTCCTCCTTTAAGTGAAGAAAAATGGGTTAATGCTTTTGAAGAATACAAGAAGTTTCCTGAATATCAAAAAATAAATATCCATAACGATTTTACTCTTTCTGATTATAAGTTCATTTATTTTTGGGAATGGTTTCACCGTTTTATAGGTCGAATTATTGGCTTGGTATTTTTTGTTCCTTTTGTATATTTCTTATTTAAGAAAAGATTAGATAAAGAAACTATTAAAAAATGTATCATCTTATTAGGAATGGGTGCGTTTCAAGGATTTCTAGGTTGGTTTATGGTTAAAAGTGGACTAATTGACAATCCTGATGTCAGTCATTTTAGACTGGCTCTTCATTTAACTTTTGCCTTTATTACCTTTGCATATACCCTTTGGGTAGCTTTAGATTTAATCTATCCTGAAAAAAATGAAATTTATAAATCTTTGCGTTCAATAGCTAGAATTGCCATTGTAGCTTTAATTATTCAAATTATCTATGGTGGTTTTGTTGCGGGTTTAAATGCAGGTTTGATTCACAATCATTGGCCTTTAATGAGCGATGGTCAATTCATTCACGATAGTGTTTTTATAGAACAATCTACGCTATTAAAGAATTTAACGGAAGGTAAAAGTGGTGTGCAATTTGTTCACAGGACTTTTGCTTATGTAGTAGTTGCGTTGATTGTTTTCTTATATTACAAAAGCCGAAAAATCAATTTAAATACCACACAAAGTAGGGGGTTAAAAGTCTTACTTTCATTTGTGTTTTTACAATTTATTTTAGGTGTTTTTACCTTACTTTTTCATGTGCCAATGTGGTTAGGATTAACACATCAATTAATGGCTTTTTTATTGTTAACGGCTATGACTTTTGTGTTACATCGTTTATCAAAATAAGCTTCCTTTTTTTATAAAAATTCTTCCAAGTTTCATTAATTTGCTCTAATCTTTTTTGTGTAAATTAATGAAATTTTTGTGTTTCAAATTCATTCATTTTTATGCTTAAATAAAGAATTAAAATACTTTTGAATCTAAACTAGTTAAGAAAAAAGAAAAGCAGTTTATACTCTTTCAATTAAATTCCAACAACTTTTACAGAAATTATTATGACTGTCTTACAAATAATCCAGTTGATTTTTTTACAAAATCAAAAAACATTTAAATTCATTTTAAGGTGTTAATTTTTTTTTGACAAGAATACAGTTGTGTTGATTAAAAAAACAGCTTAAAATGGCTAAAAATCAGTATAGAAAAAATCTATACTAGTTGTTTATGTTATTATTTACCAATATATTAAACCAAACTACTTGAACTATAAATTCACATTTTAATTTTACCCAATCCAAACCTTAAAATCAGCAACTTTCTCTCTTGACACAATTACTTCTTCGTCTTTATATGTTGGCAAAATAACTTTCAAACGTGAATTACTATATACTTGAATTTCTTTAACAGACTTCAATGGAACAATAAATTTTCGACTTACGCGATAAAATTCTTTAGGATTCAACTCTTCTTCTATTTGCTCTAAAGTTGTATCTAAAAGATAATTTCTATTTTCAAAAGTATGCAAATAGGTTCCTTTGTTTTCACTATAAAAACATTCTACCTCATCAATAGAAATCACCTTGAGCTGTTGCCCAATTTTTACCGAAAATCTTTTCTTAAATTCTTTAGTGTCATTACCTAAAATCATCTTTTTAATCATGTCAAAATCCAGAGATGAAACAGCATTTTTTTGGACTTGATTTCTAAACTTATTTACAGCGATTTCTAACTCATCTTCATCTATAGGTTTTAGTAAATAATCAATGCTATTTAACTTGAATGCACGTAACGCATATTCATCATAAGCTGTGGTAAAAATGACAGCACTTTTAATGTCTATTTGTTCAAAAATTTCAAACGATAAACCATCTGAAAGTTGAATGTCTAAAAAAATTAAATCAGGGTGATTATTATTTTGAAACCATTCTATTGATTCTTCAACAGAATGTAAAAGTGTATAAACTTGTAATCCTAGTTTTTCAACTTTTCGTTGCAACAATCTTGCCGCTGGCTTTTCGTCTTCAATTATAATGATATTCATTCTATATGTATTAATCAAATATATGGCTTTCTAACGAAGGCCAAATATCTTTCAATTTAATTTTAGGTTTTTTACAAAGATAAACGGGTATATTATTTTCTTCATCAATTGCGTATTTATGATGAATAATTTTTATTAATTGACAATCTTCAAATGCTTTTTCAACAACTTCTTTTTCAAGTCCTATAGTTATCCCTATTTCGCCTGAAGTTTCACCCGTTCCCCATAACCAAAAGCTTCCATGACTACATACTGGTTTAGGTAAATTATATTTTTCACCTATTACGGTTAATGCTCCTGCTTCTCCATAATTTTCTGCTAAAAGAACGCATTTATCCATATCTTCTTTTGGTAAAGATGTATAAATACTATCTATTAACTTTACTTGCTCTTCCCAACCAAACATGTCTGCATAATCGCTTGTTAACTTATATCTTCCGTCTTTTTCTGGTTGAATTTTTTGATAAGCTACATAATTTTCAATTGATAAAACAGGAATGTCTTTTGGAATAAAATAAAACGAAATCAAAACTAAAAAAGAAGTAATTGAATAAAATAAAACATTTTTATTTCTCAACATTTTTTGCACTTTAAACGCTCCAAAAGCAAACATAACTGGATAAATTGCATAAAAATAATAGCTTTTCGATTTTAAAAACCACATTAAAAAGAAAACCAATATAAAGGTAATTCCAATGCTTTTGTACTTTTTTATTTCTGAATCAAAAAACAAGGCAAATAATCCTATTAAAGCAATAATAAAAGTAAATGGTGAAGCTATTTGTCCTAGAACAAAATCAAATTTTCCAATAGCATCTAATTGGTTTTCATTCAGCTTTTTAAAATGTTTTAAAACAGGGAAATCATGTTGGATTTGCCAAATTAAATTGGGTAACACCATAATGAATGGAATAATTCCTGAAATATAAAACCATTTATTTTTTACTATTTTTTCTCTTTCTGTTGCTATTAGACTAACTAAAATACTAATCAATAAAATTGCAATTGTATATTTATTCATAAAACCAATTGCTAAACTAATTCCAATGAGCACTATATATTTGTTAGCATGTGTTTTTATATACCGAACCAAATAATAGAAGCTTAATGTCCAAAAGAATTGATCAAAAGCAACGGGTTGAAATAATAAATGGTTTCTATAAAATGCATTAAATATAAGGATTAGTACTCCCGCCAAAAGAACGGTTTTCTTCTTTCCTCCTATTTCAATTGCAATTAAACAGCATAAAACTAAAATTCCAATTCCTGCAAAAGTGGGAAACAATCGCATTCCAAATAGGGAGTAACCAAATATAGAATGTGAAATCTTAGCAATTAAGGCAATAAAAGGAGGAAACTCCATAAACCCCCAATCTAAATGTTCTCCTACTGAAAGGTGTAACAGTTCATCTCTATGAAAACCATAATTCTGATTACCAATAAGATGAATTATCAGTTTAATAAATGAGAGCACTAAAATTAGTGGTAAATATTTTTTCATTATTCAATACAATCTATTTCCATTTGTTTTGATTGGATTTTTCTTTATCCATCAACTCTCTAATTTTACGTTCTTCCCAGTTGTTTCCTAAAATCATTCCAGGTAAAAAAACAGATAATCCATGAGCTAATAAACCAATCCCCCAAAAGAATGCTGTAAAGAAATTATGAAATTGGAAATAACTTTCTCCTTCATTCAAGTTTTGAATATTTATAATTACTATCATGATATTTATTACTAAATATATCAAAGCATGTGTGTAAAAACCTTTAATTCTTTTTACTCTTCTTACCGCTTCACGGTATTTTATTTCGTCTGGATTTGATGAAAAAAAATCGTCACTTCCTCTTCCTCTTCTTTCCATTCTTCTTTGTATTCTATCTTCTAAACTCATCTCTATTCAAATTTATTATCATTAGACTTATCTTCCTCCATAAATTGTTTCATCTTTTTTTCTTCCCAATTTGTATCAAAAAAAGGAAATAAATGAAACACTTTCATTCCATGAAAAATTAAAGGAATTGCAGAACCTATCAGCGTCCATATAAACCATAGAACCTCAGGTGTATATTTTAAATTAATATAAATTATTACAATCATCACTATAGAAAAAACAAGTAAATGCCTGTAAAAACCTTTTATTTCTTTTACTCTTTTTTGAGCCTTTTGATAGCGTTCTAATTCATTGTCCATTTTCATAACTAACTCCATTTTGATTGTTCTTTATTTTCTTTTTCTAAAATTTCACGTATTTTCTTTTCTTCCCAAGATCTTCCATATCCAAAAATTTCCAAAGCATGAAAGGTTAAACCCATTCCCCAACCTAACATAGGAAACCAAAACCATTGAAAACTTGAAGTGTTTAAATTAATTATTATAAGAATTGGGATTACACAGCAATAAGATATTAAATTGCCATAAAAACCTTTTAATTTTTGTACTCTATCTTTAGCTCTTTCATAAGCGGTTTGTTCATTATAATTATAGGTTGTTTCCATAACTGATACTTGTTTTGTTAATATTGGAAGTGATATTCTAAAATATTTTTCTGTATCTTCAACTGTAACATTTCTCTTAGTTAAAATTGCATATCGATTGACAATATTTTGAAGACCAACGCCTCTTCTATCTTGTAATACTTCCTTTTTTTGTTTATTATTTTCTACTATTAATTCGTTGTTACTTATACTTATTTTAATGTGTAATGGCTTTTTCTCGCTAACAATATTGTGTTTGATTGTGTTCTCTAATAACAACTGTAAAGACAGCGGAACTACTTTTGCTTCTTCATCATCGAAATTTAAAGGAACTTCATAAGAAATACTATCTTCAAAACGCATTTTTAATAAGTTCATATAAGTTTTTGCGAAAGCTAATTCTTCTGCAACTGTGACCAATTCCTTATCTTTTTGTTCCAATACATACCTATAAATTTTAGATAATGAAGTGGTAAATTTTTGAGCATTTTCTGGATTTTCTTCAATCAAAGAACTCAATACATTTAGACTATTAAATAAAAAATGAGGATCAATTTGATTTTTTAAACTTTCAAACTTGGCTGAAGCTGTTCCTGCAATGATTTTTTGTTCCTTTATTTTTCCTTCTTGATAAGCTTTGTAAAAGTAAAATACATGTATTCCTAATGTAACTATTATGGTGATGATGATTGAAACTAAATAATTGGATGCTTTTTCTTTTAATAAAAACTCTTGAAAAGGAACCTTTTCAATTAAAACATCTTCTACAATTCGCAATAAAAAAATGGTAAAAATTGAAACTACAAAAGAAAGGATGAAACCTAACAACAATCTTTTTTTATCATACCTGTTGTCTTTAAATATGATATCTAATTGAATAAAAACGAATGCATTTGCATAGTACAAAGAATATCCATAAAGCATCGTAAAAAAGAAATTCCATGCTAAACTCTCATTCATTTGTATAGAACCACCAGTAATAACTCTTACAAGTAGTAAAGCCAAAAAAATAGTCAGTGAAATATAAGTTGCTCTTGAAAATTCTTTGATATATTTATTCATTATTGCTGTTTTAATTACAATTAGCCGAAACTTCTTTAGCTCTTTCTAATCCCCAATTTGGATGAAAAGGAGTTGCTGGTTTAAAGTTTTCAAACAAAGGTATTGATTTTGCTATTTTATCGCACATGGGTTGAACATCTTGTCCGAAATATTTAGCTGAACCCATTTCAAATTCTGCTTTTAAAAACACTACTCTAGGATTGTCTGGCGCTATCTTTTCGGCTTTAATATAAACTCCTGATGCCATTCCTGAATATTTCATTCCATTTGTCGCTGGATCTGCTACAATCCAACCCGTGTAAATTAAGCCTTGTACAACTAATAATTCTGGATTTTGGCTATCTTTCTTTAATTCGACATCTAAGGCATTTTGAGCTGTTTCTAGTAATGCCTTTACTTTTTCTTCCTCTTGTGTCTGAAACGAAGATAATGCATTAATTAAAGCTACATAATAGTTAGGTAACCAATTGTCTTTTTCTACAGAAGCAATTCTCTCAAATGTGGCTATGGCTTCTGTGTTTTTTCCTTGAGACCAAAGTGTCATTCCGTTTGTCATTCCTGTTTCATAAGCAGTTTGAGCTGAAGCTAAACTACTGGCTAAAATTGTAATAAATATTATAATCTTTGTCATGGTATTTAAAATTTAAAATTAATATTTCTTTTTTGATGATACAAAGTTGCATCAGATTATGTTGTTTTTAAAATAGTTATAACCGAACTGTTGATTTTTGAGGATGAATTGTAATTTTAGAGAAATGACGAATTAATTAATTTCCAAAACAACCTCCCATCACCCATCACCCATCACCTATCACCCATCACCTATCACCTATCACCTATCACCTATTACCCATCACCCATATACCCACTCTCTACAAATTATCCAAATTATTAGTCTTCTTATTATCACTAATGGTCCAAAAGAATCCTACAAAAATAAATCGACTAGCTGGTTGTGTGATAGCTTGTCTTTGAAACTGCCCGTTTATATTGGGTGAATCAGCGTATTTGTATCCAAAAATAGCATTGCTTCCCAAAGCATTGGTTACAGAAAAGAACAAGATTTTTTGTTGTGATAATAAATAAGCCCAACTAAAACTAAGATTGTTATAGGACTTGGTTTTTTCATTCATAAATTCAGTAGTGTTTGGATTATTATAGGGTCTTCCTGAATTGTATGAATAGGTTGCACCTATTTGTGATTTTAATTTATCTACCCAATATTTTGTTACTATTGAAAAATTGTTTTTAGCAATAAAACTTGGGGTAACATTTGATTCATAATTTTTATAATCTCTTTATGAATCGATATAGGAATAAGAAATCCAATAATCTAGATTTTTAATTGTTTTATTGTCTCTCCAAAACAAGTCTATTCCTTTAGCATAGCCATAACCATTATTGCTGTAGTTACTTGAAAATTCAGCTGATGAAGTATCATATTTAACCAAATCGTTATACTTTTTATAATAAGCTTCTGCTCTAAACATTTTCCCTTCTTTATTATACATATAATTAAAAATATAATGGGAAGTATTTTCATAATTTAAATTAGAAGCATATTTCAAATAACTGGGATTTGGAGTTTGATTAAAGGTTCCATAAGCTAATGAAACTTGGTTATTTTCGGCAATTTTATAAGCCATTGATAGTCTTGGCTCAACCACAAACTTACTTACTACGGATGCATTTGAACCTCTTAATCCCACATTCATAGCTAATTTCTTTGAAAAAAATATTTCTGATTCAGCAAACAAAGCACCAAGATTATTATCATATCTTGAAAAGTAGGAATTGGTTTGATTTTCTTTAAATGATTCGTCAAAATTGGTATGAAAATAATCTCCTCCAAAATTGAATTTAATCCTATTAGTTACAAATTGTGTTAGCTTTAATTTATAATGCAAACTTCTTTCATTATTGCTCACTTTGTCATTTGCTATATTGATTTTATTTTGACTATAACCATAACTTAAACCTGTTTGCAATTTTAATTTATCAGCAACATATCCTTTAAATGAAGAATTAAAATAAAAATTAGTATTGGTTACCTCTACTCTAATTTTATCCTCATAATTGATATCTTGTTGGTTAATATCAAAATTGGTTTTATCAAAAGCAGCATAAACTTTTAATAATCCTTTTTTAATTTTAGTTCTAAAAATACTTTCTCCTGAAAGGGCTTCTGCTGGTTTATTCCAATCTAATTTTTGAGGAACAATGGCTTGATAAGGAGCTAGATTAATATAACTTGTATTAAAAGTAAGCGAACTACTCTCCCATTTCTTAGTTTTTCCTAATCCAGCACCTACAGACATTATTGAAATATCGGTTTGGTTTTGAACAGGTTCATCAATTGTATTTAAAAGTAGAACGCTTGAAAGTGCATCGCCAAATTCAGCACTATATCCACCTGTAGAAAATGTAATTCCATCAAACAAAAAAGGAGAAAATCGACCTCTTGCAGGAACATTATTTGCCGTTGTACCATAAGGTTGTGCTACTCGAACTCCATCTACATAAGTTTGAGTTTCATTATCTTCTCCGCCTCTAACAAATAATCTTCCGCTTTCTCCTACGGTTTGTGTACCTGGTAACGTTTGTAATGCTCCTATAATATTTCCTACAGAACCAGCCGTTGTTACTATATCTAATGGTTTTAAAGCCGTTACTTTACTATTATCTCCTGCTTTAAACGTTCCTGCAGAAACAACAACAGCGTCTAAGGTGTTTACATTCTCTTTTAAGACAAATGTTTTAGGTTGGTATTTTTCAATTTCAATCTTAAAATTTAAAGTTTCAAATGAAATAAAACTAATTTGTAATACTTGATTTCCTTTTGAAGAAGTAGTGAATGAAAAATTACCATTTTCATCAGTCATTGTTCCATCATAAGTCCCTTTTACAAATACATTTGCTCCAATGATAAGATTTTTTTGTTCGTCTAAAATTTTCCCTTTTATGGTAGTTTGAGAAAAAATGACTAGAGAAAATAACATTAAACTTAAAGTTAGAATTGCTTTCATAATTATATATTATTGTTTTTTGATGAAGCAAATTTGTAATAAATCCATTCCAATAAAAAGTAAGCTTTTCCGAATTGTAGAATTTTAAGGATGAATTGTCATTTTAAGATAAAAGACGATTGATTTATATTTTGAGCTTTAAAAATCTTATCAACAATTGTATTTTCGCAAAAGTTGTTTCTTAAATAATACTTACTTTTGTGTTTCATAAAATTTCAAAAAAAATGATTTATAAATTTAGAGCTATATTAGATACTAAAGAAGACATCTTTAGAGATATTGCTATAGAGCAAACAGACACTTTAGAAGATTTACACAATGCTATCATAAATGCTTTTGGTTTTGATGGAACTGAAATGGCTTCATTTTATATGTGTGATGATGAATGGAATCAAGAATTTGAAATCCCATTATTCGACACAGGTGAAGAACCAGGTGAAATCAGAACAATGAATGAATTTATTTTAGAAGATAATTTAGACAAGCATCATACTAAGATTATATATGTTTATGACTTTTTAAATATGTGGACTTTCTTTGTAGAACTTGGTGCTATAGAAGATAAAGAAGATGACTTAACTTATCCTGCTTTGTTATTTTCTCATGGTGAAATTCCATTAGAAGCAGAAGATAAGCTCTTTGAAGCAGAAGGTGGCTTTGATGATGAAGATTTTGACGAAGATGAATTAGATATGTTTGATGGTGATGATAGCTTTGAAGATTTTGGCTTTGAAGAAAATTGGAATTAATTCCAAAATAAAAAAATAGAAACAAATAAATTAATAAGTACAAAGAGTTAGTCTCTTTGCTCTTTATTCTAAAAAAACAAATGATAAACCTTTTCAACGCCCATATTGACAATCTTTCCATCCATAGAGTTGGAAATAAAAGCCGAAACGAAGCTCTTTTTTTATCTGAAAATCCATACGGATTGAATGATGAAATTATGCCTTTATTAAAAGAATATTTCTTTAAACCTTTTCGCGAAAAAGAAGAAAACTATTTCCAGTTTGCTCATGAAGTTGATTTAGAATATAATGACATGTTTAACTTAGCTACTGAGATTTTTACTACTCCAAGCGAAGTACATAATGTATCTAAAAAAATAACCAAACACCTTTTTGAGCAATCTAATCATCCTCACATTAAAAATGGGGAAGTTTACATCGCTTACTTATCCAATGTATCAATTGACAATAATGTTGTAGATGCTATTGGTGTTTTTAAAAGTGAAATTCAAACAGACTTCTTGCAATTTGAAGAAAACGGAAGTAATCTTGAAATGATTTTACAACAAGGTATTAATTTGAACAAATTAGATAAAGGATGCCTTATTTTTAATTACAAAAAAGAAGAAGGATATAAAATACTAACTGTTGACAGTAATAGATATGATGCTCGTTATTGGTTAGAACACTTCTTATCTGTTGATGCCTTTCAAGATGAAAATTTCATGACTAAAAAGTATTTAAAATTTTGTCAAGATTTTGCCAAAGAAGTAGTTTTACCTGCTGAAGACAAACAACAAGAGGTTTTATTTATGAATAGAGCTATCAATCATTTTGCTAAAAATGATGAATTTGAAGAAACTTCTTTCTTGAATGAAGTAATGGAAAATCCCGAATTTATTCCTGAATTTAAAAATTACAAAGTAGATAAAGGTGAAAAATATAGCATTGAAGATGTTACCAATTTTCCAATTGCCAATGCTGCCGTGACTGATGTACGTAAAAAATTAAAAAACACGATTCATTTAGACACCAATGTTCAAATCAAATTAGATTTTGTGAATTCTGATTCCGCTCAGAAATTTGTTGAAAAAGGTTGGGACGAAGAAAAACAAATGTATTATTACTTAGTTTACTTCAATAAAGAACAGAAAGTTTAGTAATCAGTGTTTCGTAAAATAAAAAATCCTCAATTACTTAAAGTGGTTGAGGATTTTTTTATATTTGAGAAAGAAATTCTGTTCCTTCTGTTTAATCTAGGAGAATAGTAAAATAAAGAACCATGAACAAATTAGAACTTCAAAAATTCATAGAAGAAAAATCAAATCGTCAAGTAGTATTAAAAGAACGTATGCATCTTTTAAATACTTTAAACAAAGAATTATCGAGCTCTAAAATTGGAAAATGGTTTGGAAGTGCTTATTTAACAACAAAGCGTTTTATTACTTTAGTTTTAGGTATTCTATTAATCTTAGGTGCTATATTATTTTTCTTTTTTCCTCAATTGTTTTTCAAAAATGAAAACGTAAAAAATGAAATTATTCAAGAATATAAATCTAATTTTATTCAAGAATCTGGAGCAACATTAGAAGTCAAAATTCATGACGTTTCTTCTAATTATTCTAAAACAGAAGCTGTTGCTTTAGTAGAAAAACTAGACAAATCTATAGTTTCTTCAGTAGAAAGTGACATTAAAAACAAGTTTCAATTTATGGCTATATTAATTTTAATCTTAGGAATAATTTTACTTTATATTGCCCATTTAATCAAAAAAATAAAATCTAGAAATACCAAAATTTCTGATGCTGAAAATTTAACTCAATCTATTATTAAAGATTATTCCCTTACCATTGAAGAAGAAGATAAAGAACTTCAAATTTTAAGAGAGTATTTAAACACAACCAATCCTTAAACATGAAAAAAACAATCCTCTCTTTCGTTATTTTATTTATTTCAAATACCATTAATAGCCAAAACTTAAAATCATTAGAAGCAGAAACAAATAAGATGTACAATGCAACATCTAAAATGAACTATGATGAAATCTTAGACTTTAGTTATCCTAAATTATTTGATATCATTTCTAAAGAGCAAATGAAAGAAGTATTGGAAATGACTTTTTCAAACGAACAATTTGAAATTAGTTTTTTGCCGATTACTCCCAATTTTGAATATGCTCCAATCAAAAAAATTGAAGATAAATCTTTATGCATCATTAAATATAATTTAGGAATGTCTATGCGTTTTAATGAACCTGTTGATGAAGAGACCGTTGAAATTATGATAAATGCCCTAAAAACACAAGGAGAGAGCTATAGTGATATTAAATTTAACAAAGAAGAAAATACTTTTCTAATCAAAGGCATGTCCACAATGATAGCTATTGCTGATAACAGTACAGATAATAAATGGAAATTTATCACCTATGACAAGAGCAAAAGAAAAATCGCCGAAATGCTTTTAAGCGATTCTATTTTAAATAAATTAGGCTTATAAATCATCTGGAAAAATCTTTCCTGGATTTAATATATTGTTTGCATCAAAAACACGCTTAATATTTTTCATAAGTTCTAGGTGTGTTTTTGAAAAAACAATACTCATATAATTTTTCTGAACAAAGCCTATTCCATGTTCGCCAGAAAGTGTTCCTTTTAATGATACTGTTAATTCAAATATTTCTCTGATTCCCTTTGGAACTTCATTTTTCCAATTTTCATCTGACATATTTCCTTTTACAATATTAATATGTAGATTCCCATCTCCTGCATGTCCATAACAAATGGATTGAAAACCATATTTTGTTCCAATATCTTTTACTCCTTTTAATAAAACAGGTAATTCATAACGAGGAACGACAGTATCTTCTTCCTTATAAATTGAATTTGATTTAACCGCTTCTCCTACTGCTCTACGCATTTTCCAAAGTGCATTTTTTTGCTCTTCACTATCTGCAAATAAAACCTCATCAATTTCAAATTGTTCTACAACTCCTAAAATTTTTTCTGCTTCTAACATTAAAATTTCTGGATAATTGCCATCTACTTCAATTAATAAATGAGCTTGAATATTATCCTTGATTGATACACTTATGCCTTCAACATATTGCATTGTCCAATCTAATGCATCGCGCTCCATAAACTCCAAAGCACTTGGCACAATACCTGCTCTAAAAATTGCCGAAACAGCTTCACAAGCTTGTTCTGCTTTATAAAACGGTACTAAAAGCAATACATTATGCTTGTTTATAGGCAATAACTTTAATACAATTTTAGTAATGATACCAAGTGTACCTTCACTTCCAACCATTAATTGAGTTAAGTTATATCCCGTGGAATTCTTCAAAGTATTGGCTCCTGTCCAAATAATCTCTCCATTTGGTAAAACAACCTCTAAATTAAGAACATAATCTTTAGTTACACCATATTTAACAGCCCTTGCTCCACCTGAATTTTCTGCAATATTCCCTCCTATAAAGCAACTTCCCATACTACTTGGATCTACAGGATAAAACAACTCTTTTTCTGCAACAGCATCACGTAAAACTTGTGTAATTACACCTGGCTCCGTTACAACTTGCAGATTTTTGTTGTCAATTTCAATAATCTTATTAAATCGCTCCATAGAAAGACCAATTCCTTTTTGAATACTTAATGCTCCTCCACTCAATCCTGTTCTAGCTCCTATTGGTGTTACTGGAATATGGTATTCATTTGCAACTTTCAATATTGCTGAAATTTCAAAAGTATTAGCTGGCTTTAACACAACACTCGGTGGAAAAACATAATCTTCTGTTTCATCATGACCATACTGATTTCGCGTTTCTTCATCTGTAAAAATATAAGACTCACCAACAATGTCTTTTAATAAATTGTATATACTTTCTTTTAATTCCATTTTCTGTTCTTTTAAAAATTTAACAAAATCCAATACCAAAAAGCTAATGTTATAAAAGATAGTGGAATTCCAATACCCACCATCATACTACTTAACTTTGGTTTTAATCCATAACTTGATGCTAAAATTGCCCCTGTAATCATAGGTGCCATAGCTGATTCTATAATAGATACATCTATCATTAAACCTGATGCTCCCAAAATTTTCTTATATAAAATAAAGAAAAAAACTGGAGTAATTAGCAATTTAAAAAGTAATCCTAAACTTAAAAAGCCCCAATGCATACTATGCCTTTCAAATTTAAGTTGCAAACCTACTGCTATTAAAGCAATGGGTGTTACTGTACTTCCAATTCTCTGAAATACAGATTGAAAATCTTGCGAAAAATCTACTTTTAAAATATTTAGTAATACAGCTACTAAAAACGCGATAAACGGTGGAAAAAACACTATTTTTTTAATAATATTCTTTGTACTAAGTGTTTCTCTTGAAAATAAAGTGGCTACAATAATTCCCATTGTGGCCATAACAACAAAAGTTCCTGGTTGATCTATTACAATTGCCGTTTCAATTCCTTTAGTTCCAAATAAAGCTTCCACTACTGGAAAACCTACAAAAGAGGTGTTTCCTAAACCTGAAGTTAATACTAAACAGCCAATTAATTTTTTAGACCATCCTAAATAAGTTCCTAAAGAATAAAAAAAAACAAAGGCTAATCCAAATCCTAACCAAGCAATTCCTAATGGATATAATAAGGCTGTTGATATTTCAATTTTCGGGATATAATATAAAGCTAATGCGGGTAATGAAACATAAATCACAAACTGATTTAAAGAAACATACATGTTTTTAGGAAAGCTTTTTACATATTGAAAAGCAATACCTATCAACAAACAGATGAAAATCAAAAGAATATTATCCATACTTTTATTATGAATTACAAAGTTAAAACCATTATTTGATTATTAGTTCGAAAGTTATTTTTTTTCAAAAAATAATAGAAACGCTAAATATCGCTTATAATTAGCGGTTTACGAGAAAGGTAATCGTTGGAGGTAACGATTTAGTAATGGTGCTTACTGCATTCATCTTCACTTGATTTCCTTGTAAATCAGTAGCAAATATAAAAAAAATACAGGTCAGTTGGGCGATTTTATCGCCCTTTTTTCATACCCTATATTTTGTGTTTTATGCTCGTATTTCATGCTCCATAACAAAAAATCTTCCCGAAGTTCGGGTTATATCAGGGGAAATATTCATTACTAAGGTTAACCTTTGTCTGAGAATAGTTATGGTGTAATTAAAATCGTCGGCTATGAAACAACCATTACACACTATTATAGCAGAAATCCAAAAACAGGAAAGAAAGCTATCTGCTGAGGCTCCGAATTTTATTGATGAGGCATACAGAATGACTGTTTATCTCCAAGAGCTTCTGCATAATGTTAAAGAGGACATTATCAAAGAGGGCTTTGCCAATAAAGCAGAAGAAATCCGCTTTTTCAAACAGATAAAGCCCAACATTCTCGGTAAACTCATTTACTACAATAAGGTTTATCGGATTGAAACAGCCTGTCCTGCGGAAAACGGGCAATTATACCAAAACTACTTTGCCCTGCAATTGCGGGGATTGCAGCAGGAATACAAGGAACATATCTGCAACTCGGACTTTTACAGATACTACCGCTCCGGCAGAACCGACCGTGACGAACACTATTATTCGCTAGGCAATATCAATTATTACGATGGACTGAACAGCTTCGTTTTTGAGATTGACCCCAAATTCTCTACCTACTTCGACTACAAAGTCGCCAAAATTATCGCCAACGAACTTATCTATAATTACCTCACAACGAAACTTAATCCCGAACAAACACCCGATGTGTTATTGCAGAATGCCGATGCAAAGGATATTTTTTGGACACAGACAAAGAACGCACTTATCGAACTCATTTATGCGCTCCATGCTGCCGATGCCCTTTCACATGGCAAATTGGGCATCCGCAAAATCAGTATGGTGTTCCAAATCCTTTTCCGTATTTCGCTTACGGACATCCACAACAGTTTCCACCGGATGAAAACCCGTGCAGGTTCACGGACATTGTTTTTAGACCAACTGAAATACAGCTTGGAAGAATATATGGACAGAGAAGACAACGGTTAAATAGTTGTCTTTTTTCGTTTGGTAGAACAGCATCTTTATCGGTGCTGTTCTTTTTTTGCCCCTTTGCCTATATGTGTATATAGACACATCGCCTATATCGAAGGCTGAATTTTCTCCCAAAAGTTCCGAAACCCTTATAAAACAAGGCTTTTAGCCAATTGCAAAAAATATGAAAAAAGTGCCTTTTTGATAGACACGTATCGGAAGACAGCCTACGCCAAACGCTCCAATTTTGTACCGTAAACATTTAAAATCTTGTACAATGAAAATCATAACGATACCCGAAGAAGATTGGAAGCTGCTAAACGAACGCATCAAATCCATCAATGAGTACATCCAAAAACTGGATGATACCAGCTATGACAGCCTATGGCTCAATAACCATGAAGTATGCCAATACCTGCACATCAGCGAAAAGACCCTTTGGCGTATGCGTACCAAAGGAGAAATCGCCTATTCCAGAATTTATGGACAATACTACTACACCATTGGAGCCATCAAGGATATGCTAAACGCTAATGCCATTCAGAGCAATGATGCCTTTGTGGAGGAACTCATGGAGAAAGGCAAAAGCTATATCCAAAAGGCACGGAAACTAAATAAAGGAAATGAATAAAACGTACTGCTATGAATATCGACAAAATAGAATTTATCGCATGGATGGAGCGTGTCATGCAGCGTTTCGACATTCTGAAAGAGCATCTTAGGGACATACAGAAACAGCGCAATACTATTGACGGCGAAGAACTGCTGGACAACCAAGACCTGCTGTTGATGCTCAAAATCAGCCACCGTTCGCTGCAACGTTACCGCTCATCGGGCAAGCTGCCCTATTACACCATCAGCGGCAAACTGTACTACAAATTATCGGACGTGCATCAGTTCGTTCGGGAGAGTTTCAACGTTCCGCTGCAACGTACCAAGGACAATAAGTGACAAACAACGCCACGCAAGGACAGGTACAGTTCTGCCGTATCTGCTTCTCTTACATTCGGGCGATAACATTTAAAATATCATTACAATGGACGAACAGACAACAGAACAAGCGCAACAAAATCCGCAGACCTATCCCGAACAGCTTTCGGATGTGCTGCTGGTCATGGACAAGGAAAAAAAGAAAATCCAAGCCGTTACGGGTGTCGATGAAAACGGCAACCTGAAAACCGTTGATGCCAACAAGAAGAACCAAAGCCAGTTCATGCGAGTGGACAAGAGCGGCGATTTATTCTCCAATTTCTTCTCCAACTTTTGGCGACAGCTAAAAGACCCGACCCGTTTTTCCTTTTTCAAAGTTGCTGCACCGGAGGCGGTGGAAACCGCCAAAGAAATGCAGAAACAGGTGGATGCTCCTACCAAAGAGGGCGAAGCGGTCATGGCAAAACATGAGGTAAAAGAACCAAAGGAGCAGCAACAGGAAAACAAAAAAGATATGGAAACTACACAGGAAACACTTGCAAAGCCCGAAACATCACAGGCTACAGCCCCAGCAAACGATAATCGTTTCAAAGCTGAAGACATCGACTGGAAAACGTTGAACGATTTGGGATTGAGCAGGGAACGGCTCGAAAAAGCTGGCGTAATGGATACGCTTTTGAAAGGCTATAAGACCAATATCCTTATGCCCATCAGCGTAAACTTTGGTACAGCCGTTATCCGCTCGGAAGCACGGCTTGGACTGCAATCCGATGCCAACGGAAATACCGTGCTTGCCATCCACGGGGTACGCAAGGAGCCGAACCTCAACACCGCTTTTTTCGGTCACGAGTTTAGTAAAGAAGACAGGGAAAATCTGCTTGCCAGCGGAAATATGGGGCGTGTGGTGGATTTGACCAATCCGAAAACAGGCGAGAAAATACCGTCCATCATCAGTATCGACAAATTGACCAACGAGGTTATTGCCCTACGAACGGAATGGATTAAGATACCCGATGAGATTAAAGGCGTTAAACTGAACGAAGAACAAAAGCAGACTTTGTTGGAGGGTAAACCGCTCTATTTGGAAGGCATGATTTCCAAAAAAGACGAAGCCTTTGCTGCCAATGTACAGTACAACGCGGATAAGCGCTATGTAGAGTTCCTTTTCGACCGAAGCAACAACAACAAACAGTCCCAAAACCAGCAGACCACGGCGCAAGGTCAATCGCAGGATGTGCCGAGAACATTCAGGGGCAAAGAACTGACCGACCAGCAGTACAACAAATTCAAAGAGGGACAGACAGTTTATGTAGATGGCTTGATTGACAAGAAAGGCGAAAAATATCAGGGATATATCACGCTCAACAAGGAAACGGGCAAAGCCGCTTTTTCCTTTACCAATCCCGACAAGCTGAAAGACAAAATCCAGCCTGCCGAAGCCAACAAAACGCAGGTTGCCGTCAATTCCGAGGGAAAGACCAACGAAGCAACCAAACATATCAATGAGCCTTTGAAGCCGAAGCAGCAAGCACCTGACAACAAAAAACAGCAACAACAGGAAGATGCGCCCAAAGCTCCGGCTAAATCAAGAGGCAGAAAAATATAATTTATTATGAAAGCAGTTATCGCAGAAAAATCAAGCGTAGCCCGTGAGATAGCAGCCCTGCTGGGAGCCACCGAGAAAAAGGACGGCTACCTGACAGGCAACGGCTATCAGGTGACATGGGCGTTCGGGCATCTTGTCGGACTGGCAATGCCCGAAGATTATGGGGTTAACGGTTTCCAAAGGGAAGCCCTGCCCATTTTACCTAATCCTTTTGTACTGACCGTGCGAAAGGTAAAAAAGGAAAAATCCTACGTTCCCGACAGCAGAGCGGTAAAACAGTTGAAAACCATTGAGCAGGTCATCGGTCGCTGCGATAGTATTATCGTGGCCACCGATGCCGGACGTGAGGGCGAACTCATCTTCCGCTACATTTACGAATACCTGAAATGCAACAAACCTTTCCGGCGTTTGTGGATTAGTTCACTGACGGAGAAAGCCATCAAACAGGGCTTTGACAACCTCAAAGCCGGAAGCGATTTTGACGGGCTGTACCAAGCCGGACAAGGACGGAGCCAAGCCGACTGGCTGGTGGGCATCAACGCTTCGCAGGCGTTGAGCATAGCAGGTCGTGGCGTGTATTCGCTCGGACGGGTACAAACGCCCACGCTCGCCCTTATCTGCAAGCGGTATTTGGAAAACCAAAACTTTAGCGTGCAGAAGTATTGGCAGATACAGTTGCAGCACCGCAAAGAGTTTGTAGATTTTAAGAGCCTTTCCAAAACCAAATGGGACGACAAGAAACGGGCAGACGAAATCCTTAAATCCGTTCAGCGTGCCGGAACCGCCAGCGTTACGGCGGTAGAAACCAAAAACGTTTCGGAGCAACCGCCGTTGCTGTTTGATTTGACGGGATTGCAGAAAGAAGCCAACAAGAAATTGGGCTTCTCTGCCGAAGAAACGTTGAACATTGCCCAAAGCCTGTACGAGCAGAAATTTATTACCTACCCACGGACGGGAAGCAAATATATTCCCGAAGATATTTGGGCAGAAATACCTGCTTTGGTAAGGTCATTGGAAGCAAAGCCCTCCTGCAAGGAAGCGGTCGGCAAACTGAAATGGGGTCGCTTTAACAAACGTATCGTGAACGATGTAAAGGTAACCGACCACCACGGTCTGCTGATTACCGAAAAAATCCCGTCTGCGCTGCCTGCAAAGGAAGAAGCCATTTACAATATGGTTGCCCTGCGTTTACTGGAAGCACTTTCACAAGCCTGCTCCAAAGAGATAACCGATGTTAATTTGGAGGTTTTACATTATGAATTTTCTTTGAAAGGCTGCAAAATCCTCGAAGTTGGTTGGCGTGGTGTCAAAGGCAGCTTTACCGAAGAAGACAGCGAACCTGTACAGGAATTGCCTGAACTGAAAGTCGGCGATGAACTGAAAATAAAGGAAGCTATTGTACTGGAAAAGAAAACCAAACCGCCCGTGCTTTATACGGAAGCTGGTCTGCTTTCGGCAATGGAAAACGCCGGAAAGGAAGTGGAAAACGAGGATGAACGGAAAGCCCTGCAAGGCATCGGCATCGGTACACCAGCCACAAGAGCCGCCATTATCGAAACCCTTTTTAAACGGGATTATATCAAGCGTGAAAAGAAATCACTAATTCCCACAGATAAGGGATTGCAGGTTTATGAAGCGGTAAAGGACAAGCGGATTGCCGATGTTGCCATGACCGCCGAATGGGAAATGGCATTGCAGAAAATTGAGAACAACGAAGCATCTGCTTCGGACTTCCACCATTCCATGCAAGCCTACGCTTCGTCCGTTACGCAGGAACTGCTGGCTATCCATATTGCAAACGAAAGCCAGCCCGAACTGACCTGCCCCAAGTGCAAAGCCCAAAAGCTGCTCATTCGGGACAAGGTTGCCAAATGCCCCAATGAGGCTTGTGGCTGGTTACAGTTCCGAAATATCTGCGGTGTACAGTTAAGCATTTCCGAAATCACAAACCTTGTGAACAAGGGAAAGACCAGCCTTATCAAAGGCATGAAAAGCAAGGCTGGCAAAACGTTCGATGCCTATATCGTGATGAAAGAAAACGGCGATACCGCCTTTGAATTTGAGAAAAGCAAAAACTTTAAGAAGTGATGGAAAACAAGCCAACCATAATACCGCAGGAAATCCAAAACCTGATATACACGATACGGAGCAGGCAAGTGATGCTCGATAGCGACCTCGCCATCTTGTATCAAGTGGAAACCAAGATATTGAACAAAGCCGTGAAAAGAAACATGGAGCGGTTTCCCGACAAATTCTGTTTTCAGTTGACCGATGAGGAAAGTGAGGCTTTGAGGTTCCAAATTGGAACCTCAAACGTGGGACGTGGTGGACGGCGTTATCTGCCCTATGCTTTCGGCGAACAGGGCATTGCTATGTTGTCCGCTGTCCTGCGTTCGGAGGTTGCCGTAAAAGTGAGTATTGAGATTATGGATGCCTTTGTGGAAATGCGCCGGATGCTTATCAGCAATGCTTCGCTGTTCCATCGGCTTGATAAAGTCGAAGTTAAACAGTTGGAAACCGACCAAAAGATTGAGGAAATCTTTAAGGCATTGGAAAGCGATAAGCTCCACAGTGAAAAAGGGATTTTCTATGACGGGCAGATATTCGATGCCTACACTTTTGTTGCCGATATTATCCGAAGTGCGGAGCGGTCGATTATTCTTATCGACAATTATGTGGACGATACGGTGCTTACGCTGCTCGGCAAGCGTGGGCAATCCGTATCTGCCACTATCTATACGAAAAGCATCGGCAATCAGCTACAACTGGATTTGCAACGCTACAACAGCCAATATCCAGCTATCAACATCCATACATTCGCCCATGCCCACGACCGTTTCCTGATTATTGACGGCACGGAACTCTACCACATTGGCGCATCCTTAAAAGATTTGGGCAAGAAATGGTTTGCCTTTTCACGGATGGATATTGAGGTGGGGAAAATGCTTCAAGTCCTGCACAAATAGCAATCCTGCATACAAAATCATTTATAGGCTTTAGTATAATTTTTTCTGCATCCACAAACTTGCCTTTACCAAAAGGATAAGTACAGGCACTTCTACCAGTGGGCCGATTACGCCCACAAATGCCTGTGGCGAATGAATGCCAAATACAGCAATGGCTACGGCTATTGCCAGTTCAAAATTGTTGCCCGTGGCTGTAAATGCTACGGCCGCATTTTTGTCGTAAGGAACGTTTAACGATTTATTGATAAAGAAACTCACGAAAAACATCAACACAAAGTAGATGATTAACGGGATGGCTATTTTTACCACGTCCATCGGCAGCTCCAATATTTTATCGCCTTTCAGACTAAACATCAATACGATAGTAAACAATAGCGCATAGAGGGTTATGGGCGATATTTTGGGTACGAATTTCCGGTTATACCATTCAATCCCTTTTGCTTTTACCAAGGCATAGCGGCTTATAAAACCTGCCAAGAATGGAATGCCTAAATATATCAGTACACTTTCGGTTACGTCTTTCATTGATACGCTTACATTGAAATTGGCTAAGCCCAATTTGCTGGGTAATACATTGATGAATAACCAAACTAAGAAGCTGTAACTCACTATCTGAAAGATACTGTTCAATGCTACTAACATAGCTGTATATTCTCTGTTTGCTTTAGCTAAGTCGCTCCAAACAATTACCATAGCGATACATCTTGCCAAGCCAATCAATATCAAGCCTGTCATATAATCGGGTTCATCCCGTAAAAACAAAACAGCCAGTCCGAACATCAATACCGTACCGATAAACCAATTCAATAATAGGGAAATGCCGATGACCTTTTTATCCTTAAACGCTTTGGGTAATAAGGTATAATCCACTTTTGCCAATGGCGGATACATCATCAATATCAATCCGATTGCCAATGGAATGTTGGTAGTGCCTACGGATAAAGCATTTGTAATATTGGAAATATTTGGAAAGACATATCCCAATCCGATACCTGCTGCCATTGCAAGGAATATCCATAAAGTCAGGTAACGGTCGAGGAATTTTAGATTGGGCTGCATAGGCTATTGACTGATTTTTGAAAAGACATAAAACATTTCGGCAGCTATCTCCAAACTTCTTTCTGCATATACTTTTGACTGCTCCGGTGCATTGTCCGAAATCTTGGGGTCTTCAAATGTAATTGGTATCCTTTTTTCCGCACCAGCGATAAAAGGACATCCGCCGTCTGCCTGCGAGCAGGTCATAATAGCAGCAAATGCTGATACAGGATTAAAAGGGCTATCGTATTTTTTGGAAAATCCGATAACAGGTAACGCATTATCGCTGTATTTTATGGCATATACAGGATTGTTGCTTTCGGCAATTTTGAAGATATGAAGCCCTTGATTTATCAATGTTTCTGCAACTTTTGGAAATAGTGCCGTTTCTTCTGTTCCACCCGAATAACAACGCACATTCGGAATATTGAAGTACGCACTTGCTACCTGCGCCCAAATCTGCGATAAATGGCTTCTGCGTGAATTGTGCGTACAGATGAAATTGATGTTAACTTCCTGCTTATTGTCTGTTTTTTGCTGTACAAAATCTATCAACGGTTGTAAGGTCGCTTTACGTTCTTCGCTGATATGCTGCACAGAAATAACGGTGCCAATGGTATTGGTTAAATTTTTATACATAATGATGGTTATTTAGATTTTAGCAACATCCTGAATTTGGTTTGCAACAAGCATTGCTTAATTCTGATAGTTTTACTTTTTGTTTTTCCGCAGGAATGCCGCAGGCATCACTGGCAAGGCAAGCGGTTTGTTTGTTCTTTAGTACAAAATGGTTTCCGTTAAAATCCAAATCGTATTTACCAATGGTGTCGCTTTGGTATTCTACTTCTATTTCGGCATCTTCCATACCCAATTTTTCTTCGGATAGTTTAATGATGTTTAGTAGTTTGGTTGGCTTTAATCGATGTTCCAAATCGTTGGCGTTCCATAACTGGAAATTGACCACTTTTTCATTTCTGATGGTTCCGCCACAATCAATAAAGTGTTTTGTGATTACGCCAACTTCCGTAACGTGGAAGTGTTCCGATACCAATGTTCCGTTCTCCAATTGAAATTCAACATTATCTAATGTTGGCAAGATTTCTTTGATGTCTGATAGTTTCATAATGTCTGATTTTTATAATTATATATTGCAATATAACGATGTTAAAATCTAAAAAAATGCCTTAACAGCATTTGGTTACATCAACCTCCTGATTGAAAAAGGTATTGAACTCGTTTTGGAGTTCTTTCCAAACAGTTCCGTTGATGCAATAGCAAACGGACTTTCCCTCAATCGTACCCTGAATGATACCGATGTTTTTTAACTCCTTTAAATGCTGAGAAATGGTTGCCTGTGCCAAACCCAATTCATCTACCAAATCATTGCAGATACAGGCTTTCTGATTGATGATGTACTGCAATATGGCAACACGGGCAGGATGTCCCAATACTTTAAACAAAGTAGCCAGCCTGTTTTGCTCGTCCGTAAATATATCTGATTTGGTAAGTCCCATGCTCTAAATTATATATCGCAATATTACGATAATAAATTCAAATCCAAAAGCGATTTGTAAAAACGATACAAATAAATTTCTCATCCCTAACCCCATACGGTCATAGACTGCCACCCAAAGCCAACCCAAACCGCTTTAGGGTTGGCTTTCTGCTATCCTAATATTTTAGCAGCAACGTAAAATTTCTAAACAAAATTAATATGAGTACAAAGCAAAAAGAACTCTCTTATTTTTCTTTACGGTTACAGGAACTGCTGAATACCAGCTTTCCCGAACTGGCACACGACCACAAATTTGTGGAGCAGCGTTCCAAGTGGGCTGCCAATGCCTACGAGGGTGCATTCCTTGCCGGAAACCCCATCGAGCAGTGCGAACACTATGCCGATTATATCCTGTTTGAGAACCTGTACTTTTCCAAGTTCGACACCATTTTCCAAGTGGTCTGCAACGAGTTCGACACCATAATGGCGGACGAGGAACTGCGCCCATTTGCCCTTAAAATGTTCGCCGTCTGCGAGCCTGTTTTTGCACAATATGAACTAACCGATGATTTCGCCTACGGGTATGAATATGACCAGCTCTATACCGAACTGACCGGAACCATTGCCATATGGATAGAGGAAAATGGGCTTCAATAAACGCCAGCACCTCCAACAGAACATTGATGCCCTGCGGATTGCCTTTAAGCTGGAAAAGGAGAAACGACAAGCCACCGTGGGCGAAAGGCTGCTCATGATGCAATACAGCGGATTTGGCGGTCTGAAGTTCGTACTGAACCCCGTTGAAAATCCCATCGACATCAACAATTGGCGCAAAACGGAACACGACCTGTTTCCCATAACGCAGGAACTGAACCGATTGCTAAGGGAAAACGCCACGGACGAAAGGCAGTACCGTCAGTATGTGGACAGTATGCGCAGTTCAGTACTGACGGCATTCTATACACCTCCGCAGGTTATTGATGCCATTTCCTCCACGCTTCGGGACAAAGGGCTGAACATCGGCAAGTTTTTGGAACCATCGGCAGGTATCGGCTCTTTTGTGCAGTCGTTTTCGGCGAACCAACAGGCAAACGTTACCGCTTTTGAAAAGGATTTGCTTACCGGAAAGGTATTGAAGCAACTCTATCCCGACAGCAATATCCGTATCGGCGGTTTTGAAGAAATAAACGAAAGAGAGCAAAATTCGTATGATGTGGTCGCCAGCAACATTCCGTTTGGCGATACCTCCGTATTTGACCTTTCCTATTCACGGGGCAAAGACCCAGCGAAAATACAGGCTGCCCGAAGCATCCACAACTACTTTTTCCTGAAAGGAACCGATATGTTGCGTGAGGGTGGCGTATTGGCTTTTATCACTTCGCAGGGCATCCTCAACAGTCCAAAGAACGAACCGATACGCAGGGCGTTGATGGAAAACAACAGCTTGGTATCGGCAATCCGTTTGCCCAACAATCTCTTTGCCGATTACGCAGGTACGGAAGTGGGCAGCGACCTCATTATCCTGCAAAAGAACACGGCAAAACAAGGTCTGACCGAAGCGGAAGACCTGTTTTGCCAAAGCAGCCCGACCGAGTATAACACATCGGGCAATGCACTCTTTCGGGACAGTGCGAGGATTGTGCATACCGACAGCAAACTGGACACCGACCCTTACGGACAGCCTGCTTTGATTTATACTCACAGGGACGGTATTGAGGGCATCGCAAAGGATTTGAACCGGATGCTTTCCGACGATTTCGGCAGAAACCTGAATGTGGATTTATACAGGGGCGAACGGAACGATGAACCTACGGTGCAAATTCCGTTTGTACCAACGCCCACGCCTCCGGTCATTGAACCTGTGATTGTTCCATCCGAACGTCCAAGTATTACAGCAGCAACAAGCATTTTATCGGAACCTCCACGGGAACAAAAACAGCTAAGTATTTTCGACCTTTTTGAAAGTGTGGACGAACCCGTGGCGGTGCTTGCCCCACCAAAGAAAGCGGTAAGTCCCCAAAGGCAGACCATAAAAAGAAGACGTGGCACAGTCAGCCGCCAGCCCGACCTGTTCAGTTCGGCGATGCGGCAACCTTATACGCCTCCTGTTACCAACCGTAACGTTACCGAAAATACGGGGTTTGATAAAACACCGAAAATTATCGGCGACCTCTTTTCGGGACTGAACGAAAACACGCAACCTACCGCTCCGGCGGTGTCCAACAGCCTGCCCGAACCTGCTTTGTACAGTAAGGTTTTACAGGCGTTCCACCGTGAGGACTGCCTTGCCGTGGACAATGGTTTTGTAGGCTACCTACGGGATGTAGACGAAGCAGAACAAAAGGCAATGTTCCATCCCTTACAATTACCGCTTAACCAAAAAGCAAGAACCGAAGCCTATATAAGTTTGAGGGATGCCTACCAGTCGCTCTATACCAAAGAAGCAGAACTGCACAGCGAACACAAGCCCGAACGGGAAACGCTGAACCGACTGTATGACGACTTCATAAAAAGATACGGCAATCTGAACAGTGCCGACAACATCAAGATTATCAAGACGGACAGCGCAGGAAAGGAAATGCCCTTTTTGGAACGTGTGGTGGGCGGTGTTGTCCATAAGGCGGATATATTCCATCAGCCCGTAAGTTTTTCCACCACAACGCTGGCAACGGACAATCCCGATGAGGCGCTCGCGGCATCGCTCAACAAGTACGGAACCGTTGACCTCGGCTATATGTCGGAAATCAGCGGAATGTCGGGTGAGGATTTAAAAGATGCGCTGCATGGCCGTATCTTTTACAATCCTGTACAAAAGGAATACGAGATTGCCGAAAGGTGGATTTCGGGCAACGTAGTGGAAAAGGCTTCGGAAGTACGGGCTTACCTTTCCGGACAATCGGACGACAGGGAAGCTGCCGAAAGCCTGAAAGCACTCGAAGCTGCCAAGCCACGCAGGATTGAATTTGACGAATTGGATTTTAACCTCGGCGAACGCTGGATACCTACGGGTATCTACAACCGTTTTGCCTCCAACCTGTTCGATGCCGAAGTCCGCATCCACTATGCCGAAAGTTCCGATGATTTCTCTATCCACTGCGACCGCAAGAACATCCATATCACGGAAAAATATGCCGTCAAGTCCGAAAGCCGGACGTTTGACGGTATCAACCTGCTAAAACACGCCCTTGTAAATACCACGCCCGACATTACCAAAAAGGTAACAATTGATGATAAAGAGGTCAAGGTACGGGACATGGAAGCCATTCAGATGGCGAACAGCAAGATTGACGAGATACGCAAGGAATTTTCGGACTGGCTCTTTGCGCAGAACGATGAGTTCAAGCAAAGGCTGACCGACCGCTACAACGATACCTTTAACTGTTTTGTCCGTCCGCAGTATGACGGTAGCCATCAAGACTTTCCGGGGCTTGACCGGAAAGCATTGGGTATCGAAGACCTCTACGCCAGCCAAAAGGATGCCGTTTGGATGATTAAGATGAACGGCGGAGCCATCTGCGACCACGAAGTCGGTGCAGGAAAAACGCTCATCATGTGTACCGCAGCGCAGGAAATGAAGCGTTTGGGGCTGGCGCACAAACCGATAATCATGGGGCTGAAAGCCAACGTGCATGAGATAGCCGAAACCTACCGCAAAGCCTATCCCCATGCCAAGATTTTATATCCGGGCAAGGAAGACTTTACCCCAAGTAAACGTCTGCGCATCTTCGGGGATATAAAAAACAACGATTGGGACTGTATCATTCTGACCCATGACCAGTTCGGGATGATACCGCAGTCACCCGAAATGCAAAAGCAGATTTTACAGGCAGAACTGGACAGCGTGGAAGACAACCTCGCCGCTTTGGAAGCGCAGGGCAAGGAAGTGTCAAGGGGAATGCTCAAAGGGGTCATCGTCCGTAAACAGAATTTGGAGGTACGTTTAAAAACACTGGAGCATGACATCGAAACCCGTAAGGACGATATAGTGGACTTCAAGATGATGGGTATCGACCATATTTTCGTGGACGAAAGCCATCGCTTTAAAAACCTCATGTTCAATACAAGGCATGAACGTGTTGCCGGATTGGGCAACATGGCAGGGAGCCAAAAGGCGATGAACCTGCTGTTTGCCATTCGCACCATACAGGAACGCACAGGCAAAGACCTGGGCGCAACGTTCCTTTCGGGAACAACCATCAGTAATTCGCTGACCGAACTGTACCTGCTCTTTAAATACCTGCGCCCACAAGCTATGGAAAAACAGGGCATCAACTGTTTTGATGCGTGGGCTGCTATTTATGCCCGTAAGACCACAGATTATGAATTTTCGGTGGCAAACAATATTGTGTCAAAAGAGCGTTTTCGCTTCTTTATCAAAGTACCGGAACTGGCGCAGTTCTATTCGGAGATTACGGACTACCGCACGGCAAAGGATATTGGCATAGACCGCCCCGAAAAGAACGAGATACTGTACAATATCCCACCCACGCCAGAGCAGGAAATCTTTATCGGTAAGTTGATGGAGTTTGCCAAAACGGGCAATGCCGAACTTTTGGGCAGACCGCCGTTGAGTGAAAGCGAAGAAAAGGCAAAGATGCTGATTGCTACGGATTATGCCCGTAAGATGTCGCTGGATATGCGGATGATTAGCCGTGCCTACGAAGACCACCCCGACAACAAAGCCTCGCACGCTGCCGCTAACCTTGCCAAATATTACAACAAGTACGATGCGCAGAAAGGTACGCAGTTTGTTTTCTCCGACCTCGGCACGTTCAAGCCTGCCGAATGGAACATCTACTCGGAAATCAAACGCAAGCTGGTGGAAGACCACGGCATCCCTGCACACGAGGTACGTTTTATACAGGAAGCCAAAAACGAAAACCAGCGTAAACAACTGATAAAGGACGTAAACGAGGGAAAAATACGGGTGCTGTTCGGTTCTACCGAAATGCTGGGTACGGGTGTGAATGCCCAAAAACGTGCGGTAGCCGTACACCATTTGGATATACCGTGGCGACCGAGCGACCTTGCCCAACGGGATGGCAGGGCTATCCGCAAGGGCAACGAGATTGCCAAATTCTTTGCTGATAACAAAGTGGATATTTTCATCTATGCTGTTGAAAAATCGCTGGACAGCTATAAATTCAATACGCTGTACAATAAGCAGGTTTTTATCGAACAGTTAAAGAGCAACAGCCTCGGCAAACGCACCATTGACGAGGGCGGTATGGACGAGAAAACAGGCATGAACTTTTCGGAATACGTGGCAATATTGTCGGGCAATACCGACCTTTTGGAAAAGGCAAAACTAGAAAAACAGATTGCAGGACTGGAAAGCGAGCGGCAGGCGCATAACCGTTCCAAACTCACTTCCAAATACAGGCTGGAAGACAGTTTGGCGACATTGGAAAGCACGCAGTCCCGTTTTGACCGTATGAGCCTCGACCTCGGAAACCTGCAAAAACGCCTACAGAAAAACAGGGACGGCGATATACTCAATCCTGTACAACTTATCGGGCTACCGTCCAATGCCGATGTAAAACAGCTTGGGGCAAAACTGAACCAGCTTGCCGATAAAGCCCGTACCGAGGGACAGTACGAAGAAATCGGTACTTTGTACGGTTTTACGTTGTTGGTAAAGACGGAAGTAATACAAAAAGACAGCAGCAGCCTTATTGAACGGGATAACCGTTTCTTTATTCAGGGCGAGGGCAATATCAAGTACACGCACAATAACGGTAAAATGGCTACCGACCCCAAAATTGCATCGCTTAACTTTTTGAATGCCCTGCAAAAGATACCTACCATTTTGGAGCAGGAACAAAAGAAGATTGCGGACTTACAGAAAGACCTGCCCGTTCTTCAGGAAGTAGTAAACGGTACATGGAAAAAAGAGCAGGCTTTGAGCGACCTTAAAACCGAACTTGCCGCCGTTGAAAGGAAAATACAGTTGTCCATCAAACCCGAAAGCGATACCGAAGCGCAGCAATCGGCAAAAGAGGAAAAACCTGTACAGAATAATTCGGAGGCAATTGTCCGTACCAAAGGAGTTCATTTACCTCGTGGGGTGCTGTAAAATCAAAAGGCGCAAGAAAAAAAGCACCAGCGGATCTGCAAGTCCGCTGGTGCTTTTCTATTTTTATGATGGTTACTTTTCGTCCTGCTCATCCATCTTTTTGATAAGCCCCTCCCGAAGCCCGTCAAGAAATTTAGTTCGGTTAACTTTCCGATTTCTTAGTTCCAAATACGTTTGATAGAAGTTACCCAATTCCATATTAAAAATACTTTCAAAATACTTGGCGATTTCCCGAATATCACTATTGCCATTATCGAAAACGCCCTGCTGGTACAGTGCGTAAATCAGTTCCGTTAAGGCGGTTTTACTCCCCGTCCATTTCAATTTGTGTAAATCGTTAGATTTTGTATTGGTAGTATTATAAAGTTGGTCTTCAATATAAACCTGTATCAAATCGTTAGCGATTAGCTTAGCAACCTTATAATCGTGAGAAGTGGCAAAATTATGGTCTGACTGGAAATAGTAAGTATCCAAACATAGCTTAATGTCGTGATTATGCCTTATAAATAGTCTTCCATCAAGCGATGCATTGCCCGTGCGGTAATACTTATAGAAATCAAGATTATTTTTGAAATACCTTTTCAGCTTTTTCAACTCGACTTTGAGGTACTTTTTTATTGCCTTTTTTTCGGTTGGTTTCTTAGTTTCTATTTTATAAATGGTGTTGTAATAGATTAGTTTTGCAACAATAGAGGGTTTAAATTCTCTAAAGAAACAGATTTCTTCCTTTTCACTCTTAAAGCCGTATTTTAGAACAAATTCTTTGACTTCGGTCAAACAATCAATAATGAGTTGTATAGTAACTTCAATCCGTTGTATCGAGCAATCTCCTTCAATTTCCAGTTCGCTGATTTCCGCCTCTAACTTATGTAGTGTTTCTTTATAAAATTTATCCATTCAAAAAAAATTGGTGAGTAGATGTCGTTGAGAAATTTTTTGAAATTCACAGTTTATGAATTGTGAATTTCAAAAAAATAAGGGTCTGTTATTTAGCAAATTTCAAGGCATCATTTAGCCTTTGGGCTGCATTGTCCCAATTGATGATATTAAACAATGCATCTACGAAATCGGCTCTTTTATTTTTATATTTCAAATAATAGGAATGCTCCCAAACATCAATAACCAACAAGGGAATAATACCCCATTGTGTTAATTTCTCGTGATTTTCGCATTGAAGAATAACCAATTTATCCGTGTAAGGCTGATAACCTAAAATACCCCAACCATTTCCATCAACATTTTTTGAGGTTACAGCAAGGTAGCTTTTCAGTTTATCATAACTTCCAAAATCTTTTTCAATTCTTTTTAGCAAATCCTTAGTAGGCTCCGACTTTTTATTGGTAAGATTAGTCCAGAAGATGGAGTGCAGAATATGTGAAGAAGAATGGTAGGCAAGCTTTTTAGTCCAGAAGTCAATAGTTTCAAAATTGTTCTCGTCTAATGCTTTTTTTATCATCTGTGCATCTTTATTGGCTGCCGTTACTGCTCCACCGTGATGAAATGTGTAATGTAAATGCAGTGTTTCACTATCCATATAGGGTTCCAAAAAACTTTCGGAATATGGCAATGCTTGTTGTATAAAATTACCATTCGCATCTACCAGTCTGTCTATATTATTACTGGTAAGGTTTTGGGCAAAGACGTTTTGCCCAGTTAGTAAAGTGGCTGCGCTGGCTAAACCAGCAGTTTTTAAAAAATCTATTCGTTTCATAGTAGTGATTTTATAGTTAGACCTAATATTGCAGATGCCAAAATAATATGTGGTTCTTTTACTTTCTTAACATATACAAGGGTGAGAATTGTAAGTATTGCTATCGCTGCTGTTGGAATATCGACAATGCTCTGTAATGAAATTACAGCAACTGCACCTACTAACGCTCCGATAACTGCTGCCGTTATTCCATCAACAAAAGCTTTTATTGATTTATCGTTGGCTATTTTTTTGAAGTAAGGGGCAGGTAATACCGTAAATAGAAAACAGGGTAAAAATGTAGAGATTGCTGCTACAACTGCACCGGGAAACCCTGCTACCAAATAACCAATAAATCCTACAGTTATGATAACGGGGCCAGGTGTAATCATTGCAACTGCCACGGCATCTAAAAACTGCTGTTCCGTTAACCAATGATTTTCTATTACAACCCCCGAATGTAAAAACGGAACGATTGCCAAGCCGCTACCAAAAACAAATGCACCTGCTTTTCCAAAGAAGACTGCAATTTTTTCTAAGGTCGAAAACTTATAAGTCCAAAAGCCTGTGTTTAATAGTATAAACACGTTGGCAGTTTTGGTATTCAACCAGCGTGGTGGTGCTTTTACCAGCATGTAGATTGTTCCGGTAATAAGAAAAAGCAATAAACTTTCTTGCTTTGTTATAAATGTGATTATTGCTCCCGATAGAAAAAATACCCATAGCAACCAATTACTTTTGATGGATTGGAAATCAAATTTGCTAATTGATTTTTCAGTAAGTTTGAATGAACTCATTATAATGATACCGACCACACTTGCCCCAACTCCATAAAAAACGGATTGCATCCAAAACAGCCCTCCGAAAAGTTTATAAGCAACACCCAATAATACAACCATTATAAACGAAGGCAGCACGAATGCCAAACCGACCAATGTTGCCCCCAAAAGACGGTAGTGTACAAAACCTAAATATATTCCTAACTGTGCAGCCAACGGCCCTGGAGCCAGTTGCGCCAAAGCAACCCCTTGTTTGTATTCTTCTTCCGAAATCCATTTCCGCTCTTCGACTAAATCACGGTGCATATAGCTTACCAAAGCTACGGGGCCACCAAATCCAACAGCACCTAATTTCAGAAAATAGTTGATTAATTGTTTCAGTGTATAATCGGGTTTGACATTCGTTTGAAGCCCTTGTTCATCAATCATTTTTATAATTTCTATTTTATTTTCATTTGTTAATTTGATTTAATACCAATTATTTGGTTTCCTTGCCTGTACAATCCAATGCTGCTTTTAACCCCTTTGCCAACTGGACAGCGTTGCCTGTACCCCAATAGTGTAAAAAGAAAATCTTTGGGGTCTCATGAACCATGTGATTGTGTACCGCAACTACCTCAATTCCATTTTCAATCAATGTTTTGATTACAGGAGCAACTTCCTGTTCCAGCATTGCAAAGTCTCCTGCAACAGCGGCATGGTCTGGAGTACCCTGCCATGCAGCCCAAGTATTAAAGCCCATAAAAGTGCTTACCGAAGCCCCGTGTTCGCTAAGTTGTACATCAGGTCTGCCGATTGTGTATTTATAAACACCTTTGCTCATTTCTCCTTTTGAACCAAGTATTTTATCTAAAGAACTTACGTCTAAAGTATTGACAACACTGTCAGCAGGGGCTTTACCCGGGTCAGCTCCACGAACTTCTGCTATTTTCTCAAAAATGGCTTTTACGCCTTTGGCAAGTGTTGGTACATCTGCGGTACGTCCTATGTGCATGAAAAACACGCCCGGTTTGTTGCGTACAAAATGATTATGTATAGCTGTGATTGCAAACCCTTGGCGAATAACTTCCTGTTGAACGGGTTTTACATCGTTTTCAGCCAAAATAATATCTCCCATCACCATAGCACTATCTCCACATGGCGTAAAGGCTGCCCAGCTACCAAGTCCCATCGGAGGAGTTATCTTAAACCCATCGACCACCACTTTAAGGTCATTCTGCGGTACCGTAATTTTATATTCGCCATTTTTCTCGGTTCCTTTCATTCCCGTAATTTCTTCTATCTGCTTTACGTCCAAACTACGGGTAGGAGCGCAAAGAGCAACTTTTGCATCTTTTGCTGCTTTATCATTTGCACCATTACTGTTTTGCTGTGGGTTGGTACAGCTCATCATTAGCCCCATAGTTGTAACTGCTATGAGTGCCGATAAATTATTGGACTTTTTCATGTTTTTATTTTTTTGTGATTACTTGTTTGTCGCTTTTTAATTCCTCATTGGCTTTTAGCACGAGTGTATCTCCCTCTTTTAAATCGCCAAATATCTCCTGTTTATCATCCATCGTAAAACCGTTTCTAACATCGACCCATTTCGTTTTACCTTGCTCTACTTTTATAACAAATCTTTTTTCCAATGTTGAAACTACTGACGATGCCGGAACAACCAAGGAAGACTGCGGTCTAACAAAATTCAATTTGATGTCCACATAGCCACCTGCCTTTAATTCAGCATCCGTATTAGGTACTTCAAATTCCCACAGCTCACTTCGTGAAGCTTCATCAATACTGCCCGATTTTCGGGTAAGTTTTGCCATGTATTTTTTATCGGGGAACGATTTGGTCACAAATTCGCAGGTATTATCGACTAAAAGTGCATTGGTGTACAATTCCGGTACCGGGACTTGCAGACGAAGGACAGCATTATCCTCCATCTCAAATAGAGGAAGGTCAGATGCGTTGCCTACGAATGTTCCGATGTTTACGTTCCTTTTGATTATAATGCCTTTATAGGGGGAAACAATAGCCAGATAATTTCCTATTTGTTTGTAAGAAGCTGCCGCAAGATTTGAGGCTTTGTATTCTTCTTCATCTGCCAACATTTTATTTTTACTGTTTTCCAGTTCGGATGCTGCGATAACGCCATCAGACTTTGAAGCTTGGTTTAACCGTTCGTAATAGTCTTTGCTTGCCAAATAACGGGAATAGTTGGATTTTGATTTAGCCATCAACTCTTGCAGGCGGGTATTGATTTCCGGAGCATCAATCAATGCAAGGATTTGCCCTTTAGATACTTTTGAGCCAATATCAACTTTAATACTGCTGATATATCCCTGTACCTTTGCCCGGATTTCAACTTTCTCGTTCGGAAGTAGGTTGCCGGGAAGAACGATGCTTTTCTGTGCAGTATCTTTTGCAACCGTATAAACATTGACCGTGTCTATCTTTTCTTGGGTGCTGTTCGTCTGCGTTTCCCCTTTTTGATTTTGATTGCAGGAGATAAGGATAAGTGCAACGAAAAAAACAGGTATATTGATTTTGAAGTTCATGATTTAATTAATTTAATGAATTAGTGGTATTAAGTTCTTCGGGAAATAAGGAAACATTGTGTACTTTTTTGTTTCCAATCATCATTTCATAGACAAGCGGAACAATGAACAAACTGATGACGCTGCTAAATAACAGTCCACCTATTACCGCTACCGCCAAAGGTGCTGTCTGTTCGCCTCCTTCTCCCATCCCGATAGCCATAGGTATCATACCTACCACCATAGCAAGCGTGGTCATAATAATTGGTCTGAAACGGTTGGATGCAGCAATGGCACCAATTACAGATTGATTAGGGTTTTGCTCCTTCCTTATGGCTTCTGCATTGGTTATTAACAATATCGCATTGGAAACGGCTACGCCAAGTGCCATGATTGCCCCCATGAAAGATTGGATGTTCAGTGTATTTCCGGTAAGCCAAATCATGATGACCGACCCTGCCAAAACACCCGGAAGCACAGCCAATACCGTTAACGACAATTTAAACGATTGAAAGAAAGCAGCGAGCATCAGAACGATGACAAAAACTGCCAGTATCAATCCCACAGAAAGTTCGCCAATAGTTTGTGTGAGCATATCAGATTGACCTCTTGTATATACCTTGACACCATCGGGAAGACCACCTATTTTTTTGATTGCTGCATTCACACCATCCATAGCCAAGCCAAGAGGTTTATTGTAAATATTTGCGGTTACGGATATAAACCGCTGTTGGTTGATACGGGTATATTCGCCCACCGAAGTGCCTTGTTTAATTTCTGCAATATCTCTAAGGTTGATAGGCACACCTTCGGTTCTTCCAATCGGCACACCTTCAAGTTGCCCCACATTGTTCATCAACATCTGCGGATACTCGACCTGTAGTTGATAAGAGTTGCCGGATGCGTTATCCAGCCAATATACGGGCTGTGTATAACGACTCGAAGATGTGGCATCTGTCACCGATTTTCCTGCTTGGTCGATAGAGATACCCATCTGTCCCATCCTTGTCCGGTCATAGTTAATCTGCAATGTCGGATACCCCAATGCCTGCGCAATTTGGACATCCCGTAAATAAGCTATGCCTTGCAGATTGTTTTTGATTTTCTCTGCTATTTCCTGACTTTGTTTGATGTTTTTACCTTGCACAACAACTTCAATCGGCGTGCTTGACCCCATGCTCATGACTTGGTCTACCAAATCGGCAGGCTCAAAAGAAAGCGTTGCACCCGGAATGTTTTTTGAAACAGCCTGTCTTATCTTCTCTTTCAATTCTTCCATTCCCAACTTTGTATCTTTAGAAAAATTGATTTTGGTTACCGCTTCATGTGGACCATCGGTATAAAGGAATATCGGATTGATGGCGTAGGTAGGCGGTTGAAGCCCCACATAAGCAGACGAAATCAATACATTGTCCTTTCCGGCAATGCTGTCTATAATGGTAAGGACTTTTTTGGTGGCATCTTCTGTTCTTTCGATACGGGTACCCACAGGCATACGCATTCTGACCTGCATCTGACCTGCATTGGATTTAGGAAAGATTTCAGTTCCACTTTTCTTGTAGCCCACCCAAACAATCAATAAAAGAAATGCAAACAAAACCGGAACAACTATCTTTTTGGAATGGTTCAGTTTAAGAATTGTTGAAGACAGCCTGTTTTTTAGTTTTTCAAGACGGTCTTTTTGAGGTTCCTTGAAATTTTTCTTGATGAACCAGTTGGATAGAATGGGAACAAGTGTCTGCGATAACAAAAACGAAGCAATCATAGAAAAACCAACTGCCAGCGAAAGAGGCATGAACATGGATTTTGGAACACCTGTCATGAACAACGCCGGAACGAATACGGCAAGGATACTAAGCAATATGAGCAACTTGGGTACAGCTATTTCTTTACAAGCCTCCCAAACCGCAAGCCGCAACGGTTTACCCGTTTCAAGATGGTGGTGTATGTTCTCTATGGTCACAGTGGACTCGTCCACCAGTATTCCTACGGCAAGAGCCAATCCTCCAAGTGTCATCACATTAATGGTTTGTCCGCACAGATACAAGCCTAATACCGCCGACAACAAAGCAAGTGGTATATTGACAACGATGATAATGGCACTTCTTACATCTTTTAAAAAGAGCAAAACCATAAGCCCCGTTAGCAATGCTCCGATTGCCCCTTCAAAAAGGACACTTTTAAGCGAATTGCTGACATAACTCGATTGGTCAAATTCATAAGAAACCTTGATGTCACTCGGAATAGCCGACTGCATTTCGGGCAGTGCCTTTTTGATAGACTGGACTACGTCCCAAGTTGATGCATCGGCTCTTTTGGTAACAGGGATATAAACTGTTCTCTTTCCGTTTACCAATGCATATCCCGTTGTAATATCAGCTCCATTCGTTACCGTTGCAAGGTCTCTTACAAAAACAGGTGTGCCTCCTACGTTTTTAACGGCTACATTTTCAATTTCTTTGAAGTTGTCAACTACGCTGTTTGATGATGTAATAACCGTTTTATCCTGTGTACGGATATTACCTGCTGGTAAAATCGTATTGTTTTTTGCAATAGCGGTAATCAATTCTTCCGCTGTAAGGTTATAACTGCGAAGTCTTTCCGGGTCTGCTTTTACTACGATGGTCTTTTGGTTCCCCCCAAATGGTGGCGGAGCAGAAACTCCTGGGAGTGCAGCAAACATAGGTCGCACTTTAAAGAGCGCAAGGTCTTGGATTTCATTGATAGGACGGGTTTCACTACGAAAGACCAATTGTCCGATAGGAATGGAACCTGCATCATAGCGCATGATAAAAGGAGGCAATGTTCCGGGAGGCATAAACGAGCGAGCTCTGTTTACATAAGATACAACCTCTGCCATAGCCGCCGCCATGTCGGTACCTTCGTGGAATTGCAGTTTGAGTAAACTCAATCCCTGTATAGACTTACTTTCAACAGCTTTTATGCCTGTGATATATAAAAAGTGATATTCATAGTAAGATGCGACAAAACCCTCCATTTGTTGTGGAGATAGCCCGCCGTAAGTTTGGGCTACATAAATGGTCGGCGCATTTATAGAAGGCAGGATATCTATCGGCGATTTACGAATAGCCATAATAGAAGCCAATGTTATCCCAAGTATGATAACGATAACGCTAATAGGCTTCTTTAGCGCAAATTGGATTAATTTGTTCATGTATTATTGTATAGCGTTTATAAAAATATTTTCATCCCCTAATACCGCAGCTTGATATAACAGGGCTTTCCATGCTTCCCAATGCGCTTTTTTGTTGTCAAGTTCGGCATTCAGTAAATTGTAATGTGCCTGTATAAGGTCTGCGTAGTTGACAAGTCCGGTTTTGTACCGTGTCTGCATGGCGGAAAAGGCATACTGTGCAGATTTCAATTGCTGTTCAGTTTCTTTGGCAATTGAAATGTTGTTTGTAAACGTAACGTCTGCCAGTTTGGATTGTGTTTCTACAGCCAGTTTACTATCATTGATTTTTTCTTTGGTAGCTTCGGTCAGCAGATTTTGTTGTTGAAGCTGTTTTCTGCTTTCACCATATTTCATAATCGGGAAACTGAGTTGAACGCCAACACCATAATTGAAACGGTTTAATGAGAAACCATCAGAAAAGTTCGTACTTCCGTCATAACGGATACCCGAACCTCGTGCAAAGGCGGTACTCCAAAGGCTTAGTTTTGGGAGAAAAGATTTTTTTATCTCTTGCTCTTTAGTTTTATTGAGGGCTAATTCACTTTCCGCATATAGTATAGTAGGGTTATTTTCTAAAGAACCACTGCCATTTCCGAGGAATGGTAGATTTGAAATAAAAGCACTGTCAACGGGAACGGGAGTTGCATCAAGAACCATTAGTTTCGCCAATAAAAATTGCTGAACCTGTTGCTCTTTGATTGCGTTCTGCAACACTACTTTTGATTTGGACAATTCGGATGAAAACAGTGCGGTATCTACTCCGGGCTTTATGCCGCTTTTGCTTAGGACTTCGCTTTGGTCAAGATTTACTTTTGTCCTTTCTACATTTTTCTGATAAATCTGTAGGTAATCGTAGGAAAGTAAAAGGTCAAGATAAGTACTGATTACTTTTATTTTGTGCTGAAACAATAATTGCCCGTAATTGGCTTTTTGGGCTTTTGCTTCGGCAATTGCTGTGTTGATTTGTGCATCCTTTTTCCCGAAGGTTACTATATCCCAATTCAACAGCAAACTTGCCGCACTCCCCACAGTAGGGGCATACGAGTTGCTTGACGAAGGAGGGCCGCTAATGGGTAACAGACCATTGGGATAAAACATCCCGGTTACATTATTTGCCGTAGCAAGCCCGCTTTGAAGCGAGGCATCAATAGTAGGAAGCTTATTATAACGGGCTACTTCTACCTGCTTTGAAGCTGCATCGGCTTCGTAGCGTACAGCTTTAAGTTGTGGGTAATTCTCCTCGGCTTTTGATACCGCTTCTCTAAGGCTAATGTTGAGTTTCGCTGGGCTCTGGGCATAGGTAACTATGGTACCGGAGAAGAAAGCGATGCTCAAAAAGACTGACCATTTAATCATTTCGTTTTGACCTTTTAATGTTTATAAGGCAAAACTAAAAAGTGATTTTGGAGAAACTTTGTCAGCTTCTGTTATCGGAAAAAACTATTTCAAACTTGTGCCAACCATCTTTATAACTATGGTTTATATCAAATTGATATAGCTGACAAATCTGCTTGACGATGGCAAGCCCCAGTCCGGTTGTCTTTTTTTTGTGCGAACTTTTTTTGAACCGTTCAAACAGTTCTTCTGATTGAATAAGCAAGGGGTCTCCAGTATTTGCTATCCGCAAACATTGTCCGGTTATACTAAGTTTTATTTGTTTGGTTTCATTGTTATGCACAATGGCATTGTTGACCAGATTGGAAACCAAAATTTCTATTAGCGACCTATTGGCAACTGTCGTTATTTGGTTTTCGATTGTACTCGAAACAAGTTCGCATTCACTGTTATAATGAAGATAGTCCGCTATTGTATTTTCAATAATTTCACTTACGTTGACAGCTTCAATCTCGGGAAACTGGTTGTTTTCTATTTTTGATAGTAATAACAAGGTTCTGTTCATCTCGCTAAGTCGGTCTGCCGCAGTGGTAATATCGCCTAAAAGCATGGCGGATTTTTCTGTGATATTGGGCTGGTTTATCAAAAGTTCCAGCTTTGTCCGAATAATGGCTAAAGGAGTTTGTAGTTCGTGAGAAGCATTTTCTACAAACTGTTTCTGATTTATATATGCTGCATTTACTTTCTTAAAAAGTTCGCCGAGCATTTCGTTCAACTGGTCAAATTCCGTTGTTCCGGTTATTTTTTCCAATTCAATATGATTGTTCTTAACCACATCAAAGTGACTGCCTGCTTCGACTGTATCAAAGAAAGGTCTCCACAGTTTTCGTGAACTAATCTTGTTAATAAATACAACAGCTATTAATAATAAAAGGAGAATTACCGCTTCAATAACGAACACTTTTAAAATGAGATGGGACATTTCTGTAGCTGAAGCATAGGTGCTGAGCGCATATGATTGTCCATTCCACTGAAATCTTCGGGTTAAAGACTTGAATGGTCTGCTTTCTTTTCTATCCCGAAAATAGATAATGGTATCATCTATAAACGTAGTACTTATCGTTGACTGCTTGGGATTTTCGGTGATACTGTATTCTCCCAAAATATAATTTGGTAGCTTACCTCCCGATGAGATAAAAGCTTCACGAATATTGTCTTGTTTTAATTGTAAGAGCTTTTCTTGGGCATGGTTTGTATGTTTTTTTAGCATAGCATAGAAGATGCAGGAGCATAATCCGAGAACTATGGGCAACCATGTCAACAGCAGTCTTGTATTACGGGATATTAATCGTTTGCTCATAGGGAAATTTTATAGCCAAGTCCATAGATTGTTTCAACATGAATTTCTGACCCAATGTCTTTCAACTTTCGTTTTAAATTTTTAATCTGCGAATAAACAAAATCAAAAGACGGCATATTGTCCGTCCTGTCGCCATAAATATGCTCTGCGATTGCTTGGCGGCTTATTACCTTATTTTTATTGTTCAATAAGTAGAGTAACAGGTCGTACTCGTTTTTAGTAAGCTGCAATTGTACTTTTTCAAAAGTAACGGTACGGGCTTGTAGATTAATTTTAAGGTCTCCCAATTCGACTATATTTACCCCTGCTGAATATTTTCTGCGCAGTAACGCTCTGACACGTGAATTGAGTTCAGAAAGGTGAAAGGGTTTTGTCACATAGTCATCTGCACCGAAATCCAGCCCTTGGATTTTATCATCCAAAGAATTGCGTGCAGAAATAATAATAACACCATCGCTTTTTCCCTCGTTCCGCAAATATTTTAAGAGTTCAAGTCCGTTTCCATCGGGTAGATTAATATCCAATATAATGCAGTCATAATCAAAACTTTCTATACGATATATAGCTTCTTTTCGAGTTGTAACCCCCTCGCACAAAAAATCATCCTGCTCAAAATATTCTTGAATATCCTGAAGCAATTGGAGCTCGTCTTCAATAACTAATAATTTCATATCCTAATGCTTTTGCGCCAAAAATAAATTTCAATTTTGGAGAAATTTCAGAGATACTATTGACCATTTTTGTCAAAAGCACGTCAATTGAAAGAAATTCCAAATATACAAATATTGAAAGATGGACGCAATCTGTGCGTGTTGTACTTTTTTGAAAATATTTCCAATATATTACGCACAGTCCGGTGAGGTTGCTAATAATTTGAGGATTAAGAATTATTGCACGATTTATTTTTTGGTCATGATTGAGTATTCTGTCAATACCAAAAAAATGGGATTATCAAACGCTCTTTAAGTTTTTTTATATTACCGCTTTTGTCGTTTTGGGTAAAAGCCACTGGCAATAACTGCCAGTGGCTTTTGATTTTAAAATACTTTCACTCTAATTCCTGCATTTACAACTATCCCCTCTAAGGGAGCATAAATATCTTTGAATAGAGGGCTGGTAACTGTACCTGTGTAAAGCTGTCCCCATTTGCTTTGGCGTTGATTGGTAAGGTTTTCGGCATTGACGAATACATCAAAATGTTTCCACATCTTTTGCGCCAATAAACCGAAAGTCCAATAGGCACGTCCACTAGTACCATCGCTAAGAAGCTGTGACCCTGTATAAAAAGCTTCCGCACCTAAGCGGAAATTGTTTTCCACCTCGTATGTAAAATCAGCATTTAGCTGGTGTTTGGGGCTTAGGGTTTGCCAGTTGCTGCTGTTGAAGTGGCGTTGTACATCGTTGTAGGTATATCCCAAATAAATACCCAATCCCTCCATCAATATTTTTATATTGGTTTCTGCTCCTTTGCTCATCAAATAGCCGGGTGCATTCACAAAAGCATTGTTTTGCAGGATTAATGGGTCGTTCACTTTGGTCAAGAACACTAATTGGTTTATTTGAACAAATGCATCACCAACGGCTCCTTTATAATTTACATCGGCATTGGCACCCGAAGAACGCTCTGCCTTGACCGCACCAATATTGAGCGGCTGCAGATAACGATAGCCCTGTTCTTCGGCATCGTCATTGAAAATATCCGGCATTTTATAGCCAAGACCGCCACCGATACGGCTGCTCCAATGTTCATTTATCGTAAACAACGTATTTAGTCGGGGGAGCAAAAACCATCCTTTATTGGGAACGGCAGGTGATGGGGAATTGGCATCTAACCTTAGACCACTTTCCAGCGCAAACCATTTAGTTGGCTTGAATGTATTTTGAGCAAACAGCCCATAAGTGTTTCGTGAATAACCTATATCTGCGCTACCATTTTTGGGCGTTAGATGGTCTGTCCACACGTTCGCCCCGGCTACCCAACCAGCACGTTTGCCGTTTCGGACATAGTTTATCTCGGTATAGGAAGATAATTGCAGACCTTTAAAGCTAAACGCAGGCAGTTCTATGGTTCTGTTAAAATAGCCAACAGTATTCCTAAAATTTAATTGGCTTAGGCTGTCGAGCTTATGGGTGTAAGACAACTGCGAGGATAAACGGTCGCTTATATTACGTTCGAAATATTGATGTTCGTTGTCCACTTGTCCATTTAAAACCTGCATATCGCCTCCTAAGCGATTTTCATGCTGTACATCGACACCAACCCACAACGTATCCTTTTTATTTGGCTTCCAGAAAAACTTAGGTGCAACTTCTACACGATTGGTTTTGGGAATAGCTGTAAAACCAGTATTTCCTGCATCAAAAGCACCATTGTAGTTATAGGAACTAAAGATAGTTGTACCGACTTTTTGCCACTGTTTACTGTAAAAACCGCTTATATCGGTTCCTTTTGCCGTATTTTGATTTAACAGGAAGCTTAATTCCGGTTTTACAGTAGGAATTTTACTAATCAGGTTTACCAAACCTGCAATAGCACCTCCACCGTATAAGGTAGAAGCGGAGCCTTTAATAATCTCAACTTGTTTTAGGTTTAGCGGAGAAATTTGAACCAAGCCCAATCCGCCCGAAAAACCTCCATACTGTGGTAGTCCATCCTGTAATAATTGGGTATAGCGGCTGTCCAATCCCTGAATACGAAAGTTGGCTAATCCGCTTACAGCGGATGTAGGCTGTACCCGTATTCCTGTAATTTCGCCCAGTAGCATCTTGATATCGCCTGGGCGCATTGTACCTTTCTCATCCAGTTCTTCAGCAGGTAACGCTTCGATACGGGTAGGTATATCGCTGCGGTTACGACCCGAACGGTTGGTCTGTATGACCACTTCTGCCAGTTCACCTGCCATTGGTTCCAAATAAAGTTCAATGACCTGCCCGTTTTTTAGAGGCAGACTGATTGTTTTTTCCTGTGGCAGATAGCCCATCATGGTAACTTTAACCTCAAATTTGCCAGCAGGAATATTATTGATTGTTAAGTTACCGGATGTATCAGATGCCGCACCTGTTTTAAGGTCGGTGATATAAGCCGTAGCACCAGCCAACGGCAATTTGGTCTGGTCGTCCTTTACGACCAGAGAAAGGGTATGTTGTGCTTTTGCAGAAAATGCACACAGCAACAATACCCACAAAAAAAATTTGTGCATAAAATTATTAGCGTAATAAATTAAAAATTAAATGAATAGAACTGTGTAAATATTACTACGCTAAAGGGGGGCGGAACAAAGCAGTGTGATAATCGCTTGGAGCAGAAGACTGATGTATTGTATATTCCTTTGGTTTATTAGGGATGGTTATGGGTTTAATATCATAGCCCCCATATTGAAGGATAATAGTAAAGGCTGTGGCATGTTGAAATTGAAAATCCCCCGATTTGGAAGACCGGTCTTGCTTGTTATGCCCTAACAGCTCTTTTCCGTGCAAAAGATAATCACCCACAAAATCAAGTACCCCTTCTTCATCAGGGGCAACCACTTTCTCATAAGCACTGTACATTCTGGGTAGTTCCTTTAACAACGAAAAATCACCCAATGGCAATGCGATGCTGCCAAAGAGTAATTGTACCATCATTAAAAAAGAAACTATCCTTTTCATTATCGGCGCAAAGAAACGAAAAATTAAGCAGCTTAAACAACAAACAGAGGGAAAAGGATGCCCCTCTGTTTGTTAAATATTAAATTCATTTATTACTGCACCAAATGCTGCAAGTCGGGGTCATTTTTAATTCGCTCCATTTCGCTTTCCACGATATGCAGAATATCCGTTTTTATCTGACGGTAATTGTTTTCAATTTCCTGTTTAATATTGTCGGTTCCGCTTTCGTCCACAAATGATAATATCTGCGGTATCTTTTTGTAGGCTTTGGTTTCGGCGGCAACCTTATCATTGTCCACCACAATTTCGGCATGGAAAATCTTTTGCTCGATACGTTCATCGAAGTTGTCGGATACCGAACCCACGAACATCCCTTGTGTAAGGGTACTGATTTTTGATGCAGGTATCAAGCTATCCAGTTGGGTGGAAATAGAGGTCGATTTATCATTCCGGTTGATGGTCATGCTTTGGCGTTTCTGCAATACTTTTCCGAAGCGTTCACTTAGACTTTTTGCCGTTTCGCCGACCACTTGACCAGAGAAAATATTACCAACGGTATTTTGGATAACCTTACTTTCTTTGTCGCCATAATCACGGGTCAATTGACTAAAATCCTGAAAGCCCAAACATACGGCAACCTTATTACTTCTCGCCGTTGCGATAAGATTGTCCAGTCCCCGAAAATAAATTGTAGGCAATTCGTCTATGATAACCGAACTCTTTAATTGCCCTTTTTTGTTGATGAGTTTGACAATTCTTGAATTATACAAACCCAATGCTGCCGAATAGATATTTTGACGGTCAGGGTTATTACCTACACATAAAATCTTTGGCTCTTTCGGATTGTTGATGTCCAGTGAAAAATCATCGCCCGTCATTACCCAATACAACTGCGGACTTATCATTCTTGACAATGGAATTTTAGCCGATGCGATTTGTCCTTGTAACTGGTCTTGCGCTCCGCCTTGCCACGCATCCATGAACGGAGATAAATAGTTTTCCAGTTCGGGGTATGAAGTAAGTATCGTGAATACGTCTGCATATTTTTTATTCAGCAATTCTATGGCGTGTGGGAACGTGCAATATTTACCATTGTCAAATATTTTCAGAAACCAAATAATGGCAGCCAAAAGAATAATCGGGCTTTCCACAAAGAAGTCGCCCTGCTTCTGTATCCAACTACGGTTCAGGTTCAGCATGATGGTATAGGCAGCTTCGTAGGCATCTGATATGTCTGTCATAAAATCAGGATTGAGCGGATTGCATCGGTGGCTTTTTCTCGGGTCGTCAAAGTTGATGACAAAGAATTGGGGCTTTACCTTATACTTGTCGGCATGGTTCAACAGATGGTTATACGCAATGGTCGAAAGGTCGTCAAACTTAAAATCGTAGATGTACATACTGAACCCTTTCTCAATCTGCTGTTTGATGTAATTGTTCACGATGGCGTAGGATTTTCCGGAGCCGGGCGTGCCTAAAACAATGGTTGCCCTAAATGGGTTCACGATGTTTATCCAGCCATTGTTCCACTTGCCTTTGTAATAAAACTTGGATGGCAGGTTTACCGAATATTCATTCTCCATCAATTTGGTTTCCTGTTGGAAACTCTCGTTTTCGTTGTTGAAAACATCATCCATTAAATTGTTTCGGAGTAGTCTGCTCATCCACACCCCAGCCATGAGCAGGGCAATGTAACCGATGCCCGTTGTAAGGATGTAGAGCGTTGTGGCAATTCCAGCCGATAATTTCAGCAACGGGAAATTGAGAAAGAACAACACGAAGCCCACGGCTAAGGCAATGTAAATCTTCGTCCATGTTATTTTTTCGTTCTTTACGCCTTTGGTTCCCAAACAACTTAATGCCAGCAGAACCAGTGCAAAAAATTTGGTGTAAAGTGTATTGCCGAATAGCCCTGCCGTCCGGTCAAAATTGGTCAGTATCTTGGCGATAACTTCCAATGTCCAGCCACGCTGCTGAAAGAACCCATAACAGAACCAATAAAAGTGCATCAGTACCAAAAGAATACTTACCGCACGCATAAAAGCCATGATTTTGGCTAAACCTCTTAAATCGTCTTCTCCTTGCATATCATTTAATTTTTTAGTGATGCAGGGAATTTAAAAGCTATTTAAAAGGGCTTGTTCAGATGGTTATCGGATGGCTTGGGGAGGCAGTGTTTGGCAGCATTCGCCTAAAACCGCAAAGACCAAGATGTTAATCCTGGTCTTTGTGGGTTCAAAGAAACTTTATTACCTATTTAGGTATATAGGTTTGTTTTAAATTACTCAAATACTTTTTTATATCGGTTTCCAATTTTGCAGGGTATTCGTAACCCAATTTTTCAGATAGTTCTATTCCTATTTCTGCTACTAAATCAGTCATTGCAAATAGTGCATTCCAATTATCATCAATTTTGCTTCCCGAAAATGTTTTTTCTACTTTCTGCCACATTTCAGGTGTCAGGTATTTTTTGAAAAGTCTTCCAAACTTATTGGTTGTTATATCCCAGTTGTGCTGGCTGGCGATATACCATTCAATCAAGGGAATTAGATAGTTTACCCTAATAGTACTTTCCGATGCAAATTTTGCATAGAACAGCTCATCTCTTGCAAGGCATTTCGCCACATAAGTTGTATCCCACCAAAAGTCGGTTAAGATTTGCTTAAACTTTTGGGCTGCTGGTTTTTTGATAATAGAAACCTGATAAGTTGGCTTTTTTAGATTTTGGGTTATCCCGTCTTTATCAATCAGAACTTTATAGCCGACATCCCAATCTTTGGGTAGTACGTTTTGTTGTACTTCCTCCAAAAATTTTGACTTACTATATAATTTGAAATCTACTTTCACATAGTCATCATACAATACCATTTTTATGGCGTGTTTGCCGTCAAAGCTGGTTTCATCTTCTTCAATCGTTGAGATAGGGTTTCCAAAATGAAATATCCACCCATTGTCTGTAATATATTTGGCATTGTCATCAAATACAAACTCAATATCTATATCACTCAAATCATCAACAGATGTCAATGGATTGACAAGTGAACTCGTCAATAATACGGCTCTTATATCCCCATTGCTTTCTGACCAATCAATGATATGCTTTAATTTTTCGTCCCTGTACTTCATGCTTTAAAATGCTAATATCAAACAAAAATATCCATTTATTTTAAGGTAGCCTTTTCCGTTTCTTCTTTTTCTTCATGCGGTTAGCAAAAGCCTGTTCCTCGTAATCTTCGCCCTGTACTTCGGGTAACAATCCACCCAAACCGTCAATCCATATGAAATCATCAGCAGGCTGCTCTTTATGGTTTAGGAAGTCAAAAAGTCCGTGGGTTTCTTCCTTTTCATCCGCATTATGTTTGCGTGCTTCGGGTAAATCTGCATTGCTGGGCTGTTCCATCATTTGGCGTTGCTCAACCGCCTGTGCCGACCACCAGTCGTTAAAGACATTTGCAGACAGGTTCTTGCCCAAAGCTGAACCGTTCCAAACGCTACGGCTCTCGTGGTCGATAAAGGTCATACCATAAATGCGTCCCTCGTCATTGCGCCGTACTACGGTATTAATACCCTGTTCCGTCAATTGCTTTTTAAAATCGATTTCGTTGGTTGCCGTGTGCATCGCTGCTTCAATGGTGTTTTTTAGGACGGCTCTTGCTGGGGAGACTTTCATCTGTTCTTTGGAATGGATGAAATGGTTTTGCAGTTCGGTAAGCCCAGCCTGTTTACCAAACAAAGAAGCCTTAAAGGGATTGCTGGTTTTTTCGCCCTGCTCGTTCAGTGCAAAATAGACCAGCCCGTTTTTGGATTGTCCGTTCAGTTCGCCCTTTACTTCCTCTGCGGTAATATTGAAAAGCGAAAGCAAGGCATTGTAACCGCCAAGACTTTGGTAGCTGTAATATTTTGGCAGGTATCTGACCACCGATGCGATTTGGCTCTTAATATCTCCGGCTCGGTAATCCACCGGACGGAAAATCTGCTCTTTGCCCGTGCGCTGTTTTTCGGTGGCTGGTATCAGGTTGAACTGCTGCTCCAAAGCCCTGCAAGCATCCATCGACCGTAGCTTCTCGTAGGTATCGGGTATCTTTTTGCCGTGGCGGTCAACGTTGGTCGATACGATATGGATATGGCTGCGCTCTATATCGGTATGCTTGAAAACGATATACGGCTGCTCGCCGTAGCCCATGCGTTGCATATATTCTTCCGCCATTTTAATGAACTGCGCATCGCTGACCTTATCCGCAGGATCAGGGTTCAGCGAAATGTGCAGCACAGGTTTTTCCGTCCGCTTGTTTGCCATAAAATAAGGCTCGAAAGAGCGGTGCAACTGTGCCACCGTATAGTTGCCGTCCGGTGTTTCCATAATCCTATTTGTGGCTAATATCTGCCCGTTTTCCTTGTCCACTTTAAGCTGGTTATAGGAAAGTGCGCCAACCATATTGGCTCCGTGACCAATCTTCGCTATCATTTTTCTTTGCTTTTGATAAGGTATTTCGCTTCAAATTCCGCCGTCAGTTCCATAATTTCACGACATAGTTTTGCCATTTCCGCTGTCTGCTTTTCCAGTTTAAAGAGATAAGCTGCCGCTTTCTTCTCCGAAAAATTGCGGTACAATATCTTCACGACCTGATTGTAATTGACACCGACCGCCCTGAATTGGGCAAACAAACTCGTGAGCCTTGTGTAATAATCCATTGCTGCCATATCTACTTTTACACTTTTAATCGGCTTCTGAAAGAGAACGGAAGTCACAAACTGTGCTTTGTTATCCGCTCCCGATGCTTCAAAAAGTGTAAGAAACTTGGCATTTTCCTCGTCCGTAAGACGAAAAACATAACGGTGGACGGCTGGGTTTACCTTTGGGCTACGTCCACCTTTGTGCTGTTTCTTTTTCTCTTGTCCATTCATCACTAATCCATTTTAAGTTCAACAAAACCCCGACTTCGGAGGGTGTTTTCCGGCTCCCTGCAAGGGCAAGTTGTTTTGAGGCACGCAGGAGGTTCCGAGTGCCTCAAAACACAACTTGCTCTGTTCGGTTGAACAGAAAATCCGCCCTGCGGGACGGATTAAGTAAAGCAGAAAAAAACGGCTCGTTGCCGTTCCACCTGTTGCCTGCCAACCAAACTGATTTTTCCATTTGCTTTTTTTATTGAGCCATTACAAAGTAAAGGCTGCTTTTCGGAAACATTGCACTGGTATGCAGTGCCAAACCCTGCCACATAGTGCCACTAAAGGACAGGTTAGAGAAAGGGTGTATTTATCTGCATTCCTTTGTACAAGCATCAGCGATTATATGAATATGTATGTACAAACGTGGCTATGCAGCTACTGACATACATAGGCAGAAAGTCAGCTAAATAAAGATGTATGTGATTGGATAGGTATGTATGAGATGAGGTATGCAGGCATAAATGCACGATTGCATTTGCAGACATACAGCTATGGTTACGGATGTAAGACGGGATATATGTTTTTATGCAGATACCCGCATACACAAGTCCTTGATTAAAAATGTATGGATGTGCACTTGCAACACCGTACCAAATTGAATAAGCAGCTATAAAGGTATAGCGATATATAAATAGATGAATAATTAAATACAGATGCACATGGACACAAATAAACAACCATTGTTTATCGCCTTTTCCTCCCAAAAGGGAGGCGTAGGCAAAAGCACTTTTACCACACTCATGGCAAGCCTGCTCCATTATCGGCTCGGCTATAACGTTGCCGTTTTCGACTGCGATTTTCCCCAGCACAGTCTTGTGCAGATGAGAACAAGGGACTTGGGCAGTATTATGGGTAATGAGGTGTACAAAAAACTGGCGCATAAGCAGTTTACAACCATCAACAAAAAAGCCTATCCCATCTTGAAGCATCGTGCAGACGGTGTACTGGATGAAGTGGGTAAATTCCTGCAATCTTCTACCGTCCCCGTGGATGTGGTCTTTTTCGATTTGCCGGGAACGGTCAATTCCGCAGGGATACTGAAAACACTGGCAGGGATGCACCACATTTTTACGCCCATCATTGCCGACCGTGTGGTCATGGAAAGTACGCTGGTCTTTACGCAGGTGCTGAACGATGTTGTCCGTCAGCAAGGGGCAACATCTATCCAAAGTGTGAACCTCTTTTGGAACCAAGTGGACGGCAGGGAAAAATCTTCGCTATACAATGTGTACGAAGAATTAATCGGCAGTTTGGGCATCCATTTGATGCGCACCCGTATCACGGACAGTAAGCGTTTCCGCAAAGAGGGAGAAGCCGATGCAAAAACAGTTTTCCGCTCCACCTTGTTGCCTGCCGATGAGCGGTTGATGAAAGCCTGCCGACTGGACTTGTTTATGGATGAATTTTTAAGAACCGTGAAATTGTAAGCCCTATGGAAAACGAGCAAAAAAAGAAAGCCAAACCGGAGATAGACGAAGAATATCTGATGAACATCATTGCCGATGGCGTGAAAAAAGAGGGACTGAACGTACCGCCCGAACCGCCACAAAAGCCGGAACCGGAAAAAGTAAAAGAACCCGAAAAACCTGTGGGCAGGGAAAAGAGCCGCTCCAAAAAAGCAAGCGAAGCAGACTACGAGCAACTATTTTTTAAACGGGCGGAAACCAATGCCCGTAACGGAAAATCGGTGTACATACGTCCTGATTTCCACGAACGGCTATCCCGTATCGTGCAGGTCATTGGCGAAGACAAGATAACGATATACGCCTACCTCGACAATCTGCTGGAATACCATTTTCAGGAATTTGGCGAAGACATTACCAAAAGTTTCAATGCAAAATACAAACCCATTTTATAAATATTAAATAAATACAGTCATGGAAAAGAACAACAAGCAAACTGGAAAACGCAGTTACGGAAGCCAGTTTTTAAGAAGACAAACAATGAAAGGTCGGGGCAACAAAAGTATTTACGTCCGTGAGGAATACCACGACAAATTATCTCTAATCGTACAGATTATAGGCGGTGGCAAAATTCCATTGTATGCCTATCTCGACAACATACTCAAACAACATTTTGAGCAGTTCCGTGAGGATATTGTAAAGGATTATGAAAAAATGAACAAACCACTTATATAGCTATGGAAACACTGATTGTAGTATGCCTTATCATCGTGATTGTCCTTTTGCTCAAAGACAAGGTGGTCATCAACCGTCCCGTGGACAGACAGCAAAAGCAGCAGCAAAAGATGCCCGAACTGCCTGATATTGTAGGTCAGCCAAAGCCCGTAAAACGCCAGCCGCTGCCAAAGCCTGCCGCAAAGAGCCAAATAAATAAAAGCGATGATATTGCTGATAATTTTGAAGCAGAAACCAAAGAGAAAGGTTTCGCAAGGGAAATTCCGCAGGAGGAACTGGATGATGTTTTCGGGAGTGAACCCGATTTCGAGGACGAAGAAGAAGAATGGAAAGAACGGGGATTACCAAACAGCGACAATGGGTTTGCCAGAGGGGTTACCTTTGATGAACTGACCACCGTGGGGACTTTGTTACGAGAGGATGAGTTGGAGCCAGCCTTGCGACAAAAAGCGGTCGATATAGTTCAGCGATTACAGGGAACCGAATTGTACAGTCTGTTGGAAAACTCAATGGAGGGGGCGTCGAGGAAGATTGCAGCGTTGTTGGACAAGAGCCTCTCCACCGGAACGGATTTCAGTTCTTCCGATTTGCGGAAAAGTGATTTGGGGAATTTTGACATTGGGGAGTTTGTCTGAAAAGACAGCTCCCTTTTGTCTTTTAAAACGAGATAGCTAATGGAAAGAGCATTACCGACCATCCGCATTGAAGATACCGACTTCATTGTTGATGTAAACAAAATGGAATTAAGACAAAAGGGCAACGAGCAGAATGCAATCCCTGTGAGCGATATGCGTGATATTGGAACGGGATATGTTTTTGAATACGATTTGCAGGAGAAAAACATCCCCTCTGTATGGAGCGACAATGAAACAACAACGGTGCGAATAGCCAACATGGTGGAATTAGACCCTGTTGGAATGGCTGAAAAATACAGGGTGGCACTGGATGAAATAAAGGGCAAAGATGATTTTGATGTAATGGTTGACCAGCAGGCATTTGATATACGTGTCAATAAAGGGATGCTGCCCACCGTGGATATTGCCGGACATACGTTCTATGTTGACCTGCGCATGGATATGCTTAGACCCAAAGACGATTTTCTTTCGAGGGGTATCGTGTTCTCCGACATCGAAAATTATTTTGATGACACCACGGGAACCTATACAATACCTTACGACCCCAAGACAAAGGAGTTCTCCGAAATTGACTATGAAAGCATTACCAAAATCCCCAAAGACCTTATCGTTGTATCGTTTCCAAGTGAACTAAAAATGGATGCCATCGGCTGGAACAGGCTTCACGGGTACGATTTGAAAGATGGTTTAAAGGAATTGGGTGTGCAGATGAATTTCAAAGCCAAACCAGCTTCCTGGGAAGACCTATATGTTCCTCAAAAAATCAAGGAGAATTTGGAACAGATACAAAAAGAAAAGGCAGAGCAAAAGAACGCTGTTAAACCGCAGGAGAAGCCCAAGCAAAAGGGGCGAAAAATGTAAGCATACCATCCACTTTTAAGAAACGTCAAACCATCCCAAGTTTGACGTTTTTTTTATGCCTTTTCCAAGCCCGTAACGCCACGCACTGCCAATCAATTCCACTGAAAGACACATCGTTAGTTCGCCTTGATTTCCGAAAGACTTTTGTTCCGAAAGCCCACAGGGTGTGGGTATCAGAAACAATTTAATTCAGTTTTTAACATGGAAAAACAAAGCAAAAAAGTGTTGCTGACAGGCATTGCGCTACTGTCGGCAATCGGTGTGTTCGCACAGGGTAACGGTTCGGCAGGTATTACCGAAGCCACGCAGATGGTAACCTCGTATTTCGACCCAGCAACCAAATTAATCTACGCCATTGGTGCGGTCGTGGGCTTGATAGGGGGTGTAAAAGTGTACAACAAATTCAGTTCGGGCGACCCCGATACGAGCAAGACAGCAGCATCGTGGTTCGGTGCGTGTATTTTCTTAATCGTAGCGGCGACCATCCTCCGTTCATTCTTCCTCTAAACCGATGCCCTATGAGTAATTACAACATCAACAAAGGCATCGGCAGGACGGTCGAGTTCAAGGGACTGAAAGCCCAATACCTGTTCATTTTCGCAGGTGGGCTGCTCGGTGTCCTCATCCTCGTGATGGTCATGTACATGGCAGGCGCAAACTCGTACCTGTGCCTGTTTATCGGGGCTGGCGGTGCATCACTTATCGTGTGGCAAACATTTGCACTCAACGGCAAGTACGGCGAACACGGACTAATGAAAGTCGGTGCAAGAAAAAGGCATCCGAAATACATCATCTGCCGCAGGGCGGTACACCGCTATTTAAAGTTCACGCCTAAAACCCATGCGCTATGAGAAACACAGCTAAAGCCACGACATTGGAAAGCAAGTTTCCACTTTTGGCGGTGGAACAGAACTGCATCGTTTCAAAAGATGCAGACATCACGGCTTGCTTTCGGGTACATCTGCCGGAACTGTTCACGGTAGCATCGCCGGAATACGAAGCCATCCATTCGGCATGGCACAAGGCAATCAAGACCTTGCCGGATTATTCCATCATCCACAAACAGGACTGGTTTATCAAAGAAAGCTATGCGCCGGATATAGCACAGGACGGGTTGAGTTTTTTGGGTAAGTCCTACCAGCAGCATTTCAACGAGCGACCGTTTTTAAACCACTATTGTTATTTGTTCCTGACCAAAACGACCAAGGACAGGATGCGGATGCAGAGCAACTTTAGTTCGCTTTGCAAAGGTGTCCTTATCCCCAAAGAAATCAGGGACAAAGAGGTCGTAAGGCGTTTCATGGAAGCGGTAGCGCAGTTTGAGCGCATCCTCAACGATAGCGGATTTGTGAAACTGGAACGCTTGAGCGAGGACGACATCATCGGTACAAACGACAAACAAGGTTTGCTGGAACAGTATCTTACCCTGTCACGGGAAGCCGGAACGCCGATGCAGGACATCGCCCTCGGAAGTGAGGACGTGCGTATCGGCAACAAAAGGCTGTGCCTGCACGCCCTGTCCGATACGGACGATTTACCCAATACCGTATCGGCGAATACGAGGTACGAAAAACTGTCCACCGACAGAAGCGACTGCCTTTTGTCCTTTGCTGCTCCGGTGGGTCTGCTATTAAGCTGCAACCACATCTACAACCAGTACCTATTTTTGGACAACAGCGATGAGAACCTGCGCAAGTTTGAAAAGTCTGCAAGGAATATGCACTCGCTGGCAAGGTATAGCCGTGCCAATCAAATCAACAAAGAGTGGATTGAAAAGTACCTGAACGAAGCACATTCATTTGGGCTTTCTTCCATCCGTGCGCATTTCAACATCATGGCGTGGTCGGACGACCCGACCGAACTCAAACAGTTGAAGAACGACACCGGAAGTGCATTGGCACTTATGGAATGTAAGCCACGCCACAACACGGTGGACGTTGCCACATTGTATTGGGCGGCGATGCCGGGCAATGCTGGCGACTTTCCGAGTGAAGAAAGTTTTTACACGTTCATCGAACCAGCCCTTTGTTTCTTCACGGAAGAAACCAACTACCAAAGTTCGGTATCGCCGTTCGGCATCAAGATGGCGGACAGGCTCACGGGCAAGCCCATCCATTTGGACATATCGGATTTGCCGATGAAAAAAGGAATTATCACGAACCGCAACAAATTTATTTTGGGACCATCGGGTTCGGGGAAATCCTTTTTTACCAACCACATGGTAAGGCAATATTACGAGCAGGGCGCACACGTGCTGCTCGTAGACACGGGTAATTCCTATCAGGGATTGTGTGAACTCATCAAGGGCAAGACCAAGGGCGAAGACGGTGTGTACTTTACCTATACGGAGGACAACCCGATTGCCTTTAATCCATTCTACACGGATGATGGTGTGTTCGACATTGAAAAGCGTGAGAGTATCAAGACGTTGATACTCACGCTTTGGAAACGTGACGACGAACCGCCGACCCGTTCAGAGGAAGTCGCTTTGTCCAATGCCGTGAGCGGTTATATCGAGCGTATCAAACAAAGCGATGATTATTCCAGCTTCAATGGTTTTTACGAGTATGTGCAGGGCGATTACCGAAAGGTGCTGGAAGAAAAGCAGGTTCGGGAAAAGGACTTTGACGTGGCTGGTTTCCTCAATGTACTGGAACCTTATTACAAAGGTGGCGAGTACGATTACCTGCTCAACTCCGACAAGCAACTTGACCTATTGAGTAAACGCTTTATTGTGTTCGAAATTGATGCGATAAAAGACCATAAAATCCTCTTTCCGATAGTCACGATTATCATCATGGAGGTTTTCATCAACAAGATGCGCAGGCTGAAAGGTGTGCGTAAGCTCATTTTGATTGAAGAAGCGTGGAAGGCAATCGCCAAAGAAGGCATGGCGGAGTACATAAAATACCTTTTTAAGACGGTTCGTAAGTTTTTCGGCGAAGCCATTGTAGTTACGCAGGAAGTGGACGACATCATCCAGTCGCCTATTGTCAAGGAAAGTATCATCAACAATTCCGACTGTAAAATCCTCTTAGACCAGCGCAAGTACATGAACAAGTTCGATGACATCCAAGCGATGCTGGGGCTGACCGAAAAGGAAAAATCGCAGGTGCTTTCCATCAACATGAACAACGACCCGTCAAGGCTCTACAAAGAGGTGTGGATTGGTTTGGGCGGTACGCAGTCCGCCGTGTACGCTACGGAAGTTTCCCTCGAAGAATATTTAGCCTATACCACCGAGGAAACCGAAAAGATGGAAGTCATGCAGCTTGCCCATGAGCTGGACGGCAACGTGGAGCAGGCTATCAAGCGCATTGCCCAGCAAAGACGGGAAAAAACAGACAATTATTAATCCATTAAAATTTCAGAAACAATGAAAAAAGCAATGTTACTGGTGTGTACGGCATTTATGCTCGCCGTAGCACCCTCCGCTAAAGCACAGTTCGTAGTGACCGACCCAGCAAATCTGGCTTCGGGTATCATCAACTCTGCCAATGAGATAATCCAAACGTCCTCCACCGTGAGCAACGTTATCAAAAACTTCAACGAAGTGAAAAAGGTCTATGACCAAGGCAAGGAATATTACGACAAACTCAAAGCCGTGACCAACCTTGTAAAAGATGCCCGTAAGGTGCAGCAGACCGTGCTGCTGGTGGGCGATGTGTCCGAAATGTACGTGCAGAATTTCGGCAAGATGATGAACGACCCCAATTTCACGCCGCAGGAACTGACGGCGATTGCCAACGGGTATTCCACTTTGCTGAACGAAAGTACCGAACTGCTGAAAGACCTCAAACAGATTATTTCGGCAACCGACCTTTCGCTGAACGACAAGGAACGCATGGATGTCATCGACAAGGTGTACAGGGAGGTTAAGGAATACCACAGCCTTGTACGCTATTACACCAACAAGAACATTTCCGTGAGCATCCTGCGAGCCAAAAAGCAGAACAACACCAAAAGGGTGCTGGAACTCTACGGAACTTCTGAACAAAAATACTGGTAGGCTATGGAATGGAACAATCTTCACGAAATGCTGCGCAGCCTGTATGACGAGATGATGCCTTTGACCGCAGATATGGCTGCGGTCGCCAAGGGTATTGCCGGACTGGGCGCACTTTTCTACGTTGCCCTAAAGGTGTGGCAGGCGTTGAGCCGTGCCGAACCGATAGACGTTTTTCCGCTCCTGCGCCCTTTTGCCATCGGGCTTTGCATTATGTTTTTCCCGACAATGGTACTGGGGACTATCAATGCAGTCATGTCGCCCATTGTGAAAGGCACACACGGAATGCTGGAAACACAGGTGCTTGACCTGAACAAGTTACAGGAACAGAAAGACCTGCTGGAACGGGAGGCGATGCTTCGCAATCCCGAAACGGCTTACCTCGTAAGTGATGAGGAATTTGACAAGAAGTTGGACGAATTGGGCTGGTCGCCGTCCGACCTCGCCACCATGACGGGGATGTATGTTGACCGCCAAGCCTACAAGATGGAAAAAGCCATCAAGGATTGGTTCCGCAATCTATTGGAGGTGCTGTTCCAAGCGGCGGCACTGGTCATCGACACGATACGGACGTTCTTTCTTATCGTGCTGTCCATACTCGGGCCGATAGCCTTTGCGATTAGCGTGTGGGACGGTTTTCAGTCCACGCTTACGCAATGGCTGACCCGATACATCAGCGTGTACCTATGGCTGCCCATATCCGATATGTTCAGTTCGATACTGGCAAAAATCCAGTCGCTCATATTGGAACGGGACATATCCATGCTTTCCGACCCCAGCTACATCCCCGATACCTCCAACACCGTGTACATCATATTCATGTTGATTGGCATTGTGGGATATTTCACGATACCAACGGTGGCTGGTTGGGTAATACAGGCTGGCGGAGCAGGAAACTTTATGCGCAACGTAAATCAGACCGCCACCAAGAGCGGAAATCTTGCCGGAGCCGGAACGGGCGCAGCCGTTGGCAATATCGGCGGCAGGCTAATGAGTAAATAATTAATCACATCAGAAATGGAATTTAAAACATTAAGAAACATCGAAAACAGTTTTAGACAGATAAGACTGTATGCTATTGTGTTTGCCGTTCTCTGCATCAGTGTGGTAGGATATGCCGTTTGGCAGTCCTACCACTTTGCGGAGCTGCAACGCCAAAAGGTCTATGTACTGGACAACGGTAAATCGTTGATGCTGGCACTGTCACAGGATGCGAGCATCAACCGCCCCGTGGAAGCCCGTGAACACGTAAGGCGTTTCCACGAACTGTTCTTTACGCTCGCACCGGACAAAGGTGCTATCGAAAGCAATATGAAACGGGCGTTCAACCTTGCCGATAAGTCAGCTTTTGACTATTACAAAGACCTTTCCGAAAAAGGTTATTACAACCGTATCATTTCGGGCAATGTACAGCAGCGCATCGAGGTCGATAGTGTCGTATGCAATTTCGACAACTATCCCTATGCGGTGCGTACCTACGCCAAACAATTCATCATCCGTTCGAGCAACGTCACAAGGCGCAGCCTTGTAACCTCCTGCTATTTGGTCAACTCCGTCCGTTCCGACAACAATCCGCAGGGCTTCAATATCGAAAAGTTTGCGGTACTGGAAAACAAGGACGTGGAAGTCATCGAACGCTAAAAATCAATTTTTATGGAAGCATTATCAGATTTAAACGCATTTGCCAAAATCCTTACCGACAAGGGATATAACGGCTATTTCCATACGCAGGGTGCGTATGCCGGAAAACTGAAAGACAGCATCGGCGACTATTTGGAAAGTTGCCGAAAAGGTACGGAAAGCGCAGCCAAGCCGGAACTGCTGCTGACGGGCTACCTGCAATGGTCGGGCGAAGACAAACCCCATGTGGAATGCAGTATGTGGGTCAAGAACCTGAACGGAAAATTTTTCCTTGACCGGATGGAGATTGCAAGGAAAGACCGCTTTGGGCAATTGCTCAAACAATCCACGCTGACAAGCCTGTCCGTAGTTACTGTCCCCAAAGCCACGGAAGCAATCGCTATGGTAAGCGAAGCCCCAAAGCAACAGGCAGTCCGTTCCAATAGACGTTTCAGACACTAAACACCGAAACAGTCAGGACATGAAACCGAGATGTAAATAATATTGACACAAAAGGGCAATATTATTTACATCGAGCTCTCATCAACAGATTAAAGAAAAATAATTAGATGAAAAATTTAAGAACAAAGATTGATAACTGGTTCGAGCGGCTCGATGAGCGATGGAAGGCTCTGCCCGTAGGAAAGCAACGCCGTTACACGCTGCTTTTCTTTGCAGGCTACCTGCTGCTATCGGTTGCCGTGATGCTCAAAGTATGCTACGATGTTGCCCAACGGGATAATAAAATCACGATTGAACATATCGAAAACCCGATTATCAAAAAGGAAAAATCCTCGGCTCCGCCGCTGGATAGTATAGAAACCATTTTAAAAAAGAAGTTATATGAAAGATAACGAGAACAAAAGAGTGAGTTTGCTGGTCGATGGCGAGCAGCAGACCGGAGCGGAAGCACCACTGGACGGTGCGCAGAACAAAACCGAAAAGCTGAAAAAGCCCATCATCTTCGTGTTGATGGCGGTGGTATTCCTCGGCTGTATGTATTTAATCTTCAAACCATCCTCCGACAAGGAAAAGGCAGCGGATATTGGGCTGAACGATGCCGTACCGCAGGCAACCGATGCCGGAATGCAGTCGGACAAGGAAAAGGCATACGAGCAGGAGATGCTCGAACAGAAAATGCAGAAAGAGCGCAATGCGCTTACCTCGCTTTCCGATTATTGGGGCGAGGACAGTACCGCCGACCAGGAAGCAGGTCTTCCGAATGAGGGAACCGATGACGGATCTGCTTACGGTGGCGGTACACGCAGGGGCGGAAATGCAGCACTGAACAGCTACCGCAATGCCCAAAGTACGCTGGGTTCGTTTTACGACAACAGCGATGAACAGACTTTGGAACTCCGCAGGCAGGTGGACGAACTCAAAGAAAAGCTGGCGGAAAAGGACGTGCCACAGGTGGCCACCGTGGACGACCAGCTTGCCCTGATGGAAAAGTCCTACGAGATGGCAGCGAAATATTTGCCGTCCAATACGCCACCGCTCCAAACGGTACAAGTGGACAGTACCGCTCCGGCAAAGAGCAGTAGCACGGACAAGGAACATTTCGTAGCATTTACGCCCGTCAGGAGAAATGCCGTATCAGCCCTGTACCGTGAACCCACCGACAGTGCTTTTTTGGCAAACTGGAACGAAACCCGTAACCGTGGATTTTATACGGCAGGCGTTTCCCAGCAGGTGGTACAGCCTAAAAACAGCATCAAGGCAACAGTACTGGAAACCCAAACTTTGACGGACGAAAGCGGTGTACGCCTGCGCTTGCTGGAAACGGCAAAAACGCCCAGCCGTATCCTTCCGGCTGGAACGGTGCTGACGGCAAACGCCAAGTTTGGAAATGGCAGGTTACAGCTAAAAATAACCTCCATCGAATTTAAGGGCAACATCATCCCCGTGGATATTACCGTGTACGATTTGGACGGACAACAAGGTTTATATGTGCCGTATTCGCCCGAAATGAATGCCTTGACGGAAATCGCTTCTAATATGAGCCAGTCCGCTGGAACCTCTATTATGATGACCCGTTCGGCAGGACAACAGGTCGCTGCGGATTTATCACGTGGCGTGGTTCAGGGCGTGTCGGGTTATTTCTCCAAAAAAGTGAAGACCCCGAAAGTGACCGTGAAAGCAGGTCATCAGGTCTTCCTCGTTTCAAAAAATTAATGTTCAACACAAAATCAGTAATAAAATGAAATGTTCATGTTTCCAAAGAAACAAACACACATGAACATTCCATATCACAATTAAAAAACAAATAATATAGATATGAAAGCAATATTGAAAAGTCTTTTGGCAATGGTCTGTATGGTTGCATTCCATGCCAGCACCAACGCACAGGTGGCATCCACCACCAGCAAATTGAGTATGGGCAAAGTGCAGCCCTATGAAATGCAGGTAACCTACAACAAAACCTCGCACCTGATATTTCCGGCAGCCATCCGTTACGTGGATTTGGGGAGTGAATACCTTATCGCTGGCAAGGCAGAAGATGCCGAAAACGTCCTGCGTGTAAAAGCAACCGTAAGGGATTTTGACGAAGAAACCAATTTTTCCGTGATTACGGACGATGGTCGCTTCTACAATTTCAACGTCTATTACAGTGCCTATCCCGAAAGCCTCAATTATGACCTGCTGACCATGCAGAACCAAACGGACAGGGAAAACGGCAACGATGTTTTGTTTGAGGAATTGGGCAACAACCGCCCGTCACTGGCAGGATTGCTACTGGAAACCATCTACAAAAAGGACAAAAGGATGGTGAAGCATATCGCTTCCAAGAGCTACGGCATCCAGTTCCTGCTGAAAGGCATCTATGTGCATAACGGCAAATTCTATTTTCATACAGAACTGCGCAACAAGAGCAATGTTCCGTTCAACATCGACTTTGTGAATTTTAAAGTCGTGGACAAAAAAGTAGCAAAACGCACCGTGGTGCAGGAAAAGGCGATGGACCCCTTGCGTATGTACAAACCGCTCACGGAAATTGCCGGAAACAGCAGCGACCAAAACGTGTTCCTGCTTGACCAGTTTACCATAACGGATGACAAGGTTTTGATAATCGAAATCTTTGAAAAGAACGGTGGCAGACAGCAGGTGTTGCAGGTGGAAAACTCTGACCTCGTACACGCCAAATCCATCAACGATATGCACCTAAAGATTAATTAACCCAAAAACAAAGAACGATGACGAAATACATTTTTGCCGTAATGCTCGCTATGTTGAGCATTACGGCGACACAGGCGCAACGATTAATGCCCAAACAGAAAGGGCTGGAAATAAACGCAGGTATGTTGGGAAAAGAAATAAGCGACAACTATTACCTGAACTTGACCCTTACCGTAAACGGACAGCACGGCGGTTATTGGATATGGGGTGCAGAATATACCCACCAGCTTACGGATTACAGGGCTGTACAGATACCGCTGGAAGATTATACGGGAGAAGTCGGTTACAGTCTTCAGCTATTGGGCGATGCACGAAAAACCGTTACACTCAACGCTGGGCTTACCGCCGTGGCAGGCTACGAAAGCATCAACCGTGGCAAGACTGTACTGTATGACGGCTCCAAGATATTGGACGGGAACAATTTTGTGTACGGGGCAGCAGGACGGTTGTCTTTTGAAACCTATTTATCGGACAGGTTTGTGCTGCTCCTGCAAGGTCGCACCAAAGTATTGTGGGGTACAGATTTAAAACAGTTCCGCCCATCGGCAGGGGTCGGACTACGGTTTAACTTTTAAAATTAGAAACGATGAAAGCATTGATAACAAAATACAGGCTGCATTTGCAGGGAGCGTTTATGCTCTTGGCAATGCTGGTCTGCGCAGTGGTATTTACCGCCTGCGAAAAAGAGGAACTCGACATACAGCAGAACTTCCCGTTTGAAGTAAACGTAATGCCCGTTCCAAAGGACGTAAGCAATGGGCAGACCGTTGAAATACGGATTACCATTGAGCAAAGCGGTAATTTCAGCGATGCCGGTTACCACATCCGCTATTTCCAGTTTGACGGAAAAGGAACGTTGCGTTACTACGATGAACCGCCATACAATCCCAACGATTTGTATGCGCTACCAAAGACACAGTTTAGGCTGTATTACACTTCGCAGTCCGCCGTATCACAGTCCTTTGATGTTTGGATAAGTGACAATTTCGGGAACGAAAAACAAGTGAGTTTCCAGTTTAACAATACCGATTAAGCTATCAAAAGCCTGTTCTTGGAGCAGGCTTTTTTTATGTGTTTTATTGGTTGTATTTAGGTTGTTATCCGATATTTTTCGTAAATTTAAGGGGTAGAAAAAAGATAGAATTATGGTGTCATCGTTGGTAATCGGGATAATATTTTTGGTAGCAGGTTTGGCGTTGCGTTATTGGATTAACCGCCGTAAGTTTTACAGGCGTAGCCCTACGGGAGCAGAAGGGTTTTCGAGTTATGAAAAGTCGGTTGCTATCAAATTTGTTGAACGTGTGGGTAAATGGGCTGCTTATGCTTTGATAATTTTCGGACTGCTATCGTTGTGGGTCTATTCGAGGGAGAAGAAAGAAATCGCTGCTAAAACGGAAATATTAAAACCTTAGTAAAACGGTAAATAATATTTGAGCGGTACAGGTCTTTACAGGCTTGTACCGTTTTCTGTTTGTGCCAAACCCTACCATTCAAAGCCAAGCCCACACGCTTTTCCCATACCACTTAAAACCTTTTCTAATTTCACTTTCTAACGTGAAAAGGAGCGAAAAGGATGATAGAATTGATAGCAATACCGAAGTCGGTTCTTAGTGAACTGACCACAGAGCTGGATGAGCTGTTGCAGCTTACCAGCGATGCAAGCAAGGCATATATAGCCATTTTCAATGAAGAAAGATGGCTGGATAATCAGGAAGTATGCCTTATGCTGGGCATTACCAAACGAACGCTGCAATCTTATAAGGACAAAGGAATTTTGTCTTACTCTAAACTGAACCGTAAGAACTATTACAAATTTTCGGATGTACAGCATCTGCTGGTTTCCGATACCCAAAGCAAATGAGTATGGAATTTTTTGAAAACGATGCAGAAGAAATAGCGTATTATAAACGAATGCTCGCCGAACTCCGCAAGCAGATTGGTTTGATACTGGAGAACTTTCGCCCTGTAATGAATGGCGAGATTTACCTTTCGGGCGAAGATGTGTGCAGGCTGTTACATATCAGCAAACGAACTTTGCAACAGTACAGGGATGATAAAATACTGCCTTATGTACAGATAAGTGGCAAAATCATATTCAAACAATCTGATATATTGGAAATCTTGGAACGGAATTACGTTAATAAAGGATAAATGTACATAATAAGTAGATGGTACGGTTGTGTAAGAGAACCGACATCATTATCTTTGCTATTGTAAAATATTAAAATACTTAAAGTGTTTTTGCTTTAGGTCTCGACATTAGAAACTGGTAATTTTTAAATTCTCCGAGGCAATAAGTAAGAACGCTCATGCTATGGCGTGGGCGCTCGCTTATTCGGAGAGAGGCGTACCAGTGCCTTAATGTCGGTGAGTGTAGTTGCCTGCGCCTCTTTTTTGTTTGCAGGCTTCAACTAAAACCGGATATTATGGACACTGTAAACAATACCTATCCAGCTTTAAAATTCCCTGCTTCCGAATTGTCGGCTTTTGCTGCTGCTATCCACTTCTTTATTATTTCTCTCAAAAACGGCGATGCAATACATTTCACTCCCGATAACGTGGAGAACTTTTACCGTTGGCTAATGGTTCATAACATACGGGATATAAAGGCAGAAAAAACGAAAACAGAACTTTCGCCCGTTATTAATTCGGGAGGTGGTTGGAAAGAATTGTTAAAGCGAAAAAGTAAATAAAATAGTATAGACTATGGACAATGTAATTAAAATAGCGGTCATAGACGACAATGCCCAACTTCGGGAATTGTCTGTACAGCAACTCAAAAATGCTGGTTTTAACGTGCTGTTTCAAGCAGACAACGAACAGCAAGCCATTGGAAAAATAGAAAGCTACGGCTTGCCCGATGTTTGTATCGTGGAAGAAAATTTGGCTTCGGCAAAATTGCTGCTCGAAAAATACCCCGATTTAAAGGTATTGGTTTCGAGTACGGAAGACAACAAAAAAAGCGTATCGGATATGCTGGATGCTGGCGTGTCGGGTTATGTACTGAAATTCGCCGACCCCGATGAACTGGTAACCGCCGCAAAAGCCCTTGCAGCCGACAAAAAATATTTCAGTGTCGGGATTGCTGCGATAGCAACGGAATATTTTCAGTAGCGGTAACAATATCGGTTTCTTTGCTACTTTCTTTTTCGCTGAGGCTCACGAAAGAAAGTAGTCCACTAATGGCAACCGTTTTGGCAAAATAGCGAAGCAAATATTTTGGTAAATGGGTTGTACCGCTTAAAACAAAAATACAGTCCCGACCGTAGGAAGGATCTGTATTTTTGTCGCCCGATTTATGGGATAAAAAATAGGCGACCACTTTTTCGGTCGCCCTGATAATCATTGCTCAATAAGCTGTTCAAAGGCTATCTTTCGCTCTAAAAGCGTTTCCAGTATCTCGTATTCACTTTCGTAGGTTTCCCCCTCAAAAAGATAGCTGTCTGCTTCCTCGTCAAATTGGTAGGCTTCAAAATCGGCACTTTCCAAAAAGGTATCTGTTAGGATATTGTCCTCAAAGACTGCCTGACCATATACGCCCGAACCCATTTCCTCATAATCCTGTACGGAATTGACTTTATAGTAGGCTGCTATCTGTTGCACCGCTTCAATATTGGGCGACCATTTTGTTTCGTACTGGAAAATTCCCGTTTCGCTCTCGTTCTGACAGACTGCAAAAAAATAGCCTCCCGTATCGTCCGAAACAAAATCTGGTAATTGTCCGCAATCTTCTTTCCGTTCTTTCTCTGCCATTGTTTTAAATAGCTGCTGTATCTGTTCCAATGCTTCGGGGCTGCCCTCAAAAGCAACGGTATTCATGCACCAATTTGCCATAATTATTGTTCGTTTAAAGGGATTAAAATCATTTTATCATGTCCGAAAAGCAGGTGTATCGCTTCTTTCATTTTGGCGTTGCATTCCGCTGTATCTGCATATTCAATAAGGCAATTTGTAAGGAATATAGCGTTGTAACCGTCAAAAAGCTGGTCGGAAAATACCCGTGTACTGCGGTGCAGCATCACGTTATACCGTTTTAAAAGGTCTTCGGTATTGCTTACCAAGCCGAACCAAAAATCAGCGGTTATGAGGGTTTTATCCGCCCAAATACTGCGCATATAGTCCTCGTTTGCTCTGAACCGCTCGGTTTCCTTTTGGATAAAGGCGGTCAATTCTTTAAGGGTATCGGGGAACAACTTAGCCAGTAAATAGGCTCTTTCCACGTTGTTCATTTCTTTTAATGCTTTCATACTACTTGAATTTAAAAGGGCGACCGCCTGGCACGGCAGTCGCCCGTGATTGATTAATTAAAACTGAAAATATCTGCTCCGTCTTGGGAAAATGCCGTACACAATTCAAATGCCTTTTGGGTCTTCAACTGCGCCGTTCCGCCCATTACGATGCTCTGCAATTTGGCTTCGCCGTCCTTGTAATTTCTTACGTTCTGAAAGTAGCCCGTAACGGCATTGTATGCGCCGAACAAAGTGCCTTTGGTCGTGTCCATCTGCTGGGTGTCGCTTACCATTGCATAGGCAAAAGCATCATCAACGGTGTTTTTGAACACGGTCGAAATTTCATCATAGTTGCCTTTATTCAGGTTGTTGAGGGTTTCTTTGTTGGGGCAAAGAGCCAGTTCGATTAGCTTTCTTACTTCACGGTCTGTAACCTTGACGTTTGCCCAATTGTTGAAAATGCCCTCTAACTGCTTGCTCAGTGTATTCGCCAGTCCCATAACCTTGTGGGCGTTCTCTAAACGTTGTTTTGCGCCTGAAGTATGTTTGATGCGTACCACGTTGCTCATATTGCGAAGCGAAGCGTTTAAGGTGTTTTGGCAAACAATACGGATAGGCGTAAACGCTGCCGTAATACTTCCGCTACCATCGTGCGAAGTGGTAAGGAAAATGTATTTTTCCGTTACGTCATCGCCATTGCCTACACGGATATAATCGGGCAATTTCGCTGTAATAAAAATGCGTTCGCCGTTGCCCAATGCGCCTGCTGTTTCGTATAAGATACCATCGCCACCGCCTACAATAGCATCAAAGAAATTAAAGGCTTCACGGTTTTGTACGATATGGTAATCTTTGCCCACTACGCCCAATACAGCATTGTTATCGGTGCGGATGTTGGCAAAATAGTTGGGAACGGAAAGTTCACTATCCTGTACCACAATACCGTCTGCAACTTCGATTATTCCCGTGCCTTTGGTGTATAGCGGTGTTTTTTCGACTTCATAGTCCAAACCTGCGTGTTTGATGGCTTCTGCACTTGTTGGGTACTGCTCAACGACTTGCCCTAAGCCGTGCCATGCTTTTTCCTTTACGCTGAAGAAACTGTATTTACCTGTTCTGTTGTTGAAATTGATGTTATGTGCCATGATTTTAAAATTTAAACTGTTTGAAAAATGATTGATTGAATAGGGTTAGAAAGGGAGGTCATCGTCTGCCCCGTTATTGTTCGCTGCTGTGGGAGCCTGTACGGTTTCAGCTCTTTTGCCTCCTGCCAGCGGTTTGATATTGGAGGTATGGAAGTCTAAACCTGCCTTTGCTTCGCCGTCTTTGCTTATCCAAGCCCTTGTGCTGACCGTGCCTGTAAGTTCCACCAGCAGCCCTTTTGTAAGCATTTTGGCTACATTGGCGGTGCGCCAGTAGGAACAATCGAAATAGGCGGTTTTTTCCACCCGTTCGCCCTGCTTGTTTTTGTAGCTGTCGTTTACCGCTACCGAAAAATTTACTACCTGTTTACCACCGTTGGTGGTTCTTACTTCTGCGTTCCGTGTTAGTCGTCCTGTGATGTTCATGATTTCTACTTTTTTAGTGATTGATTTTTTTTTGATTTATTCGGTATGGTGTGGAGGTGCTGTTTCGTTTCTGTACCATTTCCAATGTTGTTAATCTTCATACCTGACATTTTTTTTATTCGTCTAAGGAGCCGGAGTATGCTATGTTTCGTTTCACGAGCAAGAAAGGTTAGTGTTTAGGCGACACAAGGTTTTGGAAAACAAATACTACCCAAAGGGTGGAGATTTTTTTACAAACCCGTAGGGCATGACCTTTTGTCGGCGTTAAGAACACGGTCATACCTTTGCTCTTGAAATGGAACAATAGGGCATACAGGCTTCTTTGGATAAAAACTACTGTGGAAGCAATGAAGATGACATTGGTAAATGGTTCTAAAATGGATAGGAATATCAATCCCAATTACAGAATTTCTAAATACTAACTTTTAAAAATGGTGGCTCCGATAGCTACCTAAAGGGTATTGGTAAAATATCGGAAGGGAAATGTGTAGGGGTATTTTTTCAATACGCTTTACCCGAAAACCCGACAAAGCTCTTTTAAGAGGGAGGGCTTTGGCTTTGGCAGATTAAATGTGCTTTGGGGTTTTGGTATGGGCATAAAAAAAGCAGGATAGTCAAATCCTGCTCTTACTAAAATGGCGGTACAATCATCACATGGCAAGTTCCAGTTCTTCGCCGTTCATAACGATTTCCTCCGGTGCAACATTTTCATTCTGCATGGCTTCAAAGGCATTTTCCATCGCTGCAAATCTTGGAGCAACCAAATCCATATCCTTGCTGATTTTTTGGCTGGTTATCTTGGCGTAAATCTGTGTAGTGGAAATATTCTTGTGTCCCATCATCTTGCTAAGGCTTTCAAGTGGTACGCCCTCCGTTAAAAACATGGTGGCAAAGGTATGACGGGCAGTATGGAACGTTACTTTCTGTTCTGTAACAATTTCTGCCTCCTTAATAAGTTTGTCTATATGCTTGTTGCAGGTGGAATTGCTCGGAACGGGAAAAATGAAATCGTTGCGTGTAACACCCCTATATTTTTCAATAATACGCTTAGGGATTTCCATCAACCGGACATTGGAAGCAACGTCAGATTTCTTTCTTCGGCTGATAATCCATTGATGCCCGTCAAAAAAGGATTGGATATTGCTCCATTTCAGTTTCTTAATATCAATATAGGAAAGCCCTGTAAAGCAACTGAAAATAAAGAGGTCTTTTACCAGTTCATACCGCTGTTTAGACGGCTTTAACAGCATGAGTTTTTCGACCGCTTCTTTTAAAAGATAAGTGCGGTCGGTTTCTTCCATATTGATTTCGTAATCCTCAAAAGGATTATCCCGTATCAACCTGTTCTTAACGCCCAATTTGGCAAGCGCAATAACGGGCATCGTATAGACCCATACCGTATTATGGGTGCATTCCTTATCAATCCTTAAAAAAAAGTCGAACTCACGGATAAAATCGCCGTTCAGTTCACGGAAAGCCATATCTTCCCTGTGATAGCGCAGCTTGATGAACTCGGCAAGATGTTCGTAAACTTTCTTATACTTGGCGTATGTGCTTGCCGACCTTTCGCCTTTGGCGACCATTCTTGCGAAGTCCTGATTTTCCTTTTGAAATAGTTTCAGGACAGCATCGTCCATTACGCCAACACCGAGAAAGGAGAGCTTTACTTTTTGCGAAGTAGCAAAGCCCTCGTCTTTCATCATTTCCTCGTAAATCTTGACAATGCGTACCCGAACCTTATCCAGTTTATTGTTAATGTTTACCGCAACATTGCTTTTTCCCGATACCCGACCGTGCTTCAAATCCCAATTGTCGGGTTGGATTTCTAATTTGGTGCTGAATGTAGCAGGCTTACCGTCAATGGTAATACGCCCCATGATAGCAACTGCGCCGTTCTTTTTCGGCTCGTTTTTCTTTAGGTAGAAAAGCAGCTTAAACGTTGACCTTTTCGACTGTTCCATAACTCAATTGTTTAATGTTTAAAATTAAATTTCATTGAGTTACAAGGAAAGATGCAGAGGGGTGCAAAGGATTGAAATATAGCCAATTGCACTAAGTCGGGTAATCTATAACCAGTAACGATTTAGTAACCTAACCTTGTCTTTTTAAGCCCCAAAACTAAAGTACAGTGACTTCCAGTTTTAGCCTTGTGTTTCATAAACCACTGTGTTTTAACAGTCTTCGCCGTTTTGCGTATTTTTGCTATTTCGTATTATTTTTTTCAAAAAAATTGTACTTTTACAGAAAGAGAACCCTTTTGAAAAACGAACATAAAAAATCTGCTCTATCTGAAATTAACGGAATCAACCCACCTGATTCGGTCAGTAATATTGTGGCAAAAAATATTCAGCTAAAGCGAAAGATTATTCCTTCTGCTACCGAATTAATTGAAGCTATTACTAAAGGAAATAAAACTGCTTTAAGTAGAGCTATTACATTAATTGAAAGCACAAATCCAGATCATTTAAGCAGAGCTAATGAAGTAATTAAGGGTTGCTTGCCTTTTGCTAATAATTCCATAAGAATTGGGATTACAGGCGTTCCTGGTGTTGGGAAAAGTACTTTCATTGAAGCTTTTGGAAAACACTTAACCTCTTTAGGTAAAAAAGTAGCCGTTTTAGCAGTAGACCCAAGTTCTTCTATTAGTCATGGAAGTATTTTAGGTGATAAAACGCGAATGGAAGAATTGGTAAAAGATGAAAACGCATATATTAGACCAAGTGCCTCTGGTGACAGTCTAGGTGGAGTTGCCCGAAAAACCCGTGAAAGTATTATACTATGCGAAGCTTGTGGATTTGACACTATTATTATTGAAACTGTGGGTGTTGGTCAAAGTGAAACGGCTGTTCATAGTATGGTTGATTTTTTTTTACTTCTTAAAATTGCTGGTGCTGGTGATGAATTACAAGGAATAAAAAGAGGTATAATGGAAATGGCAGACGCTATTGTAATTAATAAAGCTGATGGTGACAACATTTCAAAAGCTAAGTTAGCCAAAACTGAATTCAACAGAGCTTTACATCTATTTCCTCCAAAAAATAGTGGATGGATTCCAAAAGTGACTACTTGCAGTTCCATTTCCAAAAACGGAATTGATGCTATTTGGGATATAATTGTTGGTTATTTTACATTAGTTAAAGAGAATAGCTATTTTCAAAAGAAAAGAAAAGACCAAAATCAATTTTGGATGATGGAAACTATTAATGAACAATTGAAAACTAATTTTTATAATCACCCAGATATTATTAATTTATTAGATGAGAATAAAAAAGCGGTTCAAAACGGCACAATCTCTCCATTTGCTGCTGCCCAATTATTATTAGAAAAATACTTCTCTAAATAAAATAAAAAAAACCCCGAATGAAAAGGTATTGATCATCGAGGTTTTTTTCCAAAACAAAACTAATTAATTATTAGTTAATTAGGAAATAACAAACAAACGTTTAAATATTAAATATTTAACATTACATATTTCAAAGATGCCTATTTATTATTTAATTTTTATAGGTAAAAACACCTGTTTTTTGAATAAGTTTTTTAAAGGTAAAAACAGGTGTTTTTACGGTATAACCTTCTAATTATTTAAAATAGATTTGTAATAATAGAATTAGACACTTAATTAATATTATAAAAAGCCCATAAAATGAGCGCTATTATGTAATATGGATATTACAAATATACCTTTAGCAGATTTAAAAGATTTTTTTACTTATTTTCAAATAATTACAGCGGTTGCAGGGTCATTGTGTTATTACAAGTATAAAGACACGTATTTAAAGTACTTTTTATTTCTGCTTTGGTATATTGTTTTTAATGATATTTTTGCCAAATTATACAGAATAAATGTCTCTAACTACGATTTTCTTTTTAATAATAGTTCACAAATAATTTCTTTTAGCCTTTACTTTCTCTTATTTAAAAGTGCAGTTAAAAGTTCAAAAAATAAAAAAATAATAACAACTTTATCAATAATTTACTATTGTTTTTTAATGATTTGTCTATTTAATGAAAATTTCTTTACTGAATACTTTTCAAATACTTTCATTGTTGGAGGAACTTTAATAATCATTTCAATTTTAATATACTTATTTGAAATTCTTCAAACTGACAAAATCATTCAAATTAATAAAATGCTTATTTTTTGGATTAGTTTAGGCCTTTTATTTTTCTTACTCCCTAATATTCCCTTTAATGTAATAAGAAATTATTACAAAGACTCCCTTACAATTCCATATATATATACTGTATATTTTTTATTATTATTTATATACAATGTTATATTAATTACAGGGTTTATTTCAAGCAGTAAAAGTCAACGCGATTATATTTAAAAACAAATATAATCGCGTTGTGTATTTTTTTTTAAAGAAGACTACTCTTCGTATCGTTCCATTTCCCTATCATAAAACTCTCCTGCAATTGTAATCAAATGCTCCATTTCTGATTCCAATTCACGTTCATCATCTTCATCTATTTCTTCCAAAAACTCCACTTCATCATCCTTTAAATTGATTAAAAATCGAGGATAATCTAGATGAACGATAAAAATATCGTCTGGAAAATCAGTATTGTCTCCTAATATAAATTTTGGTCTTTCCATAAGTCTTTTATTAATATTTTATTTGTCTGATAAAATTATAGGTGTGTTTTTTCCATTCATAAGAATGACTTTAGCATTTTGCGATTTTGCTAATTCTAATTGTGCCTTAATAGATTCATATTGTAACTGTCTATCCGTAAGACCTGAAGAAATAATCCTTTGATAATCCGCAATTCCTTGAGCTTCAACTCGTTTACGTTCTGCTTCTTGCTTTTCTTTTTGCAATACAAAAGTCATCTTCTGAGCTTCTTGTTCCGCATTTATTTTTGATTCTATAGTCGTTTTAACCGATGCTGGTAAATTAATATTTCTAATTAAAAGCTGCTCTAAAATTAACCCTCTACTTTTAAAATCGGTTTCAATTGATTTATAAATTCTATCTTGAAACTCTTCTCTTTTTGATGAATATAAAGCCACAGCATCATAAAAAACAGCATTATCTCTAATTCTTGTTCTAGTAACTGGTCTCACAATTTTATCTGAATAATTTACTCCTAATTTTTTATAAATAATAGGTGCATCTGCTGGCTGAACTCTATACAAAACCGTCAAATCAATTATTACTTCTAACCCATCAGCAGATAAAACTCTTATAGCATCATCTCCTGTCTTTGCACCTTCTTCATTTAAAGCTGACATAGTATAATTTTGAGTTTGAATATCAAACGGTGTAACTACTATCATCGGATTAACTACATGTAAACCACTTTCTAAAATAGAAGGTTTTACTTCTCCAAATAATGATTTTACACCCACATTACCTGCTTCTACTTGCACAAAAAGGGACGATAAAATTCCTACTGCAATTATTAGAATACCAACGTATTTTAAAGGATTTGTAACTTTAACTAGTGAAGGATTTCCTGATTTTAATGCCAAGCTTATAATTATCAATATAATTCCAAGTACTGCTGCTACTATCATGATTGTTGTTTTATTAATTTTTTTGTCAAATAATTAAAACGAAGATACAAAAATATTGCTGCAGCTGTTAATCCTGCTAAAAGCCCTATCCAAATTCCTGCTGCTTTTAAATCTGTGTATAACCCTAAATAAATTGAAATTGGAAAACCAATAACCCAATATGAAACAAAAGTCATATACATTGGAATTTTAACATCTTGCAATCCTCTCAAGGCTCCTAAAACCACAACTTGCAATCCATCTGAAATTTGAAAAACAGCAGCAACTAATAACAATTGGGAAGCAATAGTAACTACCTCAGTATTCTTTGCTAAATCTGAAACACTACTCATATCCACAAATAAGGCTGGTAAATAATTGTGGAATAAAACAAAAAAGGTAGCAAATAGTATTTCAAGAATTATAGCTAATAAAAATATCGATAATGCCACAATTCGCAATCTCTTATAATCATTTAATCCTTTTTGATTACCTACTCTAATCATCGCTGCTACACTTAATCCCATGGCAAACATGAAGGTAAATGATGCTAAACTTAATGCAATTTGATTAGCTGCTTGACTTGTGGCTCCTAAGCTACCTGAAAGCCAAATAGCTCCTGTAAACAAAGCCACTTCAAAAAACATTTGCAAGGCTGAAGGTGTACCTAATTTGATGATTTTTATATTAACTTCACGTTTAATCTTTTTTAAATCAAACCCTTTAAAAAAAGGATGAAATTTTTCTTTTTTATTCATCATATAATGCATATATCCTAGCATTACAAATCGAGAAGCAATTGTACCTATTGCTGCTCCAACTATACCTAATTTGGGAAAAATCCAAACTCCATATATCAATAAATAGTTTAAAAACACATTAACAAAATTAGCCAAAATGGTTGCCCACATCGAATATTTAGTTTCACTCATTCCATCTGCAAACTGCTTATATGCCTGAAACATAATCAACGGAATCAATGAAAAAGCAACAATATCTAAATAAGGTTTTGCTAATTCCACCACATTTTCAGGTTGTCCCATAAATGCAATTAAAGGTTTTGAGAAGAATATCAAAGTAAATAAGGCAACTCCAAGAATCGTACACAAATACAATCCGTGATGAAAGGCACTTCTTCCATCTTCTATATTATGCTTCCCATCTGCTTCAGCAACCAAAGGGGTTATAGCTGTTGAAAAACCTATCCCAAGTGACATAGCTATAAATACAAAACTATTGCCTAACGAAACAGCTGCTAATTCATCTGGTCCTATTTTTCCCACCATAATGTTATCAACTATACCTACAACAGTATGTCCCAGCATTCCAAGAATAATGGGATAAGCTAACTTTAAATTATAAGAAAATTCCTTGGTGTATGTTGATAAATTCATTTGTTTTTTTAAAACGCCAAAGATAGTTATTTTTAGGAAAAAGACTATAGACAATAGACAAATGGAAACTTTAATTTAAAATACCACAACCTATTATTTCTACCTATTCCCTATTTTTCACTACTCAACTTATCGTGATACATTTTAATATTATCTTTCACTTCCTGTTCTAATTCTGGATAAGTGAAATTATATTTATTTAATTCGTCTAACATAGTTTTAGCAACAATATAGCGAGCAGTTTCTTTATTATCCGCAGGAACAACAAACCAAGGAGCATAGTCTTTCGAAGTTTTATTCATTATATCTTCATAACACGATTGGTATTTATCCCATAATTCTCTCTCTTTTAAATCCCCAGGTGAAAATTTCCAATTGTGTTTTTCAGTTTCTAATCTTCTTAATAAACGCTGACGTTGCTCTTCTTTACTCAAGTGCAGAAAGAACTTCAAAATAATCACACCATTAGAAGCAATATGTTTTTCAAAAGCATTTATACTTTCAAAACGATTTTCCCAAAACGCATCTGTAATATCATCCTCATTTTCAATTCCAGGAATATTCTCATTTAGAATATAATTAGGATGCACCTTCGTTACCAAAACATTTTCATAATGGGTTCTATTAAAAACTGAAAACTTCCCTTTTTCTGGTAAAGCTAAATAATGACGCCATAAATAATCATGCTCTAATTCATTAGATGTAGGCGTTTTAAAACTATACACTACTACTCCACGGGCATTGAATTCTTTAAAAACTTCACGAATTAAACTATCCTTTCCTGCAGTATCCATTCCTTGCAAACATATTAAGACTCCATATTTATTATGAGCATACATTTTATCCTGCACTTTACTCAACTTTTCACGCACTTTTTGCAATTCTTTTTCCTTCCTTTTTTCAGAAGTCTCTACATTAATATAAGTAGGAAGTTCACTTAACTTTATAGCTTTCGATATTTTAAAGTCTTCAGATTTTAATGATTTCATTTTATTTACAATTATATTTGTGGCTGTAATTCTAACACGGTTATGTAAAAGTATGGAAAAATTTCAATTGCAACTGTTTTTTCAAATTATTGGTATCGGTTCCGCTTCTGGACTCTTATTTCATAATGATTTACTCTACATAATCTCTGACAACAGTTCGTATTTATATGAATATAAGATTGATTCTAATGAACTAAATAAAATTGCTTTAGTAGAAAATCCAAAAGAAAATATTCCAAAAATGGACAAACCTGATTTTGAATTTTTAAGTAAATTCAAAAATGAATTATATATTTTTGGTTCTGGTTCTAAAGCAAATAGAATGCAAAACATTGTTTATAATTTGAATGACTTTAGTTTAACTGTTAATGATTTAACTAAAACATATTCCTACTTTATTACTAATCTAAATATAGCTAAAGACCAATTGAATATTGAAGGCATTGTTCATAAGGATGATTACATTTACTTTTTTCAACGAGGAAATGGTTTAAATAACAAAAATGCTATAATAAGATTACACAATTTTAACAAAACAAAACCCGAATTAATAACGATTGAACTCCCAAAAATCAATTCAATCGAAGCCTCTTTTACTGATGCTGTTTTAGTGGATGATACTATTTATTTTTTAGCCGCTGTTGAAAATACTACCTCAACTTATGAAGATGGAGAAGTTTTAGGCACATTTTTGGGTAAAATGAAATTAGCCGACTTATCCATTGAAGAAACCTTATTGATTTCTGATAAAAATAAATTTGAAGGCATAACACTTTACAAAAAAACTGAAAAGGAAATTGATTTTCTTTTATGCGAAGACAATGACACAGCAATCTTAGAATCCAAAATTTATAAATTAACTATAACTAAATGAATCCCATTTTAAACCGAAACATCTATCTTATCAAAGAACATATAGGTATGTTCAAAGCTTCAAACAATTTTGATATTTTTAATCCAGACAATGGTTCACAACTTATGACATGTAGAGAACCTAATCTTGGTTTCTTTACCAAAATTTTTCGTTTTACTGATTACAAAAGAATGACTCCTTTTCATATAGTAATATCAGACAACCAAGGAAAGAAAATAATAACTGTAAAAAGAGGTGTAACCCTATTTCGTTCTGATGTAGAAATTTTTGATGAAAATGATAAACTAATAGGTGTTTTTAAACAAAAATTCTTTTCATTTGGTGGCAAATTTGAAATTTACGATGCTCATAATCACCATTTATGTACCCTTCAAGGAAAATGGACAGGTTGGGATTTTAAATTTATAAAAGAAAACAAAGAACTAGCACATGTTTCCAAAAAATGGGCAGGAATTGGTAAAGAATTTTTTACAAGTGCGGATAATTACATAGTAGAAATATACAATCATGTTCCTGAAAATGATATCATTAGATCTTTAATATTAGCTTCGGTAATGTGCATTGACATGGTCTTTAAAGAGTAAAAAATATTTTTCGCATCTTTTTTATAAAATTTACAAACAAAATTCATTTTTTTTCTTAAAAAGAAAGATATATTATATAATTTTATGGGGAACAATTTAAAATAATCTTATCATGATTAAAAAACTACTTCTCCCCTTATTATTTATTAGTTTTAATTATTCCTATTCTCAAAACAACTATTTGGATTTTGACGGAATAAATGATTTTGTAAATGTTCCAAATTCTGGAAACATCTTAGCGAATGCAACAGCTATAACAATGTCTTGTAAAGTATATCCAAAAAGTAATACTACCGGATTTCCTGCTTTTGACGGTTTTGCTGGTTTTAGAAATGAATCTAATTTTGATTTTTACCTAATCCAATTATCTACTACTGAAGTAGAAGCCCGTTTTAGAAATTCAAACGGAACAGCTTACTCTATTTCATATAGTGGATTAGTTTTAAACCAATGGAATCATTTTTTTCTAGTTTATAATGGTAGTACTTTAAAATTGTATTCTGGAACAACCGAAGTTGGAAGTGTAACAGCAGCTGGAGCAGCACCAGCATCAAACACTTCTACTTTTAAAATTGGACTCGTACAATATCAAGCCTACAATTGGTATCACAACGGCTATATAGATGAAACAAGCTTATGGAACAAAGCACTTTCTCCAACAGAGATTAGTGCTATAATTACAAATAATGGTGAAATTGCAAATCCACAAAGTGAAGCAAATTTAAAGGTATATTACAAATTCAATCAAGGTATTCCTTATGGGAACAATACAAGTATAACTACATTAACTGATGAAATGACAACATTAGATGGTACAGTTACGAACTTTGCTTTAACAGGAAATACATCAAATTGGGGAAGTGCAACATTAAGTAATGTAAATTTTGAAAGTACAATTAGTTCTGTTTATCCAAACCCAACTTCATCAATTCTAAACTTTACTAGTGAATCTGAAATTACATCTATACAAATAGTTGATTTATCAGGCAGAATAATTTTAGATAAAAAAATAAATGCTACTTTAGAAACTAGTGTAGATGTTGGTTTATTAAATCAGGGTATTTACATGGCTATAATAAATAACAGTCAGACCATTAAATTTATCAAAAAATAATACATTTACAAAACCCTTTTAAAGCTTATCAATACTGATAAGCTTTTTTTATTTAAAAAATATTTTTATAGTTTCCCAACCTTTTACTACCTTTTGTACTCTATATAAGAAAGCAACCAATTGTGATGGATAAAAAAATAATACAGGCTTGTAGAAAACAACACAGAGAAGCACAGCGGCAAGTATATGAATACTTAGCTCCAAAGCTGTATTTGACCTGCAAACGTTATCTCAAAAAAGAAGAAGAAATAGAAGAAGTATTGGCCGACACTTTTTTTACAATCTTTACAAAAATGGATCAGTTAAAAGAAGATTATGCTTTTGAAGCTTGGGCTCGAAAAATTGCTGTAAACAATTGTTTATTATGTATAAAAAAGAACATCAATTTCAATCTATATCTTGATGATGTAAAATTAAACGACCAACCTTTAACCGATGAAGTAACAGATATGGAAGAAGCAGACTTACTCAACTTACTTAATTACATACCCGAAGGATGTCGCACCATATTTAGCCTATTTGTAATCGAAGGGTATTCACACAAAGAAATTGCTAACCAACTTGGAATATCTGAAGGAACCTCCAAATCACAATTGAACGCTTCAAAAAACAAGTTAAAAAATTTGGTAAATACTTATTATTATCAAAAAGCAAAATAGTCATGAAAAACGAAGAAAAAATATATCATAAAATAAAAGAAGCTTCTCAAAAAACCGAAGAAACTACTTTTCCTGGAATGGAAAAAGTATGGAATCGTGTAGAAGAAAAACTCGACAATACAATCGTAAAAAAGAAAAGTGATGTTTGGAAAAAATTAGCCATAGCAGCTTCATTCTTACTCTTTTTTACTGTTGGTTATCAACTTTTCTATACCCAAAAAGCAATTGAGGAAACTAATACCCCAGAAACGTTTCAAAATGAATCTATTGAATCTAAAACTGAAGCAACTCAAGAAGCAAACGAAATTATTGATCAAAACAAAATTCAAACCAATTCAAAAGAAACAACCACTGAAGCAGTTGTAAATAAAAACAATAATGAAATTAGTCCCAAAGAAATTTCAGCTGACAAATTCTATAAAGCTACTGCTCCAGTAGAAGAAATTGCTTCTAAGAATTCAAGCGATGAAGATTTTATAAATAAAGACAAAAAAGCTCTAGCATCTGCTAAAAGCTCTTTAGTTGTCGAAAAGGCAAATGATGATGTTAAATTAATGAACCAAAATGATGCCATACAAATGGGTTATTTAAATTCTGCAAGTTCAAATGGTAATGCCTTTCTAAGCAATCGAAAAATTTATGCCGCAAGAAGTTCGAATATGAAATACCAAATTAACATAAATGAAGAAAGAAAAGAGTCAACTACTCAAGCGGAAAACAATGCTCTTGTTGTTATTGATGGTAAATTATCCGATAAAAAGAAAGAGAATTTAAATGAAGATGAGTATGAACCTCTAGTTGAATTAAATAATCCTATATATATTATAAATAACGAAGAATTTTCAGAAGAATCATTATTCGGAGAAAAGCCAACAAGTAAATACGCACCATTAAGCCAACAAAAGATTGATTCCATAAAAGTCTTTCTTCCTGAAGAGGCCACTTCAATATATGGAGAAAAAGGAAAAAATGGAGTTGTAATTATCACTATTAAAAACTAAAAAATAACATTCGCTTTTACTAAAATTAACTATCATGAAAAATTTAAAAAATATTTCATTGGGGATAACTATGCTTATATTATTCCTCAATTTCAAAACATTAAATAGTAGTAACACCTCTTCAATTTTCGACAAAACTATTACAGGTATTGTTTATGACGACCTAGGAGCATTGCCTGGCGCAAGTGTTGTTGTTAAAGGCACAACACGTGGTGTAATAACAGATTTCGAAGGAAAGTATTCTATTTCTGCTAAAATAGGAGACGTCTTAGAATTTACTTTTACAGGAAAGAAAAAATATTCAGTTACAATTGGAGATGCAAATGTTTATAATGTGGTTCTTGAAAGCAGTTTCGTTGGTGATGAAGTTGTATTAACTGGTATTGTTGGTAAAGCTAGAAAAACGGATGCTATTGCTTCTTCTTATCAAGTTGTTAAATCTAAAGAAATTAACCAATTAGCTAATCCAAATGCAACTCAAGCACTGTCAGGCAGAGTTACTGGTCTACAAATTTCGACCGTAAATAGTAATGTTAATCAAACAAACTCAATCGTTTTAAGAGGTAATCGTTCAATCACTGGCAGTAATGAAGCTCTTATTGTTATTGATAATAAAATAACTTCCTCAACAGTACTACAAAATATAGCACCAGAAAAGATTGAAGCTATAAAAGTCATTAAAGGAGCTCAGGGTGCTGCTCTTTATGGAGACAAAGGAGTTAATGGAGTTATAGTTGTTGTTACTAAAGATGGTCTACCTAAAAAAGAAAAGAAAAAATTACTAGCTACTTTTGAAAATTCACAATTAATTCCCATTAATGAAAATTATGACGAAGATTATGAATCATTTGTTGAAAATCAATTTACAAATCCAAAAGAAGAACCCCTTTCAACATTTTCAATTGATGTAGATAATGCTTCGTACACCAATATTAGACGTTTTATTAATCAAGGGCAAAGAGTTCCTAAAGATGCTGTTCGTGTTGAAGAAATGATTAATTTCTTTAAATATGATTACGACCAACCTAAATCAAACCATCCTTTTTCTATAAACACAGAATATAGTGATTGCCCTTGGAATGAGAAACACAAATTAATTAAAATAGGTTTACAAGGAAAAGAAATTGCAATGGATAATTTGCCCAATTCTAATTTTGTATTTCTTATCGATGTTTCTGGATCAATGGGCCAACAAAACAAATTACCTCTTTTAAAAGAATCATTAAAGGTTTTAGTTAATCAATTAAGAGAAAATGACAAGGTAGCTATTGTAGTATATGCTGGAGCAGCAGGATTAGTATTACCTACAACTTCTGGAAATGATAAAGAAACCATAATCAAATCACTCGATAATTTAAATGCAGGTGGAAGTACAGCAGGTGGTGCAGGAATTGAATTAGCTTATAAAATAGCTTCAGAGAACTTTATTAAAAATGGAAACAATCGTGTTATTTTAGCTACTGATGGCGATTTTAATGTAGGTTCAACTTCTAATAAAGATATGGAAAGCTTAATAGAAGAAAAACGAAAAACAGGTGTATTTTTAACTTGTTTAGGTTATGGAATGGGAAATTACAAAGACAGTAAAATGGAAATTTTAGCCGATAAAGGAAATGGAAATTATGCTTACATTGATAACATTCAAGAGGCAAATCGCTTTCTAGGAAAAGAATTCAAAGGAAATATGTTTGCCATTGCTAAAGATGTAAAAATCCAAATTGAATTTAATCCAAAACACGTGCAAAATTATCGCCTAATTGGATATGAAAACCGAAAACTTAGAACAGAAGATTTTAAAAACGATGCTATTGATGCTGGAGAATTAGGAAGTGGTCATACAGTAACTGCTTTGTATGAGATTATTCCTGTAGGAGTTAAAAGCTCATTTACAAATGAAACTCCTGAATTAAAATACACAGAAACTGTTCAAGCAACTAAAGGATATACTAACGAATTAGCAACAATAAAATTTCGCTATAAAAAACCAGACGGTAATAAAAGTATAGAAATTGTTCAAGTAATTGAAAACAATTCTAATTCTTTACAAGATAGTAGCGAAGACTTCAAATTTAGTGCAGCTGTAGCTTGGTTTGGATTAAAATTAAGAGACTCAAAATTAATCAATGATAAATCTTCTAAAAATATCCAAAAACTAGCATTACAAGGCAAATCAAATGATACAGAAGGATATAAAGCAGAATTTATGCGATTAGTAGAAGCTGTAAATTAATACTAAAAATATTTTTATAAATCTAAAAAATAGAACAATGAAAAAGAAAATAATCCTTACGCTATTGGTATTTTCAATAATACCTTTCTTGCAATCTTTCTGTGGATTCTATGTTTCCACAGGCGACACTAAAATTTTTAATCAAGCTTCTGAAGTTATTTTGGTTAGAGATGGAAACAAAAGTACCGTAACCATGAACAGCGATTTTCAAGGTGATGTTAAAGATTTTGCTATTGTAATTCCTGTTCCAACAGTTCTAAAAGAAGATGATATTAAAGTCGTTAAAAAAGACATTTTTAATAAGCTTAACACATATTCAGAACCACGTTTGGTTGAATATTATGACGAACATCCCTGTCAACCTAGATATCAATATGATGAAATGGTAATGACTTCAAATGTTGCTATGAAAAGTGAATCTGTCAAATATAAAGACAAAGACTTAGGAGTTACCATAGAAGCCAAATACACCGTTGGGGAATATGACATCTTAATTCTATCAGCAACTGAATCAAAAGGTTTAAAAACATGGCTGACTCAAAACAAATACAAAATTCCAACAAAAGCTGAAGAGGTTTTGGAACCTTACATTAAATCAAAAATGAACTTTTTTGTAGTAAAAGTAAATTTAGATGAAATGAAAAATTTGGGTCGAAATGAACTAAGTCCAATCCAAATCTCTTTTGAAAGCGAAAAATTTATGTTGCCTATTCGTTTAGGAATGGCTAACGCTAAAAGTGCTCAAGATTTAATCATCTATGCTTTTACAAAAAATGGCAGAGTGGAAAGTACCAACTATAGAACCGTAAAAATTCCAACGGATAAAAATATTCCAACATTCATGCGCCCAAAATTTCAAGATTTTTATAAAGACATGTTTACAAAACAATATAAAAAACATGGAAAAAATGCTGTTTTCACAGAATATGCTTGGAATCTTAGCTCATATAATTATCAAAAATGTGACCCTTGCTCAACTACACCACCAAGTTATGCTGAATTAAAAGATGCAGGCGTTTTCTTTGCCAATTATAGAACACCTCAAGGATATCAAGGAAGTGATTACGAAGGTAACTTGTTTTTTACCCGTTTGCATGTACGTTATGATAGAGAAAATTTTCCTATGGATTTACAATTTCAAGAAACAATGGATCAACAATCGTTTCAAGGAAGATATATTATGCAACATAGCGTAAATGTAGACATGAAAGAATGCTCAGAAGGAAGAAGTTATTATAACAATGTGCTAAACAGACGTGAAAACGAATTGGAAACATTAGCTAATTTAACCAATTGGGATATTGACAATTATGATGACTATACTAATGAAATCAAGGAAAAACTAGGCTATAAAACAACTAAAAGGGAAACAAAAAAAGGAGGCATTTTCTTCTTTTCAAAAGGAAATAAACCAAATAAAACCATTCCAACGTTACTCTTTCTTTCTGGTTTAGCATTACTTGTGTTCTTATTCATTAAAAGAAAGATAGTTTTACCAAAATTAACTACAATTAAAAATTTCTTATTCTAAAATCGGCTCCATACATTAAAAAAAATCAAGGTGACATAACAAAACAATAAGCCATGAATACAAAAACCATAACACTTCCTAGAAATACTAAAAAACTATCATTGTTTAGTGATGCTAGGCATTTTCAAATTTTATTTTTAGGAAGTTTTTTGGTCATGGTTTTATTTGCCAATGATTTTCCTAAAGAATACGTATTTCAAATCGGGTTAACAATTTCAAGTTGCATTATTTTTCAATTGCTATTTAGTTACTTTATTACTAAAAATTATCTTTCTTGGAAAAGTGGTTTAATCACTTCTCTTGGCTTGTGCTTACTGCTTAAAGTTGATGATTTGTATTGGGTAATATTAGCTAGCTTAATTGCAATTGGCTCTAAATTTTTAATTCAACACAAGAATAAACATATTTTTAATCCGGCTAATATTGGGATTATTGGAACCATTCTTATTTCTCAAAATGCATGGATTTCTCCAGGACAATGGGGAAGCAATATTATATATCTATTTATTATTGGTTCACTTGGTTTTTTAGTCATTAAAAAAGTAGCTAGAATTGATATTGCCTTATCATTCATTCTTACTTTTGGTGGTTTACTATTCATTAGAAACATACTATATATAGGTTGGCCCATAGATTTTTGGACACATCAAATGACAAATGGCACATTAATGTTATTCACCTTTTTTATGATAACGGATCCTATGACAACTCCTAACAACAAAAAAGGACGAATTATTTTTGCTGTTTTATTAGCCATTATAGCCTTTTACCTAACAACTTTTAATCATTTCTATGCTGCTCCAATTTGGGTTTTAGCATTCATGTCTCCTCTAACTATTCTCTTTGACAGTATTTGGAAAAATAAAAAATTTGAATGGAAAAAAAATTAATATACAATGTTCAACCCCAATTTACAGTAATTAAAAACAATCATAAAATGACAAAGACAATACTTATATTACTAGTCCTTTTTAGTGGAGTAAATGCAGTTGCTCAAAAAGAAAATGAAACTGCTGAATACAACATTGAAGTAAACAACCAAACAAAAACTATATACATTCTTGGTGGAATTGCTTCTGTAATTACTAAAGAAGATTTAGCATTTGCTAAAAAATACAACATTCAATACCATGATTTTGGCTGTATTGTTCCAGAAGATATTGAAAAATATGAAAAACTAAACATGCAAGTCTTTAATCAATTAGATACTGATTTTGGCATCAATTGGCAAAAAGAAATTAAAAAAAATAGTTTAGGATTTGAAAAATGGAAGAAACAATAGTTCTTAGTCTCAATTGGGACTATTATTAAAAATAAATACTTCCAACTGAAAACCAAGACACTATAACTAAAAATTATTTTTCTATTTCCTTCAAAGAATCCATTTTTTTATATTCCAGGAACCCTTTTAAATCTTCAAAATGTTCTTTCACTCGTTTGTTTCCAAATTCGAATACTTTTGTAGCTAATCCATCTAGAAAATCTCTATCATGAGAAACTAGGATTAAAGTTCCATCAAAATCTCGTAAAGCATCTTTAATGATGTCTTTAGTCTTCATATCCAAATGATTTGAAGGTTCATCTAGTATTAGTAAATTAACAGGTTCTAATAATAATTTTATCATTGCCAAACGTGTTTTTTCTCCACCAGAAAGTACCTTGACTTTTTTGTGAATATCATCCCCTTGAAACATGAAAGCTCCTAAGATATTTTTAATCTGTGTACGAACATCCCCAACGGCAATTCGGTCAATAACTTCAAAAATAGTAGCATTTTCATCCAATAAAGAAGCTTGATTTTGAGCAAAATAACCAATTTGTGCGTTGTGTCCAATTTCAACACTACCCGAATTGATTTCAATTTCCTTCATGATAGCCTTAATCATGGTTGACTTTCCTTCTCCATTTTTTCCAACGAAAGCTACTTTCTGACCTCTTTCAATTACAATATTGGCATCTTTAAAAATGACATGCTCTCCATAACTTTTATGCAAATCCTTAACTACAACTGGATATTGCCCAGAACGAACTGATGGTGGAAATTTCAACTTTAAAGCCGAAGTATCAATCTCATCAACTTCAATTGGAACAATTTTTTCTAACATTCTAACGCGTGATTGAACGGCATCAGTTTTAGAAAAAGTTCCTCTAAATCTGTCAATAAATGCTTGATTATCTGCAATGAATTTTTGTTGCTCATCATAAGCTTTTTGTTGGTGCACTCTTCTATCTTTACGCAATTCTAAATAGTGTGAATATTTAGCTTTGTAATCGTAAATTCTTCCCATAGTCACTTCAATCGTTCTATTGGTAATATTATCTACAAATGCTCTATCATGCGAAATAACCATTACTGCTTTAGCTTGGTTTATCAAGAAATCTTCTAACCACTGAATACTATCCATATCCAAGTGATTGGTTGGCTCATCTAAAAGAATTAAATCGGGTTTCTTTAATAAGATTTTTGCCAATTCAATTCGCATTCTCCAACCTCCTGAAAATTCTTTTGTAGGTCTATTAAAATCTTCACGTTCAAAACCTAAACCCTTTAAAACTTTTTCTACTTCTGCTTCATAGTTAACTTCTTCAATTGCATAAAACTTTTCAGAAAGTTCAGAAACTCGCTCAATTAATTTCATATAAGCATCACTTTCATAATCTGTTCTGATAGTTAATTGCTCATTAATTTCGTCAATTTCATTTTTCATTTCAAAAACTTCAGCAAAAGCTTTTGAGGTTTCTTCCATAACCGTACAATTATCATTGGCTAACAAATGCTGTGGTAAATAAGCAATTACTGCTTCTTTAGGCGCAGAAATGTTTCCACGAGTAGGCTTATTTTGACCTGCTACAATCTTAAGCAGTGTAGATTTTCCCGCTCCATTTTTACCCATAAGGGCAATCTTATCAGTTTCATTTATGGCAAAAGTTACATCACTAAAAAGTACTGTTCCACCAAATTCTACGGCTACGTCGTTTACTGTAATCATTTTAAAAAAGTTAGAAGTCAGAAGTTAAAAGTCAAAAGACTAAAAACCGCTAATTTTTGAAGGTGCAAATATAGGTTAAAAGTAGAATTTGACAATTTTGAAAAACAAAAATTAATTACTTAAAAAATGATGTACACAATTTGATTCTTAATTTATTAAGAAATGAATAATTCTGATTGAAAATAAACACTAAAGCTGTCTTCAAAGTCAAAAATGGTTTAATTTTGCATTAATAAACATATCCTTATGCCTCTAATTGATTATAGTTTTTTATCCAAAATTTTACCCAAAGCTAAAATCAAAAAGCCTTATCGAAAATTAAAGAGTGATTATTTATTTCGTGTTCGAATAGCAATGGCACTTTTTTTCTTCGGAAAAGGATTTTGTTTTGCAACATGGGCAAGTAGAATTCCTGATTTAAAACTTACTCTACATTTAAGTGAAGCAGACTTAGGCTCAATTTTATTCTTTTTACCCATTGGACAATTAATTGCAATGCCTTTTTCTGGAAAAGTAATTTCTCGCTTTGGGAGTCAAAAAATTACAATTTATGGCACTCTAGTTTATGCTCTTTTTTTAACATTTCTTGGTTTAGCTTCAACGAGTTGGCAATTAGCCTTAGGTTTATTCTTATTTGGCGTTTCAGGCAATTTTTGTAACATAGCAAGTAATACGCAAGGCGTAGTAACTCAACAGCTTTTTGAAAGACCTATAATGGGTTTCTTTCATGGATCATGGAGTTTGGCTGGCTTTTTTGGCGCTTTAGTTTCATTATTAATAATATATCTAGGTCTATCACCTTTTATCCATTTTGTTATAGCCTTTATTTTTGTTGGCTTTTTAATTCTATTTAACTCTAAATACTTGGTTAAAAATAAAATTGCCAAAATCAAGACACAACAAAAAAAGCCTCTTTTTCAATTCCCTGATAAGGTTTTAATTTGGTTTGGATTGATTAGTTTTTGCTGTATGGCAAGTGAAGGGATTATGTTTGACTGGAGTGGTGTTTATTTTAAAGAAATTGTAAAAGCTCCAGCAACCTTAGTAGCTTTAGGATATACTTGTTTTATGATTACTATGGCTACTGGAAGGTTTTTGAGCGATGTTTTGGTTCAAAAATATGGTTCAAGAAAAGTCATAATTGCCAGTGGAATTGTTATAACTTTAGGGCTATATACTGCTGTGCTGTTCCCCTATTTAATTATTTGTACACTTGCTTTTATGTTAGTTGGGTTTGGCGTATCAAATGTAATTCCTATTGTTTTCAATGAGGCTGGAGCTATTAAAACTGTTGCCACTGAGACTGCATTAACAGTGATTTCAAGTATTAGCTTTTTAGGGTTCTTAATTGGTCCTCCAATAATTGGATATATTGCTGAGGCTACTAACCTTAGATATTCATTTGCTACCATTGGTATATTTGGCATATTTATTTCTATTTTGACCATAAAGCAGAAGCTTTTCAAATAAATGCTTCTTTTTTTTTAATGTATCTTTAACATATGTATTTTGAAACTCATTAAATATCTCCTTACCTTTGATTGTAATTTAATCTTTTAAAAAAAGCTGATAAAAATTCGGCATAAAAAATTCAATATAAATGAAAAAAGTAAGTTTATTAATCTTAGGATTAGCTTTTATAACTTTTACAAGTTGTAAAAAAGAAGAAAAAACAGAGACTCCTACTGAAACAAAAGAAGAAGTTAAAGGTTTAACAATTGTAAATGATTCTACAAAAGTAAAATGGACCGCTTTTAAAACAACTGATAAAGTAGCTGTTGGTGGAAGTTTTACTCAAATTGAATTAAAAGACGTAAAAACAGGAAATACACCACAAGAAGTATTAGAAGGTGTTGCCTTTTCTATTCCAGTAAGTAGTTTATTTACTAACAATCCTGATAGAGATTCCAAATTAAAAACTATTTTCTTTGGAACATTAAAAAACACAGAATTATTATCTGGAATTTTAAATTTTAGAGACAATCAATTGTTTATGACACTTTCAATGAATGATGTTACCAAACAAATTCCATTAGAATACACTTTTGAAAACAATTTATTAAATATGAAAACTACCTTAAATCTAAATGATTTTGGTGGAGAAGCAGCTTTGGCAGCCATCAACAAAGCTTGTTTTGATTTACACAAAGGACCTGATGGTGTAAGTAAAACTTGGGAAACTGTAGATATAATGGGTGAAGTTTTATTTGAGAATTAAAACTTTCAATCTTTCAATAAAAACAAAAAAACCGTAAATTCTAAAAAATTTACGGTTTTTTCCTTTTCTATAAGTTCATTTTGAATTTTTCAATAATAGGTTCTGCTTTTTCTTTATCAGATTCATTAATAAAGATTTCTACCGCTAAACCTATATTTCCAAAACCAGCCACTCTGGCTGATTGTAAATTGTCTTTAACTAACGTTTGAATTTCTTTTTCTTCTAATTTAGAGTTCAATGCCATTGCGATTATCTCGCTTCCTGAGAATATTTTAACTAGTGCCATTTTATATGGTTTTGGGTGAGGGTTATGTGTTTATAAAAACATTTATTCGTCAAATTCAAAAAATAAGGGTTCAATCATAATTCTGTCTGACATAATTTCAATTTTTTCTGTAATTTGATTACAAAAGAATATTTTTTGCATTTTTGGCATACTATCAGATAAACGTAAAATAGGGATATCCATTCTGTTTTTAAATAAAATATCAGTATCATCAACAACCATCATTAGCAAACGATTTACATTATAACCAGCTGTTGAAAACATGGCGTTCAACTTATTGGGTGTTCCTATTAAAACATCAATACCTAATGAAATTTGATTTTTATCTTCGTCTAAATCTGTTTTATCATGTACTCCATAAACTCTAATGTCATTGTCTTTTCCTAATTGTTTAAACAGTTCCATCATTTCTAAAACTTGTGGCTTGTCATCTACAAAAATCAACGCTCTTGGTGATTCTTCAAAAGGTTCTTTTAATTTTTGAATAACGTTCATCACAATCGTTGTCGTTTTTCCTGAACCTTTTCCAGATTGTATAACTGCATCTGCTCCACTTTTAATAGTAGAAAATGTTTCTTCTTGTAACTCATTAGCTTCTGTTAATCCGTTGCGGATTAATCCATTTTGAAGACCTTGATTTATCTTTTTTAATTTCATTCTTTTTTTGATGATGGGTAATTAGTGATGGGTTATGGGCAACCTATTACCCTTAACCAATATCCTTTTACCTAATTTATTTACTTGCAAATAACTTTACGTCTGTTTCAGAAATTTCGTTTCCTCCTAGAATAATTAAACGCTCTACAACATTTCTTAATTCTCGTATATTACCGGTCCAATCATATTCTTGCAATAATTTGATAGCTTGCTTCGAAAAACTCTTCACTGTATTCCCTTGCTCTTCCGCAATTTTATTAGAAAAATGCTCTATTAATTCTGGAATATCATCCCTTCTATCATTCAAGGCAGGAACTTTAATCAAAATTACGGCTAAACGATGATATAAATCTTCTCTAAAACGTCCTTCTTCTATTTCTTTCTTTAGATCTTTATTTGTAGCTGCTACCACTCTAACGTCTACTTTAATATCTTTGTCAGCTCCTACTCTTTGTATTAAATTTTCCTGTAAAGCACGTAAAACTTTAGCTTGCGCTGGTAAACTCATATCACCAATTTCATCTAGAAAAATAGTTCCGTGGTGGGCTGCTTCAAACTTTCCTGCTCTATCTTTTACTGCTGATGTAAAAGCTCCTTTTACATGTCCAAATAATTCACTTTCTATTAATTCACTAGGAATTGCAGCACAGTTTACTTCAATAATTGGTGCGCTTGATCGTTCACTTTTTTCATGTAATTGATGAGCCACTAGTTCTTTCCCTGTTCCGTTAGGTCCTGTAATTAAAACTCTAGCATCCGTTGGCGCAACTTTATCAATCAAGGTTCTAATATGATTAATTGCATCACTATTACCAATCATTTGGTAGTTTTTACTAACCTTTTTCTTTAGATTTTTATTTTCTACAACAAGTTGTTTTCTATCTAAAGCATTACGAACTGTATTTAATAATCGGTTTAAGTCTGGTGGCTTTGAAATATAATCAAATGCTCCTAAACGCATTGTGTTAACTGCTGTTTCTAAATCTCCGTGGCCAGAAATCATAACCATTGGAATTTCTGGTTTTATCTTTTTAACAGCCTCTAAAACTTCCACACCATCCATTTTTGGCATTTTGATATCACACAATACCAAATCGTAATCGTCATTTTTAATTTTTTCTAACCCTTGCAAACCGTCTTCTGCTTCTTCAACTATATATTTGTCGTTCTCCTCAGAAAGGATTTTTGTAAGGACTCTTCTGATGGTTGCTTCATCTTCTATGATTAATATTTTTGGCATGTTCTTTTGATTATAGGATGACAGAGTATTTGGTTGTGGACAAAGTTAGTAAAAAAACAAGACTTTTAGCTATCTAACCCTGATTGCAATGGCATCCTTTTTTACTATATATATAGTAAAAAAAGATAGAATGTAAAGCAGGAATTACATAACTTAATAAAGCACAGTCTTGCTGTTTCTATTGATTAATAATATGTATATCGCGTTGTGGAAAAGGAATAGCTATTTTATTTCGTCTAAATGCAGCATCTATTTTGAAACGAATATCGCTTTGTATTTTTGGACTTTGCATACCATTTATGACATAAAAATAAACTGAAAAATTAAGTGATGAATCTGCAAAATCTTGAAAAAGAACTGTTATGGGTTCGCTTTCCACAACACCATCTGTGTTTTTAGCACATTCTTCTAATAGCTGTTTAACTAAATTAACATCGCTTCCATAAGCAACACCTACGTTTACTTGTTCTCTATTTGTAGTTGTATTTTGTGTCCAATTGAAGAGAATGTCTGTCATAAACTTGTTGTTTGGTATTACCATTACTCTATCATTTCTTGTAACCATTCGAGTAGTTCTTAATCGAATTTCTTTTACAATTCCAACTTTTCCATCTACTTCTATAATATCTCCCACATGAAGTGATTGATCTAAAATCATTAAAATTCCAGAAATAATATCTAAGAAAAATGTTTGAAGAGCAAAACCAAGTCCAACAAAAAGCGCTGCTGAAGCAGTTAAGAATATTTTCATATCAACACCAGAAATATCTAATGTAAACATTACTGCAAAAACATAAACAATATATTTTATGAATTGAAATACACTTATGAATTTATTTTTGTCTTCTAATGGAAGTTTACGAGTAACAAGGTTTCTAACTACTTTTAATATGACCGTTGTAAAAATTAATGTAGCTACTAGAAGTATTAAATTTAATAATGTAAAATCTAAGTTCTTTGTGTCAATTATCTTAAAATGTAATATATCCATCAACTCTTTCATATACAATCAAATTTTAATATTTTAACCATTTAAATAATTCTTTCCATGTTGGTTTTTTACCATACATTAATATTCCAACTCTATAAATTTTAGAAGCAAACCATACTACAAAAATAAAGGTTGCAAACAAAATAACCATAGATAAAATAATTTGCCATGCTGGAACTCCAAACGGAATTCGCATTAGCATTACAATTGGTGAAGTTAATGGAAAAATTGAAAAAACGGTAGCAATTGTTCCGTGTGGGTCATTTAAAACAGTAAAAAACCCAATATAAACACCTAATATCAAAGGTAATATAATAGGCAGTAAGAATTGTTGCGAATCCGTTTCTGAATCTACTGCTGCTCCAATAGCTGCATAGAATGAACTATATAAAAAATAACCTCCTATAAAATAAATTACAAAACTTATCAATAGGGTTGCAATAGGTAAGCTCTTAAATTCATTGATATACAATGGAATATTTTTAGCAAAACTAGATGAAGCTTCTGCACCTGCCATCATATCTGAAGAAACTGTAGATGAAGCTCCAACTTGCATCCCAAAAAAGTAAGAGAAAATAAAAAATAAAATTCCTCCAACTATTGCCCATATTAAGAATTGTAATATTCCCGCAAGTGAATTTCCTATAATTTTCCCCATCATTAATTGAAAGGGTTTTACAGATGAAATAATGATTTCAATAATTCGATTTGTTTTTTCTTCAATAACGCTTCTCATTACAAAATTGCCATAAATAACAATAAACATCATAATTAGATAACCAAAAACACCACCTAAAATTAATTTTATTTCATTAATTCCTTTTACTGTTTCTTCACCCGAAAATTTGGATAGCTTTAAATTAGAATTTGCTTTTGCAGCATCAATTTTTTTGGCATCAAAACCTAGAATTTTTAATTTCTCTGAAGTCAAAGTTGAGTCAACTATATGTTCTACATCTGAAATAAAATCTATACTTGGACTATCTTCTGAAATGTATTCAACTTTATTTGCTAATTGCTGTATGGAATCTACTTTTGGAATATATAACAAGCCATCATAATTATTACTTGCAGTATCTTTTGCCGTTTTAAATGGCATAAATGATATATCAATATAGTGCGTATTTTTATCATTTTTGAACTCATTTTTTAGCAAACCTGTTTCATCATGAATAGCGATTTGAGTAGCTGTATCTTTATTCATTGAAGCTAAAAATCCGACAAAAACACCTATTCCTACAAAAAGTAATGGACTTAGAAAAGTCATTACAATAAATGATTTGTTACGTACTTTAGCAATGAATTCTCTTTTTATTATTAAGGCTAACTTGTTCATTTTTGATTTTATATTATTAGTTTAATTAGCGTATTACATTATCCGATAATCGAAAAACCTAACTATCTAATTATCTATTCAGAAACTGATTGAATAAAAATATCGTTTACACTTGGTATTTTTTCTAAAAAGTGTGTTACTTGTCCGTTTTGTGTTAATATACTTAAAAGCTCATTTGAATTATAATCTCCTAACTGAATATCTAATTTGATGTCTTCATTAAGAGATTTAAAACTCGTTGGGCTTACTTTAAATTTTTGTGTTAGTTGTACCATTAATCCTTCAATATTATTAGTCATAATGCCAACTTCAAAAGTATTAGTTCTGTATTGTTTTTTTACATCTACTAATTTCCCTTCAATAAGTTTATTTGATTTGTGAATTAAAGCTATATAATCGCACATTTCTTCTACACTTTCCATTCTATGGGTAGAAAAGATAATTGATGTTCCTTGTTTATTTAATTCAATAATTTCGTCCTTTATCAAATTGGCATTCACAGGATCAAACCCAGAAAAAGGCTCATCTAAAATTAGTAATTTAGGTTTATGAAGAACGGTTACAACAAATTGGATTTTTTGAGCCATTCCTTTAGAAAGCTCTTGAATTTTTTTATTCCACCAACCTTCAATTTCTAACTTTTCAAACCAATATTTCAATTGTTTACTCGCTTCTTGCTTTGAAAGTCCTTTTAGCTGAGCTAAATATAAACACTGCTCTCCTACTCTCATGGTTTTATACAAACCTCTTTCTTCTGGCATATATCCAATATATTGAATATCGTTTGGGCTTAATTTTTTACCATCTAAAAACACCTCTCCAAAATCAGGCATTGTTATTTGGTTAATAATTCGAATTAAAGTTGTTTTTCCTGCTCCATTTGGACCTAAAAGACCATATATAGAACCTTCTGGAACGTTTAAAGAAATGCTATTTAAAGCTTTATAATCTCCATACTGTTTAACAACATTTTTTACTTCTAAGATAGAACTCATAAATCGTTTTTATATATTTAAACAACTGCTGCTGCCATAGCATTTATTAATGTGATTGAATGAACTAAAGACAAATACAATACTTCATTTTGATTTGAAACTTCGTTATTTAATGTTTCTATTTGATAGCTTGCTTTGAAATTTTTCCAACTAAATTTAGATTGTATTCTACAAATTTCCTTATTATTTGCATCTATTAAATAATAACTATTCTTCCAAAATCCTTTTCTTCTTAACAGGTATTTTTTCATTTCTTCTTCAAAATAAGAATTAATTTGAATAGTTCCTCTCCAACTGAAGATAAACTCTAAAACATTTTTCTCTTTATGCTTGACATAAAAGTCTGATTTCCATTTACTTTTACTTACAACTTGAAAACCTCCTAATGCTTTTAAAAAAATAGTAGCTTTTGAAATACAAAACCATTTAGGATAAACCAAAGAACCTTTCATTAAATTTGCTTGTAACAAATGATATTCTTTATTGTTTATAGGTTCAATTTTATAATTCATTAATTCTTTTTTTTATTAGATGCTTTAACCCAAGAAATGTTACAAAAAAAACCCACCTTAATTTTTAACGTTAAGATGGGAAAAATTGCTATGAAAAAGAAAAATTCACTTTCCTAAAAAAGTGATTTCCAAATGTAAATAAATTTATTCAATTATGAAAACATATCTTTTACTTTTTCAAAAAAAGATTTATCTGACTTTTCCGGTTTTGGTATAAAGTTATCGTTAGTAAGCATTTCTTCAAAAAAAGCTTTTTGTGATTTATCTAATGTTTTTGGTGTCCATACATTTACATGAACTAATAAATCTCCATTACCATATGAATTCAAGCTTGGAATTCCTTTTCCTTTTAAGCGTAAAATTTTACCTGATTGGATTCCTTCTTCCAATTTAATACGAACTTTACCTGAAACAGTTTCAATTTCTTTTGAAATTCCAAGGGCTGCTTCTGGAAAACTTATGTATAAATCATAATGTAAGTTTTCTCCTTCACGCTTTAAAAACTCGTGCTCAGTTTCTTCAATAGCTACTATCAAATCTCCAGGAATACTATTGCTTCCCGGTGCTTCATTTCCTTTTCCAGAAACTTTTAATTGCATTCCATCCACTACACCTGCTGGAATTTTAATTGAAACTGTATCGTCTTCTAGAATCATTCCTTGTGCATCAGCATTGGCTGGTTTTTGATCTAATATTTGACCTGAACCACCACAAGTTGTACAAGTAGATGCTGTTTGCATTCTACCTAAAATGGTATTTGCTACTTTCATTACTTGACCTTGTCCATTACAAGTAGGGCAAGTCCTAAAAGTGGCCCCTGCAGCTTTTACTTTTCTTTTTACTTTTACTTTCTTTTCAACACCATTAGCAATTTCTTCTAAAGTTAATTTTACTTTAATTCTCAAATTACTTCCTTTCACACGACGTTGACCACCGCCACCAAATCCTGAAAAACCGCCACCGCCAAAAGCACTACCAAAAATATCTCCAAACTGACTAAAGATATCATCCATATTCATGTGATGACCTCCTCCAAAACCTCCAGCACCATCAAAAGCAGCATGACCCATTTGATCATAACGTGCTCTTTTGTCAGCATCTCCTAAAACTTCATAAGCTTCAGCTGCCAATTTAAAATTTTCTTCAGCTTCCTTATCTCCAGGATTTTTATCTGGATGATATTGAATAGCCTTTTTTCTATATGCTTTTTTTATTTCTTCTGGAGTCGCTCCTTTGCTAACACCTAATATTTCGTAAAAATCTTTCTTCATTAAAATGTAGTTTTATTTTCCATTTAGCTGGAAATCTTTAAATCATTTTCAAATATGACAAAATCATCTTGTCATTAAAAATTAATTTCCAATAACAACTTTAGGGAAACGAATTATTTTATCTCCTAATTTGTATCCTTTTTCTATTACATCAACAATTTTTCCTTTTAAATCATCTGATGGAGCTGGAATTTGAGTTATTGCTTCAGCAAAATCTGCATCAAAAACATCACCAACTTTTACTTCCACAACCTCTAACCCTTTAGAAATCAATGTTGATTTTAGCTTTTCATGAATCAATTCAACTCCTTTAACTAAAACTTCTTCATTCGATTTGGCAATTTCAACAATAGCTCTGTCAAAATCGTCTAAAACAGGCAACATAGACTGTAAAACTTCTTGATTGGCTGTTTTAAATAAATCTATTCTTTCCTTTGCTGTACGTTTTTTAAAATTATCATATTCCGCAAATAGACGTAGAAATTTATCTTTCTCTTTAGCTAAATCCTCTTGTAATTGTTCTTCTAATGTTAACTCGGGTTGTTGAACCTCTTGATTTTCTGAAACAGTTTCATCTTTAATTTCGTCTCTCTCAATGTTTTCAGTACTTTCCTGACTCATATTTTTAAATATTTTTTTAAACATTTTTACATTTTGTAATAGTATATCAAATGTATTGCCATTTCTAATTTAATGTCAAATTGTCACATCAACTGGTTTGTTAAATTAGGCTTCAATGACAAAAACAAAATATAAATTTAATATTTTATTAAGATTTTTTTAGAGTTCAATCGCTATTTTTGGGACTGAAAAATCATACTAACAATCCACTTTTGTGGAAAATGAAAAAAAAGAAAATGAAAAAAATAGCATTATTAGGTTTAGGGCTTTTATTTTTTGTAAGCTGTAAAAAAGAAGAAAAAACGGAATCTACGGAACCAACTGTAGTTGAAGCTGGAATAAACGGAACTTTTGAGGTTGACTCTACTTCTACTATTGCTTGGATAGGTTCAAAACCAACAGGAAAACATAATGGTTCTATAAATGTTAAAAACGGTGAATTTACTATTGAAAGTGGAAAAATTACGGAAGGTAAATTTACAATTGATATGAATTCTATTACTGTTGGAGATTTAGAAGGTGAAGACAAAGCCACTCTAGAAGGACACCTAAAAGGATCTAGCAAACCTGAAGCTGCTGACCATTTTTTCAATGTAGCTAAATACCCTGAAGCTACTTTTGTTGTAACTGGTTTTATGACTGAAAATGGTTCTGATATGGTTGAAGGTGATTTAACTATTAAAGACAAAACTAATAAAGTGAAATTCCCTGTAGCTATTACTGAAGCTGATGGAGTAATTACAATGACATCTCCTGCTTTTGATATTAACAGAACACTTTGGGATGTTAAATATGGTTCAAAATCATTTTTTGATGATTTAGGAGATAAATATATTAATGATGAGATTTCTTTACAAATTAATATAAAAGCAAGTAAATAATTATTAATTCAAGCAGACAAAAAAGCACTCAAATTGAGTGCTTTTTTTTATTTTAAAATATTCGTTAAAGCCTTCTCTATTGTAGCATACTTAAACTGATATCCTTCATTAATAATCTTCAAAGCACTTACACTTTGGCTTGAAAAAACTAATATATACATTTCTCCAAGTATTAATTTCATTACAAATTTTGGAATATTAGGCAACCATAAAGGTCTCTTTAAAACTTTTGCAATTTCTTTCGTCATTGTAGCATTTGTTACAGGATGCGGAGCAACTGCATTATAAATCCCTTTTAACTCTCCTACTTGTGCATAATATAAAATATGAGCTAAATCTTCAATATGAATCCATGATTGGTATTGTTTCCCTGTTCCAAAAGCGGCTCCAACTCCATATTTAATAGACTTTACCATTTGCGGCAAAGCTCCTCCTTTATTAGACAAAACAATTCCTATTCTTATCTTGGTTACAATAATATTTAAAGATTCAAATATATCTACTTCTTTTTCCCATTTCTCTACTACTTCTCCTAGAAAAGAATTATCAACACCTCTATTCTCTTCGTTATAAATCGCTCCTAAACTATTTGGATATATCCCAATGGCTGATGCTGATATAATTTGATTTACTTTATTAGAATTATTTTGTAAAGTTGTAAATAGTAATCTTGTGGGAATAATTCTACTATCTATAATTTCTTTTTTATAAGCAGTAGTCCAACGTTTAGCAACTGTAGCCCCAGCTAAATGATAAATTACAGAAACTCCATCAAAGGCTTTTATATCAATTTCATTCGTAGATGGATTCCAATAATATCCTTTATAATTATCTTCTTTAATTAATTTATCTTTTGAAGTTGATAAATAATTTATTTTAATATTATTATGATGCAAAACTTTCACCAACTCTTGCCCAATCATTCCCGTTGCACCTGTTATTAAAACTCTCATCTTTTTCTTTTTATTCAAAGTTAAGAAAGATATTGTCAAATTAATAGGTATTTAACTACTCTTAACAATATTACTTAATTACTTAACAAAAAGAATTCTTACTATATTTGTTCTACTTTACTTTTACGCTCCATTCAAATTGCATTTCAGAAACTTGATCTCCTTTTTGATCCGTTCCAATTGAAGTCAACCAAATTGTTTGACCTTCTCCTGTTGCAATTGTTTTTTGAATAGCTTCATTAATTAAATTACCATCTACACAAGCAAATGTGATTCTACCTTTTGCTTTTTTAGTAAAAGTACATTTATTATTAGCTACTAACATGGATATATTTTTCCCACTTTCTCTAATTTGAAGCATGACTAAAGCTCCAGTTGTAAATTCAGCAGCCATAGCTTGCACAGCAAAATACATTGAATTAAATGGGTTTTGATTAAACCATCTATGCTTTACCGTTGTTTCGCAAACCGCTGTAGAAATTGTTTTTACACGCACTCCACACCAAAAAGCTGAAGGCAATTTAAAAAACATATAAAAATTTAATTTAGATGGTGTAATCTTCATAATTCCCTTATTTTTCGCTAATGTACAAAAAAATACTATGCACACATACTAATTTCAATATGTTAAAATTATGTTAATTTAAAGTACTATGTGTAACATAATACCATCTAATAGACATATATTTGTATAAGAAAATAATAGGTTAAGGAATTTATTAGTTTCAATCATCATCAAAAATCAAAAAATGAGTAGTAACTTAAAAAAAACAAAAGTGAATTATGAATATTGAAAACACAAAGGCTCAAATGAGAAAAGGTGTTTTAGAATTTTGCATTCTTTCGGTTCTAAAAGTAAAAGATGCCTACACTTCTGAAATCCTTGATACATTAAAAGAAGCTAAGCTATTAGTCGTTGAGGGAACTGTTTATCCTTTATTAACAAGACTAAAAAATGATGGTTTATTAAACTATCGTTGGGAAGAATCAACATCTGGACCACCAAGAAAATATTATGGATTAACAGATGATGGACAGGAATTTTTAACTGAATTAGGCAGTACTTGGAATGAGTTATCCGATGCTGTAAACACCATAACAACCAAAAATTAATATCATGAACAAGACAATAAGTATAAATTTAGGAGGGTTCTTTTTCCATATAGACGAAGATGCTTATAGTAAACTAACACGCTACTTAGATGCTGTTAAACGTTCACTTTCTCCTGAAGGAAGAGATGAGATAATTAAAGACATCGAAAGTAGAATTGCTGAGCTTTTTCAGGAAAAAATTAAAAATGAAAAACAAGTAATTAGTACAAAAGAAGTTGATGATATGATTACAATCATGGGGCAACCTGAAGATTATAAAATCGACGATGAACCAATAACTAATAATACTAAATCATTTAACACTCAATATACCTCTAAAAAACTTTATAGAGATAAAGAAAATTCAATCATTGGTGGTGTTTTATCTGGTATAAGTCATTATTTAAATATTGATCCCATTTGGTTGAGAATTTTTATGGCAATTCTATTAGTGTTTTTTGGTTCAGGGTTTGTAATCTATATTATTTTATGGATTATTATTCCAGAAGCTAAAACTACAACTCAAAAATTAGAAATGCGTGGAATGCCCATTAACATAACTAATATTGAAAAAAAAGTAAAGGAAGGCATCGATGATATTACTTCAAGAATTAGTGATATTGATACAGAAAAAATGATGCATAATGTAAAGAATGGTTCTCAAAGAGTAGGTTCTACTATTGAAGACATAATCATGACAATCTTTAAAATCATAGGTAAAATCTTAGGTGGTTTTATTGTAATGGTAAGTTCTGTTTCATTAATTGCATTACTTGTAGGGACAATTTTTATGTTTTTCTCTACCACTATGGATCATGTTCATATGCCTTGGAATGAATATTTAAGAGCTGAAAATTACACGGACTTTCCAATGTGGATTCTATATATCTTTTCATTCTTTGCTTTTGCAATTCCAATATTCTTCTTTTTATTATTAGGAATGAAATTATTAGTTAACAATCTTAAATCAATAGGTAGTTATGCTAAGTATAGTTTATTAGGATTATGGATTTTGTCAATAGTATTTTTAATTTATTTTGGTTTAAGACAAGCATCAGAAGTAAGCTATGAAGCAAAAGTAGTGGATAAAAAAGAAATTATTATAGCCCAAAATGATACTTTAAAAATCAAAATGAGAAATAATGATTTTTATAATAAAGGCTTTAATCATCATACTGATTTTAGATTCACTGTAGATGAGAATGATAATGAAATTGTGTATTCAAACAATATTAAAGTTCATCTAATGAAAACCGATCAAAACAATCCTTTTATTCAAATTGAAAAAACGGCAAATGGTAGTTCTTATAATGATGCTAAAAGCAGAGCACAAAAAATAACATACAATTTTGATATTCAAGGAAATATAATTAACTTAGACAACTATTTAGTAACAGATAGAGTTAACAAGTTTAGAGATCAAGAAATCCATATATATATCTATATTCCAAAGGGAACTATTATTTATCCTGATGAAACTATTTCAGATTATTTAACAAACCACTATTCTGATATTGATATGCATTATGGAAGAGAAAATTTTCATTACCAGTTAAAGAATGGTGAATTTGAATGTTTGGATTGTCCAATAGAAATTATGGATGAAGATTCAGTTGATGAACCTTTAGATGTTAAAGGGAATATCCAAATAAATGACAAAAACGTGAACATTGATATCAATGAAAACGGAGTGAATATCCAAACAGAAAACAACTAAAGGAAATACAACCAATCTCTTCTTTTGAAGAAAAAACTAAACTAAAATGGTAAAATTTATTTTTCAAATCACAAAAATCATCATTGGAGTTATCATGATGTTATTAGCAATGTCATGTGGAAACAATATGAATTTTCTTGGGGAAGGAATTTCTGGTAATGGAAATGTAACTTCTTCTAAACGAACACTTACTGAAAATTTTGATGCTATTGAAGCAAAAACAGGTGTACACGTAGTTATAGAGCAAACTGATAGTTACGCAGTAGAAGCTAATACTGATGAAAACCTACAAGAGCATTTAAAAACAGAAGTTGAAAATGGAGTTTTAATTATCTATTTTGACGAAAATATTTATAAAGCAAAAGAAAGAACTGTTTATGTCAAAGTTCCAAGCCTTAAGAAAATTTCATCTTCAAGTGGTGCATCCGTTGAAAGCACAAATACTCTTAAAACTGAAAGTATAGATTTAAAATCAAGTAGTGGTAGTTTGATGAAATTGAATGTAAATGCTAAAAACATGAGTTGTGATAGTAGTAGTGGTAGTGAAATTTCTGCCAATGGAAAAGCTGAAAATCTTAGAACTGAATCTTCAAGCGGAAGCACTATTCAATTAGAAAATCTAGAAGTAGCTAATGCAATTTGCAAATCTTCAAGTGGCAGTTCTACTAAAGTTAACCCTTACGAATCTTTAGACGCTGATGCCTCAAGTGGAAGTAGTATAAAGTACTATTCAACACCAAAACAAATTAAAGTGGATGAAAGTTCTGGAGCCAGTATTTCAAAAAGATAAAAAACAAAAACATCAGTCACAAGCTGGTGTTTTTTTTAAGGCTTAATTCAACTAAAAATCTTATTTTTGTTGTATAAATAACAATTACAAATGAAACAAAAGATATCCTATTTATTAGTTGCCCTATTTGTGGTAACATTTACATTTGCTCAAAAAAAAGAAAAAATTAAAGGTTCAAAAATTGTAACCATAACCGTTAAAGAAATAGAATCATTTGATTCTATTGACATTGCAGATAATCTAGAAGTTTTTTTAGTAAAAGGAGATAAAAATTCAGTTGAAATTGAAGCCGATGATAATTTACACGATGCTATCATCTTTGAAATATTAGGAACCACCTTAAAGCTTCACACCACAAAAGACGTCATTAGAGCTAAAAAATTTAGTGTTCGTATCAATTATACAAATGAATTAAAATTAGTAGTTATTAAAAACGAAGCTATTTTAAATGCATTAGCTGATTTAAACCTAGAAAAAATAACCATCAAAAACTTCGACAGTTCTAAATCATATTTAAATGTAAAATCTTCTTCTTTTAATTTAATTCTAAACGACAAATCAGAAGCAGAATTAAATATAAAAGCAGACACAACATCTATAGAACTTAGTGCTAGTAGCTCTATAAAAGCACTTATTGCTTCTCCAAAATTCAAATTGGATATGTATCAAAAAGCAAGAGCAACTATCGAAGGAGATGCATCACTTGCCCAAATAAGATTAGATAATAACACATCGTTACAAGCTAAAAAATTTGCAGTTGCAGAGATGGATTTAGTAACAGAAATGTATAGCTATTGCGAAGTAAATGTTAAAGACAAAATTACTATTTCTGCTATAGGGAAATCTAAAATTGAACTTCTTGGTGATGCAAAAGTAGAATTACCTGTATTTAGGAATAACGCCTCTCTCCAAAAAATTGAAAAATAAAAATGAAAAAAATTAGTTATTTATTACTGCTAATTGGTTTTATTGGTTTTTCTCAAACTGATGAAACTATTTTTCCCGATTCCTTTTTTGGAAAATACAAAGGCAAATTAAATATCACAAATGCTAATGGAACTCAACAAATTGATATGGAGTTTCATCTTTTAGCAACAGATACCGTAGGTAAATATCACTATACCATTATTTACAAATCAGATAAAATTAATCAAGAGCGAAAGTATACACTTATTGAAAAAAATAAATCAAAAGGTCAATATATCGTAGATGAAAATAATGGCATACAACTTCAAGTTACTTTAGCAAATAATACGTTGTATTCAATTTTTGAAGTTCAAGGCAATTTACTAACAACTACTGAATATTTTAATAAGGATTATATGGATTTTGAAATCATGTTTACGTCAAAAGAAAGAGTGGAAAAATCTGGAAATACTGATGAAGAAACTCCTGAAGTTCTCTCCTATCCTGTAATGAGTGTTCAAAAGGCTCGCCTGTATAAAGAATAAAAAAATCCAGCAATTGCTGGATTTTTTTCATATAAATTTGAACTAAATAACCTTACTCTTTTGAAGCTAAATATCTCTCAGCATCTAATGCAGCCATACAACCTGTTCCTGCAGCTGTAATTGCTTGTCTATAAACATGGTCAGCAGCATCACCACCAACAAACACTCCTGGCACACTTGTTTTTGCAGTTCCAGGAATATTAATAATATAACCCGTTTCATCTAAATCTAAATAATCTTTAAATATATCTGTATTAGGTTTGTGTCCAATAGCTACAAAAAAACCAGTCGCTGGAATCTCTGTTAACTCTCCAGTAACTCTATTTTTAACTCTTACACCAGTAACAACTTGACCGTCGCCTAGTACCTCATCTGTTTCTGTATTGTGTAAGATTGTGATATTTTCCGTTTTACGTACACGCTCTTCCATGATTTTTGAAGCTCTAAATTGCTCACTTCTCACCAACATAGTAACTTTTGTACATAATTTTGATAAATAATGCGCTTCTTCACAAGCACTATCTCCTGCTCCAACTATAACTACTTCTTGATTTCTGTAAAAGAAACCATCACAAACAGCACATGCTGAAACTCCTCCACCTAAATTTAAATATTTTTGTTCAGAAGGTAATCCTAAATATTTTGCAGAGGCACCTGTTGAAATAACAACTGTTTCTGCATGGATTTCAATTGTGTCATTAATCCATACTTTATGAATTTCCCCACTAAAATCTACTTTTGTTGCCCAACCATCACGCACATCTGTTCCAAAACGTTGTGCCTGTTGTTGTAATTGAACCATCATTTCAGGCCCTGTAACACCATCTACATAACCTGGAAAATTCTCCACTTCATTAGTTGTTGTTAATTGACCTCCTGGTTGTGTTCCTTGATATAAAACTGGATTCATATTTGCTCTTGCCGCATAAATAGCTGCTGTATAACCAGCCGGACCTGAACCAATAATCAAACATTTTACTTTCTCTATAGTATCTGACATAATTTTATCTGTAATCTTTATTGTTTTTTTTTAAATGCTCTTCAAAAAATTTAGAATTATACTAAATTTTCGAAGTTTCAAAAGTAACAATTTTGAATGAATTGAAATGTAATATAACTTACAAAAAATAAAATAATAGTATCAATAAAATTTATTATCAAAAATGGTTTGTAGTTTTAAAAAATAAATATATATTTGCACTCCTCATTCGGGGTGTAGCGTAGCCCGGTTATCGCGCCTGCTTTGGGAGCAGGAGGCCGCAGGTTCGAATCCTGCCACCCCGACTAAACAGCCAAATGGCGCCACTTAAAGACAAGTGGCGCCATTTTTTTTATTTAAATGATGAAAAAGGCTACCTTTAAATATTTTTTAGTTGAACAAATAGGTTTAAACTGTTTTTGAGTTAAAAGGTTAGAAATATGTTGGCAGGATTAGAACCCTTCAATTTATTTAAATGCTTCCTTTTTCAACTAGCTTTCAACTTAATAGAAATACAAATTTCTGTGAATTTTAAGTAGGTGGATAAAATTTTGAAAACGTTTTGATTTATAAAAGATACTCGTGAGTAGCATTCATCGCTGCCAAATTTATTCCTATTCTTAATTATCGAAAAGATTTCGATAATGTATGTCCATATGATTGGTTTCAATAAAATCACTTGAACCAATACAAAAAAGAGTGTCACCCTTTAATTTAAACCCATTCCTAAAAAGCTGTCGCAGTACAATATAGCAAGTTGTGTTTTGAGCTACTTGCCCTTACGCAGGGATCTAAAAAAAATCCGAAATCGTTTTTTAATTAGTTTCTCTTTATGCTCCAGTGGAGTTGCTACCTTTGAGTAGAGACATTTATAGAGCAGGTTTAAATTATAATTTTAAATTTACGAATTAAATGTTAAATTAGCACCCTATCATACTCGCTATTAAATATTTGTGAATTTATAAGCAGATAGACAAACCAAACCGCAATTTTATTGAGTTTAATGCTAATAGATGAACAAAATATTACCAGTTTAATTACATTCATTGACACCGAAATAGAACCAAAGAAAGGTAAAATCCTTGATATAGGGGCAATTAAACAAAACGGCGGTCAATTCCATAAAGCATCTTTAGGGGATTTTGTTCAATTCCTAAAAGGCGATGATTATGTGTGCGGACATAACATATTAAATCACGATATAAAATATATAGGTAAAGCAATTTACGATGCTAGTGTTAACCCTTCAAACATAATTGACACCCTATACCTATCTCCCTTACTATTTCCGACAAAACCCTACCATGCGTTATTGAAGGATGACAAACTTCAAACGGAAGACACAAACAACCCGTTAAACGATTCCATTAAGGCACGGGATTTATTCAATAGTGAGGTTGCCGCTTTTTGGCAAATTGATGAAACTCTTAAAGAAATCTTCTACCTTCTCTTAAATTTCACAAAGGAATTTGGTGCATTCTTTAAGTTTATAAATTACAGGAGTATTAATACTGATACAGAAGCTCTGGTTAGATTAAAGTTCCGTAACGAAATTTGTGAAGATGTAGACCTAACCAAAAAAATAGCTGAACATCCTATTGAATTGGCGTATTGCCTGGCATTGATAAATTCATTTATAACCCATAGAACGGTTCATTCTATTACACCTCCTTGGGTTTTAAAAAACTTCCCCGAGGTAGAACGCATAATGATATTGTTACGGAGTAAACCTTGTATAACCGGTTGTAATTACTGTAATAACGCCCTTGACATCTACAAAGGATTGAAAAGATTCTTTGGTTTCGATTCGTACCGGACTTATGGAGACGAGCCGCTCCAAGAAAAAGCCGTTATGGCAGCAGTGAATAACAAATCGGTACTGGCTGTTTTCCCAACAGGTGGAGGAAAATCAATTACATTCCAGGTTCCGGCACTTATGAGCGCTGAAAATTCAAAAGGATTGACTATTGTAATTTCTCCGCTTCAGTCGTTAATGAAAGACCAAGTTGACAACCTCGAAAAGAATGGCATAACTGAAGCCGTTACTATTAACGGATTATTAGATCCTATAGAAAGAGCCAAATCGTTCGAAAGGATTGAAGATGGTTCTGCTTCTATTCTATACATTTCTCCTGAATCACTGAGATCAAGAACTATCGAAAAGCTAATTTTAGGAAGGAAAGTTGCCCGTTTTGTAATTGATGAAGCGCATTGTTTTTCCTCATGGGGACAAGACTTCAGGGTTGACTATCTATATATTGGTGATTTTATAAAATTAATTCAGGAAAAGAAAAATCTTGAGGATGGCATACCAGTATCGTGCTTTACAGCAACAGCCAAACAGAAGGTAATTGAGGATATACAGAATTATTTTAACAAAAAGTTATCGCTGGATCTTGAAGTTTTTACTTCAAAAGCATCAAGAACTAACCTTCAGTACAAGGTGTTTGAAAAACAAAATGAAGAAGAAAAATATTTGACCACCCGGGATTTAATTGAAGAAAAAAACTGTCCTACTATTGTTTACGTATCCCGAACCCGAAAAGCTTATCTGCTCGCTGAAAGGTTAGCGAATGACGGTTTTAGTGCAAAACCATACCATGGCAAAATGGATAAACAGGAAAAGACCGAAAACCAAGATGCCTTTTTAAATGGTGAAACGCAAATTATGGTGGCGACCTCTGCCTTTGGTATGGGGGTTGACAAGAAAGATGTGGGTTTGGTCATTCATTATGAAATCTCAGATTCACTTGAAAACTATGTTCAGGAGGCAGGGCGTGCAGGCAGGGATGAAAATATTTCGGCTGATTGTTTTGTACTGTTTAATGAAGAAGACCTCAGTAAGCACTTTATCCTGCTGAACCAGACTAAACTTTCCATTAGGGAAATCCAGCAGGTATGGAAAGCGATAAAAGATATCACAAGATTCCGCTCTAAAGTATCCAATTCAGCATTGGAGATTGCCCGAAAAGCAGGTTGGGATGATAATGTTGTAGAAATAGAAACGCGCGTAACTACTGCCATTGCTGCTCTTGAAGATGCTGGATATCTTAAACGTGGCCAGAACATGCCGAGGGTATTTGCTAACAGTATTTTATCTAAAAATGCCCAAGAAGCTATTGATAAGATAAGTACTTCCGAAAAGTTTGAAGAAAAGCAAAAAGAACAAGGCGTACGTATTATAAAGAAACTCTTTTCAAGTAAAAACAGAAAGCAGACCAATAACGAAACTGCCGAATCAAGGATCGACTATATTAGTGATCATTTAGGTATTGTAAAAGAAGAGGTTATTAATGTAATTAACCTGTTACGTGAGGAGAATATCCTGGCCGATGCAAAGGACTTGACTGCATTTATTAAGAAAGCAGAAAATAAAAACCGCTCCCTTGCCATTGTAGATACATACAGTAAAATTGAAAACTTTTTACTTCCGGTTTTCAAAGAAGAAGAAAGTATCTTTCATTTGAAAGAATTGAACGAGGAGGCTGAAAAAAATAGCTGTGATGGTGTAAATATCAATAAGCTGAAAACAGTAATTAACTTTTGGTCTATTAAAAACTGGATTAAGAGGAAAAATTTAGAACATTCTAAAAATCACATTGCTATATACTGCCTTCAAAGGAAAGAGCAACTAAAAGATAAGCTTGAAAAACGGCATGAGCTTGCAAAATTTATCGTTGAATTCTTTTATGATAAAACGATCAATGTAGCTATAAAAGATCAGGAAGATAAAGATGAGATTTTGGTAGAGTTTTCAGTACATGAGCTAAAGGCTGCATATGATAATAGTTTCAGCCTTTTCAAAAAAGAAATAAGCATTGATGATATTGAAGATACGCTGTTCTATCTTTCACGAATTGAGGCAATAAAGATAGAAGGCGGTTTTCTTGTTGTGTATAATCGCTTAACCATTGAGCGAACCGAGCAAAATAATAAAAAGCAGTACACTAAAGATGATTATCAAAAGCTCAGCCAGTTTTACGAAAGCAAAGTACAGCAAATTCACATTGTAGGGGAATATGCCCAAAGAATGATTACCGATTACAGGAATGCTCTTCAGTTTGTGGAAGATTATTTCCAACTCAATTATAGTTCTTTCTTAAACAAATATTTTAAAGGCAGCAGGCAAAATGAGATTAAGAGGAATATTACTCCTGCAAAATTCAGGCAACTATTCGGTGAATTGTCCCCCACACAGTTGAAAATTATTAATGATAATGAAACACAGCATATAGTTGTTGCTGCAGGCCCAGGCAGTGGAAAAACAAAGGTATTGGTACATAAACTGGCTTCGCTTCTGTTGATGGAGGATGTTAAGCATGAGCAGCTATTAATGCTGACATTTTCAAGAGCTGCTGCTACCGAATTTAAAAAGCGTTTATTAAAGCTGATTGGCAATGCCGCGAACTTTATTGAGATTAAAACATTCCATTCTTATTGTTTTGATCTCCTGGGTAAGGTCGGGACTTTAGAAAAATCGACGGATATTTTAAACACTACGGTTGAAAGAATTAAAAATGGTGATGTTGAGGCCAGCAAAATTACAAAGACCGTTTTAGTTATTGACGAAGCCCAAGATATGAATGCAGACGAGTTTGCTCTTATTAACGCATTGATGGAGCAGAATGAAGAAATGAGGGTTATTGCCGTGGGAGATGATGACCAAAATATTTATGAATTTAGGGGTGCGTGTTCTAAATATCTTGAACAGTTCATTTATGACAACAAGGCCGTAAAACATGAATTGGTTGAAAATTACCGTAGTAAAAGTAATCTGGTTACATTCTCAAATCAATTTGTCCGACAAATTCAACACCGCCTAAAAGAAACACCGATTATTGCCAATCAAACCGATAATGGGAAAATCAAGGTTGTTAGGTATCAAAGCAGTAATCTGATTACACCTCTTGTAACAGATATAGTTAGCGCAGATCTTTCCGGAACTACATGCGTACTCACAAAAACGAACGAAGAGGCTATAAGAGTTGCGGGGTTACTTTTAAAGAATGGCATCAAGGCAAAACTGATACAATCTAACGACGGTTTTAGTTTATATAATCTTGTTGAAGTCCGGTTCTTACTGGATAAAGTAGATTTAGGAGCTGATATTTATACAATCAGCGATGAGGTTTGGGAGAATGCTAAACGAGAGCTACTCAATACTTTCCGTAACAGCAATAAATTGGAAATCTGCCTGAACATTATCAAAGATTTTGAAACCACTAATCCTTACAAAAAGTATAAATCTGATTTAGAAGTTTTGATCCAGGAATCTAAACTGGAAGATTTTTATAATGAAAATGGTGAAACAATTTTTGTGTCTACAATCCATAAAGCCAAGGGTAAAGAGTTTGACAATGTATTCCTTTTACTTGAGAATTTTAATATAGCTACAGATGAAGCTAAGCGACAATTATATGTAGCAATGACTAGGGCTAAACGCGATTTAAATGTACATCTAAATGCAGACTATCTTAATCATTTAGCAGCTGAAAATCTTGAACAAATTGATGTTTTTGAAACTTACACTACACCTGATAAAATTGCTATACATGCAACCCTGAAAGATATCTGGTTAGACTATTTCATCAACAAACAGGTTTTTGTTTCCCAATTAACGTGCGGAGAAGCGTTACAAGTTAAGGGTGACGAATGCTTAAATTCAAATGGGCAATCTGTGTTGAAATTTTCAAAGCTACTCGTTAAGAAAATTGAGGAAATGGAGTCAAAAAACTATAAACTGAAAAGTGTGAATGTGAATTTCATATTGTACTGGCTTAAGGAAGGAGCCTCTCAGGAAATCAAAATAATCTTGCCTGAACTTTATTTTGAAGCTATTATTTTGTAGAAAAGAATATTAGAAAACCAGAGACTTAAAAAGATAAAAGCTCTCTCATTATTTCGAAAATGATTTTACGTAAAAAACAAGACTAATCATTTTAGGATTAAAAACTTTAAATTAACAACACAGCAAAAACAACACAAATACTAAAAAAACAATGTGTTAATATCATTTTTTTCTTGACAGATTCGTAGCAAAACAAATTTAAAGAAAATAAAAATATGTAGGTTTATGGCTTAAAGTTCGAATCCTACCTTATATAATGAACCAAACATATTTTACTTTTGCTGACTTTAAATACCATTTTCTCAACAACTAAGGATCATAATAAATAATTTATGGTAAGCTTTATTATGTTGTGTATTAACAGAATTTTTAATACATGTTACATACATAAAAGTACATTGACTGATTGACATTAGATTAAGTTAAAAATATAAAAAGGCAACAAATAAGCCAATATATATGAGACCTATTCGGCTACCCCTTTTTGGAAGAAGAACGTAAAAACACCTATAAAACCAACGAATTAAGGAATAGGTGGTAATCCTGCCACCCCGACAAACCTCTTTGTTTATTCAAGGAGGTTTTTTTTAAGATGGGACAATGTCTTTATAGAGAGCTAATTATATAACTAATTAAAAAGAAACGATTTGTAAATTAATTCTTTACATAGTAAACCACATACTATTCAAAGATGTATACTTAATTAAACTCTAAAATAAGAAGGATTATAACTCCCCTAATTTGATGATGTAATCAAAAATTTTCTTTACATCGTCATTCTCTATGGAATAAATTATTTTTGTTCCTTTTCTACTTGAAAGAACAACATTTACCATTCTTAAATTTTTTAGATGATAAGAAACTACAGATTGTTCAATAGCTAGTTGCTGATATATATCTGTTACAGAAAGTTTACCTTTCTTAAATAATAGCTCTATAATAGCTAATCTAATAGGATGCGCAATTACTTTAAGTATTTCAGCACTTTTGCCTAACACTTCAAAAGACGTTAAGGGGTCAGTCATTTTTAGTAATAAGTTAAATATTTTAATATGAACAAATATAATTATTTAAATAACATAAAATGCTACCAAATAAATAAGAGAATTATTTTAAGTAAAAAAGACTAAACTATTGAATTAAGTTCCCTTATAAACACATTCAAAATTCAATAGCAGTTCATTAGCAAAACATTCCGTGTTTCTTTCTCAATTATTTTATGAGATTTGACCTCAAAATTATTACTTTTGCTAAAAAAATATATGTTGATTATTGGTATTGCTGGTGGAACTGGTAGTGGAAAAACAACCGTTGTGCATCAAATAATGAATGAATTACCTCAAACAGAAGTAGGTATTATTTCTCAGGATTCATATTATCGTGAAACTACTAACCTTAGTTATGACGAGCGCATAAAAATTAATTTTGACCATCCTAGAGCAATCGATTTTGAATTATTAGTTTCCCATTTAAAAGACCTTAGAGAAGGTAAAACAATTGAGCAACCCGTTTATTCTTTTGTTACACATAACAGAACAGACGATGCAATTATAACACATCCTAGAAAAGTAATGATTGTAGAAGGAATATTAATCCTCACAAATCCAGAACTTAGAGAATTATTTGATATTAAAGTATTTGTTCATGCTGACTCTGACGAACGATTAATTAGACGTTTAAAAAGAGACATAGCAGAAAGAGGAAGAGATATGGACGAAGTTTTAAATCGATACCAAAACACCTTAAAACCTATGCATGAGCAATTTATAGAACCAACAAAAGCTTTTGCTGATATTATAATTCCAAACGATAAATACAATACCGTAGCTATTGACGTTGTTCGAGCTGTAATTAATCAAAGAATAGAAAAATAAATGTTTAAAAAATACCAACAAATAAGAACTAAATATCCTTTCCTAAAAATATTAGGAAATAAGTTCTTTTTGGTATTCCTTTTTTTTATTGTTTGGATTACTTTTTTAGACAATTATTCTTATCTTGACCATCGTGTTTTAAATAAGCAAATTGAAGAATTAGAAAACAATAAAAAATACTACAAAGAAGAAATCACATCAGATAGTATTAAAATAAAAAAGCTTCAAAACCCTGATATGATTGAAAAATATGCTCGTGAAAAATACTATATGAAAAAAGATAGTGAAGATATATATATCATAGAGTTTGAAGATGATTTACAAAATGAAGAATCTAAAAATGATTTTTAAAATACAACTATTTTAAACAATCATTTAATACAAAAAAAACAACAATTGTGACTAAAGAAAATAATCTATTTAACGAATTTGATGCCATAAGTTCAAAACAGTGGAAACAACAAATCCAATTTGAACTAAAAGGAGCTGATTATAACGAAAAATTAGTTTGGGAAAGTCTTGAAGGCATTAAGGTAAAACCCTTTTATCAAAATGATGAAGATGCAGTAACAAATGATGTCTACACTAATGTTTCTGAATTTAACATCTTACAAAATATTTTTGTTCATGATGTAGAAAAATCTAATCTAAAAGCAATTGATTCTTTAAAAAGAGGAGCAGAAAGTATTCGATTCACTATTGAAAATGAGACTATTGCCATAAAGGATTTAGTAAAAAATCTTCCTTATGAAAATGTAACCTATTATTTTCATTTAACATTTTTATCAATCGATTTCGTAACTAAAATTGCTGCATTTGCAACAAAAAATAATGCCAACTTTATTATTCAATTAGATCCAATTGGACAATTAGCAAAAGATGGAAATTGGTTTAAAAACTTAGAGTCTGATTGTGGTATATTAAATCAAATAAACTCAGAAATAAAAATCCCATATTTGACCATTCAATCAGGTATTTACCAAAATGCTGGTGCTAATATGGTACAGCAATTAGCCTATACCCTTGCTCATGTAAACGAGTATTTCAATAGAATTGAACATATAAATCAACCTATAACTATTGAAATTGCTGTTGGAACTAATTACTTTTTTGAAATAGCTAAACTAAGAGCTTTACGCTTATTATTCAACACACTAGCTAAAGAATACAATCATTCTTTTGACTGTCATATTATAGCAACACCAACAAAACGCAACAAAACTTTATACGATTATAATGTAAACATGTTGCGCACCACAACGGAATGTATGTCTGCTATTTTAGGAGGTGCCAATGCAGTGGCTAACATAGCATACGATACCCTATACCACAAAGACAATGAATTTGGAGATCGAATTTCTCGCAATCAATTACTAGTACTTAAAAAGGAAAGTTATTTTGACAAAGTAAACAATCCCGCTGATGGTGCTTATTACATTGAAACAATAACCCATCAATTAGCTGAAAAAGCTTTAGAACTATTTAAAGATATTGAAGCAAATGGTGGTTTTATCACACAATTAATTGAGGGAACAATCCAAAGAAAAATAAACGAGAGTGCTCAAAAAGAACAAGACTTGTTTGATAATGGAAAAGAAATTTTGTTAGGAACTAATAAATACCCAAACAAAAATGATAAAATGAAACACGATTTAGAATTATATCCTTTTGTAAAAAATAATCCTCGCAAAACATTAATTACACCAATTATTGAAAAACGATTAGCTGAAAAATTGGAACAAGAACGATTAAATGCAGAAGAATAAATCATGAGAAAAAACATCCAACATATTACTTTAAAGTCAGAAGTTAGAAATCAGAATTTAGAAACAGCTGACAAAGAAAACTTTCTAACAGCTGAAAATATTGAAGTTAAACCAACTTATTCCAAGGAAGATATAGAAAATTTGGAGCACATTGGTTTTGCAGCAGGTTTTGCTCCTAATCTTCGTGGTCCTTATGCTACAATGTACGTACAAAGACCTTGGACTATTCGTCAATATGCCGGTTTTTCAACCGCAGAAGAAAGTAACGCTTTTTACAGAAGAAATTTAGCTGCTGGACAAAAAGGATTGTCTGTTGCATTTGATTTGGCTACTCATAGAGGTTATGATTCTGATCACGAACGTGTAGTGGGTGATGTTGGGAAAGCGGGTGTTGCCATTGATTCTGTAGAAGACATGAAAGTCCTTTTTGATCAAATTCCATTAGGAGAAATGTCTGTTTCCATGACTATGAATGGCGCGGTTTTACCTATTATGGCTTTCTATATTGTAGCAGCGATGGAACAAGGAGTTGATCTAAATGACTTATCGGGAACCATCCAAAATGATATTTTAAAGGAGTTCATGGTGAGAAACACATATATCTACCCACCTACTCCTTCCATGAAAATTATTGCTGATATTTTTGAATATACTAGTAATAATATGCCTAAATTTAATTCCATTTCTATTTCAGGATATCACATGCAAGAAGCTGGAGCAACAGCCGACATTGAATTAGCTTATACTTTAGCAGATGGTTTAGAATACATTAGAACAGGCTTAGCAGCTGGTATGGACATTGATACTTTTGCCCCTAGATTATCGTTTTTTTGGGCTATTGGGATGAACCATTTTATGGAGATTGCCAAAATGCGTGCTGGAAGAATGCTATGGTCTAAACTATTAAAACAATTTAATCCAAAAAGCGAAAAATCATTAGCCCTTAGAACCCATTGCCAAACCAGTGGTTGGAGTTTAACAGAGCAAGATCCTTTTAACAACGTAGCTCGAACAGCTATTGAAGCAGCAGCAGCAGCCTTTGGCGGAACACAATCCCTACACACCAATGCTTTAGATGAAGCCATTGCTTTACCTACGGATTTCTCTGCTAGAATTGCTCGTAACACCCAAATTTTCTTGCAAGAGGAAACTAAAATTTGCAAAACCGTTGATCCTTGGGCAGGAAGCTATTATGTAGAAAGCCTAACCGCAGAAATTACCGAAAAAGCTTGGGCTCTAATTGAAGAAGTTGAGTCACTTGGTGGTATGACAAAAGCCATTGAAGAAGGTATTCCAAAATTGCGAATTGAAGAAGCAGCTGCCAGAAAACAAGCCCGTATTGATAGTAGTCAAGATATAATAATAGGCGTAAATAAATATCGTTTAGAAAAGGAAGACCCTTTACACATTTTAGATGTAGATAACCAAATGGTTCGCAAGCAACAAATTGAGCGTTTAGAACAAATAAAAGCTACTAGAGATACATCTAAAGTAAAAGAATGTTTAGCACAATTAACTGACGCTGCTAAACACTCTAATGCTAATTTACTATCTTTAGCTGTTGAAGCTGCCAAACACAGAGCAACATTAGGAGAAATCAGTGATGCTTTAGAAGAAGTATTCGGAAGATATAAAGCACAAATTAGAAGTTTTAGTGGCGTGTATAGTAAAGAAATAAAAAATGACGAGAGCTTTGAAAAAGCTAAACAATTAGCCGACGCCTTCGCTAAGAAAGATGGACGTCGCCCAAGAATTATGATTGCCAAAATGGGACAAGACGGTCACGACAGAGGGGCTAAAGTTGTAGCCACTGGTTATGCTGATGTAGGCTTTGACGTAGATATTGGTCCCTTATTTCAAACACCCGCAGAAGCCGCTAAACAAGCCGTGGAAAATGATGTACACATTTTAGGCGTTTCCTCTTTAGCAGCAGGACACAAAACCCTAGTTCCGCAAGTAATTGAAGAACTAAAAAAATATGGCAGAGAAGACATTATGGTTATTGTAGGCGGTGTAATACCTGCTCAAGATTACCAATATTTATTTGACGCTGGTGCTGTTGCCGTTTTTGGCCCTGGAACAAAAATTAGTGATGCTGCGATTACCATTTTAGAAGTTTTATTAGAAGAATAAATAATGAAAAAAGTACTATATATACTAATCCTAGCCGTGGTTAGTCAACTTCAAGCACAAGAATATGCCAAATATGTCCCTTTTAGTATAAATGACTTTTATGGTTTAGTAAATGATAAGCAAGAACAAATCTTAGAACCAAGACACAACAAGCTAGAAATCATTGGTGCTTTTGAATACGCGCTATTTGACAATAAATATTGCTACAATTTAACCAATGGAGAAAACGTAGAAATCAATTTAAACAACAATACTAGTTTAGTAATTATTGAAAAAGAATTGTATGTTTTTAATGCAGAAAACAATGCTTTGGTAAACCCTTTCACCAAAGAAAGAATCACTTTACAATTAAAATATCTTAATTTTTACAACAGAACCTTTTACGATAAGGTTACCAATACCAACTTTGAAATCATTGTTGCCTTGACTTCAGATAATAAGAACCTGTTTTTTGCCAATACCAAAGCACTAAAACCAATTATAAAAGGAAAGTTTGAATACAAAGATTTTCAAGTCATCAGTTTCTATGAAAATGGCGTTGCGAAAGAAATTGGCATCATGACCAAAACCAACAACAACATTACTTGTTATAATTATAACGGAACAAAATCATTTACATTAAGCGCATCGGATTACAAAGAAACCGATGACTACAGTATCAAATTCAAAGACGAAGTAGCTGACAAATTCGCTACCCTATTGGGTTTTAAATCCGATGAGTTTCCAAATCGTTATACCTTAGGAGCTGCTATAGTAATGGCTGCAACAGGAAAATACCACAACCGTTTCATTAGTAAAATTGAAGTAGGAAACGGCTACTATTTAGAATCAAGTGATTATAATTACCTGCTTAAATCAAACCAACCCCTAAATTTTAAAAATGTAAAATACAACGGTATTTTCATTTTCAATTACGATGAATCATTCAATTATTTAGAATTTACAAATACCCAATCCAATGAAAAAATTCAGTTTTTTGTAAATCATCCCAACATCAATCCAAAAATTGTAATGCTTCCCAAAGAAAAATTAACCGCATTAGAATTACTAAAATAAACAGACAAACATCAACAAATGAGTTGGTGTTTTTTTTGGAGCACAATGTAAAAATAAAGCAACACTAGGTAACACAAAGTTGAAATAAACTTGCAAATAAAGTAATAAATAAAAACCTTAAAAAGACTTAGTGAAACTCTGTGAAAAACTTTGTGATACTCTGTGCTACAAACCCCCAAAAACTCCACATTAAAAAAACTTAGTGAAACTCTGTGAAAAACTTAGTGAAACTTTGTGCTACAAAAACTAATACACAATACCATCCAAAGCCAAAACCCCTTCCATAAAATCAATCCCTTTTACCTCTTCAAAAAAGTCAATCTCACGCTCATGAGGTAAGAAGTCAGAAACAATACGAACAATAAAATCCTGAGGTTTCTTCAAATACATAAAAGTATAATCTTCCATATTTACAACCGTACCTTCAGCTAAATCAGTTGTTCTAACAAACTTATCAGAAGTTAATGAAGACAAACAAGGTAAATTTAATTTAGCTTCTGCCATTACAGCAGCCCCATTTTCAAACAAACCTCCTTCATACCCATATAAAGAAGACTCTGTAATTTCAATGGGTTTACCCATGCCCAAATGTGTTGGCAAATGCGCTTCTTTACCCACAACGGCAGCAAATCCCATTAATACACAAACATCATTAGGAGGCAAATGCATCATAGCCCTTGCGGTACTTTCTCGACCAATACCAGAAACTAACACTTCATAAGTATGGTTTAGATTCGAAATTCGAGACAAAGCATGCAAGACTTTTTCTTGCTCTATTTCCATTGGGGTTAGGATGATGATTTTCAAGGGATATTTTTTTTGGTAAAAATAGGAAATGTTTATTCAACAAAATAGTAAAAACAGTTGTTAACAACTAATATTTTATGCTTACAGTTGTATGCGGGTCAATTGTATGCATAGCAATAAATTTATAAGCATGAATATTAAAGAAAAATTTGGTCTAAAAGTAAAACAATTGAGAGAAGAAAAAGATTTCTCCATTGAACAATTAGCCAATATTTCCAATGTGGACAGAAACTATATATCAGATATAGAAAAAGGCAAAAGGAATACATAAGATTAATTATCTTGTATTATTTAAAAAAATCATAGATTTACAATAATTATTATAAAAAAATGAAACATAAAAACTATGAAATCCTAAATCTATTAGGATATGGATTATCAAAATTTGACAATAATTTTATAAATCAATTTGGTTTTAAAACTAAATCTTCTTTTTTTGAGTACTTTGTTGAATTGGGTATTGTTGAAACTGGTAGTGTTGTTAAAAACAGAATGGATTTATTTGATCCTTTTTTTCCAAATAATGGTAGAAAAGGTTGGTGGCAAAAAGGAGATACTTACATACATAGAAAATATCTAATTGATAATTTATTTGGCAGTGAAAATGTAATTGAATATTCTAATATTGTAAAATTATATTTAAAAGAAAATTACAATATAAAAGAAATTTTTGTAGAAGTAAAACCAATTGTAAAATCAAGGTTTAAAAAGCTTCAGGAAACTGGATTAGAAGCTGAGCTCTATTTTATGAATAATTTTAATGAAATTTCTACTTTTAAAAATGGGAAATTAGAAGATGCTAGATTATATGGTGATGGTTACGATTTTCAAATTGATGTTAATCAAAATTCATATTTAGCAGAAATAAAAGGAATAAGAGAAAAAAAAGGAAGATTTAGATTAACTCAAAAAGAGTTTTTAATGGCAAGTGAATATAAAAATGATTATATCATAGCTTTAGTTTTAAATATGAATGATATACCAACTTTTTTAACTATTGAAAATCCTATTAATAATTTGAAATTTGAAGAAAGAATAATTAAATTTAAAGAAACCAAAGAGTACCATTTAATAACAGACATATTTTAATCAATGGAAAATTATACAATATTAGAAATTAAAACAGTTCTAACTCCTCCTATAACAATTAATTTTATTGATTATGTTAATTGCCCAATCTGTGATGTCGAAATTGACATGAAAGATAAAGAAATAGACGATAATAGTTCTGTTTTTTGTGAAGGCTGTGATCATACAATAAAATTTAGTATAGTAAAAATTTAGCTTAATTTACCTCTATACTTATAATAGAATAAAGGAAAAACTAGAAATAAAAGAAAAATAATCAGTAACTCGCGAGTGGTTACAAATGAAAGGAACAGATTCAGTTAAATTATGGAGAAAAAAAGGAGATTACTCTAATATAAACATTGATTTTGCACCTATAGGAGCATTTGAAGCATTCATGAATGATGAACCAATTCCAGAAATTGAAGAATAGCATTAAATTAAAAATTAATTATCTATAACAGTTCAAAAATTATCTTCTTAAGTAAAAGTACTCAAGCATATATAATTATTCCTTTTTTTAAATTAAACCCCAACAAAACCCTTACGAAAACGTAATATCAACCTTGACAACACCTATACAAGCACTATATAATGAAGCTATAGTGTTATGATAGCGTCAAGTAATTCTTTAGAACTAGGAATTATTTAATCGTTTATTAACTGTATAGTTTTTATCCCACATGATTATCACAATGATAAAAATTACAGCCCTATATTTATAAATATGTTTTTTATATTATAAATATTGACAATAATGAACAAAAACTACTTTTTATTACTCCTATTATTAAATTATACATTCACTTTTGGCCAATTAAGCTTTTGCACAGGTAGTAGTGGTGCTCCTATCTTTTTTGAAAACTTTGGAAGTGGCACAACTTATGGTCCACAATTAGCTGCTGGTGTTACCAATTATACTTATGTCAATAGTGGATTTCCTCAAGACGGTCAATATACTTTATACTATAGAACTAATATAATTCCAAACTCACAAAACTGGCTTTACTCCTTAGACCATACACCCGATTCTGATCCAGACGGAACTAACGGCAAATGCTTAATTGTAAATGCCAGTAACACACCCGGTCAATTCTACAAAAGAACCGTAACAGGCTTATGCAGTAATACTACTTTTGAATTTTCGGCTTGGGTAATAAATATTCTAAACTCAGCTTCTGGAGGTTGTCCTGGTACTGGAATCCCAATTAATATCACTTTTGAAATTTGGGATGCTACAGATACTACCCTATTACAATCGGGAAATACAGGAAACATTGCAGGTACTCCTACCCCAAACTGGAATCAATATGGACTAGTCTTCACGATGGGTCCAGGACAAACTGCTGTAGTTTTAAAAATGAAAAATAATGGCGTTGGTGGTTGCGGAAATGATTTAGCCATAGACGATATCATGTTTAGAGCTTGCGGTGATTTTAGTTCTATTAGCAATACAGGAAATCCAGATAACTTTATTACTCTTTGCGAAAATGAAACAATACCAAATAATATTTTACAAGTTACTACTTCTGGAACAGCAACTCCCGTATATCAATGGCAACAAAGTACTGACAATATAAACTACACTGATATTGCAAATGAAACAAATGCAACTTATACCATACCGAATATAACTACAACTACCTATTATAGAGTAAAAGTAGCCCGAGATATTGCCAATCTAAACAACAATTATTGCTCTACCCTATCTGAAATCTTTACAGTCATTATAAACCCATTACCCAATGCTCCAACATCAAATGGAGACGTAGCTCTTTGCAGCAATCAAACCTCTTCTCCTCTTAGCGTTACCGTAAATACAAATGAAAGTGTAAACTGGTATGATACTGCAACAAACGGAAATTTATTAGTAGCTAATTCACTAACCTATTCTCCCACAACTTCAGGAACTTATTACGCTGAAGCCTATAATCTATCAACAGGTTGCAAAAGTATTACCCGAACTCCTGTAACACTCTCACCAATAACAACAGTCACATATTCTGGGCCAACAACTCTCTGTTCTGGAGAGGCAACTGCCATAACCCTTTCAACATCAAATACAAACGCTACTCTAAATTGGACAGCTTCATCAACAGATGTAACCGGTTTTTCAAATGGAACTGGAAACACTATAATACAACCTTTAACTTATACTGGCAATACTTTGGGAACAGTAACCTACACCGTCATTCCAGTAATTAATGGTTGCGAAGGAATAGCCGAAACCATTACAATAACCGTAAATGCACAACAAACACTCAATCCAACTTTCCCTTCTATTCCAACAACTTATTGTTTAAATGCAACGGCTCCTGTTTTACCTACTTCATCCAATAACAACACTCCAATTAACGGAACTTGGAATCCTTCAACAATTAATACATCAACTATAGGAACAACAACTTACACGTTTACCGCTCAAACAACCCCTTGTATAAACGTGCTTCCTTATACCATAACAATTACGGTTGGAAATAATTTTATGCCTGACTTTGATGATACCATATCATTTTGCTCAGGCACAAATCCACCACAACTCAACTCTACATCACCAAACGGAATTACTGGAATTTGGAATCCTTCAACCATAAATAATTTAATTTCTGGAAGCTATATTTTTACACCAAACCCAAATCAATGTGCCGTTTCACAAACTATAAATGTGACTGTTTTTGAACCTTCTTTACTTAGTTTAACATACCAAACAACAGCTGCTTTTTCTACAAATCAAATAGTAACAATTCTAGCTTTTTCAACAGGAAATTATTTATACCAATTGGATGATGGAAACTTACAAGAAAGCAATATTTTTGAAAATATAACTTCAGGAAGCCATACTATAAAAGTAATTGACCCTAATGGTTGTTCACAACCCTTATCAAAAGATATTATCATCATCGATTATCCTCATTTTTTTACTCCAAATGGCGATGGATTTAATGACAATTGGACTATTTCAGGTTTAAGCAGTTTACAAAATTCCAAAGTGAGAATTTTTAACCGATATGGGAAATTAATCCAACAACTCGCTACAAATATGAGTTGGGATGGAACTTTTAACGGACACACATTACCAGCAGATGATTATTGGTTTACCCTTGATTTTGAAGAAAATAACATGCCTAGAACCTTTAAAGCCCATTTTAGTTTGTCGCGTTAATTTGTAAAATGAATTAAATTTATCAAAAACGTAAAGTTTAATTCATTACATTTACTTAAAACCTTTTATTATGGCAAAAAGTCAAGACGCAAAAAAGACGGTTAAAAAAGAACCCGCAAAAACGGCAAAAGAAAAAAAAGCTGAAAAGCGCGATAAAAAAAACAGTCCAAAAAGAGATTAATTAACATTATAAACACGATATTTTTCGTGTTTTTTTGTTTTCTACTCAGCATAAAAGCTATAATCTATATAGAATAATTTAACTTTTACACTCATAACTTTATTCTATTGTTAACAAATTAGCCTTGAAAAAACCATAATTAATTGTACTTTTACCGTTCCTAATTTTTAAAAATCAAATGGGTAAAATTATTGCAATTGCAAATCAAAAAGGTGGTGTAGGAAAAACAACTACCACAGTAAACTTAGCAGCTTCATTAGGTGCTTTGGAAAAAAGAGTCCTCTTAATTGATGCTGATCCTCAGGCAAATGCCAGTAGTGGATTAGGTATCGATGTTGAAGCTGTTGAAATAGGTTCCTACCAAATTTTAGAGCATAGTAATACACCCGAAGAAGCTACTATTACTTGCTCTGCTCCTAATGTATGGGTTATTCCAGCTCATATTGATTTAGTAGCCATAGAAATAGAATTAGTCGATAAAGAAAATCGCGAATACATGCTTAAACAAGCCTTGGAAAGCGTAAAAGATAAATACGATTATATTTTAATTGACTGTGCGCCTTCATTAGGCTTACTTACTTTAAATGCATTAACTGCTGCTGATAGTGTTATTATTCCTATTCAATGTGAGTATTTTGCTCTTGAAGGATTAGGAAAATTATTAACGACTATAAAAAGTGTACAAAAAATACATAATTCTGCATTAGATATTGAAGGACTATTGTTAACCATGTATGACAGTCGCTTACGCCTATCAAACCAAGTAGTTGAGGAAGTACAAAAACATTTTGCTGATATGGTTTTTAACACTATAATTCAAAGAAATATCAAGCTAAGTGAAGCTCCTAGCTTTGGAGAAAGTATAATTAATTATGACGCAACGAGTAAAGGTGCTTCAAATTATTTACATTTGGCAGAAGAAATTATAAAAAAAAATAAATAAGTTAAGGAATGACAAAAGCTGTAAAAAAGCAAGCATTAGGAAGAGGATTATCTGCTTTATTGAAAGATCCTACTAACGATATTAAATCTGTAGAGGATAAAAATGCAGATAAAGTAGTAGGAAATATTGTAGAACTTGATATTACTTCAATTGAAATAAACCCTTTTCAACCAAGAACAAACTTTAATGAAGAAACGCTAAAAGAATTAGCCACTTCTATTAGAGAACTTGGTGTAATACAACCTATTACAGTTAGAAAACTTGATTTTAATAAATACCAATTAATTTCAGGGGAACGTCGTTTAAGAGCTTCCAAAATAGTAGGTCTTGAAACGGTTCCTGCTTATATTAGAATTGCAAATGATCAAGAATCATTGGAGATGGCTTTGGTGGAAAACATTCAACGTCATGACCTTGACCCTATTGAAATTGCTTTATCTTACCAACGTTTAATTGACGAAATCAATCTTACACAAGAACAAATGAGTGACCGTGTAGGAAAAAAACGTTCTACAATTGCTAATTATCTTCGTCTGTTAAAATTAGACCCAATTATTCAAACAGGAATTCGCGATGGCTTCATTTCTATGGGGCACGGTAGAGCTTTAATTAATATTGAAGACAATGACATTCAAAGCGATATTTATCACAAAATAGTAACCGAAAGCTTATCAGTTAGAGATACAGAAGCTTTAGTAAAAAAACACCACGAAAGTCTTTTACCAAAAACTAAAAAAACAAAAACAGATTCTTTTCAAATCGATGAAGAGCAGAAAAAACATTTTGCTCATTATTTTGGTGCTAAAGTGGATATTAAAGCTGCTGGAAACGGTAAAGGGAAAATTACCATCCCTTTTCATTCAGAAGAAGACTTTGAAAGAATTTTGAAACTTATAAAAGGATAGTGAAGCAAAGGTTTATCATATTTTTAGTATTGATGTGTTTTTGTAGCAATTCCATATTAGCACAAAAGCCCATAATCATTAAGTCTAAAGACACTGTTTCAACTACCATTAACCCTCTAACTCCAGCTAAAGCAGCCTTTTACTCTGCCATTTTACCAGGATTAGGACAAGCATACAATAAAAAGTACTGGAAAATACCTATTGTCTATGCTGGTTTAGGAATTTCAATTTATTCTTATACTTTTAACCAAAGAGAGTACCACAAGTTTAGGGATGAATACAAAAGAAGATTAGACGGTACAGCTGACCCAAATGACCCTATATATGGTGAACTCGACGATGCTAGATTAATCAGTGCTCAAAAATTTCATCAAAGAAATAGAGATTTATCTATGCTGCTTACTGTAGGAATTTATATTCTAAATATTGTTGATGCAAATGTTGATGCGCATTTATTACAATTCAATGTAAACGATAAATTATCTTTAAAACCTGATTTATTTCAAAATCAATTAAATAACAAACAAAATTTGAGTCTAAGTTTAAATTATAACTTTTAACTATATTTAACATTCAACAGTAGTAACAATTAAAGTCGAACCACTACTTATACATATATTAAAAATTCACACAATGCAAATTGCACTCTTAGGTTATGGCAAAATGGGAAAAGTTATTGAGAGAATAGCTTTAGAAAGAGGTCATACTATTGTATTAAAAAAATCGAGTTCGTCTACCTTTGAAGGATTACAAAATGCTGACGTTGCTATAGATTTTAGTATTCCTGACACAGCTGTTGCCCATATCACAGAATGTATAAATAATAATATTCCAGTTATTTGTGGCACAACAGGTTGGTTAGAAGATTACGACAAAGTAGTTGATTTATGCAATACTAAAAATGGTAGCTTTATTTATGGATCTAATTTTAGTTTAGGAGTAAATATCTTTTTTGAATTAAACAACTACCTAGCTAAAATGATGCATAACTTAGAACAATACAATGTTTCTATAGAAGAAATTCATCATACTCAAAAATTAGATGCACCAAGCGGAACAGCTATATCTTTAGCAAACGGAATAATAGAAAATTCAACATATAATTCTTGGACCTTAGCCAAAGCAAAACAGAATGAAATTCATATTGACGCTAAGAGAATTGAAAACATCCCGGGAACACATAGCATTTTTTATGATTCCGAAGTAGATCAAATAGAAATAAAACACACAGCACATAATAGAGAAGGTTTTGCATTAGGAGCCGTAATTGCTGCCGAATGGTTAGTGGGTAAAAAAGGAATTTTCACAATGAAGGATGTGTTGGGAATTTAGAGAAGAAAATAGAACAAAGAGAATAGAACATAGAGAATAGAACATAGAAATTATGCGTCATAATTATAAAAATTTAAAAATATGGCAACTTGGAATTGAAATTACTAATAATATTTCTGATATTTTAATTGATTTTCCAAAGTATGAAAGATATGATTTAAGTTCTCAAATAAGTAGATGTTCTGTTTCTATTCCAAGTAATATTGCAGAAGGCTATTCAAGAACTAACAAAGCATTTAGTACATTTATTGATTATTCACTAGGTTCATCATTTGAATTAATCACTCAATTAATTGTTGCAAAACATAGAAAATATATAAACGAAGAAACTTTTAATAAATTAGAAATCAAAATTGAAGAATTTCAGAGAATGACAATGTCATTTCAAAACGGACTGAGTTAAGTCTATTCTCTATTTTCTTTATTCTTAAAAAAATAAATATGACAGCATTACAATGGTTATTATTCATAATAATAGTTCAAATAATTCACGGATTAGGAACTTGGAAATTATATGTAAAAGCAGGTAAACAAGCATGGGAAGCTTTTATTCCTATTTATAATGGAATTGTTTTAATGCAAATCATCAATAGACCTAAATGGTGGGTTCTTCTTCTTTTCATCCCTGTAATAAACTTGTTTTTGTTTCCCATTATTTGGATAGAAACCTTAAGAACTTTTGGAAAAAAATCAACGGCTGATATGGTTTTAGGTGTAGTAACATTAGGTTTTTATATTGCTTATGTAAATTACACTCAAGAAACAACCTATTTTGCTAATCGCGATACAAAAGCACCTAACAAAACCATGGATACTTTAGGTTCTATATCCTTTGCTATTGTTGTGGCTACATTGGTACACACATATTTTATTCAACCATTTGTAATCCCTTCTTCTTCTTTAGAAAAATCATTACTTATTGGCGACTTCTTATTTGTGAGTAAATTTCAATATGGAACAAGAACTCCAATGACTCCAATTGCAGCTCCAATGGTACATGATTCAATTCCTCTTGTGGGAACATTATCCTATTTACCAAAACCTCAAATCCCTTATTTTAGATTCCCTAAATTAGAAAGTATTAAAAATAATGATATTGTAGTTTTCAATTGGCCAAGAGACACCTTAGACAATATGTATCATCCTTCAAACAGAAGAATTGAAAAACCAATTGATAAGAAAACCAATTATGTTAAACGTTGTGTAGGTATTCCTGGAGATTCTTTGCAAATTAAAGATGGCATTGTATTTATTAATGGTAAAGAACTAATCCTGCCAGAAAGAGCTAAACCTCAATATTCATATAAAATAGCAATAGACCCAAAAACGAACATAGATTTTCAATATCTTTTAAATGATATGAAAGTAACTGATAGAGCAGGATTTATCACATCAGATACTTTATACATCCAGTCATTAACATTTGCTAACGCCGAGAGAATGAAACACATTCCTGGTGTAAAATCGGTAACAAGAATAATTAGCAAAGATGCTGAGGATGGCATTTTTCCTGATTTTAAAGACGGAAAACCTTCTACAACCCGCAATTGGAATGTTGACAATTATGGTCCAATTTATATTCCTGAAGCTGGTAAAACAGTCGCGTTAAACAAAGAATCTTTGCCTTTCTATAAAATAATAATTACTGAATACGAAGGAAATAGTTTGCAAGTTAATGGAAACGAAATTAGAATAAATGGACAAATTGCAACTTCTTACACCTTCAAACAAGATTATTATTGGATGATGGGAGATAATAGACATAATTCTTTAGATGCTCGTTATTTTGGCTATACTCCAGAAGATCATATTGTAGGAAAACCTATTTTTATATGGATGAGTTGGGATTCAAATGCCAAAGGAATAATGAATAAAATCCGTTGGGAAAGAGTATTTACTACGGTAAGCGGTGAAGGACAACCTCAATCTTATTTTAAATATTTTCTTTTCTTATTAGCTGCGTATTTTGCTTTTGATTATTTTAGAGGAAAGAAAAAGAAGAGTGAAGCTTAATTTTATTGATTTGTTAAACAATTAAAATGAAAACGTTACTTCATCCTACTTATTTCCCTTCAATAAGTCACTATATTGCAATGATTCAAGCAGATGAGATTGTCTTTGAGTTTGAAGATAATTTTCAAAAGCAAACCAATAGAAATCGTATGTATATCTACAGTGCTAATGGTTTGCAAATGCTTAATATACCTATAAAACACAGTAAAGAAAAGCATCAAAAATATAAAGACATTCTTATTGAAAATGCTTTCGATTGGCAAAAAAATCATTTCAAATCACTTGAGGCTTCTTATAGAACCTCTCCTTTTTTTGAGTATTTTGAGGATGACATTTTGCCTATTTTTCAAAAAAAACATACGTTTTTAATGGACTTGAATTTCGAAGTGTATGATATTGTTAATTCATGTTTAGGTATAGACTTGCCTTTTACAAAAACTAATGAATATTTTCATGAAGTAAAGGATGTTAAGGATTTTCGATTTTTGGCTAACGGAAAAAAAGACACCACTCAAATTGAACCTTACACACAAGTCTTTGAAGAGAAAGAAGGGTTTTTAAATAATTTAAGCATTTTAGATTTACTTTTTAATGAAGGTAGATATGCTGTAGATTACCTAAAAAAACAGAAACTTTAGTCTTTTTTCTTTTTTGTTAATGCTAACCTAGTAACTAGTGGAAAATGATCACTTTGATAAAAGTTTTCTAATGATCTGTATTGTTTTACTTCAAAATCTTTTTCAACTAAGAAATAATCAATTCTAGCAGGGTAATATTTAAAGTTATATGATTTTCCAAAACCTACACCTGCTTCTTCAAAAGCATCGTTTAAATCGCCTTTAATTAAACGATACACATAAGAGAAAGCACTATTATTCATGTCGCCACAAATTATCTTGGGCAATTCACACTTGTCTACGTTTTCTTTAATTAATTCTGCTTGTTGCTGTTGCTCTGAAAAGGCAGAACTGATTCTCTTAAATATGAATTTTGACTTTTCCTCATCAATATTATCTTGTATTTCTGTACTAATTTTTACCGATTGTAAATGCATACTATAAACCCTAATGGTATCTTGTTTGCGTTTTATATCAGCAAAAATGACTTTATTTGATGAATTGGGAAAACTTATTACTCCTTTATTTAGTATAGGAAACTTTGAATATATAGCTTGTCCATATTTATTTTTCTTCCCATTTATATCAATATATTTATGATTAAATTGACTAAAATCAATGGCATTTACGGGAGAAAACTCTTGAATACATAAAATATCTGGGTTTTCTTTAATGACCATTTGTGTAATTTGTTCGGGTACATCTTTTTTAGGCAACCATTCATACAAATTAAACAAACGAACGTTATAACTCATAATTGTAAAGTCATCTTCAGATTTAGGTAAATTTGTTTCAGATAATTTATAAAATTTGTTAATGAAAGTAATTCCTATTAACAATACAATTCCAGAATAAAAAGCTTGCCTCTTTAATTGCAATAACCAATAGACAAAAAACAAAAAATTAATAATCAATAATAAAGGTAATCCCAAAGTTAAAACGCTTAAAAAAGGAAATAATTTTGGCGCCAAAAAAGGTAAAATATAAGCTAATACTGTAACTATAAGTAGCCCAATATTTAAAAATCTCATTATTTTACTTAACCCTGTTTGGTTTTTCATCTTTGATTTATTTCCCTAGTTTGAATAAAAATTCTTTTTCCTCTGTAGTTAAACTATCATAACCCGATTTGCTAATTTTATCTAAAATATCATCTACCTTTTTTTGTTCAATATCTGTAGCTTTATTTTTCATAGTAAATGTAGTACTATTAGCCTTATTAACATGAACTTTTGAAAAAGGGTTTTTCTTTTTTGTACTTTTTTTAAATGATACACTAGAAAATAATTTAGTTATATCTGTACCATTTTTGAGTAAAAACACATATATGAATCCAAAAAGTGCCCCAGAAAGATGGACAATATGTCCTCCTGTATTGAACAATAATAACTGCAATATATCAAGAGATAAAATAATGGCAGTAATATACCACAACTTTATTCTTCCTATCAAAGGGACTTGAAGTATATAATAAGGTGAATAAGTTGTTGCTGCTACTAACAATGTCATTATCGCACCACTTGCTCCTACTAAAGGTGTTATATTTCCTACAAGAGAATAAACTAAAACAAAAACCAATCCTGAAAAAACACCTCCTAATAAGTAAACTATCAAATATTGTTTCTCGGTGAAAAAAGTCAGAAAAAACCGACTTACAAAATGCAACATTAACATATTGAACAACAAATGGATAAATCCATTATGCAAGAACATATAAGATACTAATGTCCAAGGTCTAAAAAGCAAATAATCAAAGGAAGAATACAAAGCTAACCAATCTGGAAAGCTAAAAATTCCTGTTTTAAAACTATAAAAGAATAATATAGAAATAAGAAATATACCTATGTTCCAAAAAATCAGCTTTTGAACAATCCCATTATGTAAATACTGGTTTTTTATATCTTGGAAAATATTCATAGGTGTCTAAAAATAAAGGAATAGTTTTGTCTAAAAATGACAGAAAATCGCATTACTAAAATCTATTCTATCATTTATACTTATTATGTTTTCTAATTAACTCCAACGCTTATCGTTGAATTGATTTTTTTTCCAATACCACATCATTATAAAACCACAAATAGCACCACCAATGTGAGCTGTATGTGCTATTCCTGTATTACCATTAAAGATAGTTCCGTATAAAACATCAAATAACAATATCCAAGCAGGCACAAAATATTTTGCTTTTATAGGCACTGGAATAAACATCAAAGCCAACTCAGCATCTGGATACATCATAGCAAACGCTACTAGCAATCCATATATTGCACCCGAAGCTCCTACTGCGCTTGATTGATTTATTTGTGCTGCATTAAATAAAGTTAAAAAATTATCATTATTTACTGAGTATTTATCTATAACTTCTTTTGCGTTTTGATAGAATAAATCAGATCTAAAAAATCCATCAGACCTCATGTCAGTATTTAAAATTGTGTACAAATCAGATTTACTAATATTTAATCCAACTAAATCATTTAAAACGGAGTGTAATTGATAGTAATTGACTCCTAAATATAAAAGAGAACCAAAAAGTCCACATGAAATATAAAAAAACAAAAACTTCTTTACTCCCCATCTATATTCCAATGCGCTTCCAAAAGAATACAAAGCAAACATATTAAATGCAATATGGGCAATACCTCCATGCATAAACATACTCGAAATAGGTTGCCATAACTTAAATTTTTCGCTTTCAAAATAATGCAGCGCTAAAAAATCATAAGAAACAGGTACGAAATAGCTTCCTATAAAAAATAATATATTAATAATCAACAGTTGTTTAACTGTTTCGGTCATATTCATCATAAAGAAAATCTTTTATCTAAATCATCAATTGTTAATGTGATGAAAGTGGGTTTGTGAAAAGGGGAAATATTTGGATCCTTACAAGCAAATAAGGCATTTACCATATTGTCTAATTCTGGTTGCGTTAAATATGCCCCTGTTTTTATAGCTAAACTATTTGCCATAGATTTAGCAATGCTGTCATTTTGTGAAAAACTACTGGTTGGAAAATCTTGTTGTAAATCAGAAACTAAATCATCTAATAAACTAGCTACTTTTCCTTCTTGTACATTGTTAGGAATTCCTGAAAAAACCACATTCTCTTTTGTAATTTTATCAAAAATAAAACCTGTATATTCTAATTGAACTTTTAATTCTTTTATTATTTCCAATTCTAAAGATGACATTATAATTGACAAAGGAAATAACAATTGCTGACTAGATCCTTTTAAAATAGTCATATTCGTCAAAAACTGTTCGTATAAAATGCGTTGGTGAGCTTTTCTTTGGTCAATAATTAATAACCCTGATTTTATTGTACTTACAATATATTTCTTTTGTAATTGGTAGTTTTTTTGGACTACTGAATCAACTTCTATTTCGTCAAACAAAGAGGTAGCTACTTCATCCGATTCAAAATGAGACGCTTGTGATTGAAAATCCTCTGTTAATCCAAGATATAAACTCTCCCAATTTGCAGTTTCTTTTTTTGGGTAAGAAACTTGATTAGATTGATACTTTGGCTTATCTTCTATTTGCGTAAAAGGATTAAACGTTGAGTCAAATTCTATTACTGGCACATCTGCTTCTTTGTTAACATACTCATAAGGTGTATCTAAATTTGAATCGCGTTCAAAATCTAAAACTGGTGACACATTAAATTGTCCTAAACTGTGCTTAATACTAGCTCTTAAAATAGCATATATAGATTGTTCATCATCAAATTTAATTTCTGTTTTTGTTGGATGAATATTGATATCAATTGTGTGCTTTGGTACATCAAAATATAAAAAATAAGAAGGTTGTGTTCCTTCCTTAAGTAATCCTTCATAAGCATTCATAATGGCATGATGTAAATAACCACTTTTAATGAATCTATCATTTACAAACAAAAATTGTTCTCCTTTATTCTTCTTAGCAAACTCAGGTTTTGAAACAAATCCATGAATAGCAACTATATCTGTATTTTCGGTAACAGGCACTAATTTTTCATTTGTTTTTCCTGCAAATACATTTACAATTCTTTGGCGGTAATTTGAAATGGGTAAGTTTAAATATTCTTCTCCATTGTGATACATAGCAAAATGTATATTAGGATGTGCCAATGCTACGCGTTGAAACTCATCAACTATATGTCTAAATTCAACTGTTTCTGATTTTAAAAAATTACGCCTTGCTGGAATGTTATAAAATAAATTTTTAACGGCAAATGAAGTTCCTTTTGAAGTAACTACAACATCTTGTGACACTACCTTACTTCCTTCAATAACAATATGAGTTCCTAATTCATCTTCCTCTTGCTTTGTTTTTAATTCTACATGAGAAATAGCGGCAATAGAAGCTAAAGCTTCTCCCCTAAAACCTTTAGTATGCAAATCAAATAAGTCTTCTGCGTTTTTTATTTTTGAAGTTGCATGGCGGTCAAAACACATTCTTGCATCGGTAACGTTCATTCCTGAACCATTATCAATTACTTGAATAAGTGTCTTGCCTGCTTCCTTTATAATTAATTTTATTTCCGTTGCATTAGCATCTACCGCATTTTCAATCAACTCTTTTACTACTGAAGCAGGACGTTGTACTACTTCTCCAGCGGCAATTTGATTAGCAACATGATCAGGTAATAATTGTATTCTTGCTGACATTAAAAAAGTTGGATATTAAGTTTTCGCAATACTAAGAAAGCCATTAATATTAAAACACCTGTAATAATAGCTATGCGCAAACTACTTCCCCCTGAAGAATGCAATTTACTTTCAGATCTCCATTCGTTTCTAAAAGAAATTCTTTTGCCTCCAGTTTCTCTAAGTTTACGTTCTTGAAGTCTTTGCTCTCTTTGCTCCTTCCGTTCGTCATAATATCTTGGTTGATAATCAAACTTTCTATAGGAATGAAGTCGTAACAATGATTTAATAAACATAGCTTTTTGTTATTTATATAAAGTCAAAATTACAGAATTATTACTGAAAAGCCATAAAAAAACCTACTCATTTGAGTAGGTTAACTATATTTTAAGGTTTTTTAACCTAAAGTTACCATTTTTATAGCCGCTATTGCCGCTTCAACACCTTTATTTCCGTGTTTTCCTCCACTTCTATCAAGAGACTGTTGCTTGTTATTATCGGTTAAGAGGCAAAAAATTGTAGGTATATCATATTTGATATTTAAGTCTTTTATTCCTTGTGTTACGCCTTCACAAACAAATTCAAAATGCATAGTTTCTCCTTTGATTACACAGCCAATAGCTATAACCGCATCTACATTTTGTTTCTCAATCATTTGCTTTGAACCAAAAATCAATTCAAAACTTCCTGGTACATTCCATCTTACAATGTTTGTTGGCAATGCGCCACAATCCACTAATGTATCAAAAGCACCTTTAAAAAGCCCTTCTGTTACATCATCGTTCCACTCAGAAACAACAATCCCAAACCGAAAATCTTTCACGTTTGGGATTGTGTTTTTATCGTAATTTGATAAATTTTTATTTTCAGTTGCCATATTTATTCAACTCTAGCAATATATCCATCAATATTAATAGCTTCATTAGATGTGCTATATTTTTCTTTAATCGTTTTAAATGATTTTAAAGCGGCTTCTTTTTTACCATTCATCATAGCCAATTGACCATGTTTCATTAAATAACGAGGCGTTGTGAAATCATTATCTGAAGCTTCAGCTGCTTTTAAATAATATGATAATGCATCGTCTACTTTATTTAATTCAGAAAATGAATCCCCTATAGCTCCTAAAGCAATTGGTTTTAAAATCTTATCATCTGAAGAAAATTTTTCTAAATGCTCTACTGCTTTTTTGTAATCTTTTAAATTCAAATATGACATTCCTGCATAATACTCCGCTAAATTTGCTGATTTAGTACCTGAATATTCTGAGATAATTCCTTCAAATCCTAATTTACCTTCACCTCCTTTAAGAGCTAAGTTAAACAATGAATCTTGACTTGCTTGTCCGTCAACAGCTTGTTTAAAGTATTGTTGCGCTTGAAAGATTTCATTAACTGCTTTATCTTCTTTTGGTTCAACGATAAATTTTGCATATAAAAAGTAGCAAGTTGTTAATATAGCAATTCCTGCAACAACTCCCATTATAATCTTTTGGTTTTTAACAACCCAGTCTTCCGCTTTGTTAGCTTGTACATCTAAGGCTTCAAAAACCTCTTCTGTAGTACTTTCTCCTGTAAAAACTTCTTCAAATTCGTTTTCAGTATCTGTTACTTCTTTAGGTTTTGGAGCTTTAAATCCTCTTTTGTTATACGTTGCCATTTATTTTAATTTATGAGGTGCAAAAATATAACTTTTATTGAAACAGCCATAAAAATTTTAAGAAAATTAAAAACAATCTCACTTCTATTCCATATTTTACTATTAAATTTGTGCCTGATATTTTTTTTTCATCTAAAACTACTCCTTTATTGTGTTTTTAAAATCTATTTCTTTACTTAATTATAAAAACATTAGTGATCTTCAATTAGAATTTGACACCAAAATAAACAGTTTTGTTGGAAAAAATGGCATTGGAAAGACTAATGCTTTGGATGCTATTTATCATTTAGCTTATGGCAAAAGCTATTTCAACCCTTTAGCCAGTCAAAACATCAAACACGGAGAAGATTTTTTTGTTATTGATGGTGTATTTCTAAAAAATGAAAAGGAAGAAAAAATCATTTGTAGTTTTAAAAAGGGGCAAAAAAAAATAATCAAAAAGAATGGTAAAATCTATGATAAGTTTTCAGAGCATATTGGTTTTATTCCTTTGGTTATAATTTCTCCTTCAGATTCTGATTTAATAGTTGAAGGAAGTGAAACACGTAGAAAATTTATTGACAGCGTAATTTCTACTTTAGACAATTCTTATTTAAATGAACTCATTCGTTATCAAAAAATAGTTTCGCAACGCAATGCTTTGTTAAAATATTTTGCATTAAATCAAGTTTTTGATGCTAATAATTTAGCTGTTTACGATGAGCCTTTAGCTGAAATGGGACACCTTATATTTAACAAGAGACAACATTTTCTTGAAAGCTTTATCCCTATTTTTCAAAAACATCATCAAACAATAACTAATTCAGCGGAAGAAGTGCAATTAAAATATGAAAGTCAGTTGTTTGAAAATTCTTTAGAAAATTTATTAAAAAATAATTTAGCAAAAGATAAAGCTATACAATATACTTCTGTGGGAATCCATAAAGATGATTTATCCTTTGAAATTGAAGGCCATCCTATTAAAAAATTTGGCTCACAAGGACAACAAAAATCTTTTTTAATAGCATTGAAATTAGCTCAATTTGAGTTTATCAAGGAAAAGAGCGGTGTTTTACCTATCTTATTATTTGATGATATTTTTGACAAATTAGACGAAACTCGTGTTCAAAAAATCGTCTCTATGGTAAACAATGATGTTTTTGGGCAAATATTTATATCTGATACTCACGAAGAAAGAACTGAAAACATTATTCAATCTACTCATCAATCATATAAGATTTTTAGATTATAGCAATAACAATCCTTCAATTACCTAGTACCTATTGCCCATTCCTCTTAATATATTACATTTGTATCTTAATTTTTATATATGAATTTTCAATCCGATTTTGAATTAAAAGACTACAACACATTTGGTATCTCGGCTCTAGCTAAAACATTTATTGCCGTTACTAGCACCGATGAATTAGCTTCTGTTTTACAATCGAATACCGATGTTTTTGTACTTGGCGGTGGAAGCAACATGTTGTTAACCCAAAATATTGACAAATTAGTTATCCATATTAATTTAAAAGGAATTGAAATTATAAAGGAGAATGAAAATTTTGTTTGGGTAAAAGCTCAGGCTGGTGAGAATTGGCACGAATTTGTGCTTTGGTGCATTAATCATGGTTTTGGCGGTATTGAAAATCTATCATTAATTCCAGGAAATGTTGGCACTACTCCTATTCAAAATATTGGTGCCTATGGCGTTGAAATTAAAGATACTTTTGAGAGTTGCACGGGTATGGAAATCAAATCTCAGCAACTAAAATCTTTTGATAAAGCCACTTGCAACTTTGGGTATAGAGAAAGCATCTTTAAAAACGAATTAAAAAACCAATATATCATTACTGATGTTACTTTTAAATTAACCAAAAAGAATCATAATATCAATACTTCTTATGGTGCCATTGATGTAGAATTAGCAAAAGAAAACATTACTAATCCCACTATAAAAGAGGTGAGCAATGCCGTAATAGCTATTAGACAAAGTAAATTACCCAATCCAAAAGAATTAGGTAATAGTGGAAGTTTCTTTAAAAATCCTATCATCTTAAAATCTGATTATGATAAAATAAAAATCAATCATCCTGAGATGCCTCATTATGTAGTTTCTGATACGGAAGTTAAAGTCCCTGCTGGTTGGTTAATTGAACAAGCTGGCTTTAAAGGGAAGCGTTTTGGCGATGCGGGAATTCATAAAAATCAAGCTTTAGTCTTAGTAAATTATGGCAATGCGACGGGGCAAGAAATTTTAGCCGTTTCTAAAAATATCCAACAAACTATATATAATCAATTTGGAATTCACATTGAAGCAGAAGTGAATGTGATTTAGATTTTCTAATAAATCAAATTCCAACTAAAAAAATAAACTTCAAAAATAGTAAATCAAAATACTTTTGTATCTTTGTACTCAATAAAATTCAGACATAATAATGAAACTTATTTTACTTACCATAGGATTACTAGCCCTTGCATTTGCAGGAATAGCAATTAAAATTTGGGCAAAAAAAGACGGAAAATTTGCTGGTACTTGTGCTAGTCAAAGTCCTTTTTTAAATAAAGATGGTGAAAATTGTGGTTTTTGCGGAAAAACTCCTGAACAAATGAAAGATTGTAACGAGTCTTCTCATAACTAACTTTTTTTAATGGAAATGATTTTTACCGTTTTGTTTTTTGCCTTCATAGCAATTGTAATCATTCAATTTATTTATTACATTGGTATTTTTGGACAGTTTTCTTTTGCCAAATCACAAAACATTACACCTAAAAAAATTCCTATTTCTGTTATCGTTTGTGCCAAAAACGAAGCAGAAAACATTAAAAAATTTTTCCCCCTTTTAGTTACTCAAGATTATCCAGAGTATGAAATTGTATTAATTGACGATGCTTCAAGCGACGATACTTTAGATATTTTTGAAGAATATGAAAAACAATATTCCAATGTAAAATTAGTAAAGGTTCAAAACAACGAAGCTTTTTGGGGTAATAAAAAATATGCCTTAACACTGGGAATTAAAGCCTCTAAAAATGAATATTTAGTCTTTACTGATGCTGACTGTTATCCAAATTCGAAAGAATGGTTAAAACAAATGACTAGTCAGTTTACCATGAAAAGAACTATTGTCTTAGGCTATGGTGCTTATGAAAAGATTAAAAACTCATTCCTAAACAAAATTATTCGATTTGAAACCTTACTAACTGCTGTTCAATATTTTTCTTGGGCAAAAATAGGAAAACCATACATGGGTGTTGGTCGAAATTTAGCCTATAAGAAATCTGTCTTTTTTGACAATAGAGGTTTTATGGATCACATGAATGTACGATCTGGAGATGATGATTTATTTATCAATCAAGCTGCAAATAAAGAGAATACAGCTTTAATTACTACACCAGAAAGTTTTACTTATTCTGAACCTAAAAAAAAATATAGCGATTGGTTTAACCAAAAAAGAAGGCATGTTACAACCGCTAAATTGTACAAACCATTTGACAAGTTTCAATTAGGGGTCTACTTTTTATCTCAATTATTGTTTTTTGTTTTGGCTAGTGTTTTGCTTGCTTTTCAATACCAATGGATGATAGTACTAGGGATTATTATCTTTCGATATATTTTCTGTTGGACATCCTTAGGATATAGTGCTTCAAAATTAAAAGAAAAAGATGTAATGTACTGGTATCCAATTATTGAATTAGTACTTATATTTACACATCTAAATGTATTTTTTACCAATCTATTCTCAAAACCTAAACATTGGAAGTAACCTCAATTATTATACAAGCCAATATAGAAAAAGCAAAATTAGGTGATCAAGTTGCCTTTACTTTTTTATTAGACTTTTTTTGGAATGAGGTCTATGGTTTTATGTTAAAAAGAACTGAAAACGAAACAGACACTGAAGATATCGTAATAGAAACTTTTGCTAAGGCTTTTGACAAGATAGGTAACTATAATGCTGAATATGGGTTTAATACCTGGTTGATTGCTATTGCAAAAAACGTACATATAGATATGCTTCGCAAAAAAAAATCATCTCTATTTGTGGACAATAATGATGATAGCAATTATGCCAATTCAATAGTTGATGATTCTCCAACAGCTGAGGATGAATTAATTATTGAACAAAATTTAGCCCAATTATTACTTTGCATTAAGGAATTAAAACCTGCATATCAAGAAGTTATTCAAATGCGTTATTTTCAAGAAATGTCCTATCAAGAAATGGCTGACCATTTGAATGAACCTTTAAACAATATCAAAATTAAATTACTTAGAGGTAAAAAATTATTAGCAGAAATTATTAGCAAGAAATAGATTCAAAATCATGAGTTAATTGTAAATTTTTGAATCCTTATTTCTAAAACGATTTAACTTTATTTTCTAATTTCTAATTTCAAAATTCTAAATTCATTATCGTATCTTTGCCGTTCAAATTTTAAGCAGATGAACAACGCTATAGAAAATGTACTTACACCAAGAGAACCAAAACCAAAATGGTTACGTGTAAAACTACCTACAGGAAAAAAATATACAGAACTTCGTGGTTTAGTAGATAAATATAAATTAAATACAATCTGTGCTTCAGGAAGCTGCCCTAATATGGGAGAATGCTGGGGTGAAGGAACAGCTACATTTATGATTTTAGGAAATATCTGTACGCGTTCTTGCGGATTTTGTGGTGTAAAAACAGGTCGTCCAGAAGATGTAGATTGGGATGAACCAGAAAAAGTAGCCCGTTCAATCAAACTGATGCAAATCAAACATGCTGTTATTACAAGTGTTGATAGAGATGATATTAAAGATATGGGGTCTATCATTTGGGGTGAAACCGTGAAAGCAATAAGAAGAATGAATCCTAATACAACCTTAGAAACATTGATTCCCGATTTTCAAGGTAACACTAAAAATATAGATCGAATTGTAGCTGTTGCTCCAGAAGTAGTTTCTCACAATATGGAAACAGTAAAACGATTGACTCGTGAAGTAAGAATTCAAGCTAAATATGAAAGAAGTTTAGAAGTTTTACGCTACTTAAAAGAGCAAGGTATCAAAAGAACTAAATCTGGTATCATGCTAGGATTAGGAGAAACAGAAGAAGAAGTTATTGAAGTTTTACATGATTTAAAAAATGCCAATGTAGATATTGTTACTATTGGACAATATTTACAGCCTTCTAAAAAACACTTACCCGTGAAAGAATTTATCACTCCAGAACAGTTTGAAAAATATGAAAAAATTGGAAAGGAATTAGGCTTTAGACATGTGGAAAGTGGCGCGTTAGTTCGCTCTTCATATCATGCAGAAAAACATATTCATTAATTTAGTTTAAAGCAATTAACTTAAACTCTAAGCAGAAAGAATTTTGAAAACACGTATTGCAATTAATGGTTTTGGAAGAATTGGCCGAAATGTTTTTCGCTTATTATTAAATCATCCCACAATTGAAGTAGTAGCAATTAATGATATTGCTGATACAAAAACCATGAGTCATTTAATCAAATATGATAGTATTCATGGTGTTTTAAAGCAAAATGTTTCCTATACTTCAAACAGCATTATAATTGAGAATAAATCTTACTTGTTTTTTAGTGAAAAAGAAATTAAAAACTTAGATTGGAAGTCATTAAATATTGATGTTGTAGTTGAATCTACAGGAAAATTCAAAACAACAGAAGCTTTGCATCAACACATTGTTGCTGGTGCAAAAAAAGTAATACTATCTGTTCCTCCTGAAGATGATACTATAAAAACAGTTGTTCTTGGAGTAAACGATTTTATTTTGGATGGTACAGAAACTATCATTTCAAACGCCAGTTGTACAACAAACAATGCTGCTCCTATGATTAAAATCATGCAAGAGTTATGCGAAATTGAACAAGCTTACATTACAACTGTTCATTCATATACAACAGACCAAAGTTTACACGACCAACCTCATAAAGATTTAAGAAGAGCACGTGGTGCATCACAATCAATTGTTCCTACAACAACTGGGGCAGCAAAAGCTTTAACCAAAATTTTCCCTGAATTAGAAGGTAAAATCGGTGGTTGCGGCATAAGAGTTCCTGTTCCTGATGGTTCTTTAACTGATATCACATTAAATGTGAAGAGAAAAGTAACTATTGAAGAAATTAATGCCGCTTTTAAAGAAGCAGCTAATTCAAATTTAAAGGGAATTCTTGATTATACAGAAGACCCAATTGTTTCAGTTGATATTATTGGAAACACAAATTCATGTCTATTTGATGCTCAATTAACATCCGTAATTGACAACATGGTGAAGATAGTTGGGTGGTACGACAATGAAATTGGTTATTCATCGAGAATAATTGATTTAATTAAACTAATTCTGAAATAATTTTTACTTTTACTTTATAATTTGTTAAAGAATGAGTAAAGTAATCTTTTTATTATTTCTGTTTACTTCGTCAATTGCATTTGCACATAAGACACCTCGTACAGATGACTTGATGAATGAAAAGTATAATTCACATAATGCTTTTTCTGAAGTAAATCAAAAAAACATAGAAGAGGCATCGTCTGACACTGTAATAGACAATACAAATAACAATGACGCAAAAACAAAACATTTTAACCAATTAGTCAATTTGTTAAGTGTTGCTTTAGTAGCCATTTTATCGTTATTGTCCTTAGCCTTATACAGAAACAACACTATTGAAAATAAAAGCAATAAATTACTTCAAGAAAAAAATGAAGAGCTTGAAACAGAAAAATTTAGATCTGAAAAAGCCATAAGAGCTAAAACCGAATTTTTAGCCACTATAAGTCACGAATTAAGAACTCCTTTAAACGCAATTAATATTATTTCTGAAATCTTAATGGAAGAAAATCCTAAAGAAAGTCAGATTGAAAATTTAATTTCGTTAAAAATATCAGCTAATTATTTATTAAACCTAATAAATGATGTGCTTCAAATAAATAAAATTGAAGCACCAAATTTTAAAATTGAAGAATCCGAATTTGATATTAATGAAAAAATTGATAACATAAAAAAATCGCTTCAAGAAATTGCAAAATTAAACAACGTCAAATTGTCATTTAATATTGATCCGAATATCCCTAAACTATTAATTGGCGACAAAACTAAGCTTTATCAAATATTAGTTAATTTAATTTCAAATGCCATAAAGTTTAGTGAAAATGGTAATGTTACAACTAATTTAAAATTAATTTCAAAAACAAATCAGGAGATTGTAATTAATTTTGAAGTTATAGACGATGGTATTGGAATCCCTCTTGAAAAACAAGAAACTATTTTTGAAGATTTTACACAAGGCTCGCCTGATATTAATAAAAAATTTGGAGGCACTGGCTTAGGTTTAACCATTGTAAAAAAATTACTAAAACATTTAGGCAGTGATATTCAACTAATAAGTGAAGAAAAAAAGGGAAGTATCTTTTCTTTTAAGCTTAGTTTCAAAACAGATAAAAACTATGCTGAATTAAATGAGGATTTAGATTTTTCTGTTTTTAAAAACAAAAAATTCTTAATTGTTGAAGACAATAACATAACACAAGTAATCACTCAAAAATTAATTGAAAAACATGGTGCAACAAGTACGATAGCATCAACTGGAAGAGAAGCTTTAGAATTAGTAAAAGATAATTTTTATGACATTATTCTAATGGATATTAACTTACCTGATTTTAATGGAGATGTAGTAGCTTTAGAAATCAGAAAGACAAATTCACATACGCCTATAATAGCCTTTACTGCTATTCATAATGAAGAATATATTAAGAAAATAAGCGAGATAGGAATGAATGACCACATTACAAAACCAGTTAACACTAGGTCATTTTATCAAAAAATCATCAATCTTTTACATTAAAAGACCTAGATACTTAATATCAATTTTTTTATTAAGTTTCTAACATGCGGTTCAGCTTTTTTAGCTGCTTCAAGAACTTCTTCATGGTTAACATCTTCAATATTTTCAGCATCCCCCATATCTGTAATTACTGAAACTCCAAAACAATCCATATTCATGTGTTTAGCCACTATCACTTCTGGAACAGTAGACATTCCTACACAGTCTCCTCCCATTGCTTTTACCATTCTGTATTCCCCTAAAGTTTCAAACGTGGGACCTTGCAATCCAAGATAAACACCTTCTTTAATATCAATAGCTAAATCTAAAGCAATTTCCTTGGCCTTTGCAATCATTTTTTTAGAATAAGGTTCACTCATATTAACAAATCGTGGTCCAAATCGCTCATCATTTTGCCCTCTTAAAGGATGTTCTGGCATCATATTAATATGATCTGTAATGATAACAATATCACCTATATGATAACTTGGATTAACACCTCCTGAAGCATTTGAAACAATCAATTTTTCTAGTCCTAAAAATTTCATTACTCGCACTGGAAATGTAACTTCTTGCATGGTATATCCTTCATAAAAATGAAAGCGACCTTGCATGGCAATAACTTTTTTTTCTCCAATAGTACCAAACAACAAAGCTCCTTTATGTCCAACTACTGTTGATACTGGAAAATTTGGAATTTCTTTATAAGGCAATGTAAATTCAACCGTAATATCTTTTGAAAAATCTCCTAAACCTGAGCCTAAAATCACACCAAACTCTGGTAAAAAATCATTTGTTTTAGCTTTTATATAACTAACCGTTTCTTGAACTTTGTTCCACATAATTCATTATTTTTTTATCAAAATCACTTCCTAAATCTATAAACTGCGATTGAATTGGCAAATAATACAATTGCTCTTTAGGCAATAAACCTCTCAATCTAACATAGTCTTTTTCGGTAGTGATAATCTTTTTATTTTTTGCTTTATTTAAAATTGTAGCAATATCTTTTTCTTCAAAATCATGGTGATCAGAAAAAACTAAAGTTTCATTCAAATTGACTTTTAAAAAACTAAAAAAGGGTTGCGGTTTAGCAATTCCAGCAACAACAATTTTATCTTCTTTCTTAAGTTCTTCAACTAAAACTTTTTCTGTTTCACTATAAACATATTCATCATAGACAATACTAGTAAAATAAACAGGCTGTGTTACTTTTAACTTGTCAATGATTTTCTGCTGTGCAAGTTCATTAATATTTATGGGACATTTAGTGACAATTATCATATCTGCCCTCTTTTTCCCCATATTAGACTCTCGTAAATTACCAAAAGGCAAAATAAAATCATCACAAAACAAATCGTCATAAGCCGTAAGCAAAATATAAAAACCTGCCTTTACTTTTCTGTGTTGAAATGCATCATCAAGTAAAATTAAATCTGGCTTATTATCTAGTTCTAAAAGAATTTCAATACCTTCTACTCTATCTTCATCAACAGCCACAATTGTTTTTGGGTATTTTGAATAAAATTGATAAGGTTCATCCCCTAATGTTTTAGCAGTAGCTGTATAGTCCGCTAAAACAAATCCGGTGGTACTTCTTTTGTATCCTCTACTTAATGTAGCTACCTTATATTTATCAGATAATAATCGAATTAAATATTCAATTTGAGGTGATTTCCCTGTTCCACCCACACTTAGATTTCCTACAGCAATTATAGGGTCGTCAAAAGAGTGGCTTTTAAAAATTCCTCTATCATAGAAAAAATTTCTAATAAAAGTTACAATCCAATATATAATACCTATTGGAAAAAGTATTTTTCTTAGTATAATCATAGCACGAAAATACAATTTTTTTGCCTCTAATTTTTATCTTGAAATGATTATTCGTTTCTTTGTTATAATTAAAAGTATTTCCAAATGAAAATCAAAGATACACTTGCAATTTTAGAAGAAATGGCTCCTCTTGGTTATGCCGAAAGTTTTGATAATGTTGGATTACTTGTTGGAGACAGCAATGTATCTTTAACTGGAATTTTAGTTTGTCATGATGCATTAGAATCAGTTATTGAAGAAGCAATTGATCAAAAATGCAATTTAGTAGTTTGTTTTCATCCTATATTATTTAGTGGTTTAAAAAAAATTACTGGTAAAAATTATGTAGAAAAAGCCATAATAAAAGCTATTAAAAACGACATTGCAATTTATGCTGTTCACACGGCATTAGACAATCATAAAAATGGGGTTAATAAAATATTTTGTGATGCCCTGGGAATTAAAGATTCTAAAGTATTAATTCCAAAACAAAATTACGTTCAAAAACTGGTTACTTATACTGTTCCTGACAATGTAGTGCAATTGCGAAATGCTCTTTTTAATGCTGGAGCGGGTAACATTGGAAACTATGAGGATTGCAGTTTCAACAGTCAAGGTATTGGAACATACATGGGAAATGAAAATAGCAACCCTGAAATTGGATCCCCTTTTGAATTTGTAGAAGCTCAAGAAATTAAAATTGAAGTAACTTTTGAAAAACATTTGCAAGCTAAAATTTTAAAAGCGTTATTTTCAAATCATGTGTATGAAGAAGTGGCTTATGAAATTTATACTTTAGAAAACGAACATCAAAATATTGGCTTAGGAAGAGTTGGAATGCTTAAAAATCCCCTTTCAGAAACTGATTTCTTACAATTAATTCGCGAAAAACTAGATTGTAAAGGCATTAGACATAGTATTTTTTTAGGAAAATCCATTCAAAAAGTAGCCGTTCTTGGTGGTTCAGGAAGTTATGCTATAAAAAACGCAATCAACTCTGGAGCAGATGCTTACATAACATCAGACTTGAAATATCATCAATTTTATGAAGCAGAAAATCAAATTTTATTAGCTGATATTGGGCACTTTGAAAGTGAAAGATTTACAAAAAACTATATTGTTGATTATCTTAAAGAAAAAATCACTAATTTTGCAATCATTTTATCGCAAGAAAATACAAATCCTGTTAAGTACTTTTAAAATATGGCAACTACCAAAGAATTAAGTGTTGAAGACAAATTAAGAGCGTTATATGCCTTACAACTTATCGATTCTAAAATTGACGAAATCAGAAATGTAAGAGGTGAACTTCCTCTTGAAGTAGAAGATTTAGAAGACGAAGTGGCTGGTTTATCTACACGTTTAGATAAATTAAAAGCTGATTTGGAAAGCATTGATGAAAAAATCAAGGAAAAAAAGAATGCTATTGAAGAGCACAAATCTTCAATCAAGAAATATTTAGAACAACAAAAAAATGTTCGTAACAATAGAGAATTTAACTCTTTAGCTAAAGAAATGGAATTTCAAGAATTAGAAATTCAATTAGCTGAAAAGCACATTAAAGAGATGAAAGCTTCTATGGAACATAAAAAAGAAGTTATTGCTCAGTCTAAAGAGCGTTTAGATGTAAAACAAACGCACTTAAAACACAAAAAAGCAGAACTTAATGATATTTTATCTGAAACTGAAAAAGAAGAAACATTCTTAGTTCAAAAATCAGAAGAGTATCAACAACAAATAGAAGAAAGATTATTAAGCGCTTACAACCGCATTAGAGGAAGTGTAAGAAATGGAATGGCTGTAGTTTCAATTGAACGTGGTGCTTCTGCTGGATCTTACTTCACAATTCCACCTCAAACTCAAATGGAGATTGCAGGTAGAAAAAAAATCATTACTGACGAACATAGTGGTCGTATTTTAGTAGACAGCATGTTAGCCGATGAAGAGAAAGAAAAAATGGAAAAACTTTTCGCAAAAATGTAATATGAATCCCGATGAAAATCGGGATTTTTTTTTGCTTCTAATTCTGTCAAGCTGAATTCGATTCAGTTTCTCTCTTTTAAGCACATAGCATCATAGAACTCTGTTTATAGAAAAGTTGCTTTACTTTTAATAGATTATAAGATACTTACCTTAAATTTTCAAAACATATAAGTCAGATAAGTTATAAAGAACTAGAAATTCACAATTCCTAATTCTTAATTCATTTTTTCTCTATCTTTGCTTCATGGAAGAAAATGCAACTCGTATTAATAAATTTTTATCAGAATCTGGTTATTGCTCTCGCAGAGAAGCCGATAAATTAATCGATGCTGGAAGAGTCACAATAAATGGTATTGTGCCAGAAATGGGTACTAAAATCACCTCAAAAGACGAAGTACGTGTCGATGGTGTTTTAATAAACGAAAACAAAGAAAAACGCATTTATTTAGCTTTTCATAAACCTGTGGGAATTGAATGCACTACCAATCAAAGTGTGAGAGATAATATTGTAGATTATGTCAATTATCCTGAACGTATTTTTCCTATTGGCCGACTAGACAAAGCCAGTGAAGGTCTGATTTTCATGACCAATGATGGTGATATTGTCAACAAAATTCTTCGGGCAAGAAACAACCACGAAAAAGAATATATTGTAACGGTAAACAAACCTATAACTGAGCGATTTATTCAAAGAATGGCTAATGGAATCCCTATTTTAGAAACATTAACTCGAAAATGTAAAGTAGAGCAAATAAGCAAAACCGTTTTTCGAATTATCTTAACACAAGGATTAAACCGTCAAATTAGAAGAATGTGTGAATATTTAGATTATGAAGTCATTGCTTTAAAACGAACTCGCATCATTAATATTTCGTTAGACATACCTGTTGGAAAATATAGAGATTTAACCGAAGAAGAAATCATACAATTAAACCAATTAATTGAGCCTTCAAGTAAAACAGAAGAAGCTAGCCTGCCAAAAGTAGAGCGAAGCATACCCGGGCAAAGGGCTACTCCTACTAAGATTTTTAAGAAGAAATAATATTTCATTAAATACAACACTAAAATATAGTCCTCTATTGTGAAAACAGTTGAGGATTTTTTTATATTTATGATCAAATACAATTGAAAGAAAGCACAAAAATGAAAAAAGAATATTGGGATGTAACCGACGAACAGGTTATAGAAAAAACAGGAAAAAATATTGCAGAGTGGATTAAAATTCTTGACAAATTAAAAGTGGCTGAAATGAAATCAAATGATGTTGTTGCTCATTTACAAAGTAACTATAAAACCCCTAGATACTGGGCAAGGACTTTAACAACATTATATTTAAAACAACAAAACCAATAATATTACTTGAACGATAAAAAACAAAAACAACATGAATGAAGACGACAAAATAAAACAAGCCATAACCGATTTTGTAAAAGGTGGAGATAATAGTGACATTGAACTACTAGACAAGGTACTACACGAAAATTTTAGAGTTACAAATAATGGTTTCATGGGAATTTCTGGCGTAACCATAATTGATAAAAAAGGATATTTAGACAAGATTAAAAACGGCATTTTTGGAGGATTACCCAGAAAAATGAAAATTGAAGAACTTGACCATGATGGAATAATAGCATCCGTGAAACTTAGAATAGAAAGTTCAGAAAATGATTTTGTCTCCTATAATTCACTAGTTTTAGACTCCGACAATAAATGGAAAATAATCAACAATCTTGCTGTTGTCAAAGCCAAAAACTAAGAAAACCAATTACCTTACATTCCTTACGACAATCCATACATAATAGAAAGTGGTACAGATTTAAGATATGTACAAGAATTACTAGGTCATAACAGTAGTAAAACAAATTGCTTCTCCTCTGTTTCTGATAAATCAATTCGAAAAATTATTAGTCCTCTAGATATATTATAAAAATTTAGTAGATTTGAAGAAGGTAGATTTTGATATTTTTTTTATGCAATGCGTATTTTTAAATATCATTTTTCAAAAGACTAATTATCAGTAAATTAAACAAAATCAACTCTACATTAACATTCGTATATATGAGAGTTACATTTAAATGATGAAAAACTCTAGTAAAATCATATTGATTATTTTGATTGTTCTAATATCTGGAGCTATCTCGATTCCATTTTGGTTAGAGACAGATACGAAGGAAGCTATGAATTTATCAGGATATCTAATTAGTACAATTTCTAGCGCATTTACTATAATAATAGCTTTTCTTTTATTTGATAGATTTGGAGTTTCGAAAAAAACTTTAGATAAAAATGTTGAAACTGTGTTTAAACTACTTGAAGTAATAAAATCTAAAATTATCTACGCTGAATATGAATCTGATTCTGGAACTCATCATTCAGCAATTTCAATTAGTGATAATCTTCAGCAGTTTAAAAAGAATAAAATAATGCTTGAGAAGGATATTTTGTTCAACTATGAAGACATAAATAATGGCCTTTATGAAATAAATCAATTTGCCAATGATGTTTGGTTGCCAATTCAGATTCGAGAAAAAATTAAAAAAATATCGTTAGCTTCTGCTTCTTCTGTAAAAGATAATTTCATCCCTAAAAACAAATGTGTTAGAATATCTTTTCATTTATACCCAGAAGCTAGAAAGGATAAAGAAGTTATGTGGTATATGACTAACCAAAAAGAAACAACATTTAATGAATTTCTGTTAGGTTTGGAAAATTTAGTTTCTGAAATAAAAACTTGGCTGAATAAACATTCGAATTATAGTTTAGAACTAAACATCTAAATATAACACCGTATAAAATTAATTGCTAGTGCAAGCCTACTTACGAAAATCCTCACGGATTTTCGTAAGTAGGCTTGCAAAGTTAACTGCTTAAACCACGCAACTACTCATAGCCCGCGCCGTTGTGTGATATTTTAGAGAACTCCCATTCAGAAAACTCTTTTAAAATAAAATTACTCCGAAAGTTCTTTAAAGAATGGACTTACGTTGTTATTATCAATATAGTCTTCAACAATACCAACTTCATCTATATCAACAAATTCAAGAAATTTAGTATCACGTATCTGCGACCACATCATATGGTTTTTATCTGTTTTGCTAACTTTCGGTTCTCTTCCTATAACAAAATATTTTCCGTCAGGCTGTCCAGATAATTCTAAGGCTTTAGTCAAAGACACAAAACGAGTAACATCATTCTCTAAAAAATAATGCTTTTTTTCAAAATCAATTGCTTGTCCAGCAACTGGAACTCCATTTAATCCGATAAAGTTAACTTCAACTGGTGCGAACAAATTAGCAAAATCATCAGAAGTAAGTATTTTATCAATATTCACCTTACCAGTAATTTTTGGATACAATTTAGTTTTTACTTTTTGAAAAACAGTAGGCTCTGTGGTCATAGAAACTATTTCATCATACTGAAAAATATACTTTTCAAAAACTCTTTTATATATATCATTATCCAAAAGAACATCCATAAACTTTGGCTCAGAAAACTGTAATAAATTATTGGAATAGTTAGATAAATAAGTAATATAAGAACTATTTACCCATTTTGCTTTTGAATTAATAGATACAGTTAATAGATTATTTTCATTTTCTATTTCTTTATTTATTTCTTTTTCAAGCGAACGCAAATACGTTTTTAGAATATTATAACTTTCATTATCTAACAAAGACTTAATTGCTTGCAATTTTGAATGCGAAAACTTAAAATAATTTTGAATACCATCAGACATAATAAGCCCAATGCTTACTTTCTCATCAAGAGTAGCATTAATTGGAACGTATAATATAGAATAAATAGTTTTCATTTTAATTTTTTATAAAAGATTGAACATAAGTCCTAAACGTATCCTCACATTGCTTTTTCCATTCATCGGTAAACAAATGTTGTTGCATTTTGGCTTTCATATCATCTTTATCAATTGCCCAAGAAACTGGTAATAAGTCAAATATGATATCTAAATTAGCCTCACATTCTTTGGTGCAAAGATAAAAATTATCGACCAACTTATCAACAATTAATGTTAATTTCTTTGTTTTACCAAAAAGTAACTTAGCAAGTTCCGTATTCAGTAGCGTGTCGTCTTCTGTTAAGGAAGCTAAACCATAATGCAAGGAACTACTGTTAAAAATATTCACATGATCAATAGCGTAAAAGAAATAAATCGTATCCGGTGCAAAATATAATAATAAATTAGCATTATTATAATTCCTGTCTTCATTGCAAAGCCAAATATCAAAAAGAGCAATTTTTAAAAAATCCGTCTTTTGTTTTATCCGGTCTCTGAAACTCTTCTCTCTGAACGTAGGTATAAACGATAAATCAATCTCTTTAGTATTCTTCATAAACAAAGAACCAAAACATTCTTTTTCAAAAAACGACGGCTGAAGACTAGGATACTTATCATAAGAAATATGCTCATCTTTAACAGTAATTAAAGCACTTTCAGGCACATTAATAGACCATATTTTGGCAAATTCAGAGGCAAGTAACTCATTAAAAAGATATTTCGGAAATCGATCATATTTACACACCCAATCATTAAAATCGTTACAAGTAACCAGTAAAGGACTGCTACCAGCCGTAGCAAACATTTTATGTGGCTCTTGAATTGTGTGTAATACCTTCATTAAATTTACTAATAACACTCGCAAGATATAAATTTATAATCAAAAAACATCACACAACAGCGGTAACTGTTGCACAACTACCATTTTTTAAAACATCCCGAAGCTTCAGAATCAAAATCATAAAAATCCAACCTCTTTTAAAGTGATTTAAAGGAGGTTTATTTATTGTTATCTTTGGAATAGTTATGTAAAAGCACAACCGTTTGAAACAATTTTGCTAGGACAATGCTTGTTTGAAATTTTACTTTTTAAGTTCGCTTCGTTCGGGTCCCAAAAACTCTAAAGTAGTTTTGTACTTGTAATCTTTTTTTATAAATTTACGGAACTGCCACAAGCGACCAAACGTTAGTATACATTAAAAGCAACATGTTGAAACTAAAGAACATCTTTAAAAAGAAAGAAAATTTGAGCGAAGACCAAAAAGCTGAAAGATTTTGGAATTGGTTTAATAAAAATCAAAATAAGTTTCTCTTTTTAACTGAAATCACCGAATCGGAGAAGGACAAATTAATGGCTGAATTTTTATCTGAATTACATAAATTTAACGAAGAGATTTATTTCGAAATGGGTGGTCATCCTAATGACGAAAAAATTGAATTAATTATTTCAGCAGAAGGAATTTTAGAGCATTTTCCTGCTGTAGAAAAATTGACAAGCTGTGCCCCTGAATTTAAAAACTGGGAAATTATAGCTTTTAAGCCACCAATGGGAAATTCATTTAGTTTAGACTATCGAGGAAAAGTATTTGACCCTGAAAAAATAATTTATATTCCATTGACTGCAAAAGAAGACCCAAAATCAATTGGATTTAATGTCTGCTATCCTGACTATGAAGAATCTGAAAAAGAAATTTATGTTAATGGAACGTATTTAATTTTAGATACAATTATTGGAGAAAAATCAGTAGCTTTAGATATTGACTATATGGACGTAATTAAAACCCCTGAAAATATTTCCGATTTTGATTTTGGTCATTTATCAAATATTGGAGAATATATAGCGGAAAAGAAAAACGTATGCTAACACCGTGTATAGCTCATTGCAACTAAAATAGTTAAATGAATTTATATTCCTACAAACAAAAAGAAAAACAGAAAAAACGTATCCTAAATCCCACAACGATGCCATACACAAAATCGTTATCAGCAATTTTGAAATCACTTTACATATGAAAAACATATTCTTAATTATTTTTTTTCTTACAACATCATTCTGCTTTTCGCAAGACAAATTAATTTTTAATACAAAATTTACTCAAAGTGAAGATAAATGGGTTGCCTTTGAAGCTGACTCTATAGGTTCACATAATTTTGGCTTTATATATATAGATTCACAGGCTGGGCTAACTTTTGACTATGCAGGATCTTTTAAAATTGACAACAATGGAAAGTTCATTCTTAAAAAGAAAGAACTAGAAGGCTCAATGAAAATTAGATTAGAACCAAATAATAGATTAGTCGCTATCATTCCTGAATCACATTTTGTTGAATTGGAAATTTCAAAATTTCCTGAATGGCTCAAGTATTACAAAGAAGGCGAAAACTCTATCGAACGTCTATATAAATGGGGTTACATGTATAATAGCTGGGAAGAATGTGCTAAAGCTTTGGAATTTTTAGAAAAAGCAAAGAAAATAAATCCTAACTACAAAGGCCTTAGAGTTGAATTAGGGTTTTCTTATAATTGTTTAGGTCAATATCAAAATGCAATTAATATCCTAAAAGAAGCACTCAAGTTAGAACCAAATGATGCTTACATTTATAAAGAATTACTTTATTCTCAAATACATAACAATCAACTGGATGATGCAATATCAACTTATGATATGATAATAAATGATGTAGTTGATAAAACATATAATGCTGAAAATGCATTCAATATTTTGGGAGAATATTTTAGACAGAAAAATTTAGAAAAATTTAATGCATGGATAAAAAAGACTCAAATTGACAATGATAAGCAATTTGGTTCCTATGTAGAAAAATTGAAAAAAGAATTAGTTGGAAAATAAAAAACCGATTTGTTAACAGCGGTTTGCATAATTTTAAAAAATGAAATTAAATCAAGACCAATTTGAAGCTTTAACGTACATTTTTGAAAGAGAAAACGGAAATATAAAGAATGAATATGAAGACCAAATAATTAAAGAATCTGGAATTGGAGATCTTGATTCAAATGCTTTAGAAAAAATTGTTGTTGATGGTCTAAATAATGGGACTTATTTAGACTCCTCCGAAAAGATTAGTGCATATTGGTCACTTGGTAAGCGTTATAATAAAAACTTAATACCAAACTTTCGTAAATGGCTTAATGATGAAATAAAACTTAACGACCCACAAGCTGTTTATCAAATATTAATATCTCTCGGCAATATGGATGAACCAGTCTTTAATTCAAACAGAAAAGGAAGCTCAGCTTTTCATGAAACAGAACTTAACTTAAGAGATGCAAAAGACTATTTAGAAAAAACTATGCATAACAACCGTTTGTAGCAATTATTAGGCTTGGTTTGTGCACGAAATTTTCTCCGAAAATTCCACAAGGAGTTTTGTACTTGTAAACTTTTGTTATAAATTTACACAACTGCCATAAGTGGCAAAACGTAAGCAATTTGAAAAATGAATATATTTTCAAAAATATTTAAGAAAAAATCGAGCAAATGGAGTTTGATTCTAAACGAAAAAGGAATTAATTCAATTGGAGGAAAAGCAAGTTCTGAACTTGAAATTCCTATATTAGACACGAGTCCAATAGTCTATATCGGATACGTGTCTAAAAAAGAAGCTTATTTTCCGCAAATTGATTTTGACTTACATTTAGTTTGTCCGATATTCCTTGACCTTCAATCACCTGTATTTTTCGACTACTCTGACCCAAAAAAACCAAAATTAATAATGGATAATGTCCCTTCGAACTTTAATCAGTTATTTGAAGATATCCCTTATGATGTTTACATTGAATACAAACAATTTAATTTCAAAATTGATAACGTACCATCACAAAAAATAAAAGTAGGTATTCACGAATTTGATATGGTTCCAGGAGAAATTGGTCATACTGGAATACCCAACTGGATTCATGATGAAGAATGGCTTAAATGTCCTATTACCGGAAATAAAATGGATTTTCTGTTTCAAATAGGAGATATTGAGGATTGTGAAACTGTAAAAGGGCAAAAAATTTTAGATAAAGAATCTTTTGACCCTTACTTGCATTTTGGACACGGATACTTATATGTGTTTTATGAACCTACTTCTAAAGTTATTGGATATTTAAATCAACTATAAAAAACTGCTTACGACATTGGCTATAAATAATTGCTTGTTCTCGTCTACTTACCAAGTTAAATAATAATTTAAGTAAAATAGTAACATCTTTATAATTTGACAGTCTAATTGAAGTTAATAAATTTTAAAATACGTACTATACTCTTCTTAATTCTCACAATCTCATATCTAACTTCTTTTGCCCAGAGTTCTACAATAGAACCTTTTAAAAACGATACTCTATTCGTTATCAAAAAGAACTCAGAAAAAGGATTTTATCACGACTATATTTTGTTTATTCCAAAGGAAACTCCTGTAAACAAAAAAATATTTCTACTGGTGGAACCAAATAACACCGGAAAAACGTCTGACAGTATAGAAGTTCATAGAAATTATGCTATAGATTTAGCTTCAGTAAGTTCTGTAGGAAATAATATTTCTACAATGCTAAAAATCCCCTTACTTGTCCCTATTTTTCCAAGACGAACTAATGTACACCCATGCATTAGACAGGGATGTTATGTTAGAAAAATCACCTGAACTAAAACGGTTAGATCTACAATTATTAGCCATGATAAATGATGGAAAAATTGTTTTAGATTCTATGGGTATTAAAGTAGAGTCAAAAATTTTTATGAATGGTTTTTCTGCATCAGCTACGTTTACAAACCGTTTTTCTTTTATTCATCCTGAAACTATAAAAGCATTAGCTATTGGTGGATTTAATGGAGAGCTTATCCTTCCTCAAAATAAAATTAATGGTATTAAATTAAATTATCCTCTTGGCATAAACGATTTTACTCAGCTATTTGACAAAAAATTTGATATTAATACCTACAAAAAAATTCCTCAATTCATCTATATGGGAAAATTAGATGAAAATGATGCCGTTCAGTTTGATGATGCCTTCAGTGAAAATGAACGCCAAATAATCAATAATAATATCGGAAAAAAAGTACAGGAAAGATATTTAATATGTCAGGAACTATATCAAAAGGAAAATATTTTTCCCGTTTTCAAAACCTATGAAAATGTAGGCCATTGGACTACATCAGATATGAATTTTGAAGTTATAAAATTCTTTTTCAATCAAATACAAGAGAAATAGAAACTGCTCATAACCACTATCTATAGCAGTTATTCCGTTTGGTTTTCTTTGAATTTTATCTAAAATCTTAAAAGGAGTTTTGCACTTGTAATCTTTTCTCCTAAATTTACGCAACTGCTATAAGTGGCAGAACGTTGTGTGCCATTGTAATCTAAATCGTTAAACAAAGAAAAGAATTATGAGATTTATAATAGCCTTAGCATTTTCTTTAATTTTATTGTCTTGTAATGAATCATTTGAAGAATTAGATACTGAAAAATTTAATATTGAAATGGCTTCAAGAAATGACATAAAAACTCCAGAAGAATTAATAACTATATTTTATAATTATCCAGAAAACGAATCTAAACCAAAACTAAGAATATCTAAAACAGAAATTGGTAAAAATGTATTTGAAATAACTTTGATTCACGATAATCAAGAGGATGATTCTCAAAAAGCCGAAAAAATAATTATGACAGCTGAAAAGATTGGGACAAAATGGTATGCTAAAAAAATTATTCGAAATTGGAAATGTTACTCAGGAAGAGGACATACTGATTGGGGAATTGTAAATTGTAATTAAAACAACAAACATACAACAACCATTCGTAGCAATTATTAGGCTTGGTTTGTGCACGAAATTTTCTCCGAAAATCCCACGAGGAGTTTTGTACTTGTAATCTTTTCTCTTAAATTTACGCAACTACTATAAGTGGCAGAACGTTGTATGTAATTTAAAATCGCTATTAAAGATATTAATCTATAAACTTATTACATCATGTACAAACTACTAAAAACATTAATAATCACATTAAGCGTACTCTTTTTCTACTCAGCTACTCTTTTTGCTCAAAAAAATGTATCCTTAATATCTAAAGGAGTTGAATTATTCGGGACTTTAGAATTACCTAAAAATAAAACAGATAAAGCAATATTGATTATTTCTGGATCAGGACAGACAGATAGAGATGGTAACACAAACCCATTATACATGAATGATGCTCTAAAAAAACTTGCCTTAGAATTAACAGATTTGGGATATACCACTTTGCGATTTGACAAAAGAGGTGTGGGCGAAAGTTCATCAGATTCATTAACTTATGAAACCATACGTTTTGAGGATTATGTTCTTGACGCATCAAATTGGATTTCTTATTTAAAAAAAGAGTACTCTGACATTACAGTAATAGGCCATAGTCAAGGTGCATTAGTAGGTATGTTGGCAATTCAAAACAACCCAGTTAACAAATTCATCTCTTTAGCTGGGCTTTCTGAAGATCTCTATACGACTTTGAAAAGGCAATTATCTAACCAACCCTCAGTTGTAAAAGATGCGGCGTTTCCCATCCTAGATAGTCTAAAAATGGGTGTTAAGGTTGATAGTGTCCCTCCTTTTCTAGAGAGTTTGATGGGACCTTCTGTTCAAGATTATTTTATGTCATTTATGAAATATGACCCAAGAGAAGAAATTAAAAAACTTAGCATCCCAATTTTAATAATTCAAGGAAGCACTGACTTACAAATAACAGTTCAGGGGGCTACCGAAATGAGCAATAAGTCAGACTTTGCCCGTTTAAAAATAATAAAAGACATGAACCATGTGCTCAGAAAAAGCTCTTCTGAGACAACTGAAAATATGGCAACCTATAACAATACTGAATTGCCTCTTCATGATGAGTTGATTGAAGAAATAAAGACTTTTTTGAACAGCAGTAATTAAACCTAAAGGTAATGCAACAATGTATTAAAAATAATAGATTATTTAGTGCTGTAGGAAATACTTTGGAAAAAAACCAAACTTTTCAATGATTTTGAAAACTTGAATGGAGCCAGTACACAACAACCGTTTATAACAGTTGCAAGGCTTCATTCTAGTGTGTTTTTTTTTATATTTACCAAAAAATGATTATTTCTTCACCCCTATTTTTGATAACCCTTGCAGATTTTAAAAGTAGGCACGTACTTACCAAGTTAAATAATAATTTAAACAAAATAGTAACATCTTTATAATTTGACAGTCTAATTGAAGTTAATAAATTTTCAAATGCGTACTATACTCTTCTTAATTCTCACAATCTCATATCTAACTTCTTTTGCCCAGAGTTCTACAATAGAACCTTTTAAAAACGATACTCTATTCGTTATCAAAAAGAACTCAGAAAAAGGATTTTATCACGACTATATTTTGTTTATTCCAAAGGAAACTCCTGTAAACAAAAAAATATTTCTACTGGTGGAACCAAATAACACTGGAAAGACTTCTGACAGTATAGAAGTTCATAAAAATTATGCTATAGATTTAGCCTCAGTAAGTTCTGTAGGAAATAATATTTCTACAATGCTAAAAATTCCCTTACTTGTCCCTATTTTTCCAAGACCAGCATCACAAGAACTAATGTACACCCATGCATTAGACAGGGATGTTATGTTAGAAAAATCACCTGAACTAAAACGGTTAGATCTACAATTATTAGCCATGATAAATGATGGAAAAATTGTCTTAGATTCTATGGGTGTTAAAGTAGAGCCAAAAATTTTTATGAATGGTTTTTCTGCGTCAGCTACATTTACAAACCGTTTTTCTTTTATTCATCCAGAAACTATAAAAGCATTAGCTATTGGTGGATTTAATGGAGAGCTTATCCTTCCTCAAAATAAAATTAATGGTATTAAATTAAATTATCCTCTTGGCATAAACGACTTTACTCAGCTATTTGACAAAAAATTTGATATTAATACCTACAAAAAAATTCCTCAATTCATCTATATGGGAAAATTAGATGAAAATGATGCCGTTCAGTTTGATGATGCCTACAGTGAGAATGAACGCCAAATAATCAATAATAATATCGGAAAAAAAGTACAGGAAAGATATTTAATATGTCAGGAACTATATCAAAAGGAAAATATTTTTCCCGTTTTCAAAACCTATGAAAATGTAGGTCATTGGACTACATCAGATATGAATTTTGAAGTTATAAAATTCTTTTTTAATCAAATGCAAGAGAAATAGAAACTGCTTATAATCACCATTTATAGCAGTTATTCTGTTTCGTTTTTCTTTGAATTTTATCTAAAATCCTAAAAGGAGTTTTGTACTTGTAAGCTTATACAAACATATTAGACATCATTGTTGGGCACCCCAAAACAATCATTCTAAAATAGACAACGAGGTATTAAAAAAAATAAAATGACAATTGAAGAAAATAAAAAAATAGTCTTGAGATTTAACAAAGAATTTATAGAAAAAGGAAATTCTGAAATTCTAAAAGAAATTGTAGCTGATAACTTTATTAATAGGACAGCTCCAAGTTCTGTTCCAACTAATGTTGACGGACTAATACAATTCATCGCAATGTTACACAAAGGATTTTCAAATTTTAATATTGAGATTCATGAACAGATTGGAGAAAACGACCTTGTTGCAACACGAAAGACTATACACGCAAAACATACTGGAGAAATAATGGGGCATCAACCTACAAACAAGCAAATTGCTTTTAATGTAATGGATTTTGTGCGTTTAAGTGATGGTAAGTATGTAGAACATTGGGGAAGAAATGATATTATGCAAGTGATTCAAAATTTATAACAGAATGACTTTAGCTATTGTTTATTTCATATTTTAGATTAAAAAAACGAAATGGATAAATATTTAGAAACATTTGAAACTTGGAATAAAGTAGCCAAATTATACGAAGATAAATTTATGGATTTAGATTTGTATAATGATACTTATGACAAATTTTGCGAACTATTGCCGAAAAAAAAACCAACAATATTAGAAATTGGTTGTGGGCCAGGAAATATAACAAAATATTTATTGGCTAAAAGACCCGATTTTAAAATTCTAGGAACCGACATTTCACCAAATATGATTGAATTGGCAAAAACAAATTGCCCAAATGCAAAATTTGAAGTAATTGACAGTAGAAAAATTGAAAACATAAAAAACAAATTTGATGCAATTGTTTGTGGGTTTTGTTTACCCTATTTATCCGAATTAGATGTTGAGAAGTTCATAATCGATTGTAAAAACTTATTAAACGAAAATGGAATAATATATTTAAGTTTTGTAGAAGGTGAAAAAGATAAATCAGGATATATAAAAGGTAGCAGTGGTGACAGAACTTTCTTTTATTATCACAATTTAGAAAACTTAACAAATCAATTAAAACATAACCATTTTGAAAAGCAGAATTTGATACAGAAAAGTTATGAGAAAAATGATAAAACCGAAGAAATACATACAATTATAATAGCAGAAAAATAACCGAATCGCTAACAGTCATTTATAGCAATTGTTTGACTTAGTATGTGTTCTGGATTTTACTTTGTCAGTTCGCTTCGATCGGGTCTCCGAAAATTCCATAAAGAGTTTTTACTTGTATACTTTTGTCATAAATTTACGCAACAACTACAAATTACGGAGCGTTAGTGATAATTGTATCAAAACTCAAAAAATAGCAAACCATAAACCATGTTAGCAACTAAAAATATATTTGTTCTAATAGGAAGCGCCAGTCAGCATTCTACCAACCAAAAGCTTATAGAAAACCTTGCAACATTGATGCAAGCCAACTTCCATTTTATACTATCTGACGATTTAAAAACACTTCCTCATTTTGATCCAGAATTATCTTCCAACAATCCACCTAAACAAATTATAGAACTTAGAAATAAAATAGAAAAAGCTGATGGAATTTTGATTTGTACACCTGAATATATTTTTAGTATTCCAAGTGGTTTAAAAAATGTAATTGAATGGTGTATTGCAACAACTGTTTTTTCAAACAAACCAACCGGACTTATCACTGCTTCAGCAAGTGGAGAAAAAGCCCATGAAGAATTGCAACTCATCATGAAAACGGCTATGGCAAAATTTACAACGGAAACAACCTTACTCATTCAAGGTGTGAAAGGTAAAATAAACGAACAAGGGCAAATTATTGACAAAAGCACATTAGACAACTTGATAAAATTTGCAAATGCATTTTGCTCTTTAGTCAATATAAATTAAAATAATAGTGTTTTAAAATTCTGATTTTCATTTATTTACAATTATTTTAAAAAATTTTGTAACATTTTAGATATCCTCGTATCTAAAAAACGAATACTAAAAAATAATCAAAATGAAAAAAATCAAATTCTTAATGTTCCCATTTGTATTTACCTTTTTAAGTACACTTGTTTATGCACAAAATAAATCCTATCCATTTGATGTTAAAATTAGTGGAAAAGGGAAACAATCCATCATTTTTATTCCTGGTTTTGCCAGTTCTGGAGAAGTGTGGAACGATACAAAATCAAATTATGAAAAAGATTTCACTTGTTACACACTAACAATGGCTGGTTTTGCAGGTATAAAACCACAAGCAAATGCCACTTTTGAAAATTGGGAAAACAGCATTGCTAATTACATTAAAGAAAATAAAATTGAAAAACCAATTCTAATTGGTCATAGTATGGGCGGTGGTTTAGCATTAGCAATTGCTTCAGATTATCCAGAACTTATTAAAAAAATTGTAGTAGTTGATGCGCTTCCCTGTTTACAAGCTCTTTCAAATTCGGCTTTTGTATCTAATGAAAATCCAGATTGTTCTCAAATAGTCAATCAAATGACTTCACTAACCCAAGAGCAGTTTCATCAAATGCAAACAAATTTTGTTTCCAGCCTCGTTACTGAAGTTTCTAAACAAGAATTAGTTATTAGTTGGAGCATCAATTCTGATAGAAAAACATTTGCAGAAATGTATTGCGATTTTACTAATACCGATTTAAGACAAAAAATAGAAAAGATAAAATGTCCTTCTTTAATTTTATTGGAAAACTCTTTTAAAACCATAAAACCAGCTATAGAGGAACAATATAAAAACCTAAAAAATGCTAATTTACAATATTCAACCAAAGGGTTACATTTTATAATGTATGATGATAAAGAATGGTATTTAAACCAATTAAATAACTTTTTAAATTAATTATAATGAAAAAATTAAAATATTTTATACCAACTAAACAAGCCATAATTATTGGTGCAGCAGTTGGAACAGCAACAAAAAATATTGCAGTGGGTCTTTTTCTAATTTTAATCTTTAGCTTAGCATCTAATTTAAAATTAATTAAACGATAAATGCAAGTGTTTGAAGAAATATATAAAAGCTATTGGCAAAAGATATTTCGTTTGTGCATGGGTTATGTAAATGATCATAGCCTTGCACAAGATCTAGCACAGGAAACATTCATAAGCGTTTGGGAACAACTTCCTAAATTTAGAAATGAATCTAGTATCGGAACTTGGATTTTTAGAATTGCTTCTAATAATTGCTTGAGACAAATTGAAAAACAAAATCGTTTTCCAAAAGCTCAATTGCCTTTAAATTTAATTGAAGAAAAGCAACACAATATTGAACCTCAAATTCAATTTTTATATAAGTGTATTGCTGAGTTGCCCGAAATTGATCGTATTATTATATCACTGGAACTAGAGGATATAAAGCAAGCAGAAATAGCCAATATTGTTGGACTATCAGAAGCTAACATACGAGTAAAAATTCACAGAATAAAAGAAAAATTAACACAAAAATTTACCAGTAATGAGCGATAATATAAATTTCAAAGACTTGTGGGCTAAGCAAACAACAATTATACCCAATCCTGAAAATTTAATAGTTGAAATTAAAAAAATGAAACAATCTAATTTGAAAAAATTAGTATTTACAAATATTTTACTAATACTAACTTCCCTATTTATCATCTTAATTTGGATCTATTTTCAACCACAATTACTCACAACAAAAATTGGGATTATCCTAATCATTATTGCAATGGTAATTTTTCTATTTGCTTATAATAAAAGTTATGCTCTTTTCAAAAGCCATAAGAACGCACAAAATAATAGCGCTTATTTAAAAGACTTATTAGCCATTAAAGCCAAACAAAAATTCATGGAAAAAACCATGTTGAATTTGTATTTTATTTTACTTTCAATAGGAATTGGGCTGTACATGTATGAATATACAGCACGAATGAAACCGCTTTGGGGAATAGTTACTTATGGTATTACTTTCATTTGGATTCTGTTTAATTGGTTCTACATAAGACCAAAGCAAATAAAAAAACAAAATGAAAAATTAGATGCTATAATTACTAAATTTGAAACGCTAAACAAACAACTTAGTGAGTAACAAATAGGCTTTCTAAAAAATGTGATTAATAAGACAGATTATATTTATAAAATATTTGAGAAACAACAAATTACTAACATGCATGTAATTATAAATAGAACTCATTATCTTTTTACTTTTACTCAAGTTTTATTTTTCAAAGTTTTCGGTATATTTGTTAAGCCTGTCATTAAATTACTTAACAACGGTAAAGTCTGGGAATGTTAGTAAACAATTTCGTTTAACGACATAAATCCAATAACTAATATCAATAATGATAAAAAAATATAAAAGAATTACAGTCATACTATTGATGCTTATTCCTTTGTTAGTTACCCTGTTATTAGCAGAAACTTGGATTTTACCACAAAAAGAAATTGATGACTATATAGTTTCATATAGTAAAAATACTGTGACAAGCGGAAGATATTCAAAAAGTAAAACTACTGTTTGTTATAAATTTTATACTCAAAAAGGACTAGAATTTTCTACAGAAAAAACATATATTAATGAAAACGATGTAAAAATTAAACATAGCTACATCTTTAAAAATATCACTTCCGTTAAATCTGAAACTAAAGATTACTCAGACAAATTGACTTCTGGTTTAAATGGTGCCACTTTATGGTTTATAATCGGCTTAACTATATCAGCGATAATTAGTTTATTAAACCTTAGATATAATAAAAATTTATCTAAAAATGGATTTCAAAACATTATTCTATTTAATTCATTGTTACTGTTTTATATTCTATATTTATTATTTTTAAACAATTAATTTTCTAATTTATATTTAAATCTATTTACCAATAGTAGCTTAAATAATTGCTCTGGTATGACCCAAAGAAAACATATTTTCCATAACTTCGTTTTGTTCTAGTGAAAAAGAACAATTCATAAATCGTAACTTTTCATTATCTCGAACCATTAACTATCATTTAAAAAACATAATCAAGAAAAAATTAAACTCTGAAATTATGGACTATCCTTTTTATTTGGACAAATTCAAAAAATCGGCTGACCAACTTGACAAAAAACTGTTAGCCGAAAAACAACTCGAAGAGGATGGATTAATTACTAGAAAAGTGTACACTTCAAAACCTCCATTAAAAGTAGATTACACCTTAACCGAATTTGGAAAAACATTAATTCCTGTATTAAATGCTATTGCTGAATGGGGCATTATTTCGGCCAAAAATCAAAAAAAAATTGAAACAATTAATGAAAACTTTAGTTGCTTACAGCTCAAATAAAATAAGCCTCAAATGCTAAACAAAATACATCACATTGCTATTATATGTTCCGATTATAATGCCTCAAAAAAATTCTATATAGATATTCTTGGACTAGAGGTAATTAATGAAACTTATAGAGCAGAAAGAGCTTCTTACAAGCTAGATTTAGCCCTACAAGGTCATTATTGCTTGGAATTATTCTCATTTCCAAATCCACCCAAAAGACCTTCAAAACCAGAAGCTGTAGGTTTAAGACATCTTGCTTTTGAAGTAGATAGTTTAGAAGTAATAATCAATCATTTGAACCAACATAGCATTGAAGTTGAACCCATTAGAATAGATGAAATAACAAATAAAAGATTTACATTTACAGCAGATCCTGATAATTTACCTATTGAATTTTATGAAAAATAAACTATTTATTTCTTGTCTTTTAATTTCCAATAGCTTCTTTGCTCAAACGACTGAAGCCCCTATTCAAGCTTTTGATTTTTTAGCCTCATATCAAAACATCAGGGATATTGCCATTTCCACAAATCAAGAAGAAGTGTATTTTACCATACAAAGTCCAGACGAACAAGTTTCTAAAATTGCATTTGTTACTAAACAAAATTCAACTTGGTCTGAACCGCAATTGGTTTCTTTTTCAAGTGCTCATAGAGATATTGAACCGTTTTTATCAAATGATAATTTACGCTTGTATTTTGCTTCAAACAGACCTTTACATGATTCCATTTCAAAGAGTAAAGATTATGACATTTGGTATGTGGAAAGAAAAAGCACAAAAGAAAAATGGTCAAAACCTAAGAACTTGGGACTTCCTATTAATACAACTAAAGATGAATTTTATCCATCCGTAGCTAAAAACGGCAATTTATATTATACATCCGAAAATTATAATTCCTTAGGTAAAGATGATATTTTTGTAAGCCAATGGAAAGAAAACAGCTACCAAGAGCCTCAAAATTTAGGATTAGCCATCAATAGTGCTGGGTATGAATTTAATGCTTTTATTGATGCTGATGAACGTTTTTTACTTTTCACAGCTTACAACAGAAATGAAGGTTTAGGCAGTGGTGATTTATATATTAGTTACAAAAACAAAGAAGGTCAATGGGAAAAAGCAACCAACTTAGGTAAAACAATTAATTCCGCTCAAATGGATTATTGTCCGTTTTATGACAACTTGAATAAAACCCTTTATTTTACTAGTAAAAGAAATTCCATTACTGATAACCTATTTAATTCGATTGATAGTTTTGAAAAAGAAATCACTAAGTATGAAAATGGTTTTAGTAGAATTTACAAATATCAAATAGAGTTATAATCTACGAATAGGGTTAATCAATAGTTGTATTTTATATCTTAAATTAGAAGCTATAAATTATTTGTAATTGTAAAAATTAGATCTTTTTTTCCATTACAAAATCTTCCATCAAATAGCCTTTTCCTATTTCAATGTCTTCTTCATACGCAATTTCAAAACCTAATTTTTTATAAAAATATTGAGCCTTGTTAAATCTATTTACATTTAAAAATAAAGTGTCATTATTAGCGGCTTTAGCTCTGTTCTCTATTTCATTTACTAGTTGTACACCAAATCCTTTTCCTTGTGTTGAAGGCAGTACATAGATTTTATGTATTTTAGTTTTATGTTCTTCTATATTTTTTTCATAGGAAGCGAATCCAACGAATGTTTCCTTTTCTTTTATTACTATAAAAACATGGTGGCGTTCTTCTAACTGTTCTGATAAGGCTTCTAAACTATAAAATTTATCTAACATATAGGTTAGCTGTTCTTGCGATAAAATTTCACCATAAGCGCTAGGCCATATTTTATAGGCTAGATCTCTTATTATAGGTAATTGTTCTTTGGTAGCTTCTATTATCTTCATACTATACTATACTAAACTTATTTAGTAATGTTTTAAAATGTGAATTTCACAAATTTACACTAAAATAAACGGTGCTAATTTGTGAAATTCGGGTATATTGAAAAAAGTTCTTATGAATTTTTTATTCTTTTTTGTTCTCTTGCTAAAAGTGTGTTTTTTAACAGCATAGCAATAGTCATTGGTCCTACTCCACCAGGAACGGGTGTAATATAAGACGCTTTTTTAGAAACATTTTCAAAATCTACATCTCCTGTAATTCTATATCCTTTTTCAGTAGTTTCATCAGCTACACGTGTAATTCCTACATCAATAACTACTACATCGTCTTTTACCATTTCTGCTTTTAGGTAGTTAGGTACGCCTAAGGCTGTGATAATGATATCGGCTTGACTTGTTATTTGATTAATGTTTTTTGTATGACTGTGTGTTAATGTAACGGTTGAGTTTCCTGGAAAGCCTTTTCTTCCCATCAAAATACTCATTGGTCTTCCTACAATGTGGCTACGCCCTATTACTACGGTGTGTTTTCCTTTAGTTTCTACGTTATATCTTTCTAACAGTTCAAGGATTCCAAAGGGTGTTGCTGGAATAAATGTTGTCATATCTAATGCCATTTTTCCAAAGTTTTCTGGATGAAATCCGTCTACGTCTTTACTTGGGTCTACTGCCATTAATACTTTTTGGGTATCAATTTGTTCAGGCAAAGGTAATTGTACTATAAATCCGTCTATGTCGTCGTTTTCGTTTAGTTCTTTAATTTTTTTTAGTAATTCTGTTTCAGAAGTTGTACTTGGCATTTTTACTAGTGTAGATTCAAAACCTACTCTTTCACATGCTTTTACTTTACTTCCTACATAGGTTAAACTGGCTCCATCATTTCCAACGATTACGGCAGCTAGGTGAGGTACTTTTTCTCCATTAGCTTTCATTTTATTTACCTCATCGGTAATTTCGTTTTTAATGTCTTCTGATACTTTTTTACCGTCTAATAAAATCATTTTGTGTGTGTTGAGTGTAGTTGTAGTTATATAATTGTATTTAAAAAAAAGACGCGATAAATCGCGCCTTTTTGTATTATTTCATGCCCTTCATACCTTGCATCATTCGCATCATGTTCTTGCCTCCGCCTCCTTGCATCATCTTCATCATTTTGCTCATTTGTTCAAATTGTTTCATCAATTGATTTACTTGTTCAATTTTTGTTCCTGAACCTTTTGCAATTCTATTTTTTCTTTTTACATCTATTAATGATGGTTTGCTTCTTTCAATTGGTGTCATGGAATGAATAATAGCTTCAATATGTTTGAATGCATCATCTTCTATTTCAACGTCTTTCATTGCTTTTCCTGCTCCTGGTATCATTCCCACAAGGTCTTTCATGCTACCCATTTTCTTGATTTGCTGAATTTGCGTTAGGAAATCATCAAAGCCAAATTCATTTTTAGCAATTTTCTTTTGTAGTTTTCTTGCTTCTTCTTCGTCATATTGTTCTTGTGCTCTTTCTACAAGGGAAACAACGTCTCCCATTCCTAAAATTCTATCGGCCATACGTGAAGGATAGAACACATCAATTGCATCCATTTTTTCTCCTGTACCAATAAACTTAATAGGCTTATCTACAACTGATTTAATTGAAATAGCAGCTCCTCCTCTAGTATCACCATCTAATTTGGTAAGAATAACTCCATCAAAATTTAATCTGTCATTGAAGGCTTTTGCAGTATTCACCGCATCTTGTCCTGTCATGGCATCCACTACAAACAATGTTTCTTGTGGTTGAATTGCTTTGTGAACCTCAGCAATTTCATTCATCATTTGCTCATCAACAGCTAAACGACCAGCTGTATCGACAATTACTACATTAAATCCGTTTGCTTTAGCGTGTTTAATTGCATTTTGAGCAATTTCAACTGGATTTTTATTTTCTGGTTCTGAATAAACTTCAACTCCTATTTGATCTCCCACTACATGCAACTGGTTAATTGCCGCTGGACGATAAATATCACAGGCTACTAATAATGGTTTTTTTCCTTTTTTTGTTTTTAGAAAATTAGCTAATTTTCCTGAGAAAGTTGTTTTACCAGATCCTTGTAAACCTGACATCAATATAACAGATGGATTTCCTGATAAATTAACACCAGCTACTTCTCCTCCCATTAATTCTGTCAATTCATCTTTAACAACTTTTACCAATAATTGTCCTGGTTGTAAGCTAGTTAATACATTTTGTCCAATTGCTTTTTCTTTAACTTTAGTAGTAAAATCTTTAGCAATTTTAAAGTTAACATCGGCATCTAATAAGGCACGACGCACTTCTTTTAAGGTATCAGCAACATTTACATCTGTAATTTTTCCGTGACCTTTTAATATATGAAATGCTTTATCTAATTTATCTGTTAAATTATTAAACATAAGATTGATTTTATTTAATGAAGTGCAAATATAAGTTTTTGAATTTTAATTTTAGAATTTAGAAGACTTTTTTGATGGTAAACTACTTATTTTTTTACCTAAAAACACTAAATTTATATCATTAAAAATCTGAATATAAAATTTTGATAATTAGTCAAATTCTAAAAATGAAAATTAAGTTTAATTTTATACTGTTATTTCTTTCTTCAATGTTATATTCTCAACAAGAATCTATAAAAATTGAAGGTGAAGCGCAAGGTACAACCTACCACATTTCTTATTTTGATTCTCTGAATAGAGATTTTCAACCAGAAATTGACCAAATATTGGCTGACTTTGATAAATCTGTATCCACTTATTTACCTACTTCAATTATTTCAAGAATAAATTCTAATGAGAAAGGGGTTAAGGTAGACAACTACTTTAAAACTTGTTTTAAAAAAGCAAAGGAAGTATGGAAAAATACAAATGGAGCATTTGATCCAACAGTTTATCCATTAGTAAATGTTTGGGGGTTTGGTCCAGAAAAAAAACAGAGAATTGAGAAAAATAAAATTGATAGTATCTTAGAATTTGTAGGTTTTGATTTAATTAAGTTAAAGGGGAATAGAATTGTAAAAAAAGACCCAAGGGTTCAATTAGATTTTAATGCTTTTGCTCAAGGTTATTCTGTAGATGTAGTTGCTGAATTTTTAAATTCTAAGCAAATTGATTCTTACTTGGTAGAAATTGGAGGTGAAGTTTATGCAAAAGGGAAAAAACCTGACAATACAAATTGGACTGTTGGAATAGAAAAACCTATTGATAATAAGGAAACTGAAAATCCTTTAAAAGCGATAATAAAATTAGAAAACTTAGGAATTGCTACTTCTGGAGATTATAGAAGATATACTGTTGAAAACGGAATAAAATATGCGCATCATATTGACCCAAAAACGGGTTATCCTACTAAGAACAATTTATTAAGTGCTTCTGTTTTTTCAAAAGAATGCATTACTTCGGATGCAAGTGCAACTGGAATATTGGTTATGGGAATTGAAAAAGCAAAATTGTTTTTAAAATCTCATCCAGAAATACAAGCCTATTTGATTTATTCTGATAATAAAGGTAATTATCAAGTATATGAAACTCCAGGTTTACAATCAATTGTGATAGAAGTTGAATAAAAAAGCACCTTAAAAAAAGATGCTTTTAGGAAATTAAAAAAAAATATAACCAACTTAACTTCTACTTACTTAATATAACTTCATAATTAGATGTCCCATTTTCATTTGACAAGCTTATAATATAAGCTCCATTATTTAAATTAGATAAATCTACTTGCTTTGTTGTTGATGCATTAGCCGTTTCAAATTTTTCGGAATAAACGGATTGACCTAATAAGTTATAAACTTCTAAACTTGTAATATCATTTTTTAAATCTATATTAAATATTCCTGTTGAGGGCACTGGATAAATTACTACAGCTGGTTGACTGTCTTTAACTTCTTCTACAGAAAGAGCTGTAGGTACCCAATCAATAACTACCGTGTTAAAGTAAGTACTTGGAGAAGTTGGTGTTAGGTGTACTGTATTAGGTCCTTTTGTAAAAGTAAAACTTGCAATTGCGCCATGATTATTTGAACCTGAATCTCTCCAAGAACTTTCAATCCAAATTACATATTGACCATCAGCTACTGTTGTTCCATTTGTAGCACCTACAACATTTTTCCCATCCCAAGTAATTGTTTTAGTTCCAAATGCAGTTGGTGTTGTTGAAGTGGTTCTTGTTGCACCAGTTAAAGCATCTGTTACATTGCAGTTATTGTTTATTGTTGTAACAGCTATCGGATTGGAACAACCTGCTTTTGCACCCCAAGAGGGCAAATGGTCATCTGTAGAGCCTGATACATATCTAGCTTTTGTTTTAATGAAAGTTCCTGTTGCATTTTCAATCCAAACAGCATAAACATTTTTTATACCTGCATTTGGAGCTGGATTTGTTGGTTGTGGTTGATTGTATGAAAATGTTAATGTCCCATCAGTTTGAGCATAAGAGTTTATTACGAAACTCAAAATAACTGTTACTATAATTCCTGTTTTTTTCATGATAAAATAGTTTGTAGAATTATTAATTTTTTATTGTTTTTCTAAATTAAATTTTAAAGATATAGTTGCATTTTCGGCTATTTTACTTTTCACCAAACTTGGAATTTTGATTCCGTAGTCAACTGGTTTTACTGTAAACCCTGAAGTTACAATCAGTTTCTCTCCAGAAGGAGTTAAAGTAATTTTTGTTTTTATTTTTTTTGTGACGCCATGAATAGTTAAATCTCCTTCAACATCATAAATTTGAGCTTTATCACTTACTTTTAAAGCATCAAAACTTACTAATTTCCCTTTAAAAGTAGCTTTTGAAAAAGTATTAGATTCCATGTAATTTTCATTAAAGTGCTCTTCCATTAAAGGGGCTTTGAACTTAAAAGATTTTATCAATATAAGAACCGCAATTTCTCCAGTACTTTTATCCAAAACGCATGATGATGTAGTACTTGTTCCTGCAACTTCTTCAATTCCTGGCATTGAAGCTTCAAATTTTATTTCACCTGCACGGGTTAACATTTTTTGAGTAAATCCCAAATTCACAAAAAGTAATGCAAGTAATACTATTTTAGTATTTTTCATAATTTTCTATTATTGATTAATATATCCGTTTGTTTGCCAAAGCTTAATTAAATCTAATGTTGTTTGTGGCATTCTTCCTGTTGGTGGCATAATATCACTATAAAAACAATCCTCTGGATTATCTATGATACATAAAACTACTCCGTTTTCAATCCCATCTTTAACTTCTTCATAAGTAGTTAAATAAGGGGATTGTTGAGTACCACTTTCACTATGACAACTCGTACAGTTTGAAGTAAATATTGATTTTATATTTGCTTCATAAGTTGGGTTAGTAATTTTGGAAATCTCTTCATAAGTATTAGACTCACAAGAATTAAAAGCAAGAATTGCTATTGTAGCTACCGCTATACATATTGTTAATTGAATTATTTTTTTCATCATCTTTTTTTTATTTAAAAAACTCTATACATATTAAATCCGAAATAAAGTGGTCCTCTTTTAAAATCCCAATTACCTCTTGCGTTGGTTAACATGGCTACATCATTCATTGGTTGACTGTTTGAAAAAACTAATTGAAAAACATGTCCTCCAGTTTCAATATCCAAACCAGCAGTTAAAGGGTTATTAAAAGGTGAATTTGATTGGGCATTTGTTCTATAGGCATATTCTGCATTTAAACTTAATCTTTTGCTGATTTTATACCTTCCTCCTGCTCCAATTAAAAAAGTCTCTTCTTTGTCAATGGAATTATCATAAAGGTTTTTATGCACAAATATTGGCAAAACTTGCATAGAAAAAGATTCTGAAAATTTTCTTGAAATTATTAACTGAGAAGAATATTGTAATCTATTTTGAAATTTTAATTGTGGGTTGTTATCTTTTTTTAAATCACTATTAATATCCATAGTATTATAGCCAACAATTGTAAAAGGAAACCCTTCTTCTCTTTGACTTACAAATTTATATTTTGCAGCTAACTCATACGTCTTATTATAAGTGTGTCTTGAAGCTCCTAATGATAACCAATTAGTAACTCCCCAAATTCCTCCAATCTTAGTTAAAGCATTATCAAATCCAAAAAAATTGTCTAATCCTTTCGATAAGTCTCCAAAGCGATGTGATACTAAAAAGTAAAATTCGCCTTTAACTGGTAGTTTTGTTGATTGCATATTACAAACTTGCAACCCTTTAAAAGCTGCTGATGCAATTTGTTTTTCTTTTGGCTGTATTGAATCTAATTGATCCAATAAATCATCTTGTGCATTTGCAAGATTAAATGCTAAAAACAAAAAAAGCAAATGAGTAATCTTTGTTAATTTCATAATTTAAATTAGTTGGTTGTTATATTACATTCGTCTAGTTTTATTTCTCCTAAAAGATCGTCAAAACCAACAAGTCTTCCTTTTATGGTGACTTTGCTTTTATTGTTTTTTACATTTTCAAAAGAAATCATTTTGCAGAAAATCGTCTCATCGATAGTTACAATACTATCTAGAACATTTGAAATTAATCCAGATATTTCAATAGTTTTATTTAGGTATTTTTTTGTTGCTTGATCCGTATTATTAGAAAATTCATTTTTTAAATGATCTGAAGAAACTTTAAATGCGCTCTCTTCTGATTGAATATCTCTTCCACCTCCATGCATTATGTAATTGAAACCTAAGAAAACTGTTAATGAAAACACGAACAAAACAATTAATATCTTTTTAAATTTAACATTCATAACTTTACTATTTAATTTTAAATAACCTTTGTATGGATGTTAAACAGTTAAATTAAAAGATACCCTACCTAAAAAATAAAAAAACAGCATCAAAAACGTTTTTGATGCTGTTTAATTTAATTATTATCTAGTAATCTGTATCGATTATCTAGGACGTGTCAAATTTCAATTTAGTTTTTTGTAAAATATAAATATTCTATCTCATTATTTTCTGTCTTTTTTAATCGAATTATACTCTCTGTGAATTCAACTACTCTCCAATCTTCCTCAATCTCAGAAAGTGCATCTCCTTCGAAATTCAAATCTAATTTTTGAATTCCGTTTTGTGATTCAATTTCCCATGTTCCTGGAGTATTTATAGTGCTTTTAGTTGCTATTGAATTTCCATTAGACGAAAAAACAAAACTATACCCATTATAATTATAGGTATCATCAGTCACATCAAAATAATAAGAAATATACCAACTCCCTGATGTAATAACAGCTGTCAAATCTAAACTACCACTTCCTCCACTATTATTATTACAATCATCAATTGAATTATTAATAAAAGTTTCCAATTCAAAATTTGAATTAACAATACTATTTTGTGCATTTGCGTTTATCATTGATATAGGATAAACTATTGTAGCTAATTCATTTGAAGTTAATTCATTAATAAAATTATATAATTGAGAATTATTTTGAATTGTAATAGAATTAGGTATTTGATTGTTTATTTCATACGTGTTAATAATGATTGGATAATTAAAAAAGATACAATCTATTTCATTAAAACCAATATCAGAAGTATAACTTTGAACTAAATTATGAAATTGAGTATAATTAGAAATGCTTTGACTTTCATAATTTTTATAAACTACTGTAATTGGATAATCAAAATAAACTATATCATCATCATAAGTATATTGATCTTTAATATCTTTTACTAAAATATAATCTGAAGTTGTTACAACGTTTACTGCTATTCCATTAACTGTTACATTAACTGGAAGCTGAACACGAAAACCACTACAGTTATCCAAAACATTATCTATTTCAGTTGGATTTTGTGAAGTTCTTAAAATCAATTCAAATAAAGGTGAACCTAAAACAATGTTATTTGTGTTTTGAGGTGGCTTTACTTCTTCAACTTCTTCTTTTTGACAATTTGTTAAAAATATACTTACCACAAAAATCAAAAACACTTTTATCTTTTTCATATTCAGTTTTTTGTATTCTTAAGATTTAAAACAATTTACTTTTAAATAACCCTACTTTTAAAAAGAAAGCATAAATTTACATAATTAATTTTTGTAATCATGTTTTCTTCAGAAGTTTGTAATGAAACTGTTTTTTCTACTTTTTTTAGAAAAAATGCTAAAGCTTTACGAAACTATCTTTTTTATAAATTTGGTAATCTTAATCATGCTGAAGATATAACTCAAGAAGCATTCATTAAGCTTTGGCAAAATTGTGCAGATGTTCCACTTGAAAAAGCCAAATCCTATATTTATACTGTAGCTACAAATTCTTCATTAAATGTTTTGACACATGAAAAAGTAAAATTAAAATATCAAAAGAGTAATATACAAAGTGACCGGTTCAACGAGAATCCTGAATTCTTACTAGAAGAGTCTCAATTTAAAGATAAATTACTTACTGCAATTGAAAAATTGAACGAAACCCAACGTGTTGCTTTTTTAATGCATAGAATTGACGGTAAAAAATACAGTGAAATAGCTGAAATATTAAATATAAGTGTAAAAGCGGTTGAAAAAAGAATTCATCTTGCTTTAACTGAACTAAGAAAAGAATTTGAACACTTTAAATAGAAAATATTTTCTATAGTAGGGTAAAATACAGTTAAAATGTTATAATCTTATCATGAAAAAAACACACAAATTAGCAAAATGGCTCAATGGAGAAATGACTGATGAGGAATTGACTGAATTCCAAAATGAGGCTGATTTTGCTATATATGAAAGAATTAAAAAATATTCTTCTGAATTAGAATTAGCTGACTTTAATGAAGACCAAGTATTGAATACTGTATTATCTTCAAAAAATAAAACCCAAAAAACGATACCATTATATAGAAATTGGTTTGTAAAAATAGCTGCAATTTTAGTTATTGGTTTTGGATTATTTTTAGGAATTGAAAGTTTTTATAAAGTCTCACAAATTGCAGAAAATGGAAAACAAAACACCTTTTCATTACCTGATAATTCAGAAGTTGTAATGAATTCTGGTTCTAAAATGGAATATAGTAAATGGAATTGGAATAACAACAGAAAATTAAATTTGTCTGGTGAAGCTTATTTTAAAGTAGCAAAAGGTCAAAAATTCACAGTTAATACTAACGTTGGAAAAGTAACGGTTTTAGGTACTCAATTTAATATTAAAGCAAGAAACAAACGCTTTGATGTAACCTGCTATGAAGGAAAAGTAAAAGTAAATTCAACTAAAAACGAAATTATTCTTTTGAAAGGTCAATCTGTTTCTTTTGAAAATAATACAATTATTTCTAATCAATCTGTATCGGAAAACAAGCCTCTTTGGACTTTGAACGAAATAAAATTTGAAAAGAACAAATTTGAAGAAATTATTGAAGAAATTAAAAGACAATATAACGTTTCCATAAATACAAATAATTTTAAATCGGAACAACTATTTACTGGTACGATTCCGTCTAACAACATTGAAGTTGCAATCCAAATTATTGCTTCAAACTATCACTTAAAAATTAAGAGAACAAACAGTACATCTTTTGAATTAGTTAAAAAATAGGTGACAAGAAAACATATACTTATATTTATAACTGCTTTTTTTGTTTTTGTTCCTGATATAAAGGCACAAGACAAAGACAAAGAACTCTTGTTAAAAGAAATTTTAGAAAAAATAAGTATTCAACACGAAGTGAATTTTAATTTTATTGAAGATGAAATTGCTTCGTTTACAATTATCCCTCCAAAAAACTCAATTTCTTTATTAGATAAACTCGATTATATTACCCAAAAGACACAACTAAAATTTATATTTATTTCTGGTAAATATATCTCTATTGTTAATAATCAAAAACTAGACAAACATATTTGTGGTTACCTTTATGATGAAGAATCAAGTGAACCTATTGAAAATGCTTCAATTCATATAAAAAACACAAATAACTATACCGTTTCAAGTAATTTAGGGTACTTCGAATTACAATTAAAATCAACAAATAAGATTGATATTTCGCATTTGAATTATGAATTAAAAACTATTATAGCTTCTGACTTAAAAACAGAAAATTGCCCTAAAATTTATTTAAAAAGTAAAACAAACGAATTAAATACTTTAGTCTTTGAAGAATATCTGACCAAAGGAATTGTAAAAAAAAGAGATGGAACTTTTGAAATAAATCCAAAAAAACAAGGTTTATTACCCGGTTTATCTGAACCAGATGTGTTTCAAACTATTCAGCAAATTCCTGGAATTAATGTTTCTGATGGAACAATTTCAAACATGAGTATTAGAGGTGGTTCGCATGATCAAAACTTGTTCCTTTGGAATGGCATTCAGTTGTATCAAACAGGTCATTTTTTTGGATTAATTTCTGTTTTAAATCCCAATTTAGCACATAAAATTACGCTTTCAAAAAATGGAACTTCTGCCTTTTATGGAAACGGTGTTTCAAGTACAATCTTGATTTCTACACAAACCGATTCTATTGAAAAATCAACTGGTGCTTTTGGTATAAATATGATTAATGTAGATTTCTATACCAAATTAAAAACATCAAAAAAATCAAATTTAGAAATTAGTGGAAGACGTTCTTTTACCGATTTTATTAGCTCACCAACCTACAAAAGTTATTATAATAGGATTTTTCAAAACACAATTGTAACTAACAATATTGACACCCAAAATACAAGTTATAATTCAAATGTAAACTTTTATTTTTATGATTTTACTTTACAATATCATCAAAAAATAAAAAAAGAAACTGATTTTTTTATTGATGTTTTAAACTTTTCAAATGTTTTAGACATTAATCAATCCAAAACAGAAAATACAAATATTTCATCCAAACAGAGTACACTCAATCAGAATACTTATGGTGCAAATGCATTATTGAAAACCAAATGGAATTCAAAAAACAGTTCAGAATTTTCTATTTACACTTCTTATTACAACATAAATTCTGAAAATCAATCCATTCAAAACAGTCAGGTTTTTAATCAAAAAAATACGGTTTTAGACATAGGAGCAAAATTAGAAAACAAGCATACTTTTTCTAATGTATTCTCTTTTTTAAATGGTTACCAATACAATGAAATTGGAATCAGAAATATTGATAAAATTAATAGTCCTGTTTTCTCTAGAAATAACAAATATATTTTACGAAATCATGCTTTAATTGGAGAATTAAGATACCATTCTAAAAATGATAAATTGTTGAGCACAATTGGCATTAGACAAAATTACATTGAAAAATTTCAAGCTTTTATTTTTGAACCAAGAGTTCAGTTAAATTATAAATTTGCTCCTTTTTTTACTATTGAACTTTTAGCCGAAAAGAAACATCAAGTCACTTCTCAAATAGTAGATTTACAAAAAGATTTTTTAAGTATTGAAAAAAGACGTTGGATTTTATCGAATAATAATGATATTCCAATTATAAAGAGCCATCAAGTTTCGCTAGGTATTTCATTTTCAAAAAGCAATTGGTTACTTACCATGGATAATTTTTACAAAAAAGTAGATGGAATCACTACAATGACTGAAGCTTTTCAAAATCAGCTAGAATTTGTTAAAACAAACGGAAGCTATACAGTTTATGGTACTGAATTCTTAGCACAAAAAAATTATAGAAATATAACCCTGTGGATGAGTTATATGTACACAGAAAATAATTACACTTTTAAAACTTTAATTCCACCTACGTTTCCCAATAATTTTGAAATAAAGCACAATATAAAATCGGCAATAATAACAGATTTCAAAAATTTAAATCTATCTCTTGGTGCTCAATGGTTTACTGGAAAACCAACAACTTTACCAATTAGTTTTACACCTATAAATTCAAACTCTTCAGAAATAGCATATTCAGAGCCAAATTCTTCTAATTTGGAAGATTTTATTCAATTGAATTTATCGGGTTCTTATGATTTTAATTTAGCCGAAAAATCTAAATTAAAAATTGGTTTTTCAATCCAAAATTTATTGAATTCAAAAACCAACTTAAATCAATTTTATAGAATAAATTCTACTTCTAATTCAGTGGAACAAGTTCACACCTACGCACTAGAAAGAACTACAAATGCATTTGTTAGATACAGTTTTTAGTCTTCAATTTTAAATACTTTTCGCAAGATATCTTCCATCAAACACCATTTGGTTATGGATGATTGCAACAAATTAGCTCCAACAAAAATAGTAACCCAAAACCAATTCTGATTGACATACATGCCTAACAGTACACTTATGATTATAAATGTTCCTGCAATGGCTCTTATTAATCTATTTATCATATTATTAATTTTTAATTTGATTTTTCAATGTTTAGTACTGCAATATGAATATGTGAAAGTGTTTTTTGTTTAGCATTAAAATCATTTATAGATTCAAATAGCAAATCCACATTTTCCTTTTTTACAAAAGCATAAAACAATAAGGATTCTGATTTATTCATTTCACTAGAAAACCAATTGGATTCAAATGCATCTTCTGTGTTATCGCGATATCCAATCACATCTTTATATGAAAATGTCACAACTTTTGCCTTTTTCAATTGTTGAATAATTTCTTCTTCAAATTCTTTTATTGCGGTGATGATTACTAGTTTCATTTTTTTTATTTTAAAGGTTCTCGATACAGTTTTCAGTTTTAAAAATTTCATTTTCAAAACTGAAAACCACTCGAACTGACGTTATTTTATATCATTTTCTTCAAGAACTACTTCTTTTTTCTCCCATTTTTTACGCTCAACTATGTAGTAGATTAATGGCACTACAATTAGTGTTAATACTGTTGAAACAATGGCTCCGAAAACTAAGGAAATGGCTAATCCTTGGAAAATTGGGTCAAAAAGAATAATTACAGCTCCAATAACCACAGCTCCTGTTGTTAATAAAATTGGTGTTGTTCTTACAGCTCCAGCTTCAATAATGGCTTGTTTTAAAGGAATTCCATCGTTTAATCGAATTTCTATAAAATCAATCAATAAGACGGAATTTCGAACCATTACACCCGCTAAAGCTATCATTCCAATAAAAGATGTTGCTGTAAAATAAGCTCCTAATAGCCAATGTCCAAATACAATTCCAACCAATGAAAGCGGAATAGCCATCATCATCACTATTGGTGTTTTAAAGTTTTGAAACCATCCTACAATCAACATATAAATAATTACAATCACTACTCCAAAAGCTATTCCTAAATCACGGAAAACTTCTAAAGTAATTTGCCATTCTCCATCCCATTTTACAGTAAAATCACTTTCATCCGTAGGTTGTTCCATGTACAATTCGTTGACTTTATACCCTTTTGGCAATTTCATTTTTTGTAATTCTTCATTCATTCCCAAAATAGCATAAACCGGACTTTCCAAATCTCCAGCCATATCTGCCATTACGTAAACTACTCGTTTTTGATCTTTTCTATAAATGGTTTTTTGTAAAGTACCTTTAACTACTTTCACTAAATCAGAAACGGGAACCACATTGCCTCGACTTCCTTTTATTTTTAAGTTTTGAATGTCTTGTAAAGAAGTTTTGTCTTTGTCATCTAATGAAAGTACGATACCAACACTATTATTTGAATGCTCATCATACAAAGTAGAAACGGGATATTCTTTTAACAAATAGGTCAGATTTCCTACTATTTGTTGAGGAGCAATTCCGTTAAGCATTGCTTTTTCTTTATCTACTTCTAATTTATATTCGATTTGGTTGTCTTCCACCATCCAATCGACATCTACAATATCCGTTGTTTTTTCAAGAATTCCTTTTACTTGATTGGCAACTTCAATTTGTTGTTTATAATTTGGACCGTAGATTTCAGCAACTAAAGTCGATAAAACTGGTGGTCCTGGTGGCACTTCAATGATTTTGACATTGGCTCCATATTTTTTTGCTATTTTTTGCACTTCTGGGCGTACTATTTTAGCAATATCGTGACTTTGTAAATCTCTATCCGCTTTGTGCAATAAATTCACTTGGATATCAGCCATATTGCTTCCACCACGTAAATCGTAATGACGAACTAACCCATTAAAAGTGATTGGTGCTGAAGTTCCAATATAGTTTTGATAATCTACCACTTCAGGAATTGTAGTAAGATATTGTGCGATTTCTTGCGTTACAGCAGCTGTTCTTTCTAAAGTTGTTCCTTCAGGCATATCTACAACTACTTGAAATTCGTTTTTATTGTCAAAAGGTAACATTTTTACCAAAACGGATTTCGTAAAAAACATCATCACAGAACCCATTAACAAAAGAACGGTAACTCCTAACATCACTCTGCGTTTAGTAGAACTTACTAAAAATGGTCTTTCAATTTTATTATAAACTTTGTAAATCCAAGAGGTTTCTAATCCTTGCTCGGCTTTGTGTTCTTGTTCTTCTTTTTCGTGTAATAAATGATATCCTAAATACGGTGTTACTGTCAAAGCTACAAACAAGGAAAGTAACATAGCAATAGAAGCACCTATTGGCATTGGACTCATATATGGCCCCATCATTCCAGATACAAAAGCCATTGGAAGAATTGCTGCAATTACCGTGAAGGTTGCCAAAATAGTTGGATTTCCTACTTCATTAATAGCAAAAATAGCGGCTTGTTTAAAGGGTAATCGCTTCATTTTAAAATGGCGATGCATATTTTCAGCTATAATAATACTATCATCTACCACAATTCCTACCACAAAAACTAAGGCAAAAAGAGTAATTCTATTAAGTGTATAACCCAACATATAATAGGCAAATAAGGTCAAGGCAAACGTTAAGGGTACAGAAAAGAAAACTACTAAACCACCGCGCCAACCCATAGCTAACATTACTAAAAGTGTTACGGCAATAATAGCGATTCCTAAGTGCATTAGTAATTCACCTACTTTATGAGAAGCCGTTTCACCATAGTTGCGAGAAACCTCAACATGTACATCATTTGTGATTAAATTTTTCTTTAAGCTCTCTACTTTTTCAAGAATTTTATCTGAAATTTTCATCGCATCAGCTCCTTTTACTTTTCCTATTGAAATCGTAACCGCTGGATATTCTGATTTATTATTTGTATATTTTTCGTTGGCTTTTCCATAGCCAAAAGACACATAACTTCTCGGTGTTGCTGGTCCATCTTGAATGGTTGCTACTTGTTTTAAATATACGGGCATATTGGCATTTACACCAATAACTAAATTTTCAACATCTTCTGAAGTAGCTAAAAACTCTCCTGTTGTAATTAGATATTCTTGGTCATTGTTTACAAAACTTCCTGATTGAGAACTTCCATTATTAGCTTGGATCATTTGCATAATTCCTAAAGCATCAATACCGTTTTCAGCCATTTTATCTTTGTCTAAAATAACTTTTAGTTCACGTGTTCTTCCACCAATTTCTTTAGTAATAGCAACATCTTTTACTTTTTCAATTTCAGAAGTAACTTCTTCTGCAATTTGACGAATTTCAAAGTCGTTTAATTTTTTACTCCAAAGGGTTAATCCTAACATAGGGACATCGTCAATGGAACGCGTTTTTACCATAGGTTTATATACTCCTTTTGGAAATATATTTTCGTTTTTCATTAACTCATCGTACAACTTAACATACGAACGCTCTGAATCTTCTCCCACATAAAACTGCACAATTATCATCGCTTGACCATTCATAGCCATACTATGTAAATGCTCAACTCCTTTAATATTTGACAACACCTTTTCAAGGGGTTTGATTACTCTACTTTCTACTTCGGCTGGACTTGCTCCTGGATAACCAATCATAATATCAGCCATGGGAACATTAATTTGTGGTTCTTCCTCACGTGGAATAAGGAACGAACTATATACACCAATGATCATCAAACCTACCATCAATAAAATGGTTAATTTAGAATTGATGAAAAAATGGGCAATTTTACCTGCTATACCTTCTTGCATGATTTTTTAGTTTTAAGTTAACTGTTCAAAGTGGACAGTTTCATTAATCTGAAATAATTAATTACTGAATACTTACTTTAACTCCATTATATAATTTTCCTTCTGCTGAAACTATATATTTTTCATTTGCAGTTAATCCTGATAAAACTTCTACTTGGTTTCCAAACGATTTTCCTGTTCTTATCCAACGAAGAATAGCTACATTATTTGCATCTACAGTATATATTCCTGTTAATTGTCCTTTAGTTATTAATGCTGATTGTGGAACTAAAACTATATCCGATTTTTTAGATTCGGTTTTTAATTTTGGTTTTTCAATTGGGAATTGAACATTTACAAACATTCCTGAAAGGATATTTTTATCCGTTTTATCTAAATTAATTTTGACTAAATATTGACCTCCTGTGTTTGTTGCTGAACCACTTACTTCACTCACTTTTCCTTTTAATTGTTGGTTAGAAGATTTTACTAAAACTGTAACTGGCATTCCACTTTTGATGGAAGTAATATCGCTCTCAGAAACCATTGCCAACACTTGCATTAATCCGTTTCCTTCTATACTAACTAAAGGCATCCCCGGATTTGCTATATCACCTTCTTTTACAAAAGTATTAGTTACTTCACCTGAAAAAGGGGCTGTAATATTTACATAAGAAAATTGTGCCATTACTTCGTTTCGCATTTGTTTTGCTCCTTCTAAACTTGCTTTTGCCATTTCATAACGGGAAGTCATATCGTCTAACTCTTTTTGAGAAGCACTTTGTTGAGCAAACAAATTTTTAAATCTTTCATAGTCTTTTTTGGCATTTGTATATCCTGCCGTTGCTTGTAAAATTGAAGCCTCTACTTGTGCTTTTTTAGCTTGTAAATCTGTATTATTGATGCTAACTAATAATTGGCCTTGACTTACTTTTTGCCCCATTTTAGCATGAATTTTAGTTATGTAACCCATCATTCTAGTACTTACATTAGCACTGTTTTGCGATTCAATTTTTCCACTTGCTGTAACAAATGGATTTGTAGTATCTTCAGTCGCTCCGCTAACTTTTACGGCAATTGGAGTTTCGGTTGCAATTTCTTTTTTCTTTTCTCCGCCACATGAGGTTAGGAATAGTGATAAGAGTGTTAGGATTGCTATATTTTTTTTCATTTTGATGTTTTTTTTTATTTTTAAACCTGTTAGGTTTAAATACTATTTTGTTAAAAATTCTAAATATTTTTTTGTGAAATTGTATTCAAAAACGGCTTGCAGGTATTCTAATTCTTTTTGAAATTGTAAGGTTTCTGAATTTAATAAATCTGTTGTTTTTTCTAATCCTTCTTTAAAACGGTTTTCTCTAATTCGGTATGCCTCTTGTGCTTGTTTTAAAACTAATTGAGCTAAGTTTACTTTGTTTTCAGCATCATTTAATTGACGATTGGTTTTATTTAATTCCAATTGACTTTGGGCTTTATATTGTAAGCTTTCTGTTTGAGCTTTATCAAATTCTGCTTTGGCTTTTTGAAATTTTCCAATGGTTTTATATCCATCAAAAACACTCCATGACAATTGTGCTCCTATAGTATATCCTTTGGCTGCTGTTTGAAAAAGTTGGGTGTCGTATAATTCATAACTTCCAAAGGCATTTAGTCTTGGCAAAAAGCTCATTTTACTCATTTGTGTCATTTTTGAGTAAGCTTCAACCGATTTATCCATAGCTAAAATATCTTTTCTATTGGAAATCAATTTAGGCTCAAAAGCCATTACTTCAATTGTGCTCTCAATTTCTTCAATAGGTTTGAATACTTTATTGGAATTATCTTCATTTACTAAAAAAGCTAAATAATCGGATACATTTTGCACGTTTGATTTGGCATATTGTAGTTGATTTTTAACTTCATTCACACGTACTTGAACAGAAAGTAAATCTGTTTTTTGAAGCATTCCTTGCTTGTTGTAATTTTCAACTAATTTTAAATTAGCTTGTGCTGTTTTATTAGCTTTTTCTAAAACTTCAACTGCTTTATAAGCTAGCTGTAATTGCATAAAGGCCTTGTTAACTTCTAATTGCAAATATTCTTTTGTTCTTTCTGTTTGTAATTGATAGGCTTCTAACTTTGATTTTGCTGCTTGTCTTCCATAAAAACCATCAACATTAATTAATGGTTGTAGCACTTCAATTTTAGTGGCATAATTTTGAGTATGATTAGGATTATTCAACAATGCAGGATTAAAATCTGACGCTGTTAAAATTTCTTGATTTAATTTTGAACCAAAAGCCATCAAAGGATTTGTTGTTGAAATTGCTGTGTGAGAAGCTGTAATACTTGGTAAAAACAACGAATTAGATGCATTGTAATCTGCTTTTGCTGAAGCTGCTGTTTCATCTGCAATCTTAATTTGTAAATTGTTTTCGTTAACCTTTTCTAATACTTCTTTCCTAGAAATTGCAATGGTGTCTTGTGCTGAAGCCGAAAAAACTATAGCAAGCCACCCAAAAAATGTTAGTACTGATTTATTATTCATGATTCTTAACTTATTTGCACAAATGTACAGTTAGAAATTTGCGTAGTCAGTAACAAGAGTTACAATGCCATTTAATAAAAAAAAGAGACTGTTTACTTCCATTTAAACAGTCTCCATATTAACCAATAAAAACTAAAAACAATCTTCTATAAGATATTCTATATATTATCTTGTTCCTCCATGCCCACCAGCAACAATTTTCAATATTCTTACATTGAGATACAAGAATTTAAAAAACTGTATAAATAGATTCTGCATTTTAGAATGTTGTGCTTTTGATATTCTTTGTGCCATTTTTTTGAGGTTATGGGTTATGGGTTATGGGTTGAAATTAATAATTAACTTCAATTTTCTCCTTATTCTTTTTTTTTATTCTGGAATTAACCACCAAAAGGGTTTCATTTTAGCTTTATAAATGAAGGCATAATGTAGGGCTAATTTCACCCAATGTCCTGCTAAACCTATATCTCCAAATGTTTTGTTAATATCTCTTCCACCAGTTTCTTTATATTTCTTATAATCTGGCACAATAGGAAAGGTTGTTATGCTTACACCACTTCCTTTTCTCATTCCAAATCCTGCCGAAGCTATACAAGCGGCTCCCATATTTCCCATGGAACCTTTATGATGTAACAATTCTTTTCCTGCTTTAATCGAATCTATTATATTATCAGCAACTAATTTGGCTGTAATTCCAGATGGCATTCCTGTTCGTGGTGGTGATGGAAAAATATCGGTTCCGTTTTTACTTTTTCGAGGTTTTGAAATGCTATGAGGTGGAGCAAAGGCAATTCCAGGAGCAAAAATATTTTTGTATGACGGATTTTGATAGGTTTCTGGCCAATCTTGAACTGTCCATTCTTCGTAAGGTCTTGGTGTATAATCAGCATCAACTATCATAAAACCTTTGAATAATTTATCGGTAATATCTGTTTCGTCTTTATCATAAGCTTTAAAACCATGTCCAGAAAAAGCAGGTATTAACATAGCAAAATCAAATTCTTCTGTTTTATATTCTCCATCTAAATTTTCGTAATGGGCAATTCCGTCTTCAATCTTATTTACACCTGCTCCTAAAATCCATTTGATATTTCTATCTTCAAAAATCATTTCAACCATTTCATTGGATTTCATAGTCATATCACCATAACTCAATAACATTCCATCCATACCAAAATCACCTAATTTGTATTCATTAGATATCCATGTAATTTCTGCTTTAGCTCTAACTCCATGTCTTACTAATTCTTTTTCTACATTTAAAATATATTCAAATGCCGCTCCTTGGCATGTTGCTTTTGGATGCCCTGTTCCTATAAGAATTTTTGCTTTTTTATCAGAAGTTTTCAATTGATTGATAATTTCTTTTAATCCTTCCCAAGCATGTTCTGCATGATCGTATGTACAAACGGAATAAGCTTTATTGTGTCCTGGATTTAAACCTTCTGTCATGTTGAAAGCTAATTTGGGTCCAGTAGCATTAATTAAGTAATCATAAGTTATATTTTCATTTATTCCTTGATTGGCTCCAAAAACATATTCTACTGTAACAAAAGGTTTTTTTTCTGTTTTATTTCCTTCAGGATGAAATGAAACTACTTTAGCTTGTTTAAAACCAATTCCTTTCTTTTTATACAAAGGTTCCAATGGAAAAATTAATTGTTCTGGTTTCATTCTACCAATTCCTACCCAAATATTCGAAGGTACCCATTGGTAATTTCGATTAGGAGAAACCACTAAAACTTCATGTTCTTTTCCTAATTTTCTTCTTAAATGTGCTGCTGCTGTATGACCAGATATTCCCGCACCTAATATGACTATTTTTGACATTTAATTTAGTTTAATATCTCAAAATTAATCTATTAAACTGTATCTCACAGCAACATTTGTTACATAAAAAAGTACCTAGAAAGACTCTTTAATTTACTTTTAATGTTCTCCATAGCCAACATCATCCATTTTCCCCTTGAAAACTTTATATTGGACAATCATGTAAATAATTACAAGAATTAAGGCTATAAAAAACCATTTCATTCCTGTAGCTAAACCATATTCGTCTGCCGCTACATTTTCTATAGTTAAAGATGGATTAATAGTATTAGTTGAAGGTAGTAATTTTGGAAAAATTGAAGCTACTGTTGAGGCTAACCCTCCTATTAAAAATAAAGATGAAAATAAAAATCCTAACCCCTGTTTTTGGAATGTTTTTACTTTAAATAATCCAAAAAGTCCTGTAAAAGTTAATATTGGTAAAATTACTAAAAATGGATATTTTATAAAATTATGAAAGGGATTTGGCTCAATAATATGCCAAACTAATAATGAAATTATAACCAAAATTAGTAGTACAAAGTTTAATTTAAAAACTACACTTTTTAACTTTTCGTTGATATCTGAATTAGTTTTGAAAATAATCCAGTTGGCTCCATGGATTGTTAACGCTATTACGCTAATAATCCCTAATAATAAAGTAAACCAATCAATAATTCCTAATTGTTCTGCTTGTGGACTAAAGGTTGGATTCCATAGAGGCAAAAAGAAATAATGTGCTTCTTGTGTTGAAACTCCGTTTTCTACCATTCCAAGGTTTACACCTCTTACTACATTTCCTAAAGCGACTCCAAAAAATAAGGACAACAACAAACTAGCTATTCCAAAAGCTTTATCCCATATTACTTCCCACATTGGATGGTGAATTTGTCCTCTTAATTCTAATCCAATGGCTCTAAAAATCAATAACCATAAAATTAGTATCAACGGTAGATAGAATCCACTAAATGAAGAAGCATAAAGTACAGGAAAAGCAAAAAATAGAACACCTCCAGTGGCAATTAACCAAACTTCATTGGCATCCCAAAAAGGACCAATTGCATTTGTTATAGCTTTCTTATCTTTTTCAGTTTTCCCAAAAAACAAATGTATAATTCCTGCTCCAAAATCGTAGCCATCTAAAACAACATAGGCAGCTAACATTATTACTAAAACGATATACCAAAAATATTCCATCTTTTAATGTGTTTGTGGTTTTGGACCTTTGTTAATAATTTTCCCTACTAATAATAAAAACAGCATTCCTAGTAAAAGATAAAGACCTATAAATCCGAGTAATGTAAACAAAGTATTCCCCGAAGAAACAGTAGGTGAAGCTCCTTCTGTAGTGCGTAATAAATTATAAACTAACCAAGGTTGTCTTCCTAATTCTGCAGTATACCATCCTGTAGTGTTAGCTATGTATGGAAATGGGATGAAAAATAACAATGCCCATAAAATCCATTTTGTTTCGTATAATTTCTTTCTAAATAATTGAAAAACAGCAAAAACCATTAACCCAATAAAAAGTGTTCCAAGACCAACCATGATGTGATAACCATAATATAATCCTGAAATATTAGTTGGATGTACATCTTCTGGATATTCTTCTAATCCTTTTATTTCTTGTTCCCAGTTACCATAAGTTAAAAAACTTAGAATATTTGGTACTGCAATTTTATTGTCTAGTTTCTTATTTTTTACATCTGGTTGTCCTATTAAAACAATTTCAGATCCTCCTTTTTCGGTATGAAAAATTCCTTCCATAGCAGCGAAAGTTACAGGTTGGTACTCTACTACATTTTTAGCTAATAAATCACCTGTTGGCATAGCCACAATTAAAGACGAGATTAAGCCGAAGACAACACCCGTTTTAACAAATAGTTTTCCAAATTCTATATTTTTCTTGTTTAAGATATAGAAAGCTCCAATTCCTGCCACAACAAAGGAACTAGTTACTAAAGAAGCTGCTTGATTATGTAAATAAGAAGGCCAAAGCCAAGGATTTGTAAATAATGCTGAGAAATTATTTAAAACAAATTTCCCATTAGCTAATACTTCATATCCTACAGGGTTTTGCATCCAAGAATGTGTGGCTATAATAAGAAATCCGCTCATCCATGAACCTAAAAAAACTAAGAACCCTGTGAGAAAATGCAGTTTCTGTCCTAATAACTTTTCACCAAATAAAAACAATCCTAAAAATGATGATTCTAAGAAAAAAGAAAACATCCCTTCCATGGCAAGTGTCTGTCCAATAATTCCTCCTGTTAATTCAGAAAACTTAGCCCAATTGGTTCCAAATTGAAACTCCATCGGGATTCCTGTTACAACACCCATGGCAAAATTTAGAGCAAATATTCTCATCCAAAATTTTGCTGCGTCGTTATAATGTTCTAATTGTGTTTTGAGAAATTTCCATTTAAAATAGACAATCATTAATGAAAGTCCCATAGTTAATTGCGGAAATAGATAATGAAAAGTGATAGTAAAAGCAAATTGCATCCTATCGTAAAAAAGCATTTCTTCCATCTTGATAAGGTTTACACAAATTTACTAAACTTAAAATGGCTAAACGTAACAAGCGTTACATATTTCAAAAAAAAAATACCATACATATACTGCATGGTATTTGATTAAGATAAAAAGAAATCTTTTTATTCTTCTTTTTTAGCCTCAGCTTTTTTAGATGAACAACAAGAACCTTTTGCTTCTGTTCCACAAGCTTTTTTCTCATCTGCTGAACACGCTGCTTTTTCCGTTTTTGCTTTCTCTTTTTTAACTTTTTTTGACGTTTGAGCGTTAGCTCCTACTGAAAACAACAAAGCTAATGCAAGGATTGATAAGGTTTTTTTCATATTATTTAATTTTATTTTTCTAAATTATTTCTGTAAATATATATTATTTTTTTCTTTTACAAACACATTAAACAACAATCCTCCCATTAAGCCACCGTACAAAGTGCTATTTAAAGGTTTTGATGTTATAGCACATGTTCCCGATGTACAACCAACATAAAAGTAATAACCATAACCAGCTATTAATCCAACTATCATACCTATTCCTGTGATGATGTATCCTCTTTTTGACATGGTATTAAATTATAATTCAAATGTAATGTAGTAAATTTATTTATAATGTAACATTTATTACAATCAAGAAAAACTTAAATGTTAATTTTACAAAAAGCTAAACAAGTTAATCTTCAAAACTATACTTTTGCAAAATCATATTGTCATATATAATTGAAAAAAATAATCTTCATAGTAGTTACTTTTATGTTAATTAAACCCATTATACCAGTGTTTGATTACATAATTAATTATGATTATATTTCAACTCAGTTATGTGAAAACATAGACAAACCTCAATTAAAATGTAATGGTAAATGTCACTTAGCCAAAGAATTAGCCAAAGCTTCAAATGATGAAAAACCATTAAATTCTGAAAAAAAACAAACCTCTAAATTTGAAATAGAAATTCTTTTTTGTGAAACTATTTTAAATTATAATTCTACTGTCTTTTTGGAATTTGAATCCAATAAAAATAATTCGTTTTATCAAAATTCTTATCTTTTAGAAGTTACTACTTCTATTTTTCACCCCCCAAGTCTTAATTGTTAATTTAAAACTATTTGTTGAATTAGTAAGATTCAATATGATTTTCTATATCTATTAATTTGAAACTGTTTTCAAATTAATAATCTATGTTTAAAAATTAATAATAAATACAAAATGAAATTTCAATTAAAAAATATAATAGCTGTAATAGCTATCGCCTTTACTTTAGTATCTTGTTCTAACGATGATGATTCAACAACTGCATTTTCAGGAAACGGGAATTTAGTCTTAGAATTTGACCAAATTTATAATGATGCTGATTTTGCTGGAAATACAGCTTACACAAACTCAAATGGGGAAACTATCAAAGTAAATAAAATAAAATATATTGTAAGTAATATTGTTTTAACTAAAGAAGATGGTACTACTTATTCTATTCCAAAAAACGAAAGTTATTTTATTATTGATGAGTTTGATGAAGCTAGTACTTTAATAGAATTACCTACTATTCCTGCTGGTAATTATACTAAAATTTCTTATGGAATTGGAGTTGACCAAGAACAATTTAATCTTGGAGCAACAGGTCAGGGCAATTTTTTAACTCAAGCTCAAGATGCGGGTATGATGTGGTCTTGGAGCGCTGGGTATAAATTTCTAGCTTTTGAAGGTACCTTTACTTCTCCAACAGTTTCAACTGACACACAATTCATGGTGCATACAGGTCAAACGGGTACAGATTACAATTATATTACAATTACCTTAGACTTGCCTGAAAATGCATTAGTTAGAACTACAATTACACCTCAAATTCATATTATGGCCGATTTAAAGTATATCATTGATGGTACAAATAAAATAGCTTTAAGTGAAAGTGCCATGGTAATGGGTGGAAATAAGTTAGCATTAGTTACTGCTAATCTTTCCAATATGTTTGAAGTTCATCACGTTCATAACGATTAATTAATCCATTTTAAAAAGCTGTTGGAATAATAATATACTAACAGCTTCTAAATAATTACAAAAATGAAGACATATTATTTATGGTTGCTCATTTTATCTTTGTTATGGAGTTGTACTGAAGATGATTCAAATGAATATCAAAATATTCCTATTGCCTTTGAAGTACCCAGTAATTTCCCTCCATTAACTTATGATTTAGCCAATAATCCTTTGACGGAAAAAGGATTTGAATTAGGGAAAAAACTATTCTATGATGGAAGACTAGCTTCTGACGGTATTGTGTCCTGTGGGTTTTGTCATATTCAAGAAAATGCCTTTACACATCACGGACATACTTTTAGTCATGGGGTTGGTGAATCTATTGGAACTAGAAACACACCACCCATTCAAAATTTAGCCTTTCAAACTGCTTATATGTGGGATGGAGCGACAACGCATTTAGATTTACAACCCATTATTCCATTTACAAGTCCCATTGAAATGAATGGTAATTTTTCGGATGCCATTGCTATGATGCAAACTGATACTGAATACCAAAAATTATACAAACAAGCTTTTGCTGATGGTAAAATTAACTCCGAAAATATGCTAAAAGCTTTAGGGCAATTTATGGTTATGGTTACTTCTTCTAACTCAAGGTTTGATAAATATAGAAGAAATGAAGTTGGTGGAACTTTAACACAAGAAGAATTAGAAGGCTATAATTTATTTAATCAAAAATGTGCTTCTTGTCATGCAACCGATCTTTTTACTGATAATTCCTATAGAAATAATGGCTTATCTATAAACCCTGCTATTAATGATATTGGTAGGTATAAAGTAACCGAATTAGACCAAGATAAATACAAATTCAAGGTTCCAAGTCTAAGAAATATTGAAAAAACAGCTCCTTATATGCATGATGGACGCTTTTTTACATTAGAAGCTGTATTAAATCATTATGCTTCTGGAGTTGTAAATTCGGAAACCTTAGATACAAGTTTAAACAATGCAGGTACATTAGGAATCGCTTTAACAGAAAATGAGAAAGTAAAACTTATCACCTTCTTAAAAACATTAACCGATAACCAATATTTAACAGATAAAAGGTTTTCTGAATATTAAAAAAATGAAAAAATACATTATACTTCTTTTATTGGTATTCCAATTTGGAAATGCAACGGAAAGAGACAGTTTATATCAAAACATTTATAAAAGATATTATCATTTAAAAACTGTTTTAGAGGATGATTGTGATGCTTGTGGTTGTTCTGCAAGTGGTGGAAGTATGGGGTTTGCCTCTATGCTTAATTCAAATTTCATAGGATTACGCTATTTTTATCAATCGTATGAAAGTAATGATGGGTTATATAGTAATTCTCCTTGGCATGATGAAAATTTCAATACTATTCAACTTTGGACACGAATTCCTGTTGTCAAAAATATCCAAGTATCAGCTTTAATACCTTATCATTTTCATAATAGAGAAACAGCAACAGGCAAGCAAAATATTTCAGGAATTGGTGACGCTACTCTTCTAGGAATGTATAAGTTGATTCAAACTACAAAAGACAGTGCTTCGGTTTATCATACACTTCAATTAGGTGGCGGAATTAAAATTCCATTAGGCAAATTTGACACAGCTAATAATGGAAGTATTAATCCCAGTTATCAAGTAGGAACAGGAAGTTGGGATTATCTTTTGGTAACGGAGTATGTAATTAAGAAAAATAAATTGGGCTTAAATACTATGTTGAATTATATTATCAAAACAGAGAATGAAAAAAGCTACCGTTTTGGAAATCAATTCAATTATGCAAGTACCTTTTTTTACATGATAGAAAACAGCAAATTTTCATTTGTTCCTCAACTTGGTCTTGCGGGTGAAGTTTATGAAGATAATTATCAACACAACCAAAAAGTGAGAAACACAGCAGGTGATATTTTTATGAGTAAAATTGGTTTTGAAATCGGAAAAGACAAATTTTCGCTAGGTGCAAATACCATGATTCCAATTAATCAAAATTTAACTGGTGGTAATGTTAAAGCAAATTACCGTTGGAGTATTAATTTGAATTATAGTTTGTAATCTATTTAATAGATAATCCAATTTTTCCTTTAAACAATTAAAAGCATTTAGAAATTTCTAAATGCTTTTTTTATTTACCAAATTATCGTTTTCTATACCTAAAATCATTAGCATTTTTTTAGAAAATTATTCAACAAAGTATTTTTTCTTTCTTTTTAAAAACACATTGACAGTCAATATGTTAACTTTTATAAGTTTTGGCATAAATTAACATCTTTAACTACTGTTTATTGTTTCTAATCGATTTTTATCTAAAAAATAAAAATTTAATTATTCAATCACACAAGACTTTTTTACTTTTAAAATAGAAAATATAACATTTATGAAGAATATTATTATTGTTATGTCTGTCTTGCTTTTAATTTCATGTAAAAGTTCTTATACAAGAATAGGAGATAAAAATGCTAATTATATACCTTATTATTTAAAGGTATATGAAGCGGATAGCCTTTATATTGTAAATAATTATCAACAATCTTATAAAATTCTGGATAGTTTATTTAAAAAGTATGAGCCAGTAGATTTAGAAATATATAATGAGTACAGGACATACTGTAGATTAAAAATTTTATTAAATAAAAAAAAGGGCAAAAGATGTTTATCTAACATGATATCAAAATATGGTTACACAGATTCAATGATGAAAAATGATTCTTTATTGTCAAAATATTATGTAGATAATTTTACAAGTATTGATTATAAAGCTTTAAGAAGAATCTATTTGTCAAAGTTAAATTTAACTTTAAGAGATGAAATAATTAATATTAAATCTCAAGATCAACTTTATAGAGGTTCAAATTACCAAGAGAATATTTCAGAGCAAAATAAAATAGATTCAATTAATCAATACAAACTAATAGATATATTTAAAACTTATGGTTTTCCTAATAAAAATAAAATAGGAAATTTTACAGTTGATAATAATAGAGTTGATATAAAAGTTGTGTTGTTACACACTAGGGATAGTATAAGATTAAATTTTTTTATGCCAAAAATTAAGAAATTTATAAATGATGGTAACGTAAATCCTATTTTTCTAGCATTACTTAATGACCAATTTTTAATATACAATGGCAAAGAACAATTTTATGGTTCTTATGATAATAAAATTGATATCCCATTGAGGATATTGAATAAAAGAAGGCATTTGATTGGTTTACCAAATTATGGTTATGAAAAATGGAGATTTGATAAGCTTTATACTATTGATTACTAATTTAATATGAAAAAAAAAGCACTACATATTTTAACTATTATTTTGATTCTAGCTTCTTGTTCAAATAAATATCATTTGAATAAGCATGAAATAAAGCTATTAAATAAAGAGATTGATGAAATGGCTGAAAATGACCAAAAAAGTAGATTAGTAATGTACAATTTAGATTCTATTTACAAACAAGATAGATATACAACCATGAAACCTAAACAAATTAAAATGCAACTTTTAGGTACTAAATATGAAGAATACCAACATAAAATAGATAGTCTATGGTTTGAAATTAAACAAAATGATGAATATAATACTAAAAAACTAATAGAAATAACAAAAAAGTATGGCTTCCCTAATAATAAAAGATTAGGCGTTTATAAATCAAAAGCTTACTTCATTTTTGTACACTCACCTAGAGAATATTTTGAACAAATAAACGAGCTTGTTGAAGAAGAATATACAAAATCTAGAATGACTGAATATGAAAAAGAATATATTTATTGGCATACTAAATACGAAAGGAAAGGAATGCCTCCTATGTGTGGTAAAAATGGTGAGGCAATTAAAAATATTAATTAAATAAATTTAAAAATCATGAAGAAAATTAAAGAATTAAAACAAGGAAAAGCTAAATTTTTCTTAATTTAAGAAACCGTAACACTTTAGATTAAAAACCGTAATCACTTTTACTTAAAAAACTTTATTATTGTAGTAATTATAATAATGAACAATCAAATTTACATTTCCATTAAAAAAATGCAAATTTGACTAAATCGCAAAAGATAATTCTAGAAATAAAATATATAAAATGAGAGCTTATAGTATTATTTTCTTTTTCTTAATAATGTTAGTTATTTCTTGTAAAAGCTATTACACAAATATTGGAGATAAAAAGGCTAATTATATACCTTACTATTTAAAGGTATATGAAGCGGATAGTTTGTATTTAACGAATAATTTTCAACGCTCTTATGAAATATTGGATAGCTTATTTAAAAAGTACGAGCCAATTGATATGGAAAACTACAATGAATATAGCACTTACATTATAACATCAGCATTAACAGGACATACAGATAGTATTGATATAAAATTTAAAAAAATAGTTTCTGATTTTGGAGGAATTGGAATATCACATCCAGACAGGGAATCTATTTTTACTAAAGTTGATTCTGTTTTTAATATTAATGGAATAACAAAAGAAAAATTTATAGCTTATAAAGAGGAATACACCAAAAAAATTAATTTAGAATTAAGAAAAAGAATAAAAAAAATGCTAATTGAAGATCAATCTGTTCGAACTAATTATGATCAAAAAGGGATGGATTTTTTTCAAGAAAAACACCGAATAGAAATTGAAGACATTATTTCTAAATATGGTTATCCTAATTATAAAGTTATAGGCACTATGGGATTTTATCAAAATGAATCTGACGAATCATTTGGTCCAATTTCTTTTAAAACAATTTTTTTGCATCAAAGCGAACAAATGAAAGCAAAATATTTACCAATGTTGTTTTATAACTTAAAAAACGGGAAATGTTTACCCGAAGAATATGCCTCAATTTATGATAAAAAAATGTGGGGCGAAACGGCAAAAATGAATAAACCAATGCAGCTTTATGGTTCTTTTAGCGATGTAGTTTTAGCTGATTCTTTAAAAATAAATTCTTTAAGAAAATCGATTGGGCTCCCTAGTTTAGAATATGAAAAATGGAGAAATAATAAAGTACTTTAAAAAGGATGAATTTGTATTAATTTTAAATTTATATATTATGAGTAAACTAAAATCATTAAAAGATTTCAAAGAAGAAGGTCTTTTATTAAGTAAGGAACAACAGTTAAGTCTAAGTGGAAGTCTTGGTGAACCAGTAAGTGAGGATAGTTCTGAAAATTGGTTTTATAGAGATACAATGGAATCATCAGGTGCAGACTGTCAAAGATGTTGCAGAACGGACATGTTAGGTTATTGGACAATGGATGTACATCGTTGTGTTTATGTTTAATGAAACCTTAATGACCATTAAAAATTCCATATAAATATTTTTAATGGTCATTTATATAAAACATTATGATATTAATATTGTCAGAAGAGTCAGATTTTTCAACCACACAGGTTATTGAATGGTTAAATATAATGAACAAAAAATGGATTAGAATAAATCGTGAAGATGAGATTAGCATAAACTATATAGGTAATGATATTCAATTTTTATTAAAAGATATAAATTTTTTACTGAGTGAAATTAAAAGTTTTTGGTATAGGAGAGGGTTTATTAATATTTCAAAATTAAATCTCAATATTAATGAATTAGATAATTTTTTAGATGATGAGTTAAATGGGATAGTACAGTTTCTGTATTATAAATTGACTATTCTACATCATTTAGATTCAATAAAAAATTCAAGCATCAATAAATTAATAGTAAATTCAATAGCAAAAGATTTAGAAATTTGTACACCAAACGAATATGTTTTTTCAAATAAAAAATCTTTAGAGGAATTAATAAACAATACAGACATTGAATATATAACCAAAGCAATTAATGGAAGTCCAACACTTTTATTTCAAAATTTTATTACTCAAAATTTTACTACAAAAATAGATATAAATAAAATAAATAGTAATACTTTCTTCCCTTCATTAATTCAAAATAAAATTGATAAAAAATATGAACTAAGAATTTATTATTTTTTGGGAGAATTTTATTGCATGGCAATTTTTTCTCAAAGAGATAGACAAACTTCTATAGATTTTAGGAATTACAATACTATTAAACCTAATAGAAGAGTACCGTTTAACCTTCCAAACGATGTGAAAATTAAATTGACTAAATTAATGTCAAAACTAAGTTTAGATACAGGTTCAATTGATATGATAGTTACTCCTGATAACGAATATGTTTTTTTAGAAGTTAATCCTGTTGGACAATTTAGTATGACTTCATTTCCATGTAATTATAATTTAGAAAAAAAAATAGCTAAATATTTAAGTAATGAAAATTGAAAAATTGAAAAATTTTATAAAGAGTAACAACTCAAAAGTTCCGTTGTCTTTTAATAATTTGGTATTTAAAGAGAATAATGATTTGAAGCAAATAAGAGCTAATAATAAATCAATTGTGTCAGAAGATTATAAAGACTCTGATTATTCAATCCACAAGTTTTACAAACCTATAACAAGATTTTAAAATTTATATGAAATCTGAAAAATATTTTAAATTATTTACAAATTGTATAGTCACAAAAGGAGTGAATAGAAGTCTAATTCTTGATAGTCAAAGAAATAATTTCATTACAATTCCAGATACAATGGATCAAATTATTAATGATTTTAAAGCAAAAAAGTCCATCAATGAAGTATATAATATATATGATGAAGAAGAGATAATTAATGAATATATAAATTTTTTAGTTAAAAATGAATATGGATTCATCACAGATTCTAAAGAGTTTGACTTATTTCCAGATTTACAGACAAACTTTGAAATTGCTGCACATATTACTAATTGTATAGTCGAGCTGTCAATTGCAAATATTTCTAAAATTAAAGAAATAATTAGTGGCTTGAAAAAACTATATTGTAAAAATATACAATTTATAAGTTATCAAGAAATTAACATTGAGCATCTAAAAAATATTTTAATATCTAGTGATAAATCTAATTTTAGATCTATTGAGTTAGTTTTAAAATATTCTAAAGAATTATCAAACTTTATCCCTGAAATTGATAAATATAATTTTAGTGTTACAGAATTAATTTTGCATTCTAATTTGAAACAAAATGATGAAGTAAAAAAAAATAGCTTTAATATCAGTTATTTAGATTATGAATTGAAAAATTTTAGTCATTGTGGATTAGTTGATAAAAAATATTTTACATATATTAATAAATATAAAGTATTAGAATCCCTCAACCACAACACCTGCCTAAACCGCAAAATCTCTATAGACAAAGACGGCAACATTAAAAACTGTCCATCCATGTCACAAAGCTTTGGAAATATAAAAGACACCACCTTAGAAGAAGCACTCAATCATCCTGACTTTAAAAAATATTGGAATATAAATAAAGATCAAATAGAAGTCTGCAAAGATTGTGAATTCCGGCATATTTGTACCGATTGTAGAGCCTATACAGAACGCTCTCATTTTGACGGAGAAATTGACTTATCTAAACCCTTAAAATGCGGTTATAATCCTTATACGAACGAATGGGCAGAATGGAGTACTAATCCACTAAAACAAAAAGCTATCGAATATTATGGCATGCAAGAACTAATTAAAAGAAAAGATACTTAATCCCTAAAACTGAAAATAAATAAACGGTTGTGGGCCAGCTGAAGCTGTAGCATAAATCAACCAAAATAGCAACCCAAAAAGAACGGCTTTTAAAGGTAAAGGTATATTATTAAAAGTCATTCTTAATATATCAATAACTTTAGTAGGTAAAAAATGCCAAACAAAACCTATAGCTAATAAAATAAATACATTTTTGTAGCCTAAAATAATAGTCTGCCATTTTTCTAAATCAAAAGTTAACTGTCCTATGTTTTTTACAATCTGAAAAGCGGTTGCAAAATCACTAGCTCTAAAAAACAACCAACAAAATACTACAAAATGGAATGTTAGCAACACTTGAATAAAACGAACAAAATAATTTTTAGGAAGTTTTATAAATTGACCAAAGAAACGTTCAACTGTCAAAGCTGTTCCATGTAAAACACCCCAAAAAACAAATTTCCAACTCGCTCCATGCCACAAACCACCTAATAACATAGTTAGAAATAAATTAACATAAGTCCTAAAATTTCCTTTTCTATTTCCTCCAAGTGAAATATATAAATAATCCCTTAACCAAGTTGATAATGAAATATGCCATCTTCTCCAAAACTCAGTAATGGAAGCCGATTGATAAGGAGTTCTAAAATTGGCTGGTAACCAAAAACCCATTAACAAAGCTAATCCAATAGCAATATCTGAATAACCTGAAAAATCACAGTAGATTTGTATAGCATATCCATATGATGCCATTAAATTTTCAAAAGCAGTATAACTATTAGGGGCATCAAAAACCCTATCTACAAAATTGATAGATATATAATCTGAAATTACAGCTTTCTTTAATAAACCACCAATAATTAAAAATAGAGCATTGTTAAAATCAATTTTTGATAATTGAATTCTTTTATAAATCTGCGGAATAAAATCTTTAGCTCTAACAATAGGCCCTGCCACTAATTGAGGGAAAAAAGAAACAAAGAATAAAAAGTCGATAAAGCTTTTTGTTGGTTCTAGTTCTTTTCGATACACATCAATTGTATAACTTAAAGTTTGAAAAGTATAAAATGAAATTCCAACAGGAAGTATAATAGTATAAAAGGCATAGTTACTATGGGTAATAGTATTCAAATTATCAATAAAAAAATTGGTGTATTTGAAATAACCTAGTAATCCTAAATTCACTAAAAGACTTACAATCAAATAAAACTTTCGATAGGATTTACTTGTCTCATCGTAAATTAATTTAGCTAAAGTATAATCTAAAACGGAAGAAAAAATTAATAATCCAAAGTAAATTCCACTACACTTGTAGTAAAAAAACAATGAAAAAAGCACCACATAAGTGATTCTAAAATAATGTGTCTTCTTAGTAAGAATATAAATAAAATAGAAAACGATAAAGAAACCTAAGAATAAAGCACTGTTAAACAACAATGGTCTTTCTGGATTATAAACAAACCATTCCTTGATAGCTGCTGTGTTTAAAACTCCAATGTTTTGAATTATCCAATCGTTAATAGAATGTATTGTTTCCAAGCTTTATCTAGTAGATTTAAAAAATGAATAGGATTGCATAAAGGCATCAAAAAAATCATCTGCTTGTTTTTTATAACCTTTATAAGTATAATGCACCTTGTCTGAAGAAATTAAACCTGCTTTATAATTAGCATTAACCTTATTAGCTCCACCTAAATCATAATACATATCCCAAACAGCATAATTCTTAATTTCGGCTTGATCAATAATACTTTTAGCATATTGTTCTACCAAATGGTTTTTATATTTTCTTCCAAATTGGGAAGGTTGTGGTGTTGTTACTAAAATTTCTGCATTCACATTAAACAATCTAATATTATCTATTAATTCATTTAATTTATTAATAAATTCATCGTTTTCTAATTTATCAAAACTTTCATTCGTTCCAAAAGATATAATAAATAAATCTGGCTCTAATGCTGGCAATTGCTCAAAAAACAAGCTGTATTTATTAAAATCTGAACATTTAGCACCATTAACTCCTATTGCGCTATATATAATGCCTGGTTTATCTTTTTCTAGTACAACTCCATTAAGTGCATAGTCCATACAACTCTTATTGGGTACAAGAAATATTTGATCCATAGCCATTGGGTTGTAATAATCAAAAGAAAATGGGTACTCAATTTGATCTAAAATTGAAAATTGCTTTCTTGTAACTTCTTTGGTAATAATTTCTGTTTCTAATGAAGCCATATCATTTGTATCAGGTTCTTCTATTGCAATCTTTTCAATAACCGTTGTTGGAATTTTCAACGTTTTTCCCATATTAATTCTATCTGACTTTAAGCCATTAGCCTTTTTAATTTGGGAAACACTAACATTGTATTTATCTGCAATAATTGATAAAGCTTCACCTCTTTTAATCTTGTGATTAATTGTTTTCGTTGTTGTTTTAGTTTTATAACCTGTTATTTTTTTAGGAATTATCTTTGGAACTTCTGTTTCAACAACTTCATTTATTACTTCAAAATTATTGGCTACAAAAAAAGAATTTACATTTTTAGGTGTAACTACTCGAATGGAATTAAACTTGTATTCATCTTTAACTTTAAGTTCAATTGAAAAATCTGTCTTTTTAGTATAAAATGCTATTCCACTTAACCCTACTGGTAATGTATCAACAGGTTTTATATTTCTATAATTATCAAAGGAAATATCTGAAGACATTTTTGCTAATAAAGAACCATTAGTTCCTGCCATTTTATAAGGAAAAACAAATCCTAAACCTGCATTTCCAAACTTATTTTGAAAACTTTGTCTTATATAATCGGTTTCAATATCTGCTTGAATATGTGAATCTCCTAAGTGAACTATTCTTAGCTTTCTATATTGCTTATTTTCAATTGCCTCTATCGTTGCAAAAGTATTCTTAATTGCTTTTTCATTAATCAATTTATTACTATACCTTTCTATTTCCATTGAATCATTTTCAACAAAAACAGAATCAACAACCATAGCAATTGTATCCGTTTCTTGAGAGAAACAAATTTGAATCATTAAAAAGAAAAATATAAATTGAATTTTATTCATTAGTGGAATCAATTTTTACACGAACACTATCCTTTTTCCGTTTTGGAATTGCAAATGCTTTATTAAGTGTTTTATACACAAGATAACCTTCATTAATTTGATTGTATATCAACTTAGCTACCTCTTTGGAACCTACATAATTAAAATGGGTATAGTCTTTATTAGCTTTTGCAGGTACAGCTTCAACCCATTTAACCATAGAACCATTACCACCCATTAACGTATATAAGTTGACAAAACCTGCCTCTGATTTTACAGCATATTTTTTTTGAGCCATAGCTAAAGGCACAACAGCTGAATCAGTTTTCATTTCCAAATCATATTTAGTCGACTTATCTGCTGTAGAAATAATTAAAACGGCTGTACCAGGAAAACATTGTTTAATATGGTCAACTACTTTTATCATTCTCTTTTCATACCAACTATAATCATACGTTCCATAATTCAATACATTTGTTCCATAATGCAAAACCACTAAATCATATTGCAATTTAGAATCAAATTCTTGCATCAAACTAACATCAAACATGGAAATAGGCAAACCCGAATTTCCTCTATTTGAAAAGTTGTCTATATGTACTCCTTTTCCATCATCAAAATTGAAGCCATAAATAGGAACATTTTCAGCATTTATAAAATTAACTTTTAAGCTTTTTAAATTATCTGCTAATTTTAAAGTATTTAATTCATTATCAGCATTCAACTTTTTAAAAATTGTGTCTTTTCCTATAATATAGGAAATCATTGCTTCTTTGTTTGAAGAACTTCCATAATATAAAGTAGGATTATTTAATTGGCTCAAATATTTATAGTTACTCGCTCTAAACTTTACCCAAGGTGCATTAATGGTATCATTTGCAAAAAACACATGACCATTAACTCCAAATGAACGAATTGGCTTTCTTGTTTTTAAATAAGATTGTGTTTTCCAATTAGAAGAAAACTCATGTGTGATGGTTGCTCTTGAACTTGCAGATTCAGACGTTATGTTAACAAACCCAACACCTTCTCCACCAAACTGTTCCTGAAAAAGTCTTCGAACATCTTGTACGATCATATCGCCATCATTCATTGAATCTCCAAAATAGGCTATTCTAACTTTTCCTGTCTTGGTACTCTCTAGCTGTTGTAATTTTTGATAAAAGGGTACAATGTATTGATAACCCTTATAATCTTCAAAATTCTCTGAAGTATATTTTACTCCATATTTTGGATTTGACTTATAATTAATTACCTTTTTAATCAATGTGTCTTTTTCATCAACTAGCTCAACATTCTTATCCTCATCAATAGCATCAAGTAACAAACTATCAATGATTACATTCTTAGATTCTAATTTTGTTTGTTCTAATAGTTTTTTAGGCAAAATGGTTTTAAAAGCTATAAAGGCTCCAGCCGAAATTACCAGCAATAAAAAAGCTTGAAAAAAATAGTTTTTGTTAGTTTCCACGTATTGAAAATAAATTACATTCGCTCAGGAACTTGAATTCCTAATAATTTGAAAGCCGATTTAATTGTGTTTCCTACCACATTTGATAACTGAACTCTAACCGTTTTTTTAGCTTCATCTTCTTCTCCTAAAATAGAAACATTTTGATAAAAAGAATTGAATTCTTTAACCAAATCATAGGTATAATTAGCAATTAAAGCTGGACTATGATTAGCCGCTGCATTTTGAATTACATCAGGAAATAATTGTATTTGTTTAATTAACTCTTTTTCCTTTTCATGTAGGTCAATTGTTGCAACTGTTTGTTTATAATCAAAGTTTGCTTTACGCAAAATAGATTGAATACGAGCATAAGTATATTGAATAAATGGCCCTGTGTTTCCCGCAAAATCAACCGACTCTTCTGGATTGAACATCATTTGTTTTTTAGGATCTACTTTTAACATATAATACTTCAATGCTCCAAGTCCAATAATTTCATATAAATTGGCTTTCTCTTCTTCAGAATAACCTTCTAATTTCCCTAATTCTTCAGAAATAGATTGAGCAGTTGTAGTCATTTCTTTCATTAAATCATCTGCATCAACTACTGTTCCTTCACGCGATTTCATTTTTCCAGAAGGTAACTCCACCATTCCATACGATAAATGATATAAACTATCTGCCCATTCAAAACCTAATTTCTTTAAGATTAAGAACAATACTTTAAAGTGATAATCTTGCTCATTCCCTACTGTATAAACCATTCCACCAACATCAGGGTTATCTTTCACACGTTGAATAGCTGTTCCAATATCTTGCGTCATATAAACAGCTGTTCCATCAGAACGCAATACAATTTTTCTATCTAAACCATCTGTTGTTAAGTCTATCCAAACAGAACCATCAGGATCTTTTTCAAAAATGCCTTTCTCTAATCCTAATTGAACTACTTCTTTTCCTAAAAGATACGTGTTGCTTTCGTAATAATAACTATCAAAATCTACGCCAAGGTTTTTATAAGTTTGCTCAAAACCGTCATAAACCCATTGGTTCATTGTTTTCCAAAGTGCCACAACCTCTGCGTCGCCAGCTTCCCATTTACGAAGCATTTCTTGTGCTTCTTGTAGTAGAGGTGACTGTGTTTTATATTCTTCAAATGTTGATTTAAATATCTGATATTTATCTAATCCATCAAACTTATGTTTTTCAATTTCAGGGAAAATTTTTGTTTCAATTTTTTCATAAATGATATTGTATTCCTTTTTTTCCTCAACAGAAGTTATGGCAGCTATTAAGGATGCAATTGAAGCTACATTTCCAAGAAACTTATTATTATTTTTATAAAAATATACTGCTAGAGCTATACTTCCAGTCGCAAAAAGTATATTTTCATTTTTAATATTAGTTGAAGTAGTTTGGTTAATTATTTTTTGAAATTGACTAACTATTTTAGGTTCATTCTCCTTTTCTTTAATAGACAAATATTCGTCATACAATACTTCAGCTTTACTTTTAATTTTTTCTAATTCAGCTTTATATTCTTTGTCATATTTTACATAAAAATTTCCAACCAACTTATCTCCTTTTAATCCAGTAGATTCAGGAGTTTGTCCGTTCCCATATTTCTGCCAAGCTAACATGGACTTACAAATATGAATTCCTCTATCGTTAATGATTTGGGTTTTATATACTTTTTTTCCTGAAGCTTTTAAAATTTCTGCTACAGAATATCCTAATAAATTATTACGAATATGACCTAAATGCAATGGTTTATTAGTATTAGGTGAAGAATATTCAACCATAATAGCTTTCTCATTTGCTTTAGGATTTACAAATCCAAAAGATTCATCTAATTTGATTGCATTGAAAAAATCTAAATAATAAGCATCCGAAATCACTAAATTTAAAAAGCCTCCAACCACATTAAACTTTTGAATAATGCTGTTTTGTTCTACTAATTGGTTCCCAATTTTAGTCCCAATTTCAACTGGATTTCCTTTTAAAATCTTTACTAATGGAAATACAACCATCGTTACATCACCTTCAAAATCTTTCCTTGTCGCCTGAAATTCAATAGTTTCAATAGATAAATTGAAAAGTTCCTGAATTGCGTCCTGAATTTGTTCGGTAAGAATTTGATGTAAAGTCATTTAATGTGTTTTTTTGAAGGTGCAAAGATAATCTTAATTCCCTAATCATGAAATAGTATTTTAATATAATTTTTAATGAAAATTTAGCCCTTAAAGCCTAGTTTATTTAGCTTACTAACAATTCATCGTTAAAAACTATTCTATTTTTTAATTATATAGTAAACCTGTTTTTAACTAAAGTTATTATATTTACCCCAAAACTGCCCCTATTAATGAAAAACTATTTAGCCCTACTATTGTTTTTTATAAGTTTACATGCTGTTTCACAAACAATTACTGTCAGCACAACAACTTATACTGTACCTGAATTAGTTACTGATGTTTTAATCCAAAACCCTTGTATAAATCCAACAAATATTTCTTGGAGAACAGGAACTAACTTTAATTCAAGTAATGGAATTGGATATTTTGAAAACACAAATCCAAATTTTCCGATTCAAAGTGGTGTCATTTTATCAACTGGTGACGTACTTAGCGCCGTTGGTCCAAATAATTCTATTCAAAACAATGGTTCAACTGCTTGGGTAGGTGATACTGATTTAGAAAACACATTGGCTGCAGCAGGAATTACAATGAATTCAGTTAATGCAACGGTTCTAGAATTTGAATTCACTGCTTTTTCTCCTACTTTTGATTTTAATTTCTTATTTGCTTCTGAAGAATATGGAAATTTTCAATGTGGATTTAGTGATGCTTTTGCTTTCTTACTAACCGATGTTACCCAAAATACAACTACAAATTTAGCCTTAGTTCCTAATACAACTCTACCTATTTCTGTTGTTACAATTAGAGATAATTTATTTAATTCAAATTGTAGTTCTGAAAACCCACAATATTTTGGCACTTATAACAGCAGTACAAATTCAGTAACTAACTTTAACGGACAAACTGTTTTATTAAATGCTAATGCAAATCTAATTCCTAATAATTTATACCGTATAAAATTAGTCATTGCTGACAGGCAAGATGTTGGTTCAGATTCAGCTATATTCTTAGCTTCTAATAGTTTTAATCTTGGACAAGAAGTTTTAGGAGATGATTTATTAATTTCTACCAATAATGCTATTTGTAACGGGCAATCAACTGTTCTTAATTCTAATTTAGACCCAAATCAAAATACTTTTCAATGGAGTTTAAATGGCAATGATATTAATGGAGAAACTGGTCCTTCATTAACCGTAAATGCTCCTGGTACTTATACTTTGACTTACAGCAACAATAATCTAACTTGTTTATCTTTAACAGATTCAATTGTGGTTGAATATTATCCTGCTTTTACAAGTCCTAATCCTTCTAATTTATACAAATGTAATGATGGTAGTGGAAATTATTCCTTCAATATAAATGACAATACCCCTATTGTTACACAAGGATTGCCAACAGGTACAACTGTAAGCTATCACACTTCTTCTATTGATGCAAATGATAATATTAATCCATTATCTTCTCCTTACAGTTCTTCCGGCAATCAAACTATTTATGTAAGAATCAATAACCCTAATACGAATTGTTATCTAATTAAATCCTTTCAACTAATTGTTTTACCTGCTCTAGTTGCCAATCAACCAAATGATTATAGTGTTTGTGAAAATACTTTTGGTTCAGGAATAGGTACATTTAACTTAAGCATATTAAGACCCCAAGTTTTAAGCAATACTGCAACTCCAAATCTATATGGAGTAAGTTATCATTTAACAAATAATGATGCTATAAACGGTACAAATCCAATCAATCCGGCAAACTATTTATCATCTTCAACAACCTTATATATTAGAGCCCGTTTACTACAAGACTCAAATTGTTTTAGCATAACAAGTGTCAATTTAATTGTAGTACCAAAACCTGCAGTTGATTCAATACCTCCAGTATATATATGTTATTCATACACATTACCAACTTTAACTAATGGAGTTTACAGAACAGGTCCAAATGGAACAGGAACAGTGTTACCTCCAGGAAGTATAATTACCTCAACACAAACCATTTATATTTTTAATCAAAATTCTCTTTGTACTAATCAAACTTCATTTTTAGTTACGATTATTGACCCTCTAACCTATACTATACCATCTGGTAATTATTGTAATAGTTACACTTTACCTTCTTTATCTTTTGGAGAATACAGAACACAAGCTAATGGTGCTGGAACTGTTATTCCTTTTGGAACAGTAATTAATTCGTCACAAACCATTTATTTTTACTATTATGCTGATAATCCAGCTACTTGTGTAATTGATTTCCCTATAAATATTGGAATATATACCATAACTCCTGTTCCAACTTTACCTAACGTGTATGATTGCACGTTTTATAATTTACCATCTATTCCAAACGGAACATATTATACTGGACCAAGTGGAACTGGAACTATACTTGCTCCTGGAACAACTATTACATCAACACAAACCATCTATATCTATGATTCTAATCCTGGTTGTGTAAGCCAAACTAATTTTAGGGTCTTTATTGGAAATATTTTTCCAACAGATGTAACGGAATGTATTTCTTATACTTTGCCTAACTTAGGAATTGGAGGTTATTATACTCAACCTAATGGTGGTGGAACTACTATTCCAGCAGGAACTGTTATAACATCAACACAGACAATTTATGCTTATGCTCAATCTGTGAATCAACCCAATTGTACAGATAATTATTCTTTCACTGTTACTATTGTCTTACCTGAATTAATCGCTCCTTCAAATAATACAGCCTGTAATCAATATATTTTACCTGCACTAACAAATGGTGATTATTATACTGAAGCTAATGGAGCAGGAACTTTATTAGCCGTAGGAACAGCTATTAATGAATCAACAACTGTTCACATCTATATTAATAATGGCTCTGGTTGTGCAAATGATTTACCTTTTGATATTGTTGTTAATTATTCTCCTCTTATTGATCCTAGATCAGATATTGATGTATGCGATTCCTATACTTTAACTCCTTTAGTAAATGGCAATTACTTCACTATGCCAAATGGTGGAGGAACTCAGCTAGATGCAGGAACTGTAATTACAACTTCTCAAACTTTATATATTTTTGCAAGTGAAAATGGTTGCACCTCTGAAAATAGTTTTATTATCACAGTAATTACTGTTCCCAATTTCTTTCTTGATGATGTAGTAACTTGTGAAACATCATATACACTAGAAACTTTACCCAATAATTTCAGATATTTTACAGCAACTGACGGTCCATACGGAACAGGAACTGAATTGTTTGCTGGGGATATAATTACTACAAATCAAACCATCTATATTTTTATAGAATCTGGAACTAGAAACAACTGTACTTTTGAAGACTCTTTCAGTATTCAATTTGAAGAAAAACCTGTTTTAAACACTATTCCATCAACCGATTTAATTTTTTGTGACACTGATAGCACTAATGATGGAATTTTAGATGTGAATTTAACGCAATTTAACGCAACAGTTATGGGAGCACAAACTAATCCTGCTTTTTCTATAACTTATTACACTAATAATAATGATGCTATTAACGCAACAAATGCTATTTCGTCAACTACGGCAACTACTTTTTATGTTAGAATTGAAAATATAAATGCACCAAATTGTTTTGAAATTGACAATTATAATTTAATTATAAGAAAACTTCCTAATCCTAATTTAACTAATGGAATTATCTGTATTGATAGTAATACAAATGCTGTTCTAAATCCTTACTTATTAACTTCTGGATTACCTAGTGCTAATCACTCATTTGAGTGGTTTTATAACGGTCAATTAATAACAGATGCTACTCAAAATAATTATCTAGCTACCCAAGGTGGAACTTATAGCATTATTGCAACTAATCTAATTACCAATTGTTCTTCTGTTGAAACCTTTGCAACCGTAATTGAATCAGAGATTCCTACAATTGAATTTACAACTTCTCAGGCATTTTCTCAACATAGTACAATAACTGTTAATCCAATTGGAGTTGGGAATAATTTTGAATACCAATTAGATAATTTCCCTTTTCAAGATAGTAATGTGTTTACTAACGTTTCATCAGGAACGCATACCATTACAGTAAATGATAAATATGGTTGTGGTAGCGCCTCTACTACTGTTTATATTATTAAATATCCTGAATATTTTACACCAAATGGAGATGGTACTAATGATTTTTGGAACATCAACGATTTAATATTTCAAAAGAAAGATGCTAAAATCAACATCTTTGATCGCTACGGAAAATTTATTCATCAAGTGATTCCATTTAAAGATGCTGGTTGGGATGGAACATTAAATGGTAAAACTTTACCCGCAAGTGACTATTGGTTTGTGGTTTATTTTATGGAAGACAATGTTCAAAAAGAATTCAAAGCCCATTTTGCTTTAATAAGATAAAACTCTTTAAAGATAAAGAGTTTTATCTTTATTTATTATTTTAGAATTACCAACGAATAATTACGCTACCCCAAGTAAATCCACTTCCAAATGCAGCAAGAACAACTAAATCTCCTTCTTTGATTTTTCCTTGTTCCCAAGCTTCTGTAAGTGCTATTGGAATGGAAGCTGCCGTAGTATTTCCATATTTTTGGATATTATTAAACACTTGGTCATCTGTCAATTTGAATTTACTTTGAATAAACTGTGAAATTCTCAAATTCGCTTGATGTGGAACTAACATATTAATATCTGAAACTTGCAAATTATTAGCTTGTAAACCTTCATTAATTACTTCACTAAAACGAACTACAGCATTTTTAAATACAAATTGCCCGTTCATATAGGGATAATAACTTTCATCGTCTGGGTTATTATCAGCAATAATATCTGTTACCCATCTTTTACCCATTCCTGGTGCAATTAAAGATAATTCTTCAGCATGTTGTCCTTCCGAATGCAAATGAGTTGATAAAATTCCTTTTGACAAATCTTCTTCTCTTGAAAGTATAGCCGCTCCTGCTCCATCTCCAAAAATAACAGAAACACCTCTTCCTCTTGTGGTCATATCTAAACCTGTAGAATGTAATTCTGAACCTATTACTAGAATATTTTTATACATTCCCGTTTTAATATATTGATCAGCCACAGAAATTGCATAAACAAATCCCGAACATTGATTACGAACATCAAGAGCTCCAACTGTTTTCAATCCTAAATCTCTTTGTACCAAAACACCTGGTCCAGGAAAATAATAATCTGGGCTCAACGTGGCAAAAACCACAAAATCAATATCGTCTTTATCAATTTTTGCTCTTTCAATAGCTATTTTTGCTGCTTTTACACCCATTGAAGTTGTAGTGTCTTCTCCCCTTATAATGTGTCTTCGTTCTTGAATCCCTGTTCGCTCTTGAATCCATTCATCATTGGTTTCCATAATCTTAGACAAATCTTCGTTAGTGACTATATTTTCAGGAACATAATAGCCTAAGCCTGTTATTTTTGAATGATACATATTTATATAGATTGTTATATTTTGCTTACAAATTTATCAAATTACTAAATTACTAATACAATTTAGCATCATAACTTTCAATTTATTAAAAAGTAAGCCTTTTATTTTTTATAAAAATAATCGTTTTTTTCTAAAAATCAACGTATTTTAGAGCCTTTAAAAATTAAAAAACATGAAATCAACTTTTTTTAAATTTCTCTTCCTTATACTGGGATTCATTGGATTTTCGCAAGAAAACATATCGTATCAAACTCCTCCAAAAGAAATTCTAGCTTTAGCAGATTATGAAAGAGCTCCTTCCATTTCTATGAATAAGGAAAGAAATTATATCTTATTTAGCTATCGAAATACATATAAGAATCTTGAAGATTTAAATCAAGATGAAATGAAATTAGGAGGTTTGCGAATTAATCCTATAACTAATATTTCAAGTACAGTTACATATATAAACAATTTGAAAATCAGAAAATTTGCTGATAAAGAATTAACACAAATAACAGGCTTACCTAAAAACCCTAGAATAACAAATATTTCTTGGTCGCCTAATGATAAAAAAATTGCTTTTACACATACCACACAAAAAGGAGTTGAACTATGGGTAATTGATGTTGCATCAGCATCAGCAAAAAAACTTACAGAAGCTATCATTAACGCAAACATAGGAAATCCTACGAGTTGGTTTAAGGATAGTGAAAACATTCTAATAAGAACTTTGCCTTCAAACAAACCTGATTTAATTAATACATTAAAAGACATTCCAACTGGACCAACTGTTTCTAGTAGTGATGGTTCAAAATCTCAAAACAGAACCTATCAAGATTTATTAAAAAACAAAACTGATGAAGCTAATTTTGAAAGTTTAATTACTTCTGAATTATATAAAGTAGGGTTAGATGGCTCAAAAAAATTATTCAAAGAAGCAGCTATGTATGCTGGTGAAAATTTTTCTCCTGATGGAAATTATTTAATGATTAACACCGTTGAAAAACCCTTTTCATACATAGTAACTGTTAGTAGGTTTCCAATAACATCAACTGTATATGATGCAAACGGAAAATTGGTAAAAGTTGTAAATGAAGTTCCTCTAGATGAAATTAGACCTAAAGGTTTTATGGCTACAAGAATAGGAAAAAGAAGTATGGGTTGGAGAGCAGATGAAGCTGCATCTCTTTCTTTTGTTGAAGCTTTAGATGGAGGTGATCCTGCTAATGATGTGCCGTTTAGAGATGAGGTTTTCACATGGGAAGCTCCTTTTACGTCAAATCCAATTTCAATTTTAAAAACAAAACAACGCTATGCTGGAATAACTTGGGGAACAAAAAATATTGCCATCGCCTATGATAGTTGGTATGATACTCGAAACACAAAGACCTATTTATTTGACCCATCAAATAATAATATAGAACCAAAAATTATTTCCGATAGAAATTCGCAAGACGTTTATGCTGATCCAGGAAATTTTGAAACCACTAGAAATGAATATGGGCAAAATGTGCTATTAGTTGATAATAACAATCTATATTTAATGGGTGATGGATATACAAAAGAAGGTCAATTCCCTTTTATTGATGCGTTTAACTTAAAATCATTAACTACTAAAAGATTATACCAATCTGCTTATAAAGACAAAAAAGAAGATTTACTTTCATTAGAAAATGTAAAAAAGGGAGAAGTAATCATTATGCTTCAATCTAAAAACGAGTATCCTAATTACTATATGCGTAATTTAAAAAGCAAAAAAGTAACACCTATTACGCAATTTGCAAATCCTTTTGAGAGCATTAAAAATGTTTATAAGGAAGTCATTAACTACAAAAGAAAAGATGGTGTAGATTTATCTGGTACTTTATATTTACCAGCTGGATATGATAGAAAGAAAAAAGAAAAATTGCCTTTGTTAATTTGGGCATACCCAAGAGAATACAAAGACAAGAATAGTGCAGGTCAAAGCACACAAAACCCTAATGAATTTACTTTTCCTTATTATGGCTCTTTTGTTTATTGGGTAACTAGAGGATATGCTGTTTTAGATGACGCAGCTTTTCCAATTGTAGGAGAAGGTGAAACAGAACCAAATGATACTTTTATTGAACAATTAGTTGGAAATGCTGAAGCAGCAATTGACGCTGTTGACAAATTAGGTTATATTAATAGAAATAAAGTCGCAGTTGGAGGGCATAGTTATGGTGCTTTTATGACGGCTAATTTATTAACTCATTCCAACTTATTTGCTTGTGGAATTGCAAGAAGTGGCGCTTATAATAGGACTTTAACTCCTTTTGGTTTTCAAAGTGAACAACGTAATTATTGGGATGTTCCAAATATCTACAATACCATGTCTCCTTTCATGAATGCTGAAAAAATGAAAACTCCTTTATTATTGGTTCATGGTGAAGCCGATAATAATCCTGGTACTTTTACTTTACAAACCGAAAGATATTTCCAAGCTTTAAAAGGATTAGGCGCGCCAGTAAGAATGGTACTTCTTCCTAAAGAAAGTCATGGTTATGTTGCACAAGAAAATATTTTCCATCTCCTTTGGGAACAAGATCAATTTTTAGAAAAATATTTAAAAAATTAAAATAAAAAATCCGTTAAGTGCACTTAACGGATTTTTTTTGACTTTACTTTTTTAGAAAATAAAGTGTATTTTTACAGTACACAAACAAAAAAACCCATGAATAACATACTTAACAATTTCAAACTAAATAGAGAAAAGGAAAGTTATAAAGATGTTATTGAATCTATTTATAGCGGCGTTGTTTTTAAAGGAACTAATCTTTGGATTTTAGTATTTGCTATTTTCATTGCTTCATTAGGATTAAATGTAAATTCTCCAGCAGTAGTTATTGGAGCTATGTTAATTTCCCCTTTAATGGGACCAATAATGGGTCTTGGTTTTGGAATGGCAATAAACGATTTAGCCTTGCTTAAAAAAGCGGGTTATAATTATCTTTTTGCAGCTGCTGTGGGACTTGTTGCCTCAACTATCTATTTTTCAATTTCACCCATCAATGATGCACACTCAGAAATATTAGCCAGAACATCTCCTACTATCTATGATGTTTTAATTGCTTTTTTTGGTGGTTTAGCCGGAATTTTAGCTACTTCAAGCAAACAAAAAGGAAATGTAATTCCAGGTGTAGCTATAGCTACAGCTTTAATGCCTCCTTTATGTACTGCTGGTTATGGATTAGCCACTTGGCAATGGGAATTCTTTTTAGGGGCGTTTTACTTATTTTTAATCAATACCGTTTTTATTGCTTTAGCTACTTTAATAACAGCAAGATTATTAAAATTCCCTTTAAAGGTGCAACAAGAACAGATGGATACAACTAAAGTAAACCGTATTGTTTGGGCTATTACTCTTATCACATTACTACCTAGTATTTATTTTGGTTATGATATTGTACAACAAAATAATTTTCAAAAGAAAGCAAATAATTTTGTAGACAACGAAGCTATTTTTCCTGATAATTTTCTATTAAAAAAAACAATAAATTCTAATTCTAAAGATATTATATTGACTTATGGTGGATTGCGAATTAAGGATAGTGCTATGAATGCTTTAAAAGCTAAACTTACCCAATATGATTTACAAGATTGTAATTTAAAAATCCAACAAGGTTTTTCTTATTTAAATGAACAAACGAAAGATAATAAGCAAACGAGTTTATTAAATGCTACTTTAACCGATAAAGCCAAACAAATCGAAATTTTAAACCAAAAGTTAGATAGCATATACAAACAAAAAGATTTAAGCATTCAAGTTTATAAAGAAATTAAAGCACAATACCCTTCTATAGAATCTTTTGTTTTACAGCCATCTGCTATTATTAATGATACTATTAAAAAAAATATTTGGATTTCTAATGTAAAATCAAAAGATAAAATCAGCAGTAAAGAACAAGAAAAAGTAAAAGATTGGTTAAAAGTAAGATTGAATGCTCCTGAACTAATTATTCACTTTGAAAACTAAATAAAAACACAATATGAATTTACCTATAGAAACTCCTGCTCTACTTTTTTCTGCCACTTCACTAATTTTATTAGCTTATACCAATCGGTTTTTAACTATTGCACAAATTGTGAGAAGCTTAAAAAAGACTTATGATCAAGAGCATAATAAAAGTATACTTATTCAAATTAAAAATCTTAATCTAAGGTTAACCCTAATTCGATACATGCAACTTTTTGGAGTAATGTGCTTGTTTTTATCCGTTTTTGCAATGCTTTTGTTATTTGTGGGAAATGAGTTGATTGGAATATTTCTTTTTGGTGCTAGCATGCTGTGTTTATTAATCTCTCTCGCTTTATCTTTTTGGGAAATTAGCATCTCTGTTAAGGCACTAAAAGTCCATCTAAGTGATTTATTAGAAGAAAAGAAATAATATCCCTATTTCTAGTGAGTTTTATTTCTTTTTAATAACCGATTTTTGTCTTATAATTTTAAAAATATCTATCATGAAAAAAATCATTTTACTTACTTTAATAGCATTATCTATCTTTTCTTGTAAAGAAAAAGAATCCAAATTATCGGATTCAAACAGTAATGTTGAAGACACAATTTCAAACCAGGTAAAACAAAAAAACTTAGTTTCTAAAATTTATCAATCCTGTGGAAAAATTGATTTGGCTAATAAAACTATTGAAGTTGAAACTTTCTTACCTCCATTGAAAGGTGATGAAGGTACTTATGAATACATAAAATATTATAACATCTCAAATGGCAAATATTTTGGGATATTAGGGGTATTTGAAATAGCTGGTGGAAGAAACATTAATTTAAATTATCATCCTAACTCAGCAAATAGTGAATATACAAAAGTGAATAGAAATACTATAGACTTAAGTAAATTAAAAAATTTCAACAATACAGGATTAGAATTTGATGCTTTAACAGAAAATGATAGCATAATTTTTATTTGTTTCCACGACAATAAATTTGCAAATAATAATACAAATGATAGCATTCTTAAATTCTATCAAGAGAGACTTCCTAATATTGAAGTTTACAAAGATTCTTCCAATACTAAATCAATTGATGAACCTATGATTGGTAATGGTGGTATTTTAACCGTTAATGGATGCGAATAAAGATAAACATATTAAATGTTTTCTTTTTTTTGATTATAGCTTCGGGTTATTCTCAAAATACTACCCTTTTGAATTTTGAAAAACAGATACTAAATAATGATATAGATAAAGCAAAAGCATTACTAAATACCGTTTCAGTAAATAAAAATGAGGAGGCTAAATTTAATTATCTAAAAGCCAAACTTTTTCTACTTGAGAATAAGAATGATAATGCTTTTGAATCTTATACTTTAGCTAAAAAGCAATATAAATCCATTGATAGCCTAGATAAGGTAAGCCAAATAAACTTAGAAATTGTTTCTTTATTACTCGCTTTTGAACAAAATAATGTGGCTTACAAAACATATCTTGATGAGTACATAGCATACGCTAAAACAAAAGATAACTCTAGTTATTTAAGTAATGCGTATATGCAATTAGGTAAATCTTTTTACAATTCAAATCCAAATTTGGCTATAAGTTATTTTTATAAAGCATTAAATGAAAATAAAAAAACAAACGACAACCTATTTAGAGGTCGGATTTTACAAAACATAGGAGCAACTTATGCCAGTGATAGGATTCAAAAATTTGATTCGGCTTTAATAAATTACGAAAAGGCTTTAAAAATATATCAAGCAAATAATGAATTAGACTACATTTTTTATATTTATGTAAACAAAGCCGTTACTTATAGCAAGTTAAAGGAGTATGAAAAAGCCATATATTATTTTTCGAAAGCAGATTCTGTAACCACAAAACAGTTCCAGACTAAGAACAAAGAAGCTCTTTATGGCTATATGTCTGCCACATATAAAGAAAATGGTGATTTTAAGAAAGCATTAGAATATATTGAAAAACAAAAGGTTTATGAAAAAATTCTAGATGAGAAAGAGCAAAAAAAAGCAATAAACGAAATCAATACTAAATATAAGACAGTAGAAAAGGAGCAAGAAAATTTATCTTTAAAAAATAAAAATAAAAATAAATTAATTCTCATTTATGTTTCTTTTGGGCTATTAATCATCGGAAGTTTAATTAGTATTTTGGCTTATAAAAATATCGCTAAAAAGAAAAAAATAATAGAACAAGAAAAACAATTAGAAATTCAAAAGCTACAAACATCATTAAAAGAGCAAGAGCTTAATCAAATTGATGTAATGTTAGAAAGTCAGGAAAAAGAACGTCAACGAATAGCCAACGAGCTTCATGACAATCTAGGGAGTTCATTAGCCACTTTAAAAATGAATTTTGAAACCCTTAATTCTAAAAAAGACAATTTACAAAGTCAAGAAAAACTATTTCAAAAGACGGATGAATTAATTGAAGAAACCTATCAAAAAATTAGAAATATTTCTCATTTAAAAAATTTAGGTGTAATTGGAAATGAAGGATTGATTCAGTCTGTTAAAAAAATGGCAGAAAAAATGTCTCTTCTAAATAAAATTCAATTTAACGTAATCCCGTTCGGACTAACTGAAAGGCTAGATAATAAAACAGAAGTCACACTATTTAGAATTATTCAGGAACTTTCCACTAACATATTAAAACATGCCAATGCTTCTGAAGTTAACATATACATCACCCAACATAGTTCAACAGATATCAATATTATGATTGAAGATAATGGCAAAGGATTTAACATAAAAAATATTAAAGAATCTCAAGGCATTGGGCTTAAAAATATAGAAAGAAAAATAGAACAATTTGGTGGAACCTTTACAATTGATTCAATTCTCTCAAAAGGAACTACTATCATTATAGATATACCCATATGATAACAATTATAATTGCTGAAGATCATCAAGCTTTAATTGATGGCATAAAATTATCTTTGGAATATGAAGATGATATAGCTGTTATTGGTGAAGCCAATGATGGTGAAGTATTAATAGAATTAGTAAAAAGCAAAAGACCTCAAGTTGTGATAACCGACATTCGTATGCCTAAATGTGATGGAATTACTGCTACTAGGATTATTAAAAAAGAGTTCCCAGAAATAAAAATAATAGCATTTAGCATGTTTGATCAAGCAGAAGCCATTGAGCAAATGAAAAAAGCTGGAGCTGCTGGTTATATAATGAAAAATTCATCATTAAAAAAACTAATTGAAGCCATAAGAACAGTGGCAAAAAATGAAACCTATTTTGACGATGCTATTTCTACCAAAGACAACTTAACTAAAGAAGAAATTATATTAAGTTCTAGAGAAAAAGAAATAGTAAGACTAATAGGAGAAGGAAAAACATCACAAGAAATAGCGGATATACTCTTTATTGGAAAAAGTACAGTTGACACCCATAGAAAAAACATCATAAAAAAAATGAATATTTACGGTAAAACCGATTTAATCCGTTTTGCAGTAGAACGAAAATATGATTTTTAAAATTTAATGTCCTAGACTAAAATCCCCACTATTGGGGATTTTTTTGTTTTATATAATATCGAATTTTGAATCAATAACAATAAACCCTAACACCATGAAAAAAACAATTACCGCATTCTTATTCTTATTGATTTTCAATACTTCTTTTGCACAAGTGGAAGGCATCGCTGCTGGAGCTGCTGTAAATGATGTAGTAAACAATTTTAAAACTCAATTAGAAGATTTAGCCTTCTCATTAGAAGGAATCATGACCCGTCAAAGTTTTGACATGAGACAACATGTGATGGTAATCACCAACAATTTAGATTATATCTTAGACAAAAACATAAACAAAACCTTTGATAGACTAGATGCTACACAACAGAAATTTCTAAATGATATTCAATATACTATTCAGGAATTGCAGAACCCAATCAATCAAACCATTGACAAGTTGGAGCTCATAACTGACAAAGCTAATTCCTTTGCTGCGTCACTGCCTGGTGGAAAAAGAGCAACTTTATTATCCAAAACTATTCCTCTTTTTGTTACTCAAAAAAATAGTTCTGATGTAAAAGTAGCTATAAAAGGGTCTTGGTTAGCAACAGGAAATCCTTTTATTACTATTAATTCAAAAAATATTACTCCAGCTTCTGAACTTGATAGTAAACTGGAATTTATAATTCCAAAGCTTATTGTTGACACTACTAAAATTAAACTAAATTCAATTCCTTTAACGGTCTATCAAAAACGTTTTATTGGCAAAAGAAAGCTTAATTATACTATAGGAGTAACAACTGTTCCAAATTACATTGGTAAATATGAATTAGAAATAACAACCTTTAGAATAGATACTATCAAGCAATCTTTTAACCGAGATATTAGCCATAGAAACGATCATTGTCAAGGGGCAAGAGATGTGATTCTGACGGTTACTGCATCAACAGGCTATAAAATCGATACAAAATCTATTACTCATTCAGGAAATGTTAGAGAAAACTGTACCTACAATGGACTAAGAAGTGTAACAGAAAGTGGGTATCAAGTAACAGCAATTTGCAGAAATTCAGGAAGCTGTGAGAAACTTTTTGGTAAAATAGTCTCTTATGACGCAAGAGGAAGCGTAAATCTTTACACTAGATACACTGAATACAGAACAGAGGAAAAAATAAATACAGAAAAAATAACGATGGATGCTAAAGGTTTTTGGGGAGAAGATTACATCTTTAAATTACCTGAAAACACCAAATCTTTTGTATTAACCGTTACAAAAATTAATGGGGAGAAAATTATAGTAACCGATACCCATTCTGACAAGTGGTTAAATATCAAATATAATAAACCTTCTAATACTATACTGATAGCTCCAAGACCTGTTGAAGAAGCTTTTTAATTACTATATTATATAATAAACAAAGCCCAAATTTCATATAAAATTTGGGCTTTGTTATTTGAATACTATTAGGTAAAATTATTTTAAAAATTAAATTCCTAAGGCAATAGAGAAATTAGATTTTGCTCCTGCTAATGTTTCTTGAAAAAGATATTGATAGCCTATTTTTATATTTAAATTGCTATCATCAGAAACTTTAAATAAAAAATAAGCTTGTAGTGAGGTCACAAATTCCTTATCTGTGTCGAATAGTCGTTTTAAAATATCTTTTTTTCCTGTAGCTCCTTGAAGCATAAATGAAAGAGAATATCTCCCTGGCTTATATTCTCCATTTTCATTAAACTTTCCTGCTTCTCCATCTCCTTGGTAAGTAAAACCTATTCCACCAGACCCCACAAATTCAACATCATATTTCTTTTCCTCATCATTATACATATTCAAACCTCTAACATCTCCATAAAAACCATAATAAATAACATCACTATATCCTTTAAATTTATGACGAAATGAAGGCATAATTCGCAATGTAATTGGTGCCGCTTCATAATCTAAAACATCCCAAGAAGTAGCTGAATTAATAGAATCATACTTTGTAGAAAGCTTTGAAACAAGCAACATAGGAATATTAAATCTATACTTTCTCTCTTTTGCTTTTTCTCCCTCTGGGTTTGCAATAAATAATTTGTAATGTAAAACTTCTGAACTTAATGAAACTCTATTCCCTGTATTAATTAAATTCATAGAAAGTGAATTATTACTAAAAAAGCTTAAAGGTTTCTTTTCTGTACTCTTCTCATTGCTATCATTCTCTACAAAAGATATTGTTTTATTGTTACTTTCTTCTTTCCCTCTTAAAAGTTCATTTACAATAGTAGTGAATGGTGTCTGCGAATATCCTGCACTTATAATAAATAGCAGAAATAATGATAGTTTTGTTCTCATGATAATTTGATTTAAAATTAATAAACCACAATTACCAAAAAATTTTAAACAAAAAAATCCCTATAAATGGGGATTCTTATTCAATACATAAAAGCATATTTATTCAATTATCCATAGCAGTACAGGCTTTTCTGTTATTTTTAATTTTTCGTCTAAAAGTTTCATAAAATCATTAGAAACAGCTGGACAACCCCAACTTAATGGAGAATATTTTGGATAAATTTCTTTGTTTTTAACAGCACTCCAAGAATGAAGAACCACTACTCTACCCACAGCATTAGTATTTGAATTTTCTAACCCATGTAGCCAATATTTCACATTGATTCCCCAGCTGCTAAAATCGCGTTTCCCAATTTTATATTTTCCTTTAGAAGAACAATGACTATCTTTTTTATTACTGAATTTAGCCTTTTGCCATTTGGTCTCATTATCTTCAAATTTATCGCAACTGCCATGGGTTACTAAATTTTTATCTGTTATCTTTTCGGCGATAAAATCATATACAAAAAATCTATTCTTTCCTGAATGCAAACTCATATCAACCAAAAAATAATAGCTCTCATTGAAACCATTTTGTTCGCAATAAGTTAAAGCTTCTTGGTTTATTTTAGTATAATCTTTAGCAACTTCTTTAGCTTTATTTATAGCTGTTACTAATCTTGAACTTGAAGTTTCTTTACAATTAATAAATGCTAAAAAAAGAATTAACAAAATGTTTTTCATTGGCAAATGGTATAGTATTTTAAACTCCAAACAATTAAAAATATTTTATTATAGTAAAAATTAATTTTAATTAGCTTTGTAAAAAATTTTAAAATGAACATCAAACTAATAGCCATTGGTAAAACTGACAATAAAAATCTTCAAGTATTAATTGAAGAATATACCAAACGTTTGTCTTTTTACATCAAGTTTGATTTAGAAATTATTCCTGATATTAAAAACGTAAAAAATCTAAGTGAAGTCCAACAAAAAGAAAAGGAAGGAGAGTTAATTTTATCCAAAATTGCACCCACCGATAATTTAATTCTTTTAGATGAAAACGGAAAAACTTTTTCAAGTGTTGGATTTTCTGATTTTTTACAAAAAAAAATGAATGCAGGTATAAAAACGCTAGTTTTTGTGATTGGTGGTCCTTATGGTTTTAGCGAAACGGTTTACAACAAAGCCAATGGAAAAGTGTCTCTATCTGAAATGACTTTTTCGCATCAAATGGTTCGTCTATTTGTAATTGAACAAATTTATAGAGGGTTTACTATTTTGAAGAATGAACCTTATCATCATCAGTAAAGCTTATAATCTTAAAAGTATCTTTTTTCTATTGCCTTTACCTCATGAGGTAATTTTGTACATTTCAAACCTCTTTTTACATAGACACAACTAACATCTAAAAAAAATAATGTTAAAAATTAAAAAAGTTAATCCTCATAAAAGAGAAGTATTAATGTTAAATTTTGTTTTTTTTCTTTCTGTATTTCTTTTTTTTGGATCATTGGTAATTGTATATTCAAAATTAAATTAAAAAGATGATTATATCAAACTCAATTACATTTAAGAATATCTTTTTCTTGTTATAATTTTATCAATATTCTCTTATGATAATTTTGCAACAGAGTTTGCTTAAAAACTAATTATGAAACTTTAAGAAGAGAAATAAAACTTAAACAACCAATATTTGATTCATTTAGAATGGCAAACGGACAATTAATTCCAACAACAGGTTTTTTAAATGTTAAAAGTATTGCACATAGATTCATCCATAAATAAAATTAATAGCTTATGAATTTTAATAATTTAATCATGAATTATGTTTGGCCTCTTTTCAAAGAAAATGGCTTTAATTCAATAGAAGAAAAAAATATAGTCACTTTTAAATCAAATAAAGTTGAGATTAGATTTACATTTGATCAGTTTGAAAATACATACAGTATATATATTGGTAAAACCGATAGTTTATTGTATCAATTGAACAGTTTTTTAGCAAAAAAAATATTTAATATAAATTTAGATATTAGCTCACAAAATGATTTTGTAGACAAAATTTTACTTATTTTAAATCACGAATTAGGTCAAGACATTTTAAAAGGAAACATAGACCTTATTATTGATGAATCAATAAATCAAATTGCAGATTATAATATTGAATTGCAAAAAAAACAAATATTAAGTATTTTATCAAAAAATTGGAATGATAAAGACTATAACTCATTTCTTAAAAATGTCAAAAAAATTAATATAAATGAATTACCTAAAGCTTTTATTAAAAAAATTGAAATAGCTACTAGAAATTTAAAAAAATGAATAAAAAAACATTCAATTCTTTAAAAGAAATAATAACAGTAATTTTAAAATCAAACTGTGAAAGGAATCTCTCATCAGTTATTGGTTTTGAATATTTTTCAGATGAATCTAATAAATTTATCTTCGATGAAACTTTAGATAAATATGCCTTCTTTTTTCAATTTCTAGATATTTATCAGAGAGATCTTAATAATACTGAATTTGAAGAAGTAATTAACAAACTATATAATATTGATTTAAATGATTTATTATTAATCAAAAAAATTATATATTATAAAGAATTAAAAACAATAAAGAATAAGTTTAACAAAGGATTAATTGACGAAAAAGTTTTCAATCAATTAAATAATGAAATCCTAAAAAATTAAATATATGAACATAAAAAAGATAATTTGTTTAATTATTACCACTATCATTTTCTATTCATGCAGTTCAGACAATTCACAAGAAAAAGAAAGTTTCACAATAGATGCTATAGTTAATAGTTATACAGTACCTGTTGACCAACAAATAACCATAACACTTACTAGTGAAACTGATATGAAGGGAATCATATACTCTTATGATAATTTTGCAACAGAGTTTGGTTACTATTCCAATTATGGCACTAGTAAAGATTTAAAATTTTATTTTGAGACTGTGGGTACTAAAACTATTTATTTTAAAGCTACAAAAGAAGGTAACATTACCAGTGAAGTAAAGTCTGTAACAATAAATGTAGTAAGCAATCAAGCTGTTAAATTAACAGGTCTACAACTTTTATCTTTTACAAATATTAATGGTTCTTGGGATCCCGAATTTCCTACTACTAATCCTAATCATTTAGCTGATGTAATTTTTGGTTTAAGAAAAAATACCTTAAATAATCCCTTTAGCACAGGTTATAGTTATAAATATTGGTTTTCTTCTAGTGTAAAAACGAATCAAGGAGATTTAACTTGGAATTTAACTAATGAAAATTTATACTTTGACCCTACCAAAACTATACAAATAGGTTTTGCAGACCAAGACGAGCTAACCGCAGATCAGTTATTAATTACAGATTCCTTTGGTTATAGATCTATAAGTTTAAATAATTATTTAATTACGAAACCAAGCGAAGTCACATTTTCTTATCCAGAAGTGGATTTAGAATTTAAAATTCAATTAGAATGGCCTAATTAATATTTTTCTAAAATGTAATGAAAACAAAATATAGTCTAATAATATTTCTATTATCCATATTAGTCTCTCACGCACAAGGAGAAGCTAATATTTGGTATTTTGGTACTAATGCAGGTGTAGATTTTAATAGTGGTAGTCCTGTGGCATTAACCAATGGGCAATTAAATACATCTGAAGGGTGTGCCACTATATCAAATAGTAGTGGCCAACTTTTATTTTATACAGACGGTATTACTGTATGGAATAAAAACCATGTTGTTATGCCAAATGGTACTGGTTTATCAGGCGACTCATCTAGTACACAATCGGCTACAATAGTTCCTAAACCTGGTTCTAATACATTGTTTTATGTTTTTACGTTAGATGCTTTTGCTGGTGCAAATGGTTTTCAATATTCAGAAGTTGACATAAGTTTAGATAATGGCAATGGGGCAGTTACGAGTAACAAAAATATTTTACTATATACGCCTTCTTGTGAAAAACTTGCTATTGTAAAACACGCAAATAACACTGATTTTTGGGTGGTTACACACCAATGGAATAGTAATAATTTTGTTAGTTATTTATTAACTTCAACTGGTTTAGATATTGCAAATCCAATAATTTCAAGTGTTGGAACAATAATTAATGGCACTACTGATAATGTTTGGGGCCAAATGAAAATTTCTCCAGATGGTTCTAAATTGGGCATTTGTAATTCATTTATTAATGCAGAAATTTTTGATTTCAATAACAATACAGGTACCATATCTAATCCTACTGTACTATTTACTCAATTTAATTGCTATGGTTTAGAATTTTCTCCAAATAGTCAAGTACTATATATAACAAATATTGATGGTGATACTCCCGTGTTTAAAATAATTCAATATGACCTTTCAAACTCTTCAACGATAAATACAAGTGAACAGACTATTTATACAAGTCTTTCAAACAATCAAGCCCCAGCATCCCTGCAGTTAGGTTCAGACGGAAAAATATATATAGCACAGATAAATAAGACTAGTTTAAGTGTTATTGATAATCCTAATCAATTAGGCTCTACTTCAAATATCCAAATAAATGCTGTTGACTTATTAGGTAAAGTTTGTCAATTTGGCTTACCTCCTTTTGTTTCTTCCTTTCTTTTCAACCCTGCCATACAACTGCAAAATGCTTGTGTTGGAGAAGCTACTTCTTTTGAATTAAATAATTCAGCTGTAACAAGCACCACATGGGATTTTGGAGATGGTTCCTCCTCTACTCTTCTAAATCCTACACATACCTATACTACATCTGGTACTTTTACCGTTAGTGTAGTTGCTACCAGTCCAAATGGTACAGGAACTAATACTAGAGACATTATCATTTCTGAAGTACCAACCGCTACTCAACCCAATGAAATTAAAATTTGTGATAGTAATAATGATGGGGTTTCCTCTTTTGATTTAACCCAACAAAATAATAGCATTTTAAACGGTCAATTAGCTTCACAGTATAACGTCACCTATTTTGCTAATGCTACCGATTATGCTTCTAATACTTCTATTGCTGATCCATCTAGTTATACCAATACCGTAGCTTATGGACAACAAACTATAATTGCAGTAGTTAGCAATAATGCTAATCCCAATTGTAAAGCAACTACTAATTTTACCATTCAAGTTTTTAAAACGCCCATTATTTCTACAACGGCCCTACCTGCTCTTCGTATATGCGACGATTCAAGTTTTGGTACAGATACTGATGGAAAAGCAGTATTTGATTTAACACAAAATCAATCAGCCATTTTAAACGGTCAATCTAATACTGAATTTTCAGTTTCGTATTATACAGATAGTGGTTTTACAAATACAATAGCTACTCCTAATAATTATGTTAACACTACTGCTATTGAAACCATTTATGTTAAAATAAGCACTATTGCTAATCCAAATTGTTTTGTAATAACTTCTTTTCAAATAGAGGTTTATAGTTTACCAATAGTAAATACAATGGTTACTCTAAAGCAATGTGATGATGACAATGATGGATTTAGCTCTTTTAACCTTATGGAAGCTCAGTCTTTATTAGTAACTAATCCTAATAGTTTTACATTTGCTTTTTTTGAAACTTTTGCTGACGCACAAAATAATGTAAGTCCAATTAATTCGCTAACCAACTACACCAATCAAATGGTTAGTAATGATATGGTGGTTGTAAAAGTTACAAATACCAATGGATGTTTTAGAATAGTACAATTAAATTTGGTAGTTACTACTACTTCCATTCCAACTACTTTTCAAAAAACATTTTTTGCTTGTGATAATCTAGCATCTGGTTCCATAACTGATGGTATTTCCTCCTTTGATTTTAGTAGTGTAATCACAGAAGTACAAGCATTATATCCAACGGGTCAATTGCTAACAATTACTTATTATAAAAATCTTATTGATGCATTAGCAGAACAAAATGCAATCACTAATATTTCAAACTATAGTAATGTTGGATATCCAAATTCACAAAATATTTATATTCGTGTAGATAGTCAAGTAAATAATGAATGTTTAGGCTTAGGTCATCATATTACATTAACCGTTGAGCCTATTCCTGTAGTACAACCTCTAGTCATAAAACATTGTGATGAGGATCAAGATGGTATTTATAATTTTGATACTTCTACCTTAGAAAGTGATTTGTTAAACGGATTAACAGATGTAACTATTAGTTATACAGACCAAAATGGAAATCCATTACAAATAAACAATCCCTTTGTAACCAGTTCACAAATTATTAATGTAAAAGTTAAAAAATTAAATGGACAGCAATGCGAATATAATTCTACTATTGAATTTATTGTAGATGATTTGCCAGAAGCCTTTCCTATTCCAACTTCTTTAACAACAGTTTGTGATGATGAAACAAATCCTACACAACAAAATGGTTTATTCGCTTTTGATACCAGCACATTTGAAATGACCTTATTAGGTAATCAAACGGGAATGATTGTAAATTATTTTGATGCCAATAATGTTGCTTTATCAAGTCCTTTACCTAATCCATTTGTTAGTGGTACACAAACTATCCGTGTTGAAGTGATTAATCCTATAAATACTACTTGTAAAACCATTCTTTACATTCCTTTTATTGTTAATCCTAATCCTTCTATTAATTTAGTAGGAAACGAATTAATTTGCAGCGATAATCCAACTTTTACTAAATTAATTGATGCAGGTCTAATAAATCCTTCCACACAAAATAATTACACCTATTCTTGGTTTTTAAACAATGTATTGCTACCTAATGAAACCAATTATACTTTAAATGTAAACACAGAAGGAATTTACACAGTTATAGTCGAAAATCAAAATGGATGTAGCAGTACAAGAACTATAACGGTAACTGCTTCAAATTCTGCTATTATAGAAGATATAGTAATTACAGATTTATCAGCTACAAATTCTATTGAAATTATTACATCAGGTTTGGGTGATTATGTATATAGTTTAAATAATAATGCTTATCAAGTATCTCCTGTTTTCTCTCCTGTTTCTCCTGGTCAATATACTATTTCTATAAAGGATTTAAAAGGTTGCACTACCATAAATGAAATGGTTTATGTAATGGGAATTCCTAAATTTTTCACTCCTAATGGAGATGGTTATAATGATTTATGGAATATAAATTACTTAAACCCCTCTTTGAATCTAAAGGTTAGCATCTTTGATAGATATGGAAAATTACTAAATCAATTTAATCCAAAAAATAGAGGCTGGGATGGAAATTACAACGGACATACCTTACCTGCAACGGATTATTGGTTCCTTATTGAATTTGAAAATGGTAGAACTGTAAAAAGTCATTTTTCGTTGTTGAGATAATATTTTTCTTTTCTACAACTTACACCCACATTCAGGTAATTTCTTATTATCGTAAATAAATTCTATTGGAGAAAAAACTATCTTTTCGGATAAAATTTCATTTAATAAAACCTTATTCTGAATATATTGATCAAATGTCAAACTCTTTTCAAAGTTCAAATGCAACAAAGCTGTTTTACCTTGACTTGTAAAGGGAACAAAGTCTTTTAGAAAATCAATTAATTCAGCTCTTTCAACATCATTTCCATCAACAGTAATTTTATTTTCCTTATTAAAATTGATACTAAAATTTTGAAATTGCGAGTACATTTTACTGTGATCAATAATATAAAACTTTGAAAAATCTTTATCAAACAAATAAGAAACATTTGTAAAAGGTAAGAAAGCCAAATTCTTTCCAATACTATCAGCATAAGAATATACATCCAATGCTCCTTCTTTTTTATGTTCTGAATTTTTCTTTTTTTCTTGTAATTTTATGACTTCCGGAATCACCAGATATAATGGCAACCTCCTATCTATGTTATAAACCCAATTGGTCGTACTAATGGTATTTTGACGATTTACTTTAACCGTAGTATCTTTTTCATTAGCTCTAAAAAACATATAAACAGGAGAATGATCTTGTATGTCTTTTAAAATTGTTTTGTCCGCTTTTGGCAATTGTACATCTTCTTTTTTACAAGAAATGAATAATAAAACGAATGCAATACTTATTATCTTTTTCATTTTTAATTTGATATTTTATTAAATAAATCTATACATTCCATAGCCTCCTTAACGTCATGTACCCGAAGTATTTTAGCTCCTTTTTGCAAGGCAATAGTATTCAAAACCGTTGTTCCATTTAAAGCTTCATTTGCCGAAATTTCTAATGCTTTATATATCATAGATTTTCTTGAAATGCCAACTAACAAAGGTAAATCTAACATAGAAAACAATTCTAACTTTTGCATCACTTCATAATTTTGATCTATCGTTTTTGCAAACCCAAATCCTGGATCAATAATAATATCATTTAATCCAAAACTTCTCGCTTCATTAATTCTTTCTGAAAAATAAAAAATCATCTCCTTTGCTATATCATCATAATCTGTTAGACTTTGCATTGTTTGTGGATTGCCTCGCATGTGCATCATGATATAAGGAACTTGAAGCTTTGAAACTGTTTCAATCATTTTATCATCCAACATTCCTGCCGAAATATCATTAACAATCACTACTCCATTTTCAACCGCTTTTTTAGCTACTTCACTCCTAAATGTATCAACAGAAAGTAAAATAGTAGGAAACTTATTAATTAATAACTTTATAATGGGTACTAAACGGTTAATTTCTTCCTCCTCAGAAACAAATTCAGCACTAGGTTTACTAGAATAAGCACCAATATCAATAAATGTTGCTCCTTCATCCAACATCTTTCCAACTTGATTTACAATAGCCTCTTCCTCTTTATATTTTCCTCCATCATAAAAAGAATTAGGCGTAATATTCAAAATTCCCATTACTTTAGGTCTTGATAAATCTATAAGTTGCCCATTGCAATTAATTGTCATATAACCGTTTATTATTTATAATTAGTAGTTTATTGTTTTAATCTAAAAATCTTTATACTTAATACTTTAATCTTACTACTTAATTATCTATTTTTGAAAATTATATACAAAGATACAATTCTAATGAATACTACTTCACAACAATACGATGCAATTATTAGCATTTGCAGAGAATTATATTCCAAAAAAATGAAAGATTATGGTTGTGCTTGGAGAATTTTACGTCTACCATCACTTACCGATCAAATTTTTATAAAAGCGCAACGTATTCGTAGCTTACAAGAAAATGAAGTGAGAAAAGTGGATGAAGATGAAGCTTCTGAATTCATTGGAATCATCAACTACTGCATCATGGCTTTAATCCAAATTGACAAAGGAATTGCAGATCAACCCGACTTAAATTTTGAAGAAGGAATACGATTGTATGATGAAAAAGTAGCCCTAACCAAAGCATTAATGGAAAACAAAAACCACGACTATGGAGAAGCATGGAGAGAAATGCGCGTGAGTAGTTTAACCGATCTAATCCTTCAAAAATTACTTCGTGTAAAACAAATTGAAGACAACAAGGGAAAAACTTTAGTTTCTGAAGGTATTGATGCAAATTATCAAGACATGATAAACTATTCCGTTTTCGCTATGATTCTAATGGGAAAAGATAACGAATAACATTCCATTAACAACTTATTGAAAAGCATTTTTATAAATTTGCTATTCATTATTTAAAATAAAATCTTAGAATGAGAAATATCATTACGCAAATTGCCCGTGCTTTAGTTGGTATACTATTTATAATTTCTGGTTTAATAAAACTAAATGACCCTATAGGATTCGGCTACAAACTAGAAGAATACTTTGGAGCAAACGTTTTAAATCTAGAATTTTTAATTCCTTATGCTTTAATAATTGCCTGCTTCGTTGTAATCTTTGAAGTTGTTCTTGGAATAATGCTACTTCTTGGTTTTAAACCCAAGTTCACTATATGGAGCCTATTAGCAATGATTGTTTTCTTTACTTTTCTAACATTTTATTCCGCTTATTTTAATAAAGTTACCGATTGTGGTTGCTTTGGAGATGCCTTAAAATTGACTCCTTGGGAATCTTTTACGAAAGACGTTATACTATTAGTTTTAATTCTAATCTTATTTTTCAATCAAAAATATATAAAACCTATTTTTAGTCAAATAGTTGAAAACCTTATTGTTTTTGTTAGTTACACAGGTTGTCTATTCTTGGCATATTATGTTTTACAACATTTACCAATTATTGATTTTAGAGCTTATAAAGTAGGAACAAACATTGAAAAAGGAATGGAAATACCAGAAGGTGCTCCCAAAAGTGAATATGAAATGTCATTTACTTATAAGATAAATGGTGTAGATACAGCTATTAGTTATGATGATGTAATGGCAGGAAAAGTTCCCGAAGGTGCCGAATTTGTTGACAGAACTGAAAAACTAATCAAACAAGGATATACTCCACCAATTCATGATTTCACTATCTCTAAAGATGGTAATGACTATACATCTAGCATTTTAAATGAACCAAAAGTTATGCTCTTTATAACGTATGACTTAAATAAAGCCAACAAAAATGGCATGAAACAATTAGAAGAATTAAATAAAAAAGCAGCTGAAAAAGGCTATTTAGTTATCGGAATGACCTCTTCAGACACACCAATAATTGAAGAAAACAAAAAGAAATTCAAATTAAACTTTGATTACTATTTTTGTGATGCTACCACACTAAAAACTATTGAACGTGCTAATCCTAGTATAGTAATTTTAGAAAAAGGAACTATTGTACAAAAAGTACATTATAACGATATTGACAAGCTAAACCTAAAATAAGTTAGAAATCGAACACAATTAGGTTTTTGTGTTTTTGTTAAGATAATACAACTTTCTATTTTTTTACCTTTGTTATAATAAATTATCAAATTATGAAAAAAATTATTTCCATTTTAGTTATAGCTTTAAGTACACTTTCATGTTCACAAGCGCAACAAACTGAATTTAAAGCAGAAGCTTTATCAAATACTATGAAAACTGTAGAAAATACAGATATTACCTTTCAAGAAATTTTAAAAAAATACGAAGGAAAAACAGTAGTAATCGATGTTTGGGCATCTTGGTGTAGCGATTGTATCAAAGGAATGCCTAAAGTAAAAGCACTACAAGAAAAGTATCCAGATGCTACATACTTATTTATTTCAATGGATAAAAACTATGAAGCTTGGACAAAAGGAATCGAAAAATATGACGTTCAAGGAGAACACTTTTTAACAACTGATGGAATGAAAGGAATCTTTGGAAAATCAATTAATTTAGATTGGATTCCAAGATATATGGTAGTTGATAAAACAGGTAAAATTGCTCTTTTTAAAGTAATTGAAGCTGATGATACTAAACTTATTGATACACTAAACAAACTAAAATAATGAGAAAACATATCGTTGCAGGAAACTGGAAAATGCACAAAAACAATCAAGAAACCATTGCACTACTTGATGAAATTATTTCAAAAAAAGAAACTAATACTACTGAAATTGTTGTGGCTCCAACGTTTGTAAACCTTTTAACTGCTGTTGAAAAAACAAAAGGACACAATATTACCGTTGCTGCTCAAAATATGCATCAAGCTGAAGGTGGTGCTTTTACAGGTGAAATTGCTGCAAATATGTTAACATCAATAGGTGTAAATACTGTTATTCTTGGTCATAGTGAAAGACGTGCTTACTTTCACGAAACAGATGCTTTACTAGCAAATAAAGTTGATACAGCTCTAAAACATAATATGCGTGTTATTTTTTGTTTTGGCGAAGAACTAAAAGACAGACAAAAAGAGAATCATTTTAATATTGTAGAATATCAATTACGTGATGCCCTATTTCATTTAGAAAAAAAGGATTGGTCAAATATTGTTTTAGCTTATGAACCTGTTTGGGCTATTGGAACTGGCGAAACGGCTTCTCCTGCGCAAGCTCAAGAAATGCACAAATTTATAAGAGCACTTATAGATAAAGTATATGGACATGAAGTAGCAGATAATGTTTCTATTCTTTATGGTGGAAGTGTAAAACCAGACAATGCAAAAGAAATTTTTTCAAATCCTGATGTTGATGGTGGTTTAATTGGTGGAGCAGCTTTAAATGCAGATGATTTTTTAGCCATAGTGAATGCTTTCTAATTAATTACAAATACATAATTATTCGAAAATCCGTTTAGCTCCATTGCAAACGGATTTTTTTTACATCAATTTTTAAATTCATAATACGTATCTTTGCAAGCTTTTTAAAAATTAAAGAATGCCAAATAATAAAATTATCAAAGGAGTATTTTTAGTAGGATTAGGTGCAACCAGTTATGGGATGCTAGCCACTTTTGTAAAACTAGCTTATCAAGAAGACTTTACAACAGCTGAAGTTACTTCTGCTCAATTTATTTATGGTATTATAGGAATTCTATTAATCAATTTGTTCCAAAAGAAAAACACTAAAACTACAATTGTAAAAGCTTCAAAAAAAAATATTTTACAATTAATGTTAGCTGGAACTTCCCTTGGTATGACAAGTGTTTTTTATTATTTATGTGTAAAATACATTAATGTTTCCATTGCTATTGTTTTATTGATGCAAACAGTTTGGATTGGAGTTTTATTAGAATGGTTTTTAGATAAAAAAGCTCCTTCAAAGCAAAAAATTGTAGCTGTCATTGTCGTTTTAATAGGTACATTATTAGCTACCAACCTATTAAATTCAAAAGTTGAAATGGATTGGAGAGGCTTTTTATTTGGAATGTTAGCAGCTGGTTCTTTTACAACTACAATGTTTACTGCTAATAAAATTGCCTTAGGAATATCTTCTGCCCAACGAAGTTTATACATGCTTCTAGGTGGTGCTATTATTGTATTTGGTTTTGCATTATTCACTCAAATTACACCCTTTAACTTTGCTATTTTCTCAAAATGGGGAATTATACTAGCTTTATTTGGAACTATAATTCCACCTATGCTAATGAATTCAGGTTTTCCTAATACAGGACTAGGACTTGGTAGCATTGTTTCTTCTTTAGAACTGCCTGTTTCTGTAATGATGGCTTATTTTATCTTAAAAGAAACAGTTATTTTTTCTCAATGGTTTGGTGTTCTCTTAATCATTTTTGCTATTATAATTATGAATATTAACTTTAAACGAGAAAAACAAACCATAAGACGAGAAAAAAAATGATTTTCATTATTTTTTAACACCTTTATTATTTTTTAATTAAATTCGTTTAGCAAAATCATGTTAAATGAATTTACCTTGGCATCAATACATTATGGGATTAGTTTATGTCTTAGCTGGCATAAATCATTTTAGAAACCCTAGGTTATATTTAAAAATTATCCCTCCCTATTTTTCAAATCCTAAATTGATAAATCAATTAAGTGGTTTAGCAGAAATCCTCTTAGGTGTTGGTGTTTGTATTTCGCAACTCTCTTCAATAGCAGCAATTGGTATAATTATTCTATTAATAGCTGTTTTTCCTGCTAATTTACACATGTATCAAAATGTCAAAGCAAGATTAGGTTTACCCAAATGGTTAACCCTATTGCGATTACCTATACAATTGATTCTAATTTATTGGGCATACCTATATATATAAAATTAAATAATAACTAAAATTAAAAATCATGAGAAAATTATTAGCAGAATTTTTTGGAACCTTTTGGCTTGTATTTGGTGGTTGTGGAAGCGCTTTATTTGCTGCCAATTTTTTATTACCTAACCAAGAATACACAAGTTTAGGTATTGGCTTTTTCGGTGTTGCACTCGCTTTTGGTCTAACCGTTTTAACAATGGCTTATGCTGTTGGTCATATTTCTGGAGGTCATTTTAACCCAGCTGTTTCTTTTGGACTATGGGCAAGTGGACGATTCCCTGCAAAAGAATTAGCTCCCTACATTATATCACAATGCGTTGGTGCTATAGCAGCAGCAGCTTGTTTATATTTAATTCTTTCTGGAAAAGAAGGTTTTGCTATTGACAACACACAAGCGGGAGCTTTTGCATCAAATGGTTTTGGAGATTTCTCTCCAGGTGGCTATCCAATGATCTCTGTTTTTATTGCTGAATTTCTATTAACTATGTTCTTCTTAATTGTAATTTTAGGAGCAACCGATAAATTAGCAAATGGAAAATTTGCCGGCATTGCCATAGGATTAGCTTTAACTTTAATTCATTTAATTAGTATACCAATTTCAAATACATCCGTAAATCCAGCCCGTTCTTTATCTCAGGCTTTATTTGTTCAAGGCGAACCATTAGCACAAGTATGGCTATTTTGGGCTGCTCCAATTTTAGGTGGAATTGTTGGTGGTCTAATTTATAAAAACCTACTTCAAGATAATAAATAGTTTTTTAATTTATATCAGAAAAAAAGTGATGAAAATTTCATCACTTTTTTTATTTTTACAACATGCTAAACCTATTTCCAGAAGAAAAAATAATTTTAAAACTACCTGATGCTCTTTTTGAGTATTATCCAAATTTCTTAAACAAAGAAAAAGCAGATGAACTCTACAATTTGTTATATAAAAATACACCATGGCAGCAAGATATTATTACCGTTTATGGAAAAGACCATCAACAACCAAGGTTAACTGCTTTATATGGAAACGAAGGAAAACCCTATAAATATGCTAACATTATAATGAATCCTCATCCATGGAATTTAACACTAACTCATATAAAAGAGCTTGTTGAAGATAAAGCAAATCATAATTTCACAACTGTTCTACTTAATATGTATAGGAATGAAAAAGATAGCAATGGCTGGCATGCTGACAATGAAAAAGAATTAGGAAGAAACCCTATAATAGCATCTGTTAGTTTAGGTGAAGAACGAACTTTTCAAATAAAACACAACACAAATAAAGAAGCTAAACTTAACCTAATACTTAAACATGGCAGTTTAATTTTAATGAAAGAAGGAAGTCAAATCCATTACAAACATCAAATACCAAAGACTAAAAACCCTAAAAAAACAAGAATTAATTTAACATTTAGAACCATTCTATAAATATTTTAAAAAAAAACAATCTTATTTCCTCCCAATTTTATTAAAATGTTAAAAATAAATTCACTTTTAAAAAATTGCACATTTTTTGTTAATATTGTAATTATTAACGTTTAAACAAAGTGTGAATTAATTTTCATAAAATGAAAAAAAGAAAAATTTCGGAATTGGACAATGAAACATTAGAAAGAATTGTCAGCATGGCTCAAGAAGAGAAAAAACCTTATGAGGTTTTAAAGGAAGAGTTTAGTATTTCAGAAAATGATGTCAATGAGTTAATGAGAAAAAAACTCAATAAGGAGAACTTTGAATTATGGAAAAAGAAAGCTGCAGCGAGTAAACCGAAGCCCAAACCCATGAAATTCAACATTATTGAAGACGATGATTTGGATTCAAAATACTATATAAAAAATAAATTTGATTAAATTTTAACGCTTGTTCATCAAGCGTTTTTTTGTTTTATACCGAAATTTGGAAAATGAAAGCAAAAAAATTTAACTTAGAACAACTTGACAGGATTATTGAAATGGCTTGGGAAGATAGAACACCCTTTGAAGCCATAAACTTTCAATTCGGAATCTCTGAACATGAAACCATAGAAATCATGCGTACAGAAATAAAACATTCAAGCTTTAAATTATGGCGCAAAAGAGTACAAGGAAGATCAACCAAACATGCTAAGCTTCGTGTAAACGGAATCGATAGATTCAAATGCAAACTACAGAAACAAATTACTCATAATAAGATTTCTAAAAAATAAATTCAACCAACTTATCATTTAATAAAAACAAAAAAAAATTAATTTTATTTATTTAAAAATAAATATTATTTATATTTGTATAAATAATATTTAAATGAAGCCTAAATTTCCTAAAAATTGTCCCAGTTGTGAAAGCACACTTATTGTAACACAATTAAGTTGTCAAAACTGTGAAACCAAAGTTTCAGGCAACTATCCTTTACCAATATTATATCAACTTTCGGAAGAAGAACAAAACTTTATTCTTCAATTTTTCTTAACTAGTGGAAGTCTAAAAGAAATGGCTACACAAATGGGAAATAGTTATCCAACTGTTCGTAACAAATTAGACGATATGATTGAAAAAATCAAACAATTAAACCCGTAATTTATGAAAGACAAAGTACTTTTTTATGAAAAACAGCAATTTAGACAATGGTGGATTTGGTTGCTAATAATAGGAGCTAGTGGATTTGCTTACTACAAGCATTTTTTAAAAAAAGAATATACATTCGATGAAGATCCAACAATATGGATTCCTATTGCTATTTGGATTTTAGTTTTAATTCTATTTTGGTTTATGAAACTAGAAACCTTCGTTTATGAAGACAGAATAGAAATTAATTTTTCTCCTATTCATCGCAAAAATAGAATTTATCTTTTTACGAATATAAGTAAAATGGAGGTCATTAAATACAATCCTATTTTAGACTATGGTGGTTGGGGAATTCGAATGGGAATTTATAATACTTCAGGAAATAAGGGCTTAAAAATTCATTTTAAAAATAAAAAATCTCTTTTAATTGGAACGCAAAAACCCGAAGAACTATCAAAAATTATAAATTCAATCCACAATGTATAAATTTCTTTTAAATCCGTTTGAAAAATATTCTGAAAAAAAATTATTCGTATTTGGAACTCTATTTTTATTTATTGGTTCTTATATAGGGTTTCTTTGCAATGCCTATTTTGATAGTTTACTGCATATTACTTTTCTACACAAAACCACTTTCATCCCTGTTCTTATACAAAATACAATCATTGTATTACTTTTAACCCTTTTTTTATTTACAATAGGAAAAATTACCAATAAAAAAACAAGATTAATTGATGTACTAAATGTTAGCCTTATTGCCCGAATTCCTTTTTACTTAACTACAGTAATCAATATCAATAACGCCACTACTAAAATAACTGATAAATTAATTATAAATATAACTAATTTAGAGAATTTGCACCTTTCAATCACTGAGTACTTGCTGTTATTAGCAATAGCTGTTCTTGGTTTAATTTCTATTATTTGGTTTGCCTATTTGTTATGGAATGGTTTCAAAACAGCTACAAATGCCAAGTCTAATAAACCTGTGATTTTATTAATTCTATCTCTTTTGATTGCAAATTATATTTCAAATCTGTTAATTCACTATATATTATAGCTATCATGAAAAAAATCATTCTAATCTTATTATTTCCAATGGTACTTTTCGCTCAGGATATTAAAACCGAAGAAATTGAAGTTAACCCTTTACTTAAAGGAACTTTATTTTCAACCGAAAATGATACTGCTAAAAAACCTAATTTAATAATTCTAATCGCTGGTTCTGGTCCAACAAATAGAAATGGAAACCAAATAGGCATGCAAAACAATTCGCTTAAGTATTTAGCCGAAGCAATTGCAAAAGATAAAAACGTAGCTTTTAGCTTTGATAAAAGGATTATTACTCAAATGAAAACTGGAAAAATTGATGAAGAATCACTACTTTTTGATGATTTTATAAATGATGTAAAAGACATTATCCATTATTTTAAAGATCAAAAAAAATACCATAAGATTATTTTAGCAGGTCATAGTGAAGGCTCACTGATAGGAATGATTGCAGCACAAGGAAATGTAGATGCTTTTATCTCAATAGCTGGAGCAGGAAGAACAATTGATTTAATCATTACAGACCAAGTTACCAATCAAGCTCCTTTCTTAAGAAAAGAAATAGAAGAAAATTTTGCTCAATTAAAAGAAGGAAAAACATTTGAAGTTAAAAACCAAATGCTTGCTTCTCTATTTAGAAAAAGTGTTCAGCCTTATATGATGTCTTGGATTAAATACAACCCACAAGAAGAAATAAAAAAACTTACCATTCCTATTCTTATTATTAATGGTACAAAAGACATCCAAATTCCTGAAAGTGAAGCCAAACTGTTACATGATGCAAATCCAAAATCAGAATTAAAAATTATAGAAAAGATGAACCATATCTTTAAAGAAATTAATGAAGATAGCGAAAACCTTAAATCTTATTCTAATCCTAATTTACCTATTATGGAAGAACTATCACTAAGTATAAATAATTTCATTAAGTCATTATAAATTGTAACATTTTGTAAACAAATGCTACTTATTAGCAATTCAATTTAAAAACGAAATGAAAAAAATAATTTTAACACTTGCTGTTGCGAGTTTCTTATTTAGTTGTAAGAGCGGAACTAATTCATCAAAGAAAAATGATGTTGATGTTACTATTGATTTAATTAATGTTAAAGATGATAAAGTAATGGTAAGCATTCAAGCCCCAACTTTTACATCGGAAACAGCAACATTTAATATCCCAAAAATTGTTCCAGGAACTTACTCTGATGATGATTACGGAAAATATATTGAAAACTTACAAGCCTTTGACACTAAAGGAAACCCCTTAAAAGTAGCAAAATTAGATGTAAATTCTTATTCAATAAGTGACGCTACCAAACTTTCAAAAGTCACTTATTTAGTAAACGATACTTACGACATAGAAAAAGGCGGTGGTTTCGGAAACAGTACAGATGTTTTTTCACCAGCTGGAACCAATATTGATGCAGGTAAAAACTTCATGTTAAACACACATGGTTTCATTGGTTACTTCACTACAAAAGAAGAAATCCCTTATAAATTAACAGTAAATCACCCAGCTTCTTTACTTGGTGTTTCTGCAATGAATGATTTAGATAAAAGTGAAACTGCTGACGTTTTTATGGCTTCAAAATATGCAACTTTAGTTGAGATGCCAATCATGTATTCAAAACCAGATTTTACTTCTTTCATGGTTGATGATATGGAAATTATTATCTCTGTTTATTCTCCATCAGGAAAATATAAAGCAGAAGAAATTACTCCATACATGGAAAACATGATGCGTGCACAAAAAAAATTCTTAGGTAAATTTAATGCTACTAAAAAATATGCTATTTTATTATACCTTTCTAGTATGACTCCAACTGATGCTAAAGGATTTGGAGCTTTAGAGCACCCTACCTCTACTACTGTAGTTATGCCAGAAATTATGGAATTAGAAGCACTACAAGAACAATTAAAAGATGTGGTTTCTCATGAATTTTTTCATATTGTAACTCCATTAACCGTTCACTCAAATGAAATTCAATATTTTGACTTTAACAAACCTCAAATGTCTGAACACTTATGGATGTATGAAGGAGTTACTGAATATTTTGCTAATTTATTCCAAGTAAATCAAGGATTAATTGAAGAAGATGATTTCTACGGAAGAATGGCTGATAAGATTGCTCAAGCAAGTCAATTGAATGACAAAATGAGTTTCACTAAAATGAGTAAAAATGTTTTAGAAGAGCCTTACAAAGATCAATATATCAATGTTTACCAAAAAGGAGCTTTGATTGCAATGTGTTTAGATATCCAAATCAGAGAAAAAAGTAATGGCCAAAAAGGTATTCTTCAATTAATGCAAGATTTATCTAATGAATATGGAACTAAAAAAGCTTTTAAAGACGACGAATTATTTGCAAAAATTACCGAATTAACTTATCCTGAAGTAGGTGCCTTTTTAAATAAATATGTAGCTGGTGAAACCCCAATTCCTTATGCAGAATATTTTGCAAAAATGGGAGTAACAGAAGCTAAAAGAGAAGTTAACGGAAATCCTTTCCTTGTTGGAGGTAATCAACCTATCATTTCATACAACCCTGAAACCAAAGAATTTTTCTATTTACCAGAAATTGAAATCAATGCTTTCATGAAAGAATTAGGGTTAAAAAACAACGATATTATTCTTGAAATTAATGATACAAAATGTAGTATAGAAAACATTAACCAAACGGTTATTGGTGCATTCAACTGGAAAGATGGTGATGCAATTACTATGAAAATCAAACGTGATGGAAAAGTAATGGATATCAAAGGAAAAATAAACATGCCAAAAGAAACAAAAGAAGGGTTCATGGCAACTGATGATAGTAAAAAAGCTTTACGCGAAGCTTGGTTAAAAGGATAAAACTTATTCTTAAAAAAAGAGAATCCTCAATTTACTTAGTATTTTGAGGATTTTTTATTTATTTTCGTGACTTAAACAAAATAAATGAGAACAGCCCCTTTTTTTACCGATGATACTATAATCTTTGGAATTTTAATGCTTTTACTAGGTTTGGTATTTTACACATCCGCCAAAGAAAGCGGTTTCTGGAAAAAATTCTACAATGTTGTTCCTGCCCTTTTAATCTGTTATTTATTACCAGCCATTTTAAATTCAGTAAATATTATATCCCCAGAATGGATTGTTATAAATGATGCTGGTGAAGAAACCACTGAAGCATCAAAAGTATATCATATTGCAAGTCGCTATTTATTACCTGCTGCGTTGGTTTTAATGACTTTAAGTATTGACATAAAAGCCTTACTTAATTTAGGCCCTAAAGCTTTGTATATATTTTTAGCAGGAACAGCTGGGATTATCTTTGGTGGACCAATTGCTATTTTATTAATATCAATTGTATCACCAGAAACTGTTGGAGGAGCTGGACCAGATGCCGTTTGGAGAGGGCTTTCAACTATCGCTGGAAGCTGGATTGGTGGTGGAGCAAATCAAGCTGCTATGCTAGAAATTTTTAAATATAATTCTAACAAATACGGTGCTATGGTTTTAGTAGATATCGTTGTAGCCAACATTGGAATGGCTTTCTTATTATATGGAATCGGTAAAAAAGAAATCATAAATAAATGGTTAAAAGCAGACAATTCTTCGGTTCAAGAACTACAAGACAAAGTTTCAAATTACCAAGAAAGTGTTAAACGAAATCCATCATTAAATGATTATATGATTATCCTAGCAATTGCTTTTGGGTCAGTAGCAATATCACATTATGGTGCAAATCAATTATCTCATTTTTTTAAAGCCACTTTTGAAAGTGTAAATGATGTAAAAAGTTTTGCTTCAACATTTGGAGGAGAATTCTTTTGGATGATTACTATTGCCACCATAATAGGAATTTTATTATCCTTTACATCTTTAAAATCTTATGACGGTGCTGGTGCAGGAAAAATAGGAAGCATCTTTATATATATTTTAGTAGCTACCATTGGAATGAAAATGGATTTGGGCTCTGTTATGGATAATCCAGGATTAATTGCTGTAGGTATCGTTTGGATGTTTATTCATTTTGTAATCATTTTTGCGGTTGCCAAATTAATAAAAGCACCTTACTTCTTCATCGCTGTTGGTAGTCAAGCAAATGTGGGTGGTGCTGCTTCTGCTCCTGTTGTAGCTTCTGCTTTCCATCCATCATTAGCAAGTGTTGGTGTTTTATTAGCTATTTTTGGTTATGTCGTAGGAACTTATGGTGCTATTTTTTGCGCTTATTTAATGGAAATTGCATCACCTAAATAATTTAAGATAGTTTCATAATAATGATTGTTGGTTCTCGATACAATTTTAAAAAACAAAAACTAGCGTTTTTATTTTTTAAAATCACTCGAACTGACGTTTAATATAAGTAGTTTAAAAATTAGTTCCATCACTTCTAATGATTTTTATGTAATGAAGGGGAATAAAAATAGTATCGAAAAATAGCCTTAAAAAATGTAACTTCATCACAATAAAAACTATTTTAATTTATTTACTTTTGAAAAAATTAATACCATTTAAAATGACAAAAAACATTATTGCTTTAGCCTTAGTTATCATTAGTCTTGTTTCATGCAACAAAAAAGAAAATGACAATTCAAACTTACATTTAACAGGTAATATTGAAGGTTTAAGCCAAGGAAAATTATATATCCAACAAATAAAAGATTCTTCGTTAATTGTTATAGATAGTATAACTATTAAAGGAGATTCAAAATTTGAAACTAATTTAAAAATTGATAGCCCTGAAATGTTATATCTATTTTTAGACAGAGGGCAAACAAATTCAATAGATAACAATTTAGTTTTCTTTGCCGAACCTGGTGAAATGCATATTGAAACTACATTAAAATCATTCTTTGCTGATGCGAAAGTTACTGGTTCAAAAAATCATGACTTGTATGTTGAATTTACTCAAATGAGAAGTAAGTTTAATGATAAAAAAATGGATTTAGTTGAAAAAGAATTGAAGAATATGACTAAAAAAAATGTAAAAACTCAAGATAGTATTACTGAAGTCAATAATAATCTAATCCGTAAAAAATACCTATATATAGCTAATTTTGCTACTAATCATGCAGATAAAGAAATAGCTCCTTACTTGGCTCTATCTGAAATTTCAGATATTAATGTACGTTATTTAGATACTATTCAATCTAAAATGAACACGGAAGTAGCAAATTCTAAATATGGTAAAATGTTAACAGAATATATTACTGAAAGAAAGAAGTTAGAAAAAACGGAGTAATCCTTAGAAATAATATTTAAATTTATCAGACCTAGACATTGCAATATGGATAGGTCTGATTTTTTTTACATCTCTTTGTAAATAGTATATAAACTCAAAAAAGAGCAAATTTATGAATGAAAAAATTCTTTTAATAGGAAATGATATTAATAATGCAACAGAGAGTTATTCATGGAATGATTTAATAAACGGTCTTCTTCAATACGCAGAAATTGACAACAAAGTACATATTGAGAACAAACCTTTTCCATTATTGTATGAAGAAATCTATTTGAAATCACATGAAATTCACAACACTTCTGAAAGTAGATTAAAAAAATATATTGCTTCTCAAACTAGAAAATTAAACCCTAATTTATTACACTCTTTAATTTTAGATTTAAAAATAGAAAATATACTTACTACTAATTATGATCTACTTTTTGAAAAAGCCAGTAGTCTAAGTACTAAAAAATGGGTAAACAAAGGCTTTATAAAAGAAAATCTTTATAGTCTATTTAGATTTCATAAAACTCAATATAATAATATATGGCACATTCATGGAAGTGAAACAAGCACAAGGTCCATAACATTAGGTTATGAGCATTACAGCGGTTATTTACAGCAAATGAGAAACTATATTGCAAATGGCACAAAAGGAACTTATAAGAAAAAGGATTTTGAATCGCTTTCAAGAAGGATAAAGAACAATAATGTGACTTATGAAAGTTGGGTTGATTTCTTTTTTACTCATGATGTCCATATTTTTGGACTAAACTTAGATTTTGTTGAAATGCACTTATGGTGGTTATTGACTTTTAGAGCAAGAGCAAAAATTGAAAACAGATTAGAAATCAACAATACTATATACTATTATTATCCTAAAAAGTACGAGCAATCGTCAAAATACAAATTAGATATGTTTAATGCCTTGGGCGTAAAAACAATTCCTGAAAGATTAATTGGAAATAATAAAGTAGACTATTATAAAAAGATAATCAAAAAAATAAAAAACAGTTAATCCCTTTTTAAATCCGATTAAAAACAAAAAAGGAAAGCTTTCGCTTTCCTTTTTAATTTGAGCCGGCGGAGGGACTCGAACCCACGACCTGCTGATTACAAATCAGCTGCTCTAGCCAGCTGAGCTACGCTGGCAACTCAAATTTCGATTGCAAATATAAGTCTGTATTTTTAATTTCCAAACAAAATTTACAGTTTTTTTATTCTTTTTTTTAATTTAATTCGTTTACTCTTGCAACAAATTGATTTGCAGCCGCTTCGTATTCTGAACGAATTTGTTTAAAATGTGCTTTTTTGTTTTCAACGTTCTTTACATTCGTTTTTGACATCAATCCATCAAAAGTTTCGTAGATTTCGTCTACTAATTTATCAGATGATTCTGTTGGTTTTCCTCCATTTGTCATTTCCCAAACATAAACGATGTTTACAATATCTCCTAAAACGTAGTTGATTTCTTTTTTCAAGTTTTTAACGCTTGCCATTTTTTCTTATTTTAAAATTTGATGCAAAATTACACAATATATCATTAAAACAATATATTATATTGAAATTTCTAATAATGTTGCATTTCCTATTAGGCTTATTTCTTCTAAAATTGCTGGTAATAATATGGTGTCTCCCATTTTATAAGAATAGGTTTGTTCGTCTAACATAATTGAAAATGTCCCTTGTGTACACATTAAAACAGTGAATGCTTCACTTCTTTTCTTCCAATGGTAATTTCCTTGCAAAGGAATCATATTAGTCTTAAAATAGTCACAATGCACTATTTTATTGCTTTCATTAACCTCATCATCATATTTTATATGAGCTTCTGTAGTATTATAATTTAAGGCTTCTAAAGCTAATTCTGTATGCAATTCGCGTTTGTTCCCGTTTGCATCTACTCTATCAAAATCATAAACTCTATAGGTGATATCACTAGTTTGTTGAATTTCAGCAATTACAATTCCAGCTCCTATTGCATGTATTGTTCCCGTTTCTAAAAAGAAAACATCTCCTACTTTTACCTCAACCTCATTCAACAAAGAAACTAATGTATTATCTTCTAAATGTTTCTTATACTCTTCTATATTTGAATTTTCTTTAAATCCAACAATCAATCTTGCCTTTTCATCGGCTTGCATTACATACCACATTTCAGTTTTTCCAAAAGAATTATGTCTTTTCTTAGCTAATTCGTCATTAGGATGCAATTGAATGGATAAATCTTGCTTAGCATCAATAAACTTGAACAATAAAGGAAACTCTTTTCCAAAGCGCTTAACAACTTCTAATCCTAAAAATTCATTAGGATACAATTCAATTAACTCATTTACATTCTTTCCTTTTAGCACACCATTATTAACTACACTAACATCATTAGGAACTGTTGATAATTCCCAACTCTCTCCTGTTATATCAGATGTAATAGATTTGTTTAAGTATGTTTTTAATTTTGTGCCACCCCAAATACGTTCTTTAAGAATAGGGTCGAATGTTAATGGATAAAATTTCATGTTATATTTATTTACAATGCAAATATGCATAAATTTATAGTAGTAGAATTATGAATCTCTACATATTGCCAATTTTGTACGCTAGATTGATATAATTATATAGACGTATGGACTAATTCATTTTTTGAATAGCTTCTAATGCGGTGGGAATATGATTAGCTGCTTTGATACTATTGAAAATTAAAACAACTTTTCCTTCTTTATCAATTATATAGGTTACTCTTCCTGGCAATAAACCAAAAAAATGAGATGGAACTCCAAAAAGTGTTCTTATTTTTCTATTTACATCGGATAATAATAAAAAAGGTAGATTGTGTTTTTTAGCAAATTTATCATGTGAATCTTCTGAATCTCCACTAACACCAATAACTTCTGCACCTAAATCTTGAAAATCTTGATATTGGTCTCTAAAACTACATGCTTGCGTAGTACATCCCGGTGTATTATCTTTTGGGTAAAAATAGACAACTAATGGTTTACCTACATAATCACTCCATTTAAAATCTTCTCCTGTTTGTGTTTTTCCTTCAAAAAAAGGAACTTTATCTCCTACTCGTAATGCCATAATTAAATTCCTTTATAGGTTACAAAATTTCTAGGTGTTTCATACAAAACAACTTCTAACTCCTTATTGTTATCAATTAATGGTCTTAGTTTATTCCAAATTATTACTGCAATATTTTCTGCCGTTGGATTTAAATTTTCAAAATCAGGAACATCTATATTTAAATTTTTATGATCAAAAGTATTTTCTATATGCTCTTTAATCAAATCAGAAAGTATTTTAACATCAATAACAAATCCTGTTTCTTGATCAATTTCTCCTGTTACACTAACAATTAATTCATAATTATGTCCATGGAAATTAGGGTTATTGCATTTTCCAAAAATAGCATCATTTTTTTCCATAGACCAATCTTTTCGATATAACCGATGCGCTGCATTAAAATGGGCTTTTCTAGAAACTGTTACTTTCATATTGATGTTGATTTGGTTTTTTTCCAGAAAATCAAAATGCTTAAATCTTATGATTTTCTATATAATGGTAAAATTTATCAAAAATTATTTTGAACCAAACTGTATAAACTTCAGGATGGATGTGCATATCTTCTTTAATATCTTCAATTGCCATCCACTTCCAGTCCTCTACTTCTTCTTTATTAATACTAGGTTCTTCATTATAATAACCAATCATTACATGATCTAATTCATGTTCTGTTAGACCATTTTCAAAAGGTGCTTTATAAATAAAATGAAATAATTCTTTTAATTCTGTTTTAAAACCCATTTCTTCTTGCAAACGTCTTATTCCTGCTTGGATATTAGATTCTCCCGCACGTTGATGACTACAACATGTATTGGTCCACAACAATGGCGAATGATATTTATGTGAAGCTCTCTGTTGTAACATTACTTCATTGTTCTCATTCAAAATAAAAACAGAAAAGGCACGATGTAATAAGGCTTGCTCATGAGCTGCCATTTTATCCATTAAACCAAGTGGTTCGTCGTTAGTATCAACTAAAATTACTTTTTCTTGTATCATACATTAATTTTCACCTCAAAAATACGAAAAAAGATTTGGCTATAAATATCTTTTAATTTTTAACAATAGTTAAAAATTACTTAAATCCTCTGAATAGTAATATAGGAAACATTTACTAAGAATTGAATACCATAAATTCGTAAGGTAATTTAAACAAAATGCTATGAAAAATATTTTGAATCTTTTTATTGTAATCTCTTGCTTATCCTTAAATATTTGTAGTCAATATAGTAATAAGAACACTTACACAAGTAAAAAAAGCAAAGTAAAGAGTGTGGAAAAAGGCTTTGTTATTATGGAATTATTTACCTCACAAGGTTGCAGTAGCTGCCCACCAGCTGATAAGGTTTTAGAAAAATATGTGAAAGAAAATAATTCAAATATAATTCCTCTTGCTTTTCATGTGGATTATTGGAATTACATTGGATGGAAAGACCCATTTAGTAAATCTGCTTTTTCAGATAGACAACGGATATACAATCAAAATTTACACTCTTCAACTTACACTCCTCAATTAATTATTAACGGAAAACAGCAATTAGTTGGAAGTAAAGAAAGTAATATCAAGAAACTTGTAGAAGACGAATTAAAGCTAACCAAGAACAGTACTTTGACAATTAATACCGTAAAAGCAGCAAACAATGAGGTTAAAATAAATTACAGTATTGATAATTTAAAACTTTCCAATTTTGTTAATATTGCTTTAGTAAAGAAAAAAGAAACTACAAGTATTAAAAGAGGTGAAAATTCTGGTTTAACCCAAACTAATTATAATATAGTAACTGATTTTATAGTTAAGGATTCCAAAAAATCTAATACTGAAGTCAAATTTACTTTTAATGATTCATACAAACCTGAAGACTATTTTATAGTTATTTATTCTCAAAAAGAAATAGGTGGTGAAATTACAGGTTTTTCAAAAGCTGAAATAGATAAGTTATAGATTTAGTACCTCAGCAATTTTTAAAGCACATTTTTCACCATCAATAGCTGCTGATATGATACCTCCTGCATAACCTGCTCCTTCTCCACAAGGATACAATCCTTTAATTTCAACATGCTCTAAAGTTGTGTTATCTCTTGGAATTCTTACGGGTGAAGAAGTTCTACTTTCGGGTGCATGCAAGATAGCCTCATTTGTAAAATAGCCTTTCATTGATTTGCCAAAATGTGCAAAGCCTTCACGCATGGTTTGCGTTAAAAAATTTGGAAATACTTCTCCTAACTCTACAGCAGTTGTTCCTGGAACGTAAGATGTTTTTGGAATTTCTGAAGATATTTTTTTCTGTGTAAAATCAACCATTCGTTGTGCTGGAACTTTTTGGGTTGAGCCTGCTAATTGCCATGCTTTTTGTTCAATTGCTTTTTGAAACTCCATCCCTGCTAAAGGTCCAAATTTAGCAAATGGTTTAAAATCTTCGAGCTTCAATTCAACTACTATTCCCGAATTAGCTGTTGCCTGATCTCTTTTGGATGGTGACCATCCATTTGTAACCACTTCTCCTGGACTTGTAGCACAAGGTGCAATTACTCCGCCTGGACACATACAGAACGAGTACATTCCACGGCCTGCAACTTGTTTTACTATACTATAAGGAGCTGGTGGTAAAAATTCTCCACGAAAATCACAACTGTATTGAATTTTATCAATTAATTCTTGTGGATGCTCTGCTCTTACACCAAGGGCAAATGGTTTAGCTTCAATAAATACTTTCTTTTTATCTAATAATTCAAAAATATCTCTTGCTGAATGTCCTGTAGCTAAAATAACTTTATTCACTTCAATTATACTTCCATCTTGAAGTATAACGCCTTGCATCTCATGATTTTTAATCACAAAATCTGTTACTTTTTTTTCAAATAGAACTTGACCACCACAATCAATTATTTTCTCTCTAATGTCTTGAATAATTTGAGGCAGTTTATTGGTCCCAATGTGTGGATGTGCTTCCACTAAAATATCTGGTGTAGCTCCAAATCCCACTAAAAGTTGCAAAATTCGATCTACATCTCCTCGTTTTTTTGAACGGGTATATAATTTTCCATCTGAATATGTTCCTGCTCCTCCTTCTCCAAAGCAATAATTAGAATCTTCATTTACAATATGTTCTCTATTTATGGCTTTTAGATCTCTACGTCTGCCTCTAACATCCTTTCCTCTTTCAATTACTATAGGCTTTAACCCTAGTTCAATTAATTGTAAAGCCGCAAATAATCCTGCTGGTCCAGCACCAACTACCACAACTTCTTGTTTAGTTGATACATTTGGATAATTAGGTAATTCAATTATGTTTTCTACAAAATCTTCTCCTATTAAATAAACATTGGCTTTAATGTTGAATTTTATTGCCTTTTGTCTTGCATCTATAGAGCGTTTAAGAACAATAACCCGCTTGATTTCCTTTGGATTTACCTGAATTTGTTTGGCTACAAAATTTTGCAATAAAACTTCATTAGAAGCTATTTCTGGTGCGACTTGAAATTGGAGTTCTTTTGGCATTACTTTTAACTATTCAGGTTTTAGATATACTTAAAATATATTTTACAAAAATAGTAATTTGAAACATGACTTTGTAACTTTGCCTCTTTGAAACTTTAAAAATGCGAAAAATAAAATTAATATGGGATTTTAGAGGAGAAGTTGCCGCTAAAACAGCCGAGCATCACGAAATTCATTTAAAAGAATTTATTGCAGCTGAAAAATTAGAATTAAACATAACTGGTTTCGAAATTCTCAATGAAATATATGCTATAGCTTTTATGGTAGTAGAAGAGAAAGAGATGATTGCCGTTCGTGATGCTTTAAAACCTCATCGTGGAGAAGTTTATACTATTTAGACTGATTTAGAAACTCTTTAGGAGTAATACCAGTATGCTTTTTAAATACTTTTGAAAAATAAGAATAATCATCGAAACCTAGTTCATCTGCTATTTGTGCAACTGTTTTTTTCTTTTCTACTAAAATTCGTTTACTTTCAAGAATAACTCTTCTTGCAATTAACTCGGTTATTGTTTTATTTAGTATTGTTTTAGAAATTCTGTTTAAGTGCTTTAAGGTGATTGCCATTTTATCAGCATAAAAAGAAGGTGATTTTTCAGACTTATAATTTGCTTCTAATAAAATTTCAAATTCTTTTAATTTGTAATTATACACATGTATTTCATGCTTCTTTGTGTAATTATATAACCTTAAAATTTCAATGTGTACACAATCTAATAGATTTAAAATCTTATCCTTTTTTTGTAATTTATCTGCTTGATTTTCTTTTATCATTAAATCAAACAAAGGGATAACTGAATCCATTGCTTCTTGATTTAGGAGAATTTCTGGAGTATTTTTTGATGATTGAAAAAACAAATATTCTTCTATTTTTTTAGTCCCAAAATAGAGGTTGTAAATTTCTTGTGAGTAGAACACTATATAACCTTCAATGTCTTTTGATAATTCCCATGAATGTATTTGTCCTGGTTGCATTAAAAAAAGGCTTCCTTGTTTTATTTTAAAGGCATCAAAATCAATTTTATGAACTCCTGAACCGTTTGTAAACAATACTAAAACATAAAAATCATGTCTATGCAAAGACTCTATAAAGCTATGTTGCTCTAAGTGCTTTTTAAAAGTATTTATATACAAGTTATTATGAAATGTATTTTCTTTAAAATTCCCTATTTGAAACACTTTATTCATTGTTCATGTCTTTTTTATCCTATTAAATGCGAAAATACTAAACTTAAAAATACGCATTAAGTAATACATTTGCAAAAAAATATCAGTTATGCTTACTAATTTAATAAATATCTTAAATAACAAATGTCCGAATTGTCATAATGGAAGCATTTTTAAACACCATTTACTTCATTTTCGCTTTACTTTCCCTAAGATGAATGAAAAATGTAGTCATTGTGGTTTTAAATTTGAAAAAGAACCAGGTTTTTTCTTTGGTGCTATGTTTGTTAGTTATGGCGTTGGTGTAGCCGAGGCTTTAATAACTTATTTTATTGCTTCTTTGTTTTTTGACAAAACTTTTGACTTAAGGATTATTCCTATCATTGGTATAGTAATTATAACTTTAACCCGATTTAATATTAAGCTTTCAAGGATAATTTGGATTTATCTATTTAAAAATTATTCTATATAATAAAAGCCTCAAAATTAAATAATTTTGAGGCTTTTATTATTCAATTATTAATCTACAAATCAATTAATTTGCCACTTCACTTATAAACTTAATTCGCATTAAACGCAATTCTTCTGTGTCATAATCACCATCAAATTCTTTAAGTGCAGCATCAATTTTATCTGATTCAGATTCCATAAAATAATCATGAATTTCTTCTTGTTGGTCATCATCTAAAATATCATCAATCCAATACTTGATATTTAACTTAGTTCCTGAATAAACAATTTGTTCCATTTCTTTTAACAAATCATCCATTGATAATCCTTTGGCTTTTGCAATATCGTCTAAAGCTAATTTTCTATCAACATTTTGAATAATGTATAATTTCAATCCTGAATTTGCTCCTGTTGATTTTACAACTAAATCATCTGGACGAATAATATCATTATCTTCTACATATCTATTGATAAGAGCAACGAATGGATTGCCATATTTCTTTGCTTTGCCTTCTCCTACTCCATGAATATTACTTAGTTCTTCAATAGAAATTGGATATTTGAGCGCCATATCTTCTAAAGAAGGGTCCTGAAAAATTACAAATGGAGGAACTCCAAGCTTTTTTGCTTCTTTTTTTCTAAGGTCTTTTAGCATTGACATCAAAACTTCATCTGCAGTTCCTGTTGATTTTGATGCTGTAACAATGGCATCATCCTCTACTTCATTATACTCATGATCTTCTGACATCATAAATGAAGTAGGCTTCTTTAAATATTCTTCTCCTTTTGAGCTGAGTTTTAAAACTCCATAACTCTCAATATCTTTATTTAATAGCCCATCTACAAGAACTTGGCGAATTAATGCCATCCAATATTTTTCATCAAATGATTTTCCTCTTCCGAAATAAGGTTGTGCATCAATCTTTTGAGCTTTTATCATAGCATTTATCTTTCCAACCAATGCAAAAATTAATTCTTTTGACTTGAATATCTGTTTTGTATCTTTTACCATATTCAATAAAACAACAACCTGATCTTGTGCCTCTATTTTTTTCTTTGGATTGCGAATATTATCATCCATATCTGCACCTTCCCCATTTTCTTCATCAAATTCTTCTCCAAAATAATGCAATAAAAATTTACGTCTACTCATTGAAGTTTCTGCATAAGCCACTACTTCTTGCAACAAAGCAAAACCTACTTCTTGTTCGGCAATAGGCTTACCAGACATAAATTTTTCTAATTTTTCAATATCTTTATAAGAATAATATGCCAAACAATGTCCTTCACCTCCATCACGTCCAGCTCTACCCGTTTCTTGATAATAACTCTCTAAAGATTTTGGAATATCATGGTGAATTACAAATCGAACATCTGGCTTGTCAATACCCATTCCAAAAGCAATTGTTGCCACAACTACCTCAACATCTTCCATTAAAAACATGTCTTGGTGTTTTGCTCTAGTTTTGGCATCTAAACCTGCATGATATGGCACAGCACTAATTCCATTTACTTGTAAAACTTGTGCTATTTCTTCCACTTTTTTTCGACTTAAACAATAAATAACACCCGATTTTCCTTTGTGTTGTTTAATAAATCGAATAATATCTGATTCAATGTTTTTTGTTTTTGTACGTACTTCATAAAATAAATTAGGTCTATTGAAGGAAGCTTTAAAAACATTTGCATGAGACATATCTAAATTTTTCAATATATCTTCCTGTACTTTTGGAGTTGCAGTAGCAGTCAATCCTATTATGGGCACATCACCTAATAATTTAATAATATTTCTTAGGTTTCTATATTCAGGTCTAAAATCATGACCCCATTCAGAAATACAATGTGCTTCATCAATAGCTACAAAAGAAACAGCTACTTCATTAAAAAACTGAATATATTCTTCTTTGGCAAGAGATTCTGGAGCCACATACAAAAGCTTTGTAACTCCACTTCTAATATCTGATTTAACTTGATTTATTTCTGTTTTGGTTAATGAAGAATTTAAAACATGTGCTATTCCATATTCAGAACTGATACTTCTCATAGCATCAACTTGATTTTTCATCAAAGCAATTAATGGAGAAACAACAATTGCTGTTCCATCTAGGGTCAAAGCTGGAAGTTGATAACATAGCGACTTCCCTCCTCCAGTTGGCATAATTACAAAAGTATTATTTCCTGTAATTATACTTTTTACAACTCCTTCTTGTAAGCCTTTAAATTTATTAAATCCAAAATACTTTTTTAATTCTTTATGCAAATCGATTTCGCTTGATTTCATTCTTTATGTGCATTTATTTTTTTAAGGTCTTTCTTATTTGAATAGCATAAAAAAATTAGGGAAATTTATACCTAACTATTTAATATGTTTTAATATGATTTTGCCTAAATTTGCAATTATAAATATACGATTTTCTTTAAAAAACAAAAAAAATTAAATAATAAATTTTGAACACTACCGAAACCATCTTATTTAACGCAAAAAAAACGATACTATCTGAAAGTAAAAGTATTGCTCAATTAATGGATTATTTAACTCTTGATTTTGCTCAGAGTGTTGAAAAAATTTTTAATTGCAAAGGAAGAGTTATAGTAACAGGAATAGGAAAAAGTGCTATCATTGCTCAAAAAATTGTAGCTACTTTAAATTCTACTGGTACTCCATCCATGTTTCTTCATGCTTCCGAAGCGGTTCACGGTGACTTAGGTATGATTCTTAAAGAGGATATTATAATATGTATCTCTAAAAGTGGAAACAGTCCTGAAATTAAAGTTTTAGTTCCTTTATTAAAGCGTTTTGGCAATATTTTAATTGGAATGACTGCTGATTTAAACTCTTTTTTAGGAAAAGAATCACATCATATTCTACATGCTTATGTTGACGCGGAATCATGTCCAAACAATTTAGCTCCTACTAATAGCACAACGGCTCAGTTAGTCTTAGGTGATGCTGTAGCTGTTTGTTTAATGGAAATGCGTAATTTTAAAAGTGAAGATTTTGCTATTTATCATCCTGGTGGTGCTTTAGGAAAAAAGCTTTTACTTCGTGTCAAAGATATGCTTGATACCACACACACGCCTCAAGTTAGTCCTGATGCTAGTATTAAGAAAGTAATTATGGAAATTTCTGAAAAACGATTAGGGGTAACCGCTGTTATTGAAAACAATGCAGTAATAGGCATTATAACTGATGGAGATATTAGAAGAATGTTAAATGACAGAGATACATTTGCAGATTTAACAGCTAAAGATATCATGACAAAAAACCCAAAAAACATATCTTCTTCAATTTTAGTGAGTGAAGCTTTAAATATTTTAGAAAACAATGCTATTACGCAACTAGTGGTTATTGACGATTTAAAGTACAAAGGAATAATTCATCTACACGATATACTTAAAGAGGGAATTGTATAATGGCTAAGAAAAGTATGGGAGAAATGTCGTTTTTGGATCATCTTGAAGAATTGAGATGGTTGCTTATTCGTAGTACTATTGCTATCTTAATTTGTGCTACAGTAGCTTTCTTTTTTAGTGATTTTATTTTTGACCAAATTATTTTTGGCCCTAAAAATCCTGATTTTGTTACCTATCGTTTCTTTTGCGACTTATCTCAACAGTATGGCTTAGATGAAAGTTTATGTGTTACCGAAATTCCAATGCGAATTCAAAGCAGGGAAATGGGTGGGCAGTTTTCAGCACACATGTGGACTTCAATTACTGCTGGATTTATTTTAGGTTTTCCATTTATCATTTGGCAATTCTGGAAATTTATTAGTCCTGCTCTTTATGATTCTGAAAAAAAATACGCAAGTGCTTTTATTATATTTGCTTCTTTATTGTTTTTCGTTGGAGTTCTTTTTGGATATTATATAATAGCTCCTTTGTCTGTAAACTTCTTAGCAAATTACAATGTGAGTAAACAAATTTTTAATGATATTGATTTATCTTCATATATAAGCTTACTTCGCTCTTCAACTGTAGCAAGTGGTTTATTATTTGAATTACCTATCTTAATTTTCTTTTTGACTAAAATTGGACTAGTAACACCTACTACCTTACGAAAATATAGAAAATACACTTTAATTATCGTCTTAATTTTAGCAGCAATTATTACACCACCAGATATAATTAGTCAAATCATTGTTACTATTCCTATAATGTTATTGTATGAAATTAGTATTTTAATAAGTAGTGTGGTTATAAAAAAACAACTTAAAAACGCATAAAAATGGCAGATATAGTTCAAGAATTTAATGATTATCGTTCAAAAATGAATGAAAAATTATTAGCCGACAATAATAAAATTGTAAAACGTATTTTTAACCTTGACACCAATGCCTATATGGAAGGTGCTTTAGATGTTAAAACTAAAGAATTACTTGGTTTAGTAGCATCAGCAGTTTTGCGTTGTGATGATTGTATTAAGTATCATTTAGAAACAGCATATAAAAATGGAATTAGTCGTGAAGAAATGATGGAAGCTATGGGAATAGCTACTCTAGTAGGTGGAACAATTGTAATTCCTCATTTAAGAAGAGCATACGAATTCTGGGAAGCATTAGAGGAGACTAAATAATTGTTAATTCGTTTAACTGTTAAATCGTTTATTCGTTTATTTGTGGTGTAAAATTTGGAATATGAAACTAAGAGCTGAAAATTTAATAAAAACCTATAAGAAAAGAAGTGTTGTAAAAGGCATTTCTGTAGAAGTAAACCAAGGTGAAATTGTTGGTCTTTTAGGACCTAATGGTGCTGGAAAAACTACTTCTTTCTATATGATTGTAGGTTTAGTAAAACCCAATAGTGGTAATATTTTTCTTGATGATATGAATATTACTGAGTTTCCAATGTACAAGCGCGCACAAAATGGGATTGGTTATTTAGCTCAAGAAGCTTCTGTTTTTAGAAAGTTAAGTATCGAAGACAACATTCTAAGTGTTTTACAGTTAACTAAGCTAACTAAGGAAGAACAAGTAGCTAAAATGGAGGAATTAATCGCTGAATTTTCGTTAGAACATATTCGAACTAATCGTGGTGATTTACTTTCTGGAGGTGAACGTCGTAGAACTGAAATCGCTCGTTGTTTAGCAACTGATCCTAAGTTTATATTATTAGATGAGCCTTTTGCTGGTGTTGACCCAGTTGCCGTTGAAGATATCCAAAGAATTGTTGCTCAATTAAAAAACAAGAATATTGGAATCTTAATTACTGACCACAACGTACAAGAAACTTTAGCTATTACTGATAAAACCTACTTAATGTTTGAAGGTGGAATTTTAAAAGCTGGAGTTCCAGAAGAATTAGTGGAAGACGAAATGGTTAGAAGAGTATATTTAGGACAAAATTTTGAATTACGTAAGAAGAAATTAGAGTTTTAATATTATTTGAAATTGCTAAAAACTATTTTATGCATTTAGCAATTAATTCAAGTTTAATTCCATTAAAAACGTTTACATCAACTAACCCTTCAACACCATTAAGTTGTGCCTTTTCAGTAAATTGCCAGAAAAGCCAATCTTGATCCATTTCTTTTTTCCAAAAATTATAATTGGCAATCCAAAAAGGATATTCAGAAAACTCTTCTTTCAAAAAATCATTGTAATAACTCTCTCCTGAATATATAATGGGTTTAATTTTATAATGTTTTTCAATTTTTGTTAGCCAACGTCTCAGCCCAACTTTTAAACTATCTAAAGATTGAGTTTGAGGTAATTTTTCAATATCTAAAATAGGTGGTAAATCTCCTTTTGACAATTGTACAGTTTTAATGAAATTTTCCGCTTGAAGCAATGAATTTTCATTAGGACGATAATAGTGATAAGCTCCTCTAATGTATTTTCCTTTTATATTTTTCCAATTATAAGCAAACGCTTCATCTTGCACATTCTTACCTGCTGTGGAACGAACAATTACAAAATCAACAACAAAACTACCATCAATTTTCTTTATTTCTGTCCAATCGATTTCTCCTTGATATTGAGAAACATCAATTCCAATGGTTTTATTTTTATAGTTTGACAAAACTTCATAAATACGAATGTCATGCAGTTCTCTATCTTTTATTGATAATGTATGGGTATGTTTAGATTTATAACCTAAATAATATAAAATTCCATCTCTATATTGGTAAATAACAACAGATAGTATTGCTACTAACAAAACTAAAACAGAAAACACCACTAATTTTGTTAGTGATGTTCCTTTATTCTTTTTTAAACGCTTCGTTGCTATTTTCTTTTTTGCCAACTTATCTATTTTTATTAAATCACTTTGCTTTTACTTTTGAATTTATTATTACAGAAATCAATATATAGGACAAAACAATTACTGGAATGGCAATAAAATCAAATAATAAAAAAAGTAATATAGCAAATCCCATAAACAGATATTGCAATTTGGCTTTTTCCCAAGCAAATGATTTTAATTTCAGTGAAAACAATGGAATATTTGCATTCAAAAAATAAGCACTAGCTAGTGTAATTACCATTAGTATATAAGGATTATCTAATAAGTTAGTCACTCCTTCATAATCATCAAAATATTGAATCATAGGAATACTCATAATAAATAATGCATTGGCAGGCGTTGGCAAACCTATAAAAGAATCTATTTGACGTTTATCAATATTAAATTTAGCCAATCGATAGGCTGAGGCAATTGTAATTAAAAAACCTAAATATGGCACAACACCCATATAAAAAGTGTCTTCTGTTACATTATATTGTGTTTGTGTACTTTGGATAGTTTCAATTAATCTAAACATCATTAAACCTGGCACTACTCCACTAGTAACCATGTCTGCTAATGAATCTAATTGTAATCCTAGCTCTCCAGAAACATTAAATTTTCTTGCAAAAAAGCCATCCCAAAAATCAAAGAAGATACCCAAACAAACAAAAATGAAAGCTTCATCATAGTAGCCTTTAAAAATAGCAATGGTAGCTAACAAACCACATGAAAGGTTTAATAATGTTATAAAATTAGGTACGTGTTTTTTAATATCCATAATCGTTTACTCATATTTATAGCAAATGTAATACAATAAGTTAATACTTTTAGAGTTTAGTAATTAAGAATTTTATTCGATATTTGTAAAAAATCAATTGCATTGAAAAAGTTAGTTGTAATCCTTATTTTACTCCCAGTTTTGGTATGGAGTCAAGCCGTGCGTAAATATTCAAATGAATTTTTAAGTATTGGAGTTGATGCAGCCGCTTTAGGAATGAGTAATGCTGTTGTAGCAAGTACTGGTGATGTAAACTCTGGTTACTGGAATCCAGCAGGTTTATTAAAATTAGAAGATAAACAGGTTTCTATTATGCATGCTAATTATTTTGCAAATATTGCTCAATATGATTATGCTGGTTTTGGAATGCCAATTGATGATAGAAGTGCCTTTGGAATTTCATTAATTCGTTTTGGTGTAGATGACATCTTAAATACTACTCAATTAATTGATAGCCAAGGAAATATTGATTACAACCGAATTTCTCTTTTTTCTACTGCAGATTATGCTTTAACTGTTTCTTATGCAAGAGCTTTGCCAATTGAAGGATTTAATTATGGTGTAAATGCAAAAGTGGTTAGACGAATTATTGGAGACTTTGCTAATTCATGGGGATTTGGTTTTGATGTTGGTTTTCAATTTGAAAGTGATAATGAATGGAAAATGGGTTTAATGTTGCGTGATATCACAACTACTTACAACACATGGACCATAAACGAAGAGGAATATCAAAAAATTAAAGATGCTGTTCCCGGGGAAAATCAAGATTTACCTGAAACAAGTGAAATTACGTTGCCAAAAGCACAATTAGGGGTTTCCAAAAAATTTGAATTTCACAATGAAATGAGTCTTTTAGCTGCTGGAAATCTAAATATGCAATTTGCTCAAACTAACGATATCATTTCCACTAAAGCAGTAAGTATTGATCCAGCATTAGGGTTTGAATGGGGTTATACTGATTTAGTTTTCTTAAGAGCTGGTGTAGGAAACTTTCAACAGATTACGCAAATTGACAACACTAAAAAGCTTAGCTTTCAACCCAATATTGGTTTAGGTTTTAAATATAGAGGTATTCAAGTAGATTATGCTTTAACTGATTTAGGTAATCAAAGTATTGCTTTATATTCTAATATTTTTTCTTTAAAAGTAGACTTAGCTATTTTTAGTCGTTAATTGTTGGTTAAAATTATATAGTAATTATGATTAAAAAAATACTCTCTTTATTTTTTCTTCTTGCTTTTTTTCAAGGGCTTTCCCAAAGTATTCAATTGTCTGAAAACACAAAAGTTTCAATATTAACCATTGGAACTGCAGAACAATCCTATGCTTTATATGGTCACACTGCTATTCGATTTAAAGATATTTCAAATCAAATGGATGTAGTTTTTAACTATGGTTCTTTTGATTTTGATACAGAATATTTTATGCTAAAATTTGTAAAAGGTGATTTACAATATTTTGTTTCAAGTAGTTCATATGCTGATTTTGAATATAATTACAGATATGAGAATCGTTCCATTTATGAACAAGATTTAAATTTAACACAGGTACAAAAACAAGAATTATTTACACATATCAATAGTTCTTTATATTCTGACGAGCGTTTTTATACTTATAAATTTATCGATAGAAATTGCACAACAATGATCATCGACAAGGTAAATGAAATTCTCCCTGAAAAAGCAATTCAATTTCAAAGACCTGTTGAAGAATCATATAGAAGTATTTTATTTCCTTATGCTAATGATCATTTCTACCAACAATTTGGCATCAATATTATCTTTGGTTCCAAAGTAGATCAAAAAGGAACAAAATTATTTTTACCTTTAGATTTAATGCATGAACTGAAAGCTACTACTGTTCAAGGTAAACCGCTAATAAGTGAAACTAAAACAGTTTTTGAAGCTTCTGCGAAAAGTAAACCTGTTTCATACATTGATAGTATTTATTCATTAATCTTCTTTTTACTTGTTCTTATTTTAATAAATAACAGTAGATTAAATTTAGTTTATTTTTCAATCTTAGGTTTATTAGGAGTGTTTTTTTGTGGGGTAGGATTGTATTCTTTTCATGAAGAGTTACTATGGAACTATAATGCCTTATTATTCAATCCATTTTACTTAGTTTATGTTTTCTTTTATGCTAAGAAAAACACAACTAAATTTCTAAGATTAAAATGGTTTTTATTATTGATGTTAGGGATTTACTTAATTGTAATGCTAAACAAAGTACATTTAGTTTCTGTTTTGCCTCTAATGTTGACTAATCTAATCTTGCTTTTTAGAACAAAGTTAAAATCAAATTAAATATTTACTGTCCTTTATAAAATAAGACTGTTCCTATTGTTTTAATTAAAATATTGATATCTAAAAAAATACTTCGATGTTTAATATAAAACAAATCATATTGTAGTTTTATTAATGCATCATCTATAGAATCTGTATAGGAATGATTTACTTGTGCCCAACCTGTTAATCCTGGTTTTATAACATGACGGGTTTTATAAAAGGGTAATTTTTCTGCGATTTGTTTTACAAATATTGGTCGCTCTGGTCTTGGTCCAACTATAGCCATATCTCCTTTTAAGACATTTATAAATTGAGGTACTTCATCTAATCTGCTTTTTCTTAGAAATTTACCAAAAGGGGTTATCCTTGAATCATTTGTTGTTGCAAAAACAGCTCCGTTTTTTTCTGCATTAATTACCATTGTTCTAAGCTTATAAATAGTAAATATTTTATTGTTTCTCCCTACACGCTCTTGTGTATAAAACAAAGGCCCTTTATTCCAAAAGAAATTCAATAGTATAATAACTGGAAAAATGATTGTACCTATACATAAACCAATTATAGAAAATATGATTTCAAAAAAACGAAGTACAATAATATAAAACTTGTTTTGATTGCTTCTACTGAAAGGAAAATATTTGTAAAAATCTTTAGACAAATAGGTTACAGGCAATCTATTTGTACTACTTTCATATACTTGGTCATACTCTCTAATAACCACTCCTTTTTCAAGTAAAAAAAGAAGTTTTTCATACAATTCTAAGCTAATTTCATCTTTTCTTTTGAAGGCAATAACAATTTCTGTTAGAGCATTATTAACAACAAAATTTTCTAAATCATCGAAAGGAATTTTATCAAATGTAGATTTATTTTCTTTTTCATAATGGGAAGCTACAAAACCTAAGACTTCATAATGTGGATTTACTTTAACTAAGTCATACACCAATTTATCCAATGATTTACTATCACAAACAAACATTACTCTTTTTACAAAACGTGTTGAAGCAAAGAGAAATAAATATATAAATCTCCAAATCAAAAGGGCTAATAAAATGGCAATAAAAAAATAAACTATTTGAAGTCGATTTTCAGGTAAAACAGGTGTTAAAATTGGAGTTAAAAGATAAAATAACACTGTTGATGAAGTGGTTAAAATAACACTTTTAACCATTTGATATTGGTTACTCGAAACTTGTAAATTATAAAGTTCGAAAATTGTTCCAAAAAAAGTTAAATACAAACCCAAAACAAAAGTCCAATAAAAATTATGTATCGAAATATTAAAGTAAGAAAAGTTAAAAATTTTACTAGAAAGATATAGTAAAAATAAAACAAAACTCACGTCAAATATTCTAAGCAAAATCTTTCGCTCCGAAATTTCGAAATGTATTTTTTTATTTGGAGTCATTTATGTCGATTAATTGCACAAATTAACCAAATAATTTGCACTTAATCTAAGTAATAGCATTTTTTTTCGTTATTAAATTATTGTAAAAGTTTTTCCCAATGCTCTTTAACAACCTGCCAATCCATATTTTTTACTAGCTCATTTGCGTTTTTAGTAATATCACAAAAAAGAATATTGTTTACTATTAATCTCTCAATATTCTCAATCATTTGATCTACATCATTATCCGCAACTAACAATGCATTTTTCTCATTTGTAAGCATATAGGGAATTCCTCCCACATTAGTAGAAACAACAGCTAATCCTAAAGCCATTGCTTCAATAACACTTACTGGTGTATTGTCAAAATGGGTAGTATTAATAAAAATAGAGTAGTCTTTAGCTAGTGAAATCCATTCTTCTTTAGTTAGTTTTCCTGTAAACGTAACGCTCAATTTTAATTGATTAGCTAATTCTTGAGTTGAAATTAAACTTCCATCTTTATCTGGACCAATCATTGTTAAAATAGCTTCAGGATATTTATCTTTTATTGATTCAAATACTTTAATAGCCATTTTGGGGTTATAAATTTCTGCAAAAGAACGAACCCAAAGAAGTTTAGGTGCTGCATTTATCCTTTCTACATATTCATAATCTTTTAATTCAATTGAATTGGGTATAAAAATCACATTTTCATATCCAAAATCATTGAATATACTTAATAAATAATTTGATGGTGCTACATTGGTAAATGAATTATTAAAAATCATTTTGCAAATTTTTGAATTCTTTTGTAACCGATTAGGTAAATCTCCTCCATGAAGAATAGGAATATATTTTACTTTAAATAAACGAGCTATTTGACTGCAAAAAAAAGTGTACCAAAAACTAGATGTACTATAGGTGTCAATCAAAATATAGTCTACTTTTTTAGCATTTAAAAGAGTAGACAACATCATATCTAAAAGTCGGATTATTTGATTTTTTTTGTTTGAAGTATATAAAACTGTATATCCTTCTTCAGCTAAAAAAACACCTAGTGTTTCTATAGCTGTTTTATTAAATCCGTGCTTATGTAATTGATTCCCTATGTATAGTAGATTCTTCATTAAATGTAACTTTTAATAAGGATAATGCGTAAATAAAAGCTGGTGCAGCTACACGCATAGCTGCGTGGTTAATGGTTAACAACCAAAAAATATAAAAAGAAAACAAAAAAACATGTTGCCTATTATCAATAGCATAAAATAGAGGAGTTATAAACAATAACAACAAACAAATAACTCCAAAAATTCCTTGTTCAGCAAGCATCCTTGAAATTTCATTATGAGAAGCTGCTACTATACCTGTTTGTTCTTCTCTGTACTCTTTGTTTTTACCTATTCCAACCCCTAAAATGGGGTTATTTATAAACATTTCAAGTTCTATTCTAGTTAGCTCTTCTCTCCCTCCTAGTTTATCTTCTTTAATTCTACCTCTAGCATCTTTATTTTGATATCTATTGACTATTAGACCATTGGTTCGCAATACAGTAAAAAACCAAAGGGCAGAGCCTATAACTACAAATAGTAGTGCTATCTTTTTTAAAATCGATTTATTGTAATTATTAGACAAGTTGTAAATAAAAAATAGCAATAAAATGATAGCCGCTAAAGCTGTAAAAACTCCTCCTCTTGAAAAAGTAACGATTGCTCGAAAAGAAGTTAACAATAATAATACGAAAAAGATTATTTGTAATTTCTTTTGCCCTTTTGTAAACAATATTAAAATAGCAAAAAAGGAAAACATTCCTAAGCCAAGAATTGTAGAAACTTGATTAGGTCCAAATCCTCCTGAAGTTTCAAAATTAGATTGTGTACCTGTAACTACGTCTTTTATACTAGGTGAGTATAAGAATAAGTAAGCAACAATAGAAACTATAGGCAAAGATAAATAAATGAGTATTTTTTTTATTGCTTCTAAAGTGACTATTCTTTTAATACAATAAATAGAAGATACAGCTAAACAAATAGGCCCAGAAACATTAAATGCTATTACTTTTCTAATATTTGCTTCAAAACTTAAATTACTTATTCCAATAAATATTCCTGGTATGAATAATAAAATAAATACAATATATATTAAAGCTCTTTTTGAAAAACTATTAAAAAAAATTCCTAAAAACATATAAATCATTACAGTATATTTACTGTACTCATTAAAAAAATTACCACCCGTCATTCTAAAAAAAACTTCTGAACCTACTATATAAGCACAAAATGATAAGACTTGATAATTCTTATCTTTTGTTTTAATTATAACATATAATCCAACAAAAAACAGAACTAGACTCAAAATTTTACTCAAAAAAGGTAATATAAAAACGGCAACTGCTATACCTATATGAATAGCTATTAATGAAATAATAGATTTAGTATCTTTGTTTGATAGATTATTCACTTTTTAAAATTTGAGTATAAAATACTATAATTCTTCTTATTATTTCTTTCTCAGAAAAATTATTTTCAATTTTGTTATAATTTTCTAAAGCTAATTTATTTCTCAATTCTTCATTTGTTATTAATTGATCTAGATAAGTCACAAAGCTGTCTTCGTTATTTATTTCACACAGATAACCATTAACATTTGAAGTGACAACTGAACTAATTTCGCCAACATTTGTAGCTACAACGGGCAATTTATTCAAACCATATTCTAATAAAGCAACTGGAAGACCTTCTGAATCAGAAGTTAAAATTCCAATATTAGCTTGAGATAATATATAATTTATATCGTTTTTTGAACCATAAATGAAAACGTTTTTTTCTAGTTTTTCATTTAGTATAACTTCTTTAATTTTCTTAGAATATTCATCATTAAAATCTTTACCAACTAAGTGAAAACTCCAATCCTTATGTTCTTTAGTAATTTTTTTAGCTATTCTTAACAGGCGTGAATGATTTTTTTGAGGTCTTAAATTAGCTAAACAAACTATACGTTTTTCTTTATTTCCTTTCAATTGAGTAATTGCAATTTCTGTATTATTTTTTGCAGCAAAATTAGGTACATAATGAATTGTTTTACATAGTAAATTATTCTTTGCCCATTCAAGTAAATTAGTGTTAACCACAATTATTCCGTTAAAGAAAAAAGAACACGGTTTTAATATACTTTTCTTTCTTTGTTGTAAAAACTCACTATTTCCATAATGGTCGTGCCATATAATCTTTATTTTTGGATAGCTAATTTTTAATAAAACCGCCCAAAAGTAGGAAGAGCTATGTGCATGAATTAGTTCAATTTTATTTTTAAACACATACTTTCTTAATCTTAAAAAAGCTTTTATATCTGTGCTATTCTTCTTATTTAGATAAAAATAATCAACATTACTATCTATTTGATTTTTCAAAACCCCTTCACTTCTTGAAGTTACTAAACCTGAAAATACATTTTCTTTAACTAATGCATTTGCATAATTAACTGCCATGCGCTCTGCACCACCAGGTTCGAGACTGTCAATAAATTGAATGATTCTCATTATTATAGTATTGATAGATTACAAAAGTAACTTTTTAATTTCAGCCTCAAACTTATCAAGAGTAAATTCTCTTGACCAACTGATGGCTTTTTCTGTCATCTCTTGATATTTAAGTTCATTCTCCAATACGGATATTATTTGTTCCATATCTTTTTCTACATTTCCATCAAGTAAAAGTCCTCTATTACCATAATCTAACATATAAGGTACACAAGAAACTTTTGTAGCAATTGGCAAACATTTCCAAAACATAGCTTCTGCAACTACTTTAGGCCATCCTTCACTTTTAGAAGGGAGTAACAAAAAATGACTTTGTTGATAAGCTTTTTCAACTGCCGCTTTGGCTTGGTTTCCTCTCAAAAATACTATTTCTGATAAATCATTTTGCTTTATGTATAATTCTAAATTTGTTCTTTGAATTCCTTCTCCATAAAAATCTAAACAAACATTATAACCTTTTTTTTTCAACTCGTTAATTATTTGCAATGCATATAGAGGTTGTTTACCTATGGATAATGTGCCTACAAACAAAAAATGAATTTTATTTTTAAAATCTCTAATAATTACCTCTTTTTTATCTGATTCTTCATAAGTGGCCGTAAAGAAAGGCTTTATATTCTTAGTTTGATTTTCCCATTCTCCATAAACTAAAACTTGCATATTCTTTGTTAAAAAGGAATTACTTAAAATCCATTTTTGTAATTTATATGTCCAAGGTTGTTTACTTTTTGGATCCCAATTTCCAGCATACTTTGCTGTTTTCTTTTTTTTAGGAAATAGTATTTGAATAATTGCACCTAATAAACCCATATTCCCTGGACAACGTAAATGAATATGGTCTGCCATTTTCATAGCTTTATATATGGCTCTTACAATTTTAGGCAATCTAATGATACTAAAAAGCAACTGTTTTAATGAAGTAATTTCAAACGAGGCAACTTCTTTAAAAATTAAATCATGGTGTTGATAACTTATCTCAATAGGTGAAATTGTAGTTTCTTGAATTGGTGCTACAATAATTACTTGGTCGATATATTTCAACCAAATATTCATCTCTTGAACATAAGGAGCGTAGGCAAAATATTGATCCTCTTTTTTTATATGTTGAACATGAGTAATAATACAAAATTTCATATTCACTTGGGTTTATTAACAAACAAAGATAACCAACCTATGCTTCTTCCCAAAGTTTCAGTCAATGCTTCTTTGCGTTCTTTTGATGTAATAGTATTTGTGAATCTTATAAGCGTTAGTATTAATGTAATTAAATGCCATTTTAGTTTAGCTTTAAAAGAAGGATTGGGGTATTTTACTCGCCAAATATACCATCCGTTGCGAACTACCATTTTACCATACTGGTATTGATTAGGACGACCAGAAGCATCATGATAATGCGCTAATTTTGCTGCTGTATTTACATATAGTTTGCCTCTTTTGGATAATCGTAAAGTAAAATCAGCATCTTCATACAAACCATAACCTTCAAAATAATGTGAAAATTGCATCTCTTTAAAAATCTCTTTTTTAAATGATGAAACTCCTCCCATTAATTGCTCTACTTCATAAATCTTATCCGAAGGTGGTAAAAAGCTTATACTTCTTCCATGAGAAAATTCAGGTAAAAAACCTGGTGGTTTATCGCTATCTAAGCCTATTTTCTTTCTTACAACAAAACGTGAACCGTCTTTTCTTTTCCAACCATCAAAAATAAACTCATTAATCGTTGTTGCTTCATTTTGATTGCATTTAGACCAACTTACTTCATTGGTTATATATCCTCCAACTCCTAATGCATTGGGATATTCTTGATAGGTGTCAATAATTTTTTTAAAATAGTTAGAATCTAAAATTGTATCATCGTCTAAAAAACAAATAATTTCAGTTTCAATTGGCACTTTTTTTATTCCAAAGTTTCTCTGTTTAGTTAAGCCTCTTTCTTGTGGCTGAACTTTATAATAATGTAAATTTTGAAACTTTTTTTGCAAGTTTAAACTTTGTGTCTCATCATCAGGTGAACCATCAACAATAATAATAGTATTAGGATAAGTTAATTGTACTTCAACCGATTCTAACAAAAGTAATAAGGCTTTTGCTCTTTTATATGTACATATAATTAAACTAATATTCATTGTTAAATAATAATTTATTTGCCCATCTTTGACTAGATTTCCATCTCTTTTTCATACTTTTTAAGTAACGAATAGGGTTTTTGATGTCTTGGCTCTTATAAAATTTCAAAAACAGCATTGTTTTATACCCATTAATTTGTTCTTGTGTATAATACTTCAATCTAAAATATAAAACTGTTGGTGAAGGTTTTGGTTGAATGTTTTCTAATTCCCAAGGGTGAGTAAATTTTGTCCTAAATCCTCCCATAGGAGCTTTTAAATGCGTTATTTTTAAATTAGGTGTATATATTACATCTACTCCACTATTTCGCAATTGCAAACCAAATTCTGTATCTTCTCCATATCCAAACTCTAATGCTAAATCAAATTTTATTTTAGCGATTACTTCAGCTATTAAAAAAGCATTTCCTGATCCAAAAATGGCCGTTTGAGATATAATAGTACTATTTACATTCTCCTTTTTTTGTGGATAAGCCGTTATTAAACAACTAATTTTTAAATTTTTAAGATTATATATAGCTTCCTTTATAAGATTTTTATCAAATCTATTATCATCATCATTTAAAAAAACCCACTTGCTTTTTACTTCAGCTAAAGCTTTATTTCTTGCTTGACAAGCTCCTGTTTGATGTGTAAAGATATGCTTTATAGTAAAAGGCCATTTCTCATTACTTATGTAATCTAACTCAGAAATACTATCCTTCAAAGGGTTTTGTTCTACTATAATGACATTTTTGGGTAAATGACTTTGCTCTCTTAAATCACAAAGTACATCGTATAAATATTTTTTTCTTCCTATAGTAGGGATTATCACATCTATTGTCTCTTTTTCTAAATCTATATGAAATGGTTCTTCTTTTTTGAAGTTTAGCTCAACAACATCATCTTTTTTCTTTGATTTAAACAAAACGTTTAGAAAGGCTAAAACTGGAACTTTTTTTTCATATATAACTAGATTTAGAAACAGTAAATATGTCCAAATTTTTTTATAGTGTCCTAAAACAAATTTAAATAATTCTTTTGAATTTGCCTGTGGTGTTTCAAGAATGATGTTTTCTTTCAAAAGTCTTGGTTCTGAATAGCAGAACAGACCTAAAGGTTGATATTTTTTAGCTATTGAAAGTAAGCAAATGTCAAATTTTTTCTCTTTCCAAATTTTTGGATTTGTCAAAAGTATAGTTTCTGCTTTTATTGCTCCAACAAGACTACTGGTTTGCCAAGTAGGATATTGATTTTTTTTATTTACATTAATGAAAGGACTATCTTCTACATAACCAATAGCATTAGGTAAAAAATTTCTATTAGGATTATACGAAAACATTAATCGGTCATGAGGAAATAATTTTTCAATATGACTTACATTCAAATTTTTTTTTGCTTTTTCATGACACCAAGTAATTATCTTTTCTGGATTTTTTTGCGCCAAAGTATAAAGTAAATCACCGATGGTTAATTTAGCATTAAAAACTATTGAATTCCCTTCAATTTCAACAGCTGTAACTTTAAAAAAATCATGAAAAATTATAATCATTTAGCTTCAATTATTTGTTGATACAATTGAATGTTTTTCTTAACTATTTTATTGATATCAAAATGCTTTTTAACATATTTTCTTGCATTTTGTCCCACTTGTTTTGATAATTCTGCATCTTTAAGAAGTTGAATTATTCTACTAGCATATTCTGAATGGTTTGATGGATGTACCAAATAACCACTTTTTCTATCTTCCATTAACTCTTGTGCCCAACCTATATCGCTATTGACTACTGGTTTTTGCATCGCCATACTTTCAATAGTTACCATTCCTAAAGTCTCTGCATAAGTTGGAAACACACATACATTTGCTTTTTTAATATAATTTTGAACTTCTTGATATGGTATTTTTCCTAAATATGTTACATTTTCCAAATCTTCGGTCGCAAATTGTTTTTCAACTAATTGCCAAGTAGACTGACTCTTTGTTTGTATATCTCCTGAATCTCCTCCTATTAAAACTAATTTTGCATTAGGGTATTGCTTTCTTACTTGTTTAAAAATATCTGGTAATTCAAAAACACCTTTTTTTCTAATAATAGTTCCAATATACAAAATCAAACCTTCCTCAAATACTTCAGGTTGGTCGTTTTTAAATTGTGACAAATCTAAACCGTAATGAATAGTATAAATTATATCATCTGGAACACCTAATAGATATGCAGATTGTTTTCCTGCAAAATCTGTTGGTGCAATACAAGCCTTAGCTTTTCTGTGGGCTAAAGTTTCAAACAATCGGTTTTTTAATTTTTGCTTACGTTTCTCTAAATGACAGAAATAGGTATCACTACCATGAAAACGAATTACTAATGGCACATTAAAGGACATAAAAGCAGTTATTCCTGTCCAGTCTGGAGCTTCAATTAAAGCTATTTTCTTTTCTTTTACCACACGATTTACATAATTTTGAATATATTTTCTATACCAAAACCATTTTGCAACGCTGTATTTTTTATCTTCAATTATATGATAATGAACTCCGTCTTCTGTAAAAACTTCACTTTGTTTTTGTCCATAAATAAAAAGAGTAACTTCAACATCTTCTTTCACCAAAGCAGTTACTAAGTTTTTAATACTTGTACCTAATCCAGCTGCGTGTTTTACTTTTGAGTGAGGATACTCTGGTGTTAAAAAGGCTATATGCATACTATTTATTTACTTCAAAATTTTGTCTATTCCTTGCCAAATGATTTCTGAGGCTTTTGTGGGTTGGTTTCCTACAATAATTTCAAACCATTTTTTACCTTCTAAAACGTTAGATAACTTTCCATCAAGAATTGCTTTTACTTTTTCTGTTAGTTCTTTCTTATCATAAACAAAAAGTGCCGCTTCTTTAGAAGGCATAGAACGGAAATGGATGTATTTATAATTTTGTCCTATATCTCTTATCCCTTTTTTTAATTGAGGTTGTTCGTAATCAAAAAACAAACATGATTTATTATGAGCTACAAAATCAAACACCATAGAAGAGGCTATATTTCCCACAAATTCTGTATGTTCACAAATATTTGCTTGTAAGGTAAAATCTTCTTTTGTTGGCATGATTTCATTCCAACTGGTTCCAACTGGTCTCCATAATGGATCAATGGAAACAATTACATCTTCATATTCTTTTAAAATGGCATCATATCTGTCGGTAAAATCAACTGGGCATTTGCGGTAGATGATTCCTAAATTATACCCTTGTTTATTTAATTCTCTTACTGATAAAGCTAAATCTTCAACATAGTACTGATCTAGAGGTGATGTTACAATATCATCTCCTGAGTAACAAATGTATTTTTTATTTATATCTAAATTATGTTGTGTAAAGAACTCTTCTTTTGTTTGCAATAAATTTGTATCAAAATGGCTTTCAAATTGAGGTGTTCCTGTTACAAATACTTGTTCCTCTTTTACGTATGGACAATATTGAAGTAATTCATTTTTCATATAATCGCTCCATACAAAATAGAAATCGGGTTCTATTAGAGTTGTTGCTTTGGGTAGGTTATCCCATGAGAAAATAAAAGAGGCCGTTGGAATTCCTAAATCTTGTGCCGCTAAAATTGGAGCTATAGCTTGTGTAGGTCTTGGGTTAGTGCAAAAAACAATAGCTGGTTTATGCTCTTGTAATTGTTTTTTGCAATATTCATATTTAGAAGTAGATCGTTCTAATTTTTTTATTCGCTCTCTAATTGATTTTACTCCTTTTTCAGTAGATTTTGTGGCTACTAAAAAATCTACATTTAAACTTTTTATAACATTTTTGATTCCTTTATATGAATGTGGAAAATTATAGGTGTTATAAACTGTTTCATTGAATTTTTTATCAAAAACATTCAACTCACAACGTTTTCTAGCTCGAGTATAAACAGTAGTCATAGGATGTAACTTCTGATTTTCAATAATAAGTTCGTTATACCCTAATTCTTTTTTAATTTTAAAAGGAGTGTTATTCCAATATGTAATATCATACCCCATTGCTGTTCCAATTGCATTAAAATTGGTTAAAGCAAAATTACGCAATCCTACTCCATCAGGTAAAAATATAAATGCTTTTTTACTCATTTTTATAACTTATTCTATTTATATAAAAGGGCAAACTGCCATTAAATTTTTTCTTAAATCATCCATAACTTGTTGTTTAGGCAAGGACGGATTATTTTTAAACACTATCTCTATTTCATCTTGAGATAATGGAGTTGCTTTTATCACTGGTTTATAAAAATCCATTTGAACAGATTCCATATAATCTTGGTATTTGATATCGTCTCCAAAAACTTTATCTGAAAATTTTTGCCAAATAGCTGGAATATTATAAGCATGAGCAATAATAACACCATGTAAAGAAGAAGAAATAATTTTCTCACACTCCAAGAATTCAATAGTCTTGGATTCAACATCATTGGTCATCATATCAATTACAACAATATCTTCTTGGCTTTTATACCACTTTTGAACTAACTTGTAGTCGTTATAATGAGGAACTATTCCGATTTTATATTTCTTTTCTACTTTTGGATTAAAAAATTGAGGCAATAAAATGGCTGGATCGCCATAAACTTCAGGAACCTCATACCCTAAATTTATTAAATATTTTCTTGTTTGCGGACCTCTAACGGCTAAAAACTTAGCTTTTTTTACCTTAATTTCTTGATTAATAATACCACTTCCCCAAACAATACATTTATGATTAACATTATGAATAATACTTCCTATTGTAACATATATGGGAGTAAAGAAATCTAAAACAGAAAATTGCTTTGGCCAAGCAAATACTACTTTTCTTCCTGAAATTTTTTCCACCAAATATTTACCCAAAACGTCTCCATAATTTTCTTTGGATTTTCCTTGAATAATTTTTTCATTCCACCAAAATAAACGAATTGTTTTTTGGAACATAATTAATTATACTTTCTTGTTTTTCAACTTATCTCGTTGTACTTGTTCAATGGGTAAAATGTCTTGACTCTTATATTGTAATGCTTTATGTACAGCTTTTAAATCTCTAGATAGTTTACGCAATCCTTCTGGTTCTAAGGAAGCCGCATGATCAGTTCCTTTCCAAGTTCTGTCTAAAGTATAATGGCGTTCTATAATATTAGCTCCTAAGGTATAAGCTGCAACATCAACTGCAATACCTAAGTGATGTCCTGAAAAACCAATGTGTTTTACTTTATCACCATATTTAGCAATTAATAAATTAATATCTAACAAACAAACATCTTCAAAAGGTACTGGGTAACCTGAAGTACAATTATATAAAACTAAGTCTTTATTTCTTCCTTTAGAAATGAAAAAATCAACCAAATCTTCTGTCTCATTTTTGGTTGTCATTCCTGTTGATATGTGAATTTCTCCTTTATAATTGTCGCATAACCAACCTAACATGTCATAATTATTATTACATGCTGATGGTATTTTAATAAATGTAGGATTTAATGAAGCAATTTCCTTTGCTGAAGTAGTATCCCAAACAGATGTTGAATATTCAATTCCGATTTCTTCACAATAGGCTTTCAATTCCGCATGTTGATCAACATCAAATTCCAAATATTCCCTGTGAGCTCCATAGGTATCTCCATAAGAATTGGATGGATTAGGATGTGGTGCGTTGTATTGTTCCTCTGTTAATAATTCTACATTATTTCTTTTTTGAAACTTTACTGCATCTGCATTGCAAAATATTTTAGCTATTTTGATTAACTCTTTAGCTATTTCTATTTCACCTTTATGGTTACATCCTATTTCAGCTATTACATAGGGTCTTTTATGTGCTATCATTTTCATTCTGTTTAAGAAAAGCAAAGAAAAATATTTTAATTGAATATTCACAACATATCCTATTAAACTTTCTTTATTTCTACGTTATATCGTTTTAGTAAATTTTGATTCTTCTTTTTTATTAATATTAGTGAGTTAAAATCTTCTATTATATTTCATAATCCATTCACAAACTTCTCTAATGGCTCCATTTGCTGAGTTGTTATTTAATACAAAATCCACGTGTTGTTTTACTGTTTCTGTTGCATTAGCTGGTGAAAACGACCATCCTACCGTACAAATATTAGCCAAATCGTTTACATCATCCCCAACATACGCTAAATTAGACCAAGTGGTAGCATTATTTTGAATAAAATTTTGTATAAATGAGTATTTGTCTTTTACTCCAAGAAAAGTATGTTTGATTTGCAATTTTTCCATTCTTTTTTTCACTAATGCAGAATTTTCTGATGTAATAACTATAACTTCTACTCCATTCTGACGAAGAATTTCTAATCCCATACCATCTCTCATATCAAACTTCTTAGCTAATTCTCCATTGGCATCATAATATACACAACCATCAGTGAAAACGCCATCAACATCGAGTACTAAATAATTAATTCTTTCTTGCTTCTTTTTTTCTTTTTGACGTTCTGCTAAAAGGGTTTCAATGATAGTCCAATCGCTAATGCTATCAATTTCCATTAACGTTTCTTCTGCCATTTCTACTAATCCAATTGCTCCGCTTACTCTATTTTTTGTTTGGAGAAAATTTTCTTTTGTAGTAACATAAACGGCTCCATTTTCCATTAATAGGCCTTTAAAATCTTGCCTTCTTGGGCGATTAAAAACATCATAATTTTGTGGCGTTCCATCACTATTCCAAATAAATCGATGTGTTTTCACAACACTTAAAGCTGCCTCTTTTTTATGCCTTTCAATTTGTTCTATTGCCTTATTAATATCTTCTCTCTGTGTAAGAGGTGAAGTTGCTTGTAACAAGCATAAAATATCAAAATTATAATTTATTTTTTCTGCAAATTCAATCATAGCACTTTCTGTTGAAGCTGTGTCATTTGCATTTTCTGTGTTACGCAATAGCCCTTTGATTTTTGAAGCCCAAGTATACTCTTTTTCAATATAACTTAAAATTTCTTGATCATCTGTAAATACATAAACTTCATCTAATTCTGAAAAAATGGCTTCAGATAAAACCCATGAAAACAATGGTCTTCCTAATAATTTTTTTTTATTTTTTCCTGGGATACCCTTGGATCCTTTTCGAAGTGGGATGATGGCTACTTTTTTCATGTTTCTTATTTTAAAAAAAGAATAATTATTAAATATGCAACTTAAAGGTTTACAAATTAAGTCATTATTCTATAAATCTTGTTATAATTTAAATAACTTAAAGATTACATCTTAACTATTTTTTTTACTTTACTTATATATATCTTTCTTAATCCATTAGGTAAATAAGGTCTCAATTTCTTTTTTATGAATTCAAAAGTAGAGATATTTCTTTGTCTTGTTGATTTCAATAATTGAGGGTATTTAGATTCTGGATATAAATCTTTATAATTATTACCAAATTGAGATGGATCTCGATAAGCTTTTATCTTATATTTTTTGGTTAACAAACTAAAAATGGATTGATCATGTCTATGTTCCTTAAATCCCTCATAATTTGGCAAACCCATTTCATTTTCAATATCTGTTAAATTTCTTTCATCTTGAGCATACGTTAACCACTCTTCAACTAAATTCATTGAAAACGGTGTCTTTTTCCACAAACTAAACGTTGCTAATCTTTGTTTGGTTTCATAATAATTTTCCAAATCACATGCTAACAATTGAAAACAGTCTCTTTTTGTCCAATTTTTTTCTATTGATTGTAGCTCAAAAACCATTATATCATTTTTTATATCAAAACTTGAAACTAATTCATCAATTGATTTTAAAAAAACACTACCTGAATCACAATAAAATAAAAACTCGTCTTCCTTAATTTCTAAAAGTGCTTTTTTAATAAAATAAGGTTTCCACAGCCAATAACCTCCTCCTTTATCTTGATTCAGAATAGATTTGTTTTTAAGCATAAAATCAGCATCTATATCAGTATGAGAAAAAGAAATAACTTTTTTAAAACCTCCAATCTTTAAAGCAGAGCTTGTGTTTTTTTTTTGAGCTCTAGTATATTTTTCATTAGAATAATTAATTAAAACTATTCCATTATTATTCTTATTTTTATTATGTTGTATTTTCATTTGTTAGCTTAAAACATTAAACTGAATATGTGCAACAATTTCTTCCAATGCTTTTTTTCTTTCCTCCATCACAAAAGATATTCCCTTTTTACTAATTGAATTATAAACCATAATACATTTATTCATTCTATCAACATATTCTTCTACTGTCATTTTTTTAATATAATCAAATAAGTCTTCTGGAGATGTAAATTTTGAATAATCTATAAAACTTCTTTCTGGAAAAATTTCATAAGCGTTTGTGTTTTTTCCATAGTATATAGGCAAACAATAATTTTCTATGCTATCCCAAATTTTTTCCGTCATGTAATTATATGTTGCTGTATTTTCAAAACATAAATTAAACTCATAGGGTTCCATCAATGCTTTTTTTCTAGTAACCCAATCACCATCTCTTGAATCTTCTTTAGATAAATTATCTGGCCAACCTTTACCATAGACATCTAATACATCCTTTTTGGCTCCTTCAATTGCGATTTTACTTCTCAATGCTATTAAATCAATATTTTCTCCATCTCTTATTAATTTAGGAGCTTTTACTCCTAAATAGTAAGACATTAATGCTATTGTCTTTTTCTCTCTGAAAGCGTAATTTGCTAAAGGCTTTAATGTCTTATTTATTAGACCTGCATGAAATGACAAGTTGGTAACAAAAACATTTCTAGTATATATATTCATAAAATGAACATTTACAAGTCCAAAAAGAGATTTCTTTTTTCTTTCAAATGAAGTATCAAATCTAGGTTCTAATGTCCAAATCATAAATTTTTTCCCTAAAATAGCCCTCCAAAAATGCTTTTTTAAATATTTTAAATTTTGAGAAATAATAACATCTGCTTCATTTATATTATTTACTATAAAAATACCCTGATTATTTAAATATTCTAAATCACCCGCTACGAAATCGTCAAACGGTGTATATTTAAAAGAAGATGCTTTATATAAATTAATTCTTTTCATTTAGTTTATATTTATCAATAACTTGATTTTTTATGAAGAGATAATCTAACTTCAAACTTATTTCTAAGTTCAAATTACTTGCTTCCTCAAAATTAATTGTTGTTATAGTTTTTATTATTTTATTTTTTATTTCATTTATAGATTCACAGTCTTCTATCAGTAATCCATTTACATTGTGTTCAATAATTTCTGTGGTTGCGCCACCTGGGTTTGATTGTATTGGAAAAGCACCCATACAAATGGCTTCTAGTAGAGTATTTGGCATTCCATCTGAATTACTATTCCCTATATAAATTAAAGATTCTCCCATTAATTGTAAGACTTCATTATGTGTTATTTTTCCAATTATTTGAAAGTTTGCCCATTTTTCTAAAGGTGATTTTGCAACATATTCTAAAACTTCTTTATCTGAACCAAAGGCTTTTATTGTGTAATTTTCTAATTCATTAGCCAATAATTCTACTGCTTTTAAAACCGAAATAGCTCTCCCAGATCTCCCTTGAAAACCTTTAATTAAAATTGTTTTTCTTTTTTCAATAGGAAGCTTAAATTGTTTCATTACTTGCAAATCAAATCCACCACCACCAGGGAAAACGCCCAAAAATTCTCCTTCAAAACCATATTTTTTTGCTATTTCAAAATCTCTTTTGCAATCAGTAAACAAATAATTTACACGTGGCAAAACTCTTTTGATATCTTTCAAATGATTAGGTTCGTTTTGAAAATAATATAAATCACTTCCCCATGATGAATATATCCATTTTAAATGGGGATTTTTTTCCATTATATTAATTATAGGCGTACAAGAAAGGTATAATGCAAAACTATGAATTACATCAGGTTGAATTTCTTTTATGTATTGCTCAAAAACTTTGTCTGTTTTGTACTCGTTAAATTTTTGAAGAAAATTATAGGCTTTTAAAAATCTATTTTTAACAAAAGCTCTCCCAGGATAATTCCATTTTAATTTCCAATTTGTTTTTTGATTAACCCAATTAATTTTAGAAACGGGTTTACTCATTCCTGTAACATCAAACCAATACACTTCATGACCTGTTTCTTCCAACTGGTTTACCCAACGAAAGAAATGCAAAGACGGTATGGAAACCATTACTATTTTCAATTATAATAAAATCTTTAGGATTATTTTATTTTCACTTTTTTGATATTCAAAATAATACGGATTATTTCTAAAGCTCTTTATAAGAGTCATAAGTACTATATTGTTAACTTCGTCTAAACTATAAAAACATAAGGCTTTTTTGCCTAATTTTTTTTTAATTGCATTTTTAATACTCCCATATAAACTGTGATTTGAAAAAATAATTTTATACGTTTTGCTTTCTAAGTTAAAAATATTCCCTTCTAAAAAAGCTGTTAAATCATTTTTTTCATTCGTAATATGAATTGTTTCTTCTATATTATTAAGCTTCTCATATTCTTCTTGAACAGGTATTTTTCCGTAATCAAAAACTCTATTTACTTGCTTAATTTTCTTTTCTTCTACAAATTTTATATAGCTATGGTTAATTTTTTCAAGTGATGAATGATAAGGTTCTATGCTTTCAGTGCTTCTATATTGTTTAGGATGCCATTGATGTTTCATTACTACATTTTTTTCATAAAAAACAACAGGAATATCGCTATTTTTAAGTCTAATGTGTACATCTGTGTCTTCGGCTCCCCAACCGTGATAAAACTCATCATAACCATTAATTGATTTTAGAAGTTGGGTTGGGTATAAAGTCATTCCTGTAGCCTCTTTGTTAGATAAAAAAGCTATTTTGTATTCTTCAAATTTTTTAATTGCTAAACTTTCTGATTGTGACAAAAAGCCTACTTGAAAATATGTTATTTTATTAGGGGATTGCAATGCATAAAGTGTAGAAATAAAATCTTTGGAAAAAATCATATCAATATCTCCTACAAAAAAGTAAGGTGTATCACATGTTTTTAAAATTGTATTAATGGCTCTACTTTTATTCCATAATTGTCTTGAAACAGGATATGATACAAATTGTATTCTTTCATATTCTTTAACTAACTCAAGTAGATTCTTATAGTATGCTTCATTAGAACCATAATCTACCAAAAAACATTTAAAATCATGATTTGACTGATTCTGTAAAGATTCTAAACAGTTCTTAACAATTCTTAAATCGCGATTTCTATTCGTAATTACTAGGGTTATCAAGATATAAAGTTTTTAATTTGTGTTGGATTTAAACCTTTTGTTCTATACAAAATTCGCATAAAAAACTTATTATAGAATACTTTTTTAAATACTTTTTCGGCAATAAAATATTTCCAAGGTGAAAAAGTAAGTTTGTGTAAATTAGTGTAATTGTTTTTTTGCTTTTTTGTTTCTTTTAGATTCGAAAATTTATCTAACATCCACGGCTCAAAATGATTGCCTAAATGATAGGCATAATTATCATAAGTGGATAATCTATAACCTCCCATTTTTAAAACGGGTTCATCTGTATAGAGAAATTCACTATCGCCTCCTAATTTATATTTTGAATTTGTTTTTGGTAGCTTTTCAAAAACTTCTCTTTTGTATGTGGCAACAAAATGCGAACAGCCTAATACTGCTATAGTTCCATTATTAGCTTGAAGAGTCCCTATTATATTTTTATATTTTTTATCTAACCTAGACCAACCTATACTGTTTGCAAACGTAGTCATGGCTTCAGCATTTTTTACGGGTCTAAAATAGAGTTTTTTAGAGAATAAATATTTCAACCAAATATTACTTGTTAGGTGTAAGTGCTTTCTAAAAACTGGTACTGGACAAACTGCTCCAGCTTGAGGAAAAGCTTCAAATATCTCTACAGCTGCTTGTTCCCAACCGTTGCAAAACAACACATCTGCATCAGTTATTGTGATTAATCTTTCCTCTGCTGTACGCAAAGCCTTTAAAATACTATTGATTTTTCCTACTGCTTCTTTTTCAATAATTAATTCGTCTATGGTTCCTTCTTCATACAACTTAAGAAGTTTCTCGTTTACTGTATTGCAAGAATTATTACTTACAACTGATATTTTTAAAGATGTTGTACTTGTTTTTAAAAGGGAAAATAAACAGTATTCAAAAATTTTAAATCCGTCTGCATAATAGGCTTCTTCACTTGGGATATATAACGGAATAATAACCCTATGTGAAACATCACTTGGCTTAATTAAAATGTCCTTTGCTATATTAGTTCCTTTTCTCATTTTTTAAATGGACATGAAGCCAAAAGCTGTTCTTGTCTTAAAGATAATAAACTAGCAGTTGGTTTTAAGATAGAATTATTTTTCTTTAAAATTTGATTAAAACTTTCTTCTGTAATTTCTGTCGGATTACAATAAGTTTCTTCTTCATAAGTTATTCCTACTGATTCAAAATAATCATAAAATTTAATATTGTCTCCTGCTAATTTATTTGAAAACTTAATCCACATAGCAGGAATATTATATGCATGAGAAACTATCACTCCGTGTAATGAAGATGAAATTATTTGCTTACACTCTAAAATCTCATAAGTAGTTTTCACAATATCATCTGTCATTAAATTAATTACTTTGACATTAGGGTTGTTTTTAAATTGCTCTAAGACATCTTCATAATCTACATAATGAGGAATAATTCCTAGTTCAAATTGTTTCTCTTTTGTGTTTTCTATAAACTTTGGCAACAATAATGCTGGATCACCATAAATCTCTGGCACTTTATAGCCTAATTCTAACAATCTCTTTCTTGTTCTTGGTCCTCTAACTGCTAAAAATTTAGCTTCTCTTACATTCTCGTCTTGCTTGATTATTCCGCTTCCCCATACAATTGAATTTTTACTGGCTGCACAAATGATACTTCCTACTGTAACATAATGTTTAATGAACCATTTGTATATCCTATTCATCGGATGAGAAACTCTAACTGCTTTTTTTCCTGATAATTTTTCAGCTAAAAAAGGAGCTAAAATATCTCCGTAATTATCTATTGCGCCTCTTTCATTTAATGCCCACCAATAAACATATATTTTATTCATTAGAATTAATTTTTTTAAAGAAGAAATCTTTATTGGCTATTATTTTCTTGTCCTCCCAATTCCACCATTCAGATGACAATAATTTGTTTTTTGATTCTTCCGAAAATCTATCTTTGATAAATTTTGCAGGGATTCCTCCAACGATTGTATAAGGAGCTACGTCTTTTGTTACTACACTTCCTGTTCCTAATATTGCCCCATGACCGATTTTTACCTTTGGAAGGATACTTACATTATCTCCAATCCAAACATCGCTTCCTATTTCAATGGAAAATAAATTTATTTCTGTATTAGTCTGCATGGGCTTTTGCCCAAAATACTTCTTATAAAAACTATACTGCATTACTGGATAGCTATAATCATGATTTGAAGTAATCAATTTAATATCTTTTCCAAATGCACAATATGAGCCTATCTTTATTTTACCTATTCCTCTTACAGTAAGGTTTCCATTATGAAAAGTATCTTTACCTACTTCTAAAGTTGAAGACGACTGAATTTGTATTGGAAGCTCTTCAAACTCCAATAAATTCTTAATCTTAACCGATAACCATTTTTTTATTTTTGATTTAATTCCCATTTTGCTTCAGAATACATGAACAAATTACCTTTAGGAATTCTTCCTGTTCCATATACATCATTTGGAACAATACTAAATCCTAAACATTCTTCTTTAATAGATACTGTTGAATTATTTTCGGCTAATGCTATTGTAACATTATAATCTCCAGGCATTAATTTTAAATCAGGTACAATAGCTTTGAAAACAAAATCTGATGAAGATTCAAAAACTACATCAGTAATCTCATGGGAACGAATCGCTACTATTCTTGTTCCGCTAGATGTTGTAATAATAACACTAGCTTTGATATTATTATAACGTTGCTTAACTGTAACAAAAATTGAGAATTCAATAGTATCTCCCATTAAAACACCACTTGATTTTAAAAATTCTCCTTTACTATTTATAGAATTAATTTCAAACCTTGAAATTTGGATAGGTAAATTTTTGTCTTCAAACTCTATATAATTATCACTATTATAAGAAAAAGTACTGCTTTTTAAATATAAATCAATTGTATCATCAATATCTCCTAAAAAAATTGTTCTTCCGTGTTCAATTAACATTCCTCTTGTACACAAACTTTTTACTGCTGCCATGTTATGACTTACAAATAAAACTGTTCTTCCACCTTCACGAGAAATGTCTTGCATTTTACCTATAGCCTTTTTTTGAAATTCTGCATCTCCTACAGCTAATACTTCATCTACTACTAAAATTTCTGGCTCTAGAAAAGCAGCAACAGCAAATGCTAATCTAACTGTCATTCCACTACTATATCGCTTAGTAGGTGTATCAATATAGCGTTCACATCCACTAAATTCTATAATTTCATCTAACTTTGAAGTGATTTCTTTTTTGGTCATCCCTAAAATAGCTCCATTCAAATAGATATTTTCTCTTCCTGTTAATTCTGGATTAAAACCTGTACCTACTTCAAGTAATGAGGCAATTCTTCCCCTTGATTTTATAACTCCAGTAGTTGGAGCGGTAACTTTAGATAAAATTTTCAATAAAGTAGACTTTCCAGCTCCATTCTTACCAATAATGCCTAAAACTTCTCCTTCTTCAACTTCAAAATTAATATCCTGTAAAGCCCAAACATATTCACTATCTCCTTTAGTACTTCTATCATTTGTTTCTCCTACTTTTAAATACGGATCTTCTTTCCCTCTTATTTTATGCCACCAACGATTTAAATCGTGGCTCAAAGTACCTGTTCCTACAGTTCCTAAACGATATTGTTTAGAGATATTTTCGGCTTTAAGTATGATGTTTTTTTGATTCATTTAATTGTTACAAGTATTAACTTTATTTTATATATGCTAAACAGTATCTATAAAATTCTTCTCTGTCTTATTAAAAAGTAATAATCCAAAAAAGAAAATTAGCAACGTAACTACTACAGTATAGGACATTCCTTTAAAAGAGATTTCCCCTTCATTTAACAACATATAACGAGAAGCTTCAATAACATACGCTAATGGATTATATGAAATTAACCACCCAAACCTTGGCAGTTTTTCCTTTAATAAAACCATAGGATACATTACTGCAGAAACGTACATTAACAACTGTACTCCAAAACCAACTAAAAAAGTTAAATCTCTATATTTTGTTACTAATGAAGAAATAATCATTCCTAGTCCTAATCCTAAAACTCCCATTATTACAACAAGGAAAGGAAAAAATAATACATTAAAAGTTAATTGTACTTCCATATCTTGAAAAAACACATAGTATAAATAAAAAATTATAAAAATTAGAAATTGTATTCCAAACTTTACTAGATTAGATATGACTATTGATAAAGGAACTATTAATCTTGGAAAATAAACTTTCCCAAATATTGAAGCATTTTTCTTGAAAGTATCTGATGTATCATTTAAACAGGATGTAAAATAATTCCATATCATTACACCTCCTAAATTAAACAAGAATGACGGAATATTACCCGTTTTTATTCCAGCCACATTATTAAAAATGATAGTAAAAATAATAGAGGTAAACAAAGGTTGAATCAAATACCAAAGTGGTCCTAAAATAGTTTGTTTATAGACCGTAACAATATCTCTTTTTACAAAAAGTACCAATAAGTCACGATAACGCCATACTTCATCAAGATTTAATGAAAAGGAATTGTTTTTAGGGGCTATTTCAAACAACCAATCCTCTTTAATATTATCGCTCTTATTCATGTGTTTTTTTAATTCGTCTTTACTGTTTCCAAAATTAAACTAATTTGAAGTTAAGACCAAATTAAATATAACATATAACATTTTCAAAACGATACAAACTAAAAATAAGATTAGTGTTGCTGTATCTTATTAATTTATCAAGAAAAAATAGCATAATATTACAGTTAAATGTTTATTAATAGCTTTAATCTTTTTATCTAAAGAAAGGAGTTAATCATTTAAAAGGGCTACAAAAAATACTTGATTAAAACTATCATTTCTAAGAGTTAAAATATAGTATCTTTGCAGCAAATATTATTTATGTTTTCGTTTCTAAAACCCAAAGCCAAATTAATTGACATAATTCCATCTAATTATGTAGATATTCATTCCCATACTTTACCCGGAATTGATGATGGAGCTAAAACGTTAAATGACACACAATTTTTGATAGAAAGTATGATTGATTATGGTTTTTCTAAAATTATAACTACCCCACATACCATTGAAAATTTTTGGAATAACACCCCTGAAAGTATTTCAAATGCATTAGAATTAACAAAAGAGAATTTAAAATTGTTAACAGAAAAGGTTGACTTAAAAGCAGCTTCTGAATATCTAATGGATGACCATTTTGTAAAACTTTTTACTGAAGAGAAATTACTGGTTCTTAAAGATAATTTTGTATTGGTTGAAATGTCTTATATCAACCCACCTATTCAATTGTTTGATATTATTTTTGATCTTCAGGTTGCTGGCTACATACCCGTTTTAGCTCATCCTGAACGTTATGTATTTTATCATAATAATTTTGAACAATATAACAAATTAAAAAAAGCGGGATGTTATTTTCAATTGAACATGCTTTCTGTAACTGGATATTACGGTAAAGATGTGGCAAAAACGGCTAATGAACTACTAAAAAAAGGAATGATAAATTTTATTGGATCTGACTTTCATCACAAACAACATATTACCTCATTTAATAACCCAATTATAATTAATGAAATAGAGGCATTAAAAAAAGCAGCTGAAAACAACTGCTTTTTTAATCAATAATTATATATCTTTCTATGATTTAAATATTTTTTTATACCAAGGCAATGAGATCTCTTCAACTCCATAACCATAGCCGTAGCCGTAGCCATAACCATAACCTTTATTTGTATCTGTATCATTCAAAACAATTGACATATTATTCAATTTCTTTTCTTTATACAATTCATTAGGAATACGCAACATACGCTTATCTAAAACATTAGCTCTAACAACATATAAGAAACAATCGGCAAATTTTCCGATAATAAAAGTGTCGGTTACTAACCCTACTGGCGCTGTATCAACAATAATATAATCATATTGTTCTTTTAGTGAATCAAACAACTCATCTACTTTTTTATTCATCAATAGTTCAGCAGGATTTGGAGGAATTACTCCAGCTGGTAAAACATAAAAGTTATCATATCCTTTTTGTTTAATTATGAACTCATCAATGGATTTAACATTTGATGTCAAATAATTAGTCAATCCTTTAGATGGTAAAGTCAAATATTCATCTAATTTAGGATTACGGATATCCATTCCTACCAATAACACTTTTTTACCTGACAAAGCTATGGTTCCTGCAAGATTTATAGATAAAAAGGTTTTTCCTTCCTTAGGAAATGTAGAAGTTACAAATACTGTTTTAGCTGTTTTTTCTACCTTATTATTCAATATAAATTCTAAATTGGTGCGTATAATACGCATTGCTTCTGCTGAACTTGAACGGCTATTAGCATCAATAATTTGGCTTGATGAATCAGACCTTGGTACATCTCCCAAAAATGGAATGGACGTATTTTTTTCAATATCCAAACGTGTCTTAATTTTAGTATCTAATAAATTTTTCAAATAGATAATACTAAATGGCAATAACAATCCAACAAGTAATGAACCTAAATAAATTATTCTCTTATTAGGAGAAACTGGCCTAATAGTAGAAATTGCAGGATCAATCACTTTAGCATTAGCAGAAGTAATTGCTAAAGAAATCGCAGCTTCTTCTCTTTTTTGTAATAAATACAAATACAAAGATTGTTTAATATTTTGCTGACGTGATAAATCCCTAAAAGCTTTTTCTTGGCTAGGAATCTGAGAAATTTTACCTTCTAGTATTGATCCTTGGCGATTTAAATCATTTCTCTTAATTTCTAAAGATTTTTTTAAGCTTTTTAAACTGGTATCTACATTTTTCTTTAATTCTGTTAATTGCTTATCTATTGCTAAAACGGTAATATTTTCCGGACCTGCTCCTCCTTCTATCAAATTGTTTTTCTTTAACACAAGTTGGTTATATTGATTAATTAGCTCCGAAGCACCACTTTCTGAAGTAATTATTGTTGCAGGGATTGTTTGATTGTCATTAGAATTAATATACTCAGACATAGCTGCTACAACTCTAATCTGTGTTTCATTCTCAATTGATTTCTTTTCAAATTCAGAAGCATTTTCTAAAAACAAACCTGCTTCCGACGGAATATCGGTAATTTTATTTTTCTTTTTGAAAGACTCTTCATCAGATTCAACCTCTTTCAACTCTTTTGAAATCAAAACAAGTCTTTGATCAATAAATTCTGAAGTATTTTTAGAAATTAAATTCTTATCAGCAATAGCATCTTCATTATAATTACTAACTAAAGTGTTTAAAAACTCTTCAGCTCTAATTTTTGTTGGATCTGTTAGTGATAATTCAATAACACTTGTGTTTTTACTTAATGCAGAAACTACTAAACGAGAAGAAAAGCTCTCAACTAAACTTTTTAGAGGAACAAGTTGTACTAAAACCGAATAGTCTTTCCTTTCAGAGTCTTCATATTGATTTACAACAACTAAATCTGTGTAGGGTAATTTAATTTTTTGTCCAAAAGTAAAATCTCCAATTTTTTTATTATTCTCATCAAATAGACTAAACTTCTGATCGTCCTTTTTAGTAACTAAAAAAGAGGAATCTAGCGTATAAAACTTATCTACATAATTTGAAAATATAACTTTAAAAGGTAAGTTTTCATATAATTCTCCATCTTTTATTCTTCCTTTATTGTAATATTTTATATTTAAATTTAAATCTTTAATCGTTTTTTCTACTAAAGTTCTCGATTTAATGATTTCTATTTCATTATCTACATTACTTTTAACTCCTGATAATAAACCTAATTCAGAAAAAGCAGATAATTCATTAGCTATCCCTCCTTTTCTATCATCTTTTACTAAAATAGTAGTTGTAGATTTATAAATGGGTGTAGAATAACGCAGATAGAAAAAAGCTAATATAAGGAAAACTAAAGCACTCAAAACAAACCAACGCCATTGCATTAAATATTTTTCAACTTCCTCTCTAATACTAATGGTATTATCTTGTTCAGTACTATTTTTAATATACTCTTCTTGCATTATTTAGTTGTTAAAGCTATTATAGTTATAATTAGTGAAAGTGCTGAAATTCCAACTGTAACATTTGGCCCAATTACTGAAGAATTTACTCTAGTTTTATTAGGTTCCACATAAATCACATCATTTTGTGACAAGTAATAATAAGGTGAATTTACAAAATCTCCTTTGGTAATATCAACTTTCTGATAGCTCTTAACTCCATCTTCTTCTCTAATAATCAATATATTATCTCTCCTTCCATAAATTGTCAAATCTCCAGCCATACTCAATGCTTCTAGTAAAGTAATTCTTTCACTATTAATTGGAAAAGTTCCCGGATGATAAACTTCTCCTTGAACGGAAACCTTAAAATTCAATATTCGAATAGTCACAACAGGGTTCTCAATTTTACCTTCTAATAGTTTTTTAATCTCATCAACTAATTGATTACGCGTTTTACCAGCTGCTTTTACAGCACCTAAATTAGGCATCTGAATATAACCATTTTGATCTACTTGATAAGATAGTTGTCTTTGCTGCATGACGCCACCACCTCCTATTATTTCTGAAGAACTATTTGCAACATTAATAGCTGTCAAGTTATAGGGTTGAGAAATCAATGGGTTTTCCGTAGAAATAATTATCATCAATACATCATCAGGTTGTAAGGTTGCCTGAAAATCAGCTGTTTTAGAATCTGTATTTTGGGTTACATCTTGGAGTAAAGCAAACTTTTTAGGAGATGAACATGAGGCCAATATTGCCATCATTGAAATCACAAAAAGTTTAGTTAAAACGCTTTTCATATATATTTTTTTAAAGGCACAAAGATACATTTTTTAAATTGTAAGAAAAAAGTATCGGATGCATTAATCTAAAGATTCAAAAGTAGAATTTAAACTTTTAAACTCAGGTACTATCTTTTTCATTTGCTGCACTATTGAAATATCTCCATCATTTACAGACAAATCAATCAATTGATTCACATTAGCAATAATTAAATCAAAATCTTCCTCCTCCTCCATAGCAATCATGATTTTCTCATGATGAGTCGGTAATGTTTTTGAAGTATCATTCAATAATTCTTCATACAATTTTTCTCCAGGACGCAATCCTATTATTTTAATTTCGATATCCTTATTGGGCTCAAAACCTGCCAATTGTATCATTTTCCTTGCTAAATCTATAATTTTTACTGGTTTTCCCATATCAAACAAATAGATTTCGCCTCCTTTACCCATTCCTCCTGCTTCTAGAACCAATTGACATGCTTCAGGTATCGTCATAAAATAACGAATAATTTCTGGATGGGTAATTGTAATTGGCCCGCCATTTTCAATTTGTTTTTTAAACAATGGAACTACTGACCCATTAGATCCTAAAACGTTTCCAAAACGAGTGGTAATAAATTTTGTTTCTGCACCAGGAGTAGATACACTTTTATAATGTAGGGATTGTACATACTTTTCGGCTATTCGTTTACTAGCTCCCATAACATTACTAGGATTTACTGCTTTATCAGTTGATACCATTACAAACTTTTTAACACCATATTGCACTGATAAATCTGCAATATTCTTAGTCCCTAAGACATTTGTATATATGGCTTGACATGGATTTTCTTCCATTAATGGAACATGTTTATAAGCAGCAGCATGAAAAACCATATCAGGTTTATAATTAGCAAATATTTTTTCCATACTACTCTTATTTCTAATATCTGAAATAACAGAAAAAACTTTCACTTTTTTCCCTGATTTACCAATCTCTAAGGATAAATGATGTAAGGGTGTTTCTGCTTGATCAATAATAACTATTTTTTTTGGTTTAAAATCTAATACTTGCCATACAATTTCACTTCCAATAGAACCAGCAGCACCAGTTATCATTATCGTTTTTCCTGAAATTTGCTTAGATATTAAATTATTATCTAAAACTATAGGTTTACGTTCTAATAAATCTTCAATCTCAAAACTTTTAATTTGTTTAGAAATTTCATTCTCATTTTCCCAGTTGACAACAATGGGAACAGTAAAAACTTTTATATTATTTTCTAAGCAATCGTCAATTATAGCTAATTTTTCGTCCTTTGAAAGTGACTTTTCGGCAATAATTAAAGCAGTTGCTTTTAAACTTCTCATTATTACGGAAGTTTTTTTACTATTAAAAAGAATTGGTAAGCCTAATATACTTTTTGACTTGTTAGATTTTGATTTCCCCATAAAACCTACTATTTTAAATCGAGCAGGTAATTCTGATTTTATAGCATTCGCCACAGCGATTGCATTAGCATCTGAACCATAAACTATGGTTGGAATTAAATTCTTAGAATCGGTAGAATTAATAAAATATTCAAAAATGAATTTGACGACTATTCTAAAAAAGAATAAAAAAACAAAAGAGAATACAAAGCTTAAAATTAAACCTGGAAAAAGAAATATTTTCTTTCCCCAAAACAAATCACTACTATAGTTAATGAATATTAATACCAATAATGAGGAGAAAGTTGATAGTAATAACTTTACTGCATCTATAAAACTAGAATGTCTAATAATTCCTGCATAAGTTTTATACATTACAAAAAAGAAAATATTTACCCCTACTATCAATCCATATCTTTCAAAAGAATTTAAAAAAGGGTAAAACTTTACAGGTAATTGCTTTAATAAAAGATAAGTAATAAGGTTAGCAAAAACTATTATAGAAATATCAATACAAAAGATGATCCATCTTGGTAAATAAGCGAAGGAGTTTTCATTAGGCTTAAAAAAAAGCGACAATAAATTATTTTTTATTTTATCTTTCAAAGTACAATGAATTGGGTATATAAATATAAGTTAATTTTCTTCAAGAATTCCAAAAAAAATATTTATATGTTGTGCTATCCTTTCTTGATCAGCATTAGTTAAATTAGAACCTGACGGCATACATAAACCTTTTTCAAACAAATCTTCAGCAACTGTTGTGCCATAATAAGGATATTGAGAAAAAACGGGTTGCAAATGCATAGGCTTCCATAAAGGTCTAGATTCAATATTCTCTTTTTCCAAAGCTAAACGCAGAGCTTCTCTAGTTTCATAAGAGTCTAAAACAACAGCACTTAACCAATGGTTTGAAAAAAAGGAATCATTTGGCTCTTTAAAAACCGTAACTTCTTTGTTGTTTTCAAATAAGGATTGATAAAAAGCATTCATAGTCCTTCTTTGTGAAACTCTCAAATCTATGACTTCCATTTGACCTCTACCTATTCCTGCGCAAATATTGCTCATTCTATAATTGTAGCCAATCTCGCTATGTTGATAATGAGGTGCATTATCTCTAGATTGGGTAGCAAAAAAAACAGCTCTATTTTTATCTTCTTTTGAGTGAGTAACTAAGGCTCCTCCTCCAGATGTTGTAATAATTTTATTCCCATTAAAAGACAAAACACCTAAATCTCCAAAAGTTCCACATTTTTGCCCCTTATATTCACTACCAAGTGCTTCTGCACTATCCTCTAAAACTGGGATATCATATTTTTTAGAGATTGCATTAATTTCATCAACTTTATATGGCATTCCATACAAATGAACTGCTATAATTGCCTTTGGCTTTTTACCTTTAGCTATGCGATCTAAAATAGCTTCTTCTAAAGCAATTGGGCACAAATTCCATGTATCAGGCTCACTATCAATAAAAACAGGAGTCGCTCCTTGATACATTATAGGGTTAGCTGATGCAGAAAAGGTCATACTTTGGCACAATACTTCATCTCCCGCTTTTACACCTAATAATATCAAACCCAAGTGAATAGCTGCTGTACCAGAACTAAGTGCCGCAACTTGGACATTATCTTTTAAATAATCTTCAATTGCAATTTCTAGCCCTGTTACATTAGGTCCTAATGGAGCAACCCAATTGGTATCAAAAGCTTCTTGTACATATTTTTGTTCATTACCTCCCATGTGAGGAGATGACAACCATATTTTTTCTGGATTCATGTTCTAAAAATTATTTGCAAATCTACTAAAATACTTTGTTTATAATAATATTCTAAATCTTTTTTACTCGATATGGAAAAGTTACTTCATCATTAAATTATTATAATTATTTTTTAACATAAAATTACGGTTCAAATTTCCATACAAAAAGCCATTCTCCTTTAAAAAAATAAATATTTATTAATACCAATCGGCATGTCTATCTTTTTCTCCTAAATAAAACATAAGTCCTAATGAAAATGTAGCTGTTTTTCCTACTTCTGAAGCATAGTCTGGTGATAAAAGCATCCCGTCAAAGCCATAATGTTGCTTAAAATGAAATGCATAAGCAATATCGCCATATATACTTATTCTTTCTGAAACTTTTACTTGTGGAGTTAAGCCGATAGTAGCTGTACCTATTTTTTCAGAATCACTAATACTTTCTGGTGAGGCTAATGTAATACCTACACCTGCATGTCCTAACAACCCCAATCTTTCATTAGTCAAATAATTAAGATTGAATAAACTTCCTACATTATATACCGCTGAAACATTTATGCTATTAAAAGTAATACCTGCTGTTGGTGAAACATCATTATTTTTAAAACGATCGTTTGCATAACTCAATTTTAATCCTATTTCTTTATTAAACATATATCGTGCACCTACATCAAAATGATTAAATCCTGAAAAATCACTTTTACTATAAACTGAATTATATAATGTTGAAGGTTGCACATATCCGTAACCAATTTCAATTGAAAGTTTATTCCAGTGGTTACTCTGTGCAAAAGTCATTAGAGAACTTAGAAATAATAAAATTAAACTTGTTTTTTGCGTCGTATTCATCTCTTTAAAATTTTTAATACCTAGTTTAAGGTAGGTTATGTTTATAATGATTTGTAATTCTCCTATTTTTTAACAATTAATATTCTATGAATAATTATAGTTATTACATCATACTTCTATTGTTTTGAAATACTCTTTACTTTAAATTCAATATTTATTCCTGTGCATTTATTTAGTAATAGGTATTAATTAAGACTACTAAAAAAGCACATGTTTTGAAACTAAGGTGTCTATTGGATAAACTAAAAAGCCACAAAAATTATTGTTCTTCAAAATAAGATATTTGACTGTTTTTTTTATAAAAAGTGGTTTAATAGTAAGTTACAAATCTAATAAAATAGTTTATATACATTAACTTTTTTTTAAAAAAACATTAGCTTTTTCATTTAAAAACCTTAAATATTACATCTTGGAGCTATAAAATTGCTTTTAGAAATTCTATTTTCTAAAAATTGTTTTAAAAATTATTTGTATATCTATCCAAATATTTCGTTTATAATAATATTCTATATTCATCTTTACTTTATCAGGAAAAATCACTGTATCATTATACAATAAAGGGTTTTCTTGTTGGTTTAATAGCACTTCTTCATTTGCATATTTAATTGATGCTTCAGATGTCAAACCTGGTTTTAATTCTAAAACTATACGCTCTTCTCCTTTGAGTTTGTCATAATAACCTGCAATATCAGGTCTTGGTCCCACAAAACTCATTTGACCTAACAAGATATTTAATAATTGAGGTAATTCATCTAGCTTTGATTTTCTTATAAAAAAGCCAAATGAGGAAATTTTTTGAGTAGTATCGTTTATTGATTTAATTTTAAAAATCTTAAACGATTTTCCATGTTGACCTATTCTTTCTTGAATAAATAAACCATTTGATTTAGTGTCAATACTTGCAATGATTATACATAAAAGTACTATCCAAAAAAGAAGCAGTATTGAAATAAAGGCCAAAACTAAATCAAATATTCTTTTTAAAATCATTTAGATTTGACTTTAATTATTTTTCCAGGATTACCAACAACAACTGCATAATCGGGAATATCATTTATTATTACAGCTCCAGCACCTATTACAACCCATTTCCCGATTTTTATTCCTTGAATAACTGATGCTCCTATACCTACATGCGTACCCTCTCCAATAGTGACATTTCCTGCAAGTGCAGCATTTGGAGAAACATGAACATAATTTTCTAATACGCAATCATGTTCAACAACGCAACCTGAATTAATTATACAATGCTGCCCAATAGTTGTTCCTGAATTAATAATGGCTTTTGGCATAACTACAGTTCCCTCTCCAATAAAAGCAAATTTTGAAACAAAAGCTTCTGTATGAATAGCTTTGTAATAATTAAACTTATTATTCTCAACTATTTTCTTTCTTGTCAAATTATCTCCTATGGATAAAAGTAAAAAACTGTTTAATGGCAATTTAACATTTTTTGTGTGTACAACAGGAATAGTAGATAATACTGATACTTTGGGTGCATCATCTAAAATAGCTTGCACATCTATATTATTTGAAAATAATATATCCAAAATTACTTTCGCATGACCACTTGCTCCAAAAAGATAATATTCCTTTTTCATTTGTTATAAATTCCCTTTAAAAGGTTCCATAGTAGCATTTCCTTCTTGCGAAATACCTTCGCTTACAAACACTTTTTTTATTGTTAAAAATAATATTTTTATATCTAATATAAAATTACAATTATCCACATACCATACATCGTATTCAAATTTTTGATTCCAACTTATAGCATTTCTCCCATTAATTTGTGCCCAACCCGTAATACCTGGTTGTATTTCGTGTCGTCTTTTTTGTAGTTTATTATAAAGTGGTAAATATTGTGGCAATAAAGGTCTTGGCCCTATCAAACTCATATCTCCTTTTATTACATTAAGTAACTGAGGAATTTCATCTAATGAGGTTTTGCGAACGAAACTTCCTATTTTTGTTAACCGTTCACTATCTGGTAATAATTGCCCGTCAACTCCTTTTTTATCATTCATAGTCTTAAACTTGATAATTTTAAAAAGTCTTTCGTTCTTACCAGGACGTACTTGAAAAAAGAAGGGTTTACCTTGGTTTGCAAAAAACAACCCAATAGTGACAACTATGAAGATTGGACTTAAAAGGATAAAACCAATTAAAGCTGCTAAAAAATCTAATAGTCTTTTAAATATGGATTTATACATTTATAAAACTTTTTGTTGAATTAAGTCAATATATTTATTTGCTAAAACTATTCTGTCAAAATTTCCTTTTGCATAAATATAACCATTTTCTCCTTGAATTTTACCTTTATCAGGATTAGATATATATTCATTTATTTTTAAAGCAAAATCTGTTGGATTTTCTGGCTGTACAAAAACCCCTGCCTCAGCTTCCTCTACTAATTTTCTTGAAACTCCATCAATTGCCATTAGAATAGGTTTTTTACAAGACATATAATCAAAGGTTTTATTTGAATAAACTGTTTTAAAAGTATCTACATTTTTTAAAACTGATGCCCCCATATCTGAAGCTAAAATATATTTAAAAACATCTGCTTTTGGAACTGGATTTATAAATCGAACATTTGTGATATTATTTTTTTTGGCTAAATCAACTAATCTTTTTTTCTCCATTCCATCTCCAATTAATAGGAACAAGACATTTGTATTTTCTAATAACTTTCCTGTCTCTAATACTTGTTCTAAATGATTAGCAACTCCATGTGCTCCTACATAAGTAATAACAAACTTATCTACTAAGTCATGCTCTTTTTTGAAACTTAAAACATCAAAATCTTTCAATAAGTTTTCTGAAAGTGAAAAATCAGCTGCATTAGGAATAAAAATAATTTTATCGGATGCAATACCTTTCTTTTCAATTAATGTGTCTCTAAAAGCTGGAGTTAACACATTAATTAGTCTAGCTTTTTTGTAAATAAATTTTTCTAAGATATAAGCTAATTTTATAATTAACTTATTGGTAACTACTCCTGTATCTATAGCTGATTCTGGCCATAAATCTCTGATTTCAAATACAAATGGTGTTCTTTTAAAAAATGAAATTAAATAACCACTTATTCCAATAAATAAGGGTGGTGAACTTACAATAATAACATCGTACTTGCCTCCAACTTTAAACAATCCAGCCCAAAGACTTGAAAAAACAAAAGAAAAATAAGCCCACAATCTTCCTATGAAATTAGAATTATACGTTTCTGAAACATGACAACGAATAACATCAATTGTTCCTTGTTTTTTTTTCTTAAACCATTTCCCTTTATATTCCGCTCTCTTTTCACTAGAATTATAATGCATCATTCCTGCAATAACTTGAACTTGATGTCCATTTTCAACCCATTGTTTTGTTATTTCATTCCAACGTGAGCCTCCGTGGTCATCTTCTTCTAAATAATATTGATGTAAAAGTAGTATTCGCATTATTCTTTTTTATTGTAGTGTATTATTGTTTCTATTTTTGATTTAAATGGAAATGAAATAGCTTTTCCTTCTTCTTTTAAACCATAACATTCTGAATTATATGATTTTTCAACTATGGGTTGAATTATTTCATTGTTAACATAACCTTCAAAAAGCAATTGAAAATTATCAAGATGCCATGTTTGATGTTTAACGTATTCATTTAAATTTACTAAATCATCTGTAACTATCCATTTATTAGATGTTTTAGAAATTCTCACTTGTCTTTGGTGTGTTCCTTTAGGGTTTAATTGTTTGAATGCATTAATTTTTCCAGTAAAAATATAATAATCATTAGTTTCTTCCCAATTTGCATTTATACATTGTGTCCAATAATACCATATAAAACGACTTCCTTTTAGCATTTGAGATTGGTTATTTACCGAAACTGTATTGTGAGCTTGTGTTCCAGTAAAATAATCTGAAAATTCTTTTGATGTATTATACTTATAAGTTCCAGAATCTCTTAAAATATTTTGTCCATTTACCCAAACATCAATATGTAAATTATCGGCATGTGATGGTCTATCTTTATGATTACCGCATCTAATAAAAGTAAATGAATTAGATGTTCTACATAAGTAATATCCTCCATTTTCAAAACTTAAAGTTCCAAAAATCTTAACTAATGGATTTAATTTTTGCTTTGGTTTAGCTATATTTTGCACCCAATTATAATCTTCATTAAACATTTCTTCAGCAAATAATTTTTCATTAGTTAAAATGCGATGTAATGTATTTAACTGGGAACGATAATCTCTATATTTTGTATTTGAAAGTGGAAAAAATAAAGCGCCATCATTTGCACCATAATTTGGCAAATACCCATTTTCTTCCTGTAAACATTGGTATAAAAAATTTACACTATTATATGCTCTTTGATAAAATAACTCTGAAAATGGCTTACTGTGATTCTCAGTTATTGAAATTCCAAAAGAAAATAACTGAATTAATACTCTATGATAATTCATACTAAACTGAAGAAAAGTACCATCTTCATAGACTTGATATTTTACTTCTTGCTCTATCCATTTCCTACCATCACTTGCCCATTTTTTTGTTTCTGGTATAAATGGAAACAATAGCTCACTAATTGTTAAAGCTAAAGTTTCTGTAATAGCATGATTATTTCGAACAGCAATTCTTGAAAAATTAATATGATTATATACATGGTGTAAAGACCAATACATCACATTTTGAATTTTTTCCCATCGTTTTTCTGTTAATTCTATGGAATTTTTATAGAAATACAAGACATACATCCAATTGAATAAACGTAACGAAATTTCTTGACTACACTTCCAGTTTGGTCCTTGATTTATTGGATTAGCATCTATCCAACTTTCAATTTCAGAAAATACAAAAGCTGCATTATCTTGGTCAAAATGATAATCATATCTCAATATGGTTAACAAATAAGAAAATCTAGATTTTTCCCAAACATACTTTATATCTCCATTTGTTGGATTAAAGTCATTGATTTCCGACCAATGTTTAGAAATATCATATTTAAAATTTGTTTCAGGGTTTGTAATCCAATCATAATCTGAGCTTAAATTTTTCCAATCAGAACTAAAAAAACAGATTTCTCCATTTAATATTCTATTTGCATCCATCTCAAGTGATTTATTTGTATCCTTTACAAATTGTATTGCTTCTCGCTCTTGAATCACAAAAGGAATATTCTCTTTTTTCCAATTTTCAAGCGATATAAAATATTTTTTTGGAGGATTTATCGGATGCTTTTTCTTTAGCAATCTAAATCTTTTCTCAACTTCATGAAAAATTCTATAGGACGTATAACGTAGTCCCATATTTTGAAATAATTGAAGTGCTAATTTAATATTCAATTGCTAGAGTTTTAATTATAATTCAATCCATTGATTCTTTTTAAGACTTTCTATAGCCGCAAAAGATGCTTTAGTGGTATTAACTATCTCATTAAATGGAATTAATGCTGGTCCACCATTTTTAGTTTGAGCAATTAATTTATGAAATTGGTTTTTATGACCTTTATCTAATTTAGTTTTTAATTTGGAAAATCCTTTGAATCCAAATCCTTCTGTTTTTCTAAAATTATCCATTACCAAAGTTCTATCTTGCGAATAAACTTCAACTCTTTCTTTTGAATATGATTTTGATCCATTTGAAAAATAATTAATAACTCCCGTTGAACCATTTTCATATTTTAATAAAATTGAAGCATTATCTGTATTTTCCTCTGGATTTACACCCATTGCATTCATACAAACAGCTTTTACTTTACTTCCTGTTAAATAAGTGATTAAATCAATAAAATGGCAAGCTTCACCTATGATTCTTCCTCCTCCAACTTGCATGTCGTGTACCCAAACATTAGCTGGTATATTTCCTGCATTCATAGTTGCAATTACATTCATTGGGGAAGTACCTAATAAAGATTTCATTTTTTCTGCATGAGGTGAGAATCTTCTATTAAAACCTACCATAACTGTCTTACCCGATTTTTCTTGTGCCTCAATTACTTTTTCTAATTCTTGCGAATTTAGAGCTAAAGGTTTTTCAACAAAAACATGCTTGTTTGATTCTAGGCATTTTATTGTCATGCTGGCGTGAAGATTATGACGCGTTGTTATCAATACTAAATCAACTTCATCATCTTTTAACACATCTTCAACATTAGTGGTTGAATGCGAAAAGCCATGTTTTTGTGCCATAGCTGTTCCGCTTACTCCTCCTTTACTTGCAATGTACTTATAATTTGCTCCACTTCCTTTTAAGGCTGGCAACATAGTCATTTTTGTAAAGTTTCCAGAGCCTATAATTCCAATCACTCCTTTTTGTCCAGCATAACTAGCTTCTTTTAGTTTTATAGTGTTTGATGGAGCTATAATAGATTCTTCATTATATTTTAGAAGGGAAGCAATTGATCTACTAGAGCCTATTTCTCCATAAATTTTCAAGTAATCATCTAAAGGAATTACCTCAGTTATCATTTCATTTACATGGAGTTTTCCTGATGAAATAGATTGTAATATAGCTTCAAAATTTCTTTTTTCAGTCCATCTTACAAATGGCAATGGATAATCATTTCCTCTATTCTCATAATCTTCATCATATCTACCTGGTCCGTATGAACATGAAACTTGAAACGATAATTCTTTTTCATAAAACTCAGCTCTACTTAAATTTAAGCCAATAACACCTACTAAAATAATACGTCCTCTTTTACGAGACATTTTAGCTGCTTGAGAAATAATTTCATCCGTTTTAGCAGAAGCAGTAATGACAACACCATCTGCTCCAACGCCATTTGTATTTTCTTCCACAAATTTAACAACATCTCCATTTCTTGGATTAAATGGAATAATTCCCCATTGTTTAGCTAAGGCTAATTTACTTTCGTCTATATCAACACCAATTACTTTACATCCATTAGCTACTAATAATTGAGCGGTTAATAATCCTATAAGTCCTAAACCAGTAACAACAACTGTTTCTCCTAGTGTAGGATTTAATAATCTAATTCCTTGTAAACCTATAGAACCAATAACTGTAAAAGCCGCTTGTTCGTCTGATACATTATCAGGAATATGAGCTACTAAATTTTTAGGGATAGAAACAAACTCGGCATGTTGCCCATTTGACGCTACTCTATCACCTACTTTAAACTCACTTACACCATCTCCAACTGCAATAACTTTACCTACATTACAATATCCTAAGGGTAAAGGTTCTCCTAATTTATTAAAAACAGCTTCTAAAGTTGGCATTAAACCTTCTGTTTTAATTTTATCTAAAACTTGTTTGACTTTATCAGGTTGTTGACGTGCTTTTGAAATCAGATTCGATTTTCCAAACTCTACTAACATTCGTTCTGTTCCTAATGAAACTAATGAACGTGTAGTTTGAATTAAAACTGTTCCTCTTGCTACTTGTGGAGCTGGCACTTCTTCTAATATGGTTTGTCCTGTTTTAAAGGATTGTATAATTTGTTTCATTTATATTTGTATTTTTAAAGAGTTTCTGTAATAGAAAAACTTAATAATTAAAAAAGGAATTATTGTTATTATATATCTAGAAAAAAAACCTAAAAATTCTGCGTAAATAAATTGGGAAGTAAACACAATTAATGTGTACTGTAAAAACAATATATTAATTATTGAATTTGAAAGTTTAATTTTAACATATATGTATTTCATAAAAAATCCAAAAAAAACACCTCCGATAAGCATCCCTATTGTGCCAAAATTCATTAATAACTCATTAAACAAACCTGTCGTTAAAGATGAGTTTCCTTCCTTTCCTACAACATAAGATCCTGGGTATATTATATTTTTCATTTTAGGACCAGCCCCTAGTGGTTTATCTGACCAAATACTTCTAGGAACAAAATTTGTTAAACCTGCTAAATATGTCTCACCGTAAAAATAATCATCATAATTTGATTCTTGCATCCAAACTATATTTTCATGGTTACCAAACGCTCCATTTAAGTTATCTAGTAATGTAAATTTATCTTCACCTACATATAAGGTGCCATATCTAGCTTTACCAATTTCATAAAAAAGTATAGTTGCAATTATACCTGCAAATAGTAAAAACATAAGATTCTTAAAACTTAATCTTTTTATTTTAATTTTTTGAAAAACAAAATGAATAATCAAAATATTTAATAATAATATAAAAATTGAATTCCTATTCGAATTTGTACTATAATAGATTGTAGTTGCTAAAAATGAAATTAAAAAAAAAATAAAAGAATATTTACTCTGTAATTTATAAGTACTTTTTGTTGAGGAATATAAAAAATAGAATATTAAACTACTTATATATATCCAGTGAGGTAATAGCATATTAATTCCTGAACCAACGCCTAAACCTATTCTGTCTCTTAGATAATCTTCCTGTCCAAGCACACTTATTTGAGAATACACCTTATATGCAAAATACAATCCTATAAAAAAAACGATTACATTAATTCTAAAAATAATATTTACTAACTTCTTCGATAAATTAAAATTTACTTTCTGGGTACTTACATTTAGCTTAGCTATCTCATCTTTAGATTTATACCCTATTTGAAAACTAATAAAACATAACAAATATGCTAAAAAAGTATAAAATATTGAATATATGTATACTCCTATATCATAATTTGATTTATATCTAAATTCACTATTTACCCATTGTAAATAAGGCAATAACATATGTATAATGAAAAAAAATAGTCCAAATAACAATAATGGATTTGAAAGATTATCGCTTAAATAATTTTTCTTAATAATTCTATAATTAATCGTTATAAAAATTATTAAAAAAAGAAAAAAGAAAAAATTTATCATTTTTCGAATTTAAATTCTTTTACATTTTTGGCAAGATATTCACGACTATCTCCCATAATTATCCCTGGACTTCCTCCATAAATTGAAAAATCGGGAATATTTCCTCTAACAACTGTTCCTGCAGCAATTATACAACCCTTTCCAATTATAGTTCCTGGCATTATTATAGTTCCTGTTCCTACAAAACTATAATCTCCAATTTCCACTCCCTTAATTCGACCAATTGGTTTATCTTGTGGAATATCAAAAGCTTTTGCAACTGTATGCAATGCCCAATCATGAGTTAAAACACGAATATAGCTAGACATCGTGACTTGATTCCCTATTTTTATAAGACTATAATCCGTACCATCAAACCAAATCAATGAAGAAATATAGTTTGGCTTTCCATTAAATTGCATTCCCCATCTTTTGAAAAAATAATATTGTATGTTGGTTGCCCATCTAGGCTTAAAGTTACATACTGCTTTAACTAAAACAAAGCATACTATTTTTTCTATTTTACTTGGTTTCATTATAAAATAATTTTGTTAATTGTTCTTCAAAATATCCAAATTTAAGTGATTTTTCTTTAACACTTAATTTTAATAGAGCTAATCTCTCTTTATTCTCTAAAAAATTGATAATTTTTCTTGAAAGTAATTCATAATCATCATATCCACAGCTAATTGCAACATCTTCCTTTATTAAATACTCTGCAGTAACAACTTCTTCATTTACTATCACTCCAATCCCAGTCATCAAAGCATCTCCCCATTTATTTGATGCAGCTAATGTATTTATTTTTGATTTTGGGTCATAGTATGTAAAGACAAAATCTGAAGCATAATATGTTGCTAAAGCAAAAGAATTAGGAACTTTAGAAAAATATTGAACCTTGTTTTTTTTGGATAGAATTTTTGCTTCTGGAGAATCAATTTTCCCAACTAATATTATCCCTATATTATAGTTTTCTATCAATTCATATGTTTTCAAAAGAGTTTTCATTCCTCTACCAGAACCTAACCAACCATTTGCATTAATAATTAAATCTGCCTTTAACCATTCATTCTCTTTAAATATTTTTTGAGCTTCAATAATTTCTGTTTCACTAGGAAAGTTACTTAATAAAAAAAATCTATCCGAATCAAACTGATATCTTTCTTTTACTGGAATAATATGTTTAAAAGAATTTCGAGAAGTTATTTTCTCTAAATAAGCTATAATATTAGTTAAAATTTTGGGTAGTTTAAATAGCATTGAAAATCTATCTGCATCATCAAAATAGACTTTATAACCTTTAATTTTACTCATTAATAAGAGCGGGAAAGCACTTTCAAAACCTAAAGCCCAAACAACATCATCTTTCTTGATTGAAAAACTATTGAAGAAGACCTTTAACATCCATAGAAAATACATCATTTTTACCTTGTTACCTCCATAGCCTCCTCCCGAGAGGATGATCTTTTTTTCAATTTTAAACTGAAAATTGGTTTCTTTAGATTCCCCTTTTTCTCTTTCCCATCCAATATGCTTTATCAAATATTTTTCTTTATTGATAAATTTAGCAATTTTAAATAATCTTGTTCTCCCAGACAAGTTAGAAAGTGGTGCAACAATAATAAACTTTTTTTCATTCATGATTTAGGTCTTTTAAAGTTTTTATTGTAAATGTATTTGAAATAACTAATCTTAAAAACCAATTAAGAAGTGATGCTAATGAAACTAACCTTGCCGCATTTAATCCGCTTGAATTTTCTAAAATGAAAAATATTGATATAATATATAAAATTGTACAGCCCCAAAATGAAAGCGCAACATATTTCAATGATTTAGCATTAGCAAATACTCCTAAACAAACTGAAGTAGATATGTAAATGCCCCTTATTATTGACAAAACGGCTAATAAAGAAATCAGTATATAATCAATTGGTCCCTCATTTGATTTGGAAAAATAATTCATAAATATTAGTCCACAAACAATTGAAACTATAGTAATAAAAATTGAAAATAAAAGAATTTTAAATGTGAAGCTTTTAAACTTATTTATTGACATATTATTCTCTTTCCTAACTTTTGGAGCTAAATAGAATCCTAGGAAACTATTAACACTAAGTGCTATTGGTGTGAAAATTGAAAAATATTTGAACAAATAAGCAGAAGTAATAGAATTTCCATTTAAATTAATTAGAAATTGCTCTCCATAAACTGATAATATCAATGTTATATTGCTAAATAAAAATGCAAGACTTATCTTTCTAGCATCAATGTCGCCAATAATCAAATTATCATCTAACACCTCATCACTTTCATATCCTTTTAAAAAATATGAAATTAAAACTGAAAATATCAATGCTATTATTAAGTAGATAATAATATCATCAAACTTAAATATTAGTATAGCTAAAATGAATAAAATTTTCCAAAAATTTAACGAGAATTGAGACTTCCATAAATTATAACAAGCCCTTGCAGCCGCTGAATAAAAACTCAACAATGCAAATAGAAAGATAGATAGAATTAAATAAAATAATTCATAACTTTTTAAATCTTTTACAAAAAAGATAAAAGTACATGAGATAAAAGAAATAAAAAGTGTCTGTACTAAAAATTTATTAAAAAACCTTTTTATTAAACTTTTATCCCTTATAAATACCTGATCATATCCTAGTAAACAAATTGAACCAATAATAAAAATTGTTGATTTATAAAAAGCCCATTGCGCAATTTTTTGTTTATCAAAATTTTCACTTATATAAACATCTGCTATAAGTAATGATAAAAGACCAAAACCATATATTAAAAATGAGACTATTAAATCTTTCTTATTTTTCATTAATTCTTCTAACTCCAATCTTTACAGCAGGATTCCCACCATATATTCCGTAAGCTTCTGTGTTTTTTGTTAATACTGCACCAGCAGCTACTATACTGCCTTCTGCAATAAGACTAACAGATGGCAAAATAATTGCATCAGCACCTATCCATACATAATCTTCAATTAATAATGAAGAAAAAACAATGGGATTTTCTTTCCAATTTTTTTCCCCATCGTGTATACTATGGTTATGTGTAAATATTTTAGCTCCTTCGGAAATTGCAACTTTATCTTTTATTTCCACTCCTCCTGAATAATCTATATAAACATCCAAGCCAACATTAACTTCTCCTTGACATTTAAAAAATGCATTCTTATTTGAATGTGCAATTGATATAACTACCCTTTCGTCTACATAAAGTTTAGGTGCATTATAAAACTTCCTATATAAGAACCATCTAAAATTTCTAAATCCATATGTTGAAAACAATGGGCTATTTCTAAAAATTAAGATTAAAAATTTTAATAAAAATTTCATTATTATTTAATTTGAAAATACTCCACAGAAATCTAAAACAACTTTATCTTTAGCAACTTCTAATCCTTTAAACTCATTATGAGCTACTAAAAACACTAAAATATCAGCTTTTTCTGTAGCTTCTTTGTAATTTGTTATCTTAAAGACATGATGATCTTCAATATTTGGTTCTACAATATAATATTGTTCATCCTGTGCATCTTGTAATACTTTTTGAGCTATATATTTTGCTGGCGACTCTCTTAAATCATCAATATTAGGTTTAAAAGCTAATCCCATTATTGCAACGCTTGGTTTTCTTCCCTCTTTTATTTGAAATTCTAACTTTGCTGTTTTTACTTGCTCTGCACACCAAAAAGATTTGTAATTATTTACCTCTCTTGCAGAAGCAATTATTTTAGATTCCATAGGGTAATCAGCTACTATAAAATAAGGATCAACTGCAATACAATGTCCTCCTACTCCACAACCTGGTTGCAAAATATTTACTCTAGGGTGCTTGTTGGCTAATTTGATTAATTCCCAGACATTTATATCGGCTTTAGCGCAAATTAAAGATAGTTCATTTGCAAAAGCAATTTGAACATCTCTTGAAGAATTTTCAGTTAACTTACACATTTCAGCTGTACGAGCATTTGTAGCATGTAATTCTCCTTTTACAAACTGACTGTAAAATGCTATTGATTTTTGCGTTGAAATTTCATCTACCCCTCCTATTACTCTATCATTATGAACCAATTCATACATAACATTACCTGGCAGAACTCTTTCTGGGCAATAGGCTAAATAAATTTTACCTTTTAATTCTGGTCTTTCAGAAAAAATATAATTCATCATTTTTTCCGTAGTTCCAATAGGAGAAGTAGACTCAATAATATATAAATCTCCTTCTTTCAAAAAAGGTATAATTGCTTTAGTTGCTGCCTGTACAAATGAAATATCTGGTTCATTTTTAGCTTTAAAAGGTGTAGGAACTACAATTAAATAAACATCTGCTTCTACTGGTTTTGTATCAGCTTTAAGAAACCCATTTGCAACAGCTTTAGCAACAGCTTCATCTAAACTAGGCTCTACAATATGTATTTTTCCTGCATTTATGGTATCTACCACTTTTTGATTTACATCAACACCATGTACTGATATATTATTATTAGCTATTAAGGCTGATGTTGGCAAACCAATATAACCTAATCCAATAGTTACTACTTTTTGATTACTCATAATTAATATTCTTTAATATATTTTACTATTCTCTCACAAGCTTTACCATCTCCATACGGATTATGCAAAGCACTCATTTGTTGATATTTACTAAAATCATTCAACAAACTTAAACATTCTTTTACTATTTTTTCTTTATCTGTTCCTACCAATATTACCGTTCCTGCTTCAACAGCTTCTGGTCTTTCTGTTGTGTCACGCATAACTAAAACAGGTTTACCTAAACTTGGAGCTTCCTCTTGTACACCACCACTATCCGTAATTATTATATAAGATTGATTCATCAACCATACAAAAGCTGGATATGCTAAAGGGTTTATAAGCTTAATATTTGGCACTTCTCCTAATATTTCATAAACAGGTCCTTTTACATTTGGATTTAAATGTACTGGGTAAATTATTTGAACCTCTGGATTTGAAATGGCAATTTCTTTTAAAGCTGCGCATATATTTATAAATCCATCTCCATGATTTTCTCTTCTGTGACCTGTTACTAGAATAATTTTCTTATTGAAATCAACAGTTGATTTTAAAAACTCAATTTCTTCATTTTCAATAGAACTAACTTTATCTGAGCTCTGTAATAAAGCATCAATCACTGTATTTCCAGTAATTAATATAGAGGTTTCAAGTATGTTTTCCAAAAGCAAATTTTCTTTTGAAGTGATTGTAGGTGCAAAATGTATGTCAGCAATTCTACCTGTAACTTGTCTATTCATTTCTTCTGGAAAGGGAGAATATTTATTATGTGTTCTAAGACCTGCCTCCACATGACATACTTTTGCTCCAGAATAAAAAGCAGCTATACTAACAGCCATAGTTGTTGTTGTATCTCCATGAACATAAACAAAATCTGGATTAAAATCATCCAATATTGGTTTTAAACCTAATATTATATCTGAAGTCAATGTAAACAAATTTTGATTAGGTTTCATCAAATCTAAATCATAATCAGGTTTTAATTCGAAAAAGTCCAATACTTGATCAAGCATTTCTCTATGTTGCGCTGTAACACAAACACGAGTCTCAAAGTTTACCTTATCTTTTAGAAACTCCTTTACTAAAGGAGCCATTTTAATGGCTTCGGGTCTAGTACCAAATACTATTAAATTTTTCTTCATTATCTAATTATATTGTTTCTTTATATTGTTTTTCATAATACTTCTGATAATCACCAGAAGTTACACTTTTTAACCACTCTGCATTTGACAAATACCAATCTATTGTTCTTGCTAACCCTTGTTCAAAAGTTACTGAGGGTTTCCAACCTAATTCTTTATTAATTTTAGAAGCATCTATTGCATATCGCAAATCATGTCCTGGTCTATCTTTTACGTAGGTAATCAATTTTTCAGATTCTCCTTTTTGTCTTCCTAATTTTTTATCCATTAATTGACATAGCAATTTAACTAAATCAATATTTTGCCACTCATTAAATCCACCAATGTTATAGGTTTCGTTATTTTTTCCTTTGTGAAAAACCAAATCTATAGCCACTGCATGGTCTTCAACATACAGCCAATCACGTGTATATTTTCCATCTCCGTAAACAGGTAACAGTTTATTCTCAATAATGTTATTTATAAATAAAGGAATTAATTTTTCTGGAAAATGATTAGGTCCATAATTATTTGAACAATTAGTAATTACATAAGGTAAATCATACGTTTCCCCATAAGCTCTTACAAAATGATCTGAAGCAGCTTTAGAGGCCGAATAAGGAGAATTAGGATCATAAGCTGTTCTTTCTGTAAACAATCCTGTAGCTCCTAATGTTCCATATACTTCATCTGTACTTATATGATAAAAACGCTTGTCTACCATATTGCCTTTCCAATATTTCTTGGCTACGTTTAACAAGTTCATTGTTCCAATTACATTTGTTTTCACAAAAGCTAAAGGTTCTGTTATAGAACGATCTACATGAGATTCTGCTGCCAAATGTATGATTCCATCAAATGGATATTTTTGGAATAAATTATCTAAAAACAATTCATCAGTAATATCACCTTTAATAAAAGTATAATTAGGCTTATTTTCTATATCTTTTATGTTTTCCAAATTACCTGCATAAGTCAACGCGTCTAAATTATAAATATGATAATTTGGATATTGAGTTACAAATCGTCTTACAACATGAGAACCAATAAATCCGGCTCCTCCTGTGACAAGTATATGCTTCATTAAGTACAATATTTACTAATATAAACACTAATAGTTTGCAAAAATAAACTTTATTTTCATTAATCAAGGTAATTTTTAAATTATAGACACCTTTACAAGGTTAAACAGTAAAACCATCTTAACCTTTTAATTCAATGACTATTGAAGTATTTTTATCTTTTAAAAAAAAGAAAATAACGTTTTGGTAACATAGACGAAGTTATAATTCTACTAAGTTATACTATTTTCTTATTTGCTTTAACAAATAAAAAAAAACAAACTGACATGTTTCTATTATTTTATTATTTACAGTTAATATCTAGTTGGCAAAAAAAGGTTAAAAACTAGTATGTAACTCTATTTATCTTCTCTACTAATGTTTCAAAAAATTATAACTTCCCATCAACATCATTACCTAGAACACCTTTTACATCATACAAAACACTTAATTCTTTTTGCAATTGTGAAATCTCTAATTTTAAAAACTCTTTATGAGAAACTCCTAAGACAACGGCGTCAAATTTTTGATTTGGAATTTCTTTTGTACTCTTAATTTTATATTCATGTTCCACTTCACTTGGATTTGCCCACGGATCGTATGTTGTTACCTTAATTCCATATTCTTGTAAAGATGAAATTACATCTACAATTTTAGTATTTCTAACATCTGGGCAATTTTCTTTAAAGGTAATTCCTAACATCAACAATTGAGCTCCGTTTACTGTAACTCCTTTTTTAATCATATTTTTTACCACTTGTGAAGCTACATATTCACCCATACTATCATTTAAACGTCTGCCCGCTAAAATAATTTCAGGATGATAGCCTTTTTCTTGTGCTTTTTGGGCTAGATAATAGGGATCAACTCCAATACAATGTCCTCCAACTAATCCTGGCTTAAAAGGTAAAAAATTCCACTTTGTGCTTGCCGCTGTTAATACATCATGAGTATCAATCCCTAATAAATTAAATATTTTAGCTAATTCATTGACGAATGCTATGTTGATATCTCGTTGGGAGTTTTCAATAACTTTAGCCGCTTCTGCAACTTTTATTGTTGGTGCTAAATGAGTTCCTGCGGTGATTACACTTTTGTATAATTCATTAACTTTTTGTCCTATTTCTGGAGTTGAACCAGATGTTACTTTCAGTATTTTCTCTACTGTATGTTCTTTATCTCCAGGATTAATTCGTTCTGGTGAATAGCCTGCAAAAAAATCAATATTAAACTTTAGTCCACTAATTCTTTCTAACACGGGAACACATTCCTCCTCTGTTACTCCTGGATAAACCGTTGATTCATAAATAACAATATCTCCTTTTTTAAGAACTTTCCCTACTGTCTCACTTGATTTGTATAATGGTGTTAAATCTGGTCTATTATTTTTATCTACTGGCGTTGGAACTGTAACTATATAATAATTACAATCTTTAATGTCTTCTAAATTAGCAGAACAATATAAACCATTAGCATTGGTAGAATTCTTAACTAAAACTTTTTGCAAATCTTCATTTTCTACTTCTAACGTTTTATCTTTCCCCGACTTTAATTCGTCTATTCTAGTTTGATTTATATCAAAACCTACCACAGGATATTTCGTAGCAAATAATCTTGCTAATGGCAATCCAACGTATCCTAAACCTATAATTGCTATTTTTATAGCCATAATTTATATTTATGAACCAATGGCTTGATATACAAATCCAATTTGCTCCATTTCTTTTTTATTTAATATATTTCTTCCGTCAAAAACAAATGCTGGTTTTTGCATTTGATTGTATATTTTTTGCCAATCGTAGGTTTTAAATTCATCCCATTCGGTCAAAATTGCAATTGCATGGGCATCTTTACACGTTTTATAAGGGTCATTTTCAACTAATAAGCCATTTTTATTATTTTCAGATGAGCGTGTTTCAAGATAATCCAAATCAAAATAAATTTGTGATTCTTTAACTTTAGGATCAAAAACTACAATATTTGCTTGCTCTGCTAATAAATCATCAGCTATTTGAATAGCAGCCGACTCTCTTGTATCATTTGTATCTTTTTTAAATGCCCAACCTAAAAAAGCTATTTTTTTTCCAGAAACTGTATTATATAACGTACTAATTATATTTTTAGCAAAACGTCTTTTTTGATGATCATTCATTATAATAACTTGCTCCCAATAATCGGCTACTTCATTTAACCCATAAGATTTAGCAATATATACTAAATTCAAAATATCTTTTTGAAAACATGATCCTCCAAAACCGACTGATGATTTTAGAAACTTTGAACCAATACGGCTATCCATTCCAATGGCTTTAGCCACTTCATTTACGTCTGCTCCTGTTTTTTCACACAATTCTGACATCGCATTAATAGATGATACCCGTTGTGCTAAAAAGGCATTTGCTGTTAATTTTGATAACTCTGAAGACCATACATTCGTAGTTAATATGCGTTCTTTTGGAACCCAATTTGCATAAATATCAACTAAGGATTGAATAGCTGTTTGCCCTTCTATTGAACTATCTCCACCAATTAAAACTCTATCTGGAGTTAGCAAATCTTCAACTGCTGTTCCTTCTGCTAAAAATTCGGGATTTGATAAAATTTGGAATTGCACTCCATTTCCTGTATGATCTAAAATACTTTTAATAGCACTTGCTGTTCTTACTGGTAATGTTGATTTTTCGACAACAATTTTATTGCTTTTAGCAACTCTTGCGATTTGTCTTGCACAAAGCTCAATATATTTTAAATCAGCTGCCATTCCTTTTCCAACTCCATAAGTTTTAGTAGGTGTATTAACGGATATAAAAATCATATCGGCTTCTTCAATTGCTTTATCTACTTCTGTAGAAAAAAATAAATTTCTCCCACGGGCTTCACCAACAATTGTACTTAACCCTGGTTCATAGATAGGTATATTTTCTACATTTTTATCGTTCCAATCTGCTATACGTTTTTCGTTTAGGTCAACAACTGTAACTTTTATATTAGGACATTTTTGAGCAATAACTGCCATAGTTGGTCCTCCAACATATCCAGCACCTATACAACAAATATTTTTAATCATTCTCTATTTTTTTATCTACTTTTAAATTTTCCCAATACCATTTTACGGCTTCTTTTAACCCTTCTCGCATTGAGTAATTAGGATTATATCCTAATAAAGTTTTTGCTTTATCAATACTTGCTAATGAATGTGGTATATCTCCAGATCGATTTGGACCATAAACAACCTCAACTTCAGCAATTTTCTCATCATATTCTGATAAAAGTTCTTTTAAATAATTCACTAAATCATTAAGTGTTGTTCTATCCCCAAAAGCTGTGTTATATACCGTATTTATAGCTTCTGGATTTGTTGTCAACAATGCTCTTTCATTCATTTGTATGACATTATCAATATAGGTGAAATCACGAGAATGCATTCCATCTCCATTTATCACTGGACTTTCATGATTAATGAGTTGGGTTACAAATTTAGGAATAACAGCTGCATAAGCTCCATTTGGATCCTGATTTCTTCCAAAAACATTAAAATATCTCAAACCAATAGTCTCTAAACCATAAGTCGTACTAAAAATAGTAGCATACAATTCATTTACATACTTAGTTATCGCGTATGGTGATAATGGTTTTCCTATAACATCTTCAACTTTTGGCAATCCTTTCGAATCTCCATAAGTAGAAGAACTAGCAGCATATACAAAACGTTTAACATTAGCATCTCTAGAGGCCACAAGCATATTCAAAAAACCTGAAACATTAACATCATTTGAAGTTATGGGATCTTTTAATGAACGAGGCACACTTCCTAATGCGGCTTGATGGAGTACATAATCTACACCTTCAACTGCTTTTTTGCAAATCTCTAAATCTCTAATATCTCCTTCTATCAAAGTAAAATTAGTATTTGCCATAAACTTTTCAATATTGTATCGATGTCCTGTAGCAAAATTATCTAAACATATTACTTGATTTCCAAACGCTAAAAAATACGCACACAAGTTTGAGCCAATAAACCCAGCTCCTCCTGTAATAAGTATCTTTTTGTTTGATATAGTATCCATTTTTATTTTTTATTTTTCTTAAACCATCTTAGGATGTCTCTCTTAGAAGTTGAACTTTCTTCATCATGACTATAAAAACCATAGCCATACCCATAATTATAACCATATCCATATTTTGATTTGTTTTCAAAATCATTTAATACGATACTAATATTATGTAGTTCTCCTCGTTTATGTTTCTCGTTAACCACAGATAGCATTCCTTTTTTTGTTATGCCTTGTCTAACTAAATACAATGTGGCATCACAAAACTGAGCTAATTCTAATGCGTCTGAAACTAATCCAACGGGTGGTGTATCTAAAATTATATAATCATATATATTTTTTAATTCTTCAATCATTTCTCCCATTGCATCGCTAATAATTAATTCTGCAGGATTTGGAGGAATTGGACCTGAAGTTATTACATCTAAATCTGGAATATGCGTTTTTTGAATAATTTCATTTAGATTCTTTTGTCCAATTAAATAATTTACTGAACCTATATTATTATTGATATTAAAATCATCAAATATTTTTGGTTTTCTTAAATCTAAACCTACAATAATGGTCTTCTTATTACTTAACGCAAAAACGGTTGCCAAATTCATGGTACAAAATGTTTTTCCTTCACCTCCAATTGAAGAGGTTAACATTACAATCTTTGACCCTTCACTTTTTTGCTTTTTATAAATAAATTGAAGTGATGAACGAATTCCTCTAAAAGACTCTGCCAATGTTGATTTTGGTTTATCAAAAACAGCTAAACTGCCATTTTCTTTATTTTTCCCTATGACACCAATAATAGGAATTTTTGTTAGCTTCTCAATGTCTTCAGTTGTGTTTACTGAATTATCAAACAATGTTGTCACAAAAACAATTACAAATGGAATTCCTAATCCAAAAAGTAAAGCTAAAATATAATTTACTCCTGTTTTTGGGCCTATTAAACCATCTCCAACATCTTTTGCAGGATCTATAAATTCAACATCTGAAAGGTTTGATGCTCTAATTATATCGGCTTCACTTCTCTTTTCAAGAAAGGTGGTATATATATTATCTTTTAAGTTAAATTTTCTTGTGAATTTTATTAAGTCTTGCTGTTGTTCTGGTAATTGACTAATCGTACTTTCTGCATTGTTAATGTTTTTTGAAAGTATATTTAAATCAATTTGTAATGCGTTTTTTGAACTCGCTATATTGTTTAAAAGAACTTTCTTAATTGACTCCATTTGAACATCAAATTCTTCAAACATTTTTTCATTTTTAACCGAATAGGCTAGAGCAGATCTCTCAGCCGATAGCTCTATTAATTTTGAAACATTTACAATAATATTAGGGTCTTCAATACCCGCTACTGTTGGAGCTGGTAATTTTGAATAATCATTATTTTTTTCTAAATAATTTTTAAGTAGATTGTAATAAGATATTTTTCTATTAACGATGTCTTTTTGTACATCATAATCAGAAAGTTTACCTGTTAAGGCTTCTCCTCCTCCTTCTAAAACATAAACATTTTTATTTCTTCTAAAATCTTTTAAATCTCCTTCTGCAGCATTCATTTGTTTTTCAACATCCACAAGGGTGCTATCAATAAAACTGATAGTATTTGTTGCAAATTGATTCTTGCTTTCTAACTGACGCTTCTTTAAAATATCTACTGTGGCATTCAAAAAATCTACTAGTCTTGCTTTATTTGTTCCTGACTTAGCAATTTTTATTATAGATCCTCCTTTAACATCTGCTTCAACATCTAAATTTTTATAACTAGCAACTGTGCCATTAAAATCAGAAAACTTGATAAAATATTCTTTCTTTAAATTATTAATATTACTCAAGTCTTGTGTTAGCTTAAAACTCAAAAAAGGAAGTTCTACTTTTTCATTAATTTTAAATATTCTTTTAAAATCACCTATCGGAACTTTTACTACACTTTTACTATTATCTTCATAATGATACAACGTTACTATTGACTCTTCAAAAGTGGTAGATAGCTCAAACTGATTTTCATTAACAAACTGTATTTTTATTAATTGGTTAGCTAATTGTCCTTTGTTCTCATCAATTGATATCTTAAAAGGAGTTTCGCCATATGCATCTTGATAATTATATTTTCCTTCTTTTAAATAATTTATATAGAATTGAAGATTTTTTACAACAATTTCATTGTGGGACCTTGACTTTAAAGTTGTAATGACTGTTTGTACTTTATCCGAAGTTCCTCCCCAATTAAAAACCAAACTTGTATTTGAAGAAAAAAGCTGGTTATTTTCATCTTTTACAACAATAAGAGTTTCCATTCCGTAAATTTTTTCTTTACGAATGTTTACTTGGTATGCTATTGTAAAAGTTATGATTATACTTAGTAAAAACCATTTCCAATAGCTTATCAACTTAGATAGGAACCCTTTAAAATCAAAGTTTCCTTGGCTTTCACTAAATTTAAAATCTCTTGTATCTAACATATTAATTTCTAATCAATAATATTGTTGTTGTAACTAATGAAAGTGCTGTAATAATAGTTGCTATTGTTTGAACTCCTGTAGTACCTGTTCCCCAAGATTTTTGCCTTAAAGGCTTTACTAATATATAATCGTTCGGCTGCAAATAGAAATTTTGAGAATTTACTATATTAGCATCTGTTAAATCCATAGAAAACATTTCAAAACCATGAGGTTGCTTTCTTAAAATTTGAACTTCTTTTCTGTTTCCAGTTAATGTTATATCTCCAGAATTTGCTATAGCTTCTAAAATTGTTACTTTTTCTTGAAATAAAGTTTGCGTTCCTGGCGTTCCAATTTCTCCATTTATGGTATATCTAAATCCAGCTAATTTTACGGTTACAAATATCCTTGCTTCTTTAGTAAAATACTCATCTGTTAATTTTTTTTCCAGTGTAGATCTAATTTCTTCAGTTGTAAATCCTAATACATTCATCTCTCCTAAAACTGGAACTCTTATATTACCATGTGTGTCAACTGCAAAACCATTAAAAAATAAACTTTGAGGAGATGTTATTTGCGTTGTTGACTGAGTTGAAGCATCAAACATTTCTACTAGTTTTTGATCAAGTGCTTTGATTTTTATACTTAATATATCGTTTACTTGAACCCTATATGGTTTAGCATCAAATTCATTTATTACTATTCCTTCTTGTTTGTTTCCTTTATCTTGAAGATAAATCAAATCTTTATTCGGAATGCACGAAAATAGCGACGAAGCAACAATAAATAGCAGAAATATTTTAAAAAAATTCATTCTTTTTTATTTTGGAAACAAATATAGTCAAAACCTCGAAAAAAGGTAATAATTATAACAATATTAAACCATTAAACGTTTTTTATAGACACTTCAAACGGGATTCTATGTAACAGACTTCTCCCAAGAGTTATTTCATCTGTGTATTCTAACTCATCACCAATAGCTATACCTCTTGCAATAGTCGATATTTTAATATCTAAATCTTGTATTTGTTTATATATATAAAAATTTGTTGTATCTCCTTCCATTGTTGAGCTTAAAGCAAAAATAAGTTCTATCACTTCTCCCGATTTTACTTTATTTACTAGTGGAGAAATACTTAATTGTGAAGGTCCAACTCCATCGATTGGAGAAATTCTTCCTCCTAAAACATGATATAATCCTTTATAAAGTCCTGTGTTTTCAATAGCCATTACATCTCTTATATCTTCAACAACACAAATCATTGTTTTATCTCTTTTTGGATTGGAGCAAATTTCACAAATTTCATCGTCTGAAAGGGTGTTACAATTACTACAAAACTTAATTTCATTTCGCATAGAGAGGAGTGCCTCTGACAAAAATTGAGTTTGTTCCACAGGCTGTTTTAACAAATGAAGAACCAATCGAAGGGCTGTTCTTTTTCCTATTCCTGGTAAAAGAGCCATTTCATTTACTGCTTTTTCTAATTTTTTTGATGATAATTCCATTGCTTACAAAGATAGTTATTTAAAGAAAAAATGTGTACTTAATTTTATTCTATTATTTTTGTTGAAAATCTAATTTATGCAACCCATTTCAATTTTAATACTTGTACTTGCTTATTTTTCAATTTTGATTCTTTTTTCTTATGTAACAGGAAGAAAATCAGAAAATAGTAATGATACTTTTTTTAAAGCAAACAAACAATCCCCTTGGTATTTGGTAGCTTTTGGAATGATTGGTTCTTCTCTTTCAGGTGTGACTTTTATCTCTGTTCCTGGAAAAGTTGAAGCTGCTCAATTTGCATATTTTCAAATTGTTTTAGGGTATATTTTAGGTTATTTTATAATTGGAACTGTTCTATTGCCTTTATATTATAGACTTCAATTAACTTCTATTTATACTTATTTGGAAGAACGTTTTGGCAATTTTTCATATAAAACTGGAGCTTGGTTTTTTATAATATCGAGAACTGTTGGCTCTAATCTTCGCTTACTTTTGGTTGCTGATGTATTACAAACTTTAGTTTTTAAACCTCTTGGAATACCTTATTGGATTACCGTAACTGCTATTATATTCCTTATATGGGTTTATACAAATAAATCGGGAATAAAAACTATCATTTGGACTGACACTTTACAGACACTATTTATGTTAGTTGCTGTAGTGATTTGTATTGTCGTTGTCTCTCAAGATTTAGGTTTAAATATTTCTACTATTTCATCTTATGTTGCTGATAGTGATTTTTCTAAAACTTTCTTTTTAGACGATATTAGTTCTCCAAAATATTTTTGGAAACAATTCTTCTCTGGTGCTTTTATTGCTATTGTAATGACTGGCTTAGATCAAGATATGATGCAAAAAAACTTAACTTGTAAGAGCTTAAAGGATGCTCAAAAAAACATGTTTTGGTTTACACTTGTCTTAACTTTTGTCAATTTACTTTTCCTTGTTCTTGGTTTATTGTTTACTGAATACGCCTTAAAAAACGGAATTGATGCTCACAAAGACCAACTGTTTGCTGTTTTAGCAAATGGATATTTAGGAACTATTGTTGCTTTTAGCTTTATATTGGGGTTAATTGCCGCCGCTTTTTCAAGTGCTGATAGTGCCTTAACCTCATTAACTACTTCTTTTAGTATAGACATACTAGATATTGAAAAAAGATACAATGCAGAAAAACAAATTGCTATTAGAAAAAAAATTCACTTATTATTTGTACTAGTTTCTATTCTTGTAATTCTCTTATTCAAATATGGATTTAATGATGCCAGTATTATTGATAAAGTGCTAAAATTTGCAGGATTTACTTATGGCCCTTTACTTGGATTATATAGCTTCGGATTATTTACTAAATGGAATGTAAAAGACAAACTTGTTCCTTTAGTTGCCTTACTAGCTGTAGCTATTTCTCTTTTACTAAATGCTTTTGGAGAAACTTGGCTTAATTACACTTTTGGTTTTGAAATATTAATGGTAAATGGTTTTCTAACTTTCTTAGGGTTAGTATTGATTCGTAGAAAGTAAAACTAAAGTACAAGCTTCTTCATACTTTATTCCATTTGCTCTTAATAATTGATAAAACTCAGGGTTTTCTGTTCCTGGATTAAAAAGGACTCTTTTAGGCGCTAACCCAATGATGTAATTATAATAATCTCTTTGAGCTGTAGGATTAACATACAAAGAAACGGTATGTATTTTTGTTGCTGGAATTGCTTTGGTTTGAATTTTTACTCCTGCAACTTCTCCAACTTTATGTCCTATAGCAACAACAGTGTGCTTGTGTTGAACCAGCATATTTACTGCTTTAAAACTATATCTTTCAGGATTTGTTGACGCACCAATTACTAATGTCTTTTTCATTTTTATTTTTTTTTCAAAGATACTAAATACATTATTTAAAGCAGATTTATTTAACGCTGAATTAATAGTTATTTATATAAACTTAATAAAATTCTTATACCTTTGTAAAAAAAACAAATGGAAGTATTTGTACTCTTGTTTGCTGCTTTATTTTCAGTTTTAAATCCCATTGGAACTGTTCCTATTTTTGTAGGATTAACTGAAGGCTATACCAAAGCTGAACTTTCAAAAACATCGCTATGGACAGCTATTAATGTATTTATAATTTTAATTATAGCATTTTATGTTGGACAATATGTTTTATCATTTTTTGGAATTACTATAACGGCTCTTAGAATTGCTGGTGGAATTTTAATTACAAATTCTGGTTTTAATCTTATGAATGGTAAGTTTAGTAAAAACAAGGGAATTAATAAAAAGGTAGAGGAAGAGGCTCAAGAGAGAAGCGATATTGCACTTACTCCTCTAGCCATGCCTATGCTTGCTGGCCCTGGTTCTATGTCTTTATTAATAGCTTTTTATCAGGAACATAATTCTACTAAAGAAATTATATTTTCAACTTTGGCTATCTTAACAGTAGCAATTGTTATTTTTATCATCTTAAGAAGTGCTTACTATTTATCTAGAATATTAGGTTCTTCTGGAATTGTAGCTATTTCTAGAATCGTAGGGTTCTTAACAATTGCCATCGGAATTCAATATATTATAAGTGCTATTTTAAGTATCATTAGAGGTATTTAAACAACTCATAATTTTTCTTAAATTAAAAATTATTATTTCTTTTTTCTTTAACTTTAAGAAAAATTGAAATAAATGCGAATTCTACTTACGGGTGCAAACGGTTATGTAGGTAAAAGACTTTTACCTGAATTAATAAATAATGGTCACGATGTAGTTTGTTGTATTAGAAACAAAAACCGACTAGGCCTAGATACAGCAACACTAGCCAAAATTTCTATTTGGGAACTTGACTTTTTAAATGAGCCTTCTTTTGAAAATCTTCCAAAAAAATTTGATGTTGCTTTTTACTTAATTCATTCCATGACATCTTCAACTGATAAATTTGATGAGTTAGAAACCAACGCCGCAAAAAATTTCAACATTTACCTCAACCAAATTGGAGTAAAGCAAGTTATCTATCTCAGTGGGATTGTCAATCAAGATTCTCTTTCAAAACATTTGCAATCTAGATTAAATGTAGAAGAAATTTTATACAAAGGAAATTTCAAAACTACTGTTCTAAGGGCTGCTATTATTGTCGGATCAGGAAGTTCTTCGTTTGAAATCATTAGAGATTTATGCGAGAAATTACCCTTTATGATAACACCAAAGTGGGTCTTAACTAAATCACAACCCATTGCAATTCGGGATGTTATTAAATATTTAATTGGTGTAATGTTGAATAAAAAATGCTATAATGATTCCTTTGATATTGGTGGTCCAAATATCATTACCTACAAACAAATGATGCTCTTGTATGGTAAAACTAGAAACATCAAACTTTGGATTTTCACTTTACCTGTGATGACTCCAAAACTTTCTTCTTATTGGCTATATTTTGTCACCTCAACTTCATACAAATTAGCTGTAAATTTAGTTGATAGCATGCGAATGGAAGTAGTTTGCAAAGACAATCGTTTGAGAGATATCTTAAATATAAAGCCCATTTCATATATTGATGCTATAAAATTAGCTTTTTTAAAAATTGAACAAAACTTAGTAATTTCAAGTTGGAAAGATAGTTTAGTCAGTGGTCGATTTAAAAAAGAATTAGCAGGTTATGTTCAGGTTCCTACTTATGGCTGTCTCAAAGACGAAAAATCCCTTAAAATTACTAATGCAACTAAAGTTTTAGAAAATATTTGGTCTATTGGTGGAGAAAAAGGATGGTATTATGGTAATTGGATGTGGGAAATTAGAGGTTTTATAGATAAAATCGTTGGTGGTGTTGGATTACAAAGAGGTAGAACTCATTTACATGAAATATCTTCTGGTGATTCTTTAGATTTTTGGAGGGTTTTATTAGCTGATAAAGAAGAGAAAAGATTACTTCTTTTTGCAGAAATGCGATTGCCTGGTGAAGCGTGGTTGGAATTTAGAATTGACGAAAATAATATGTTGCATCAAATTGCAACTTTTAGACCTAAAGGATTATTGGGTAGAATGTATTGGTATAGTTTAGTTCCTTTTCATTACTTTATTTTTGATGGAATGATTCGGAATATTGCAAAAACAACTTAAACAAATTCCAAAAAGAGAAAACTCCAAATCCTAAAAATTTAATTTAGAACTTGGAGTTGTTTTATCATTCCACAAAACCAACGGCTACGGTATTATTAGTTTGTTGATCTATTAATATAAATGCACCGTTATGCTTATTTTCTGCAAACTTATCAAGATATATTGGATTAGCTAATTTCAATTTTACGGTTGCAATATCATTTAGTTTAATTTCATCCGTTTGATGTCTTTCAAGTGGCGATTCTGGTTTTATTAAATCTATTATATCTTGCACTTTACACACTTGGATTCTTGCTCCTACTTGTATGTAATATTTAGCTGAATTATTTAATGGTTTTTCATCTAACCAAACAATTTTTGATTGTATTTCTTTTTCAAATAGAATTTCACTCTGTTCTTTTACAAACATCATTCCTCTACTAATATCTATGTCATCTTTTAATCGAATTTGAATTGAATCTTCTTTTTTAGCCTCTTCTAAAAGGGTTTTAAATTTTCTGATTTCTACAACTTCTGATGTTTTTCCTGAAGGTAAAATTGTAACTTGATCTCCCACTTTAAGAATTCCTGAACTAACTCTTCCTGCATAAGAACGATAATCTACAAAATCTTTACTTTGCACATGATATACTTGCTGTACATCCATTCTAAAATCGGAAGAAACCAAATTGTCTTTAGAAAATGAATGCAATACTTCTGATAAAGTATCACTTGTGTACCAAGGCATATTAGAAGATTTAAAAACTACATTATCTCCTTTAAGCGAACTTATTGGGATTATAGAAATTTTTTGATTTAATAATTCTAATTGTTGAATCATTTCATTTATTTCAATAGAAATAGTTAAAAAAACATCTTCACTATAATCCACTAAATCCATTTTATTTATACAAAAAACAACAGATTCTAATCGCAACAATCTACTTATAAAATAATGACGATGTGTTTGTTCTAACAATCCTTTTCTTGCATCAATCAAGATAATTGACAAATCTGAATTTGAAGCTCCAGTTACCATGTTTCTGGTATATTCTACATGACCTGGACTATCTGCTATGATAAACTTTCTTGTTTCAGATGAAAAATAAATATGTGCTACATCTATAGTAATTCCTTGTTCTCTTTCTGCTATTAATCCGTCTGTAATTACAGAAAAATCAAGATCTTCTAATCCTTTTTCTTTTGTTTTTTGTTTTATTAATTCTTCTTGTTCAATGGTAAGTGCATTGTTGTCATTTAAAAAACGTCCTATTAAGGTGCTTTTTCCATCATCTACACTTCCTGCTGTATTTATTTTAAGTAATTCCATATTAAAAATAACCTCCTTTTTTGCGTTGTTCTAATGCTGCTTCTGATCTTTTATCATCAATTCTTGCACCTCTCTCAGATGATTTTGAAGCTTTGTTCTCATACATAATATCATCAATAGTTGAAGCTACTGAAGGTAATGCTGCTGTGCATGTCATATCTCCAACAGTTCTAAATCTTACTTCTTCTTCAATAATTTCATCTGTATCAACTAGATTTAAAAACGTTGAATATGCCAAAACGGAACCATCTCTTTTAATTAATTTTCTTTTGTGTGAAAAATAAATGGAAGGCAATTCTAATTCTTCTTGTTTTATATAACTCCAAACATCCTCTTCTGTCCAATTGCTTATTGGGAATGCTCTAACATTTTCTCCAAAATTTATTTTGCCATTTAAGATTGTAAACATTTCTGGGCGTTGTTTTTTAGCATCCCATTGTCCAAAATCATCCCGAACTGAAAATATTCTTTCTTTGGCTCTTGATTTTTCTTCATCTCTTCTTGCTCCTCCTATGCAGACATCAAAACCAAATTCTTCAATAGCATCTAATAGCGTCACAGTTTGTAATGCGTTTCGACTAGCATATTTTCCTGTCTCTTCTTGAACTTTATTGGCATCAATACTATCTTGAACATATCGTACAATTAGTTCTACTTCTAATTCATCAATTAATTTATCCCTAAAAACTATTGTTTCTGGAAAATTGTGTCCTGTATCAATGTGCATAAAAGTAAAAGGAATTTTAGCTGGATAAAAAGCTTTTTGTGCTAATCTAGCCACAGTTATTGAATCTTTCCCTCCAGAAAATAACAATACCGGTTTTTGAAATTGAGCGGCAATTTCTCTTAAGATATAAATGCTTTCGTTTTCTAGTTCTTCTAAATGATTTCGCATTTTCTCATTTATTTTTTAATTATTATCAGCTGTATGAACATGAAGTCCACACTCTTTTTTTCCGTTTTCCCACCACCATCTTCCTGCTCTAAAATCTTCATCTTTACTAATTGCTCTTGTACATGGGGCACATCCAATACTTAAATATCCTTTTTTATATAGCGTATTTAATGGAATTTTATTTGTGTCAATCTCTTCTTCTAATTGTGATAAACTATACTTTAATAGTGGATTAAATTTTACTAACTTATTATCCTCATCCCATTCTAAATACGACATAGTTTCTCTATTTTGAGATTGTTCTGCTCTTAATCCTGTTATCCATAGATTAGTATTTGCAAGGGCTCTTCGTAAGGGTTTTACTTTTCTAATAAAACAGCACTTTTTTCTACTTTCAATACTATCATAAAATCCATTAATACCCTCTTGTGAGATATACTCTTGAATATCGTTTTCTTCTGGATAATAGACTTTAATGTTAATTTCAGGATACTTTGTTTGTGTTTTTTGAAATACTTCATATGTTTCATTGAATTGTCTACCTGTGTCCAAAGTAAAAACCTCAATCTTATTTGCGTAAGGATTTAAAAAATGTGTTAAAACCTGATCTTCTATTCCAAATGAGGTTGAAAACTTACTATTTCCTTCTAATATATTAAGTACAAACCGAATACTTTCTTCTAGATTTAATGTTTCTAAATGAGTATTATATTCTTTTAATTTATCTTTTATTTTGTCCATTTTGCCCAAACTTTTTCATGTATAAAATATAAAAGCATTTTTGAAAAAACCTCAAAACCTCCTATTGATAAGGCGATTATAATTTTCCCTGTTAACAAATAAGAAATTATCATTGTATCTATTGTACCAACAATTCTCCAAGTTATAGCCTTGTATGCTGATATTTTGGATTCTCTACTTATTGTTATTATTTTTTTTGATTTTAATATATCTAAAAACATACTAATTATTTCAGTTTTCAAATATACTATTAGTCTATCGATTTAGTAGACTATTTAACAAAAAAAAATCAAAAATTTGCTAAATCTTGTAACGATTTGTTTTCCAATACATTCAAAGCATTATCTCTAACCTGTATCATTAATTTATTTAAAGCACATGTCTCTTCATCGGGGCAATCGCCACATTTTTCATAAAAATTAAGACTTACACAAGGCAACATTGCAATAGGTCCGTCTAAAAATCTAATGATGGTTGCAACAGAAATATCTTTTGGACTTTTAAGTAAATAATAGCCTCCTCCTTTTCCTTTTTTTGAACCCAATAGACCTATTTTTTTTAAATCTAACAGAATAGTTTCAAGGAATTTTTTTGAAATATTCTCCCTTTCTGAAATTTCAGATATAAGGACGGGCATTAAGTTATCTTGCTTTGCAATATAAACTAATGCCTTTATCCCATATTTTGTTTTTCTTGATAACATTATGCTTTTGGTAAAAATATTTCAGCCATCATACAACGTGCACTTCCACCACCACAAGCTTCAATTGTATCTAAACTTGAACTTAAAATAGTAGCATGCTTTTCCATTTTTTCTATTTGGACTGCTGTTAAACTTTCATGAGCTGATTTACTCATTACTAAATAGCTTTTCTCATTAGATCCTTTTAATTGTAACATATTTCCAGCAAAGTTATTTACCTGCTCTTCTGTAATTAAAATCACTTCTTTGCCATCTGTTCGCAAACTTTCCAATACCATTTTGCGTTCTTTTTTATCGTCTATACTGTCTGCACAAATAACCGCAAAATTTTCTCCAAGACACATCATTACGTTAGTATGGTATATTAATTTTCGTTCTCCTTCAACAGTCTGATAAGCTTCGAAAATAACAGGCCCCATGTCAAAATCTTCACAAAACTCTATCATTAATTCTTCATCAGCTCTTGGAGATAATGCACAATATGCTTTTCCGTTTGCTCTATCTAATAAAAGACTTCCTGTTCCTTCAAGAAAAATACCATCTTCTTCTGCTGATGTATAATCTACAATATCATTAATCTTAAATCCTTTTTCTTCTAATATATCTAAGATATCTTCTCTTCTCTCTGCACGACGATTTTCAGCAAACATTGGGTATAGGGCAACATCTCCATTTTCGTGAAATGAAATCCAGTTATTTGGAAAAATACTATCTGGTGTATCTGGATTTACTGTATCATCTACAACTGTTACATCTATACCAACCCCTTTTAATTTTTGCACGAAGGTATCAAACTCTTCTTGTGCTTTAGCATTTACATTTTCTGGAGTTAATCCATCTAAAACTTTTTGGTAATAATTATTCACTGCGGTTTGCTCATTCATTCTGAAGGCAACCGGACGAATCATCAATATGGCATTTGTAATTTGTTTCATTTTTTTACTTATTATGATGCAATATAATTACATCTGTACTAAAATCATTTTTTATTAGTCTCTAATTAATGGCAAAGTTGAACATCTTAATAAGCCTTCTTGTTTGGCTATTTCAGCATAAGGAATTTCTTCAACTGTAAAGCCTTGTTCTTTTAACCAAGTATTTAATCTTGTGAAGTTTTTTTCAGATACTACCACATCTGGAGCAATTGAAAACACATTTGAATTCATGTTATACATTTCATCTCGTGTAATATGAAATAAATTTACTTTTCCAAATAAATTTACTAAATACATATAATCAGCTTCTTCTCTAAATCCACTTTTATAAATAATTCCTTTATTTTTTCCTACTGGTTGAAAACAACAGTCTAAATGTAATGCATTGTCTCTAGCTTCAATTTTAGATTTTACTAAATCAAATTCTTTTACAATTTTATTAGGAAACAATTCTTTTATATATTGAACTCCTTGCATATTAGTTCTTGCTGTAATATAGTCTTTATAATCTGAACCTTTATAAGTTCCTATAAAAATATAATCGTTCCAAAGCATAACATCTCCTCCTTCTACATGAACTTCTTCAGGTGGACGAACCACTTTTTTAGGATCAATTTGATCAATTATATACTGAATAGCATCTAATTCTCTTTCTCTATCTGGAAGAATATTAGCTTTAATAAAAATATCATCAATTACAAAACCAATGTCTCTAGTGAAAATTTGATTGTAATTTTCAATTTTTTTAGGTCTAAATACTTCTACATTATATTTTTGAAATACTTGGTAAAAAGCCTCCATTTCTTTAACCATATCTTCTTCTAGTGGATATGTTCCTGCTAGAATATGTTCTAAAGACTTTGGGTCATAAGCTTCTTCAATTGCTGGAGTCGGTCCATTACTTATTGCTGAACCTAATACTACCGCTCTTAATCTTGATGTTTCGTTTTTTACATTTAATTGTAACATAAATTTGCTTTTTGGCATTGTGCAAATATAAAAAGAGTTCTAGTATTTGAACGATTAAATTGTTTAATTATCGTTTAAACTAATATTACTTATTTTTTAATTAAAACTTTTTATACATTTGGAATACAAAAAACATATAATCAATTAATTATGGGAATTTCAAACTTTTTTAGTTCTCTTTTTGGAAAAGCAAAAGGAACTATCGAAAATGCATCAGAGAATGTCTCTGATATGGCAGAAAATGCGATTGACAAAGCGACTGAAGTTGCTAGTAATTTAAAAGAAAAAACTGCGGAACTTGTTGACAGTGCTTCAGAAAAATTAGATGAAATGGGTATAAGTGAAAAAGCTTCTGATTTTGTTGAAACTGCTAAAGAAAAATTAGACGACGCTACTGAATGGATTGAAGAAAAAGCTGTTGATGCTAAAAAAGTTGCCAGTAATCTAATGGATAAAGTTGAAGATAAAATTGAAGATTTAACTGGTAAATCTGACGAAGAAACTCCAAAATCGGAATAATTTCCTGATTCTTTTTTATAAAAAAATCCCGTTTTAATTAAAAAACGGGATTTTTTGTGTTTATCTATCTTCAACTTTTTTAAAAGGTCTTTCTGTGTAACCTACATAAACTTGTCTTGGTCTTCCTATAGGTTCTTTATTTAAACGCATTTCTTTCCATTGAGCAATCCATCCTGGTAAGCGTCCAATAGCAAATAATACGGTAAACATTTCTACAGGAATATCCATTGCTCTGTATATAATTCCTGAATAGAAGTCTACATTTGGATATAAATTTCTAGCTTTAAAGTATTCGTCTTCTAAAGCAACTTTTTCTAATTTCTTTGCAATATCTAATAATGGGTCATTAACACCTAAAGTAGTCAATACTTCGTCTGCAGCTTTTTTAATGATTGTTGCACGTGGATCAAAATTTTTATAAACTCTATGACCAAATCCCATTAAACGGAATGGATCGTCTTTATCTTTTGCTTTAAGCACATATTTATCAACGTCTCCACCATTTTTATTAATTTCTTCTAACATTTCAAGTACCGCTTGATTAGCACCACCATGTAATGGTCCCCAAAGTGCTGAAACTCCTGCAGAAATTGAAGCAAATAGTCCTGCGTGTGATGAACCAACAATTCTTACAGTTGAAGTAGAACAGTTTTGTTCATGATCTGCATGAAGTATAAATAATTTATCTAATGCATCTACAACTTTTTGATCTATTTTATATGGCTCTGTTGGAATTTCAAACATTAGACGCATGAAATTTTCTACATATCCTTTAGAATTATCATAATAATTTAATGGATATCCCATTCTTCTTCTGTATGTCCAAGTTGCAATAACTAAGAATTTACCCATAGTTTTACAAACAGCTTCATACATTTCATTTTCGTTTTCTACATTTACTGGCTTTGGATTAAAGGCAGTCAATGCACTAGTTAACGCAGACAATACACCCATTGGATGTGCTGTTTTTGGAAAACCTTCTAAAATGGTTTTCATTTCTTCATTAACTAGAGTATATTTTCTAATGTCATTTTCAAATTTTTCTAATTGCGTTTTTGTAGGCAATTCTCCAAATATTAATAAAAATGATACTTCTAAAAAATCTGCTTTTTCAGCTAATTCTTCAATAGTATAACCTCTGTATCGTAGAATTCCTTCTTCACCATCAAGAAAAGTAATTTCACTTTTACAAGAACCTGAATTTTTGTATCCTGGATCTATTGTAATTGCTCCTGTTACACCTCTTAATTTATCAATATCGATAGCTACTTCGTTTTCTGTTCCTACGATTACAGGAAACTCGTATTTCTTGCCATCAAGCTCTAATATTGCAGTCTTTGACATATTTTATTTTGGTAATTAAATCTGTGAGTTATTATTTTAACAAAATTAGGGAATTCCTTATTAATTAAAAAGGAAATATGGTAACGTTTTCGTTAATTATTCTATAAATTTTGCAAAGTAGATATATATATCACGATTTTTATTGAAAATTATACAGCTAAAAAGCACATATGCCTCATTTTTTATTATTAAACAAAAAAACCTGTAAAGAAATTACGCTTTACAGGTTATTAACAAATAACAAACAAATAATTATTCTACAATCAGTTTCTCAACTTTTTCGCCTAGTTCCGTCTTTATTTTTAAGAAGTAGATTCCGTTTGTGAAATTCGAAACATCTATTGTTGATTTTTCTTCATTCAACAACCTAGATTGAACAATTCTAGCTTGTACATCATAAACTTCAATTGATTGAATGATTGCTTTTGCTTTTATATTAACTATGTCTTTTGCAGGGTTTGGATATATTCCAACTGAATTATCAATTGTTACCACTGAAGTACTAAGCAATTGAAATGTGGTACTTGCAAAGTTTGTTTCTACTGGTGCGTTATAGTCAAAATATATATCTGCTCTTTTAGAAACTACATCATTTGGCACTAAATCATTTTTAGTTTTTATTTTTAACAATACATTGCCATGACCTCCTGTATCTAAATTAATGGCTTGAAAAATAAACTCTACAATATTATCATGTATCCTTGTATCTACATTGTGAGATGCATTTAATAATCTTAAAGTATTGATATCATAATCTGCCGGATTAATTTCCGTTTTCACTACAATGTTTTCTGCTTCATAGGTTCCTGTATTTTCAAAATTGATTACATAGTGAAGATATTCACCTATTAAATTTGGCGACACATATTCACCTTCAATACAAGTAATATCATTTGGATCAAATGAACCTACTACGGTTTGATTAAAATCAAAATTATTATCATCCCATGTTTCATCAGTAGTCACATCAATAAAAGCATTAAAAGTTAACACATCATCTATATTCACTGCTGGTGTTTCTGTTGGTGAATTTACATTAAAGGTAACTAAGATACTTCCGTTTTCAAATGGAATCAAATTTGGGAAAAACCAATGCATTGTTCCTCCCGCATTACTATTTGGAACTACTGATGAAGATACGAAATCTAAAACCATATCATCAAACGTAAAGTTTACATATCCATCAACAACTTGATTCCCTTTATTTCTGTATAAAATTTCATAAACGGCATCAAAACCTGGTCTTGCTGGAACAATTGGCGCAATTACAATTTCTAAATCTGGATGTACTCCACTTGCTGTTACACAGAAGTTTTGAGTTGTTATACTATTATCAATTACTGGAATATTTACACTTGCAGGATTCGGAGTAACATTAAAATAATTAGGATTTTCTAGATTTGGTGTTAAATCAAATGTACCAATTTGGCTAGTAAACACAGAGTAATTACCTAAACTATTTGAAAACACAGATGAATTTGTTGATGTTGCATTCAAATTTATTCCAATTCCGAAATATTGAACTGGCATATCATTGACATCACAACCATTTCCATCTAAATCAAATTGTGTGATTCCTGTTATTGTATTATAGTCTCCACCTGGTGTAAATGAACAATAACTTCCAACTTGAACATCAGGTATTGTTGACAACAAACTGTATGTAAATGTATCCCCTTCATCTATGCATATATACATAAGATTTGGTAAATTATAATATATACTATTATTATAATTAATTGTATTAACAGTGCCACTTTTAAGATTAACATTAGTTAAATTCGGGTTGTTAAAATAGTTTAAACTTATTAAATTAGGATTGTTTGAAAAATCAAGTTCAGTCATAAAATTTGAAGCACATGAAATTGAAGATAAATTACTTAAATTACTGACATCTAAATTTGAAATTGGATTACTTGAGGTGTTAAGCTGTTGAATTAAAGGTGTATTTGAAAAATCTAAAACAGATATATTATTATTATTAACGGATAGATTCAAAAGGTTTGGATAACCAGAAATATCAATAGTTGAAAAACCATTAGCACCACATATTAAGTATTTTAAAGCAGGTAATGATGCTGGTAAAACTAGATTTGTTATCTGATTACCTTGAATATAAATTTCTTCAATGTTATTTATATTTGTAAAACCAGAAGTATCAGAAATATTATTTGATGAAAGCTTTAATTTTTTAAGTAATGGAAAATCAGTAATTGCTATACTATTTAAATCACTATTGTTAAAATCAATTTCTGTTAGTACTGGAGAATTTGTAATTGATAAAGTTGACACATTACAATCAGAAGCTGCAATTCTATCCAAAGACGTTAAACCAATTAAATCTAAATTTGTTAAATTTGAATTACCCCATATACTTACATTAAGCACACTTTCTAAATTATCTAAAATCAAAGATGTTGTATTAGAGTATGTAAAACCAAATTGAATTAAAGATGGTAGATTTGAAAAATTAAAAGCTGTAGTTGTACCTGTATTGTATGAAATATTAATTGTTTGCAATTGTTGCAATCCATTAATTATATCAAAATTATTTATGCTATTATGATAACTACCAAAGAACGTAATGTTATAAAAATTTTCAATTCCAGTTAAATCAGTTATACCAAGTGTTTGAAATTGTACTCCTGTAATCGCAAGTGCTTCTGAATACTGAATTTCTCCATCATTGTTAGTATCAACTGACCCATAACCTGAACTCGTTAAAGCAATCGTATTTGACGAATTAGCACTTACCAATGCTGCTTTTAAATTGGCATCTGGAAAATAAATAACATCACTTGAATCTAAAACTTGTAAATCAAAATTAGTTATTGAATAACATCCTGTTAAATCATCTTCAACTCTTACATAAACTGTCTCAGGGTTAGAAATATTACTATAAGCACTTGGATCCGCATATGCATTTGCTCCTACTTGTGCATCCATTAAACTTCCATAAAATTCAAAAGTTAAATTCAACGTAGAGTTAGTCATTTCATTAATCGATTGAGTCAAGTCAAAAATTGCAGAACCATCAAAAGGAGTTTCATAAACCATCATGTCATTTGGCTGAATAACAACAGGAAGTGGATTAACAATCAAATCAAAACTAGTAGTTGCATAATTTGTTGGATTTGCAATTTCTTCAACTCTTACAAATATAGTTTGAGGATTGACTGAATTAGTGTAAGCCATTTCATTTGAAATTGCAGCAGCATTATTTTGTGCATCACTTAAAGTGTTATAATATTTTATATTATAAGAACTCGAATTCAATCCATTTAAAGTTTGCGATTCATTTGTTGTTAAATCAAAAACTTCAAAACCATCACCATTTGCATCACAGGTTTGTAAATTGTCAGGTTGTGCAATTGGCGGTTGCGCATATAAGGTTCCTGTTATAAATAGTAGTAAGAGTAATATTTTTTTCATGATTTTTATATTTTTATATAAATTTAGTTTTTTGTGTTGGTTTATTTTTTGCAATTGAGTAAACGATGCTTTTAAATTAGAATTCGCTATATTGTCTTCAAAATTTCTTGTAATCGTTCTTTTTTTCTTTGAGATATAGGTAGATGACTTTCATCGGCCATTATTACATATCCTCCATCTTTTTTAATATAGGATTTCAAATAATTCAAGTTAATCAAATGCGATTGGTGTATTCTTTCAAATCCATGTTCTGTTAATAATTCCTCATATTCTTTTAAGGTTTTTGAGATTAAAACTGGCTTATTATTTTTAATATAAAACTTGGTATAATTATCTTCACTCTCGCATCTAATAATATCACTAATGTCAAACAAATGAATGCCATCTGAAGTAGAAAGTGCTATTCGTTTAAAATTATCTACTTTTTTACGAATGTTTTCTAACAATAAATCAATATGTGCATAATCATTTGTTTTCTCTAAAACTGATTCTATTTTCTTTATTACTTTTTGTAATTCTTCAGGATCTACAGGTTTCAATAAAAAATCTAAAGCACTAAATCGAAATGCTTTTATAGCATATTGTTCATGAGCTGTGATGAAAACTATATTTGATTTTATAGCTCCATTTTTTGCCGCCAATTTTTCTAAAATATCAAAACCTGTTCCGTCATTTAATTGTATATCTAAAAAGACAACTTGAGGATTTAATGTGTCGATAACTTCAATTCCTGTTGTAACGCTATCTGCTTCACCAATAATTGATATGTTAGGAGCAAATCTCTCTAGTAAACCTTTCATTCCTTCTCTAAGGTTTTTGTCATCGTCAATTAAAATGGCTTTTATCATTTTTGTTTAATCTTTTTTGTTCAGTGATTAATTCTAAAGTAAACCTCTAAAATAATTACTCTTAAACTATTCATTATTTAATATACTGCAACGGCAATTGCAAAATCACTCTTGTTCCTGTTATATGATTGTTTTCAGTTAACTCTTCTATTTCAATGGTAGCTTTTTTATCCGTTGATGAAGCAATCATTTCTAATCGTTTTTTGATGATATCTAAAGCCATTGATTTGTGAGCTAAAACAGAGTTTTCTTTATTCTGTTTGGATTGATTAATTCCAATTCCATCATCTAAAATACTACAAATCAAAGAATCATTATCTATTGAAAAGTCAATATTTACCATTCCAACTTCTTTTTTTGGAATAACACCATGTATAATGGCATTTTCAATAAAAGGTTGAATTATTAGAGGAGGCAGAGCAACATCATCTTCAATTTCGGGACTTTTATGAATTTTGAAATTAAATTTGTGATTAAATCTAAGTTGCTCTAACTCCAAATAATTTTGTAAACTTTCAATTTCTTTATCAATTGGTATTAATGATTCTTTTGAGTATTCAAGGGTCAATCGCATTAATTTAGAAAATTTTGATAAATATTTTATAGCTGAATCTGTCCCATTTTGAACAATAAAACTTGATATCGAACCTAAACAATTAAATACAAAATGAGGATTCATTTGTAAATGCAAAGCTTTTTGTTCATATTCAGCTAATTCTTTCTGAAGAGTTAATGTCTTTTTTAATTGAGTTCTGTTATATATTAAAAATCCAATTCCAAATAACAGTAGTGCAATTAACCCTCCAAAAAGCAATTTTAATCTTGAATTTTTAGCTTCTTCTTTTAGCAATAATTCCCTTCTATCGTTTTCTTCTTTTTGTAATAATTCTTTCTTTTCAAATTCGTAATTTAATGAAGCTTCAACTGATTTTCTAATATTTTCTTCGTTTGTCAAACTATCTTTTGCTACACTATATTTTTGAAAATAACTTAAAGCTAAATTAGCGTCTCCTTTTTTGGCATATATATCACTTAATAATTTTTCTGAAATAGCTTTCTGCTCTAAAATATTAATCTCTGTCGCTAATGTTAAAGCTTGATTTGCATTTTGAAGTGCTTGTTCTAATTGATTCTTATCTAAATAAAATTGACCCAAAAAAATATAAGTATCTGCTAATCCAAATTTATCATCAATACTTTGAAATGTATTTATTGCGTTTTGCCAACTTTGAATCGTTTCACTTGTTTGCTTTTTCTCTTGAAAATACAAACCCATATTATTATACCATTCTCCTAAAGCTCTAGGATTTGGGTCTTTATCTAAACTTTTCTTTGCAGAAGAATAATATTCAAAAGCCTTGTCTAAACTTTTTTGCTTTAAATAAATATTAGCAATATTGGTTAAGGTGATGGCTACATTTTTGTCTTCTAGTTTTTCTTGAATTTTTTGTGCTTTTATAAAATATTCTAAAGCTTTAAAATCTGAATTCTGTGATTTATAAACAACTCCAATATTGTTATATATTTTAGCACACTTACCTTCGTCTTTTATGCCTTCATATAATTTTACTGATTTAAGATAGAATTGCAATGCCTTAGCATAATTACTTTGTTCAGAAAAAACAATACCCATACTTCCATAAGTTTTGGCTAATCCTTGGGTAACTTCTTTTTTATTTGTTTCCGAAGTTGTATTTTCTTCAAATATTGTTTTAGCTTCTAAAAAATTGACTAATGCTGTTTTATAATCTCCTAAGATAATATTTGAAGTTCCAATGTTTAAATACCCATTTCCTTCTTCAACTTTATAATTGATTTTTTGTGATAATTGTAATGCTTTAGTTCCATATTCTGCCATTTTATTAGGATCAGAATATTTATATTGATCTGCAATTGCATTTAACGTTTTAGCTTTGTCGATATCATTTTTAGCCTTTTTTAAATCATTTTGCAAACTATCCATCACTTTATCTTGTGCTTGAATGGTTATTGAAAAAAATAAAAAAAGGTATAGTAGTATTTTTGTTTTCATTTATTAACTATTGATAAACAAATGTACCATTTAGTTTTTAGGATTTTATACTCATTTAGAATTTGAACGATTTGAATGAGAATTTGAAATTAAAAAAGAAACCTCATTAAAGTTTTAAACTCTAATGAGGTTTTCTATATAAAATTATGCTGTTTTTATCTTTGTTTAAAAGCTTTCATTCCTGGAAAATAAGCTACATCTCCTAATTCTTCTTCAATACGCAATAATTGGTTGTATTTTGCCATTCTATCTGAACGTGAAGCCGAACCTGTTTTAATTTGTCCACAGTTTAAAGCTACTGCTAAATCAGCAATAGTATTATCTTCTGTTTCTCCCGAACGGTGACTCATCACAGAAGTATATCCTGCATTGTGTGCCATGTTTACTGCTGCAATAGTTTCTGAAAGTGTACCAATTTGGTTTACTTTAATCAAAATTGAATTTGCTGTATCATTTGCAATTCCTTTTGCTAATCTTTCAACGTTTGTAACGAATAAATCATCTCCAACTAATTGAACTTTGTCACCAACTAGATCCGTTAATGTTTTCCAACCAGCCCAGTCGTTTTCATCCATTCCATCTTCGATAGAAATAATTGGATATTTTGTTGTTAGCTCAGCTAAATATTCTGCTTGTTCTTGTGAAGTTCTTACTTTTCCTGTTGAACCCTCAAATTTTGAATAATCGTATTTTCCATCTACATAAAATTCTGCTGAAGCACAGTCTAAAGCAATCATCACATCATCACCAAAAGTATAACCCGCATTTTCAACTGCTAACTTAATAGAATCTAATGCATCTTCCGTTCCACCTGCTAAATTTGGAGCAAACCCTCCTTCATCACCAACTGCTGTAGATAAATTTCTATCGTGTAATACTTTTTTAAGGTTGTGAAAAATTTCAGTTCCCATTTGCATTGCATGTGTAAAGTTTTTCGCTTTCACAGGCATAATCATAAATTCTTGAAACGCAATTGGAGCATCAGAATGTGAACCTCCATTAATAATATTCATCATTGGAACTGGTAATGTATTAGCAGAAACTCCGCCTACATATCTATACAAAGGCATTCCTAATTCGTTTGCTGCTGCTTTTGCAACTGCTAAAGAAACTCCTAAAATAGCATTAGCTCCTAAATTTGATTTATTTGGTGTACCATCTAATTCAATCATCATTTTATCAATGGCATTTTGCTCAAAAACAGACATTCCTACTACTTCTGAAGCAATAGTTGTGTTTACATTTTCAACAGCTTTTGAAACACCTTTTCCCATGTATGCTTTTCCTCCGTCACGTAATTCAACTGCTTCATGTTCTCCTGTTGAAGCCCCACTTGGTACAGCAGCTCTTCCTAAAATTCCATTTTCTGTAATTACATCAACTTCTACCGTTGGATTTCCGCGAGAATCTAATATCTGTCTTGCGTGTACTTTAATAATTATGCTCATTTTTTAATGATTTTTTAAAATTGGATAAACAAATTTAAACATTCTATATTTTAAACCCCAAAAAACTTATAAACGATAACGTTTTAGTTAAATTGATCTATTTTTATTATTTTTAGAAACGAAAGGTTAGCTATTAGTTTAGTAATATTTTCTTACTATCCTTTACAACCTCTACTGAGGTTCCTAATCTTATTAGGGTTACACATTTAAACCCGTCTGGTTTATAGATTTAAGCTTCCTGTAGCTTTTGTTTCTTTATATTCTCAATAAAAGTATCAAATAAATATTGCGAATCATGAGGCCCTGGACTTGCTTCTGGATGGTATTGTACTGAAAAACAATTTTTAGATTTCATTTGCATACCTGCAACAGTTTCATCATTTAAATGTAAATGTGTAATTTCAAAATCTGGATGTTGTTCTAGCTCTTCTTTATTCACTGCAAAACCATGATTTTGAGAAGTAATTTCTCCTTTACCTGTAAGCAAGTTTTTTACAGGATGATTAATTCCTCTATGCCCATTGAACATTTTATAAGTTGAAATTCCATTTGCTAAAGCTATTACTTGATGTCCTAAACAAATTCCAAACAAAGGCTTGTTGTTCGCAATAATATCTTTAGCTGTATTTTGTGCTTGATGTAAAGGTTCTGGATCACCAGGTCCATTTGACAAGAAATATCCATCTGGGTTGAAACTTTTCATATCTTCAAAAGAAGCATCAAATGGGAAAACTTTTATGTAGCAATCTCTTTTAGCTAAGTTTCTTAAAATATTAGTTTTAATTCCTAAATCTAAGGCTGAAACTTTATAAGTTGCATTTTCATCTCCATAAAAATATGATTCTTTAGTAGAAACTTTAGATGCTAATTCTAAACCTTTCATGTTAGGTACATTTGCCAATTGAGTTTTTAAATCTTCAATTGAAGTTCCGTCTGTTGAAATTACTGCATTCTGTGCTCCATTATCTCTAATATAACTTACTAATGCTCTTGTGTCAACATCAGATACGGCTATAATATTTTGCTTTTCAAAATAATCATATAAACTTTCAGAAGCATCTGGACGAGAATAGTTAAAACTAAAATTTTTACAAATTAAACCTGCTATTTTTACTCCATTAGATTCTACTTCGTTACCATTTACACCATAATTACCAATATGTGGATTAGTTGTAACCATGATTTGTCCGAAATAAGAAGGATCTGTAAAAATTTCTTGATAACCGCTCATTCCAGTATTGAAACAAACTTCTCCAAAGGTTGTACCACTAATTCCTATAGATTTCCCGTGGAAGATAGTACCATCTGCTAATAAAACGATGGCTTTTTGTTTTGTAGTATATTGCATTTGATGTGTGTTGTTTTGCAAATTTAGTATAATTCTTTTTTCTAAAAAAATAAGTTTATAAACATTCGAATAGATTTTTATCTATGTCTTTATTCTATAATATAAACCGAAATCACAAAAGCAGTTATAGCTACTTTATATTTCACTTAATTCCAAAAAAAAAGGATAAACTAAAAATAAGTTTATCCTTTATATTTATGAAGTTGAATTCATTATTCTGCAGTTTCAGTAGTTTCAGTAGTTTCTTCTGAAGAAGTTTCAGGAGCAGGAGTTTCTGCAACAGGAGCTTCAGTAGTAGTCTCAGCTTTTTTAGCTTTTCCACCACGACGGCTTCTTCCTTTTTTCTCTTCTTTTTTACCACCGTTGTACAATTCATTGAAGTCAACTAACTCAATCATTGCCATATCAGCGTTATCTCCTAAACGATTACCCAATTTAATGATACGTGTGTATCCTCCTGGACGATCTCCAACTTTAGCAGCTACTTCTCTGAATAATTCAGTTACAGCATATTTATCTCTTAAATAAGCGAAACAAATACGACGATTGTGAGTTGTATCTTCTTTTGATTTTGTTACTAACGGTTCAACAAACTGTTTTAAAGCTTTTGCCTTAGCAACTGTTGTGTTGATACGTTTGTGCTCAATAAGTGAACAAGCCATATTTGCAAGCATAGCTGCTCTATGTCCTTTTTGTCTACTTAAATGATTGAATTTTTTTCCGTGTCTCATGACTTTTTATTTAACCTTCATCTTGCTACTATCCGCTTTGGAGAGCAAAATATGAAGTAATTTATTCTTTATCTAATTTATATTTTGCTAAATCCATTCCAAAAGTAAGTCCTTTAACTGCGACTAATTCGTCTAATTCTGTTAAAGATTTTTTACCAAAGTTACGGAACTTCATTAAGTCGTTTTTGTTAAAAGAAACTAAGTCTCCTAATGTGTCAACTTCAGCTGCTTTTAAACAATTTAATGCTCTAACTGATAAATCCATGTCCACAAGTTTAGTTTTTAACAACTGTCTCATGTGTAATGATTCTTCATCATAAGATTCTGTTTGAGCAATTTCGTCAGCCTCAAGTGTAATTCTTTCGTCAGAAAACAACATAAAGTGATGAATCAACGTTTTAGCTGCTTCAGTTAATGCATCTTTTGGATTAATAGAACCATCTGTTTGGATTTCAAAAACTAATTTTTCATAGTCAGTTTTTTGCTCCACACGGAAATTTTCAATTACATATTTTACATTTTTTACTGGAGTATAAATAGAATCAGTAAAAATTGTTCCAATTGGTGCATTAGCTTTTTTGTTTTCTTCTGCAGGAACATATCCTCTACCTTTTTCGATAGAAAGTTCCATATTGATAGAAGTTTTGCTGTCTAAGTTACAGATAACTAAATCTGGATTCAAAATTTGAAATCCAGAGATGAATTTTTGAAAATCACCTGCAGTTATTGTTTCCTTTCCTGACAATGACATTGAAACAGACTCGTTATCAATATCTTCAATTTGACGTTTGAAACGTACTTGTTTAAGATTAAGGATAATTTCTGTTACGTCTTCAACAACACCTGGAATAGTAGAGAATTCATGATCCACACCTTCTATTCTTACTGATGTTATTGCAAATCCTTCTAATGAAGAAAGTAAAACTCTTCTTAGTGCATTACCAACTGTCAATCCATAACCAGGTTCTAAAGGTCTAAACTCAAATTTACCTTCAAAATCGGTTGAATCGATCATGATAACTTTATCGGGCTTCTGAAAATTAAATACTGCCATAATTCGACTAATGTGTATTTTTATTTGTTATACAACTCTACGATTAGTTGCTCTTTAATGTTTTCTGGAATTTGAAGTCTCTGAGGAACAGATACAAAAGTACCTTCCTTAGTATCATTGTTCCAAGTAATCCACTCATAAACTTGAGATGCATTAGATAAAGAACGATCGATAGCTTCAAGAGATTTAGATTTTTCACGTACAGCTACTTTATCACCTGGTTTTAAGTGATAAGAAGGAATGTTTACTAATTCTCCATTTACAGTAATATGTCTATGAGAAACAATTTGACGTGCACCTCTACGAGAAGGGGCAATACCCATTCTGTATACTACATTGTCTAATCTTGCCTCACAAAGTTGTAAAAGGATTTCACCTGTTACTCCAGAAGCAGCAGATGCTTTTTCAAATAAGTTTCTAAATTGACGCTCTAAAATACCATAAGTATATTTAGCTTTTTGTTTCTCCATTAACTGGATAGCGTATTCAGATTTTTTTCCTCTTCTTTTAGACATTCCATGTTGTCCTGGAGGATAATTTCTTTTTTCGAAGGCTTTGTCTTCTCCGAATATTGCTTCGCCAAATTTACGAGCAATTTTAGTTTTTGGACCAGTATATCTTGCCATTTCTAATTGTTTAAGATAGAGATTATGAATTCAGGTCTAATCCTTCGATAATCGTAATTCTATCTAGTTTATACTTAATTAATTTATTTTTTGTTTAAGTTGCTGAAATAAATTCAGCAAAAATTAAACTCTTCTTCTTTTTGGAGGACGACATCCATTATGAGGCATTGGTGTTACGTCAATAATTTCTGTAACTTCAATTCCACCATTATGTAATGATCTGATTGCAGATTCTCTACCGTTTCCTGGACCTTTAACGTAAACTTTTACCTTTCTAAGTCCAGCATCAAGAGCTACTTTTGAACAATCTTCCGCTGCCATCTGAGCTGCATATGGAGTATTCTTTTTAGAACCTCTAAAGCCCATTTTACCAGCTGAAGACCAAGAAATAACTTCACCTTTCTTATTAGTTAAAGAAATAATGATGTTGTTAAAAGTTGCACTAATATGAGCTTCTCCTGTCGATTCAACGATAACTTTACGTTTTTTTGTAGTTGCCTTAGCCATATTATTACTTATTATTTAGTTGCTTTTTTCTTGTTAGCAACAGTTTTTCTTTTACCTTTTCTAGTTCTTGAGTTGTTTTTAGTTCTTTGACCTCTTAAAGGAAGACCCGCTCTATGACGAATTCCTCTTTGACATCCTATATCCATTAAACGTTTGATGTTTAATTGAACTTCTGAACGTAATTCCCCTTCAATCTTGAAATAAGAAACAGCTTCACGAATTGCTCCGATTTCGTCATCATTCCAATCTGAAACTTTTTTATCTTCGCTAACTTGAGCTTTTTGTAAAATCTCTTTAGCTCTGCTATTACCAATACCAAAAATGTATGTTAAAGCAATAACCCCTCTTTTCTGTTTAGGTATATCTACCCCTGCTATTCTTGCCATAATTATCCTTGTCTTTGTTTAAATCTAGGATTCTTTTTGTTGATTACGTATAATCTGCCTTTTCTTCGTACAATTTTGCACTCGGCACTTCTTTTTTTAACTGATGCTCTTACTTTCATGCTTATTAGCTTTAGTATCTATATGTGATTCTTGCTTTAGACAAATCGTATGGGCTCATTTCTAGTTTCACTTTATCACCAGGTAATAATTTGATATAATGCATACGCATTTTTCCAGATATATGAGCAATAACAATATGCCCGTTTTCTAATTCTACTCGAAACATAGCATTTGATAATGCTTCAATTATTGTTCCGTCTTGTTCTATTGCTGATTGTTTTGCCATAAAATTAAGCTACTGCTTTTCTGTTTTTACCACTTTTCATCAAGCCATCATAATGTTTATTCAATAAATAAGAATTTATTTGTTGAATAGTATCAATTGCAACTCCTACCATAATTAATAACGAGGTACCTCCGTAGAAATAAGCCCATGAACCTTGAACACCTAATAAACTAACTGCAACTGCTGGGAACACAGCAATAATAGCTAAATACAATGAACCTGGAAACGTTATTAAAGACATGATTTTATCTAAGAAATCTGAAGTTTCTGATCCTGGTTTTACACCTGGAATGAAACCACCACTTCTTTTTAAATCATCTGCCATTTTATTTGTTGGAATTGTAATTGCTGTATAAAAATAAGTAAATACAATAATTAATAATGCAAATACCAAATTATATACTAATCCAAAAGGATTTTTAAACATTGAAGCTATAGATTGTGCATTCTCTGATTCTGACAAACCTGCTAATGCAGCTGGTATAAACATAATTGCTTGAGCAAAAATGATTGGCATTACACCCGATGCGTTTAATTTTAATGGAATAAATTGACGATTACCACCCATCATATCTTGTTCAAAATCTCCAGAAATAGTTCTACGAGCATATTGAACTTGAATTTTTCTAACTGCCATTACTAATAATATTGAAGCTACTATAACTAATAACCAAATAATTATTTCCATAACAATCATTAATGCTCCTCCATTTGCTTGTGAAGTTCTAGATCCAATTTCTTGAATAAAGGCTTGTGGCATTCTAGCAATAATTCCTACCATAATTAATAATGATATACCATTTCCTATTCCTTTATCAGTAATTTTTTCTCCTAACCACATAGCAAATATAGTACCTGTAATTAAGATTAATACTGCAGAGAATAAAAATTGGAATGAATTAAATCCTAATAAAAATGCATCAGGAGGAAGCGTTGAATAAAGATTATAAATATAACCCGGTCCTTGAACTAAAGTAATTGCAATAGTTAACCACCTTGTTATTTGATTAATCTTCTTTCTTCCACTTTCACCGTCTTTTTGAAGTTTTTGCAGGTATGGCACAGCAATTCCCATCAATTGAACTACAATCGAAGCAGAAATATATGGCATAATACCCAAAGCAAAAATAGATGCTTGAGAGAATGCTCCACCTGTAAAAACGTCAATTAACCAACCAATACCTTGATCGGTTTGGCTGGTTAAATTTCCTAATTTAGTAGCGTCAATACCTGGTAATGTTACTTGTGCACCAAAACGATACACTAATAATAAACCTAGAGTTAATAAAATTCTATTTTTTAACTCTTCGATTTTCCAAACATTAACTAATGAATCTATAAATTTCTTCATTTTACTATATAGGTTTATAAAATTACAACTTCTCCTCCAGCAGCTTCAATAGCAGCTTTTGCTGTAGCAGTAAATTTGTGTCCACTTACTTTTAGTTTAGCTTTTAATTCGCCTCTACCTAAAATTTTCACTAATTCGTTTTTTGTTGCTAAACGTGCATCAACTAAATCTGTAAAATCTACAGTATCTGTTACTACACCATTATCAACTAACAATTGAAGAGTGTCAAGATTTACACCTTGGTATTCTTTTCTGTTAATATTCTTAAATCCGAACTTAGGAACACGTCTTTGAAGTGGCATTTGCCCACCTTCAAAACCAATTTTCTTAGAATAACCAGAACGAGATTTAGCTCCTTTGTGACCTCTTGACGCGGTACCACCTTTTCCAGAACCTTCTCCTCTACCTAACCTTTTATTTTGGTTGTGCGTTGAACCTTCAGCTGGTTGTAAATTACTTAAATTCATAACTGTATATGTTATTTAGCTTCAACAGAAACTAAGTGTTTTACTTTGTTTACCATTCCAAGGATAGCCTGATTGTCATCGTGCTCAACAACTTGTCCCATTTTTTTTAGACCTAAAGCTTCAAGAGTTCTCTTTTGTGTTAGAGGACAATTGATTTTACTTTTAACTTGTTTTACTAATATTTTTGCCATTTTTCCTTGAATTATTAACCTTTAAATACTTTTTCTAAAGATATTCCTCTTTGTTTAGCGATTGTACGAGCACTTCTCATTTGCAATAATGCATCAAAAGTAGCTTTAACAACGTTATGAGGATTTGATGAACCTTGAGATTTTGATAATACATCATGAATACCTACTGACTCAAGTACCGCACGTACTGCACCACCTGCAATAACTCCAGTACCATGAGAAGCTGGTATTAAAAATACTCTTGCTCCACCAAATTTACCTTTTTGTTCGTGAGGAACTGATTGACCATTCAAAGGAATTCTTACTAAATTTTTCTTTGCATCTTCAACTGCTTTAGCAATTGCTTCTGAAACATCTTTAGATTTTCCTGAACCATGACCAACAACACCGTTTTCATCACCTACCACTACGATTGCAGAAAAACCAAATGCTCTACCACCTTTAGTAACTTTAGTAACACGATTAACATTCACCAAACGGTCCTTTAAATCAAGTCCTCCTGGTTTTACTAGTTCTACGTTTTTATAATTATTATACATAATATCTTAGAATTTAAGTCCAGCCTCTCTTGCGCCTTCAGCTAATGATTTAACACGTCCGTGGTATAAATATCCACCTCTATCAAAAGTGATTGTATTTACACCAGCTTTAAGAGCTTTTTCAGCAACTAGTTTACCTACTGCAGTTGCAGTTTCTATTTTGGTTCCTTTTGCACCAGTTTCTCTTGAAGAAGCTGAAACTAAAGTTACACCGTTCACATCATCTATGATTTGAGCATAGATTTCTTTATTAGATCTAAAAACAGCTAGTCTAGGTTGTGCAGCAGTACCGCTAACAATCTTTCTAATTCTGAATTTTATTCTTTGTCTTCTTTCAGTTTTTGTTAATGACATAGTCTTAATTTTTAAGCTGATTTACCTGCTTTTCTTCTTAATACTTCACCTACAAACTTAATACCTTTTCCTTTGTAAGGTTCAGGTTTACGAAAAGCTCTGATTTTAGCAGCAACTTGACCTAATAATTGTTTGTCAAATGATGATAATTTTACTATAGGATTTTTACCTTTCTCTGATACTGTTTCAACATTTACTTCAGAAACTACTTCTAGTACAATATTATGAGAGAATCCTAAAGCTAAATCAAGTTTTTGACCTTGATTAGATGCTCTATATCCTACTCCTACTAGTTCTAATTCCTTAGTAAAACCTTGAGAAACTCCAACAATCATATTGTTGATCAAAGAACGATATAGTCCGTGTTTCGCTCTCTCGTCTTTGTGATCTGATGAACGTTCAACGATAACTTGGTTATCTTCTATTTTTACCGTTACATCAGAAAATTCTTGAGTAAGCTCGCCTAATTTTCCTTTTACTGTAACCACAGCATCTTTCACATCTACTGTTACTCCTGCTGGAATTGCAATTGGATTTTTACCTATTCTTGACATTTTTCTTATATATTAGTATACGTAACAAATTACTTCTCCACCAACGTTTAGTTGTTTTGCTTGTTTTCCTGTCATCAATCCTTTTGATGTAGAAACGATCGCAATACCTAATCCGTTAAGAATTCTTGGGATTTCAGAAGATCCTGCATATTTACGTAAACCTGGTTTACTAATTCTTTGAATATCTTTAATTACAGATTCTTTAGTTTCTTTATCGTACTTAAGTGCGATTTTGATAGTACCTTGAACAGTACCTTCTTCGAATTTGTAACTTAAAATATAACCTTGGTCAAATAAAATCTTAGTGATTTCTTTTTTAAGGTTTGAAGCTGGAATTTCAACCACTTTGTGATTAGCTCTCACAGCATTTCTAACTCTCGTTAGATAATCCGCTATTGGATCTGTATACATAATGTATGATATTGCGGTTATGGTTTTCAAATGGCACTCGCCAAATGAACCTTTAACCAGTTAAAATTATTTTCTGGATTGCAAAAGTACAAACTTATTGCGAGATTACCAAGATGCTTTTTTAACACCTGGAATTAATCCTTGATTTGCCATCTCACGAAAAGTAACACGAGAAAGTCCAAATTGACGCATATACCCTCTTGGTCTTCCAGTTAATTTACAACGATTGTGTAAACGCACAGGAGATGCATTTTTAGGTAATTTTTGCAATGCTTCATAATCTCCAGCTTTTTTTAAAGCTTTTCTTTTTTCAGCATATTTTTCAACTGTTGCTTCTCTTTTTACCTCGCGGGCTTTCATTGATTCTTTAGCCATATCTTAGTTCTTTTTAAAAGGTAATCCTAGTTCTGCTAATAATGATTTTGCTTCTTTGTCTGTTGGAGCTGAAGTTACAAATGTAATATCAAAACCAGAGATTTTATTTACTTTATCGATATCAATTTCTGGGAAAATGATTTGTTCTAAAACCCCTAAGTTATAATTACCTCTTCCATCAAATCCTTCAGATTTAATTCCACTAAAATCTCTTACACGTGGTAAAGCTGAAGTAACAAGTCTATCTAAAAACTCATACATTCTTTCTCCACGTAAAGTTACTTTAGCACCAATAGGCATTCCTTTTCTTAATTTAAAAGACGCAACGTCTTTCTTAGAAATAGTAGCTATTGCTTGTTGTCCAGTAATTTTTGTCATCTCTTCAACAGCATAATCTACTAATTTCTTATCAGATACAGCTGCTCCAACTCCACGGCTTACAACAATTTTTTCAAGTTTAGGAACTTGCATAACATTTTTGTAACCGAATTCTTCCGTAAGTGCAGCAATTACTCTGCTCTTATATTCTTCTTTTAGTCTAGGTATATAAGCCATCACTATAATACTTGATTAGATTTTTTTGAGAATCTCACTTTCTTATCTCCTTCTTGTTTAAAACCAACTTTAGTCGTTTCTTTTGACTTAGGATCAATTAAAGACAAATTTGAGATATGAATAGCTGCTTCTTTTTTAACGATTCCACCTTGTGGATTAGTTGCACTAGGTTTTGTATGCTTTGAAACCATATTTACACCTTCAACAATCGCTTTATTTTTCTCACGTAGAATAGTTAAGATTTTACCTTCTTCACCTTTGTGATCTCCAGCAATAACTCTAACTAAATCTCCTGATTTTACTTTTAACTTTGTCATCATTTTTAGAATTAAAGCACCTCTGGCGCTAATGATACAATTTTCATGAATTGTTTTTCACGAAGTTCTCTGGCAACTGGTCCAAAAACACGAGTTCCTCTCATTTCACCTGCAGCGTTTAACAACACACATGCGTTATCGTCAAAACGGATGTAAGATCCATCAGCTCTTCTCACTTCTTTTTTGGTACGTACAACAACTGCAGTTGAAACAGCTCCTTTTTTAACGTTTCCGTTTGGAGTTGCATCTTTAATTGAAACTACAATTTTATCACCTACAGAGGCATAACGACGTTTCGTTCCTCCTAAAACACGGATAGTCAAAACTTCTTTTGCTCCTGTGTTGTCTGCTACTTTTAATCTTGATTCTTGTTGTACCATAATTATTTAGCTCTTTCAATGATTTCAACTAATCTCCAACATTTTGATTTACTCATAGGTCTTGTTTCCATGATCTTTACAGTATCTCCAATGTTACAGTCGTTTGTTTCGTCGTGTGCAACATATTTTTTTGTTTTTAACACGAACTTACCGTATAGTGGGTGTTTTACTCTTCTTGTTTCAGAAACGACAATAGATTTTGTCATTTTGTTACTAGTAACAACCCCAACTCTCTCTTTTCTTAAATTTCTTTTTTCCATCTTTCAGCAGTGTACAATTATTGTAACTTTTTAGTCAATTCAGTAGTAACTCTTGCAACAGATCTTCTTAAAGCTCTTAGTTGTAATGGATTCTCAATTGGAGAAATCGCATGAGCATTCTTTAGGTCAGCGTATGTTTTCTTTAACTGACTAAGTTTTTCTTGTAACTCAGCTGCAGATAGACTTATAATTTCTGATTGTTTCATAATAAATTTTGATTATGCTTCAAAGTCTCTAGCGACAACAAACTTAGTTTTAACTGGAAGTTTTTGTGCTGCTAAACGTAAAGCTTCTTTTGCAACTGATAGTGGAACACCACCAACTTCAAACATTATTTTACCAGGCTTAACAACTGCAGCCCAATATTCAACTGCACCTTTACCTTTACCCATACGTACCTCTAAAGGCTTTTTAGTAATAGGTTTGTCTGGAAATATTTTGATCCATAACTGTCCCTCTCTTTTCATAAAACGAGTTGCAGCGATACGTGCAGCTTCGATTTGACGTGAAGTTAAGAACATTCCTTTTTCATGTACAGATTTAATACCAAACATTCCATTTGAAAGTTCATGACCTCTTTGAGAATCACCTTTCATTCTACCTTTTTGTACCTTACGGTATTTTGTTCTTTTAGGCTGTAACATTTTTCTTTAATTTAAATAATTACTTTCTTTTGCTTTTGTTTGGTCTACCATCTCTTTTTGGAGAAGATCCTGAAGATTTAGACTGTTTTTTGTCCATACCTACTAACGGAGAAAGATCTCTTTTACCGTAAACCTCACCTTTCATTATCCATACTTTAATTCCCATTCTACCATAAGTAGTATGTGCTTCAGCTAATGAATAATCAATATCAGCTCTGAAAGTTGATAAAGGAATTCTACCTTCTTTGAATTGCTCAGAACGCGCCATTTCAGCTCCATTTAAACGACCAGAAATTAAAACTTTAATTCCTTCTGCATTCATTCTCATAGCTGCTGCAATAGCCATTTTGATTGCTCTTCTGTAAGAAATTCTGTTCTCAATTTGACGTGCTATACTTGCACCTACTAAAAAGGCATCAAGTTCAGGTCTTTTGATTTCAAAAATATTGATTTGAACTTCTTTATCAGTAATTTTCTTAAGTTCTTCTTTTAACTTGTCTACCTCTTGTCCACCTTTTCCGATAATAATACCAGGTCTAGCTGTAGTGATAGTAACGGTTACAAGTTTTAAAGTTCTCTCGATAATTATTTTTGATACACTAGCTTTTGATAAACGAGCGTGGATATACTTTCTGATTTTATAATCTTCAGCGATTTTATCACCGTAATCATTTCCACCGTACCAGTTTGAGTCCCACCCTCTGATGATACCAAGTCTATTTCCAATTGGATTTGTCTTTTGTCCCATACTGTTTATTAATTGCTTTGTGTGTTATCTAATTGTCCTAATACGATAGTTACGTGATTAGAACGTTTTCTTATTCTGTGTGCACGACCTTGAGGTGCTGGACGAAGTCTTTTTAACATCGCACCACCGTCAACTCTAATTTCTTTTACAAATAAACCTGCATCTTCGATACTAGCATCACTATTTTTTTGCTCCCAATTATTGATTGCAGATAATAATAGTTTTTCTAATTTTCTTGAAGCTTCTTTTGTACTAAATTTTAATACATTAAGAGCTAATTCTACTTTTTGACCTCTTACTAAATCCGCAACTAAGCGCATTTTTCTAGGTGAAGTAGGGCAGTTATTTAATTTGGCAAAAGCGATAGACTTATTAGCCTCTTTTCTTGCATCTGCTGTTTCTCTTTTACGAACTCCCATTGCTTCTTATTTTTTACCTTTATTTTTCGCACCAGCATGACCTCTAAAAGTTCTAGTTGGTGAAAATTCTCCTAATTTATGTCCTACCATGTTCTCAGTAACATATACTGGAACAAATTGACGACCATTATGAACTGCGATAGTTTGTCCAACAAAATCTGGAGTAATCATTGATGCTCTAGACCAAGTCTTAACAACACCTTTATTACCTCCTTCAATATTAGCTTGAACTTTCTTCTCTAATTTATAATGTACAAATGGTCCTTTTTTTAATGAACGTGCCATGTCTATCTAATTATTTCTTTCTGCGTTCAACAATATACTTATTACTCGGGTTAACTTTAGAACGAGTTCTATAACCTTTAGCTGGCAATCCTTTTCTTGAACGTGGATGACCTCCTGAAGAGCGTCCTTCTCCACCTCCCATAGGGTGATCAACTGGGTTCATAGCTACTGGTCTAGTTCTTGGTCTTCTACCTAACCATCTTGATCTACCTGCTTTACCAGATACGATTAATTGGTGATCAGAGTTTGAAACCGCTCCAATTGTTGCTGAACAAGTCAACAAGATTAATCTTGTTTCTCCTGAAGGCATTTTAATTGTAGCATATTTTCCATCTCTTGCCATCAATTGAGCGAAAGTACCTGCTGAACGAGCAATAACTGCTCCTTGACCTGGTCTTAATTCAATACATGATATAACTGTTCCTAGAGGAATTTTACTTAAAAGTAAAGTATTTCCAATTTCTGGAGATGCATCTGGTCCTGAAACTATTGTTTGCCCAACTTGTAAACCATTTTGTGCAATTACATAAGTTTTTTCTCCATCTACATAAGCAAGCAATGAAATGAATGCTGAACGATTTGGATCATATTCGATTGTTTTAACTGTAGCAGGAATTCCATGCTTAGTTCTTTTAAAATCAATCATACGATATTTTTGCTTATGACCACCACCTGTATAACGCATGGTCATTTTTCCTTGACTATTTCTACCTCCTGAACGTTTTTTCGGAGCCAATAATGAGCGCTCCGGCTTATCAGTTGTAATAGTGTCAAAGCTATTTACAACTCTAAATCGCTGTCCTGGGGTAATAGGTTTTAATTTTCTAACTGACATTTTCTTTTATTAGATATTATTATAAAAGTCTATTGCTTCTCCTTCTTTCAGTTGTACAACTGCTTTTTTATAAGCATTTGTTTTACCAACGATTAAACCACTCTTAGTGTATTTAACCGATCTATCAGATCTGTAATTCATTGTGTTGACATTTTCAACAGAAACACCATAAGCTGCTTCAATAGCATTCTTAATCTGAATCTTGTTTGCTTTTTTATCAACAACAAAACCAAAACGGTTAAAAACTTCACCGTCTTTTGTCATTTTTTCAGTAATGATAGGTTTAATTATAACATTCATACCTTCTTATTTACTTAAATTAGTTTCAATTCCTTCTAACGAACTCTCCAATAACACTAGTTTGTTTGTGTTTAAAATACCGTAAGTACTTAATTCAGAGGTAGTTATAACGCTAGATGCTTTTAAATTGCGTGACGACAAATATACATTTTTATTTGACTCTCCCAACACAAATAGAGATTTTTTATTATCTAACCCTAAAGCTTTCAAAACGTTAATGAAATTTTTAGTGTTTGGCGTTTCAAAATCGAAATCTTCAACTACTAATAAATTTGATTCTTTTGCTTTGATAGAGAAGGCTGATTTTCTAGCTAAACGCTTCAAAGATTTATTCAATTTGAATGAATAACTTCTTGGTCTAGGCCCAAATACTGTTCCACCACCTTTAAACAATGGATTTTTAGCACTACCAGCTCTAGCAGTACCAGTTCCTTTTTGTTTTTTAATCTTACGAGTACTACCAGCAACTTCAGCTCTTTCTTTAGCTTTGTGCGTTCCCTGTCTTTGATTAGCTAAATATTGCTTTACATCAAGGTATACTGCGTGATTATTTGGTTCAATTGCGAATACTGAATCAGAAAGTTGTACTTTTCTTCCAGTTTCTTTTCCGTTTACATCTAATACTTTTACTTCCATTACTTCTGAATGATTACGTAAGAGTTTTTATGTCCTGGCACACATCCTTTAACAACTAAAAGATTTTTGTCAGCTACAACTTTTAAAACTCTAAGATTTTGAACTGTTACGTTATCTGTTCCCATTCTTCCAGCCATACGCATTCCTTTGAATACTCTAGATGGATAAGAAGAAGCTCCTACAGAACCTGGCGCTCTTAAACGGTTATGTTGACCATGAGTTGCTTGTCCAACACCACCAAAACCATGACGTTTAACAACCCCTTGAAAACCTTTACCTTTAGACACACCCTGTACATCTACAAATTCTCCTTCCGTGAATAAATCCACATTCAACACATCACCTAAGTTGTGTTTTTCTTCAAAATACTTGAATTCAACGACTTTCTTCTTAACATCTGTTCCAGCTTTTTTGAAGTGACCTTCTTCAGCTTTAATAGAATGTTTGTCAGTTTTGTCATCGAAACCAAGTTGAAGAGCTTCATACCCGTCAACCTCTAAGGTTCTGACTTGGGTAACTACACATGGACCAGCTTGGATTACTGTACAAGGAATATTTTTCCCGTTTTCATCAAAGATGCTAGTCATGCCAATTTTTCTTCCGATTAACCCAGACATATTAAACTAATTATTAATTAAAATTCTAATTTTTTACACATTAATACATGTGCACTACATTTTTTTGAGGGTGCAAATATATAAATATTATTTAAATAATGCAAAATTAATTAGTTAGCTATTTTTTGTAAGAATAACTATCTAAATTAATTTTGCAAAATAGATTAAAAAAACCGTAGTAAATTAATACTAACGGTTTTCTATTTTTAACTGTTCTTAACAGTAATGAAACTAAACTTTAATTTCTACTTCAACACCACTAGGCAATTCTAATTTCATTAAAGCATCAATAGTCTTAGAAGAAGAACTATAAATGTCTAATAATCTTTTATATGAACTAAGTTCAAATTGCTCACGTGATTTTTTGTTTACGTGCGGTGAACGCAACACAGTAAAAATCTTCTTGTGCGTTGGTAATGGAATTGGCCCAGTCACAACTGCTCCTGTACTTTTTACAGTTTTTACAATCTTTTCAGCAGATTTATCTACCAACATATGATCGTAAGATTTTAATTTTATTCTGATTTTTTGACTCATTTTCTTTAGAATTAAGCGTTACCTTTTGCTTTTTTGATTACCTCTTCTGAAATATTAGAAGGTGTTTCTGCATAGTGAGAAAACTCCATTGTAGAAGTTGCTCTACCTGATGATAATGTTCTTAATGTTGTTACATATCCAAACATTTCAGACAAAGGCACATCTGCTTTAATAGTTTTAGCACCATTTCTATCACCCATATCATTTACTTGACCACGACGACGGTTTAAGTCACCTACAATATCACCCATATTTTCTTCTGGAGTAATAACTTCAATTTTCATGATAGGTTCAAGAATTACAGCTCCAGCAGCTTTTGCCACTTCCTTGTAACCCATTTTTGCTGCTAATTCAAACGAAAGAGCATCAGAATCCACAGGGTGGAAAGATCCATCTGTTAAAGTTACTCTTAAACTATCCACAGCATAACCTGCTAATGGACCTGTTTTCATAGCTTCACGGAAACCTTTCTCTACAGCAGGTATATATTCTTTTGGTACATTACCCCCTTTAACCTCATTAATAAATTGTAATCCAATTGCTGGCTTACCATCCACATCTTGAGCAGGCTCTAATTTGAAAACGATATCTCCAAATTTACCACGACCTCCAGATTGTTTTTTATAAACCTCTCTATGTTGAGCTAATTTAGTAAAAGCTTCTTTATATTCTACTTGAGGCTCACCTTGGTTTACTTCAACTTTGAACTCACGTTTCATACGATCCACAAGAATATCTAAGTGTAACTCACCCATTCCCGAGATAATAGTTTGACCTGAAGCTTCATCTGTTCTAACTGTAAATGTTGGATCTTCTTCAGCTAATTTCGCTAAAGCCATACCCATTTTATCAACGTCAGCTTTAGTTTTTGGCTCAATAGCGATACCAATTACTGGATCAGGAAATTTCATTGACTCAAGAATAATTGGGTGTTTTTCATCACACATTGTATCTCCAGTTTTAATATCTTTAAACCCAACTGCTGCTCCAATATCACCTGCTTCGATATAATCGATTGGGTTTTGTTTATTAGCATGCATTTGGTAGATACGAGAAATTCTTTCTTTGTTTCCAGAACGTGTATTCAATATATAAGAACCAGCATCTAAACGACCTGAATATGCACGGAAGAAAGCTAAACGACCAACATAAGGGTCAGTTGCAATCTTAAATGCAAGAGCAGCAAACGGCTCTTTTGGATCAGGACGACGCAATATTTTCTTTTGATCTTCTTCTAATAAATCAGCATCATCAGGATGAATTCCTTCGATACCTTCTTTATCCATTGGAGAAGGCAAATATTTACAAACTGCATCTAACATAAATTGAACTCCTTTGTTTTTGAAAGAAGAACCAGCAATCATAGGAATGATAGCCATATCTATTGTAGCTGCACGTAATGCTTTATTAATTTCTTCCTCAGTAATTGAGTTTTCATCCTCCATGTACTTATCTAAAAGATTTTCGTCATAAGTAGCGATTTCTTCGATAAGAATTGAACGATAATGTTTCACATCATCAACCATATCAGCAGGAATATCAATAATATCAAAGGTTGCTCCTAATGTTTCATCATGCCAAACAATAGCTTGATTTTTAACTAAGTCAACAACTCCTCTGAAATCATTTTCTTCACCAATTGGCAAAGTAATTGCAACTGCATTTGATTTCAACATATCTTTTACTTGATCACAAACAGCTAAAAAGTTAGATCCTTGACGGTCCATCTTATTAACGAATCCCATACGTGGAACTCTATATTGATCTGCAAGTCTCCAGTTTGTTTCTGATTGTGGCTCAACACCATCAACTGCACTAAACAAGAAAACTAAACCATCTAATACACGTAACGAACGATTTACCTCTACTGTAAAGTCAACGTGACCTGGAGTATCAATAATATTAAAGTGATACGGTATTGATTCTGGTAATATTTTACCTTGTTGTGTTGGAAAATTCCATTCACAAGTTGTAGCAGCAGAAGTAATTGTAATACCTCTTTCTTGCTCTTGTGCCATCCAGTCCATTGTAGCAGCACCATCATGTACTTCTCCAATTTTGTGTGATTTTCCAGTATAGAATAATATACGCTCCGTTGTAGTTGTTTTACCAGCATCAATGTGAGCAGCAATTCCTATATTTCTTGTATATTTTAAATCTCTTGCCATTTCTTATTTATTAAAATCTGAAGTGAGAGAATGCTTTATTTGCATCTGCCATTTTGTGAGTATCCATTCTTTTCTTAACTGCTGCACCTTCTTCTTTAGCTGCTGCTAAAATTTCTGATGACAATTTTCCAGCCATAGATTTCTCATTTCTTTTTCTAGCATAAAGAATTAACCATTTCATTGCAGTAGAAATTTTTCTATCTGGACGAATTTGCATTGGTATTTGAAATGTAGCTCCACCTACTCTACGACTACGTACTTCTACGTGAGGCATAACGTTTGTTAAAGCATCTTTCCATAATTCCAAAGCTGTCTTTTCATTATCTCCTTTTTTAGCTTCTACGATATCTAATGCATCATAAAACACTTTAAAAGCTGTTGATTTCTTACCATCCCACATTAAGTTATTTACAAAACGTGTTACTAACTGATCGTTAAATTTTGGATCTGGTAAAAGGGGTCTTTTTTTTGCCGCTCTTTTTCTCATGTCTTTTCTTTAAAAATTACTTTTTAGCGTCTTTTGGACGTTTTGCACCATACTTAGATCTTCTTTGTGTTCTACCGCTTACTCCGGCAGTGTCTAAAGCACCACGTACAATGTGGTATCTAACTCCTGGTAAATCTTTTACTCTTCCACCTCTAACTAATACTATCGAGTGCTCTTGTAGATTGTGTCCTTCTCCAGGAATGTAAGCATTCACCTCTTTACCATTTGTTAAACGAACCCTTGCTACTTTACGCATTGCAGAGTTTGGTTTTTTTGGTGTAGTAGTGTAAACACGTGTACATACTCCTCTTCTTTGAGGACAAGAATCTAAAGCAGCCGATTTACTCTTCTTAGTCATTTGGGTTCTCCCTGTTCTTACTAATTGTTGAATTGTTGGCATAATTAAATACTAATTTTTCTTGTGATTTATTAATCCCGTTTTTTTACGGGTTGCAAATGTAGGAATATATTTTTACAAAACAAATCTAATTTATTAATTTTCAAAACTTTGTTTATCAATTTGTTTGATGTTATTTCTTCCTTTAATTAAATTTATTAGTGAGTCTTTATCTTCTTTATATATAATTTAAAATTAAATTCGTTTTTTTGCGTTACTTTATTGCGATGAAAAATATTCTTTCTTTTCTTTTATTTATCTGTTTTCAACTATCATTTTCTCAACAATTTGAAATGATAATTGAAGGCAATTCAATTCATGAAACAAAGGTTATTGATAGTATTGACTATACAAAAAAGCACCTAACAGTCGCTTCTTTAATTAAGGAACAAAAATCTTTTGAACAAAAACTTCAATACAAAGGTTTTTTTCAAAATGAACTATTACAACAAACAAAATTAAACGATAGCGTTTTTTACTTCAAATATCATTTAAAGGATAGAGTAAACAATATACATATATATATAGACACTAGTTCAAATGAAACTAAGCAACTTTTAAATCTAGAAAATAACATTACAAACCTTCTCATTGAGGAAGTTGAATCATTCATGCAAAACAAAATTTCTTTACTTGAAAAGAAGGGTTATTCATTAGCTAAATTGAGGTTAACTGATTTCCATCAAACCAATCATTCATTAGAAGCAAAACTATTGTTAACTTTAAATGAGAAAAGAAATTTAAATGAAATTGTAATTGAAGGATATAACAAATTCCCTTCTGGAATTAAAAAAGCTATTTTCAAAAAAGCAAGACAAATTGATTTCAATCAAGAAAATGTTTCTAAAATTTATAAAGATTTTAATGAATTGCGATTTGTAACTCAAACAAAATACCCTGAAATATTATTCACTAAAGACTCCACAAAGGTTTATGTGTATCTTGAAAAAGCAAAGCCTAATAAATTTGATGGTTTCATAGGATTTGCCAATGACGAAAATACAAATCTCCGTTTCAATGGTTACTTGGATTTACAATTACAAAATATCTTAAATTCTGGAGAGAAACTTAGTTTATTTTGGAAAAATGATGGAAAACAACAATCGTCCTTTAATTTGGGAACAGAAATTCCCTATTTATTTAAAAGTCCTTTTGGAATCAAAGCTGATTTAAAAATTTTTAAACAGGATAGTACTTTTCAAAACACAAAAACAGATTTAAATTTAGGGTATTATTTTAAATACAATTCTAAAGTTTATTTGGGTTATCAAAAAACCACTTCTGTAGACATTCAAAACACCAATTCATTTAGCATTAATGATTTCAATAATACATTTATTACTACTACATTTGATTTTATTGAATTTAATAACGATGATTTTATTTTCCCTGAAAAAACAAAATTAATAGTAAAAATAGGAACTGGTAACAGGCAAATTAGTTCTAAGAAAACCAATCAATTTTTTGGACAAGTTAATCTTAGTCATAATTTATATTTGAATCAAAAAAACAGTATCAACATAAAAAACGAAAGTTTTTATCTAGAAAGCAGCGATTATATTATAAATGAACTTTATCGTTTTGGTGGCATAAATTCCATCAGAGGTTTTAGCGAAAATAGCTTACAGGCTAATCTATATAGTGGAATATTAACAGAGTATCGTTATATGATGGCTCCTAGTATTTATTTGCATTCAATAATTGATTATGGCTATTTCCAAGACAAAACTTCTAATCTTAGTGACCGATTACTTGGTTTAGGTTTTGGGTTTGGGATGTTTACCAAAAATGGTTTGTTTAATTTCGTATATGCAAATGGGAGTAGTGGTAACCAAGCCATAAAGCTCTCTAATTCTATTGTTCATGTGAGTTTTAAAACTTATTTCTAATCAAGTCTTCTCCATAATAGATGGTTATATATTTTAAGATGAATTTATTCTAAAAAAAGACTATTTTTGCCAAATGGAAAGAGATAATCAAATATTTGGAATTAGAGCTATTATTGAAGCAATTCAATCAAAAACAGAAATAGATAAAGTTTTTTTACAAAAAGACCTTCAAGGTGACTTGATGAAGGATTTGATGAAAGCTATGAAACAAAACAATGTTAATTTCTCCTACGTTCCTGTAGAAAAATTAAACCGTTTAACTTCTGGAAATCATCAAGGTGCTGTAGCTACTATTTCTCCTGTTTCTTTTCATGATTTAGAAACTTTGGTTGAAACTGTTTTAGCTAAAGATAAAACTCCGCTGTTTTTAATTTTAGACCAATTATCTGATGCTCGTAACTTTGGGGCAATCATCAGAACAGCTGAATGTACTGGTGTTGACGGAATTATTGTACAAAAGCAAGGTTCTGCTCCTGTAAATGGAGACACGGTTAAAACAAGTGCTGGTGCTGTTTTTAATGTGCCAATTTGTAAAGTAGACCACATCAAAGATGCTATTTTTCATTTACAAGGAAGTGGCATAAAAACAATTGCAGCTACTGAAAAAACAGATCAAAATATTTATGATTTAACTCTAAACGAACCTTTAGCTATTATTATGGGAAGTGAAGATAGAGGTGTAAATCCATCTGTGTTGAAAATCGTAGACGAGAAAGCAAAATTACCCATGTATGGAACTATTGAATCGTTGAATGTTTCTGTAGCTTGTGGTGCTTTTTTGTATGAGGTTGTGAGACAGAGACAGTAAAAAGTCGTCAATATACAGTATTTAGTTGGTAGTAAAATCAATCTTTTTTAATCCCGATAAAATCATAGATAACTTTTATAGAAGAATTAAAATATTCTTTGATAACTTCCTCTGGTTTAGGTGGTGGAGCAAATTTTCCATTTTCATCAAAATTTTTCATAAATGGATCTAATTCTGGATTAAAATCTGGACTTTCCCAATCGTAATGAATAGTTTTATCAAACTGTGGTGTTCTCAAGAAAAAACTCAGAACAAATCCCGTTAAGAATCCGAATAAATGACCTTCCCATGAAATGTTGTTTTTACCAACTTCTGGAAACATATACCAAACCATTCCTCCATATAACAAGATAACAGTTAAAGAAACAGCAACTAATCTGAAATATTTGGTAAAAATTCCTTTGAAGAAAATAAAACTAACTAAAGCATAAATCAATCCACTGATTCCTATGTGATAACTTGGTCTTCCAATAAGCCATGTTCCTAATCCAGAAAATAAAATTCCAATAATCACAACGGTGACGGATTGTTCTCTATAAAAATACCTTAAAAATAATAAGAGTACGAACAAAGCAATCGAATTATTAAACAAGTGCTCCAAATCTCCATGAATAAATGGACTGAAAATAATTCCTTTTAATCCAAAACCTGTCCTTGGATAAATTCCGTAATGTGAAAAATCTATGTGATAATGATGTTCTGCCCAAAATACAATCCATAATACCAATACAAACATCAATGGAAACAAAATGACCGATGGTGTAAATTTAAAAGGGTTGTCTTGTATTTTCTTCATAATAGAATGATTTCAAAGATAAAGCCAAAAATAGTTCTATGCACATTTGTCATAAAAAAACATATTTTGTCATAAAAGTCTATTTCTATATCCTAAAATATTATTGTCCCATTAATAAAAAGCTTTATATTTAATTCATGGAAAGATTAAGAAAAATATTAAACGAAAAAGTAGTTATTTCAGAAAATGAATGGCAATTTATTGCTTCTAAGTTACAAGTAAAAGAATACAAAAAGAAAGAATTTCTCATTACATCAAATGTTATTGAAAACAAGATTCACTTCATTTTAGAAGGTGTTTTAAGAATGTTTATTGAATTACCAGAAAAAGATATAACAGTTGATATTGGTTTTCCTAACAGCTTTATAAGTAGTTATTCATCATTTCTTACACAAACACCAAGTGTGTCTTTTATTCAAAATTTGACTAAATCTAAAGTGATTTATATAACTCGTGAAGATTTACAAGAAATTTATAAACAAACTAAAGTTGGAGAATCAATAGGAAGAGTATTTGCTGAAGAATTTTTTAGATATAAATCAAAACGAGAATTGAGTTTTTTGACAGAATCTCCTACTGATCGCTATTTAAATTTAGTAAAAGAGCAACAACTGTTAATACAAAAAATTCCTCAAAAATATCTTGCTTCTTATATTGGCATTACTCCACAAGCATTGAGTAGAATTCGCGGAAAAATTTAATAGTAGTAAATTTGTTAACCGAAGTTCATTGTTTGATGCACAACATCATGCTTTCTTTGCTTTATAACTTTAAACTAAAATTATGGAAGCAAATCATTTTAATGACTCTGAAAAAACAAATTACAAATCAAAAAACAAAAACCTTGAAACAATCGTAATGCAAAAACCTACTAATGCTTTTATTGGAGCTTCATGGATTGCTCTTTTAACTGGAATGGTTTCTTATTGTATTGGTCTTTGGAATGCAGAAATGCAACTAAATGAAAAAGGGTATTATTTTGCTATTTTACTATTTGGATTATTCTCTGTTATTTCTGTTCAAAAATCGGTTCGAGATCGATTGGAAGGCATTCCTGTAACTGATATGTATTACGGAATTAGCTGGTTTACAACCATAATTTCAATACTTCTTTTAATAATTGGTCTTTGGAACGCTGACTTATTATTAAGTGAGAAAGGCTTTTATGGGATGGCGTTTTTATTAAGTTTGTTTTCTGCCATAACTGTTCAAAAAAACACCAGAGATTCATTATTATCTCCTAATAATAACAAATCCGAATAGTAGCCATCTTTATTTATAAATAAAAAAGGTTTGAAAATAAAATTTCAAGCCTTTTTGCTTCTCTTAAAAATGAAAAAAATGTATTTTTACACAATGGAAGCACCTTTAGCCGAACGCATTAGACCCAAAAATTTATCGGAATATATTAGTCAATTACACCTAGTTGGAGAACAAGGTTCTTTGACGCACCAAATAGCGAAAGGAATTATTCCAAGTCTAATTTTATGGGGACCACCAGGAACTGGAAAAACAACTTTAGCTCAGATTATGGCTGAAGAAAGTAAACGTCCATTTTATATTTTGAGCGCAATTAATAGTGGTGTAAAAGACATTCGAGAAGTTTTGGACAAAGCAAAACAAAGTGGTGGCTTGTTTACATCAAAAAACCCGATTTTATTTATTGATGAGATTCACCGTTTTAGCAAATCACAACAAGATTCTTTATTGGCTGCCGTGGAGAAAGGTTGGGTTACTTTAATTGGTGCTACAACTGAGAATCCAAGTTTTGAAGTGATTCCTGCTTTATTGTCAAGATGTCAGGTTTATGTTCTAAATCCATTTTCTAAAGAAGATTTAGAAGCTTTATTACATAGAGCAATTGAAACCGATGACTATCTAAAAACAAAAAACATTGAGCTGGAAGAAACTGAAGCTTTGTTACGTCTTTCAGGTGGTGATGGACGAAAATTATTAAATATTTTTGAATTGGTCATCAATGCAACTGAAAGTGATTCTATTAAAATTACCAATGAAGTTGTAATGCAATTGGCTCAAAAAAATACGGTTTTATATGATAAAACTGGAGAACAGCATTATGATATTGTTTCGGCATTTATAAAATCGATTAGAGGTAGTGACCCAAATGGTGCCGTTTATTGGTTAGCTCGAATGATTGAAGGTGGTGAAGATGTAAAATTTATTGCTAGAAGAATGTTGATTTTAGCCAGCGAAGATATAGGAAATGCAAACCCAACAGCTTTAATTATGGCAAACAATACATTTCAAGCTGTGACAACTATTGGTTATCCTGAAAGTAGAATAATACTAAGTCAATGTGCTATTTATTTAGCAACTTCTGCTAAAAGTAATGCTAGTTATATGGCAATCGGTAAAGCCCAACAAATAGTAAAACAAACAGGAGATTTACCTGTTCCTTTACATCTAAGAAATGCTCCAACAAAATTGATGAAAGAATTAGGCTATGGTGATGAATATAAATATTCGCACGATTATGCCAATAATTTTGCTGAACAGGAGTTTTTACCTAATGAAATTTCGGAAACTAAATTCTTTGATCCAGGAGAAAATGTACGTGAAAGAGAATTACGTAACTTTTTGAAGAATCGTTGGAAGGATAAGTATGGGTATTAGTTATTGGTTATTGGTTATTGGTTATTGGTTATTGGTTATTGGTTATTGGTTATTGGAAGAACATTAAAATTAATCATCTAGAAAATTAAAAAAAGGATTTTTTGTCATTTTTTTTCCTTTTAATATTAAAATATCAGTTATTAAATAACTTAAAGAAATCAAAATTCCAAAAATAGTTAGAAAAGGCTTTTCAAAAAAATTCAGAAGAGAAAAAACAATTATAATAATAGAAAAAGGATATGTGAAAAACCGAACCAATATTTCTCCAAAAAATTTCTTCTTCTTTTCAACAACATTAGCGCTTTTAATCAAACTCTTTTCATTTGAAAGGTTTTTAAAACTGACCAAAAAAAAATTTAGCTCTAACTTAATCAAATTAGATTCAAATTTTATCATTTTTCTTAAAATCATAATAACTAAAAATTCAGTTATTGCAATCCACAAAACAAACAATAAAAATTGATTTATATTTATTACTACTCGATAGAAAAGAACAATAAAAAAAATATTACAAAATATTAGAATAGCTACATTTAATTGCCAAAATGGTTTCTTAATGATTTCTAGTTTTTGTAATTCTCCTTTTTCATTAAAAATAAAATGAAATAATGGATAGCCTTTCCTCAAAAATCTTTTTTTCTTCCACAGAAAAACTTCACCTTTTCTAATATCCCCAAAGTAAACATCAATAGTATTATCAAAAGTTAGAAAATGATTAAAAAAATTATTTTTTTTCTTTATTTTAATTAATGAAACTATTTGACTCTTTGTAATCATTCAATATTAAAATTTAACCTCAACTTCTTCAACTACTAAAACATCATTTTGGTAGCTTTCAAATTTTGAATTCTTTCCATTTAAAGTAAAAATTCCTTGTGTATTTCCTTTTTTGGCAATAAAAATTGTTGGATTTGACGTTTTGAATAATTCAATTTTTATATTTTTATTTTCATCTACTAAATTATATCCATTCTTAGTAATCATTGAATATAATGATAAATTTGAAATACTAACTTCTTCTCTTTTTACTACTGGAACTGAAATTTCCTTAGTAGGTTGTACTTCTTTTACCTCTGCACTAATACTCTTTTCATCATTTGTATTAGCTGTATATGTGTTTTTTAATTGCAAAGTTCCTTCTAACGATTTTAGAGCAATTCGAATGGCCTGATTATATGCTGTATTAAAATTTTTCTCTCTACTTGTACCTTGTTCACTAAACGTTACTACATTTCTTTGGCAATCTTTCAACTCTATTTTAAGTTTTGTGGTAAAGACTGTATTATTCTCAATCAAATCTAAAAACAAAGCTTTGCAATTATTATTTGCTATCTCTTTGGGTAAAACTTCGTTGGAATAATAAACTTTAAATCCTTCTTTTTCAAAAAAAGACTTGCACATTACATTCAAATTGTATTGATTTTCTTCTTTAAGAAAATCAAATTTTTTAGGCATAATAATTACGTTGTAATTTTCTTGAGCAATTGTAAATAGTGAAAACCCTAATAAAAAAACGGTAATAAATTTTTTCATTTTATAATATATTTTTTAATTCTAAAAGATGATTTACTTGGTAAACATCGTGTTTAACTTCATTTTTATTTTCGTTGAAATAAATGGCATCTATTCCAAAATCTAACGCTCCTAATACATCCGCTTCAAAACTATCTCCTATCATAATACTTTCTTCTTTTGACGCTTTAGCTACACTCAATGCATAATCAAATATAATTGGATTTGGTTTCTTTTGTCCTGCCATTTCTGAATTTGTTATGGTTTCAAAATAATGTCCAATATTTGAATTTGTCAATTTCTTATCTTGTACTTGGCTAAAACCATTAGTAATAATATGCAATTGATACTTAGGTTTTAAATAATCTAATAATTCTATAGCTCCATCAAAAAGATGATTGTACTCTGGCAGATAAGTAATATAATCCTCTGACAATTGATGAATTACTTTATCTGAAATTTTAATTTGCAACGCATCAAAAACATCTTTCAATCTACAGTAACGTAAATCTTCATGCGAAATTTGATTAACTTGATACAACTTCCAATAATGTTGATTTCTTGGAATATAAATATTTAAAAAATCTTGTAACGAAATATCAAAACCTTGATTCTTAAAAATAGCATCAAAAGCAAAAGCAGAGTTTTTATCAAAATCCCAAAGCGTATGATCTAAATCAAAGAATAAATGCTTTTTATGTTTATACATCCTTACTTATTAATAATTACAGCATCTTCAATATGATAAATCCAATCTTCAATATCTGTTTCATTATACCTAAAAGTACCTTTTAGCGTAACATATTGATCTGTATTTAACTTAGGTAAAGCTCCTTTAAATTTTATTCCAGCTAATGTTTCTGGTCCAGACTTTCCACAAAAAAAACAAGCAGCAAAAACATTTTTGCTTATGGCATAATTCTTTGAATCTATAGGGATTATAAACCCACTTATTACAACTGTTTTTTTTCCTAAAGTTTTTAGTTTAGCATTTACTACAGGAAACTCTATTTCTCCATAGTCTTTTACTGTTTTTTTAGTGTACTTAATGTCTCCTAATAATTTCCATGTTAAAGTATCTTCAGCTACTACCTTTTTTGAAAAAGATTTAAAATTTGATTTAGTTGAATTTGAAAAACTAAACAAGAAAAAAGCAACAAAAAATGCGATTGTAATTTTGAAAAACTTACCCATTTGCTAATGTTTTTGATATATTTAAATTATAGGCTTTTATAGCAGGAATTAACGCTGCAATAATCCCTACAAAGATAGTTAGTAAAAATAGAATTCCTTCTTTATCCCAAATAAAATCATAAGGGTTGAAACTCATTTTAAAATCATCTTCTGCTGAATTAGAAAGTAACAGCAAAGCAATTCTTCCAAGAATCGTTCCAAAAATATAACCTACAATACACAACAACAAACTTTCAATCATCACTAATGACAACAATTTGAATCTTCCTGCCCCACTTACTCTTAATAAAGCAAACTCAAATTTTCTCTCTTTTAATGTATTAAATAAAGCAATAAAAATAGATATTCCAGAAATCAGCATAATTCCATATGCCAAATATTGAAGTGCATTAATTCCAATTCCAAATAACTTAAATAAGCGATTAACTTCTATTGCAGGCGAAGCTACTTGCATCTTTGTGTTTTGAGCAATAATTCGTGGCCAAGTCACAATTCCCATTTTATTTCTAAACTTTAACAATACAGCTGTTATTTCCATTCCTGGCTCATCAATTGTTAAGTCAGCCTCATGATCATCATGAACATGTCCTTCTTCTCCATGCTTTGGGTTCTCTCCTACTTGCTCATGATTATGTTCTTCATGACTTCCATGCATTTGCCATACACTTGGAATATTACAAACAATCAAGTTATCCACAACTTTTCCAGTTTTTTCAGCAATTCCAACTACTTTATATGATTCATTTTCATGAACCTCACCTTCTGCTGCATCTCCATGTGAACCAAAAAATGTATCCCCTACATTTATATTCAACTTTTTTGCAATATCATTTCCAACTACAACTTCAAAATTATTTTCAAAAATCTTTCCATTTGAAATTTTAGCTCCATATTTTTTTAAATAATCTGGAGTCGTTCCCAAAATTTTATAACCTCTATAATTATCTCCAAATGCAAGTGGAATTGCTTTTTCAACAAATGGATTTTTCATCCAGACTTTTGCTGAGTCATAACTAATATTGCCTGTGGGTGCATCTACTTGATAAACCGAAGAAAGAATTAATTGCAATGGACTTCCTTGTGCTCCCATTACTAAATCAACTCCATCAATATTGCTATTAAACTTTTCTTCAAATTGTTTTTCTAGTAAAATCAAAACAGTAATTATGGCAACACTTGACATCAATAAAATAATGCTTAAAATAGTGTTTAATGGTTTAAACCAAATATTTCTCCAAGCTAATTTCGCTATCATATCATGGTTATTTGGTTATGAAATTTTTCTTTAATTCTACTATCATGTGTTACTATAATTAAAGCTGCTTTATATTCTCTAGACAAAGAAGTCAATAAATCAATTACTATTTCTGCATTTTTATCATCTAAACTTGAAGTAGGCTCATCGGCTAATAAAACTTTGGGTTCATTTATCAACGCACGAGCAATTGAAACTCTCTGTTGTTGACCAACACTCAATTGAGAAGGAAGCTTTGAGATGTGTTCTGATAATCCCAATTGATTTAATAACTTCTTGGCTGTTGCTGAATCTTTCTTTCCAGTTGCTAACCAACTTGTCATTTCTAAATTCTCTAGAATGGATAAGGAAGCAATAAAATATGGTTTTTGGAAAACTACCCCTATATTTTTACCTCGAAAAGCGTCATTTTTTCTTTCAGACAAAGAAACAATATTAGTTGAATCAATTTCAATTTCACCTGATTTTGGTCGTAATAAACCTGCTAAAATATGCAAATAGGTTGTTTTTCCTCTACCTGAATTTCCTGTTATTAAGATAGTGCTACCTGCCGTACAATATAAATCTGGCATATGAAATAATTCTCCTTTTGGATATTGAAAGGTTATATTTTTAGTACTTATCATACTTTGAACATGCTTGTTTTTTGAACTGCCAAGATAAGAATTTGAAACTAATTTATTTCTTAAACTTTTCTAAAAAATACCGTTATCTTTAAAACTATAATATCCTTCTTCTGTAATAATTATATGGTCTAAAACATTAATTTCTAAACATTTTGATGCTTCTTTTATTCTTCTTGTAATTTGAATATCTGCATCGCTCGCTAATAATTTCCCAGAAGGATGATTATGTGTTAAAATAATTGATATGGCATTATGTTCAAATGCTGTTTTAAAAATCAAGCGAATATCTACAACCGTTCCTGTCATTCCCCCTTTTGAATGTTGTGCTTTATAAATCACTTTATTAGAGTTATTTAAATATAATATCCAAAATTCTTCATGAGGTAATTCACCAATTATAGGCTGCATGATATCAAAAACCATTTTGCTTGAGGATATTTTTTTTAGTTCTGTCGTAACTTCTACCCTTCGTCGTCTACCTAATTCTAAAGCTGCTGCAATTGAAATAGCTTTTGCCTCACCAATTCCTTTGAAATTGATAAGTTGATTTACTGAAATTTTGCTTAATTGATTTAGATTATTGTTTGTGGATAACAAAATACGTTGACATAATTGAACAGCACTCTCATTTCGAGAACCAGAACCAATTAAAATAGCCAATAATTCGGAATCTGATAAGGAAGATTTTCCTTTCAATAAAAATTTTTCACGTGGACGGTCATCTTCTGCCCATTCATTGATTGGTGTATACATAATTATTTGGCTTATATTAAAGACACAAATGAAAAAAAAATTATAATAACTTCAAAATAAAAACGTTAGATTTTTTTAACAATGCTCAAATCACTTAGTTTTTATAAAATAATATAAATATGGCTAAACAATATTTCATCTTAACTATACTTATCATTACTCTTCTTTCTTGTAAAAACAAGCCCAATTTAACTGGGATAATTTCAGTTGAAAAAAAAATAATTCAAGATAGTATTATTAAAAACTCAACGTCTTTTGAAGAAAAATTATCTAATGCAGCTATTTCTATTATTGATAAAAATGTAGCTTATACCCCTAATTATGTTTCTATAAAATACCCAAATGGTGATGTTCCTGCAAAAACTGGCGTTTGTACTGATGTTATTATAAGAGCTTACAGAAAATTAAATATTGATTTACAAAAAGAAGTACACGAAGACATGAAAGCTAACTTTTCGAAATATCCTAAAACTTGGAATTTAACAAAAACCGATACTAATATTGATCACAGAAGAGTTCCTAATTTAGAAGTGTTTTTTGAAAGAAAAGGGAAAGAGTTAAAAATTACTCAAAATGCTTCAGACTACAAAACGGGAGAAATAGTTACTTGGATGATTAATGGAAAATTACCTCATATTGGAATCGTAACCCATTTAAAATCTGAGGATGGAAAACGAAATTTAATCGTACATAATGTTGGTGGCGGACAAGTTTTAGCCGATTGCCTTTTTAGTTATAAGATTGTTGGCCATTATAGATTTGAAAAATAATATGTTGTTTTTTGAAAAAATGAAACATTAATACTATTTACATCTGTCATATTTTCAACATTATACGTTTTTAAATTCTCTCTTCATTATCAAAAAAAGTATAGAATCTGAAATAAATTTAGCTTAACAAAAACAAAGCTAACCAATTAACTCTTTCACTTCTTCAAAATCCAATCCACCATAATTACCTGAACTCATTAAAAGCAAAGTAGAATTATCGAAGTTTTGAGAAAACAAAAAATCTTTAAACTCTTTTGGGTTCGTATAAATAATCAGATCTTTTCTTTGAAATGATTGTGCTATTTGGTCATAAGTAACCTCTTCCAATTGCTTAATTTTTACAGCATCTGGCGAATAGAAAACCACAGCAACATCAGCTGCATCTAAAGCTCCTTGGTATTCTTTTAAAAATTCGGCATTCAAACTACTATAAGTATGTAATTCTAAACATGCCACTAATTTTCTATCTGGATATTGGCTTTTTACTGCTTTTGTGGTTGCAGAAACCTTACTTGGTGAATGTGCAAAATCTTTATAAGCTACTTTCCCTTTTCCTTCTGCAATTTTTTCTAAACGCTTACTTGCTCCTTTAAACGTAGCAATAGCTTCATAGAAATCAGCTTCATCAACTCCCATATTTTGACATATCCATTTGGCTCCAGCCAAATTATTTAAATTATGAGCTCCAAAAACTTCAATTGGCATTGGTCCTTCTGGTGTATCTAATAAAGTCACCCCATTTTCTACCGTATAACTTGGTGTTTGATAAGGTAATCTTCTGATGGTGTTTTCAGTATTCTCTGCTACTTTTTTAACAACTTCATCTTCCTCATTGTAAACTAAAATTCCTCCTCTTGTAATTTGATTAACAAAAATTTCAAATTGTTCTACATAATTATCAAATGTTGGAAACACATTTATATGATCCCAAGCAATTCCAGAAAGTAAAGCAATATTAGGTTGATATAAATGAAATTTTGGTCTTCTATCAATTGGTGAAGATAAATACTCATCCCCTTCTAAGACAATAAAATCATTTTTATGAGTTAGATGTACCATAGTATCAAAACCTTCTAATTGAGCTCCAACCATATAATCTACTTCTATATCATGAAAATGCATTACATGAAGAATCATAGAAGTAATAGTAGTTTTCCCATGAGAACCACCTATTACAACTCTAGTTTTATTTTTTGATTGCTCATATAAAAATTCAGGATAAGAATAAATTTTCAACCCTAATTCTTGTGCCTTTAATAATTCAAGGTTATCAGCTTTTGCATGCATTCCTAAAATTATAGCCTCAATATCTGAGGTAATTTTCTCAGGAAACCAACCCATTTCTTGTGGTAATAATCCTTTTTTATCTAATCTTGATTTTGAAGGTTCAAAGATTGCATCATCACTACCTGTAACTTGATATCCTTTATTATGTAAAGCCAATGCTAAATTATGCATAGCAGCTCCACCTATGGCTATAAAATGTGTTCTCATTTTTTTGTAATTGACAGATTGTTAAAATCGATTAAACGATAAACATTTCAACAATCAACTCTTTTTGTTAAATTGTTCTTTTAATTGATTGGCCTTTTCTTTGTCTTTCATTTTATTCAAATACAAATCATATAGCTTTTCATATGTTGTTTTTGACTTTCCAAGTTCATGTGCTTTTTTATAATTTATTTCTGCTTTTGTAAATCTTTTAAAATATACATCGATATATCCTTTTGCTAAATACCCATCTATCTTGGACAAATTCATTAATTCAGATGCATATTTTTGAGCTTTGGATTCACTTCCTCCTACAATTGCTGGCAATTCAATATATAAAACAACTAAAGCCCAACGTGTATCTATATGTTTTAAATCTAATTTTGCTGCGGTTAAAAAGGCTGTTTCTATATCATCTATCATTCCTAATGCCTTAAATTTATTAACACTTTTGGCTTTCATTCCCATAGCTCCTCCAAATTTGTAATAATAGTCTGCCTTTGAAGGATGCTTAGTTTTTAATTTTTCATAATAAAATATTGCATCGTCCCATTGTTCTTGTTTGCCAGCAATATCTCCAAGATATTCTACCGTTTTAGAATGATTAGGATTTGACTTTAAATATTCTTCAAATATTTCTTTAGCTTCTGTGAGTTTATTTTCTGAATACAATTTTTCAGCCTTATCATAATTAGACTGTGCTACTATTGACAAAGAAAAAAAGAAAAAGAAAATTAGTTTTAACTTCATTTTTAAAAAATTATGCTCAAAAATAGTAAAATGAAACTTAAGTGAATATATAATACTAATCTTTTAAATAAATTTACCTAAATTTTTAACCATTCATCTATAAATAAAAGTATTTAATTAAACTCTAAAAAATGCTGGAGCTAAATTATTTGGTAAAAAAAATAAAAGAGACCCTGCTGAAAAAAAACTGTTTTAAAAGCAAATGATATATAAAATACATATGTAAAAATTACAATTATATTTTAAAAGACTAAAAAACACCTTTAACAGATGATGATTTACTGGTAGAAAGAAAAGTTTTGTAATAAATAGATTCCGAAAAATAATTTTCGCTAATGGAGATATTGAAGGTATTAACCATGTAAAAAGTCAACTGCTCAATTTCATATTGTTAAAAAAATGGATACATCAACAAATACAAGATTATATTCGAAGCCCATAAACCAATACTTACTAATTCAAACTTGACTTATCTTAGCATACAAATATTAAGAATTCCTAATTTAGATTAATTGTTGTTTAAACTAAAAGTCTCCTGCGTAAGAAGACTTTCATATAATAATTTATTCTACCTCAACATTCAACATTTCCCATAGCTTATCTTTCAATTCTGTTAGCCCTTGATTGGCAACTGATGAAATAAACATATATGGAATTCCTTCAAACTCTTTATCTAATTGAGACTTCATTTCAAGTTTTAATTCAGCATCTAACATATCTGATTTAGAAATAACAACCAATCTGTCTTTATCTAACATCTCAGGATTATATCTTCTTAATTCATCTAGCAAAATTTCATACTCTTTTTTAATATCATCAGCATCAGCTGGAACAAGAAATAACAAAGTCGAATTTCTTTCAATGTGTCTCAAGAAATAATGGCCTAATCCTTTTCCTTCAGCTGCCCCTTCAATAATTCCAGGAATATCTGCAATTACAAACGATTGAAAATCTCTATAAGCAACAATTCCTAAATTAGGTTTTAATGTTGTAAATGGATAATCTGCAATCTTAGGTTTTGCTGAAGTTAAAACAGAAAGTAAAGTTGATTTCCCTGCATTTGGAAAACCTACTAAACCTACATCAGCCAAAACTTTCAATTCTAAAATCACATCCACTTCTTCAACAGGCATTCCTGGTTGAGCATAACGAGGTGTTTGATTTGTTGAGCTTCTAAAATTCCAGTTTCCTAAACCTCCTTTTCCGCCTTTAGCTAAAATTTTAGTTTCTTCATGTTCAGTAATTTCAAATAAAACATCTCCTGTTTCTTTATCTTTTATAATTGTTCCTAATGGTACTTCAATATATTTATCTTCACCATCATGACCTGTACTTCTAGAGCTTCCTCCATCACCTCCATGACCCGCTTTTACGTGTCTAAGAAATTTAAGATTAAATAATGTCCAAAGGTTTTTGTTTCCTTTTACATACACGTGTCCACCTCGACCACCGTCTCCACCATCTGGACCTCCTTTTTCAATAAATTTTTCTCTATGTAAATGCGACGATCCTTTTCCTCCTTTTCCAGAAGAAACATATATTTTTACGTAGTCGACGAAATTCCCTTCTGTCATAACATAATTAGAAGTTAAAAGTTAGAAATCAGAAGTTTCTATACTTTATGATTATATTTTTTGCAAAGGTATCAATTTATTACTGAAAAGAAAGACCTCACAAGTTTTAAATCCTGTGAGGTCATTTATAAAAAAATGTTTGTTTTTATAATGTATCAATAACAGTACTTAATCTTTCTGTTACTTCAGCAATACTTCCTATTCCATCTACAGCTTTAAATTTGTCCTGTTTTTTGTAATAATCCATTAATGGTGCTGTTTTTTGATTGTATTCATCATATCGATTTCTAATTTTTTCTTCATCTTGATCGTCTGGTCTACCTGATGTTTTTCCTCTTTCTAATAAACGTTGGACTAAAATTTCATCATCTGCTTCTAAAGCAACAGTTGCAGTAATCTCCTGATTTTTTGAACTCAAAAACGCATCTAAAGCTTCTGCTTGGGCAATAGTTCTTGGAAATCCATCAAATAAAAAACCTTTAGCTTGTGGATTTTTATCAACTTCACTTTGCAACATTTTTATAGTTACTTCATCTGGAACTAAATCTCCCTTGTCCATATACGCTTTGGCTAATTTCCCAAGTTCTGTATCGTTTTTAATATTAAATCTAAAAATATCACCTGTTGAAAGATGAACTAAATTGTATTTTTCTTTTAAAAAATCGGCCTGAGTACCTTTTCCTGCTCCAGGTTTTCCGAATAAAACTATATTAATCATTTCTGTGCTTAAATTTGTATTTGCTAATTGATGAACATCTGGTAAATTTCTTCCTAAACCATCATAATCTAAACCAAAACCTACAATGAATTTATTTGGAATACGAATTCCTATGTAATCTAATTTGATGTCTTTTTTATATGCTTCTGGTTTAAAAAATAATGTCGCAATTTTTAAATGTTTTACTTTTTTCTCTTTTAAAATAGATCTTAACTCTTCAATTGTATTTCCTGTATCTACAATATCTTCAACAATTACAACAGTTTTTCCTTCTAAATCTTCATTTAAACCTATTAATTGTTTTACTTGATTAGTAGTTTGTGTACCTTCATAAGATGCTAATTTAACAAAACTTACTTCACACATTCCTCTGTAATATTTCATTAAATCGGAAATAACTTTAAATGACCCATTTAAAACTCCAATAAAAACTGGAACTTCGTCAAAAAAATCATCATCCATTTGTTTTGCCATGTTTTGAATAGCAAAATTTATTTCTTCTGAAGAAATAAAAGGCTCAAAATGTTTATCGTGTAATTGAATCACTTTAATTGTTGTTTAGTTGTGAGGCACAAATTTAAGGAAGTATAATTTATTGCATCCTATATATTTATATTTTTTTGCAAATTTGATATATTTACCAAATGAATTCAATAATGTATAACAAAATAGATCAAAGTACAGCTCACAAAAAAAGTAGAATTACAGTCAGTAATTTTGCTATGAAAAATGATGTAAATCTTAAAGAGCTAATTGCAATTGCCTTCAATATTACTCACAAAAACCATGTAAAAGCATTTTGGTCCTTAGAATTAGTTTGTGAGAAAAAATTAAAGCTGTTTTCTCCTTTTATTGATGATTTCTGTCTAGTTTTACCTAAACTAAAAAGCGATTCTTCTGTGAGACCTGCTACAAAAATTTGTATGTTTTTAGTTAAAAGCAATCACAGAAAAAACGGAATTGATTTAACAAAAGAACAAGAGCACAACATTATTGAAGCATTAATTGACCGACTAATTCAAGACGAAAAAGTAGCGGCAAAAGTTTACGCTATGAAAGCCCTTTTTATTTTAGGAAAAAAATATGATTGGATTTATGAAGAATTAAAACCAATCATTACACAAGATGCGTATGAACATTCCGCAGCCTACCAAGCTTGTGCTCGAAATATTTTGAAAAAGATAAAATAATTTTCAAAATGTTTATCTTTGTAAAAATTAAGTTTTAACCAACAAAAGAATCTGAAAAAATTCAGATTAAACTCTATGAATTATTTCTCTTCCGACTTTAAATTAGGAATCCTTGGTGGTGGTCAATTAGGTAAAATGCTCTTGGCTGACACTAGAAAATTTGACATACAAACTTTAGTACTTGATCCAAGCGAAGAAGCTCCATCTCAATTTGGATGTAATGCTTTCTACAAAGGAAGTTTAATGGATTTTGATACCGTTTATCAATTTGGAAAAATGGTTGACTTGTTGACTATTGAAATTGAAAATGTAAATCTAGACGCTTTAGATAAATTAGAAGAAGAAGGTTTGGCTGTTTTTCCATCTCCAAAAACATTAAGATTAATCCAAAACAAAGGAAAGCAGAAGGATTTTTATGCGGAAAATAATATTCCAACATCAAAACATTTGCGATTCGTTGATCTTAATGATTTAAAAAAATCACTTGAAAAAGGCGAATTAGAATTCCCTTTTGTATGGAAATGTGCTCAATTTGGGTATGATGGAAATGGTGTAAAAGTATGCCGTTCTGCAATTGATTTAGTAAAACTTCCTGATGTGGAATGTATTGCTGAAGATATGATTCCGTTCAAAAATGAATTAGCCGTAATTGTAGTTCGTTCATTTTCTGGAGAAGTTAAAACATATCCTGTTGTGGAAATGGAATTCCATCCAGAAGCTAATCAGGTAGAATATGTAATTTGTCCTGCAAGAATTGATAAAAAAATAGCTCAAAAAGCAATTGATGTTGCTTTGAAAGTTTCAGAAAGTTTTAGTCATGTGGGCTTATTAGCTGTAGAAATGTTTCAAACGGAAGAGGATGAAATATTAGTAAATGAAGTTGCACCAAGACCGCACAATTCAGGCCATTATTCAATTGAAGCTAGTTATACTTCCCAATTTGAAAATCATTTACGTGCTATTTTAAATTTACCCATAGGAAATACGGCTAGCAAAGTAGCTGGAATTATGGTCAACTTAGTTGGTGAAGAAGGTTATGAAGGACAAGTAGTTTACGAAAACATAGAAAAAATAATGGCTATTGATGGTGTAACGCCTCATATTTATGGCAAAAGACAAACACGTGCTTTCAGAAAAATGGGACATGTTACGATTGTAAATGAAGATATGGTTGAAGCTAGAAGAATTGCTGAAGAAGTTAAAAATAGTATTAGAGTGATAAGTTAATTGAAAGACTGAAAGATTGAAAAATTATAAAAATCTTTAAATTCTTAAATCTTTAAATAAAAAAATAAAACATGTTACAATTGTAAACGAAGATATAGTTGAAGCTAGAAGAATTGCTGAAGAAGTTAAAAATAGTATTAGAGTGATAAGTTAATTGAAAGATTGAAAAATTGAAAGATTATAAAAATCTTTAAGTTCTTAAATCTTTAAATCTTTAAATAAAAAACATGAAAGTAGCCATAATAATGGGTTCAAAATCCGATTTACCAATAATGCAAGAAGCTATCGATATCTTAAAAGGATTCGACATCGAAACTGAAGTTGATATTGTTTCTGCACATAGAACACCCGAAAAATTATTCGATTTTAGTAAAAATGCACATACTCGTGGTATTTCAGTAATTATTGCTGGTGCTGGTGGTGCTGCCCATTTACCTGGAATGGTAGCTTCTATGTCTCCATTACCTGTAATTGGTGTTCCCGTAAAATCTAGTAACTCAATTGATGGTTGGGATTCCGTTTTATCCATTCTTCAAATGCCAGGTGGTGTTCCTGTGGCAACGGTTGCTTTAAATGGCGCAAAAAATGCTGGAATTTTAGCCGCTCAAATTATCGGTTCTTCTGATAAATGTGTTTTAGATAAAATTATTTTCTATAAAGAAGGCTTGAAAGAAGCCGTTATAAAATCTTCCGAAGAATTGAAAAAGTAATGACGAATCGCGACTTGTCAATACCAAAAGTATAAAAAAATAAGAAATGAGAATATTGTCAGAAAAATTCAATACCAAATACGAAACAGCTCCATTTTCACAAATTAAAATGGAAGATTATAAGCCCGCATTTGAAGAAAACATAAAAAATGCTAAAGCAGAAATTGATACTATAATTAATAACTCTGAAGCACCTACTTTTGAAAACACAGTAGCTGCTTTAGATTTTTCAGGAAATGCTTTAGATAGATTATCATCTATTTTCTTTAATCTCAATTCAGCTGAAACTTCTGAAGAAATGCAAAAAATTGCTCAAGAAGTTTCTCCATTATTAACAGAATTCAGCAATGACATTACATTAAACGAAGATTTATTCAAAAGAATAAAAGCAATCTATGATCAAAAAGATTCTTTAGATTTAACTACTGAACAACAAACATTATTAGACAAAAAATATAAAGGTTTTGTACGAAATGGCGCTTTATTAAATGAAGAACAAAAAACAAAACTTCGTGAAATTGATACCCAATTAGCCAAATTAAAACTGACTTATGGTGAAAATGTATTAGCAGAAACTAACAACTATCAATTACAAGTTGTAAAAGAAGAAGACCTAAAAGGTTTACCCGATGGTGTTATTGAAGCAGCAAAACACTTAGCAGCAAGTAAAGAATTAGAAGGCTGGCTTTTCACTTTAGATATGCCAAGCTACTTGCCTTTTATGACTTATGCAGACAATCGTGAACTAAGAAAAGAATTAGCCATCGCAGCTGGCAAAAAAGCCTTTCAAAATAACCAATATGACAATCAAAATAACGTAAAAGATATCGTTCGTTTACGTCATGAACGTGCCAATTTATTAGGATATGCTTCACATGCTCACTTTGTTTTAGAAGAACGAATGGCTCAAAATCCAGACAAGGTACAATCGTTTTTAAATGACTTATTAGAAAAAGCAAAACCTGCTGCCGAAAAAGAATTTGCTGAATTAACTGCTTTTGCCAAAGAATTAGATGGAATTGAACAACTAGAAAAATGGGATGGTGCATACTATTCAGAGAAATTGAAACAAAAATTATTCAATTTAGACGATGAAAAACTAAAACCATATTTCAAGTTAGAAAATGTGTTAAATGGTGCTTTTACCATTGCTAAAAAATTATATGGCATTACTTTTAAAGAAGTTTTTGATATTGACAAATACCATGAAGATGTAAAAACCTATGAAGTTTTAGATTTTGAAAACCAATTAGTAGCTGTTTTTTATGCTGACTTTTTCCCAAGAAAAGGAAAACGAAATGGGGCTTGGATGACTTCATTTAAATCACAATCTATTAAAAATGGTGTTAATGAAAGACCTCATATTTCAAATGTTTGCAACTTCACACCACCAACGCCAAGCAAACCTTCACTCCTAACCTTTAATGAAGTTACCACTTTATTTCACGAATTCGGACATGGGTTGCATGGTATGTTAGCCAATACAGTTTATCCAAGTCTATCTGGAACTTCTGTATATTGGGATTTTGTGGAATTACCAAGTCAAGTGATGGAAAACTGGTGTTATGAACCTGAAGCTCTAGCATTATTTGCCAAGCATTATGAAACAGGTGAAATTATTCCACAAGAATATGTAGAAAAAATCAAAGAAAGTGCAAGTTTCTTAGAAGGGATTGCAACAATGCGTCAATTGAGTTTTGGTTTATTAGATATGGCTTATCATGGAAAAGCACAAACTATTGATAATGTAAAAGCATTTGAAGAAAAAGCATTTGAAAACACTAAACTTTATCCTGATGTAGCTGAGAATTGCATGAGTACTTCCTTTTCACATATTTTTCAAGGAGGCTATTCTTCTGGGTATTATAGTTATAAATGGGCAGAAGTTTTAGATGCTGATGCTTTTGCATATTTCCAAGAAAAAGGCATTTTTAATAAAGAAGTGGCTACAAAATTCAAAGAAAATGTACTTTCAAAAGGAGGAACTGAACATCCAATGACTTTATACAAAAAATTTAGAGGTCAAGAACCAAAACCTGAAGCGTTGTTGAAACGAGCTGGGTTGATTTAGTAAAACAATTTAAGATATTTGATTTTAAAATGAGCCGAAGTAGAAATGCTTCGGTTTCTTTTTAAAACAAACTTTCATTTTTTTTTGAAACTTTAAAAACTTTTATATATCTTTGTCTCATGGAATTCAAAGAAGCAAAAAATAAATTCGTTCAAACTTGGGGTGCATTAGGCAGTCAATGGGGAATTAACAAAACCATGGCTCAAATTCACGCGCTTTTGATGGTTAGTAACGAACCTATTTCGATGGAAGACATTATGGAAGAATTGCAAATTTCTCGTGGAAATGCTTCGATGAATTTACGTGCTTTAATGGATTGGGGAATTGTCTACAAAGAATACAAAGCGGGTGAACGAAGAGAATTTTTCACTGCTGAAAAAGACTTAGACGAATTGGCTGTAAAAATTTCAAGGGAAAGAAGCAAAAGAGAAATAAAACCTGCTTTAAAAGTATTAAAAGAAGTTTCTACAATCGATTCAAAAGCTACTGAAGAGGAAAGACATTTTATAGATCAAACTACCAAATTATACGACTTTGTTCTAAAAGCTGACAACATGTTAGAAAAAGCAACTGAATTCAAAGACAATTGGCTAGGAAGATTGGTTATTAAAATTATGAAGTAAAACTCAAATTAAAAAAATTTAATTAAAACTTTCATTTTTTTCTGAAAGTTTAAAAATAAAGAGAATTATGAAAAGCTTAAAAATCACAAACTCAATTGCTATTGGATTACCAATATTACTTTTATCAATTGGAATTATTATTAATGATACAGCAGGAAATTATATTGCTTATTCACTATTCTCTTTAATAATTACAGGATTTATCCAAATAATATTAGGACTCATTTTATTATTTAAAAACCCAAAAAACATATTTTATAATATATATATTCTAATTGTCATTTTGTTTTTTGCGTTATGGTATATAGATGTAAAAATATACTATTCAGACATACTTTCAATTATTCTATTTCCTATACCTATATTTTTAGCAATTTATCTCTCTATTTTAATTTATAAAAGTTAAGAATCATGAACCTCAACATCATCGGCTACATAATCTATTTAACTATAACAGCAATCATCATCATAAGAGTAGGTAGAATTTGCTATACAAACGGAAATATTTTTGTATCCCAATTAATTCCAAATCACGAAGAATTATGTTTGAAAATTAATCAAGTTTTATTGATTGCTTATTATCTTTTTAATTTAGGATATTGTGCTATTACCTTAATCCAATGGAATACTATTTCTTCTTATACACAACTCTTTGAAACTATCGCTCTAAAAACTTCTATCATAATAATCTCAATAGCAATACTTCATTATTGCAACATTTTTATCATCACTAAACAAGTAAAAAAATTAATTTAAATATTCATATTATGGAAACTTCAAAAATTCTAATTGGTTACGCTATTTATTTACCAATTGCTATCGTACTAACAATTTATGTATCTAAAACATTATTTAAAAATAGTTTAATCTATATGACCGATATTTTTAGAGGAAGAGAAGAAATCGCAAAGGCAACAAACAAGTTATTTGAAACTGGTTTTTACCTTTTAAACATAGGTTTCGCTTTAATGATTTTAGAACTCTATCTCTATAATAATAGTTACCAAGAATTAATTGAAAAATTGAGTTATAAAATTGGTGGTTTTGCAATTTATTTAGGAATAATGCTTTTTGTAAATTTATATTTCTTTTTTAGAGGAAAAAGAAAGGCTAAAGAAAATCATAAAGAAACTAGAATAGTAATCAACGGTCAATAACAAATAAATATGGGAACTCTGAAAAATTCTTTTAAAATGATATAATCATCAGAACGTGTTGGTTAGTTACTTTTGATAAACCAATTAAAAAGAATAAAATTATGAATCTTAAAAGAATTTTCGGAACCCTATTGACTTTACTAGGAATTGGTGGATTAATTTACACTGCTGTACTGTTTTCAAACACATCTGGAAGCAATCAAGATATTAGATCTTTAATAATTTATGGTATTCTAGGATTAATTTTTTTTATGTCTGGAATGGGTTTAGTAAAAAGAACGAAAGACGAATCATAAGTTTTTAAGGTTGTTGTTATTGATTGTTTTAAAAATTAAATTTTAATGACAACCATAAACCTCATCACTAAAATAAATGCACCTAAACCAATTGTTTTTGATTTAGCCAGAAACATTAATGTGCATCAAAATTCTGCCAGTAAAACCAATGAAAAAGCCATCACAGGAACAACTTCTGGTTTAATCAACTTAAATGAAACCGTAACTTGGAAAGGCAAACATTTTGGAATTTATTTAACGCATACAAGTAAAATTACCGAAATGGTTCTATACGACTATTTTATTGATGTAATGGAAAAAGGCTCTTTTAAATCTTTTAAACATCAACATCTATTTAAAGAAAAAAATGGTGTTACTATAATGCAAGACCTTTTGCAATACGAAACACCATTCGGCTTATTTGGAAAACTTTTTAACTATCTCTTTTTAATGAAACACATGACTAAATTTCTTTTACAGAGAAATAATGCCTTAAAAAGGCTTTCTGAACAAGAATTATACTAACTTAGCTAAAGCTTCAACAGATTGCTTCATTTGACTACACCATCCTTCTGGATTAACAGTCTCAGAGGAATCGTTAGAATTATAATATTCCCAACCCATTGCTCCTCCTAAATCTCCTTCATATTTTATATTTAATGCTACCAAAGTATTCATTACATCTTGAATAGCCACATATCCACTACCATTATTTGGATTTGATAAAGCACCCCCTACAATTTGATTCGGGCTGTAACCTTGATTAATAATAGTGATGTAATCATTTTCATTAGATAATGTTCCAAACCCACTATAAAACTGAACGTTAAACCAATCTATTTTATCTTTTAACAAGAACCAGTTAATCCCAGATAAAGGATCATTTCCTGTCTGTAAAGCTGAACATACTGGTGCTGATGTAATATAGAAATTATTTGGAAAATCTTTTCTTAAATCATCTATTAATCTTGTAATATCAGCTTGAGAAACTTGCTCTTCAACATCTAAATCAATGCCATCAAAATTATACTTTCTTAGCATTTTAACTAGCATAGGATAAAAAACATCATAATCATTTTGTCCAAATAATTGTCCATAAGCTCCACCTGCTCCACCTAACATAGCAATAACTAAAACACCATTACTTTGTGCTTGATTCATTGTTTTCCAAAGAGTATTGAAAATAGGATCTTCCGGCACATTATCATTTAAATGAATGTAAGGAACTATTGGTCCTGGTGCATTGGTAAACCCAAAATGAAAAGAAGCTACATTAATAGCTGTTAAATTAGGATAACATTTTGGCAAAATATCTAAACTTTCTTGCGTTTGAAGATAAGTCACTACTTTGTTGTTTAAAATTTTATTCATGATTTTTACTTTTATAATTAATAACAAAAGTGGTCTAAATAACATGTCTTTAGACCACTTCTTAAACTAAGTCTTAGAACGTATATTTAATTTCAATTACGCTCATAACACCTTCTACAATGGTTTTCCATTGCCCGGTAAATTCTGCTCCATAAGAAGCTGCAATTGCCGGTCCAATCTTTTGAGCATCATCATTACTCCATAATGGTCCTGCAAGAACATTAGTTTTAAATTCATTACTTCCTGAATTCTTAACGTTTAATTCTACTTCAATAACACTCATTTGGCTTTCAACAACGGTACTCCATTGTCCTGTCCACTTTCCTTGATGTGCTGCTGCTACTCTTGGTGCTTTTTCTTTGGCATCCTCATTGCTCCATAATGGACCAGCTGGGATATTAACTTTAAATGTTGACATACTATTCGTTTTTTGATATTGCCCTACTCTATTTTATAGGTTTTTCGGGTTTCACCTTGTTTTTTTAGAGTGGTTTAAATACTCCACATTGATATTGTAACGTTACATTACAAACCTATGAAGTATAATAGAAAAAAAATAGAGTACTAGTACCCAAATGTAATAAACAGTATTACTACTGCATCCTTGGTAAAACTACCTGTTTCGCTTTTACGGTATAACCTTAACATTACAAAATTGTTCTTTTAAATTTTAGACAAATAACATTATTATAAACTCTTTATACTAATATTAGCCCAAAAACAATAATAGCAATAACCAGAAGACCGGAACACTTTCTACCCAAAAAGAAGAATAATATTTATTGCGTTTTGAAGAAGCAAAAAAGGTAAAAAACAATAAAATTACTCCAACTAAAAAAGTAATTAAAAATTGCTGAACCGTAATATTAGGCTTAAAGATATCTAATATCAAAAACAAAGACACTAAACTATAATTTAAATATTTAGTTCTTTTTTCTCCTATTTTTTGAGGAATCGTTTTCAATGACTTTACATCAAACTGTAAGTCAATTATTTCAAAAATTAACATTAGAACAAAAACTAATATAAAGCGTTGAATGCATTTTAAAATTACCAATAATGAAAAATCTACATCAGCATTTATAACAGGTAAAAGTACTGTAACACCAACCCATGCAATTCCAACTAAATAAATCTTCACACCACTCCAATTGCGCATATTTTGCTTGTGAGGAAAAAAAGGTAGTGTATATAAAATAGTAATAAATAAAGTAGCAAATCCAATAAGTTTAGTATTTGTTTTTAATTCCAAAAAATAATAAAAAGTAGCTAATGCGGAAATTATACTCAATCCTATTATGGCTTTAAAAGTATATGTCAATTTTATTTTTCTTACTCTTGCTAATTCATCGTATTTAATAAAATTATACCCTACTATTGTTCCAAAGAAACCAAAATAAGCAACCGATTCATCGTAAGTAATATTCAATTTTAAGAATGTAATTCGAATTAAAGCATACACTGCCAAAGCAACATGCAAGCTACTTTGTATATAAAAATCAATTATGTTTTTTACTATTCGCATGCAACAAAAATAATGAAAGTGTTAATAAGATAGGCTTTTAGTTGAAAAAAAGACAAAAATTCAATCAAAATTAAGAAATAATTAAAACTATAATAATTACTTTTGCAACTCAGAAAAAACAACACAATTACACACTTTACTTTTACATAAATGAAAACAGACTCATTTGCTTTAAGACACTTAGGACCAAGAGAAAACGATTTGCCTAAAATGTTAGAAACCATAGGTGTTGAAACTTTAGATCAATTAATTTACGAGACCATTCCAACTGACATTCGTTTGAAAAAACCTTTAGAATTGGAACATATTATGACGGAGTACGAATATGCAAATCATATTAGAGTTTTAGGTCGTACAAATAAAGTTTTTAAATCTTATATTGGTTTAGGATATAACCCCACAATAGTTCCTCCTGCAATACAAAGAAATATTTTTGAAAATCCAGGATGGTACACCGCTTATACACCTTATCAAGCTGAAATTGCTCAAGGTAGATTAGAAGCAATTCTAAATTTCCAAACAATGATTATTGAATTAACTGGAATGGAAATTGCCAATGCATCATTACTTGACGAAAGCACAGCTGCAGCTGAAGCAATGGCTTTATTATTTGATGTGCGCTCAAGAGACCAAAAGAAAAATAATACAAATAAATTCTTCGTTTCTGAAGAAATCCTACCTCAAACTCTTTCTGTTCTTCAAACTCGTTCTACTCCTATTGGTGTAGAATTAGTAGTAGGAAACCATCAAGAATTTGATTTTTCATCTGAATTTTTTGGAGCCATTTTACAATATCCAGGAAAATACGGTCAAGTAAATGATTATTCAGCATTTATTGCAAAAGCAAATGAAAATGAAATAAAAGTAGCTGTTGCTGCTGATATTTTATCTTTAGTAAAACTAACTCCTCCAGGTGAAATGGGAGCTTCTGTAGTAGTAGGAACAACTCAACGTTTTGGAATTCCAATGGGTTACGGTGGTCCTCACGCTGCCTATTTTGCTACAAAAGAAGAATACAAACGTTCAATGCCAGGAAGAATCATCGGTGTTTCACAAGACGCTAATGGAAATCGCGCCTTACGTATGGCATTACAAACACGTGAACAACATATTAAACGCGAAAAAGCAACTTCTAACATCTGTACAGCTCAAGTTTTATTATCTGTAATGGCTGGAATGTTTGCTGTTTATCATGGTCCAAAAGGATTACAATATATCGCAGACAAAGTTCATGGCATGGCCTCAACTTTAGCTGATGCATTAAACAAACTAGGCATCTATCAAACAAACACTGCTTTCTTTGATACCATTGTTGTAAAAGCAAATGCTAAAAAAGTTAGAGAAATTGCGGAAAAAAATGAAATCAATTTCTTTTACATTGACGATGAAACTATTTCTATTTCACTTAATGAAACTACTTTATTCAAAGATGTTAACGAAATAATTGCTGTTTTTGCTGAAGCATTAGGAAAAGAAGCATTTGAAGTTAACGAATATATATTGGAAAATAATTATCCAATGGAATTGAATAGAAAAACGGCATTTTTACAACATGAAGTTTTTAATAATTATCATTCTGAAACAAGTTTGATGCGTTATATCAAAAAACTAGAACGTAGAGATTTGTCTTTAAATCATTCTATGATTGCTTTAGGTTCTTGTACCATGAAGCTAAATGCTGCAGCTGAAATGTTGCCTTTAAGCATGCCTTATTGGAATACAATTCACCCTTTTGCTCCATTAGACCAAGTACAAGGCTACACTACAATGTTGAAGAAACTAGAACACCAATTAAATGTGATTACAGGTTTTGCTGGTACTACTTTACAACCAAATTCTGGTGCTCAAGGTGAATATGCTGGTTTAATGACAATTAGAGCTTATCACCAATCAAGAGGTGATAACCAAAGAAATATATGCTTGATTCCTGCTTCTGCTCACGGAACAAATCCAGCTTCTGCTGCTATGGCCGGAATGCAAATTATCGTTACCAAAACAATGGAAAATGGTAATATTGACGTAGAAGATGTAAGAGAAAAAGCAATTCAATATAAAGATCAATTATCTTGTTTAATGGTAACTTACCCATCTACACATGGTGTTTTTGAAAGTGCTATTAAAGAAATTACACAAATCATTCATGATAATGGTGGTTTAGTTTATATGGATGGCGCTAATATGAATGCACAAGTTGGATTAACAAATCCTGCTACAATTGGAGCAGATGTATGTCACCTAAATCTACACAAAACTTTCGCTATTCCTCATGGTGGAGGTGGACCAGGTGTTGGGCCAATTTGTGTTAATGAGAAATTAGTACCGTTTTTACCAAGCAATCCATTAGTTAATGTGGGTGGAGAAAAAGCTATTACTGCTATTTCAGGTGCTCCTTACGGTTCCGCTTTAGTTTGTTTAATTTCTTACGGATACATTTGCATGCTAGGTGCTGAAGGAATTACAAATGCTACAAAATACGCTATTCTAAATGCAAATTACATGAAAGCACGCTTAGAAGAGCATTACCCTATTTTATATTCTGGAGAAAAAGGAAGAGCGGCTCACGAAATGATTTTGGATTGTAGAGCCTTCAAATCTAAAGGGATTGAAGTTACTGATATAGCAAAACGTTTAATGGATTATGGTTTTCATGCTCCAACCGTTTCTTTTCCGGTAGCTGGAACTTTAATGGTTGAACCAACAGAATCTGAAGATGTATCTGAATTAGATAGATTCTGTGACGCAATGATATCTATTCGTAAAGAAATTGAAGCCGCAACAATTGAAGAACCAAATAACGTATTAAAAAATGCACCACATACATTAGCAATGTTAACTGCTGACACATGGTCATTACCATATTCAAGAGAAAAAGCAGCTTATCCATTGGAATATGTAGCTGATAATAAATTTTGGCCAAGTGTTCGCCGAGTAGACGAAACCTATGGTGATAGAAATTTAATATGCAGCTGTGCTCCTATTGAAGCTTATATGTAATTTCAAAGTACGAAGTTAAAAGTATAGAAAAGTTTAAGGTTGTTTTTTAAACAACTTTAAACTTTTTCTGTTTTTATGATAAATGTCAGATTAAATAATTTCTATATTAGTAACTTTGTTATAAAATAGTGGAACATGAATGATATTGAAAACAGAGAAGATATTTTACTTATTCTGAGAGAATTTTACGATAAACTTTTAACGGATGAAAACATTAATTTTTATTTTACCAAAATAACAAATGTCGACAAACATTTAGAACAACATTTTGAAATCTTAGCTACTTTTTGGGAACAATCTCTTTTTTTTAAAGGAGGCTACAACAACAATATGTTTCAAATTCATAAAAATTTAAACGAAAAAAACTCTTTCACTAAAGAACATTTTTCAATTTGGCTAAATCATCTTTATTCAACTATTGACAATCTGTTCTTAGGCAATTTTGCCGAACAAATGAAAACGAATGCACTAAGTATGGCAACCGTAATGCAAATAAAATTTGCACAAAAAACGTAAATAATTTGAATTTTTAATAAAAATTTCAAATTATTTTAACAATATCATAATATTATGCACGCATAGTAAATTAAATAAAGCTATGTAATATATAATCAGTAAATTTACAACTAAAACTTCATTAATTTATTAGAATGAATATCAAAATAACAGGTTCAGGAAGCTACATTCCTTCACGAAAAGTTACCAATCAAGATTTTTCAAAGCATGAATTTTTAAATGAAGACGGTTCAGCCTTCAATTATCCAAATGATGTTATTGCACAAAAATTTACTGAAATAACTGGTATTGAAGAAAGAAGGTATGTTCAAGATAACCAAATGACGTCTGAAATAGCAACAATAGCAGCTCAAAGAGCTATTGAAGATGCTAATATTGATCCTGAAACATTAGATTATATCATTTTTGCACATAATTTTGGTGATGTAAAAAAAGGAGCCATTCAAGCCGATACTTTACCTAGTTTAGCTTCAAGAGTTAAATTTAATCTAAGAATCAAGAATCCTAAATGTGTAGCTTATGATATGCTTTTTGGTTGCCCTGGTTGGTTAGAAAGTGTCATACAAGCTCAAGCTTTTATTAAAGCTGGAATGGCGAAAAAATGCTTAGTAATTGGTGCCGAAACCTTATCAAGAGTTGTTGACCCTCACGACAGAGATTCAATGATTTATTCAGATGGCGCTGGTGCAACAATTATTGAAGCTACAACTGATAATGGTGGAATACTCTCTCACGCCTCAGCTTCTTACACTTATGACGAAGCTAATTATTTGTTTTTCGGAAAATCTTTTAATCTAGATCACGATCCAAATGTACGTTATATAAAAATGTTTGGTAGAAAAATATATGAATTTGCCTTATCAAATGTTCCAAAAGCCATGAAAGAATGTTTAGAAGAGGCAAAAATTGATATCAGTCAGGTTAAAAAGATATTGATTCATCAAGCGAATGAAAAAATGGACGAAGCCATAATAAATCGCTTTTTTAAACTATATAAAACTCCAACTCCTGATGGCATTATGCCAATGTGTATCCATAAATTAGGAAATAGCAGTGTAGCAACCATACCTACTCTTTATGATTTATTAATGAATGGTGAAATAGAAAATCAATCCTTAAATAAAGGAGATATCATTCTTTTTGCATCTGTTGGTGCTGGAATGAATATTAATGCTATTGCTTACAAAATGTGAGACGAAGTACGAAGTAAAAAATTATTACATTTGTAACTTAAATTTTCAGTCTTCATGTACGAAAAAACATATCCAAGTAAGCGATTTAACATTACATTAGATTTTCTAAAAAAACATATATCAATTGATGAAGCTATTTTAGATCTAGGAATTCCAAATCCTTTTTCAAAAATCATGCTTAAAAATGGGTATGATGTAAAAAATACGAAAGGAGAAGATTTAGACAATGATCAGTCCACATTGCAAAATGAAACTTATACTGTTGTTACTGCTTTTGAAATTTTTGAGCATCTATTAAACCCTTATACAATACTTCAAAACATTAAATCTGATAAAATACTAATTTCTATTCCAATGCGATTGTGGTTTTCTTCAGCGTACAGAAGTAAAACAGATAAATGGGATAGGCATTATCACGAATTTGAAGATTGGCAATTAGATTGGTTATTAGAAAAAACTGGTTTTAAAATTATAGATAGTATTCAATTTACGCATCCTGTAAAGAAAATTGGTTTTAGACCATTGTTGCGCTATTTCACACCAAGATACTATTTGGTTTACGCAGAAAGAATTTAGAAATCAGAATTTACAATTTAAAAGATGGATTACTACATTATTATTCCTGCATATAACGAAGAACAATTTATTGAATTAACCCTTCAATCTATTGTGAGTCAAACCATTTTGCCCAAAAAAATAATTATTGTAGATGATAATTCAACTGACTCTACTTATGCTTTAGCTGAAAAATTTGCTGAAAAATTTACTTTTATTTCTGTACTAAAAAACAACTCTGAAGCCATTCACTTACCAGGGAGTAAAGTAATTAACGCTTTTAATAAGGGATTATCGCAATTAGACGATATGTATGATGTCATCATAAAATTAGATGCTGATTTAATTTTACCTTTAAATTACTTTGAAACTATACTTAATCATTTTAAATCTGATACAACTATTGGAATGGTTGGTGGTTTTGCCTATATCGAAAAAGAAGGGAAATGGATTTTAGAGAACTTAACTGATAAAGACCATATTCGTGGTGCCTTTAAAGCTTATAGAAAAGAAACTTTTAAACAAATTGGTGGCTTAAAAGCTGCAATGGGTTGGGACACGGTTGATGAACTACTTTGCAAATTCTACAATTGGAAAGTTGTAACAGATGAAAGTTTACAGGTAAAGCACTTGAAACCAACAGGCGCAAATTACAATAAAACGGCTCGCTATAAACAAGGAGAAGCTTTTTACAGCTTAGGTTATGGCTTTTTAATTACCGCAATTGCTTCTTTAAAATTAGCTTTAAGAAAAAAGAAACCATTACTCTTCTTAGATTATATTAAAGGATTCTGGAAAGCTAAAGCAAATCAAAAAGATTTATTAGTTACTAATGAACAAGCTAAGTTTATTAGAAATTATCGTTGGAAAAAAATAAGAGAAAAATTATTTTAAAACGATTAAATTTTAGATTGAAGTATTTATAAATATCACACCAAATAGTCCTTTAATAGTGTCAATTAATTTAAAATATTAAAATTGATTTAAATAACTCATAACTTCTTACTATTTTTGATAATATTTTAAAACTATGATGCTTATTAGATACCTATCTCAAATAGGTCGATATTTTATAATGTTGAAAGAAATCTTCAACAAACCCACCAAATGGAAAGTTATGAAACAACTTATCCTTAAAGAAATTGATGATTTAATCATTGATTCTTTAGGAATTGTAGCCTTTATTTCATTCTTTGTTGGTGGTGTAGTAGCCATTCAAACGGCTTTAAATTTAACAAATCCTTTAATTCCAAAATACCTTATTGGATTTGCTACACGACAGTCTGTAATACTAGAGTTTGCTCCTACTTTTATTTCCATTATTATGGCAGGTAAAATGGGTTCTTTTATTACATCAAGTATTGGAACTATGCGTGTAACAGAGCAAATTGATGCTTTAGAAGTTATGGGTGTAAATTCTCTTAATTACTTAGTCTTTCCAAAACTAATTGCGCTTTTATTATATCCATTTGTAATTGGAATAAGTATGTTTTTAGGTGTACTTGGTGGTTGGATGGCTGGTGTTTATGGTGGCTTTACTTCTAGCGCTGAATTTATTCAAGGTATTCAAACTGATTTTATTCCTTTTCATATTACCTATGCTTTTATTAAAACATGTGTTTTTGCTTTTATATTAGCTACTATCCCTTCTTTCCATGGGTTTTATATGAAAGGTGGAGCTCTTGAGGTTGGTAAGGCTAGTACGGTAGCATTCGTTTGGACTTCTGTCGTAATTATTTTATTAAATTATATATTAACTCAACTCCTTTTAAGCTCATGATAGAAGTTAAAAATTTAGAAAAAACTTTTGGCGATCAAAAAGTATTAAAAGGAATTACCACAAGTTTTGAAGCTGGAAAAACCAATTTAATAATTGGCCAAAGTGGCTCAGGAAAAACAGTTTTTTTAAAGTCATTATTAGGGATTTTTACACCTGAAAAAGGAACTATTTCATTTAACGGTCGTATTTATTCTGAATTATCAAATGATGAAAAAAGAGCTTTACGAACTGAAATCGGTATGGTCTTTCAAGGTAGCGCATTGTTTGACAGCATGACCGTTGAAGAAAACATTGGCTTCCCTTTAAAAATGTTTACTAAAAAAACACCTAAAGAAATAAAAGAGCGTGTTGATTTTGTAATTGCCAGAGTAAATCTAATTGATGCAAATGACAAAAAACCTTCTGAAATTTCAGGTGGTATGCAAAAACGTGTAGCCATAGCAAGAGCCATTGTTAACAATCCAAAATATCTTTTTTGTGATGAACCTAATTCGGGATTAGATCCAAAAACAGCTATTGTAATTGATAATCTAATTAAAGAAATCACCGAAGAATATAACATAACAACCGTAATTAATACTCACGATATGAATAGTGTTATGGAAATTGGTGAAAAAATTATATTTCTTAAGAATGGTCTATTAGCTTGGGAAGGCACAAATAAAGAAATTTTCAAAACTGACAATGAAGCAGTTACTGATTTTGTCTACTCTTCAGAATTATTCAAAAAAGTTAGACGAATGTATATTGAAGAAGATAAAAATTAATAGGAAACATAAACCCATCCTGTTTTATTTTCTCCTTCATAAAATTCAATTACATAAAAGTATGTAGAAGCAGGTAATCTTTTATTTTCATTTGTTTGCCCTTTCCACTCGTTAATATAATTGTCTTTATCATATACTAATCGACCATATCTATTATAAATAGATATTTTCTTTACATTATAACCCGATAAATCAAAGCTGTCGTTTATACCATCATCGTCTGGAGAAAATCCGTTTGGAATAAAACAATTTGTATTTTCTACTAATGCAGAAGCACTTGACTTACATCCAACTGAGTTTGTAACTTCAACAGTATAGGTTCCTATTTGTAAATTAGGCACAATGATATTGGGATTAAAACTTACAAACCCATTTGGACCCGTCCATGAATATGTAGCGCTAGGAAAATCTTGAGTATTTACAATATTAATTTCGTAGTCTTTTTCATTACACCCTTGCTCTAAAACGACTTGAAATGAATTTACTTTCTCTATAACTTCTACTTCATTTTCACTAATACAACCTTCATAGTCTATAACTACCGAATAAATTCCAATTTGATTTATTTGGAGTGTAGAACTTGTTTCATTAGTTAATAAAACTCCGTTATAGTACCAATTCACTAAAGCTAGATTGATATCAAATCCCACTGGATTGATTGTTAAATCTTCATTTTGCCCAATACATATTGTTGTGGAGCCATCAATTGAAAATTGAGCTAGTGGGTTACTGTTTAATGTAATTTGTTCTGTAGAAGAATTACATCCATCAACCTCAACAAATACATAATAATCACCATCATTATTTGCATCATAATTTTGAATTATAGGATTTTGATCCGTTGAAGTAAATCCATTAGGACCTGTCCAAAAATAACTTGCATTTGTAATTAAACTTGCATTTAATTGAATTTCTTCACCTCTACAAATCGGATCTGGTGCTGACAAAACTGGTGCAGAAGGTAAATCTTTAATGGTGATTGAAATTAAAGCTAAATCAGAAGATGTACACAAACCACCAACTGTATATGTATATTGGTAATTTCCTGCATTAAAATTAATTGGATTAATCGTTGTGTTTGTAACAACATCTCCATTAGCGTCGGTCCACGTTCCACCCGCATCATGAGGGTTACTTAACAGTGAATTTAAGCTTATACTCTGACTTTCTTTACAAAACACTAAATTAGCATCATCTCCAGCATTAGGATTAAAACCCGAATCATTTATGGTATAAGTTATGGTTTGATTAACACAGCTATTGGGGTTTGTTGTAGATAATTGAACCGCATAAGTTCCAATATCATTTTGACTATCAAAAGGGGCAAATGGTAATGTGCTTGTTGTACTTAAAATTACAGAAGGATTTTGTGTATTATACCATTGATATGTTACAAAAGGAAAGTTTTGAATTTCTAATTGTCCGTTTACTCCATTACAAAGATTTGAAGCAATAATTTGAGGTTCGCTTAATAAGGAAACATCAAAAATTCTATTTACTACATTTCCACAAACATCGGTAACTTCAAATTTATATGAAGCTGCATCTAAATTAGCAAATGTATTTGAATTCCCATTATTTATAACAAATGGCAACCCGTTTTTCTCTATTATACTATACTGCAATGGCGGTAATCCAGTGGCAATTATAACTACTTCTTGTAAATTATTTGCACAAGGAAAAGAATAAGCATCAATAATTTTTGGCCCACCTGTAAACTCAAACTCATACAAAGACAATACACATCTATTCACTACAAATGTCCCATTAGAAAAATTATAAAACATTTTAACCACTCGAAATGTTCCAGAAAATGCTAAATTCAAATTATTAGAGTTATTAACTAATGGAAAAGCATTCGCGTTTGTAATATTAGATCCTGGTATATAATCGACTCCTGTAGAAGGATGTTCCCAAACATTATTTATTGGGTCATATTTTTGTAACCAATAGGATGTCAAATACGTTCCATTACTAGTATGATTTAATTGCAGATTAAATGAACCGCAGTTTTCAGTAACATTATATACAGAATTTGTTGTGGTATAGCCAATTAATGTCATATTTACGAAACTCACAAAACCACAATTATCAGTAATCTTAAATTTATAATTACCTGCTGTAAGTGAATTCATAAAAAATTCTCCATTAACAATATTAAAACTAACGTTATAAGGTAAGGAAAAACCAAACGTTGTTGGTGCCTCTTGTATTTCAATTGTAGCTATTGAAGCATTAGGGAAAAATATTCTTACAGAAGCATCCCCTTCGACACACCCTGGTTTTTGTTCAAACAAAGGTGTTTCTGGTGTACCTGCTAAAACAACAGTATGCGTATAGGTGTTTCCACAAACATCTACTAAATCAAACACATAAGTTCCTAGTGGAATATCTTGAAAATAAAATACTCCATTAGAAAAAATAAGACTAGACAAATCTTCTGGCAGTGTATTTGTATAAGCAGGTGGAGCCGAATTTAATATCACTGTAGCTAATGGTCTTGACGGGCTTAAACCAATTGATAAATTCCCATTTTCTCCACAACCAGTAGCATTTACTACTGATATGGGTGATGACGGCACATCTACAACATTAAATGTCTTTGTTTTTGTGAACCCACAACTATCTGTTATTTCAACCGTATAAACACCCAATGGCATATAATTTGGTGAAGTTCCATATATTACAAAATTTCCTGAAAATGGTCCTGGATGGTTTGAATTACATAAAACAGGATTAAATCCTGCTGGAGCAGAAATAAAATTAACTGTATATGGTGCCTTAAAATTTACTGGTGTAAATTTAACTACATAATCATTACAGTTTTCTAATAAAATTTCTACATTAAAATTAAATATTGCTGAAAATGTATTGTTGTTTCTTATAAATACATTTCCGCAAGCATCTGTTATTAATATATCGTATAAATAAGACACACCATTTATCGATGGCACTGTTACTGTTAAAGGAGAACCTGTAACTGTTTGCGTGGTAACCACAGGAGTTCCTCCAGAAGGTGGAGTTGCTGTTACTTGAACTGTTAATGGGTAAAATATTTGTGTGTTAACAGAGCTAGATAAAAGATGATTTATAGTCATACTATCGCAAACTATAGGATTTGGATTGTTTAAAACTGGCGATCCAATAGTTACTAAAGGAGTAATATTAGTCAAAGTAAAGGTTTGAACTACACCTTCTCCACAAGAGTCAAAAACCCTAATATCATATTGCCCTACTGGTAAGTTTTGAAAAACATTGTTTGATTGAACTCCTGTTGTTACTGGTCCAGATAATAATTGATACGAAACTGCAACTCCTGAAGTTATATTTACAGTAATTTGTCCGTCATTTCCACATTTGACTTTAATAGCGGCAATAGTAAATGTTAAAGCTACTATCTGATTTTCAATAACTACATTTTGCTGTGCGGTTGTTGTTGTATTTCCAACTGTTTGTGAAGCTATAACCAAATAACTTCCTGCTACCAATCCCCCGTAAGAGTTTGTAGAAACCGTAGCAATAGGGGTTGTAGTATTTGGTAATAAATATATATTATAAAAAACGGGTACTCCTACTGTTTGATTAGTTACACTAAAAGATAAGGAACCATTTCCTGTACATGTTTCATTAGTAGCAGTTACTTGCAGATCTAACGCAAAAGCATCTTGACAAAAGAAAAACAATAAAAAAAACAGCGGGCATAATATTTTTCTTTTCATTCAATTTTTTTTTAATTAACTTATGTACATACCTATTATGTGTCTAATAGTTACACTTATAGTTTTGAAACTATTTTTTTTATATCTTGTTCTTTACATTTAGGATAAATTAGCAAAACATCATCTTTATCAACAATTATATAATCATTTAGCCCATCAATGACAATAATTTTTTTGCCATTAGCTCTTATTATATTATTAGATGCATTTTCTAATAAGACAGTTGCGTTAACAACTGCATTATTATTGTCATCTTTATCTAATTTTTCATGTAATGAACCCCAAGTTCCTAAATCATTCCAATCAAAAGTTGCAGGTAAAACATATACATTCTCTGCTTTTTCAAGAATTGCATAGTCTATTGAAATATTTTCTGCTTTTGCATAATTTTCTTCAATGAACTTTTTTTCTGAACTTGAATTATAGTACTCTAATCCTGAAAGAAACAAATCATTCATTTTGGGTTGGAATTCAATAAATGCCTCTGCAATTGATTTGGCACTCCATATAAATATTCCTCCATTCCACAAGTAATTGCCACTTGTTAAAAAAGATTTAGCCGTTTCATAATTTGGTTTTTCCTTAAATTGATTGACTTTTTTTATCGGTTTATTATCAGTTTTATCAAACTCAATATATCCAAAGCCAGTATTAGGGAAAGTAGGTTGAATTCCTAAAGTCATCAGAACATTATTAGACTCACAAAAATCAAAACATTGTTGTAAGTTATTTGTAAATGCTTCTTCATCTTCAATCCAATGATCAGTAGGTGCTACTACCATAACAGCATCTGGATTTTGTTTTTGAATTTTTAATGATGCATACAATATACATGGTGCTGTGTTACGCATTGCTGGTTCTAACAGAACCTGTTCTTGTTTTACCATAGGTAATTGTTCTAAAACAAGGTCATTATATTTTTCATTTGTTAAAATAAAAATATTCTCTGCAGGAATTAATCTGGATAGTCTTGAAAATGTTTTTTGAATTAAAGTATCACCTGTTCCTAACATATCGTGAAACTGTTTAGGAAATTCAACTGTACTTACTGGCCAAAAACGAGATCCTACTCCACCAGCCATCATTATTGCGTAATATTTTTTATTCATAATAATCTAATATACAAAAAAATCTTTTTTATTATTTTTACAAATATATTTATTAAAACTCTTATATAACATTAATCTTCTCTATTTTACATCTTTCTATCTTATAAATTGATTTTTTCACACAAAACAGCTATCCAGGAATTATTTCTACTTCTGCATTAGCATTGAATAAATACGTTTTTCCTGTTTTTACTTCTGTACATTCATAACGTTTTACTCTAAGTCCAATTTTTTGAAATATCCTTCCGTTTTTTACTCTAAATAAATTTCCATTTGGTACTTCATGTATAAAAAAGACATCTGGTTTACGCTCATCAAATTGCTTTAACGCAAAGGCTAACCTTGCATCGGTATCACTACTTGCTGTTGGGTTTCTAAAATGATTAGCAACCAATGACAAAACAGTATTTGGAAAAATTTCAGGTCTAATAAACGGGACCATTAGTCGTTGAAAAGTATGCTTCCATTCTACTCCATGTGGTTTAATCCTTCTACCGTATTTTTCAAAAGCAACTAAATGGGCAATTTCATGAATTAATGTAATTAAAAAACGATATTTATTCAAGTTAGCATTAACCGTAATCAAATGAAATCCTTGTATATCTTTTCTATAATCACCATGACGTGTTTGTCTTTCATCTACAATTTTTAGATGCACATGATTGGCTTTGATAAGTTCAAAACAAGCCTCAACTGCGTGAGAAGGAAGGTATTTTTGTAAAACGCTACTCAATTATGAATGATAAATTATTTTTTATTAAATTGAAACTAATATTAGGCCTTGTTTAATTTAAGGTGTTGTGGATGAAACTTGCAATACCTTCCCATTATAATATTTACTTCCTGTTAAGGCAAAATCATAAATATAGTTAGCCATTTCTTTAGCTGAAAGGGGTGCTTGATAACCAGGAAACGCTTCTTGTAACATTTCCGTATTCACTGAACCAAGAGCTAAAACATTAAAACTTATGCCTCTTTCTTTATATTCTTCTGCCAATAATTCTGATAAAGTAATTACTGCTCCTTTACTTGAACTATAAGCAGCTAATCCAGCAAATTTCATACTCCCTTGTATTCCTCCCATAGAACTTATGGTCACTACATGGCTTCCCTTTTGAAGATAAGGAATGCAAATTCTAGTTAAACTTGCAATTGCAAAAACATTTACTTTATATATATTTTCAAACTCTTTTGAAGTAATTTGTTCAAATGGTTTATGCAATAATGCTCCTGCATTGTGAATTAAGATATCTATTATTTTAAAATTCCCTTTTATAAAATCCTCTACTTTATCAATATCTGACTCCAAGGATAAATCAACAGGTAAGCAGGTAATGTTTTGGTGTTCCATTAACTCTTTTGGTGTTTTTCGAGATAAGGCTAAAACTTTGTGTCCTTGGTTAGCAAAGAGCATAGCCAATTCGTAACCAATTCCTCTAGATGTTCCTGTAATTATTATATTTTTATTTGTCATTTATAGTAATTTCTTTAGTAGGTTTATTCATCATGATTTCTAAAATTGGAATCATGGTATTTACAACATTAGTCATGTGTTTTGTATCCATTAATTCAAACTCATCATCTGGTTTGTGGTAAAATTCAAAATTTTCAAAATCAAAAGTTGAAACTGTTTGTGCTGGTACATCAAACGCTGCATAGAAAGGATAATTATCTGAGGCTCTAAACAATTGGTATTTTGTTTCCGCTGAAATATATCCTATTATCTTTTCACCTGCATACTCATTCATTTTTGACGCCATATTTGTCTTTCCAAAACCTGTTATATACAACAAGAAATCTCTGTTTTGCATTGGTACTCCAATCATTTCAAAATTAAACATGAAGTATAAATTTAAATTTTGACTTTTTAATTTTTTTGCCAAATGTTTTGAGCCTAATAATCCTTTTTCTTCTGCTGAAAAGAAAACAAATATTAAACTTCTTTTATTAGTTTTGTTTTTTGCAAAATATTGCATTACTTCTGTAACAGCTGTTGAACCGGAAGCATTATCGTTAGCTCCATTAGCAATCTCATCTCCATTTACAGCCGCAATTTTTCCTATATGATCATAATGAGCCCCAATAATTATAAATTCATTTTTTAATGCAGCATCATTTCCCTCTATATATCCTACAATGTTATAAGCTGGTTTATCAAAATTAGAAAGTGTATCTCTATATGTTTTAAAATAGGGCTTAATATTGCTTTCTCGCATCAAATCTTCTAAAAAAACACTTGCTTTTTCTATTCCTTCACTTCCTGTATCTCTTCCTTCATTAGCATCTGAGGCCAAAAATGCTAATCTACTAGCAACATCTTCTTCTTTAGCAAAATCAATTTTTATACTTTTGTTTTTTACCAAAGATTCAGAAACAAGTGGCTTTGAAGGCCCACAAGCCAGAAGGAATAATAAAGCAAAAAGAGCTAATTTTTTCATTTATTTTAAGTTTTAGTAAAAATAAAAAAATCCCGACAAAATCGAGACTTAATTATCATTGTTTATTGCTAAAACTATTAACAACTTATATTTTAAACTTTAAAAGAGTTGGAATTTTTTCTCTGTTGAAATAAATTAAAATAACACAACAAATAAAAGTTACATTTGCTAATATGAATAATGTTCCACCATCATCATTTACTTCTATCCCTAATACCGTTAAATGTGATATAATTGCTCCTGACATAGTTCCTAAACCAAGAATTGAGCCTAACAAAGTTGTTCTTGGAATTAAAATTAATATAGATGCTACTAACTCAACAATTCCTGAACCAATTCTACCAAAAGGCTCAATTCCTAAAGTTGAAAAAATATAAACACTCTCAGGAGCTGCTGTAAACTTAAAGAACAAGGTTTGTAATAAAATTATAACAGCCACTAGCTTAACAATCCAAATAAATATAGAACTCTTCATATGTTGTTTATTTAATATAATTTTTCCAATTAGTATCTGCTTTTCTCTTTAAGTTAACTTCATCTTTGTTCCAACTTTTTAATGTATTATTAAAAAAGGCATTGTAAAATAAATACAACTTGCCATCAACAATTTTAAATGTTTCGGGGTCAATCTCAACTTTACTATTTGAATCTCCCATAGCAAACGCACACCACCCACCATATTGTGGCTCATATGAAACAGGATTTTTCTTAAAAGCCTCTTTATTGGCTTCTGTAGAAAAATAATAAACAACTCCTTCATAATTCAACGCTAAAGTTTTCTTCCCTTTTACTGCTTTATTCAGTTTAAAATAAGAAACAACATCATAACCTTGTACGGCTACATTTTTTTCTAGATTAAATTGTGCTACTCTCTTGGTTTCGGTTTGTGCAAAACCAGAAATAGATATGAAAGCAATTAATAATAGTATTATTTGATTTTTCATTTTTATTTGATTTTAATTTATTACGTTTTATAGGGCAAAGATAAAATCAGTAATCAAAAAAAAATGTTAGTTATACAACTCAAACAACACATTGTTAAATTAGTAGCAAAAAAAAATCCCGATTAAATCGGGATTTTTTATATTCATTTTATGAAAAAAAAATTAAGCTAACATAGTAACTGGATTTTCCATAAAGGCTTTAAATGTTTGTAAAAATTGAGCTCCTGTAGCACCATCGACTGTTCTATGATCACATGCTAAAGTTACTGTCATTGTATTACCTACTACAATTTGTCCGTTTTTAACAACTGGTTTTTCCACAATTGCTCCAACAGATAAAATAGCTGAATTAGGTTGATTAATGATTGATGTAAAAGATTGTATTCCAAACATTCCTAAATTAGAAATGGTGAAAGTACTTCCCTCCATTTCGCTTGGTTGTATCTTCTTCGTTTTAGATCTTCCTGCCATATCTCTTACATTTGCTCCAATTTGAGTTAAACTCATTAGGTCTGTAAATTTCAATACTGGAACAACTAATCCATCTTCAACAGCAACAGCAACACCAATGTTCACATGATGATTAATAATCATAGCATCTTCTTTCCATTGTGAATTTACTTGTGGATGCTTTTTTAATGCCATAGCTGATGCTTTAATAACCATATCATTAAACGACACTTTTGTATCTGGCAATCCATTAATCATATTTCTTGAAGCAATAGCATTATCCATATCTAACTCAATCGTTAAATAATAATGGGGTGCTGTAAATTTAGATTCTGCTAAACGTTTTGCTATGATTTTTCGCATTTGCGAATTCTTGATTTCTTCTTGATATACTTCTCCTGCTGGCACAAATGGTTTTACTGCAGCTACAGTTGCATTAGCTTGAGCAACTGGCGCATCAACTGCACTTGCAGGTGTATAATTTTCAACATCCGACTTTACAATTCTTCCGTTTTCACCAGAACCTTTTACATCGGCTAATTGAATCCCTTTTTCTTCAGCTATTTTTTTCGCTAATGGGGAAGCAAAAATTCTTTCTGAATTATTTGATGCTGTAGAATTTGATGTTGTACTTACTGATTTATCTTCCGTTTTTGCTTCTACTACTTTTTCATCAGATGCAACTACATCACTATAACTTTCTGCAATTCCAGTAATATCTGTTCCTTCTGGACCAATAATAGCTAAAACACTATCAACTGGTGCTGTTTCTCCTTCATTGATTCCTATATATAATAAAGTACCTGCATTGAATGATTCAAATTCCATAGTAGCTTTATCTGTTTCGATTTCAGCTAAAATATCCCCTTCATTTACTTTGTCTCCTACTTTTTTCAACCAAGTAGCTACAGTTCCAGTAGTCATAGTGTCGCTCAAACGAGGCATTGTTACTACTTTTACTCCTTTTGGAATCTCTACCGCTTTTGATTTATCACTTGAAGATACTATTTCTGCTTTTGGTTCAGCTTCTTTTTCTTCTTTCTTTTCAGTTGATGTTGCTCCTGTTAATAAAGCTGAAATATCTTCTCCTTCATTTCCAATAATTGCTAATAAAGAATCAACTGTTGCTGTTTCTCCTTCTTGAATTCCAATATGCAATAATGTACCTGCATTGAATGATTCAAACTCCATAGTAGCTTTATCTGTTTCAATTTCAGCTAAAATGTCTCCTTCATTAATTTTATCCCCAACTTTTTTAAGCCAAGTCGCTACCGTTCCTTCTGTCATCGTATCGCTCAAGCGAGGCATTGTAATTACTGTTGCCATATCTTATAATTTATGAGGTATAAATGGATAATTTTCTTGTTCGTAAACTACATCATATAATTGATTCACTTCAGGAAAATCTGATTCTTCAGCAAATGTTACACATTCTTCAACTAAATCTTTCACTCTTTGGTTAATCGCTTCAATTTCTGCTTCAGTTGCGTAGTTATTTTCATTTATGACATCCAATACTTGCGTTATTGGATCAATTTTTTTGTATTCTTCTACTTCGTCTTTTGTTCTATATAATTGTGCATCTGACATAGAATGACCTCTATATCTATATGTTTTCATTTCAAGGAAAGTTGGACCATCTCCACGACGAGCTCTTTCCATTGCTTCATGCATTGCTTCTGCTACTTTTACCGGATTCATTCCATCAACTGGTCCACATGGCATTTCATATCCTAAACCAAGTTTCCAAATATCCGTATGATTTGCTGTTCTTTCAACTGAAGTACCCATTGCATATCCATTGTTTTCACAAATAAATACAACTGGCAATTTCCACGTCATTGCCATATTAAAGGCTTCGTGTAATGACCCTTGACGCGCTGCTCCATCACCAAAATAGGTTAAAGTAACACCTCCTGTTTCAAAATATTTATCTGCAAAGGCCATACCTGCTCCAACAGGGATTTGAGCTCCTACAATTCCATGTCCTCCATAAAAACCATGTTCTTTAGAAAAAATATGCATAGAACCACCCATCCCTTTTGATGTTCCGGTTACTTTACCTAATAATTCCGCCATTACTTTTCTTGGATCAACTCCCATTCCAATTGGCTGAACGTGATTACGATATGCTGTAATCATTTTATCTTTTCCACCAAGTTCCATTGCATGCAATGCTCCTGCTAAAACGGCTTCTTGTCCATTATATAAATGTAAAAATCCTCTAACTTTTTGTTGAATATAAAGTGCAGCTAATTTGTCTTCGAATTTTCTCCAAAACTGCATTTCTTCGTACCATTTTAGGTACACTTCTTTTGTAATTGGCTTCATTTGTTAATATTGTTTAATGAAATTCACTTCATAATCAGCAAAAATAGTATTTCCTAGCCTATTGAAAAAATTAAATTTCATGATTTTTTATTTTTTTATTGATAATTCAACAAAAACAATTAACGAAATCGTTATAGGTGATTTTTATCAAAAACTAAAGGTAATAAATTTTTAAGCGAATCGGATTTATATACCTCTCCTCTTGCACCCATAAAATAAATCTCAATCAAAGATTCTTGTTTAAACTCATACTCTGCAATCGATTGTCTGCAAGCCCCACAAGGAGGTATTGGAATATCAGAATCTCTATCTCTTGGCGAAGCTGTTATACACAATTTCAACACTTTAGCCTTTGGGTATTGAGAACCTGCAAAAAATATAGCCACTCTTTCTGCACATAACCCTGACGGGTAAGCAGCATTTTCTTGATTTGTTCCCAATATAACCTCATTATTATCTAAAAGCAGAGCGGCTCCAACAGTAAAATTTGAATACGGTGCATAAGCCGTTTTTCTGGCTTCAATCGCTTTTTCCATTAAATGTTTAGTTTCTAATTCCAAATCATTAATAGAATCATAAACTTTAAAAGAAGTGTTTATATTTAATTCTCTCATATTCTACTATTCTTTATTAGGGAAAAAAAATCCAAATTCTATTTTCAACAAGAATTTGGATTTTTATTTTTTTTTTATTTACTGTCAATTAATACTCACTATATTCATCACCAAAATTAAATGTTAAAGAAAAACGCAATGTGTTTTCTAAAGGGTTTTTTACTTTTGATGCTGAAAATAAATATGACAAATCTACTTTAACTACTTGATACTTAAATCCTGCTCCAAGTGTTAAATATTTTCTTGCTCCTTTTTCTACACTTTCATTAAAATATCCTGTACGAATTGAAAATGAATCTTGATATGTATATTCCGCTCCTAAAGCCCATGTAAATTCTTTTAATTCTTCAGAAAAACCATCTGGTGCATCATTAAATGATTTAAAAATACCTGAAACCCAACCAATCTTTCTATATTCACTATTCAATTGTGATGAATCTTGACTATCTATAACTCCATCTCCATTAACATCAGTTACCTCTTGAGGTGTTGGCACTAAAAGTTTAGTAACCTCTCCTGTCACACCTACTTTGTTATATTCATCAAAGATAAAATCAAATCCAGCTCCTAAACGCATATTTGCTGGCAAGAAATTAGTATTTGTTACATCATTATCGTATTTAATTTTTGGTCCTAAATTTTGTAAATTAAATCCAGCTCTCCAACGTCCATTAAAATCTGTATATACTTCTTCTTCTGATTGATAATAACCTGCCACATCAAAAGCAAATGTTGAAGCAGCTGAAGCATCTGTAGTTCCATCTGGAATTTTTAGATTTGAACGAATGTATCTTCCTGCTATTGCCATTGCAAATCTTTCGCTTAACTTTAATGAATATGAACCATCAATAGCTAATTCATTTGGAGAAACAACTCTTGGCTGATCATCAAATGATTGTCTTAATTCTATATCTCCTAAACCAAAATATCTTAAACTTCCTGCAAATGCACTACGCTCGTTTATTCTGTTGTAATAAGTAACTTGACCTAAAGAAATATCGTTTGCAATATCTGTTAAATAGGGCGTATAACTCATAGAAAAACCTTGCTTTGTTAAAGAAAAAGCATATTTAGCTGGGTTATACTGCTGTGAAAAGGCATCCGCTGTTGTAGCAACACCCATATCAGCCATACCAGCAGAACGTGCATCAGCAGCAATTAATAAAAATGGCACTCCTGTTGTAATAACTCTATCTTGTGCTTGTATTTTAAAGGTTGTTATTATTAAAATTATTAAGGCAATTTTTTTCATTTTTTTATTCTATTTTAATTGACAAATATACTATTTTATTAAAGTATTACAAGTTTCTCGTGTTTTTCTGATTTCTTACCATCTATGGTAGATTTTACGGTTAATTTATAAACATAAACTCCTTTTCCAATTTTATCTCCAAAATCATCTCTTCCATCCCATTTTATCTCTCTTGACAAAAAACCTTCAGTTAAAACAGACTGATTTATCGTTTTTACTAATTTCCCTGTAATTGTAAAAATTTGCACCTGTACATCTAACAATTCAAAAGGACGGTTATGATTGAACCAAAACTCAGTATAACTAACAAATGGATTTGGATAATTAAGTACATTACTCAACGTGATATCATCATTTCCTACTACTACAAATTGGATTTCGGCAGTGATTAAATTATTATAAACATCCCACGCTTTAAAAGTAATGGAATGTAAGCCTGGCGCTAAATTTCTAAATGGGAAGCGAACTTTTCCTTTTTGGTAATTGTCATTTTCTGTTTCATAATAATCATTAAGAACATAAGGATTTAATTCGTCTCCATCTAAAATTGCCACTATATCATGCCCTATTCCACTGGCTGTATTGATTCCGTGTTCATCTTCTAAAAAGGCTAAGAAAAAAGGAGATTCATTTGTTATTCCACCATATACAAATGACTCATCATTCATATATAACCTAACTGTTGGAGGTGTGGTATCATCTGGAGCATTTTCATCTATTCCTCCTATTTTTACAGAAAAATCATATCCTGTTTGATCTTGTAAAAAAGGACTAGTTGACTTGGCATAAAAACTCACTTTACCTGTGCCTTCCGCAATTTTAATATCCTTTGGTACAACAAAACCAAATTCGAACTTACCATTAACAATAGATGCATTTCCTCTAAAAATAGTTTCTCCTAATGTTTTAAAATCCATCTGTATTAACTGTCCTCCTGAAAATGAAACCCCTTCAATAACGGCTCCTCCTTGTGGAGCAACAGCCCCATCGTTTCCTAAAGTTTGTCTTTGAATATCTTTATCAAAAATTTGAACTGCTAAATCTCCATTATAACCAGATAGTAGGTTGTCATTTGCATTTCTAACTTCTCCCGAAAGCGTTACATAGCTCAAAGCATTTAACACATCTGTTGTTTGGCTAATATCTACTCCATTTATCTTGGTTAAAACTACTTTCGGTTTTGGAATAGCTAATTTTAATGCAGGATCTCCAATACAAAAAACAACTCTTCTATTGTCACTACCACTAACTATTTTTGCTTTCCGCAATGCTTCTCCTATTGACACTTGCTCGTTATTATTATTTACATCTGGATATAAGAAGAAATTAAAAATATCATTCATTGTTAAAGCAACAGGAACATATATCAATCTAGTTGTAGTAACCAAACTAATGGCTCCTCCAGAAGGATTCCAATAGGTAAACTCTCCTCCTGTTTGAAAGTAAGGATTATCAAATCGACTAAAATCGCATGTCATTGTGATAAACAACGGCATATTATTATAATTATTTAGATTGTTTGCATCACTTATTTCAAACAATCTTTCTTGTGCAAAACCTACTTCTCCTCCATGTCCATAGTAATCTACTACTAAAGCTCCTAGCTCAATTGCATCAATAAAATCTTGATTGGCTTTTGGATAGCGATTTCCTCCTGCTGAAACCTCTTGCACATAAGCGTCTGTGTGTATCTTTTTTGCATTAATATAGGGATGAACCTCATTCAAATTATCTATCATGCTGTTTAATCCAAATTGAAGTGACGAATCAGAAAAAGTATCGGCGTCATCCGTAAGAATAACATAACTACTTCGCCATCTTCCATACGATTTTTCATCATGATAATGTATTACTTTATTAACAACATCATCAGCTTGTTGTGTCGAACTCACTACCATTCTACCTACAGCAACATCAATACCATCGGATGTCTGCGGAAGCATTAAACCTTCATCATCGTCCATTAATCCATAAAAATCATCCGCCATAAAGGTGTCTAGAATAGAAAAATTTGAGGTATTATTAACCATACTTGCATTTATGTTTAACCCATAAAAAACAGGAACAATATTCGAATTATTTGGTATCCTATTTTTATAATCAAATGAAGCATCTCCAAAAAGGTTCACATACTTTACTCTGTTTTGAACCGAACTTGCATTAAAATATACATACTTTACAAAGTTTCTAATAGATGCCACATCCTGTTTTCCTGAAGAAAATTCTTGGTATATGTTTTCAAGATTAACTACTCTAACTTTTAAACCGCTATAATTTCTATGAAAATTTGCTAATTTCTCAGCTTGTGCATGTAAAAAACTTGGTGTAATTATTAAATAATCTATATCTTCAAAATTTCCTTGTGTTGAAAAAAAGATAGTTCCTTTTATATTTTGATTAAAAACCTTTGCATTTGACTCTTTTAAAGGCAGGTAAAAATCATTATTATCAACAGCAATATATTTTCTGTTTTCTCCTAAATTAACTTTGAAAGAAAAGGTGGATTGATTATTACTAAATTTTTCTACATTATATATATCTGTTATATCCCAAGCTTGAGAAATTGAAGAAGCGTTTGAAATTGTATATTGCCCAACTCCTATATTGTTTTGTTCTTCTAAATTTTGAAAAATAAATTGATTTCCATAACCTGTTAAATTTCTTTTGGCTTTAAGAATAATGTAATCTACATATCCTCTTGACGCCGGAACTCCTCCATTATTATAGGTCAATTTAACTGAAACGTTTTGGCTAGAAGCATTAAAAGTGGTTTCTAAAAAATTTTCTGTAGCAAAAACGTAAGTACTTAAAGGAGAAAAATTAACTGTCCCCACATTTTGTTGGTTTACTTGAACCTGAAAGCTAGCATTTCCATATGAAGCTGAAGCTAAATTTGTGTAAAAACTTACTGGCGAAGAAGTAACAATATTAGGTATAGTAAAATCAAATACTTTTTCATTTTCTATCCCAAATTCATCTCCAAGCCATTTTCTTCCTATTTTTCCAGGATTATTTATATCTTTTTCATAAAACTTATAATCATCAAAAATTGTAAAATTCAAACTTGCCGCTCCTGTTGGTTGCGTTTTTTCTTGAATTCTTTTACCTGTTCCTAAAGATGACGTTACATAATAATAAGATTTATCTTCATATAAGTTTAAATGCGTTCTATTTTCTGCGTTCCAATTATCCACTCCTTCTGCATAAAACAATATATAATCTTGATTAGAAAAGTTGCCATCTTCTTCTCCAATAAATTGAATTGCATTTTCTTCTAAATCTAGTGGATATGCCGTACTGTTTAACAAGGGAACCATTCGTCCTCCATTACCATAAATTCTTATATTTCTTGGATCCACATTTGTATTAAACCCTAAGCTTTCTAAAAATCCTTTTGTAATTTTATAAACCCCTGATTTCTCAACATAGAATCTATACCAATCTCCTGATGCTAAAACAGAGTTCTCTATACTATTTGTAGTTTGATTTGAAGTAAAACTTCTATTCGCATTCACAAATTCATATTCAAAAGAAAGTACTCTTTTAATTAAACCGTTTTCAATAAATATAGGATTGAATGAATAAGTAATAAAATATTCTTCTCTTGCTTTGGAAAACTGGGTTCGAAAATCAATCTTTTTTGGCAATTTAGATTTATCTAAATCATATAGTTCTGAATCTTTAATTATTTCAGTTTTATAATCTAAAAGATTTATTGAAGTGTTTGAATTTGTCTTTATTGTACTTCTAAAAAATATTTTTCTTGAAAGTGCATCTAAATCATAGTATTTGTCTTGAAATCCAGGGAAAACAAAATTAGATTCAAGTAACGGCAAATCTGACCGCTTCCAATCAATATTGATCAATTCTTTATTTTGAGCAAAAATTGCAGTAGAAAACAATAAAAATACAAGTAAAGTAATAATTCTCTTTTTCATCAATAGCAAAACGAAAAACTTAATAATATATTACAAAGAGAGAATATTTTTTTCTACAAAACAATAAAAAAACAATAAAAATAAATTAATAACGTTATATGCATGTATGTCAAAAACATATTGATTAAAAAAAAAATAAAAAAATGTTGCGATTTAATGGTTAATTATTATCTTGCGAACCAAAATTTATTACCTACTTAAAGTATGAAAAGTATCAAATTCAAAGCCTTACCTGTATTATTAGCTGTTGCAGCAACTGTAAGTTTTACTAGTTGTAGTAAAAAAGGTAGTTCTAAAGGAGCTTCATCTGCTACAGGATGGAAGATTAATGACAAAAAAGGTGGATTTCAGTACAATGCAAAGTACAAAGGTCAAGAAACTCCTCCAGGCATGGTTCCTGTTGAAGGTGGAACATTTACTATGGGAAAAGTTCAAGACGATGTAATGCATGATTGGAACAATTCTCCAAATCAACAACACGTTCAATCTTTTTTCATGGACGAAACTGAGGTTACAAACTTTATGTATACAGAATATCTTTTCTGGGTTAAAAAAGTTTTTCCTCCAACAGAAGAAAATTATAAAAATATTTATGACGGAGTACTTCCTGATACACTAGTATGGAGAAATCGTTTAGGATATAACGAAACGATGACCAACAACTATTTAAGACACCCTGCTTATGCAAACTACCCTGTAGTAGGTGTTAACTGGATTCAAGCAGTTGAATTTAGTAAATGGAGAACTGACCGTGTTAATGAAAACATATTAGAAAAAGAAGGTTTCTTAAAAAGAGATGCTAAAATTACTGATGCAACTGCTGATGCTAACTTTAGTACTGAAACTTACTTAGCAGCTCCTACTCAATCTTACGGTGGAAACGAAGAGATTGTATTGAAAAAAACAGGAAGAAGCGCAAAAAATGCTGATGATACAGCTACAAATGTTTATGCTCAAAGAAGTTCAGGTTTAATTTTACCAGAATATAGACTTCCAACTGAAGCTGAATGGGAATATGCAGCTTTAGCATTAGTAGGTAACAGAGAATATAACTTATACAAAGGACAAAAGAAATATCCTTGGAACGGTCAATACACTCGTTCAGGCAAAAGAAAAAAGAGAGGTGATCAGTTAGCCAACTTTAAACAAGGTAAAGGAGATTACGGTGGAATTGCAGGATGGTCTGATGATGGTGCTGATATTACACAATATGTAAAAGCATATGCTCCAAATGACTTTGGTCTTTATGATATGGCTGGTAACGTAGCTGAATGGGTTGCCGATGTTTACAGACCTATAGTTGATGATGAAGCTAATGACTTCAACTACTATAGAGGTAACGTTTACATGAAAAACAAAATCGGTGAAGATGGAACTGTTGAATTAGTTACTACTGACAACATTGCATATGATACTTTAAGTAACGGTAAAATTGTAGCTCGTAACTTCCCTGGTCAAATTGCTCAAGTTCCAGTTGATGAAAACGAAACTTATTTAAGAACTCAATTCTCTACTTCTGACAACAGAAATTATAGAGATGGTGATAAACAATCAACTCGTTATTTTGATTTTGGAAACACTGAAGAAGAGTCTCCTGCTGAAAAAGAAAAACACAGAATGTATGATTCTCCAGAGCACTCAGTTTCTAGAGATAGTTTAGGTGATTTATTAAAACAATATGACAAGTCTAACAAAAGAACAACTTTAGTTGACGATAACGTAAGAGTTTACAAAGGTGGTTCTTGGAGAGATAGAGCATACTGGTTAGATCCAGCTTCAAGAAGATATTTCCCTCAAGATATGTCTACAGATTATATCGGATTTAGATGTGCAATGTCTAAAGTTGGACCAAAATCAAACAAGAAAAAAGCAAGAAATTAATTTTCTCATACTTTATAAAAAAGCCCTTTTCAAAAAGGGCTTTTTTTATATCTTTACTTTATGGAAATAAACGCTATCTATTCTAAATTTTTAGAATGCTCATCTGTTTCTACAGATACACGAAAAATAAACGAAAACTCCTTATTTATCGCCTTAAAAGGAGATAATTTTGATGCCAATACTTTTGCTAAAGAAGCCTTACAAAAAGGAGCCAAATACGTCATTATTGACAATAAGGATTTTTATTTAGACAGCAGAACTCTATTAGTTGATGACAGTTTAATTACACTCCAACAACTTGCTAATTTCCATAGAAAACAATTAAACACCCCTATAATTAGTCTAACGGGTAGCAACGGAAAAACAACTACAAAAGAATTAATAAATGCCGTTTTATCTGAAAAGTATAAAACTATTGCCACCATTGGCAATTTAAACAATCATATTGGCGTTCCTTTAACCTTATTAAGACTTACCCAAGAAACTGAAATAGGCATTATTGAAATGGGTGCTAATCATCAAAATGAAATTACATTGTTATGTAACATTGCCGAACCAGATTTTGGCTATATTACAAATTTTGGAAAGGCTCACTTAGAAGGTTTTGGTGGTACAGAAGGTGTTATTAAAGGAAAAAGTGAAATGTATAATTATCTAAAAGAAAATAACAAAAGTGCTTTTGTAAATCTTGATGACACTATTCAAAATGAAAAAACTTTAAACATAAATCGTTTTACATTTTCGCAAAAAGATAATAATGCTTCCATTTTTATCACTTCTATTGAAGCCAATCCTATGGTAAAAATTGGATTTCATGATTTGCTAATTCAATCGCATTTAATTGGAATTTACAATGCCAATAACATTAATGCCGCCATTGCAATTGGAACTTATTTTAATGTGGATGATTTAAAAATTAAAAATGCTATAGAAAATTATATTCCAGAAAACAATCGTTCCCAATTAATTCAAAAAAACGGAAATGATATAATACTTGATGCTTACAATGCAAATCCAAGTAGTATGAACGCTGCCTTAATCAATTTTTTTCAATTAGAAAAAAAACCCAAAATCGCTATTTTAGGCGATATGTTTGAATTAGGCAATGAAAGTTTTGAAGAACATTCAAAAATAGTTCAACTAGCAACAAGTCATTCTGAAGTTATTACTTTTTTTATTGGGAAGCATTTTTATCAAAACAAAAAAAATATAACTAATGTCCATTTTTACGAATCTTTTGACGACTTCTCAACTTTTTTAACTGGTACTTCTTTTACTAATTACTTAATCTTAATCAAAGGTTCTAGAGGAATGGCATTAGAAAGAAGTTTGGAATTCATTTAAAAATGAAACTAAATCATGCTTAAATCCATTTTTTATAAGATTCTAATATTATCTTTAATCAGTAGCTACAGCTCTTCTTCACACAAGGAACTTAAAGTTTTGTGTAAATTACCTAAATCATTAAAAGAGGTTTCTGGAATAGCTATTGCAAATCAAACCATATGGGTAATTGAGGATAGTGAAAATAAAAATCATATATATAGTTTAAATCAGCATGGCAAAATTAAAAATGAGATAGCCCTTCCATCTACAATAAATATAGATTGGGAAGATTTAACTACTGATTCCAAAGGGAATTTATATATTGGTGACTTTGGCAATAATAAAAATCAAAGAAAGAACTTGTGCATTTATGTTATAAACAAAGAAGTTCTTAATAATAAAAGCATAGACTCTATAAACAAAATAGCATTTAGCTACCCCGAACAAACCAAATTTCCGCCAAAGAAGAAAAGACAGTTATATGACTGTGAAGCTTTTTTTGAATGGAATGGTTATTTTTATTTATTTACTAAAAATAGAAGCAATCCCTTTGACGGAACTTCTTTAATCTACAAGATACCTAATAGTAAAGGAAATCATAAAGCTGAACTAGTGGCAACTTTCACAACTTGTTTAAACGATAAAAATTGCACTATTACAAGCGCAGCTATATCTCCTAATGGAACAAAAATTGTCTTATTATCACATGATTCCATTTGGTTGTTTGAAGATTTTAAATCTGATTATTTTACCAAAGGAAAAGTAACAAAACTAGAATTAAATCATGTTTCTCAAAAAGAAGCAGTTTGTTTTAAAGATGAATCAACACTTTTAATTGCTGATGAAAAAAACAACAAACAAGATGGCAATGTTTATGAAGTTAAATTAAATGAATTAAAATCCAAATCCTAAACCAAAAGCAACTCTAATTCCATCTAATGAATTAAATATGCCCAAATTTGCAGTAAGCAACTCTACTCCATTTATAAAAAATCCTCCGCCATAAGAATTATTCCATTTATTAGAGTCTTCTCCTTTTAGCCAAACTCTTCCATAATCAAAAGAACCATACACCCCTAGCCTAATAGGAATTAATCTTGTTTTTTGACTGTTAAAACAATAACGCAAATCTGTATTGTTATAGAATGATTTATTTCCTAAAAAACGCTGATTTCTATAACCTCTTAATCCATCTGTTCCTCCAATTGATGCTCCTTGAAAAAACTCATAATCATCTCCAAATACAATATTTCCTTTAAATCGCGTTGCCAAAACTAGTTTCCCTATAGCATCTATTTTTTCTGTAAAGCTAACTTCTGGAATAAAATAAGCAAAATCTCTATTCTTCAGATCCAAATTTCTTTTATATCCAAATGTTATTGCAGTTTTCATTTCATTTGTTGGATATACTTTATTGTCATAATTTTCAAATTGATAATTAATTTCTGTGCCTACAAATTGCATATCTTTAAAAATATAAGAAGGTAATGCTACATTATTCTCTACAAATCGCCCTGCTGTATTATTTACTTCAATAGCTTCATAGTTCAAATGAAATGCAGCTTTACTTCCTGATCTATTTCTCCATTTCAAAGAAGGATCAAAAATAAATTTTCGCATTTTAACTCTGTTGAAATTTAAGCTGTTATTTTCATTCTTCGTTTCGTTTCCATATCCAAAAAAGTTTTGTGTAAAATTTGGACTTTGTAAAGATGTAATAATTTCTAAATTAAAATTTCTTATCACATTTGCTACCTCAACTTTATAAGCTACTTCAAAACCATTTGTAGCAAAATAATAAGCTCCTTTTAATTGGTGTTGGCTAGAAAATGGGTTTCTTTCAAAACCATATCTCGTATATACATCTGAAACTCCAACCTTAAATCCGTCATCTGGATTAGCTCCCAAAACAGGAATTATTTGATTTAAACTATTCTTTATTTTCTTATAATCATAAACATTAATAGCATAATCATCACGCAATCTTAATTTTGCTCCTTTTGCCTTACTAAAATCATTTTTCTTTGTTTTATAATCATAGATTATTATATTTTTACCTTTTTCAACTATGAAATCATCGTTGTTTTGCCCTCCTATTAATCGAATCTTAATTTTTAAACTTTTGCCAATTACCTCAAAAGTATCATCATCATCCAAACCATAAATCCATATTTCTTTTGTGTTTTCAGGATTATAATTTCTACTATAAAATTTATCTTTATAGGTATTATCTTTTTTTCTATACATAGAAACTTCAACATTTCCATCTTCAAAACATTCCACCTTTATATAATCATCTTTATTTGTAGCTGTTAAAACCGCAAATTTATTAACTCTTTTATAGTAACGGTCAGCAATAGTTTGTAAATTAGCTCTTCTTCCTTTTAATTGTTCTTTGATAAAATTAACTCTATCGTCTTTAACTTCAATTGGAATTTGATCAAAGGCTTTGTCTATAACTTCATCTGTAATTCCTTTTTGAATAATTGCTACTTGTTCATCCCAAATAGTTTTATCAGATTGATTTATAAATGCCATATCTAAAGGGTATGGCTCTAAATTAAACCCTTTAACATCTTTTAAATCCGAATCATACTTTCGAAGTAATTTTGCCAATGGAATTAATCTCACTGCAGTTCCAAGAACAAATCCATCAGACATAATTGAGAAAGATTGATCTCTATCTCTTGGTAATGGTCTGTATATTGTCTTTCCTTTTTCTTTGTATTCTATCCATCTCCATTGATCTTGATGCCTATCCCAATCTCCAATAAGCATGTCAAATAATCTTGCTTTTATATATTCTTTTTCGTCAATTATTTTTGATTCATCGGAATGAATTTTTTTGAAAACATCATAAGTACTAATTATGTTTCCTGTAAAATTTTCACCAGCTAAATCAACGTGGTTATCTGAAGCATGTTCTTCAAAAAAGTATAATTCATCACCAAACTCGTTATTAAATTCTCTTAAAGCTTTTTGTTTTGGAATATAATATAACCTAGTGTTCAAATGACTTACTCCTATAGCATCTGAAAGTACATCTATTGTTAAAGGTGCATACGGAAAAGACCCTGTAAAAACATCTTCAATCAAAGCTTCTGATGCTGTATTTTTAAATTGCCCTTCTACATATTGATCTTTAAAAACAGCCGCTTGTATGTACTGAGAAGCATTTTTTCTTGCGGCACGTATAACAAATTGTCTACCGTCTTTTGCTTCTAATCGCAAGGAGCGTGATTGTGTTCCACCTCCTTTTCTTACTGGCTTTAATCCTCCATATAAAGTATCTAAATCTACTGTTTTTGCAGAAACGGGAATGCTATAATATTTGCGGTAACGTTCTCCCCATAAAAAAGTATAAAACTTACTTTTTGTGGTTTCGGATGTTGAATATATGGATGCTTTTATGGAATCTTGAGTAATTGGACTAAAAGACTTGTTGTAATTATTATTTATTGGATTTAAAACTTTTGTTTCAAATTCAGTTGAATCTTTTTCAGCATTGATAAACTTAACTTTAGAAAAACCATTTTCATAAACTTCTAAAACGGCAAATCCATTAGCTGTATGTCCGTATATTCCAGGTGCTACATTTTTTACTGGTGTTTTCTTAGAACCTGAGCCACTTATTATTTGTGGTAAATTATCTTGAATTAAATATTGTAAATTATGCTCATGTCCAGAAACAAAAATAACTCTGTCGTTAAATTGAGCTGCAGCAACAATGTTTCTCTTTAATTCATTATAATGAGTATTTTGTAAGTCTGCATTACTTATTCCAGTTGTTTTTCGTAGTATATTTTTTAAAACTCCTAAAACTGGAAAAGGTTGGAAGTAGCTTTTAAACGAATATTTTCCACCATGAGATCCATTAGTAAACATAGGATGATGAATAGCTACAATTGTTGTTTTTCCTCTAGCCTTTTTTATTTCACTTCTAAACTCATCTAAAAATTGGGCTTTTGTTTTTATATCACAATTATCATTAATTGTAGGATGATTATCCCAATTGGTTATATACCATTCTGAATCAACTAATATTAAAACGATATCATTGTTTATTTTTATGGTTTCAATTGGACAACCATTCTTAGGTAAAAAAGATTTTTTCCCTAATTTATCTTCTACATAATCTTGCTGTCTTTTTAATCCTTTTACTCCATCATTATACCAGTCATGGTTCCCTGGCAAAAAAATAGCATCTCCTTTTATTTGCTTTACTACATCAATTTGCACGTCTAAATGATGCTCTGCTAATGCTCTATCTTTACTCTGCTTTTCTGGCAATCCATTAGGATATATATTATCTCCTAAAAATAAAATGGTGGCGTTTTCATCTGATTTATTTAATCTTTTAGACAACACGCTTAATGCTATGGTAGTACTATCTTTTTCTGCATTACCTGCATCCCCTACTAAATAAAAAGTATGGGCAATTTTTAAACCTTCTTCTTTAACTAAATTTTGAGATTTATTCTCATTTTTAATTTGCAATTTTGTTGTTGCGCACGAATTTAATAACAATAAGCTGATTGCTATTAGATTTAAACGAAATGCACTACTTTTAAAATTATATAAAAACATTTTCTTAATTTAGTCAAATAAATAACATCTAATGAGTTTAATAATAAAAGCTGAAAAATTTGTGGAAGAATTGTTTAAAGAAAAACTTTCTCCAAATTTTACCTATCATAACTTTGATCATACAAATGAAGTAATTCAAGCTGTTATTGAAATTGCTGATTATTATCAAATCTCAGACGAAGATAAAGAAAAATTAATTATTTCTTCTTGGTTTCATGATACTGGTTACATTGAAAGTACAAAAAATCACGAAGAAATAAGTGCAACTATTGCAGAAAAATTTTTAATTGCTAATAATGTTGATGATAATTATATAAATACGGTGAAAAGCTTAATTAGAGCTACTGTTTTTAATTACATTCCTGAAAATAAAATGGAGGAGATAATGAGGGATGCTGATTATCACCATTTTTCTCGAAAAAATTATTTAGAAACTAGTGAAAATTTACGTTTAGAATGGAATATAACGTGCAATACTTCTTATTCTGATAAAGAATGGGCAATGGAAAATTATAAAATGTTAACTCAAAAACATAAATATTATACTTCTTATGCTGTAGCGAATTGGAAACCTAAAAAAGATAAAAACATCAAAAAACTGGAAGCTTTAATTCAAGAAAATCACGTTACTGACAATGTGAATACTATAGGTAAAAAAAAGAAAGAACTAAAGCCAGAGAGAGGCATTGACACAATGTTTAGAGTAACACTGAACAATCATACTAGATTAAGTGACATAGCTGACAGCAAGGCCAATATTCTGTTATCAGTAAATGCAATTATAATATCAATTTCTCTTTCAACCATTATTCCTAAATTAGACAGTCCAAATAATCATCATTTGATATTACCTACTTTTATTTTATTACTCTTTAGCGTTATTTGTATTATTTTTGCCATTCTATCTACAAGACCAAAAGTCACATCTGGTACATTTACGAATCAAGATGTAAAAGATCGTAAAGTAAATCTTTTGTTTTTTGGAAATTTTTACAAGATGACTTATCCTGAATATGAAGAAGCTATTAATGTAATGATGACAGACAGAAATTATCTGTACAATGCCATGATTAAAGACTTATATCTATTAGGCATTGTATTAGAACGCAAATACCGTCTGCTTAGGATAACTTATAATATATTTATGTTTGGTATAATTGTGTCGGTAATTGCTTTTGTTTATGCTTTTAAAACAAAAGGGCTCTAATTTAACTCGGCCAATAATTCTTGATATGAATATTTCTTATCTGAAATAGAAGTATTAATAACTTTTACTCGAATAGCCTTTAATCCTGAAACTCCTTGCAAATTTTCCACTTCAAATTGTTCAATTGTATCTTCTAACAACTCAATGTGTTGCAAGTATTTAATATAATCTAAATATTCTTTTTCTTCTTGCTTATTAGAATATACAATTGTTATTTTTTCTTTTTCAGTAATTCTTTCTTTTGTACCCAGAATAAAAGCTTTGTCAATACGTTTTTTAATCACCTCATATCTTGCATTATAAGAGCCATCAACATCAAATCTTTTTTCATCCATTCTAAATCTTATAGATAATGGTGAGCTAAATACTAAAATTAGTGAAGTCACTTCAAGTGAATAAGGCAACGTATCTTTTAAACGATGGTGTTCTAACTCCATTTCACATAAAGTTTGCAATTGCCATAATCTTAAATTATTAATAAACATTTTATCAAATGGTCTTGTAGGAGCAATAGATTCCCCTATATAAAGATTATGCTCAACTCCATCTGTTTTAAATCGCTCATAATAATGAGGAAATATTTTTTGTGCTTCCACTTGCTTTTCATCAATAATTGATGCCATTTTTTTATTAATAATGGTCAAGGTAAAGTCAAAATCTTTTCTATGTTTATAAAACATTCCGGTTTTTGGATCTAGTTCGTCAAAGTAGGCTTGTATCAGATCTTTAACTTCTTCATTATCTTTATTTGCATGCAAAACTTGATGGATCTCAGTTTCAATATACTTTTGTATTTGTTGTTCCGTATCTGCTTTTAAGGGCAATTCTAGTTCATTAAGTAATACATTTAATTCAAATTTTCGCTGTTTTAAAATCAATAAACTTTGATATGTTTTAATTCCTTCAAATATTATTATTAATTGATTTAATTGCTCTATTAAATCTTTTTTAACCGTTTCATTTCTTTTATCTGAGGATCCTTTTATATCAATTTGTCCGTATAATGGATATACATTTTTAAAACTAATTTCTTTAAATATATATTCTTTTGTTCTATTTATAGAATCGATATAATTTTTAACTTCTCTTTTAAATTTCCAATAAACACTTGAGTGAATTGTTGTATATTCTTTTTGTATAATGGCTTCTTCAAGATTCTTTAATTCATTATCTGATCGCTCAATAGTATCAGCAATAAAAGGCATAATTAAATCTAACTTATTAGCACTTAATGAATTTAAAGTTTCTGCTGTAGCCGAAGTAATTTCTAAAAGACCTAAAAATACATCTCCTTTAACAATAGGGGCTATAATACAACTTTTAATGTCTTGTATTAAGAGCCTATTGGCTAATTTAGTAAACTGAATATCATTTTTATAAGTTTCAACATTTGAAATTATTAAAGGTTTTTTTTGCTCAATTAACAAATCAAAAGAGGCATCACACAATACTCCTAAACATTCCTCTTCTTCTACTTTTTCTAACAAAAAACTATTGAAGTTAGCCTCTTTAAGAGGAGGTTTTGAAAATGTCTTTTCATCATTATTGAATTTTGTGAATCCAATTCTTAAATCAGCAATTTTAAAAATTGATCTAAAAATAGTATGAACATCATTCTCAGGATTATTCTTTTTATAGTCTGATCTTATTAAATTAGTTTTTAATTTAGAAATCGCATTTTCTGTAGTAACATCTATAAGAGTTGCTATAACAAAACCTTTTAATATCCATGATTTCTCAGGAAAATATTTTTTCCACAATTGAAGATCATCATAATTATCAATTACGTGTTTAATCTCTTCTTTACTTAACTTAATGGCTTTTTCTGTTGGAAATATTTCTACAAAATCTGCATTATATAATATTTTATAGTGCCTAACAATTCCTTTACTATCTGGAATATCAAAAAAAATGGGTTTGTTAAATTCTATATTTTGATTGTAATAGGAATTTAATACTAAACAACAATTAAGTACATAAAATTGATGTTCATCAAAATCGCTAATATTTATTTCAAGCGGATAACCAACATCGTTAAGAATTTTTTTATACCGCTCTGAATAATTAAATGTAATATTTTGGAAAGGAATAGTTGCCGCCTTAATTTCATTATGGGTTAATGAAGTTGGAAATAAATCTGCTAAAAGATTTTTAATAAGACTCTCATTTTCATAAATAACAGACAAATCTTCAATTCCATCTCTAAACTCTGGCTTGTTTTCAATTTCTTTTAAAAGACTTTTTGCATAATTTGAACGATAATCAACATCAGAATTAGCAATCTCTTCTAAACTTTCTATAAGCTTATGAAAAGATATTAATATCTTAAAAGGACTTGCATATTGATATTCTAAAACCATTACATTTTATTTTATGCAAAATTAATCATTTAAAAATTAATAAAATCCTAAAATTTAAAATGTCTGCTTTAATGAAATCTAAGTATATAAAATAAAAAATCCACTCTTTAAGAGTGGATTTTGTGGTTCTTACGGAACTATTTGCGAAGCATTTTATGCAGGATTTGAAGAAACTTTCAAATGAAAAAACATTAGACAGAATACCATGTAATACGGTACGATCAATAACTTTTGAAATAATAAAAACAACCAAAAGTAATCAATCTATATCAGAATAAGATATTAAAATGGATTACGAGAACAGTTTGCAAAAGCTCCATTCAGCAATTTGTGTCACATCTACCGACTTTTGTATAACTTACAGGATAATTTAATGTCTCACCTTTGTATCATCATTTAACAACATAAAAATTAAATAATGAGCGAGACAATAAATACAAAACAATTATTCCAAACTTTTACATTTAAAAACGGAATCGAAACCAAAAACAAAATTGCAATGGCGCCAATGACAACCTGGGCAAGTAATGATGATTATACAGTATCAGATGATGAAATAAAGCATTATGAAGCTCGAAGCGGAAATGTTGGATTGGTAATAACAGGCTGCACCAGAGTAATGGCAAACGGAATTGGCTTTAACAATGAATATGCTTCTTATGATGATTCGTTTTTACCGAGCCTCAAAAAACTAGCCACTGCTGCAAAAAAAGGGGACTCACCTGCAATACTTCAAATTTATCACGCTGGAAATAAAGCGGTTTTGGATCTTATTCCTGATGGTATTCCTGTGAGTGCAAGTCCCATTGCATTAGCACCATCGGCGTTTTATGCAGGAGGAGTCGTATCTCGTGAACTTACGCATGAAGAAATTCTTGACATAATAAAAGCTTTTGGTGAAACTACTCACAGAGCAATAAAGGCAGGCTTTGACGGAATAGAATTGCATGGAGCTCACGGATTTCTATTGCAAAATTTCTTTTCACCTTATTATAACCAAAGAACCGACTATTGGGGCGGATCTGCCGAAAAACGAATGAACTTTGCTGTAGAAGTGATTAAAGAAATTCAGAAGATAATTAAAAATTATGCCGACAGACCTTTTATGATAGGCTTCAGAATCTCACCAGAAGAACCAGAAAGTTATAGAGTGAAAGATACTTTTCCATTGATTGATAAACTAATCGATTGCGGAATTGATTACCTGCACGTTTCGCTTGCTGATTTGCTTGCGCAAAAGCCTATAGATGATGAAAATGGAGATGCTACAATTTTAAATTTAATACTCACTCACATCAATCAAAGAGTTCCTGTTATTGCTGCTGGAGGCATCAAACAGCCCAATGATGCAATAGAGGCGCTAAATATGGGATTGTCATTGGTGGCTGTTGGACACGGGCTCATCATCAATCCGAATTGGGTGGAGCTTGCATCTAATGAAGAAAAAGCAGACGAAGTTTTAAGTATGTCTAAGGCTGATGAACTTGCAGTACCTAAAAAACTTCAGGAGTTCATTCAGGTAGCAACGGGGTTTTTTCAGGTGACGGACTAGTTTTTCAATTTTAAAAATCAAAATAAACCAATTTGCAAAAATGTAACCTACTTTTATATTGATTATATTAGCTTATGATTAGTTGATAAATTGACTATATTACATGGAAAATTCATTAAGTTATTGATGGTTAAATACCTTTGCGATTTTTTGAATAAAGAAAGCTATTAAAATAAATTGAGTAAGAATTAGGACTTATGAAACATTATAAAACGATAAGTGAACTCTGTAAATCAAACGGATTTCCACCACCTGAAAATCCGCTTCTAGGCATACTAACTTTTGAGAAGTCAGAAAAATGTGCGTTTATCGAGAGAGAATTTACGATGGCGTTTTATACGATAGCCTTAACAAAATTAAAATCAGGGACATTTCAATATGGTAGAACAAAGTATGATCACGAAAATGGGTCTTTGGCATTTCTAAAGCCACACCAGAAAATATTGATGAATAATGTAGAAACAAGTGAAAAAGGATTTCTACTCTATATCCACGAAGATTTTTTAGTAAACCATAACCTTCATTCAGAAATAAATAAATATGGATATTTTGATTACGAAGTGAACGAAGCTTTACATCTGTCACCAAAGGAAGAAGACATTGTATGGGATTTATTCAACAAGATAAAATTGGAATATTACAATAATCAAGATGAGTTCAGTAAAGATATTGTACTTACTCATTTAGATTCCATTTTAAAATATGCTCAACGGTTTTACAAACGGCAATTCTTGAATAGGTCTGTTTTATCAGGAACTATAATCACGAAATTTACCGACATACTGAAACAATATTTTGAAAATGGAGGTCTCCAAAAAAACGGCTTACCTTCTGTAAAATATATGGCTATAAAATTAGCCTTGTCACCAAAATATTTAACCGATTTATTAAAACAAGAAACAGGCAAAACAGCACTGGAACATATTCACATTGCGTTAGTTATTGAAGCAAAAAATATTTTAATGAGTACTGACAAAACTGTAGCCGAAACTGCCTATCAATTAGGTTTTGAAAATCCCCCCTACTTTTCAAGACTTTTTAAAAAAGAAGTAGGTGTTACACCTACCAAATACAGAGAACAGTTTTTGAATTAGAGTTAAAATGCAGTAAAAAATCACTACTACTAACTGCTGTTTAGAAAGGTTTAAATTATTCATTACCATACTGTCTCAAATAAAAAAAAACCTCCAAAGTGTTTGACTTTGGAGGTTTTTTAATTTATGGTGGGCGATGAGGGGTTCGAACCCCCGACCCCCTCGGTGTAAACGAGGTGCTCTGAACCAGCTGAGCTAATCGCCCTATTTTATTATGCTATACTTCTTCCGTATTGCGAGTGCAAATATACACTACTTTTTTTATGTTGCAAATCTTTTTTAGAAAAAAATTAAACTATTTCTGCTACCACAAATGTACTTCCTCCAATATAAATAAAATCATCTTCTTTAGCTTCTAATCTAGCACTAGCATAAGCTTCTGGAACCGAATCAAATACCCTTCCTTTCAAATCATATTCAAGTGCTTTTTGTTTTAAAATTGTAGCATCTAATCCTCTAAAAACATTTGGCTTACAAAAATAATAAAATGCATTCTTTGGAAACAATGGTAAAATTAAATCTAAATCTTTATCGTTTACCACTCCTAAAACTATATGTAATTGATTAAACTTTTGCTTTTTAATTTGATTCATCACAATTTTTAATCCATGTGCGTTATGTGCCGTATCACAAATTATTATAGGTTCTTCTCCCAATTGTTGCCACCTACCCAATAATCCTGTGTTTTGAACAACATTAAGTAATCCTAATTTTATAGCTTCATTAGAAATAGTAAAATACTTTTTAAGTAAAGATATCGTTTGTAAAACTGATTTCTTATTATGGACTTGGTAATCTCCCAACAAACCACAAGGTAAATCTGAATCTAAATTATCTTGAGCAAAGTATATGGGTGCATTACAGTTCAATGCCTTTTCAATGAAAACCTGCTTAGTTTCTTGAACATATTCCCCTATAACTACTGGAATGTTTTTTTTAATAATCCCTGCTTTTTCGACGGCAATTAGCTCCAATGTATTACCTAAAAATTGTGTGTGATCATATCCAATATTTGTAATAACCGAAACTAATGGTGTTATTATGTTTGTAGAATCTAATCTTCCTCCCATTCCAACTTCTATAATTGCTAAATCTACTTTCTCATCAGCAAAATATTGAAAAGCTAAACCAACAGTCATTTCAAAAAAACTTAACTGATTTTGTTCAAAAAACGATTTGTGCTTTTTTACAAAATCAACAACATACTCTTCCGTAATTTCTTTACCATTTATTTTAATTCTCTCTCTGAAATCTTTTAAATGTGGCGAAGTATATAGTCCAACTTTATAGCCAGCTTCTTGAAGAATTGATGCTAACATGGAAGATGTAGAGCCTTTTCCGTTAGTACCTCCTACATGTATAGATTTGAATTTGTTCTCTGGATGATTTAAATGATTAGCAAGCGCTATAGTATTAGATAAATCATTTTTATAGGCTGAAGCGCCTTGTTGTTGAAACATTGGCAATTGATTAAAAAGCCATTGCGTTGTTTCTTGATAATTCATTAAATAAATATTATTCTCCTACTCTAAAGTTGATTTCCACAAAACCAATTTGATTATCTGGTGCATCTGGTGCAGGATTCCATTTAAATGTTTTTGCTGTTGCAATTGCAGGTTGAATTAAACATTGACTAGTAGAATTTGACCCTTTTGCAGAATACTGTGCATTAACTACACGCCCTTGTTTATTAACAGTAACTTGAACCACAATTGTTCCTTCTTCATTACATTTTTGTACAATCTTATCATTTCCAGCTAAACTTCTCCCAGCTAAACCCCATTTTGTACCATTTCCGCTCCCTGTTCCTTTTCCATTACCCCAAAAACTATTGGCATACAAATCTCCATTTATATTTCCTTTATCACCAGGTTCACCATCATCTCCATGTCCTCCAGTAGTTGTTCCTTTATCTTTTCCTTTAATCATTCCATCAAGAACAGAATTTTTAGGTTTTGTTGGCTCTACAGGTTTAGTATCTTTTGTTGGTGTAGTTTCTGTTGGTGTAGTTTTTGGTTGGGTTTTCTCTTTTTTAGGAGCAACAACAGGTGAATCATTATCTTGTGTTGTCAAATCTTCTTGAGATTCCACAGGTTTGCTTGGCGCTTGTTGAGCCGCTGCTTGTACAGGTTCTGTTGGTTGCACTTCCCCTTGTCCCACATCACTTGTTCCAAAATTAACAGCAATTCCGTTTTCTGGTGGTGGATCCATATAGGTTAATCCGAAAAATATACATATCAATGCTATGATTACAAAAATAACTGATGTAATAGCAAATGATTTTTTTTCTTCTGGTGTATCTAAAAAGTTCATAATAATACTCTTTACCTATTTAAAACCTATATTTTAACAAAATCTCTTAACCTAATAAATGATTAAGAATTGGAAGACATTCCTAAACTATTTAGGTCTAACAGCTAATACTATCTTAATTTGATTTCTATTAGCAATATCCATTACATAAACTGCTTTTTCTACTGGCACTCCTTCTTCTGCACGAAGAATTATAGCTCTTCCTTTATCATCTCCTTGTGGGAGAATTGCTAAAAGTTGTTCTTCTAGTTGTGTTTCTTCTACTGGATTTTTATCTATAAAAAACTGCAAATCCTTATTTATATTAACTGAAACATTTTTATTGCTATCCGTTTTCCCTTTTGCTTTTGGTAATACTAAATCTAATGCATTTGTAGTTACCATAGTTGATGTTAGCATAAAGAATATCAATAACAAGAAAACAATATCAGTCATAGATGACATATTAAATTCTGTAGAGACTTTATTTCTTGTTTTACCTAACTTCATTATACTGGTTCATTTAATAAATCAAGGAAATCAACTGCATTTGCCTCCATTTGATTAACCACTTTATTAGTTTTCACTACCAAGTGATTGTATCCAATATAGGCAATAATACCAACAATTAGTCCAACTACAGTTGTTGTCATTGCTGTATAAATACCTTCAGCAAGCGCACCTACTTCAATTTGTCCACCACCACTTGCCATCTTATGAAAAGCAAGAATCATACCAACTACAGTTCCAAGGAAACCAATCATTGGTCCTGCTCCAGAAATTGTAGCTAACATCGAAGTATTTTTTTCTAATTTATATAATTCAAGATTACCTGCATTCTCTATTGCTGTATTAATATCTTCAAGTGGTTTTCCTATACGAGAAATTCCTTTTTCAATAAGTCTAGCTACTGGAGAATTTGATTGAGCGCAAATCATTTTGGCATTATCAATTTTTCCTGAAGCAATATTCATTTTGATATTATTCATAAAACTAGAATCTATTTTACTAGCCTTGTTAATTGCCATTATTCTTTCAAAATACAAGAAAAGGGCAAAGAATAATAAAATAAATAATACTAAAATAATGACTTGACCACCAATTCCTCCACTGGTCAACAATTCCCATATGGATAATGTTTGTTCTACTGGTTGGTCGTCAGTTAATAATTGATTAGCAACTGATAAACTATCTGCTTGAAGAAATATACTCATAAATTTGTTAATATGGATTAAAACGTAAATGTACTATAAAAATTGTATTAAATGGCATTTAATAAAAAGTCGCGTATAACAACAAATCCAGCAAATCCTGCTAAGAAACCTATTAGCGCTAACCATCCAATTTTTTTAAGGTACCAAAAGAAATCAATTTTTTCCATTCCCATAGCTACAACACCTGCTGCTGAACCAATAATCAACATGCTTCCACCTGTTCCTGCTGAATAAGCAATAAAATGCCAGGCTGGTTCATCTAATGGAATAGAAAACATTCCTATACTTGCTGCAACTAATGGTACATTATCAATTACTGCCGAACCAACTCCTAATAACAACACTACTAAATCTGAAATATGAGTTGAAGCATGTTCTGTTCCTAACATTGGCATTGAGCTTTCCAAAACTCCTGCAAATTCAAATAACATTCCTAATGATTCTAAAGCGGCAACTGACATTAAAATCCCAAGAAAAAATAAAATACTTGGCATTTCAATTTTTGATAATGATTTATGAACTGGACTATGATGAGAACCATCGTTATCTGAAGTATTTGAACTTGATATGTTAAATTTAGATTTACTAAAATACTCAGCAAAAACAGCCACAATAGCTAATGACAACATCATACCAACATAAGGTGGTAAATGTGTAATGGTTTTAAACACAGGTACAAATAAAATTCCACCAAGTCCTAAATAAAACATTGTGGCACTAAATTTACTTTTTGGCTTATCATTATCTTCAATTGAAGCATCTAATGACCCTTTAAACACTTTCATTCTTGAAGCAACCAATGTAGGAACCGCATAACACAAAACTGAAGGTATAAAAACGTGTTCTATAAGACTAGAAGCCGTTACTTTATTTGCAATCCATAGCATTGTTGTGGTTACATCTCCAATTGGAGACCAAGCTCCTCCAGCATTAGCTGCAATAACAATTAAACCGGCAAACCACAAACGAACTTCTTTTTCTTTAACTATCTTTTGAAGAATGGTAATAAGAACAATAGTAGCTGTTAAATTGTCAATAATTGCCGATAAAATGAATGCTAATGTGGTAAACAGCCATAATAATTTGACTTTGCTTTTCGTTTTTACAAACGATTTAATAGTTGAAAAACCATCAAAATAATCAATTATTTCAACAATAGTCATTGCTCCTAAAAGGAAAACTAAAATCTCTGCTGTTTTTCCTAAATGATGTAGTAAGATCCCTTCTAAATGATGGGGTTCTAAAGATTTTGTAATTGTATTTACCTCAAAAACATCTAAATGAGCAACTGCAATAATTGCCCACAAAAAAGCCATCATTCCAAGTGCTGGAATTAACTTATCTATTTTTAAATTATGTTCTAAGGCTATTGCTAAATACCCTAAAACGAATATGATTATCAAAAGTGCTTCCATTAATTTTATGTGTCAAAATTTATACGAGTTGTTTTAATGCAATTTCAAAAGCTGTTGCACTAATATTATTTTTATCCGAATTTAAATCATGTGCTTTTTGAATAGCATTTTTAATAATTGATGATGTGTCAGAAAAAATAGCTTCATCAGTCATCTGTACCTTTTTCTCCATAAAATAAGCAAAAACTCGCGCCATCCCACAATTTGAAATAAAATCAGGAATCAAACTTACTTTCTTATCCGTTTCTTCCATAATAGGTCCAAAGAAAATCTCCTTATCTGCAAAAGGCACATTAGCTCCACAAGAAATTACTTCTAATCCTGAAGCAATCATCTCATCAATTTGACTTTTTTGAACTAATCTTGAAGCAGCGCATGGTGCAAATATTTGAGCTTCTATATTCCATATTCTTTTGTTTATTTCACCAAAAGGAATCATATTATCTGCTACTAATTTATTACCATCTTTATTTAAAAACAAGTCTCTAATTTCTTCAAAAGAAAAACCTTCTTCATTAATCAAACCACCATCTCTATCTATAATTCCAACAATTTTAGCTCCCATTTCAGCTAAATAAAAAGCTGCTGCTGAACCTACATTTCCAAATCCTTGTACAATAGCTTTCTTTCCTTTAACATTTCCACCATATATATCATAATAATGACGAACAGCTTCTGCAACACCATAACCTGTAATCATATCGGCAACAGTATATTTTCGAGAAACCTCTGGAGAAAAATTAGGATTTTCTATAACTTTTATAACACCTTGGCGCAGTTGTCCTATTCTATTAATTTTATCAGCTTCTGTTGGTTTAAAATGACCATTAAAAACCCCTTCTTGTGGATGCCATACACCACACTCTTCAGTCATTGGTATAACTTCATGAATTTCATCAACATTTAAATCTCCGCCTGTTCCATAGTAGTTTTTCAATAAAGGAGATACTGCTTTATACCAACGTTCCAAAACGCCTTTTTTTCTCGGATCACTTGGATCAAAATTTATTCCTGATTTTGCCCCACCAATTGCAGGTCCTGAAACAGAAAATTTAACTTCCATTGTTTTAGCTAATGAAAGTACTTCATTCATATCTAATCCTTTACGCATTCTGGTTCCCCCACCTGCAGCTCCACCTCTAAGTGAGTTAATAACTGTCCATCCTTCTGCTTCTGTTTCTGGGTCTTTCCAATTGAAAACTATTTCTGGTTCTTTATCTTCAAACTTTTGTAATAAATCTTTCATTAATTCTTTAAAATTGTGTTCAACAAATATACATATTCTTAATCATTACCTAAAATAAACCTAAAATTTTAGTAATTTAATAACACTTGAATACATGTAAAACACTTGTTACCAATCCTTTATTGATTGTTCAAAAATATAACCCCCGTACTATGGTCTTCTGAGGCTCCAGTTACAGATGCTAATGCATTAATTTCGTTTCTCATTTTTAAGACACCCAAAAAGGCGAAAATTAATGCTTCTTTAAACTGAATAACTTTATCATTTGGAATAACTATTTCAGTGTTAAGCAAGTAAAACTGAATTCTTTCAATCAGAAAAGTATTATAAACGCCTCCTCCTGAAATAAATAAAGAAGCATTTTCTTTTTTGATTATTCGACTTATTTGAAAAGCTATATGCTCAACAAAAGTATTTAATTTATCATTTGTAGGAATTTTGTATGCCTCAATCAAAGGAAAAATCATTTCATTTACAAATTCAATTCCAAGTGATTTAGGATAATCTTGTTTATAGAATTTAATATCATTTAGTTCATTAAATAATTCTAAATGAAATGCCCCAGATTTTGCCATTTGCCCTTTATCATCGTATGACAAATTGAATTTATTGGCATAAAAATTTAAAACCGTATTAACTGGTGAAATATCAAAAGCAATTCTTTTACCATTATCATCAAAAGAGATATTAGAAAAACCTCCTAAATTTAAACAATAATCAAATTCTGAAAAAAGCAATTTATCACCAATTGGAACTAATGGAGCTCCTTGACCACCAAGTTTAACATCTTGAACTCTAAAATCACAAACTATATTTTGATTTGTTAATTTTGAAAGTACTGGAAGATTTCCTATTTGCAAAGTATAACCTAAAGTTGGCATATGCAAAATAGTATGTCCATGACTACATACGGCATCAATGTTTCCAATAGCATATTTTGTTATAAAAGTAGTAATAATTTGAGCTAATAATTCTGTATAATCATTATCTAATTGTTCTAACTCCTCCTTTGAAAAATTAACAGCTTTCTTTAATCTATCTATCCAATCAACTGAATACGAGATAGTTTCAGCTTCCTGAATAACATAATTCCATTTATCATCATAATTAAAATGAATGTGTGCTAGATCCACACCGTCAAGTGAAGTCCCAGACATTACTCCGATAACGTTATAGTTCTGCTTAAACATGGGTTAAAATTACAAATAGTTATTGAAAATTTGCTAATAAATAATTACATTTGACAACTTATTTTATCATAAATTCAAACATCATATTTAAAAAAAATGAATTTCAAATTAAACGAAGAGCAAATAATGATTCAGCAAGCTGCAAGAGATTTTGCTCAAACAGAATTATTACCTGGAGTTATTGAGAGAGATGAACATTCAAAATTCCCAACAGAGCAAGTCAAACAAATGGCTGAATTAGGATTCTTAGGAATGATGGTCGACCCAAAATATGGTGGAGCTGGATTAGATAGTGTTTCTTATGTTTTAGCAATGGAAGAAATTGCTAAAGTTGATGCCTCAGCAGCTGTTATAATGTCTGTAAACAATTCATTAGTTTGTGCTGGAATAGAAAAATATTGCAACGAAGAACAAAAACAAAAATACTTAGTACCTCTCGCAAAAGGTGAAGTTATTGGTGCTTTTTGTTTGTCAGAACCAGAAGCAGGTTCAGATGCGACATCACAAAAAACAACTGCAATTGATAAAGGAGATTATTACCTTTTAAATGGAACAAAAAATTGGATTACAAATGGTGGAACAGCTTCAACTTACATTGTAATCGCTCAAACAGACGTTGAAAAAGGACACAAAGGAATCAATGCTTTCTTAGTAGAAAAAGGATGGGAAGGATTTTCTATTGGACCAAAAGAGAAAAAAATGGGAATTAGAGGTTCTGATACGCACTCCTTATTATTTTCTGATGTAAAAGTTCCAAAAGAAAATAGAATAGGAGAAGATGGATTTGGATTCAATTTTGCAATGGCAGTATTAAATGGAGGAAGAATTGGAATCGCTTCTCAAGCATTAGGAATAGCACAAGGAGCTTATGAATTAGCTTTAAAGTATGCTCAAGATCGTGTAGCTTTTAAAAAACCAATTATCCAACATCAAGCTATTGCATTTAAATTAGCTGACATGCATGTTCAAATTACTGCAGCAAGATTATTGTGCTTTAAAGCAGCAGCAGAAAAAGATGCAGGTGAAGATATTTCTCACTCAGGTGCAATGGCAAAATTATTTGCCTCTGAAACTGCTATGAATACAACAATAGAAGCGGTTCAAATTCATGGTGGAAACGGCTATGTAAGTGAGTATCATGTGGAAAGAATGATGCGTGATGCAAAAATTACTCAAATATATGAAGGAACTTCAGAAATACAAAGAATTGTAATATCTAGAGGACTAACAAAATAATTTATAACAAACAGTAAGAAAAAGGGTTCTATTTATAAAAATAGAACCCTTTTTTATTATATTTAAATAAAAAAATGTTTTTCAATAATTGGAAAGAAAATCTCGACCCCTTAATTAAAAAATATAAAGATAAAAAGCATCCCTTAGCTTACGAAAATATTTACCAACTATTAATAATGGTTATTTTATCTGCTCAAGACTCGGATGCCAATATTAATAAAGTTACTGTTTCATTTTTTAAAAAATATCCTAATATAACTTCCCTTTCAGAAGCTTCTGTAGAAGAAATCAATAGCTATATTTCTTCAGTCAGAAATTATCAAAATAAAGCAAAATGGATACTAGAAACAGCTACTGTTTTAAAATATGATGAAAATATTCCAACGAATTTAAATAATCTAATTACTTTAAAAGGTATTGGAAGAAAATCTGCTAATGTAATTTTGAGAGAAAGCAAACAAAAAGCAGAAGGAATTATAGTAGATTTACATGTAATAAGAGTATCTCCAAGAATAGGATTAACTCCAGAATATACAGATGGCAATAAAATTGAGAAATTACTCATGCAACAATTACCTTATGAAATTTGGAGTCAAATCGGCATGTCATTATCATTTTTAGGAAGAGAAATTTGTCGACCAACAAATCCAAAATGTCAAATCTGCCCTATAAATATCCATTGCGATTATTATAAAAAGATTTGATTTTAAAATATTGGTTTTCCTTCAGATCGTGCTATCCATTCTGTCTCTTTATTTCATAAACAAAATAAAAAGGATGCCACTGCTATTACCTACACAATATTAAAACAATAAATACCTATATATCAATATATTACAAATCAGCTAAAGGGATTACGATTTTCATAAATAGATAAGTAAATTACATTTTGAATAAATAATAACAACAAAAAACCCTTATCAAAAAATGATAAGGGTTTAAAAAGAAAGGCGACGACATACTCTCCCACATTACTGCAGTACCATCTGCGCAGTCGGGCTTAACTTCTCTGTTCGGAATGGGAAGAGGTGA